>JAEPEX010000015.1_pt1 | contig 227841 bp, 144 predicted proteins | sample 9130951 | NCBI WGS metagenome assembly JAEPEX01 (sample SAMN17228542, study PRJNA684324) | microbial mat metagenome | biome: saline marsh[ENVO:00000054]; feature: microbial feature [ENVO:01000007], biofilm[ENVO:00002034], sulphate-reducing...; material: estuarine water... | reverse complement strand
GCGTAGCCACGCTGTCCGAGCTTCGTGAGCATGGCCACACGACGATCGTGCAGTACCTTTTGCTTGCTGTTGTCGTCTGCGGACAACGCATCGCACACCAGCAAGCACATCCTGAATCGCAGCGCACTCCAGCGCCGAGCCTCGTGCGATTTCAAACGACCGGCGTCGATCCGCGCTCGTCGCTTCACATGCTCGCAGTAGCGCTAGGCCCAGCCGACAGACTCGATGGCCGCACGCTCTAAGTCGAGCTCCTCATGACCGAATGGCCTAGGGCGTTTTCTCTCTCGATTCCGATAGCGGCCCCGACCCCGATTGCACTCCGCCGATGTCTGGATAGCGTGGTATAGGTTATTCATGAACCGCTACTAACGACGTAGGAGCCCGCTTGCGGGCGACTCAGCGGACTGCACGCGAGCGTGGCACCTCCCCCGAGCGACTTTCGATTCACCGCAGAGACGCAGAGAACACAGAGAAGAAGGCTGCATCCGCCACGGCCCCTCTGCGCACTCTGCGTCTCTGCGGTGAATCCTGACCTTCTTCGAAGGCCGTACCTAGGCTGTCGAAATATCCTGAGTTTTGATGCCAAACCGATTCCGGGTCTTGGATTGCATCATCGAACGCACTGGGGAAGCCGAATCGGTGTCGGGATCGCGATCGGAATCGGAATCGAATCCGCTCATCGATCAAAGCAGCCAGCTCGATACCAATCCCTAATGTTGACCTTGACACCGATCCCGACACCGATCCCGACACCGACTAAGCATCCGACGCGGGAACCGGCGGATCATCCATGTCTTGGTGCTCTTCCCCCCGTCAGCGTCGGCCCAGGCAATGGGCGATGCCCTTGCCGCTGCATATCAGGCGGCCACCGCGATCATAGGCGCTGTAGGCGATGGGAACCGCGCCGCGACCGCTGCAATTGTAATAGAGCCCGACGCTCCAGGTGGTGGCATTACGCTTGTGCAGACGGCAGTTACGGCAGCCGCGATTATCCGAGACGACCTTGGCGATGCGCGCGTTGGCCGGTGCCGCAATGCGCACGATATGGCGCACGCGGTCCTGATGATAGCCGCTGGCCGGCGCGATCGTCAGACTGCCGTTGCAGGCGCCGCGCAGGGCATAGGCGCCGGCACCGCGCGCCCCCGTTGCCTTGTTTGGCTTGTTTGGTTTGGGCTTGGGCACGCAGGGTTTGAATGCCTTGGCCAGGCGTTGATGGATGCTTTTCAGATAGCCCGCGGATTCGCGCTCCAGATCACGCCGCAGTTGCTTCAGGCGTCCGCAGTGGGAGCCGGCCTGGGTCAGGCGCCTGGCGTAGCCTTGCAGTTTGGCGCATTGGGTGCGCTTGGCGGCGAATGCCCCCCGCGCTCGGTCGAACTGGGCGCCCTGGGTTGCGCTCAGGGTGGATTCCAGCTCATTCAGGGCGTCGCACTGCAATCCCAGACCGGCGATGCGTCGCTCCAACGCTTCGGCCCGGGTGCAGATGGCGCGCGCGTCCAGGGTGCGGGCACGAATGTCGGCAAAGCGCAAATTGTCGCGCCAGCCTGCCAGCTCCTCGGCAAAGGCTGCCAGCTCGGGGCAATCGTCCTGTACCTGGGCGAAGGTCGCCTCCAGCTCGCTCAGCGCCGCACATTGGCCGAGCGCCTCGTCGATGCGTGCTCTCAGGTCGGCGAACGGCGGCGCGGCATCGCCTTGTCGGGCCATGGTCGCGCGTAATGCGCTGAGTTCGATGCAGTCGTCGTTTGCGGCAACCAGCCGTTGCGTCAGATGGTCCGCCAGCTGGCAACGACGCAGGCCCCGATCCATCTGCTCGCGCAGCGTATTCAATAACGGGCGGGACAGGTCGAGCGGAGCCGGCCTGGGCCGGGACATCTGCGCATCGGCGGCCAAGGATTCCACCAGATCGGCCTGGCCGGCGGCCGCCAGGCGCTGTCTGAAGTCGCGGTCGAGTTCGCGCAGCCGAATACAGTCGCCGGCGGCGGCTTGCAGCAGCGGCATCAGCTCGGCATGCAGCCGGCAGGCAGCGGCCTCGGCGGCGATTTCCGCAATCGGGTCCGCCAACGGATAGGTTGCGGCATCCAGGGCGCGGACTTGCCACTCGAGCTCTGGCATGGCATCGCAGTCGCCGCGCGCGTCGTCCAGGCGCCGCATCAGCTCATCGGCCGTTGCGCATGCGGACAGGCGCGGGCGCAAGCGCGCGTCGATGGCCGACAAGGGCGGGCGGCTGACATCCTGATCGAACAGCGCATCGGCAACCGCGGGCAGAGCGGCACAGTCGTCCCATGCCGCGCTCAGCGCTGCATCCAGGTCGGCGGCATCGGCGCAGCGGTCGAGCTCGCGCTGGGTGTCCAGACGCACCACGGGAAATCGCTTGCCCTCCGGGTCGATCTGCTGCAGCCGGGCGTGCAGCGCGCGCAATACCGCCGTGGAGGTGCAGTTCGCGGCCAATCCGGCGGTCAGATCCTGTTGCAGCTGGGCGCCGACGCGCTGTTGCCAGACTTGCCAGGCGCCCATTGCCAGCGCGCCGATCATTGCCATTGCCACAAGACCCAGCAATGCCGGGCGCCATCGCTGCCAGGGCGTTGGCGGATGCGGCGGCTCGGCAATCGGTCCGGGGTCCGCGCGCCTGGCCGGCGGTGCATCCAGCCCCCAATAGGTGAGCACCGGCTCGCCATCCACCAGATAGACGCAGTTGGGATGCGGATAACGGGCCGCGCGTTGCAGCAGCGACCAGGCCTCGGCATCGGCATCCGCGGCGGTTGTCGGATTGCGTTGCTCGGCCAGGCGCCGGATGCTGTGCAGGCGCTGTTCGATCCGCCGCAGGATTTCCTGTCGCTGATCCTCGGGCAGTTCTGCCAGGACGACGGGCTCGCCGGCGAGGTCGCTGTACCAGTCGATGCGCCCGGGCTGGGCGGCGACCGGCTCGGCGCGTGCAAAGAGGGCTGCGGTTGTCGCGGGCAGATGGCGCCGCAGCAGCTGGCGCAACAGCTCGACCCGGCGCCAATCCTGCAAGGCCCGTGCGGCCTGCCGTTGGAGCGGCGGATAATGAAGACTTGCAATACGCGTTGCATCCATGGGTCGATCGTCGCTATATTCGTCTGCCCTATTGCCGGGAGCGCCTTTGCCGGCAGCACGCCAAGAGAGCCGCATTCGATGCTCCTCGGGTCAACAGCAGCGCCGTGCAATCGGCGCTGGCGGGCGTCGCGGGGGGAAGCGGAGCCGATGCAACCCAATGCGCTTGCCGGGCCGGTCTGCGCCAGCAGTTGGAATGATACCGTGCAATGTGGCGCAAATGAACCGGAGGCTCGAGTTGCGCCCAGCGATGCTTGTTCTGGGCAATTGCTGGACAATCCATGGTGAATACACCTTACGATCGGCCACCGAAAGACGATTTTTCGAAGGAGATCAGGACCGATGACAAAGATGCGTACCGCGATCGCTTGCGTTGCCTTATTGCTGCTCGGCATCGCTGCCGGCCAGGCCGCGCAGCGGGCGCCGTTGTTGCAGGATGGCAAACAGACCCTGCATCGGCGCGTGCTAACCCGTCCCGGGGCCGAATTGGTGGCGCAACCGGGCATGGCAGGGGGAACCCCGATCGACGCCTTTACCCGCTACTACGTCTATGCGCAGCGCGAGCAGTCCGCCAAGCAATGGCTGGAGGTCGGCGTGGACACAAAAGGCAAAACGCTGGGCTGGGTGGAAGCCGCGAGCACGGTGCCCTGGCGGCAGCAATTGGTGGTGGCCTTCACCAATCCCGGGGCCGAGCGCGAGCGCGCCCTGTTTTTCGATTCCTGGGACAGCCTCGAGGCCTTGATGGCCCGCGATGATCCGGCCTCCGAACTCGAACCGCTGACCCAGCGCATTGCCAGCGGCGGCAACGACCCGCGGGTGCTTGCCATCGAGCCGGATCGGTATATCGATATCAACCAGAATTTCTATCTGCTGCCCATCCTGGACAGTCGGGAGTATTTTACCGACGCCGGACATCTGTTGCGCGGTTTGCAGGTGGCCTCGATTACCAAAACCGAAATGCCGGCAACACCAGTTCCGGCAACGCCATCGGCAGAGGCCGGCGAGGTGCGCAAATTGGCGCCGTTTCGCGCCGCGGTGGTGTTCGTGATCGATTCGACCATCTCCATGCAACGCTATATCGACGAGGCTCGGGAAGCCGTTCGAAAGGTGTACCAGGAGGTCGTTCGATCGGGGCTTTTGGATCGGGTTTCCTTCGGCCTGGTGGCCTTTCGCGCGCGCAGCGAGAATCCACAGCGCAATCGACAGCTGGAATACGTCGAGCAGGTGTTCGTGGATCCGTCCCAGGTCGCCTCTCCGGAGGAGTTTCTGGCCAAGGCCGCGGCCTTGAGCGAGGCGCGCACGACCACCGACCACTTCGACGAAGATCCCTATGCCGGCATCCAAGCGGCCCTGGAGCAGATTGCCTGGGAGCGATTTGGTGCCCGCTTTTTGGTCTTGATCACCGACGCCGGCGCGCTGGAAGGCGATGCTTCCACCACCGGTCTGGGCGCCGAGCAGGTGCGCTCGTTGGCCGCCGAAGAGCAGGTGAACCTGCTCGTACTGCATCTGAAGACGCCGCAGGGGGCAGACAATCACGCCAGCGCGGAGGTCAAATATCGCACCCTGGCGCAAAACCCGGCGATTCAGGATTCCACCTATATCCCGGTCAACACCGGTTCGGTGCCGGCTTATCGCAACGCGGTCAGAGCCCTGGCGGAAACCGTGACCCGAACCATCGAGCGCAGCGCGCGAGGCGAGCTCGGGCCGGCGCCGAGCGCCAGCGATGCCGGGGCTGACCCGGCCGCGCGCGTGCGCGAGCTGGTGGAGCGCCTTGGCTATGCCATGCAGCTCGTCTACCTCGGGCGCATGGAGCGCACCGCGGCGCCCCAGGTCTTCGAGGCCTGGATCAGCGATCGGGATCTGGCGCAACCCACGGTGCGCGCCGTGGATGCCAGGGTGTTGCTGACCAAGGACCAGCTGAGCACCCTGCATGGCATCCTGAAGCAGGTGCTGGACGCGGCCGAGGCCGGATTGCTCCAGCCGGACGCTTTTTTCGACAACCTGCGTTCCCTGGCCACGCGCTACACCAGAGATCCGAACCTGGCCGAGCGGGCGGATGCCCGCTCCCTGGCCGATCTGGGACTGTTGGAAGAGTATCTGCAAGGGCTGCCCTATCAGAGCGAGGTCATGCGCGTCGACCTCGACACCTGGTCGCGTTGGGGCGTGCAAAAGCAGCAGGCATTCATCGCACGCATCAAATCCAAACTGCAATTGTATGAACTCTACAATGCCGATGCCGACCGCTGGGTCAGTCTCGCGGCCGGCAGCCCGGTGGGCGAGCAGGTTTATCCGGTGCCGCTGCGGGATCTGCCCTGATCGCGCCGGTGCCCATGTGATCGGGGAATCCTCAGCGCCAGCCGTTACCGATGCGGTACAGGGCGACCCGGATCGGCGCCGACCGGTCCCAGGTCCGCTGTTGCTGGATATCGCCGGACTGCAATGCCGACGTGGCAGCGGAGCGCGCGCCTACCGCGTGGATCTGCCGCGCCTGCGCCTGGGCGCTGGCGAGGTGTTGGCGCTGACCGGACCCAGCGGCAGCGGTAAAAGCACCCTGTTGGAGGTGCTTGGGCTGGCCGCGCCGCCAGCTCCCGGAGCTCGCTTTCTCTGGTGTCTGCAACAGGATGCCATCGACCTCGCCGCGCTCTGGCAGCACAAGGCCGAGGGCCGCCTGGCCGGCCTAAGAGCCAGACACATAGGCTTTGTCATGCAGACCGATGGATTATTGCCGTTTTTGCGCGTTCGCGAGAATCTGACCATCAATCGCCGCCTGTTACGGATGCCGCGGCAGGATGATCATCTGGCGCGCATTCTGGAATGCCTGGAAATCGGCCCGTTGTTGCAAGCCTACCCGGCGGCATTGTCGGTGGGACAACGCCAGCGGGTCTCCATCGGCCGCGCATTGGCTCATCGACCGGCATTATTGCTTGCCGACGAGCCTACCTCCGCCCTGGACCCGCGCCTGGCCGAGCGGGTATTGTCCTTGTTGCTCGATCTAGCCCGGCATGCCGGAACCGCCGTTGTGCTCGCAACCCACGAGCACGAGCGCGTGCGCAGCCTGGGCCTGCGCCGACTGGTGGCGGGGATCGGGCCGCACGCCCAGGGCGAGGGTGCCAGCGCCTGTTTCCTGGAGCCGAGTGCATGATGTCGCCCAATGTTCATGCCGATTCTGATTCCAGAGTCCGCGCCGAATTGTCCGAGACCTGGCAGCTTGCCTGGCGCGATCTGCTGCACGATCGTCGCAGTGCGCTGGTGTTCATCTTGACGGTGGCGGCGATCGCCGCGCCCCTGTTGCTGTTGCTGGGGCTGAAAAACGGTTTTGTCGATCATCTGCGGGAAACCCTGCTGCGCGACCCGCGCAATCTGGAGATCGTGGTGTTCGGCAGCGCGCGCCTGTCGCGGCCCTGGCTGGACGCATTGAGGGCGCGCCAGGATACCCTGTTCGTGGTGCCCAAGACGCGCACCATCAACGCCAGCGTCGACCTGCTCGACAGCCGCCGCCGCTTGCATACCGCGGTGGAGGTCTTGCCCAGCGGCAGCGGCGACCCCTTGTTGCCGCCCGGGCTGGATGCGCCGCGCAATCCGCAGCAGGTGCTGGTCAGCTCGATCCTGGGCGAGCGCCTGGGGCTGGACATGCCGGGCTCCGACCGCCAGGTGGTGGCCGTGATCAAGCGTCGGCTGAACGGCCGTGCGCAGCATGCGCGGGTGCCGTTGCAGGTGCTCGGCGTCGTGCCGGAGCGGTATTTCGCCCGCCCCGCGCTCTTTGCGCATCCGGCATTGCTGATCGCGGCCGAGGATTACCGCGATGGGCTCAGGGATTTGGGCGAGGATCAGCCGCCGCGGGTGCAAGATGCCGCGCGGCGCGACACCTTCGCCAACGCGCGCCTGTATGCCCGCGACCTGGAGTCGGTGGCCGGATTGGCAGCCGATCTGCGCGCCCAGGGCATCGAGGTGCGCACCCAGGCCGAGCGCATTGCGTCGGTCCAGGCACTCGACCGCACCCTGTCGCTGGTGTTTCGGATGCTCGCCGGCATCGGCATGACCGGCTGCACCCTGGCCTTGGGCGGGGCGCTCTGGATCAATACGGAGCGCAAGCGACGCGCCCTGGCGATGTTGCGCCTGTTCGGCCTGCGTCGGCGAGCGGTTGCGGCAATGCCCGTGATCCAGGCCATGCTGATCTCCGCTGGTGGTCTGCTGGTGGCGCTTGTACTGTTCGCCATCGGCGCATCCGTTTTCAGTCACCTGTTACGGGATCAGCTCGGCGCTGCCGGCGTTGCCAGCCATTTGGGACTGGAGCAGCTGTTCGCCGCCGTCGTTGCGACATTGCTGGTCGCGGCCATCGCATCCGGTGCGGCCGCCTGGCATGCGTCACGGGTGGCGCCAGCGGAGGCGTTGCGTGATCAATAGCCGGAATCCCATACCCGCTCTGCGCAGGTCCGCGGGATTCTGCCGACGGCTTGCGTCGGCATGCTTGCTGGCCGCCCTGTGTGCGCTGGCGATGGCGCTGCCGGCCGACGAGCAGCCGCCAATGCCGGCTGATCGACCGGCTGATGGCCCGGCTGATAACCGGGCCGATCGATTGGCCGGTAAACCGACTGGCAACGCGGCGAGCGCCGTGGACTGGCCGGCAACGCTGTACAACCCGCGTCCGGCCGACGGCGATTTTCTGCTGCCCATGCCCTGCGGCGGGGCCATGACCCTGCGCGTGGTCGGTATCGAGGGCGACGGCAGCGGCTTCGGTCCGCTGCGCGACCGCCTGGTCGAACTCGGCAGCGATGAGCAGGACATGGGCTTTGCGGAGTATCGGCGCATGGAGCCCATTGCCGGCAGCTTCGATGCCGACAGCCTGGGCATCGATGCCGGCGCCAACAGCCTGCTGATGGGAAAATACGAGGTCAATCAGCTGCAGCTGGATGCGGTGAATGCCGCGGCCCTGGACGCGCCCTGCCCCAAGGTATCAGCCCGCGGACGCATGCCCGCCGGCGGCATCGGCTGGCATGCCGCGCTGGCATTCACGCATAATTGGTCGCTTTGGCTGCGCAAGCATGCCGATGCCATCGGCGACTGCGCCGACGGCGAACAGCCCTGCCTGCCGCGGGTGGACGGCGAGCCCGCCTTTGTGCGCCTGCCCACCGATGCGGAATGGGAATATGTCGCCCGCGGCGGCGATGCGGTCAGTCCTGCGGAATTCCGCGAGTCGCACTTTCCGATGCCCGAGGGCATGGCGCATTTCGTCTGGTTCGCCGACAGCGCCGATGGGCGGATCAGACCCATTGGCGTGCTCGACCCGAACCCGGCCGGGGTGCATGACATCCTCGGCAACCTGGAGGAGATCGTGCTCGATCCGTTTCGATTGCGCCGGCTCGACCGCCCCCAGGGACTGGTCGGCGGCTATGTGGTGCGCGGCGGCAGCCTGCATTCCGGGCGCGATGAGATCCGCTCCGCATTACGCCGGGAGGTTCCCCTTTACGACCATCGCGGTGCCGTGGCCACCGCCGATACCGGGCTGCGCGTGCTGCTGTCGACGCCGATCCTGACCAGCGCCGAGCGCCTGGCCGCGGTGCGCCAGGCCTGGTCTCGGCTCGGCAGCGATGCGAGCCGCGGCGATCCTGGCGACCAGGAGCGGGCATCCATTCGGCAACCGGCGTCGGCAGACCCGCCGCCGAATATGGCATCGCCATCGCAGCCGATACCGGTGCAGGATACGGCTGCCGAGGGTAGCCTTGGCGAGTCGAGGCCGAGGTTGAGCGAAACCCCTTTCGCAAACCCGATGACCGAGCTGGACCATCTGGCCCGGGTCAGCGCCGATCCAACCCTGGCCCTGCGTCTGGAGCGCCTGCGGGAGGTGATCCGCAGCAACGCCGAGCGCTTGCACGAACAGCGCGGTCGCGCCGCCCGTGAGGCCCTGCGTTTTGGTGGCCTGCTGTGCCAACGCCTGGCCACCGAGGACCATAATCTGGGCCTGCGCGAGCAGCAGCTGCACTTGTGCTTCCAGGGCAGCGGGCGCGATCATCCGCGCTGCATGGCCAAGAATCGCGCGCTGGACGACGACCGCAAGGCAATGGACAATAACAATGCACTCTATGCAGATACCGTCATCCGCACCGCGCGCACCTATCCGGACGATCTGGCCGTGCTGGAGTCCGCGTTCGACGCCCTTGCGGGCGAGCGGATTGCAGTCGGCGCCGACCAGCGGCTGCTTGCATACAACAGGCTGTTCCTGCAGCAAGTCAGCGCCTACGTCGGCAATGGTCGCGTGCGTCGGAGCCGATGGCGTGATGCCTGCGCCGCGCTGGGTCAGGAATTACTGAACGATTGAGCCTGAGACTGCCGCGCAGGAGCGGCGTTCTGTCATCGACGAAAGTGAAGGATGAGGATATGAAGCGAACCATGGCAACAACCGATTACCCCTGCACCCTGCTGCGCGGGTTCCTGCTGGGCGCCCTGCTGAGCGGCCTCGGCGGCTGCACCAGCACATTGCCTAAGGCCCCGACCGCTGCGGCCTCCGGCAACAATGGCGCTGTCTACGCCTCGGCCTATACGCCGGCCGAGCAGCAGCTGCGCAAGGAATCCAACCAGTTTGCCAAGACCTCGCTTCAGGGCTGCCTGGCGGGTGCCGCCGCGGGCGCGCTGGTCGGACTCCTGGCCAGCCGCGACCGCAACAAGGGCTTGCTGATCGGCGCCGCTGGCGGTTGTGCCGCCGGCTTTGCCACCAACGCCTATGTACAACAAAAGCGCGGTCAGTATCGCAACAACGAGGCGCGCGTTAACGCCATGATTGCCGATGTGCGAGCCGATAACCAAAAACTTGCCGGGATGATCTCCACCACGCGCCAGGTGATCGCCGATGATCGGCAGCGGATTGCGAAAATCAACGCGGGCATCCGCAACCGCGAGCTGTCCGCGTCGCAGGCGCGCGTCGAATTGGCGCGGGTCAAAGAAAACCGCCGACTGTTGGGCAACAGCATCGAGCAAGCCGAAAAGAAGTACGAGGATTGGAACCAGATCGCGGCGATGGAGCGTCAGACCGGCGCAAACACCGCGCGGCTCGACAGCGAGATCCAGCAACTGAAACAGAAAGTGGTGGCGCTGGAGAAAGAGGCCGAGCTGATCGATCGAGAAATCGCCGCGGTTTCGGCACCGGCATGATGGAGTACCTATGATGAAGCGATTCCCAAGCCTTTGGCTGCTGCCCGCGGCGCTGTTACCAGTGCTGAGTGCAACCGGTTGTGCCACGACCCCCGGCACCTGCGATCCGACCCGGGCGGATTTTTTCAATAATACCCGTTGTCTCGCATCCGGCTCCTACCGGCAGCGTCAACGCGATCTCGAATCCGAATTGGCCGCCGAGCGCAGCCGCAACGATGCTTTTCAGGCGCTGCTCGCTGACCTGAAGCTCGAGCAGGACGCGGTGCGCTCGGATCTGCGCACACGCCAAGCCGCCCAAGCTCGTGCCGAGGCCAACTGGCGACGAATCAAACAAAGCCTGGCCGCGGAGCGAGCCAAAAACCAGGCGCTGAATACGCGCATCGGGCAGATCGACCGGGACTTGGCGCGCGCCGAGGCTAGCAAGCGCGGCGAACGCGATGCCCTGGTCAACAAGGTTCGGCTGCTGGAGCAGGAGCTGGACGCGGGTATTTATGATTGAGCCCATGTCCGACGATTACGACAGTCCTTGGAAAGACATCCTGGAAGCCTATTTCCCGGATTTCATGACCCTGTTCTTTCCCGCCGCGGCCACCGAGATCGACTTTATCCGCGGCGTCGAGGCGCTCGACAAAGAGCTGGCTCAGGTGGTGCAGGATGCCAAGCTGGGACGTCGGCTGGCCGACAAATTGCTCAGGATTTGGCTCAACGACGGTGCCGAGACCTGGCTGCTGGTGCATATCGAAGTCCAAGGTCAGCGCGAGGCCGATTTTCCGGAGCGCATGTTCGTCTACAGCTATCGGATCTACGATCGCTACCGCCGCACCGTGGTCAGCCTTGCGGTGCTTGCCGACGAGACCCCTGGCTGGCGACCGCGGCGCTTTCAGGTCGGGCGCTGGGGCAGCCGCATCGGCATCCGTTTCCCGAGCGCCAAGCTGTTGGACTGGGCCGGCCGCGAGGCGGAGCTGCAGGCGAGCGGGAATATCTTCGCCACCGTGGTCCTTGCGCACTTGGCAACAAGGGCGACCCGTCATGATGCGCGGGCGCGCTTCAATCAAAAGCTCCAGCTCACCCGTCGGCTCTACCAGCGCAATCTGCCGCGGCAGACCATCATCGATCTGTACCGATTTCTCGATTGGCTGATGCGCCTGCCCGAGGATCTGGAATTGCAATACACCAACGCGATCCATCAAATCGAGGAGCAACTAAAGATGCCTTATTTGAGCTATGTCGAGCGGCGTGGCGAGCGGCGTGGTGAACGACGCGGCGAGCGGCGCGGCGAGCGGCGCGGCGTTTACCGCGTGGTTCGTGGTCTGCTGGAGAGGCGCTTTGCTCCACTGCCGACGGAGGTGGTGGAGCGACTCGAGCAAGCCGATCTGGATCAGCTGTTGGCCTGGAGCGAGCGGGTTGTCGAGGCGCCATCCCTCGACGCTGTTTTCAGCGAGCACGAGCAAGCTTCCTAGGTCGGCCTTTTGCAGCTGAATCAAGAGAGTCCACCATGCCGACATTTGCCGGGCACCACCGCGTCCTTGCTCGCCATGCCGGTTCCGACGCAGCACGCTACTCTGGTGGATTGGTACCGCAATCTGCCGCGGCAGACCATCATCGATCCGTACCGATTTCTCGATTGGCTGATGCGCCTGCCCGAGGATCTGGAATTGCAATACACCAACGCGATCCATCAAATCGAGGAGCAACTAAAGATGCCTTATTTGAGCTATGTCGAGCGGCGCGGTGAGCGACGCGGTGAACGACGCGGTGAACGGCGCGGTGAACGGCGCGGCGAGCGGCGCGGCGTTTACCGCGTAATTCGTCGTCTGCTAGAGAGGCGCTTTGCTCCACTGCCGACGGACGTGGTGGAGCGACTCGAGCAAGCCGATCTGGACCAGCTGTTGGCCTGGAGCGAACGGGTTGTCGAGGCGCCATCCCTTGACGCTGTCTTCAATGAACATGAGCAAGCCTCCTAGGTCGGCCTTTTGCGACTGAATCAAGAGAGTCCACCATGCCGACATCTTTGAGAATCGCACGCGTCGATGTCAGCGCTTATCGTCTGCCGAGCGCAGACTTCGCCGGACTCAACGCCCTGCATCGCGAGCTGGATGCTTGTATCCGCCATCATTTGCCGGCCACCACCGCGTCCTTGCTCGCCATGCCGGTTCCAGCGCAGGACGCTACCCTGGTGGACTGGTACAGCGACCTGGCCGGCGAGGCCAGGCCGCTGTCCGCGCTGCCGCCGTCGACCCGTGCTCAGGTCAAACAAAAGCTCGCCGATCGCCTGGAATCGCTGCAGCGCCTGGCTGACGAACTGCCGCGGCGGGTGCGCGGGTCCGAGGCACTGGCTGACGCATTGCGGGCGGCAATCCAGTATCCGGGCGACCAGCATGTCTACGCCGTCGGCGACGAGCCGGTACTGACCCTGTGGGGGTTCGTTCGAGCGGGCTCCGGTGGTCGTTTGGCCACGCCAAGCGGCGCATTGCGCACCGGACGCGCCCGCAACCGGCTGCTGGCGCTGATGCTGGCGATGCTGACGACGGCCGCCGTGGCTGCCGGCGGCTTTTTTTGGTGGGCGCAGGACCGCGAGCAGAATCTGCGCTCCGGGGTTGCCGAGGTACTGGCCAGCGGCTGTCAGGACATGGATCGGCTGGCGTTGCTGGATCATCGCATCCAGCAGTTCGATTCGAGCGGCCAGCGCCTGGGCGCATTGCGCCAGCAGATCGCCGACGAGCAGCGGCGCTGCGCCGAGGCCGAGCGCCTGAACGCCGATCTGAACCAGGCGGCGTGGAATTGCCAGGCGATCGCGGCATTGTCGGGGCAGATCGACCCAGGGGATGCGCGCAGAGCACCCATGGATGCGCTTGCCGCACGGATCGACGCGCGCATCGCGGTCTGCCGCGAGGCCGATCGCCTATCCAGGGCCTTGGCCGATGCCGGCGGCGACTGTGCCGAGGTCTCCGCAGTGCGCGCGCGGCTGGAACCAGATGCCGATTCGGCCTCCGGGGCCGCAACCGATCATGCCGAGCCGGCACGGGATATGGCGGATCTGCCGGAGCCCTTGGCCAGGGTTCGAGATGGGATCGACCAGGAGCTGACCCGCTGTGCCGAGGCCGATCGGCTCGGGCAACAGCTGGATACCATTGGCGCGGACTGCGATGCGCTCAACCGTCTGGATGGTCAGCTCGCCAGTCAGGACGACTCGCGTCCACCCTTGGCCGCATTGCGCGAGCGCCTGGACATCGGGCTCGACCTGTGCCGAAGAGCGCGGGCATTCAACAATGAATTGCTCGACACACAACAGGAATGCAGTCGCATCCGCGCCCTCGACAGCCGCATGCAGGGTCCCGACATGCGCCGCCCGCCGCTGCTGGAAGTCCGCGAGCAGCTCGACCAGCTGCTGGACGCCTGTCAACAACAAGACGCGCTGGAGCAGGCGCGTCGGGATGCCGCCGGCGACTGTGCGCGGCTCGCCGCATTGGCCGAAGAGATCCGCGACCGGTATGGCGACAATCTGCTGTTCGTCGACCTGCGCCGACGCATCGCCGGCGATACCGGCGCCTGCGCGCTGGCCGAGCGTCTGCGCGCCGAGCTGGCGGCGGCCGCCGGCGATTGCGCTGCCCTGAATGCGCTGGCGCCGCGTATTCGCGACGCCGATGCCGCGGCATCGGCATCCGTCCGAGACCTGCTCGCCACCGAGCTGGCCCTGTGCGAGGATGCACAGCGCTGGCGCCAGCGGCTCGCCGCCGCCGGGGACGACTGTAAGCGCATCCATGCCCTCGGCGGCGAACTACCGGCCAGCGCGGCGCGCACCGGCCAATTCACCGCTATCCGTCAGCGCATCCAGAGCGAACAAAAACGCTGTCGCATCGCCAGGTCTAAGGCAGCGGCAGCGGCAGCGGCGCGCAGCGCCGCGGTCAAGCCGCGTGCATCGTCGCCTGCAGCATCGCCGCCACCCCAGGCCTCCTCATCTGCCAAGGCGCGCTGCCCCGGCGTGCGCAACAAGAGCGAGGCGCCGCAGTTGGTCATGGTATTCGATGCTTCCGGCAGCATGAGCTATGGCATCAATGCCAGCCCGGCATTGCTGCGGCAAATGCAGCAAGCCGGCGACAGCCCGATCGGTGCGGCGCTGGCCTTGCTCGGCGGTGCCCTGAGCTCGGCCATGCAAGGTCCGAGCCGGATGCAGACCGCGAAGGAGGCCGGCCGGCGCATTGTCAACGGCCTGCCCGCGGACGTCGACATCGGCCTGGTGAAGATCGAGGACTGCCCGAGCGCCACCGATGCCGGCTTTTATCCACCCGTGCAGCGTGGCGCCTTGCTGGCACGCATCAACGCATTACGGCCGCGCGACAGCACCCCCCTCGCCAGCGCCATCGCCAAGGCCGCGTCCATGGTCGATGGAGTGCGGCGACCGGCGGTGATTGCGGTGATCAGCGATGGCGAAGACACCTGTGGCGGCAATGTCTGCGCGGTGGCCCAGCGCATCGCCCGATCCCAACCCCTGCTCAAGATCAATGTTGTCGACATCGCCAGCACCGGCGCTGCGGACTGTGCCGCAAGGGCCACCGGCGGGCGCGTGCTGCGCGCCGGCAATGCCGCCGAGCTGGGTCAGCAGATGCGCCGCGCGACCGAGGAGGTCGCTGGGCCGGCCGAATGCCGGCGCGGCTGACCAAGGGGCTGATGACAGGAGATAACCGGCATGACAGGTGCATTGCTCAAATCCGCACGGCTGACCTACTATCACGCGGTGGGCGCGGTCGGCAACCCGGTTTATCTGGCCGCATCCCAGCTGCGCGCGGCGATCGCCCGGCGCCTGGGGCCGGAGGTGGCCGATGTCTTCGCCGTGCCGCAGCGCAACGAGGACGGCGACACGGTGGACTGGTATGCCCCCAAGCCGGGCACTGTGGTCCCCTGGAGCGCGGCCACCGAGTCGGAACGCGACCAGGCGCGGCAGCAATTGCTCGAGGTGCGCGAACGGATCGAGACCCTCGCCCGCGCCATGCAGGCCGAGACATTGCCGGAGCGACAGGTATTTGGCCGCCTGTTGGCGCAGATGGTGCAGTTTCCGGACGATCAGGACGTGCACCTGGTCGACGGCCGGCCGGTATTGACCTTCTGGGGCTTTGTCAAGGACAAGGCGGCGGTGGGTTCCGACCCGCTGCGCAATCTCGATCGCCATCGAGTCACCCCGTTGGCCCCGGCGCGTCGGCCCTGGTGGCACTGGCTGCTGTTGGCGCTGCTGCTGCTCTTGCTGCTGATAAGCCTGCTGTGGGCATTGCGCGCCTGGGATACCAGCGACATTCAGAGCCTGGAAACACCGCCATCGACCCAGGCCAAGGACGAGCGGCGTTTGACCGGCGCCGAATCCGAGGACGAGCCGATGCCGGCGACCGGCTTTGCGGATCGGGACGCAGCGATCCCGGCCGATCCTGAAATGCCGAGCGCACCGGATGCTGTCGACCAGGGCAACCCAGATCCCACGCGCATCGAAATACAGGGAGACCGCACCCTGATCGATCGGGATGGCGAGCGGCTGGTTGTCGATGGCAATTCGGATGTGCTCGGCGACGGCAGCGCAATTGCGCCCGCCGCGGACGAAATCCTGCTCGACGACGCGATTGTGGAGGATGGCGCCGCAGTCGGCGATGCCGTCGCCACGGATGTCGATCGGCTCGATGCCGCCGAGGTTGATCCTGCCGAGGTTGATCCTCAGGCCGCCGAACAAGGCGAGGCCGATCTATCCGGCGCGGAGGGGCTCGCCGACCTGGCCGAGCTGGAGGCGCCCGGGGATGCCGACGAGACGGCTGCCGCTGACGCAAACGCCCAGCCCGCGGATACCGACAGGGCCGATGCGCTGGAGCCCGCGGACAGCGCCGACGCGGCCACCGAGGACATGACGGATACGACCGCCGCGGACGCATCGCCGCCCGCGTCCGAAGCCGACAGGGCCGGCGAGCAGGACGAGGATAGGGCAAAGCCGAATGCTGCTGCCAGCGCAGAGTCCGGAGCAAAATCCGGAGCAAAATCCGGCGCAGAACCGGAAGCAAAACCGGCCGTGGACCAGGCTGCCGCATCCGATGCGCCGCGCGGCATCCGGGGTCCGGCGCCAGTGCGCATTCCGCGCCAGCAGTTGTTGAACAGTGGCTGGCGTACCTCGATGAACCTGGCAGACCCGAAGGACGGCAGCCCGGTGCGACTCGGCTATCGTTTGCAAGACGGCCGCGGCACAATCCAATTGACACGCAAGGACGGCAGCGTCTGCGAGAGCGACATCAGCGGCGACGCCCGCGCCGACGGTCGCCTGGTGATCGATACCAAGCGCGCCATCCTCTGCGATGACAACACCAGCTTTGGTCGCCCGCGCATCGAGTGCATGCCCCAGCAGGGCGGCCAGGCCCGCTGCGTCGGGCGCTATGCCGATGGCACCAGCTTTCCGATCGACATGCAGCGTGACGCCGACGTGGCGCCGGGGGCGCCGAGATGAGCCGTCCAAGCCCCGGCTTGCGGGTCTGCCCCTGGCCGCCCGAGGCGGCCTCCTGCATTGTCCAGGCGCATGCCTGCAAACCGCCTGCGGATCGCGCCGGTCAAGCCGTTTCTCACCCAAATACCACCCCGATTCCGCCGGAGGCAACGCCATGCTCGCCAAGCCCATCGACACCGAGCGCAAGGTGACCCTGATCGCCGACAGCGGCGTTCAGTTCCTGGATTTCGCCTTGACGCTGGATCTACGCAAAGAGCCGGCCGGAGAATTCATCCCGCAGGAGAGCAATCGGTCCCTCGGCCGGCTGGTCTATGACGAGCATCAGGATCGCTATTATTGGCCGGATCGCCCGGATGTGCCGATCAAGTCCGAGCTGAGCGTACCGGTGGATGAATCCGCCCGCCTGCTCGATGGGCTGTGGCTGCCGCTGCCATTGTTGCGCATCAACCCGCCACGCCGCTTCGCCCCCGGACCCGAGACCTGGGCGCGCGCGCGCCTGGTGGAATTGACCGAACGGGAAACCGCCGACGGCGGGCAGACTCACCAGCTGACCCTGGCCATCGACACCAGCGTATTCGAGGATGCCGATGACATCAAATACCTGGCCCCGACCCAGGCCGATGTCGCCGCCGGCGTGTCCTATGCCTTCGCCCACCGGGCCGACGAGATCGGCTGGTTTCCGGAATTGCCCTGGGTCGCCGGATGGATCGAGGAGATCTTTACCGAGCGTGCATCCAGCGTATTGCGCCTGCCTGCCGAAGATCTCGAGGCCGAGCGCAAGCGGCTGGTCCATCATGCGCATTATCTGAATCTGCTGGCCATCGTCGGCCATCATCTGTCGATCCCGGAGATCAAATTGCGCGGCAACGGCCGCGACCAGATCGATCGATCGGTTCCGGTGGACATGGTGCTGGACGTCGGCAACTCGCGTACCTGCGGCATTTTGATCGAGCAGCATGCCAAGGAGGGCGATGTGCTGGGCCGTCGCTACGAGCTGGTGCTGCGCGACCTGAGCCGCCCGGAGCGGGTCTGCGGCGAGCCCTTCGAGAGCCGCGTCGAACTGGCCCAGGTGACCTTCGGCAAAGAGCATTGGGCGCACAAAAGCGGGCGCGCCGATGCCTTCCTGTGGCCAACCATCGCCCGCATCGGCCCGGAGGCGGCAAGGCTCGCCGGGCGCCGCCGCGGTACCGAGGGCGCCACCGGTATCTCCAGTCCCAAGCGCTACCTCTGGGACGAGGAGCGCTTCGACAACGGCTGGCGCTTCAACAACGCCTATGTGCGCAGCGAAATCGAACCCATGGCCACCGCCGCGCCACTGTGCAATCTGATCAACGAGACCGGCAGCGCGCTGTACGAGCTGCCCGAGGCCGAGCGCATGCCGGTGTTCATGCCGCATTACACCCGCAGCGCCATGATGATGTTCATGCTTGCCGAGGTATTGACCCAGGCGCTGGGTCAGATCAACAGCCCGGCGCAGCGATTGCGTATGCCCAACGCCGACCTGCCGCGTCACCTGCGCACGCTGATCCTGACGGTGCCGCCATCCATGCCGATCCAGGAACGCGAGATCTTTGCCGAGCGCATGCAGCAGGCGATGGGCGTGGTCTGGAAGGCGTTCGGCTGGCATCCCGAAGATGATCCCGTGGACGGCGATGGCGGCTCTTCCGCCTTTCCGCCCTTTCCGACCATCGAGGTGCGCTGGGACGAGGCCACCTGTTGCCAGGCGGTGTATCTGTTTACCGAAATCCAGAACACCTTTGCCGGTCGGCCGGAGGAATTGTTCCGGCATGGGCAGGCGGCGCGCAGGCGCGATGCCGAGCGTGACGGCTGCCTGATGCTTGCGACGGTGGACATCGGCGGCGGCACCACCGATTTGGTCATCAACGAGTACCGGCTCGAAGGCGGCCAGGTGGGGGGTAAACGCATCATCGTGCCGCGTCAACGCTTTCGCGACGGCTTCAAGGTCGCCGGCGACGACATCCTGCTGGAGATCATCAACCAAAGCATCGTGCCCGCGTTACAGCTTGCCCTGGCCGCGGCCGGTGTGGCCGATCCCACCAGCCTGTTGTCGCGCATGATCGGCAGCGATCCGCTGGATGTGCAGGAGAGCGTCCAGCGCCAACAGCTCGCCTTGCAGGTGCTGTACCCAGCCGGTCTGTCGGTGCAGCGCGCCTATGAGGGCTATGATCCCATTGCCGATCCCCAGCCACGCACCGCGAGCCTGCGCGACCTGGTCGCCGAGAGCAGCACCGACATGCCGACAGCACCGGTGCTGAACTGGGTTGCGGACAATGTCAAGGCGGCTGCTGATGCTGCCCTGCCCGCCTTCGATCTGCTCGATGTGCCGGTGCTGTTGGATCTGGCGCGTCTGCACCGGCTGTTCCAGGACGATCGGCTGGAGCTGGTGCGAGCAGTCAAGTCCCTGTGCGAGATCGTGCATCTGTACGACTGCGACGTACTGCTGCTGACCGGGCGACCCTCGCGACTTCCCGGCGTGCGTAACCTGTTCCAGACCCTGCTGCCCTTGCCGCCGGATCGCATCCTGACCATGCACGACTATCGCACCGGCGCCTGGTACCCGTTCAACCGACGCGGGCGCATCGATGATCCGAAATCCACCGCCGCGGTGGGCGCCATGCTGTGCCTGCTCGGCCAGGGTCGGCTGCCGAACTTTTTTCTGCGCGCCAACGCCTTGCATGCCTACAGCACCATTCGCTATCTGGGACCGCTGGATCGAAACATGATGATCAAGTCCGACGAGGTGGTGTTTGCCGATGTGGATCTCGACGACCCGGATTACCAGTTGCCCGACACCCCCATCGAGATGCGCGGGATCATGCACATCGGTTACCGCCAGCTCGCTGCCCAGCGCTGGACCGCAGCACCGCTGTATCTGCTCGACTTTGCCGATGACAGCGCGCGGCGCGCCGTTTACGACCAGGGTGCCGTCCTCGAGGTCAGACTGGAGCGCACCCGTGGCCGCAGGGCGGCGCGTTTTCGCGTCGCCGGGGTCGAGGTGGAAGGCGGGCGCTCGGTGTCGCGCAACAGCGTGGCACTGAAGCTCAACACCCTGAGCAGCATCGGCTTCGATCAAGACAGCTACTGGCTGGACAGCGGCAGCGTATTGCGCTGAAATCGGCTGCATTGATTTCGACTCAATCGCTGGCCCAATCACTGATCAGATCACTGGCCCGACCACTGGAGCGCATGCGATGCCCGACCCCAAGCACCTGACCGAGCGCTGTCAGACCATCTTCGCCGGCTGCGGCGACGCCATCGACTGGGTGCGCCAGGTGCGCGGCGAATCGGCGCGGCTGGACCGCGAGTCCGACAGCCTGATCGACAAAATCAGGCGCACCAGAAACCATGTCCGGCGCCTGGGCCGAGCCGCGTCGCGCCCGGTGTCGGTGGGCTTTTTCGGCCTGTCCCAGGCCGGCAAGTCGTACCTGATCTCGGCATTGGCCGCAGGTGCCGACGGCGAGCTGGAGACCGATCTGCAAGGCCGTCATCTGAACTTTATCCAGCATGTGAATCCGCCCGGGCATGGCAAGGAGGCGACCGGCCTGGTCACGCGTTTCACGCGCCAGCCGGTGGCAGCCCCGCCGGGCTATCCGCTGGAACTGACATTGCTCAGCGAAGCAGACCTGGCCAAGGTGCTCGGCAATGCCTTCTTCCACGATTTCGACCGCGAGCAGGTGGATTGGGATCTCGGCTCGTTTCACATCCGTGCCCATATCCGGGCGCTGGAAGCGAAGCGCCAGAGGCAGCCGGTAGCCGGCCTGGATGCCGACGCGGTGGTGGACCTGTTGGAATACTTCGAACACCGCTTTCCAAAAACCACGGCGCGTCTCAAGGGAGACTTCTGGCCGTCGGCAATCGAACTCGCGCCGCTACTGGCGCCAGCGGATCGCGCCACATTGCTGTCGGTGCTTTGGGGCGAGGTGCCGGAACTGACCCAGACCTATCTGCACCTGCGCGCAGGTCTGGCGACACTGGGTCATGCCTCGGCGGTGTTCTGTGCGGTGGACGCATTGGTGCGCGAGGACGACCAAGGCCGACTGACCCAGGCCGACAGCATCATGAATGTCGACATCCTGGAGCGGCTGGGTCGCGATCATGCCGACCGCATCGGCTTGGTGCCGCGGGATGGGCAAAACGCGGATGGATCAGCGGTCGCGCTGCCGCGCTCCTTGCTTGCGGCATTGACCGCGGAGCTGCGTTTCGTGCTCGCCGGACCCGCCAGCACCGGGCTGCTGGACCAGGTGGATGTGCTTGATTTTCCCGGCTATCGCGGGCGTCTCGCGGTTGCCGACCTGGGCGAGGTACGCCGGCAGCTGGAGGACGATCAGGTCGATCCGGTCGCGCAGCTGTTGTTGCGCGGCAAGGTGGCCTATCTGTTCGAGCGCTACACCGACGATCAGGAAATGAGCCTGCTGGTGCTCTGCGCACCGTCGCACAAGCAAAGCGACGTCAAAGACCTCGGCCCGGTGCTGGAAACTTGGGTGCATGCCACCCAGGGCGCCAGCCCCGAACAGCGCGCGCGCCGACCTGCGGGCCTGATCTGGGCTCTGACCATGTTCGACATGCGCCTGGCACCCGCGCCGGGGCAGACCGAGGATCTGATGCGCAAGGGCTGGGAGGGCATGATGAAATTGGCCCTGCTGGAGCGCTTCGGCGGCTATGACTGGCTCAACGAATGGACCCCGGGGCGAGCGTTCGACAACCTGTTTCTGGTGCGCAAGCCGCGCATGGCCAACGCCGTGATGGAGACCGACGACGCCGGCGAGGGGCCTCTGTTGCCAGCCCAGGTCCAGCGCCTGCAATTGCTGCGCCAGACCTTTTGCGCCGATCCCGCGGTGCAAAAGCACCTGGCCGACCCGGCTGCAGCCTGGGACGCGATGCTGCTGCCCAACGATGGCGGCATCGGTCGGCTGGCCGATTATCTCCACCAGGTCGCCTGCAACCAGGCCAAGCTCGAGCGTATCGCCGAGCAGCTCGACGCCATCGTCGACGACCTGGTACAGCATCGCTTTGCTGCCTATTACCGCGGCGAGGGCGCTGCCGAGGTGGCCGCCAAGCAGCGCCTGGCCGAGGGCGTGATCGCCGCATTGAAGCCCTGCGCCAGCCGTTTCGGCGATCTGCTGAGCATGCTGCCGCCGCCGCGAGACGAGCTGCGCGGTCTCTATCTGCGCACTGACCGCAGAGCGCCAGTGGACCGCAGAGCGCCAGCGGACAGCCCCGAATCCGTCGCCGGGGCCTTCCCGGACCAGCCTCCGGCGGACATCGGCGGCGGCCTGATCGACCTGGACGCCGTGCTCAATGCCGCCTCCGCCGGCGCCTGCAACAGCCGCGACGCCGCCCCCGACAATGCAGGAACAGCGACCGGCAGCGATCGTTTCGTGACGGCATTGATGCGCCATTGGATCGCCCATTTGAAGGCATTGGGCGAAGACCCCGCACGCCTCGCCTATCTCGGTATCGAGCGCGCGCCGCTGGACGACCTGGTCAGCGAATTGATCATCGGCGCCGACCGCATCGGCCTGGAGGGCGCATTGATCGAACTGCTGGCCGAGGCCGAAGCCCAGGCCGCCGCCAAGCGCGCGGGGCTGGCCGAGCGTCAAGTGCATGTCAGCCATGCGCGGATTGCGCGCTTTATCAACTACCTGGGCTACGACGACCTGCCGATGGACGAACGCCCGCGCTCCCTGCTCGGCAAGCAGCTTGGGGTGTTCCAACCACCGCCGGCAATCGCAATCGGCAGATTGCCGATCCTGCCCGAAGCCCCGTCGAACTATTCCGCGCATTACATCCTCGACTGGCTCGAAGCATTTCGCGCCATGGCCATCGGCAATGCCGGACATGCAGCCGGGCAGGACATTTCCGCCGAACAGAATGCGCGCTTGGGTGCCATTCTTGGCCGTATCGAAGGACTTGCGGTGCAATCTTGATGCGATCGGCGCGGCGGCAGTTTCCGGGGGTGCTGCCTAGGCTGTCGAGATGTCCTGAGTTTTGATGCCAAACCGATTCCGGGTCTTGGATTGCATCATCGAACGCACTGGGGAAGCCTGATCGGTGTCGGGGTCGCTATCGGAATCGGAATCGCATCCGCTCATCGATCAAAGCAGCCAGCTCGATACCAATCCCTCATTCCGACCTTGACACCGACACCGACTAAGCATCCATAAACCGGGAAGCGCTTGTTTTAGTGAGACGGCAGATTTCGACAGCCTAGGGGCTGTCTGCGTAGAATATTCAGCCATGCAACCAGCATGCAGTTCGCTTCACCGCAGAGACGCAGAGAAGAGGGATACATTCGCCTTGGCCTTCCTGCATTTCTGCGGTGAATCCTTGCATTGCAGGCCCCTTTCTGATGCACAATAGGTCGAGGCCCTGCTCGATTGGGTTAGGCTCGAGACCTGGGGTCGAGCGCGATCCCGAAAAAAAGCCGTATTTGCTGTTCGCTTTTGTGTTCAACTGCCCATGTATTGTTCTTGCCCTCATCCTCATCATCAGCGGCCTGCACCGACCCTGGTCTCCGCCGCGGGAGGCATTCCATGCCGCTGAAGCTTTCACTCCAGTCCAATGGTCCGGGTCGCGGGCTGCTGCTGGTGCAGGGCCAGTCGCAGCCGGTGGAGTCGGTCAACCTGGCATTGCGCCGCAATGACGGTCAGTACCTCGGCAGGGACGGCGCATGGCAGCCTACTGCCTTCTGGCATCCCCAGTTCGGCGTGCAGCCAGGGTCGGAGGGGATGCAGATCGAGCTCGGTGCCGCGCTGATGGACCCGATTGTCGCCCTGCATGGCCAGCCGTTGTTGCTGACATTGCGCCTGGACGACCACGAGGACAGCGGCGTACCGCGTATCCGCGGCGCCCTGATCGGCTCCGACGCCGCGCCCCTGACAAAGACCGTGCTGGTCAAACGACCGCAACCCCCGGTCGCCGAGGAACAGCAAGCCACGCCGCCAACCGAGCAGCAGAAGCCGCCGCAGCAAGTCCCGGCCAAAGCGACCCCGCCCGCGCCCCGCTCGCGCTGGGTGCTGCTCGGCGCTGTGCTGGTTTTATCGCTGATCGGCGGCGGCTTGGGCACCGCCTGGTCCCTGGGCTGGCTGGACGCATGGATCGCTCTTCTGCCAGGCGGAGCCGCCCAGGAGCAGTCGACGCGCTTCTCCCCAGCTCCTGACTCGGCACTGACCGGGCGCGCCTTCGCCACCGAATTGCTGGCCGGTTCGCCGTCGGCAGAGCGCCTGCTGAGCGCCGCCGAAGCGCGTCTGCAAGCCGGCGACTGCGACGCTGCACTGATCCTCTATGCCCGCGCCGTGGATACCGATGCAACCCTGGGCGTACAGGTTGCGCGGCGCTATGATCCGGCCAGTTTCACCGCCGGCGGCTGCATTGACCAGCCCAACGAGGACATCGCCCTGGGCTATTTGCGCACCGCCGCCGAGGCCGGTGTTCCGGCGGCCATGCAGCGCGTCGGCGAGCTTCTGATCGAGCGCGCCGACTCCGGGCCGGTGTACGACGAGGGTCGCATGTGGCTGCAGCGCGCCAGGGCTGCCGAATCCGAGACGAGATAAGTAGCGGTTCATGAATCACCTATACCACGCTATCCAGACATCGGCGGAGTGCAATCGGGGTCGGGGCCGCCATCGGAATCGGAATCGGAATCGGAATCGAGAGAGAAAACGCCCTATGCCATTCGGTCATGAGAAGCGCGACGTCTAGCGTGCGGCCATCGAGTCTGTCGGCTGGGCCTAGCGCGACTGCGAGCATGTGAAAGGACAGCGTAACGCGAAGGATCAACGCCTGTGCGCATCTTAGGTGCGCATCGCAGGCATCGCGCTGAAGATTGCCGCGGGTAACGGCAAAGCGACCAGCGGGGATCGACGCCGGTCGTTTGAAAGCGCACGAGGCTCGGCGCTGGAGTGCGCTGCGATTCAGCACGTGCTTGCTGGTGTGCGATGCGTTGTCCGCAGACGACAACAGCAAGCAAAAGGCACTGCTCGATCGTATTGTGGCCATGCTCACGAAGCTCGGACAGCGTGGCTAGGCGGTCAGCGAGGAGCTTGGCGGATAGCGGGTTGGTCGGTTCGATACCGACGCCGATACCGATACCGATAGCGGTACCAACTTAGTCGGCAGGCGGCACCCAAGCCAACAACCTGTTTAGCTTGTTTCTGCACCATCACTAAGGATGCGACAACCAGCGGTAAAGGCTGAATGCGTTGCCGCGGTGGGTTCCCAGTTGCCGTCGAGCAGATTGCACCGCAGAGACGCGCGCGCTGTAGAACAACCTGCGCTCGCCCTGGCACCTCTGCGCCTCTGCGGTGGAATGCTGCGGCGACTGTTGCCTGCGCGGCCCATGAAGAGCCTTCCCCAGCGATCGAGTTCGATTGTCAATGGGAGGTGGTTTCAGCAACAGATCATCGATGCTTGAGCAGCGAACGCACATGACTCCCAATCGGTATTTCGCGGCGGGAGCACCGCCGCTGGCCTTGTATGTGCACCTGCCCTGGTGCCTGCGCAAGTGCCCCTATTGCGATTTCAACTCCCATGCCGCGTCTGGAGCGATCCCGGAAACGCGCTATTTGCATGCATTGCTCGCGGATCTGGACGCGCAGCTCGCGCTGTCGGGGGCTGAACGGCCCCTGATTTCCGTCTTTATTGGCGGCGGCACCCCGAGTCTGTTCTCCGGCTGGTCGATTGCGCGCCTGCTCGACGGCATTCGCTGCCGCTGCCAATTGGCCGCCGATGCCGAGATCACGCTGGAGGCAAATCCAGGCGCCGTCGATGCCGGCCATTTCGAAGCCTATCTGCGCGCCGGCGTAAACCGACTGTCCATTGGTGTGCAATCCTTGTCGGCCACAGAGTTGCATGCCCTCGGCCGCATCCATGATCCGCAGCAGGCGCGTTCGGCCCATGCCATCGCCCGGCGGGTCGGCTTCGACAACATCAATCTGGACATGATGTTCGGATTGCCGGGACAATCCCTGGCGCAAGCCCAAGACGACCTGATGCGGCTGCTCGAACTGCAACCTCGGCATGTCTCCTATTATCAGCTCACGCTGGAGCCGAACACCGCCTTTGCCCAGGCGCCGCCGCCGATTCCGGATGAAGACCAACTCTGCGACCTGCAGGAACAAGGCACCGAACTGCTGGCCGCGGCAGGATACCGGCGCTACGAGATTTCCGCCTATGCCCGCGCCGGGTACCGCTGCCGGCACAACCTGAATTATTGGCGCTTTGGGGATTATCTCGGCATCGGCGCCGGTGCCCACGGCAAGATCACCGAGACCGCCGCGGCCAGCGTCGAACGACGCACCTGCCCAAGCCATCCAACCGCCTATCTGACCGCACAGGATCGCATCGATGGTCGAAGCTATCTGAGCGATGACGACCTGGTGCTGGAATTCGCGCTGAATGCATTGCGCCTGATCGACGGCGTCGAGACCACCTTGTTCGAGCGCCATACGGGCCTGCCCCTGCAACGCATCGAACCCATGCTCGCAAGGGCGCATGCCGACGGGCTGCTCGCGGCGTGGCCGAACCGCATCCGTGCCAGCGAGCTGGGCCTGCGCTTTTTGAACGATTTGGTGCAGCGGTTCGACAGGCTCGGGGGCTAACGCGAATGCACCCCTTCTCCGCGTCTCCGCGGTGAATCGAACTGCATGGGGTGAAGCCGCACATGCTGGGCATCAGGTCAACGCTGTCGCCACAGGCGTCGTATTAGCCAAACCAATCCCGAAATCGCGAGTAGAATCGGCAACAGCAGGATCAGCAGTGCGACCAAGATCCAAAAGATCAGCGGATGCTGCCGGTGCAGTTTGGCGAAAGCTGAACCGCCACTCCAGGTCTGTTCGACAACCGCGCTGAACCCGTCAACCTCGGCCGCTGCTTGCTGCCTCCCCAACGACCGCAGCCCATCGGCGATGCGCCGGATCTCGGCCAGATCCCGAGCCGCAAACTCCGGTCCCAGCACGACGGCGCGATGATGATAGACCCGAGCCAGATCCACCCGCAATGGCGCGCTCCAGGCCGCCTCATTGCCGCTCGCGCACAGGGCGTCGCGGATGCCCTCGCAGATGGCGACGGCCGCGTCAAAGTCGGCGATGGCGGCGGCGAAGGCGAAGTTATCTCTATGGGCGAGGCCGCGATTTTGCAGCACCCTGGCCAGGTCGTTGCGCAGCGGCAGGCTCCAGTGCGCGTCATGGCCGCTCGCGCGCAGGGCGTCGCGGATGTCATCAAAGATGGCGACCGCCGCGTCAAAGTCGGCGATGGCGGCGGCGAGATCGCCGTTGTTATGATGGGCGACGCCGCGGTTTTGCAGCCCCGCGGCCAGGTCGTTGCGCAACGGCAGGCTCCAGTGCGCGTCATGGCCGCTCGCGCGCAGGGCGTCGCGGATGTCATCAAAGATGGCGATGGCCGCGTCATAGTCGGCGATGGCGGCGGCGAGGTCGCCATTCTCTTTATGGGCGAGGCCGCGGTTTTGCAGCATCCTGGCCAGGTCGTTGCGCAGCGGCAGGCTCCAGTGCGCGTCATGGCCGCTCGCGCGCAGGGCGTCGCGGATGTCATCAAAGATGGCGATGGCTGCGTCATAGTCGGCGATGGCGGCGGCGAGATCGCCGTTGTTCCGATGGGCATTGCCGCGGCTTTGCAGCACCACGGCCAGGCCGTTGCGCAGCGGCAGGCTCCAGCCCGCGTCATGGCCGCTCGCGCGCAGGGCGTCGCGGATGTCATCAAAGATGGCGACGACCGCGTTATAGTCGGCGATGGCGGCGGCGAGGTCGCCGTTGTTCGCATGGGCGATGCCGCGGCTTTGTAGCACCACGGCCAGGCCGTTGCGCAGCGCCAGGCTCCAGCCCGCGTCATTGCCGCTCGCGCGCAGGGCGTCGCGGATGCCCTCGCGGATGACGATGGCCGCGTCAAAGTCGGCGATGGCGGCGGCGAGGTCGCCGTTTTTCTGATGGGCAACGCCGCGGTTTTGCAGCACCCTGGCCAGGTTGTTGCGCAGCGGCAGGCTCCAGTGCGCGTCATTGCCGCTCGCGCGCAGGGCGTCGCGGATGTCATCAAAGATGGCGACGGCCGCGTTATAGTCGGCGATGGCACCTATCGGATTGGCCAGCTCATAATGGTGCCAGCCGCGTGCGAACCAATCTCCCGCCTGCGCAAGCCGCGCGTCCTGGCCCGGATCATCAAGCCGGCGCTGCCAAGCCAATGCCAATGTTCGCCAGCGGATGCCCTCGTGGTGTTCAGCGGGCAGGGCTTGTTCCGATCGAGCTTGGTCTTGGGCTCGCAACAGCGGCAATAGCCGAGGGTGACGGCCGATGCGCTCGAGCCAAGCGCCAGCGGCGGGCACCAGCATGACCTGCGCAAAGGCGGCGTGCAGCAGATAGCGGTCCTCGGGACCGGGGGCGAAGGCGTCCGGATCTTCGGCACTGGCCGCGGCATCGAGCAGGTCGAGGGTGGCGGCAGCGAGCCGGGTGTGGGTGAGGTGGAGGTCGTCGCGCCAAGCGGGCTGGTTGGCGATGGCCTCGGTCAGGCCCGCGAGTCCGATGCGAAAATGGCGGTGGCAATGGGCGTCGCCGCGCCAACTGCCGAGGACGGGTTTCAGGCGATACAGGCAGTACACCAGGTTCGGAGTCGGCAGGCCGGGGTCGGCGCCGGGGGCGTTGGCCTGGAGCAGGCTGAGCAGCAGATCCAGCGGCAGGCCGTGGAAGTCCCGATCCACCGGCGCGGGCTCGAGGTCGAGCGCGCGGTACTGGTCATGAACCCGCTCGGCAGCCGCCAGCAGCAGCAGCACGCGCCGGGCCAGGTCGGCCTGTTTGGGGCCGAGGTTGGCCAGGCCATTGCTCAGATAGTCGCGATAAAGTTCGTCGCCTTTGACCAGTTGCGGCACCTCGGCCAGGCTGAGTTCGCGCTCGGCGAGGCGGTCCACGAGCAGGGCTAGGTACAGGAAGCGGCGGTCTGCCTTGAGATAGATGGCGTCGAACAGGGCATCGAGGGCGCGCGCCTGATCGGCGAGCAATGCCGCCGGCGGGCTGGATGCGCTCTTTGGGTCGATGGTCTCGGGCTGGATGTCCAGCCATTGCTGCTCCAAACGCGCGCCGATGCGCTCGCCATGCAGGTCGCGCAGGGCGCTCAGGGCGTTGGCCTGGGCGCTGTCGTCGGCATGCTCCGGGCGGGTTTCGCCGTCGAGCCAGCGCTGCATGGTGGGTCGGATGCCCTCGGCGATGGGCGCGGCGAGGCCGCGGCGCAAATAGTCGCGCAGCAGGGCCTGGTAGCCAGGGTGGTCGAGGGCGATCGGCAGGCGTTCCTGGTCCGGGTGTTGGCCGAGGCGCTGGTGCAGCCTGGCGGCGATCCAGTGCGGGCAGTCGCGGTCGTCGGGCGGGCGCGAGGTCAGCAGCAGGAACAGGCCGGGGGGCAATCGGTCGGGGCTGGGCAGGAAGTCGAGGATGCCCTGGGCATGGGCGGCGGGCTTGGGCAATTCGTCCAGGCCGTCGAGGCAGATCAGCAGCGGATCATCGGGACCGAGGCCAAGCGGCGAGCGGCGGCGCAAGGCGGCGATCCAGTCGATGAAGGCGCCGGGGCGATCGTCGGCCTGCAGATCCAGCTGGGGCAGGCCCGGTTGCCGTTGCGGGTCGTGCTCACTGGCCAGATTCAGGGCCTGGGCCAGGCTGTCCTGGAGTTGGTTGCCGAGGGGGCCTGGACCAGAGCGGTATTCGCGCCGGATCAGCAAGGCGGCCACCGGGACCGGCTTAGGGAAGCCGGTCGCGGCTGGATCGAGCGGATGATCGAAGGGCTGTTGCTGGCCGATGATCCGCGCCACATCGTCTCGCACCAGGCCGCGCACGAACAGGGTCTTGCCCAGATGGGCCGGAGCGCTGAGCCAGAGGATGCCGCGGCGATGGCGATGCAAAAAGGCGCGCAGGGCCTGGTTCAAATAGTCGGGCGGCAGGAAGCGCCGCTCGAACGCGATCTCGTCGAGCAGTTGGATCAGATCGCGGCGGGCGCAGCCGACCTCCGCGGACGACAGCTCGGCGTTCGGCTCGGCCCGGTCTGGCGACTTGCTGGAACGCAACAGTCGGTGTTCGGCAACCAGGTCGCGGGCCTGGTGCCAGCGGCGCTCCAGCGGATGGGCGGCGCGATAGTCGAGGAATTGGTAGCGATGGCTGGCCGCATGCTCGTTGTTGCCGGCACGGCCGTTGTAGAAAAAACAGTCCTGCTGATGGCAGATATCGCAGCGCCGACCAGCGGCGTAGGGCGCCAGGTCGATGCTGCCGGTGGGTCCGCTCAGCACCAGAGGGGCATCGACCGCCGGATGCTCGGGGCCGACATACTCGGGACGGATGGCATCGGCGCCGATCAACAGCCGCGGCGGGCCATGCTCGGGCTGCATTTGCAGGGTCAGGCCCTGCCAGGGATGCGTGTCGATGGCCTCGGCCAAGGCCCTGGCCAGGCCGCCAGGCAGGGTCGGGCAACTCGGATAACCGGCCGGGCGGCCGAGCAGAATACGTTCCAGGCAGTCCAGCTGCTCGGCCGGATCGGGGCGGAAGCCGCCATGGCCGATCTCGCGGTTACGCCAGGTGATCAGCTGGTCGAGCAGGTTGAGCAGCCGGGTCTGTCTCGGCTGGTTCGAACAATGGCCGTCCGGGGTTTGGTAGAACAGCCGGATCAGACCCGGGGCGAGCAACCCGGCTGGCGGCGTCGGCAGGGTCTGGCACAGCGCCTTCGCCAGGTCGCGGGCCAGATCCCGCCAGTGGCCGAGGGACGGCGAGCCGTCCAGCAATTGCTTGCGGATCAGCTCTGCCGCCGGCAGGCCAGATTTGCCCAGCGGAAATTCAGGGGCGTGGTCGAGCAGATCCCGAGCCAGAATCAAGGCCGGGAGCTTGAACATCACCTCGATCGGATCGCGCAGCTGGTAGAAGGCATCCGGGATCTTGCCGCTGGCCAGCAGGGCATGAAAGGCGTCCAGCTCGTGGGCGATCGGCGCCGGCCAGCGCGCGGTGAGTTCATCGAGACGGGCGACGCGGTGCCATTCCCCGGCCAGCTCCGCGGCACGCCGACGCAGCGGCGCATCCTCGTCCGGATCGAGCTTGAGCGGCCGATCGCGCACAGTCCCGACCGGGCCGGCATAGCCGCATTGCTTGCAGAACAGGGTGCCGCGTCCGATGTGCAGCTGGACGTCGGTGTGGTTGCAGTCGGGGCAGCGCGGGGCGGGCATGGGGTGGTTCTCCTGACAGTGGCGAGCCGCCGTTGCGATTCGTTGCAGCCGCGTGGTGCCGCGGTGCTTCTCGCCCTTTCGGGCAACATCCAGCTCGGGACAGGGCTAGTGTAGCGCATTGCCGGCGTGCAGCAGCGGCATCTCGCCGAAACACGCCGAAACGCGGCGGCAAACCGCAACAGCACGCCTCTTTGCCTTGACAAGACCGCGGTTGCTTTCCCAGCAATCGGGATTGCGCATGGGTGCACCGCCCACGCGCTGCGTTAGCCCCACCGCTGCATGTTGACAATGCGGCTAGTCTCCGCTAGCGTCCCGTCTCGGGTTATCCCAGGCGCTACAGGGTGGGTTGGATTGCCTATCCGTATCCGCGGTTTTTGCGTACAAGACGATCATCGACACCCGCTAACGAGATGAGCGAAACCAACCAAGCGGTCTATCTGAGCTCCGTTTCCGTGGCGAACCTCGCGTGCTTCGGTCCGCGGCAAACCTTGGACCTAACCGTTGCTGATGGACAACCGGCGCGCTGGACTCTGATCCTCGGCGACAACGGTACCGGTAAGACGACATTGTTGCAGGCGATCGCGGGGTTGACGCCCGTGGCCAAGGGCAATCAGAGCTCGCCTTGGATCGTGAATTGGCCCCCGGCCTTTTCACTAATGCGTGGACAGTCCAAGGACGCCTTGACGATTATGGCCACTTTCCTGATCGGACCCCGATTGCATGCCCAGTCAGTTGCTCGCAAGGGTTTTGCAGCCAGTATCGCAATCGATCCCCCAGGGAGCCCGAGCGACTTTATCGTCAGAAACGCTGGTCGCTACCAGCAAATAAACAACTTCCTTTGCTACGGCTATGGAGCGACACGCCGACCTGGTGCTGCCAGATTGGGCTGGCGCGAACTGCTGGAGTTCGAGTCCGCCACCCTATTCGACGACCAAGAGCAGCTGATCAGTCCGGGGGAGTGGTTGTTGCGGATGGACTATGCAGCCGCCAAACAGGCCGCTGGGGACGATTCCGAGTACGGCGCACGCAAGGAGCGAGTGAAAAAGCTGTTGATCCGCATTTTACCCGACGTCGAAGCGGTCGATATCCAAATCCACGACGGACCCGGTGCCGAGGTCTTTTTCAAGACCGCCTACGGCAAAGTCCCATTCGAGCGCATGGGCCTTGGCTACCGCACCATGACAGCCTGGGTGATCGACTTGGCGGCACGCATGTTCCGGTGCTGGCCCGATGCCGAGGATCCTTTGTCGGAACCCGCCGTGGTGCTGGTGGATGAGATCGACCTGCATCTGCATCCATCCTGGCAGCGGCACCTCATGGGCTGGCTGTCCGAGCTGTTTCCAAACACCCAGTTCGTCGCCACGGCTCATAGCCCGCTGATGGTTCAGGCTGCGCAGGATGCCAGAATTGCGGTACTCAAGCGTGAGGGAGATCATGCGGTGGTCGACCAGTCGTTCTCGTCGGTGACCGGTTGGCGGGTGGATCAACTCTTGACCAGCGACCTGTTCGGTCTGCCGACGGCACGTGCGGCACGTTATGACGAGATCATCGCCGAGCGCACCGCGCTGCTGTCCAAGTCGGCGCTGTCGGACGCGGATGAGCAACGCGTAATCGAGCTGGATGCCCACATGGCCGCTCTGCCGGCCGGCGAGAACGCGGTGGATATCGAAGCCATGGACATTATCCGGCGCGCTGCCGATGCGCTGAAACGGGGAGGTGATGGCTGAAATGATCCGGATTCGACGCCGGACATCGGCCCTGGACATTTTGCTGACCAAGGGCAAGAATAAACGATGCGCGCACTCGCGGAGCTACACGGCGAATCCCGATGACTATGACAGCGGCGCGCGCAAGTTCAGTTTCGATCGCGATCTCTATGCGCACGACAGCGTCAAGGACAGCTTGCAGAGGATGCAACAGGACTAATGCGCATTTTGTGAGTCCAAGGTGTCGCACATTGCCTACGGGGATGTGGAGCATTTTCGACCAAAAGGCGGGTTTCGCCAGCACCAGGACGACGCGCTGGGCCGCCCCGGCTATTACTGGCTCGCCTACGAATGGGAGAACCTGCTGTTCTCCTGCCAACTCTGCAATCAGCGCTTCAAAAAGAACCTGTTTCCGCTTGCCGATCCGGCCCTGCGGGCGCGCAATCACAAAGATACCCTCGGGCGGGAGACACCCCTGCTGGTGGACCCGTCCAACGAGGATCCGTCGCAGAGCATCGGCTTTCGCGCCGAGGTCGCTTATGGACTGGATCGGGCAGGGCGCGGCGAACGGACGCTCAGGGCTTTGGGTTTGAACCGCATCGAACTGGTCGAGTCCCGGCGTGATTACCTAAAGGATCTGCAAGCTTTTCGTCAAATCGTCAGCCTCGCGGAGGCCAAGCCGGACAACGCACCACTTCAACAGGCAGCGCAAGCCGCAGAACAGCGATTGATGCGGGCAGTCCAGGACTCCGCCGCGTATGCGGGCATGGCGCGCTCCATGATGGCAGCCGATGGCAGCTGAGGTTTTTGACCGCCTGCATCGGACCCTGCAGCACCCTAATCGTCAACAGCCTCGGCTGGCAACGCAGAGCATTGGCGCGTGGGCATCGGTGAGAGCCGTCCAGCACGTCATCCGCGACCATGCGTACCTGGCGGCTGTCCTGCGTTGCATCTTTGGCCTAGCCCGACTTCGACCGCCGGCTTTCCAGCCGGCCCGGCTTTGGCGCGGCTCAATGCCGTGCCAAAGACCTGGGAAATCGCTAAAATCCTTTAAACCCGAGCCAAATCCATCCGAGCTGAACATGCGGAATGGGACGTGCCAAGTCGCTCTGGAAGATCGTCTGATATGGGCATCGAGCGCGCATCAGGCGAAGCCGGCTGAAAAGCCAGCACTCCCAGTAGGCCGGCGCGGTTGCTGGCTGCGTAAAATGTTCAGCTATTCAGCCAGAATGAAGTTTGATTTACCGCAGAGACGCAGAGAAGAGGGATGCATTGGCCTTAGCTTCTCTGCCACTCTGCGGAGAATCCTCATATGCTTCGAAGGCAGCGCCCAGTAAACATCAGGTTTCTCATGCCCTGATGTCATGTCTTTTCGATCCCGATCCCAAGCAAGTCGCGCTGGGCGGGTTGCACCCTGGGGTATCTTCAGTTCATTTGTCGAGAAGACAGTGGCCTACAGCCTTTCTCCCGGGAAAGGCGCGGCGCTCGCGTCCGCTCCGCTGGCATCATCGGCCGGGTCGCCCTAAGTAGCGGTTCATGAATAACCTATACCACGCTATCCAGACATCGGCACAGTGCAATCGGGGTCGGGGTTGCTATCGGAATCGGAATCGGAATCGGAATCGAGAGAGAAAATGCCCTATGCCATTCGGTCATGAGAAGCTCGACGTCTAGCGTGCGGCCATCGAGTCTGTCGGCTGGGCCTAGCGCGACTGCAAGCATGTGAAAGGACAGCGTAACGCGAAGGATCAACGCCTGTGCGCATCTTAGGCGCGCATCGCAGGCCATCGCGCTGAACATTGCCGAGGGTAACGGCAAAGCGACGAGCGGGGATCGACGCCGGTCGTTTGAAAGCGCACGAGGCTCGGCGCTAGAGTGCGCTGCGATTCAGGACGTGCTTGCTGGTGTGCGGTGCGTTGTGCGCAGACGACAACAGCAAGCAAAAGGCACTGCTCGATCGTCGTGTGGCCATGCTGACGAAGCACGGACAGCGTGGCTAGGGGGTCAGCGAGGAGCTTGGCGGATGGGTTGGTCGGTTCGATACCGACGCCGATACCGATACCGATACCGACGCCGATAGCGGTAGCGAATGAGTCGGCAGGCGACACCCAAGCCAAAAACCTGTTTAGCTTGTTTCTGCACCATCACTAAGCGGGCTCCTACGCCGAGCGGCTCCCATGGCTGGTAAAGGTTCGCTTGCGGGTGAGGCGCCTTGGCCCCTCTGCGCACTCTGCGTCTCTGCGGTGAATCCTCATATTCTTTGAAAGCAGCGCTAATTAAACATCAGATTGTCGTTGTCGCAATCGTAATCGCTCATCGTGGTTTATCGATGGCGACCACGATTACGGCAACGACAGCAAACGGTCTCGCGACTTCCGCAGCAGAGCACGAGTGTAGCGCATTGCCGGCGTGCAGCAGCGGCATCTCGCCGAAACACGCCGGCAAATCGACAGCGGGCGCTCACTCCTGCGCACCTTGGCCTGGAAACGGAATGCCTAGCTTTTTCATTTTGTAGCGCAGCGTATTTGGATTCACGCCGAGCAACTGGCCTGCGCCGCCAGGTCCGTGGATCTTGCCGTTCGCAATGCGCAGCGCCTGGCGGATGTGCTGCCGCATGAAGCTGTCGAGACGCAAATCCTCCGGGCTCGCTTGCGTCGATGTACCGGCATTGGTCGGTGACGGCAATCCAAGGTCATCGAACCGAAGGGGTTGGTCGCGATGCAGGATCATGGAGCGTTCGATCAGGTTCTCCAGTTCGCGCACGTTGCCGGGCCAGTGATAGGTCATCAGGAATTCGATGGCTCCCTCGGCGAGCCGCGGCGAATCGCCGAGCTTCAGCTCGCGTGCCTTGGCATCCACGAAGTATTGCACCAGCGCCGGAATATCGCAGGATCGCTGGCGCAATGGCGGCACGGCGATCGGGAAGACGTTGAGACGGAAGAACAGATCCTGGCGGAACTGCCCTGCCCTGACCATGGCCGCAAGATCGCGGTTAGTTGCGGCAAGGATGCGGCTGTCGACGCGGATGCGATGGCTGCCTCCCAGGCGCTCGATTTCGCGATGCTGCAATACGCGCAGCAGTCGCACCTGCGCATCCAGCGGCATCTCGCCGATTTCGTCAAGCAGGATGGTTCCCTTGTGGGCGCGCTCGAAACGCCCGAGCTTTTGCGACAGCGCGCCGGTGAAAGCGCCCTTTTCGTGCCCGAACAGCTCGCTGTCGAGCAGGGATTTGGGAATGGCACCGCAGTTGACCGCGATGAATGGTCCAGCATGGCGCGGCGAGCCGAGATGGATGGCGTTTGCGATGATGTCTTTGCCGGCACCCGTCTCGCCCGTGATCAGGACCGGGCTCTCGGTCGGGGCCACATGGCGCACTCGATGCATGACTTCGCGCAAACCGTTATCGGCGCCGATGATGAGGTTCCCGGATCGGCGCATCAGATCCCGCTGCAAGTGCAGATTGTCATACGCCAGGCGGTCGCGCAATTTCAGGGTCTCCCGATGCCGAAGCGCGTTCGACATCGCAATCGCGAAGGGCTCTTTCAGCATTGACAGCAGATCGGCATGCTCCTTGGTAAAGCGTTGGTCGCCTTCTGTGGTCAATACGATCGATCCGCGGCCCACCAGTTCGAACGGTGTGCTCAGGCCAAGCGGCATGACCATGATCGATGTCATCGGCAGGGCGTTGAACTCGGCAATCTCCCTGATCAAAGTCTGAGCGCAGGGGTTCTCGGCAAACAGCCAAACGTGACGGCCCTGGCGCTGGCGCAATTCCTCGGCAAATCCCCACATTTCCTCCCGCGCCGCAGCGGACAGCGGCGTCATGCGGTCCAGCATGACCCCCATTTCCGCGGATGCGATGGCAATGATGCGCATCGCGTTCAGATTCAAATCGAAAATCTGCAAGAACGCCTTATCGACCGGCATCAATGTGCGCAGGAAGCCTACGCAGGACCACAGGGCGTCTTCCAGACGCAGGCTGCTGCAGAGCTTCAGGGTCGCCTCGCGAAAGAATGCGTCAGGATCCTGCATCGCGCCTCCGCCTTGCCCGTCCGAAGGGGATGCCGAGCTTGGACATGCGGTATCGCAAGGTATTAGCATTCATGCCCAGCACCTCGGCAGCCCCCCTGGGACCGTGGATTTTGCCATGGGTCAGCGCGAGAACGCGGCGGATGTGACCAGCGACGGCAAGCTCTAGGTCCATGGCGCAATGATTGGAATTCGGTCGCGCTAGTGGGGCCTCCTGGGGCGCTTCGATCGGCTGCAAGTCGTCGAAGCTGAGGGGGCCGGAGCCATTCAGGATCAACGCGCGTTCGACGAGATTCTCCAGCTCGCGGATATTGCCCGGCCAGTGGTAGGCCATGAGCGGTTCGATGGCCCCCGCAGCCAGCGTCGGTTTCTTGCCGAGCGCGAGCTCGCGGGTCTTGCGTTCGACAAAAAAATCCACCAGGGCCGGAAGGTCGCAGGTTCGCTCGCGCAGGGGCGGCACAGCGATCGGGAAGACGTTCAACCGGAACAGCAGATCCTTTCTGAAACCGCCGTCGGCCACCATCTGGGCAAGATCCCGATTCGTGGCGGCGATGATGCGTATATCCACTGGAATTCGCTCTGTTCCGCCAACCCGCTCGATTTCTCGATATTGCAGCACGCGCAGCAGTCTGACCTGGGCATCCAGCGGCATCTCGCCGATCTCGTCAAGCAAGATGGTCCCTGTATTGGCCCGTTCGAAGCGCCCGAACTTGCGTGACAATGCGCCCGTGAAGGCACCCTTTTCGTGACCGAATAGCTCCGAATCCAGCAATGCGTCAGGAATGGCGCCGCAGTTGACAGGAATAAAAGGCCCATGCGCGCGCCGCGATGCCAGGTGGATGGCGTTTGCAATCACGTCCTTGCCGACCCCGGTCTCTCCGCTGATGAGCACTGGGCTTTCCGTCGGCGCGACCTGTCGAACTTTCTGGATCACGGCTTTCAGGCCAAGCCCCGCTCCGACGATCTGATCGCCGCTGGGATAGCGCAGATCCCGATGCAATGCCTTGTTTTCCTGAGCAAGCCGGTTTTTCAGGGTCACCGCCTCTTCATGCTGTAGCATGTTAGACATGGCGATAAAGAAGGGCTCCTTGAGCAAGGCGAACAGTCGAGCATGGTCAGCGCTGTATCGGTCGTCGCCCTCGGCAATCGCGCCCAGGGCGCCCACCAGTTTGCCCCCGATCAGCAACGGCACGCCGATGTAGGAGGAAAAAGGCAGGTTGGTCGCCTCGAAGAATCGCGCATAAATCGGTTCTTGTCTGGGACGATTGATAAGGATCACCGGCGGCAGCCGGCCTGCTTGACGCGCCTGTTCCTGCGCCTCCATGGACATCCTCGCCTCGCCCGTCAGTGGAATGCACAGATTACGCCTGCGTCCGCCCTGCGCATCGGCCTCGGCAAGGATGCGCAGGCTGAGATCAGCCTCGTGCTTCTCCAAAAACAGCCGATCGACGGGTAGGTGTTGGGAAATGTACCGATAACAGGCGTGCATCGCGACTTCGATGTCCAAACTGCCGCAGATCCGCAGCGTAGCCTCCCGGAAGAACAGATTTTCGTCGATCAAGGGCGCCTCCGCGTACGGTATTCCGACACTAGGTGATGGTGCAGAAACAAGCTAAACAGGTTTTTGGCTTGGGTATCGCCTGCCGACTCATTCGGTACCGCTATCGGTATCGGTATCAACGTCGGTATCGGCATCGGCGTCGGCATCGAACTAACCAACCCGCTATCCGCCAAGCTCCTCGCTGACCGCCTAGCCACGCTGTCCGAGCGTCGTGAGCATGGCCACACGACGATCGAGCAGTGCCTTTTGCTTGCTGTTGTCGTCTGCGGACAACGCATCGCACACCAGCGAGCACGTTCTCAATCGCGGCGCACTCCAGCGCCGAGCCTCGTGCGCTTTCAAACGACCGGCGTCGATCCCCGCTCGTCGCTTTGCCGTTACCCTCGGCAATGTTCAGCGCGATGGCCTGCGATGCGCGCCTACCATGCGCGCCCAAGATGCGCACAGGCGTTGATCCTTCGCGTTACGCTGTCCTTTCACATGCTCGCAGTCGCGCTAGGCCCAGCCGACAGACTCGATGGCCGCACGCTGTACGTCGAGCTTCTCATGACCGAATGGCATAGGGCGTTTTCTCTCTCGATTCCGATTCCGATTCCGATAGCGGCCCCGACCCCGATTGCACTCCGCCGATGTCTGGATAGCGTGGTATAGGTTATTCATGAACCGCTACTGGGCCAGGGAATTACGAATAGTTATAATTTTGTGCCTTTTTACGAAATACCACAAACCGGATTCTGAACTGCCACAATCATGGATTGGGGTTGCTGGATAGCGTGCTGTTATTTCAGCTTTTTCCGATTTGGCGCGGAGCTTGCTTTATTAACTTATGGTGATCAGCAGTGATCGAGCGCATCGACCGGCTGTCGCAGTCAATCGCATCGATGCCATACTGATCGTTAGCAGCGCGGGTGCCGCACGCTCCAGGCTTTGGGAGCGGGGCACGAGAATCGTCGTTGATGGATGCAGACTGCCGGTGTACAACGCCTGACCCGTGTCGATTTTCGCTTGGCGTCGGATCATGCTGGGGCAGTTTGTCGACGGATTTGTTTTCTGTGGGCACCTGAAGTTTCCTGTCAGAGGTTGCCTATTCGGGTTGCATATGAGGAGTTTGGTATTAGCGCTTTATTGTGGGGCTTCCTATTAACAGTAAACGGAGATGGGCCGTGGCGATTCGTGAAAGTGCACGCTTTGGCCCAACATAGGATTCATCTAATGATACGTATCATATTAATTACGACGCTCGCCGTCGTCATCCTGATCGGTTCCATCGTCTACACCAAGCTCACGCAGTTTGCGGCAATGGAAGAAGCGGCCGAGTCCATGCAGCAGTCGCCCGAGACGGTCACCGCGATGACGGTGGAACCCGCGTTGTGGGAGCAGACGATCCCGGCGATCGGCACCCTGGAGCCCGTGCAGGGCGTCACGCTGAGCGCCGAGGTCGGCGGTCGGGTAACCGCGATCGGCTTCGAATCCGGTGCGACCGTCGACGTGGGCGATGTGCTGCTGCAACTGGACACCGCCAGCGAGGAAGCCCAGCTTGCCTCGGCGGAAGCCTCCGCGGCCCTGGCCAAGGCCGATCTGGCTCGTACTCGCACCCTGGGCGAGCGCAAGCTCGCCGCTCGCGACGCACTCGACAGCGCCGAGGCGCGCGCCAAGGAGACCCTGGCGCAGGTCGGCAATATACGTGCCTTGATCGCGAGGAAGACGGTCCGCGCTCCCTTCAGCGGGCGCCTCGGGCTGCGCCTGGTCAATCTCGGCGAGATCGTGCGTGAAGGCGATCCGATCGTATCCTTGCAGACCCTGGACCCGATCTATGTGGATTTCTCCATCCCGCAAGGCCAGCTCGGCCGTTTGCGCCAGGGCATGCAAGTGCGCGTTCTCGCCGATGCCGCCCCGGAGAAGATCTTCACCGGCGCGATCGTCGCGGTGAATCCGGAGGTTGACGTGATCACGCGCTGCGTGCGTGTACGCGCGCAGGTGGCCAACCCCGACGAGCAGCTCTATGCCGGCATGTTTGCCAGGGTCGAGGTGGTGTTGCCGGAGCGCCAGAGCGTGCTGCCGATTGTCGCAACGGCGGTGCTCTACGCTCCCTACGGTGACTCGGTGTTCGTGATCGAGGAGAAAGAAAACGCTCACGGTGGCAAGACCGAACAGGTGCTGCGCCAGCAATTCGTCCGCCTGGGCCAGGCGCGCGGCGATTATATCGACGTGGTCGATGGACTGAAGGCCGGTGACCAGCTGGTGACCAGCGGCGTGTTCAAATTGCGGACCGGCATGCAGGTGGAGATCGACAATCGACTGGCCCCCCGGGCCAGCCTAACACCGAGTCCCAGGGATTCTTGAGGCAGGCCATCATGAAGTCCTTTACCGATCTTTTCATCCAGCGTCCGGTGCTTGCGATCGTGGTCAATCTGTTGATCGTCATTGCGGGTCTGAGCGCCTGGAACACCTTGAGCGTGCGCCAATACCCGGTCAGCGAGAATGCCTCGGTGCAGATCACGACGGTGTATGTCGGCGCCAGCGCGGAGCTGGTCAGGGGCTTTATCACGACTCCGTTGGAGCGCGCCATCGGAGCCGCAGAAGGCATCGACTACATCGAGTCCAAGAGTCTGCAGGGCATTTCCATCATCACGGCCCGCTTGAAGCTCAACTACGACTCCACCAAGGCCCTGACCGATATCTCTGCCAAGGTGGACCAGGTGCGCAGCGACCTGCCCATCGAGGCGCAGGTGCCGGCCATCAGCGTGCAATCGGCGGATTCGGAGTTCGCGGCGGCCTATCTCAGCTTCGCTTCCGATATCCTGTCGCCGGAGCAGATCACCGACTATCTGACGCGTGTGGTGCAGCCGCGCTTGTCATCAGTTGCCGGCGTGCAGCGCATCGAGATCTTCGGCGCCCGCACCTTCGCGATGCGCATCTGGCTCCAGCCCGAGCGCATGGCGGCGCTTGGCGTCAGCCCTTCGCGAGTGCGCGATGCCCTGGCTGCGAACAACTACCTGGCCGCCATCGGCAGCACCAAGGGCGCCCTGGTGCAGACCAATCTGGCGGCGAACACCGATCTGCAAACCCCCGAAGACTTCCGTCGCCTGGTGGTCTATCGGCAGGGCGACACCATCGTGCGACTGGAAGACATCGCGGATATCGAGCTGGGTGCCGAGGACTATGACACCATGGTGCGCTATTCCGGTCAGGCGGCGGTCTTCGCCGGCGTCTTTCCGCAGCCCAACGCCAATATCATCGAGGTCATGCGCGGCGTCAGCGCGGAATTATCCACCCTGCAACGGGACATGCCGACCGGGCTGGACGCCAGCATCGGCTATGACGCCTCGGAATACGTCCGCGATGCGATCCATGAGGTGACCATCACGTTGAGCGAGACATTGCTGATCGTGATCCTGGTGATCTTTTTGTTTCTCGGCTCGATGCGCTCGGTGCTGGTGCCGGTGCTGGCCATTCCGGTGTCCTTGATCGGCGGTATCTTTTTGATGCAGCTGTTCGGCTTCACGCTGAACCTGCTGACCCTGCTGGCCATTGTGCTGTCGGTCGGGCTGGTGGTCGACGATGCCATCGTCGTGGTCGAGAACGTCGAGCGCCATCTGCGCGAGGGGCGCACCCCGCGTGAGGCCGCCTTGATCGGCGCGCGCGAGCTGGTTTCGCCGATTATCGCCATGACCGTCACATTGGTTTCGGTCTATGTGCCGATCGGCCTGCAAGGCGGTTTGACCGGGTCCCTGTTCCGCGAGTTCGCCTTCACCCTGGCCGGTGCCGTGACCATCTCCGGCCTGGTGGCGCTGACCCTGTCGCCGACCATGTCGGCCAAGCTGCTGCGCAGCGCGCAGGACGAGGAGCGCGGCCTGAGCGGCTGGCTCAACCGGCGTTTCGACAATCTGCGCGAAGCCTACGGCCGCGCGCTCGGCGCGACCCTTGCGGCCAGGCCCGCGGTCTACCTGGTGTGGGTAGTGGTGAGCTTCTGCACCATCCCGATGTACATGTTCTCGCCCAAGGAACTGGCCCCGACCGAAGACCAGAGCGTGCTGTTCGGCATCATCAATACCGCTGCCAACGCGACCACCGACCATAATGCGCTGTATGCCAAGGCCGCGGAGCAGATCATGCTGAATGTGCCCGAGAGCGAGCTGACTTTCCAATTGTTGTTCCCGCCCTCGGTTGGTGCCACCATCGGTGCCGACGGCTTCAGCGGAGTGGTGGTGAAGCCCTGGGGCGAGCGCGATCGGACGGTATCCCAAATGATGCCGGAGGTGCAGGAAGAAATCTCCAAAATCCCCGGCATCCAGGTCTTCATGGCAACGCCGCCGGCGCTGCCAGGGGGCAGCAACTTTCCCATCGAGTTCGTCATCACCTCCACCGGCGACGCCGAGCGTCTGCTCGAGTTCGCCAAGGAATTGCAGTCGCGCGCCGAGCAGAGCGGGTTGTTTTTCTTTCCGCCCAACATCGATATGAAGCTAGATCAACCCCAGGCGAACCTGGTGTTCGATCGGGACAAATTGGCCGCCCTCGGCATGAACCTGTCCCAGGTCGGTGCCGACCTCGCCGTCGCCACCGGCGGCGACTTCGTCAACCGCTTCAACATGGACGGCCGCAGCTACAAGGTGATCCCGCTGATCAAGCGCGCCGATCGGCTCACCAGCGAACAGCTCGGTTTCATCCATGTGGCCGGGCCGGACGGCCAGATGATACCGTTGTCAGCCATTGCGCACATCGAGCACAAGGTCGTTGCGCGCTCATTGAATCGGTTCCAACAGCTCAACTCCGTCAAGCTCTCGGGGATGAGCGCGCGTACCCTGGACGAGGCGCTCGGCTTCCTGGAACAGGCCGCGCGCGAGATCCTGCCGTCCGGATACAGCATCGACTACACCGGCGAGTCGCGCCAACTGCGCACCGAGGGCAACAAGTTCCTGCCGGCCTTCTCGTTGGCCGTATTGATGATCTACCTGGTGCTGTCCGTGCAGTTCAACTCCTTCCGCGACCCGGTCGTCATTCTTGCCGGCTCGGTGCCCCTAGCCCTGTTCGGCGCATTGATCTTCACCGTGCTGAAGATGCCGGACCCGAACATGCCGCACTGGACCAGCAGCTGGACCACGACCATGAACATCTACGCCGAGATCGGCCTGGTCACCCTGGTGGGGCTGATTGCCAAAAACGGCATCCTGATCGTCGAATTTGCCGGCAAGCTCCAGCAACAGGGCCTGAGCAAGCTGGATGCCGTGCACCAGGCGGCGATGATCCGGCTGCGTCCGATCCTAATGACCAGCGTCGCCACCATTGCCGGCCACTTCCCGCTGGTGCTGGTGACCGGCGCCGGCGCTGCGGCCAGGAATTCCATCGGCCTGGTGCTGGTGGGCGGCATGACCATCGGTACGCTCTTCACGCTGTTCGTTGTGCCGGCGCTGTATGTGCTGTTGGCCAAGGACAGGAGCCGGGAGCGGGAGCTTCCGGCAGTGCGGGATGTGGCGGTTGGACCTGCTTCAGGAGTCTGAATCCAGGCGATTCGGATCAGGGCGGATTTGGGTCAATCGAACTTCATCTGGACTACTTTCGCAGTCTCAGAGCCTCGGTACCAGCAGAAGTTCGTGGTGTCGCCATGCTGGACATTGACCATGCGGTCGATAAAGGCTATTCCACCCTCGAACGCCATGCAGAGCCGCCCATCGGTCCGGATTTGCGCATGCTCTGCTGCGATCCTGAAACCAGTCTAGCCGGGCTTACGTCCGGCGATGGTTGCCGACACCACATAGTCCTCGACCCCGCGCCCTGGAACCCAGTCGCGAATAAACGCTTTGGACTCATCCTTGGGCGCGATTTCCACGTCGATGAAGCCCGCCGCCGCGAGCATCTGCTCCAGCTCATCCACCTGGGATGCGCCGGCAACGCAGGCCGAGTGCAGATAGGGATCATCGCGCATTGCCGCCGGCAGTTCTGTAGTCGCCACCACATCCGAGATCGCCAGCCGTCCGCCGGGCTTCAGCACGCGAAATGCCTCGCCAAATACTTGCGGCTTGTCCGGCGACAGATTGATGACACAGTTGGAGATGATCACATCGACCCTGGCATCCGCCACCGGCAGGTGCTCGATCTCGCCGAGGCGGAAGCTGACGTTCCGATAGCCGCCGCGCGCGGCATTTGCCCGCGCCTTGCTCAGCATGTCCGGCGTCATGTCCACCCCGATCACATGCCCTGTAGGGCCGACCTCGGCTGCCGCCAGAAAACAGTCGAAGCCGCCTCCGGCACCTAGATCCAGCACGGTCTCGCCGGGCCTCAATGATGCGATGGCGCGTGGGTTGCCGCAGCCCAGGCCCATGTCCGCCCCATCCGGCACCATGGCCAGATCAGCCTTGGTGTATCCCAGTCGCAGGGAGATTAACTGGTTGATTTGGGCGTCTTCCGATACTCCGCAGCAGCTGCTCGCCTCGCCGCAGCAGTCGTTGGCATCGCTGGCTTGCGCCACCTGGCCGTAGGCGGTGCGCACGCGCGCACGCTGGGCATCCTTGGTATCGACGCTCGGTGTTCCCGTTGCGACGGGCAGTTCTGAAAGATCGGACATGTTTCGACTCCTGGTTGCGGTTGGCGAATCTGATTCGTTCGCCATGTAGATGCGAACGACGACTGGACTATTCAGCAGCGCCGGCCGACCTTCTTCGAGGGTTAGTGATGGTGCAGAATCAAGCTAACCAGATTTTTGGCTCGGGTGTCGCCTGCCGACTCATTCGCTACCGCTATCGGCCTCGGTATCGATATCGAACCGACCAACCCATCCGCCAAGCTGCTCGCTGAGCGCCTAGTGCCTCGGTGCAGATGTTCCAAGACAGTCTCCGGTCGTTATCGTTGTCGTTGTCGTTGTCGTTGTCATAATCGTCTTAGCCGAATGCTCGATAACGACTACGATTACGACAACGACAACGAACCGCCTCGGGATTTCTGTACCGCTCCACTAGCCAGGCTGTCCGAGCTGCGTGTGCACGACCACACGACCATCGAGCAGTACCTTTTGCTTGCTGTTGTCGTCTGCGGACAACGCATCGCACAACTGCAAGCACGCCCTCGATCGCGGCGCACTCCAGCGCCGAGCCGCGTGCGATTGCAAACGACCGGCGTCGATCCCCGCTGGTCGCTGTGCCGTTACCCTCGGCAATGTTCAGCGCGATGGCCCGCGATGCGCACCTACGATGAGCACCTACGATGAGCACAGGCGTTGATCCTTCGCGTTACGCTGTCTTTTCACATGCTCACAGCAGCCCGCTGGCGCGATCCTGAATCAGTGGCTCATCAAATAGTCGGCCACGGCTTGATAGGCGGGCAGCGAGGTTGGATCGATTTTTGCGTTCCCAGCCGTGGGGAAGGATGCGAAGCGTACGATGACCATGTTAGCCGTTGGATCGATATAAATGGTCTGCCCGTGTACGCCGCGTGCGGCAAAGGCGCCATGCTGGTTATGCAAAACCCACCACATGCCGCGGTAGCTGCCGCCCTCGAGAGTCTCGTAGCCGGCCTTGGCAAACGCATCCTTGTCGCCGCCGGAGCGGATATTCTGCACCGCCTTTTCCGGAAACAGTCGCTGGCCATGGAGCGTACCGCCATTCAGCATCAACAGGCCGATGCGACCCAGGTCGCGCAGTCCGGCACTGAGCCCCCCGCCGGCGAAGGCTGTGCCCTTGGCATCGACGGTCATATAGCCATCTTGTTCCGCACCCATCCGGCTCCATATGCGCTCCGACAGCAGCTGCGCAAGATCCTTGCCAGTAACCCGCGAGATAATCCACCCCAGCGCATCCGTATTGATCGTCCGGTAGCCGAATGCTTGACCATGGACAGCATCCTGCTTGACGGTTTGCAGGTATTCGAAATAGCCGTTCGGCCCCGCGTAACCCTTGGGCTTGGGCAACGGACTCGCGGCGGCCGAGTAGACCCAAATGTCGGCATTCGGATCGGAATAATCTTCGCTGTAATCGAGCGCTGTGGTCATATCCATGACCTGGCGCACCTTTGCATTGCCAAATGCGCTGTCGGACAGCTCGGGGACAATGGACGACACCCTGGCTCGAGCGTCCAGCACGCCTTCTGCGACCAGAATCTCGGCCAGCAGTCCGGTCATTGATTTGGTCATGGACATCGCGGCGTGCTTGCCCATTTCATCCAGGCAACCGAAGTAGCGTTCGTAGACGATTTTACCCTCGTGAAGGATGAGAATGCCGTCGGTGTAGTTTGCCCACAACGACGCCTCCCAGGTCATGGGCTGGTCACCACCGAGCGGCATGAAGCGTACATCATCGATGCCTTCATCCAGCGCATAGGTCAGCGGCAATGGCGCTCCGAGACCGCGACTCACTTGTTTGGTCGGCATCAGCTGGCGAATGTGGCAGACTGTCCAGCGCAATTTCGGAAAGCTGAAAAAGTCGGATTCCGGCTGCATGATCAGCTTGTCGGCTGCTGGAGGAAACCCTGTCATCCAACCCAGTGCTGCCGGATCTGACTCCTGTGCGCTCAGTGGGTCATCGGTTTGCGCCCAGGCGCCGCCTGCGAGAGCGAACAGCGCGAGCCCGCCGATGACTCGCAGTAAAGACTTTTGATCTATCAGTAACATATTGTCTCCGTCGGGGGGTTCTGCCTGTAAGTAACCTCACTTGCCATGGCTGCGTGGTAAAAACCCTGTGTTCACCGCTGAGGCGCAGCGGATGGCATCGGCAAGCCGCACCACCCAGGCGTCGATGTCGGCCGCGCTGAGCAGCTGGTCCTGGCGGATTTCGATCATAACATGAGGAATGCCGCGATTCCGCGCATGGGTAGGCAGGGTGTAATCGATCTCATGGTCGATATCGTAGGGCCTGTTGTCACCGACCTGGAGGTCGCGGTGGCATCTAAGCGCGCGGATCAAGGGGTCGGCCAGTCGCCGGTCTGCACCGCAGGCAATGCCAATATGCCAGGGACGTAGTTGTCCGCCCAATCTGGGGGTGAAGCTGTGGATGCCGATCAACTGGATTGGCAATGCGGCACGCGCCTGGAGCAAGGCGGCAATAGCACCATGGTAGGGCTCGAACAAGGCCGACAGGCGCCGGGCGCGGTCCGCGGCGGTCAATCCCTGATTGCCCGGGATGCGCAGGTTGTCGCTGATCTCGGGGATCGATTCGGGGCTTGCGGGCGAACGGTTCAGATCGATGACAAGGCGCGACCAGTTGCCCAGAACCAGCGTTGCGTCGAGCCTGGCGCCGAGGCCACGGGCCACCTCGGCCGCCCCCGCATCCCAGGCGATATGGCGCGCGCGCTGCTCCGCTTGCAAGCCCAGATTCGCCAGGGAGCGCGGGATGCGGTTGCAGGCATGATCGCAGACCAGCAAGGTGCTGCAGCGGCCGCTTGCATTGACCTGCTCGAATGGCGGCGGCTCGTCGGCCGCAAGCAGGCCCGCGCCCTGGCCAAGGGGCGGCGATGCTGGGGATCGGCCGGCGGTCCGTGGCGGGCTCATGCCGCGACGTTGGTCTCGTCTGTCCATACCCTGAACCCCTTGAGCTGTGCCGGACCGAATGCATTGCTTAGCGCGACATCGGCCGCATCCCGCCCCTGGGCGATCAGCACGCGCCCGATGCGCGGTATCCGGTTGCGTGGATCGACCACATGCCAACGTCCGCCGAGAAACACCTCCATCCAAGCCGAGAAGTCCATTGGATCGGCGGATGCCGGCACCCCGATGTCCCCGAGGTAGCCGGTGCAGTAGCGTGCCGGAATGTTCATGCAGCGGCAGAAAGCGATGGCCAGGTGAGTGTAGTCGCGACAGACTCCGGTGCGCTCATGGAAGACCTCCAGCGCGGTCTTGGTGGAGCGTGCATGCTGATAGCCAAAAGCGATGTGTCGATGCACGAAATCGCTGATGGCCTGCACCCGCATCCAACCCGGCGGCGTCTGTTCGAACAGGGACCAGGCGCTTTCGGAAAGCCGGTCGGTCTCGCAGTAGCGGCTGCCGAGCAGGTAAACCAGGGCATCCGTGGGCAGCTCGTTTACCGGATGCTCGACCGCCGTCGGGTCCACGGCATCCGGCAGACCGCTGTCTTGAATGGCGGCATTGGTGGAAATACGGATCTCGCCGGCCGGGGCTACCAGGCGGCTGCACCAATTGCCGAAGCCGTCCCGATAGCCGGTGACCGGGACGCTCGGTTGAGTCCGGAGATGATCCGGTGTCAGCAGATCCGAGACCCGACTGTAATGCACATTGAGGTTTAGAATCATCGGTGTGGGCTTGGGGCAGTCATAGACCAGCTCGAAGCCGATGCGAATTTGCATATCCGGTACCTGGTGAGCGCTCGACCCCGGAGGGCCTGAGCAGTGATGGAAAAAATCCTGGGCTTGTCCCTGTCCAATCGCTGGACGCAGAGATTGCGCTACTGTATCCGCATTCGGCTGGGTGAGACAACGGGAATTGACCGGCGCCGCCGATTGACCTGACTGATGCCCGCTGCAATGCGCTCAGGGTTGCTCGAACAATGCGAAGTCCACATCAGGCGGATGCCGCGGCGGGACCGAGCGTGGTTGCGACTGGGCCAGCGGCCAGGCGCACTCTGCGTCTCCGCGGTAAATCCAACGCGTCGCCCGCAAGCGGGCTCCTACAAGCCAACGGGTGCTAACGACGTAGGAGCCCGCTTGCGGGCGACCCAGCGGATGGTGCCAGCGTACCGCACGCAAGCGCCGCGTCTCCCCCAAGCGACCTTCGATTCACCGCAGAGACGCAGAGAACGCAGAGAACGCAGAGAAGAGGCTGCATCCACCATGGCCCCTCTGCACACTCTGCGTCTCCGCAGTAAAATCCAACGCGTCGCCCGCAAGCGGGCTCCTACAAGCCAACGGGTGCTAACGACGTAGGAGCCCGCTTGCGGGCGACCCAGCGGATGGTGCCAGCGTACCGCACGCAAGCGCCGCACCTCCCCCAAGCGACCTTCGATTCACCGCAGAGACGCAGAGAACGCAGAGAAGAGGCGGCATCCACCATGGCCCCTCTGCACACTCTGCGTCTCCGCGGTGAAATCCAACGCGTCGCCCGCAAGCGGGCTCCTACAAGCCAACGGGTGCGGACGACGTAGGAGCCCGCTTGCGGGCGACCCAGCGGGTGGTGCCAGCGTACCGCACGCAAGCGCCGCACCTCCCCCGAGCGACCTTCGATTCACCGCAGAGACGCAGAGAACGCAGAGAAGAGGCGGCACCCACCATGACCCCTCTGCACACTCTGCGTCTCCGCAGTAAAATCCAACGCGTCGCCCGCAAGCGGGCTCCTACAAGCCAACGGGTGCTAACGACGTAGGAGCCCGCTTGCGGGCGACCCAGCGGATGGTGCCAGCGTACCGCACGCAAGCGCCGCGTCTCCCCCGAGCGACCTTTGATTCACCGCAGAGACGCAGAGAACGCAGAGAAGAGGCGGCACCCACCATGACCTCTCTGCACACTCTGCGTCTCCGCGGTGAAATCCAACGCGTCGCCCGCAAGCGGGCTCCTACAAGCCAACGGGTGCTAACGACGTAGGAGCCCGCTTGCGGGCGACCCAGCGGATGGTGCCAGCGTACCGCACGCAAGCGCCGCGTCTCCCCCGAGCGACCTTCGATTCACCGCAGAGACGCAGAGAACGCAGAGAAGAGGCTGCATCCACCATGGCCCCTCCACGCACTCTGCGTCTCCGCGGTGAAATCCAACGCGTCGCCCGCAAGCGGGCTCCTACAAGCCAACGGGTGCTAACGACGTAGGAGCCCGCTTGCGGGCGACCCAGCGGATAGTGCCAGCGTACCGCACGCAAGCGCCGCACCTCCCCCGAGCGACCTTCGATTCACCGCAGAGACGCAGAGAACGCAGAGAACGCAGAGAAGAAGGCTGCATCCACCATGACCCCTCTGCACACTCTGCGTCTCCGCGGTGAATACTTGATTTGAAGGCAAAACCCGACATAAAGCCAATAAGACATCGAAATTTATATCTCTCCTTCGTGCCCTTCGTGTACCTCATGGTGAAAATCAACTTCTTCTGCACTTTGCCGCGAATACTTGCACAATCTCAGCACCTTGGCGCCAGCAAAGAGCCTCGGGCTCTGCTGCATGGCCGCATCCCCGGCAGATCAGACGGAGCTGGACTTCAAGGCCGAGGAGCAGGCCATCCTGACCGCCGTCGGCAGCACCGCGCTGGATCTGGAAAGCGGCGGCAAGGGCATCGCCCATTGCCTGGGCCGTCGTTGACGCAAGCCCGCAATCGTCGAAAGCGCTGTCGGCATCGTCGTCTTGCGGTTAAAATCCAGGGTTTGCAACAGCGATATCGTCGATTCGATACCGAGCCAACCATCTGACGAACGACGCCCACTGGACCTATTCCGACAGAGGCAATGCACCCTGCGACCTCCTAGGGTCGGGGATGTCCTAGAGTGCGCGAAACAGTCAAACCGAGTTCCACCATGCCAAACGACAGCGACCTGCCAACGATCACCCGCTTTTATCGTGTCTGCGAGCCTCTGGAGTCGCTGCATCCGGATGACCCGCGCTGGGTGGACTTCGACGACGTCCGCGGGGACGAAAACGTTGTCCAACTCTATGCGCGCAGTCTGCGCCGAGCCGCATCCGATCGACCCGACTTCAAGCTGTTCACCGGCCATCGCGGGGTCGGAAAAACCAGCGAATTGTTCCGCCTCAAAGCATTGCTGGAGGAACCCGTCGGCGCCAGGCAAGGCTTTTTCGTGGTGTTTTGCGACGTCAGCGATCGTCTCGACGTCAACGATCTCGACTTCCCCGACTTGTTGGTCTTCGTCGCCTCCCAGCTCCAGCAACAGCTCAGCGAGCGCGCGCTGCCGGGCTTCACCCCGCGCACCCTATACCTGAAGCGTGTTTGGGATGACATCCGCAGCATGCTGAACAGCCAGGTGGAGCTGAAAGATGTCGAGGTGGATGCCGGCTTCGGCAAGCTGGCGGTGGAGCTTCGCAATCGACCGAATTCCCGATCGGAGCTGCGTGACGCGGTGGAGCGGCACAGCACTTCCCTGCTGAACGCCGTCAACGATCTGCTCGGCGCTGCCGATGTCGCCGCCCGAACTGCCGGCCATGCGGGACTGATTCTAATCATCGACGGCCTCGACAAGCTGGTGCGGCGCGACCTCGGCAACGGCAACAATACCCACGACCGTCTGTTTCTGGACCGCGCCGAGCAGCTCGCCTCGCTGCGGGTGCATACCGTTTACACCGTGCCCATCTCGTTGATCTACTCTCCGCGCTTCGGCCAGGTGCAACAGTCCATCGGCGAACACAATGTTCCGGTCTCGATGATCCGGCTCAGGCCAGGCCGCGACACCCCAATCACCCCAGACTCGCCGGGTATGGCGAAGATGCGCGAAATGGTGGAAAAACGCTGCCATGCGGCGGAGACAACCCTTGACGCCACATTCGATTCCGAGGACACGCTGAATCATTTGTGCGCAATGAGCGGCGGGCATCCGCGCCACCTGCTGATGTTCCTGCAAGCTGCCTGCAATGAATTGGACGAACTCCCCATCACGCGCCGGGCAGCTGACAAGGCCGTGCGCAAATACGCCAATGCCCTGCAGCGCGAAGTACCTGATGCCGCCTGGCCTGCTTTGCCGGCATTCGACCAGCCTCGACCAGATATCCCGAAGGACGATTTACACCAGCAGATGCTGTTCCTGTTGTTCGTATTCGAATACATGAACGGCGAGATGTGGTACGAGGTCAATCCGGTGCTGCGAACCCTCGAGCGCTTCAATGTCTGACTCTGATCAAGCGTCGAAGCTCGCGGAGGTTGCCGCCGCCTTCCGGGCATTGCGCCGAGGCATCACTCGCGGCCGCGGATTCTCGTTGTATCTGTGTGCCTGCAATGCCCCGCCTGCCCGTGACAAGCTGATCGAGCAACTTGCCGTTTCTCTCCCGGAGTCGATGGTCCACCGCCACGAACCGATTGCCGGGGAGGACGATCTGCTGGAGACCGTGGCCGGGCTGCTGGCTGACGGCGACCCTGGACCCGTCATGATCGTCGGTCTGGAGCAGGTGCTCGCCGAGCCCGATTGGGCCGAGCGCTTTCTCAGCGCACTCAACCTCCGCCGCAGTGAATGGCCGGCACGGGTTCCTTACCCAGTCGCCTTCTGGCTACCCGGCCATCTTCTGGGGCGGCTCACCAGCGGCGCCCCGGATTTCTTCGACTGGCGCAGCGACACCTTGGAGTTCCCGGAGATCAGCATCGGTCAAACCCGGGTGTTCGCAACGCGGGATTTCTTTTTCGGCGTCGACCCACGCTTTTCCAAACAGGAACAAGACGAGCGCGTCGCGGAACTCAGGGCCCGTCTCGCGGCAACGCCGAACTCGGAAGACGAACAAGTCTGCCGGACGCGCCTGCAATGGTGGGACGAACTCGCTGACCTGATGCGAACGCGCGGTGAGGTCGATGAGGCGCTGCGCATCCGCACCGAGGAAGAACTCCCGGTCTATCAGCGGCTCGGCGATGTGCGCGATATGGCCGTCACCCAGGGCAAGATCGCCGATATCCTGATGGCCCGCGGACAGCTCGATGAGGCGCTGCGCATCCGCACCGAGGAACAATTCCCGGTCTTTCAGCGGCTCGGCGCTGTGCGCGAGATGGCCGTCACCCAGGGCCGGATCGCCGATATCCTGATGGACCGCGGACAGCTCGATGAGGCGCTGCGCATCCGCACCGAGGAAGAACTCCCGGTCTATCAGCGGCTCGGCGCTGTGCGCGAGATGGCCGTCACCCAGGGCCGGATCGCCGATATCCTGATGGACCGCGGACAGCTCGATGAGGCGCTGCGCATCCGCACCGAGGAAGAACTCCCGGTCTATCAGCGGCTCGGCGCTGTGCGCGAGATGGCCGTCACCCAGGGCGATATCGCCGATATCCTGATGGCCCGCGGACAGCTCGATGAGGCGCTGCGCATCCGCACCGAGGAAGAACTTCCGGTCTATCAGCGGCTCGGCGCTGTGCGCGAGATGGCCGTCACCCAGGGCGATATCGCCGATATCCTGATGGCCCGCGGACAGCTCGATGAGGCGCTGCGCATCCGTACCGAGGAACAACTCCCGGTCTTTCAGCGGCTCGGCGATGTGCGCGATCTCCTGATTTGCCGCGCCAACATCGCCGTCGCATTGCTAATGCGCATGAACCAGACCAAGGACCAAACCGACCGGACGCAGGCCAACCAGCTGCTCTGTGTCGCCCTGGCCGACGCACGCCGTCTGCGCCTGCCGGAGGCGGGTCAGATCGAGCAGATCCTGCAACAGGCGGGCATGGACTGCTCGGGCACCGACGCCTTGCCCTGAAATTCCTGCGCCGATGATGATCCAACCCCTGGAGCCTATCCCATGACCGATATCCTGCTGACCCTGACCGGCGCCGACGCCGAGGCCGCCGCCGCTGAATTGGCCGCGGCCCTCGATCTGCGGAGCCTGCCCCGGACAACCCCCGGCGATGCCGGGGTTCATGCTCCCGAGGTGCCCAGAAAACCGACCCGACGCTGGTGGTCGCCGGTGTCGGTCTCGCGCTGTCCATTCCTGGCGCAGTGTTCGCGGCCATGGGCATTGCCGATCGGCTGGGCAAGCGTTCCAAGGCGCAGGCGCTGATCGCCACCGCCGGTCGGCTGCGCATCGAGCGCCGCGTCGAGGTGTTGACCATCGGCGTCGACGGCGAGATCCCGCTGGCGGACCTGGACCCGGACCATCTGCTCGCGCTGGCAGCCGGCGGGCAGGCTGCGGACAAGGAGGCGGAGTAGCAGGGTCGCGGGATGGCTGGTGCCGAGGCGCGGTTTGATTTACCGCAGAGACGCAGAGAACGCAGAGAAGAGGCTGCATCCACCTTGGCCCCTCTGCGCCCTCTGCGCCTCTGCGTTAAAATCCAACACGTCGCCCGCAAGCGGGCTCCTACGAGCCGACGGGTGCTAACGACGTAGGAGCCCGCTTGCGGGCGACTCAGCGGACCGTCCGCGAGCGCGGCATCTCCCCGAGCGACCTTTGATTCACCGCAGAGACGCAGAGAACGCAGAGAAGAGGATGCATCCACCACCGCCCCTCTGCGCACTCTGCATCTCTGCGGTGAACTCCAACACGTCGCCCGCAAGCGGGCTCCTACGAGCCAACGGGTGCTAACGACGTAGGAGCCCGCTTGCGGGCGACCCAGCGGACCGTCCGCGAGCGCGGCATCTCCCCGAGCGACCTTTGATTCACCGCAGAGACGCAGAGAACGCAGAGAAGAGGGCTGCATCCACCACAGTCCCTCTGCGCCCTCTGCGCCTCTGCGGTGAACTCCAACACGTCGCCCGCAAGCGGGCTCCTACGAGCCGACGGGTGCTAACGACGTAGGAGCCCGCTTGCGGGCGACTCAGCGGACCGCACGCGAGCGCCGCGCCTGCCCCGAGCGACCTTTGATTCACCGCAGAGGCACAGAGAGCGCAGAGAAGAGGCTGCATCCGCCATGGCCCCTCTGCGCACTCTGCATCTCTGCGGTGAACTCCAACACGTCGCCTACGAGCCAACGGGTGCTAACGACGTAGGAGCCCGCTTGCGGGCGACCCAGCGGACCGTCCGCGAGCGCGGCATCTCCCCGAGCGACCTTTGATTCACCGCAGAGACGCATAGAACGCAGAGAAGAAGGCTGCATCCGCCATGACCCCTCTGCGCCCTCTGCGCCTCTGCGTTAAAATCCAACACGTCGCCCGCAAGCGGGCTCCTACGAGCCAACGGGTGCTAACGACGTAGGAGCCCGCTTGCGGGCGACTCAGCGGACCGCCCGCGAGCGCGGCATCTCCCCGAGCGACCTTTGATTCACCGCAGAGGCGCAGAGAGCGCAGAGAAGAGGAGGCTCTTTAGGATTTCATTTAATGAAGATTTGCAATATATATCAGTGAGTTGCGTGCGTCTCTAAGCAGTGGTATCAGTCTAAAACGCGGCTGAGTTTCGAATTCATAACTTATTGATTCTTCAAGAAAAGCGAATATCCTTCCAGGTCCAACCAAAGGCGCTGAAACAGACGCTTTATATTGGTCAGGCCGTAGCAACGTCGCTTGATTACTTTTATTTTGTTATTCAGTCCCTCGACAAACCCGCTATTGTTCTGATCGATAAAATAGTTTGTGATTTCCTCCATCCAATTGCTAAGCGTCTTCAGAAAAGCGTCGAAGCAAGTTAATCCGCTGTTCTTGACACGCCTCATCCAACCCTTGATTTTTCTTTTCGCTTGACTAGGATTGATGTCGCTATCGAATATCTTCGTCAAATCGAAACACAAATCGTAAGCCTCCTTCAATCGAGGAGAATGCTTGAAGATCAACTTCATCGTTTTCAGTTCCTCCTCGGTCATTTCCACGATCGGCTTCCGCAAAATCCACATCGCATTTTTCAGTTTCTCATAGTCCTTCTCGGACAATTCTTCCTTCAATCTCTTCATTTCCTTTTTACGCAGTCCGTCCAGACCTTTCCGGTATAGTTTCGCAACATGAAATCGATCTGCAACAATCGGTACTTTCTTTCCGAAGACCTCCTTTGCAGCATTAATATAACCTTTGTATAGATCCGAACAAACTGCTTTGACGGTTTTGCGTAACCTCTTCGGAATACTCATGAAAAATTCTTTGACCGTCGCCTTCTCGCGGTCCTTAAGCACTGCGATTACCCGGAGCTTCCCATCGATATAAGCGGTAACAATCGCCAAGAAGTCTTTGTGCCCTTTCCTATTCGATATTTCATCGATACCTATAATATCCAGTTTTTCAATCTTCTCCCAATCCGCAGCGGTACGGATGTTTCGATCCAATATCCCCTCGATCACATCATAACCAATCCCTTCCCGGATGCTCACATCTCGAATCGTACTGTTTATCAACGACAAGAGAATGTGGTCTTCATACGCGTTGGTCCCGCTGTGCCGCAATTCATACCAATCCAACTTCTGCGTGGTCGTCGGGTTTCCATCACAATGTTCACATTGATATCGAAGGGGTGCGATCAGGATGTAGGTCGGATATCCACAGACAGGTAAATGCCGCAATCTGACTTCCTTACCGGGATAATACGGCTTTTTAATCCGTCGACCACAGTTGTGGCAGACTGCTCCTTCGGTAATACTTTTCACTCGAATTTCCAGTTCGCCCGCAGAGTTGAGCGAAACGGATTCTATTTCTATATTCGGTAGTCCCAAGATAGTAAGTAGTAATTCGGGGCTGATTCCCATATTCGTGTATACTCGTGTCAATGTTGGAGTCGATAACATGTTGTTTTTATTATACTATACTTCGAAATGAAATCCCAAAGAGCCGAAGAGGATGCATCCACCACCGCCCCTCTGCGCACTCTGCATCTCTGCGGTGAACTCCAACACGTCGCCCGCAAGCGGGCTCCTACGAGCCAACGGGTGCTAACGACGTAGGAGCCCGCTTGCGGGCGACCCAGCGGACCGTCCGCAAGCGCCGCATCTCCCCGAGCGACCTTTGATTCACCGCAGAGAAGAGGATGCATCCACCACCGCCCCTCTGCGCACTCTGCATCTCTGCGGTGAAACCCAACACGTCGCCCGCAAGCGGGCTCCTACGAGCCGACGGGTGCTAACGACGTAGGAGCCCGCTTGCGGGCGACTCAGCGGACCGCCGATACCGATACCGACGCCGATAGCGGTACCGAATGAGTCGGCAAGCGACACCCAAGCCAAAAACCCGTTTAGCTTGTTTCTGCACCATCACCTAGGGAGGAGGTGAGGAGGGGGTTGACTCCGCTGCGGTGGGTGCCCGTGCCCCCAAATCCCGCAGCGGTACCTCCAGGGTCTGCCCAACCACCGGGAGTCTTAGCCGCAAGATACCATCGCGCGGCGGTTTATGATCCAGCTTTTCGTAGATCAGCAATGAGACCCCGGCGAGCGGCGGCCTGGTGGATGGTTCCCCGGTATCCACAGGAATCGTTTGGACCAGGCGATAGCGACTGTCATTTGCCAACATCGACCGCAATACATCGTGGATCGGAATCCGAATGGTGTTCAGATCTTCTACGATGATGAATTGCGGACCGAACTGGTCCAAGATGTCGTTGATGTCGTCGGTATCTTGCGCGTGCACCTCCAGCTGATTCTTGCCGGCAATCGATGTGGAAGACAGCAGCTTGTCTCCGCGCAAAACATACATGGAGCGCTCGGGGTCGAGAGCGCGCATGAAGTAGATGAAATACCCGTTGTTGTAGCCATCGAAAAAGACCGTCGGAGACTCGCTGTGTTCAAGCACATAGGCGGCCGCCTGGTCATACCCGGTCGCAAAGCGTGGGGTCAATAACCAGATGGCAATCAATTGCCAACCCACCACCAGCATGATCAATCCCGAGTACCCCCGGAACCAATATCCCGCGGTTCTTGTTAGATAAGCCAGCGGAACACTGGCGAACACCAAAAAAGCTGGAATCCAAAAGATGGGATAGCGCGCGTTTTGCCCCTTGATGTAGGTGAAGAAAACATAGACCACCAGAATGAAACTCAACCAAAACCAGGCCCTGAAGTCGCGGAACCAAAGTGCCCACAACAGGCCGACGATGACCAGACCAATCGCGGGAAGACTCAGATGGTGAGTGATAATCTGTCGCAAATGGCTCAGCAGGACGTCGGTCTGTAATCTTTCCCCGATATGTTGCGCCAGGCCAGTGTCGGCATATGCTGGCTGGGTCATGGATGGGAGTGCGCCAATCGATTGTCGAATGTTTTGATCGCCAAGCCACACTGTGATGATTGCCAACGGAATCAGCACGAGGATGACGGCAGCGGTTGCAGCCAAAACACGTGGCTGGCGCAATTGCTTCAGCAATGTTCCAATGGAAAGCTGATGCAGGAACATCCAAAGAAGCAAAAAGACCGCCGTTTGCTTGGTCCAAACAGCGAGCGCGGCAACAAGCGCCGTTGCCCAGAGATCCAAGGATCTGCCCTCGGCAACATACCGAGCGTAGAAAAACAGCGTCACGAGGGCCATCGACAGAACCGGGATCTCGCCCAAGGTGTACCAGCTCAACCTGACTAAAAAGGGCGTTGATGCAAGCAGCGCAGTTGCCGCGAGCGCCGTCGCACCCCCATACATGCGTCGGACGGTGGCGAAAAATGCGGTCAATCCAATGACGCCGAACCCAATCAGGACAATGCGGCTGCTCCACATGTTCACGCCGAACAGCAGATTCGACAAACCTTCGAAAAAAGGAAAAAACGGTGGACGGTAACCCAGACTCAATGCCGGGTACTGTGCAAAATAGTGCTTGACGTAGCCGTATGGATCGGAAAAAGGCAGATCAACAAGAAAATCCCGAAACAAGACACCATCCATCAGAATACGGTCGGCGTCGGGGTAGCCAAGGGAGGTGTCGAATAGGTTACGCGCCATCAGCACGGCGAAGGAGGCGGCGATTGCGATGAAAAAGTACCAATCGCGCCGACTGAATGCCACATTCCAGGGTCTATCGATCATCATCACCTCGTTTATTGATCGGCACCTGCCCATTCGTTTCGTGAACACGCAAAACCAGCAATGGACCGCCGACAACATAGGCCGACGGCATGGCCCAGGAAGCGGACTGGTAACCTTATAGCAAAGCGACGCATGATACCCGAGTGCTGAGTCCAGCGGGGAATCTATGGTGGGTGAAAGCGTTCTTTTGTCGCGCAGCGGCCGAGCGGTTGAGCCGACATTCCCTGGCACAGTTTGCGACTCGCTTTGGAGATTCTCGATCTTACGGTCGTAGAACAGCATATGGTTATTGTGGAGCAGGCTGGAGATGCCGAATGCCGGGTTCTGCACGCTGAAGCCGTGCGCATGGCCCCCTGAGCTGGAAGCATGCAACGGCAAGGAGCCGAGAAAAGGGTTGGGTTCGAGCTGGCAGCGTCGCCATCCATGTGCAACCCTGGATGAGTCAATGAACATTCTGAAGACAGGCTCGGGATGCAGCCCATGCGGTCGCGTGCAACCCCGGCCAGATTCCCAGGCGTGCCTTCTGCGCGGCGGACCGAGATTGGATGACCTCGGCATCAGGACCAGGGTACGCTCTTCTGCCCTTGTCGAGCCGCTTGCATTTGAGCAAACTGACTCTATGCTGGCGTGCGGCTGGACTGACCCCGCTGGAGTACCGCAAATGACAAGATCGAACGACAAGCGCGTTAAGCAGAACATTCCAGAAGATGATCCGCGCGCGGACAAGCGCCAGGGAGATCCTGCGGCCGCTCCTCGCGACGCGCCGCAAGCCGAGCGCACGGCAGCAGATGAGCGGCTGTTGCAGGCCGTCCTTGCGCCCAGGCGCCCGGGTGCCATTCGGCAGATCGCGGACGCCTGCGCCGCGGGTGCTGATCCGAACGGCCTTATCCCAGAAGCATGCGATGCCCCCGGGCCGGTGCGCGTCGGCAGCACCTTGCTGACACAGGCGATACAGGACGACGCGTTACGCGCGGTCGAACAATTGCTGGAACAGGGTGCAAGCCCTAATCTGGCCGACGACAACGGCTGGACACCCTGGATGGCGAGCACCTTGGCCGCCGAGTCCAAGCGCGCGCGCATACAAGCGCTGTTGTTGGAGCATGGTGCAGACCGGGACGGCGAGCACATCGGAGAGCTCGCGCGGGCGATCTATGCCGGCGATCTGGACCGAGCCGCCGCCGCCATCGATTTGCACAGCGATTTGCACATCCTCGCCGGCTACCGCGTCGATCTACTCGGCCACCAGATCCTGCATGCCAACCTCGACATGCTGGAGTGGCTGCTCGAACAGGGCATGCCCTGCGACTCGGCGCACCTGATCAGCGCGATCCGTAGCGACGACCTGCAGGCCGTGGATCAACTGCTGCGTCATGGCGTCGCGCCGGAGCAACAAAGCGACAACCAGACGCCGCTGATGCTGGCCGCGGGCATGGGGGCTCTGGCGATCGTCCAGCGCCTGGTGGAAGCCGGAGCGGACGTAAACCGCGGCATGTGCGGCAATATCGAATGGACGGCGGCCTTCGCCGCTCGGTCTGCCGGCTACCCGGATGTGGCGGACTGGCTTAGCCTGCGCATGGATACAACCCTGCTGGAACAGCAGCGGCGGATCATGCAGACTCGCAATCCCAAGTTCCGCGCGCTCTACCAGCAGGCAACAGCCAGCGAGTATCGATCCACCGATGAACTGGTCGGACTCCTCGAGCAATGGGACCAGCGCTATGGTATCCAGGTCCGCGACGTTTCGAGGCAAAGCCTTGATCTGGAGCTTGCGACGGTGCCGGAGGACATGGACGCCTTCCTGGCCGAGCTGATCGATCTTTGTCCGGACTTGGTCGAGTCTCGGGCTGCACTGCGCAAGGCGGTGCAGAAAAAGCGAGTCCTGCATCTCTGGTGGGACTGAAGCGCTCCGCGATGCTTTTGCTCTGCCCCCGGCATCAAATCCTTTGGCTGTGCGAGGCCAACATCTTGGCACTGGGTGCTGCCTGCGTAGAATGTTTAGCTGTTCAACCAGAATGAAGTTTGATTCGTGTTCTTTGCAGGCAGCGTCTAGCGAACATCGGGTGTTTCGCGCCCTGATGTCATGTCTTTTCGATTCCGACCCCGATTCCGATTAAGTCGCGCAGGGCGGGTTGCACCCTGGGGTATCTTCAGTTCATTTGTCGACAAGACAGAGGCCTACAGCCTTTATTCCGGGAAAGGTGCGGCGCTCGAGTCCGCTGCGCTGGCATCATTTGCCGGGTCGCCCGCAAGCGGGCTCCTACGCCGAGCGGCTGGCCAGGGCTGGTCAAGGTGCGCTTGCGGGCGAGGCGTCTTGGCCCCTCTGCGTCTCTGCGGTGAATACTTGCATTTTTTGCAGGCAGCACCCCGCCCGCATGCCTCTGAACGGGCTCGGCACCTCTGGAAAGCGAAGCAGCGTCCGATGGAAGCGGCATCGCGTCGAGATCTCCGCTGGCTTCTGGCTTGGGCGTTACCCGGTAACCTTCCACGCGTACGATTCTTTTTTGAATCAGGAGCTGAATCGGCATCGACATTGACGCAATCCTCCGGGACCGCCAGCACCTGCTAGCCGCGCTTGGCCTCGAACACCTGGGTGTCCGGATGGAACGCAAACCAGGCGAACCAGAAGGCGGTCATCGCGGGCAGTTGGTTGCCGGCTGTATCCAAGGCGCGGGCGCTGTCGTTGGCCCAGTCGAAGCGGATGAGGATTTCCTTGTCGCCGACAAGATCCCTTATCTCACCGCCGGTCTTGGACAATTCCGCGAACGGGTAGGCCTTGTGCACGCCATTGACCTCGATGCCGAGCACCCGCTCCTTCGGATGAAAGCGGCGGGACTTGGCGCTGACCGGGAAGTAGAGTCCGCGCTCGGTCTCATAGCCGCCATAGGGATAGCGGGTATAGTCGCGCCGGTAGCCGGTGTCTGTCGACAGGACTTCGGTGCCGGGGTGCTCGCGCAGCCAGGCGCGCCAGTTGGTATGGGTCAGGGGCAGCATCTCCAGGCGCCGTCCTTTCATCGGACCCGTGATGGCCTGCTTCTTGATCTGGCTCCAGAGGCTCTCGGTGTCGCGATCGTAGAGCAGCATGTCGCTGTTGTAGAGCAGGCCGGAGACGCCGAAGCCGAGTTCCTGACTGCCGGCTTGGGCGCGGAAGGCGACGCCGGTGCCGCACAGCGGACAATAGGTGACCGCGATCGGCGTGCCGCCGAGGCGGTCGTTGACGATCTCGTGCCAGTTCATGATGCGGATCGGGTAAGCGCGCGCCTGGCCGTTGCGGATCAGGCCCAGCACCCGATCCTCGGCGTCTAAGAAATCGGCGTCGTGCGCCGGGACGAATTTGGGCGCGTCGATGGATGGGATGCCGTCGCGCACCGGACCGCCGCCGCGGATCTCGTGCGCGGGCACCAGGCTGCCGCTCAGGTCGAAGCCGTTCTTTGTCGCGGCGGGTGCCGCGACGGCGACCAGCATGGCGGTCAACAGGATCAGGGATGCGGGGGGAAAGCGTTGAGTCATCGGTTGTTGCCTGCGTTATTTACCTCATTTACCCATAGACCGTCAAAAAATGGCTCTGGTTTGCAGGGTGCTGCCCGCAAAGAATGTAAGGATTCAGTGCAGAGACGCAGCGTGCGCAAAGGAGCCAAGGCTAGGCTGTCGAAACCTGCAGTCTCACTAAAACAAGCGCTTCCCGGTTGATGGATGCTTAGTCGGTGTCGGGATCGGTGTCAAGGTCAACATGAGAGATTGGTATCGAGCTGGCTGCTTTGATCGATGAGCGGATTCGATTCCGATTCCGATAGCGACCCCGACGCCGATGAGGCTTCACCAGTGCGTTCGATCAAGCAATCCAAGACCCGGAATCGGTTTGGCATCAAAACTCAGGACATTTCGACAGCCTAGGCAGCACCCCTCGAACCTAGACCCAACCAACGGAGCGCGCAACATGTTTCATCGTCATACGACCCTGGCCATCGCCCTGCTGCAGGGGCTCTTGATGGCAACTGCATTGCGGGCCGGCGAGTTGCTCGATCTGAGCGTATCGCAACAGAACGGCGTCTATCGGCTGTCCGCGGATGTGATCATCGACGCACCCGCAGCGGCGGTTCTCGAGCGGCTGACGGATTATGATCATCTGACCGCACTGAACCCGTCGATCCTAAGCAGCGAGGTGCTCGAAGCGCCTCCTGCGTTCGATGCCAGGGTCAAGACCCTGATCCGCGCCTGTGTGCTGATGTATTGCCAGAGACTCCAGCGGGTGGAGGATGTGCGCGCATCCCCCAATCGGCTGCTCGCGGTCATCGTGCCCGAACAGAGCAACTTTTCCGTCGGGCGCACGCAGTGGCTGCTCGAACCACAAGGCACGCAAGCGCTTGTGCGATATCAAGCCGAGTTGGCGCCCGACTTCATGCTGCCGCCCGTTATCGGCACCGCTCTGGTAAAACAGGCGTTGGCGCGCGAACTGCGCACAGTGCTCGAGCACCTCGAACGCCTGGCACAGCCATCACCTCAACCACCGTGAAGCGGTGCAACCCACCCAGCACCGCGTTGTCAACTCACACTTCAGTATTCATAATTCGATAACAATGCAAATTCCACCAAACTCATCCACGCAAAACCCAGGTAACCTGCGCTCAGAAATCCGCGCCTTGCAATCACGGTTAATTGAATGGAGAAGACATATTCACCAAGAACCGGAATTAGGTTTTAAAGAAAGATTAACAGCAGAATATGTAGCCGAATTATTACAGGGCTGGGGAATAGAACATCAAACAGGCATAGCAGAAACGGGAATCGTCGCTATGATCAAAGGCGAAAAACCCGGGGATGATAAAGTACTGGGAATCCGCGCCGATATGGATGCTTTACCGATTCAGGAAGAAAATCAAGTTTCCTATCGTTCTCGACACAAAGGCGTGATGCATGCTTGTGGGCATGATGGGCATACGGCAATCGCATTAGGTACGGCATATTATCTGAATCAACATCGCCAGGATTTTTCAGGAGGGGTAAAAATCATTTTCCAACCCGCGGAAGAAGGCCCAGGCGGTGCAAAACCAATGATAGAAGCGGGGGTGCTTGAAAACCCTGCTGTGGATGCAATAATTGGTTTGCATTTATGGAACGATTTGCCAATTGGAAGCGCAGCAATCAAACCTGGTGCGTTTATGGCTGCCATATCGGTTTTTAACTGTACGATTTTAGGCCAAGGCGGACATGCTGCACTGCCACATCAAACCATAGATTCCGTAGTGATTTCGGCTCAGGTGGTCAATGCTTTGCAGACAATCGTATCTCGCAATATCAATCCTTTGGATTCAGCAGTCATCAGCATTGGAGAACTTCATGCGGGAACAAAAATGAATGTCATAGCCGATACGGCCAGAATCGCCGGCTCGATTAGATATTTTAATGATGATGTCATAAAACTGATCGAGCAGAGAATCGAGCAGGTGATTGATGGAATTTGTCGCGCCCATGGTGCCAAGTATACATTCGAATGCAGTAAGATTTACCCACCATTAGTGAATGATCCAGAGATCACTGCGCTAGTAACAAGCAAGGCAAGTCAATTAATAGAGAATCCGGAGAGCATACTATCGGAATATCAAACATTGGGCAGTGAAGACATGTCTTTTTTCCTACAAGAGGTACCTGGTTGTTATTTCTTTTTAGGCTCTGCGAATGCAGCGGAAAAATTAAATTATCCCCATCATCATCCCAAATTTGATTTCGATGAAACAGCCTTGGCGATGGGGGTGGAAATGTTTGTCGGTTGTGCGGAGAACTTTTTGGGCTGACAACAGATGCCCATGTCCATGTGCCGTCGCCTGCCGAGCAGGAGCCATCTTGCATCGACGATGAGGCACTTTCACAACGCGTGTCGAGGCTCCGAGATTGTGCAAGTGTTGCGAGAAGTTGTGCGGCACAAGATGTTCACCACAGACACTGTTGTGGATCGCTGTTCGCCATAGATCGCGACTACTGTCACAGTGTCTTCGCCTTGGTATGCCGTCTTGGCAGCTCTGCCGCCCGCGATCGCTGGGTGGCAACAGCCGCGGGCTCGGTCAGCATCGCCGCAGATGGCAGAGCCATTTGGCAGTAGGCGTGATCTAATCTTTCGTATAGATCTGCTGGATATAGACGAAGATCAGCGCGGTCGTCCATCCGAAAACGATCACGCCGTTTGCGGCCTGAATGGATGCCAGTGTCCGCCAGTTGCCGGTAAGCACCACATCGCCATAGCCCAGCGTCGTGAATGTCACCATCGAGAAGTAAAATGCGGTTTCCAGGTTCGGCAGCGATGTGATCATCGGGTTATACAGGTAGAGCGAGGCCCAAGCCGTAGCCTCGACAACGATGGCCAAAAACATCCAGGCGGTCAGCCCAGAGACCCGGGCGGCCTTCGCCAGTTGGCCTTTGGCATGACCATGGTGAGACAGACGCCATTCCGCCAACCTCATCCCGGATACCATGAATGCAGCGTGGATCATGGTGGTCAGGATCATCATGCCCAAGCCCAAGACGATTTCGTTTAGCATCGGCTTCAGTCTCGCGAGTCTGGAGTCTGGGCTCATTGTCTGCTCAACCAGTCGCGCTCGGTCCTGTGCCGGAGCGCTCGTTCTCCAGCGCCTTTTCCGTGATCTGCCCGTACAGATCGACGACGCGCGCGTACAGGCTCTGGTAGTCGGGTCGCTTATCCACGTGGGGCTTGATGGCTTTGGCATCCTGCATCACCTCCTCGAGAAAATCGATATCGTACTGGTCGAGCTTTTCGCCTCGATCCACCTTGGCTTTGATGTCCAGCGCGCGCGGCAGGCGCCACTGCTCGAAGCGCTCCATCAGCGCTGCGATGACGCCTTCTTCATGTTGTTTTGACTGGTCGATCATTGGGTTCTCCTGTTGCATGGGTTGACGCTCGGAAAACGAGGCAAGTCATGGGTTCTGCGTCGAAATCGACACATACTTGCATAATCCTCGGCGCGTGGGAACCATCTGGCGGTTGCTTGGATTTTTGCGGTCGGAAGGATGATCGAGATTGCTGCTTCTCCCTGCGCGAAGCCTATTGCGGTGCCCGTGGTACCGGCGGGGCCTCGGCATCGTCCATGTCCGCTCCGGTCATGGCCAGCACCGAGGCGGTGGCGCCCACGCGCAGCGCGACCTCTTCTGGCACCTCCTCGAGGTGCACCCGCACCGGCACGCGCTGGGCGAGGCGAATCCACTGAAAGGTGGGACTGAGATTGGGGAGCAGATCGGGTCCTGCGCTGCCGTCGCTCTGGTGGATGCCCCAGCCGATGTTGTCGACCACGCTCCGCAGCGGGCGGTCCGAAGTGCCAGGTTGGTAACTTAGCCATCCACCGAAGCGCGGACCTCGGTGAAGCCGAGATTGAGCTTCGCCGTTTGCAGCGCCGCCTTGGTGGCCCGCAGCTGGGCGTTGTCCTCGCCCGGCGCACCCAGTTCGGCCTGGGCCTGCAGCAAGGCGGCACCGGCCTGGAGACGTTGGGCCTGGGCCTTGTCCAGATCGGCTTGGGCCACCTCGTAGCTGGCCTGGCCTGGTCCAAGGTGCGCTTGGCCACATCGCCCTTGGCGACCAGATTGTTGGCCCGCTCGAAGTCCCTGTTGGGATACTTTTCCGCAGCACACTTCGGCTTGGGGAGCTGTCTCCATCCGATGTCTCGCCTGGTTTACAGAATTATTTCGCGACGTTGGGCAATGTTGACATCGTCGTCTTCGAGGGCAGACGCACCGATTTCTTCGGCCACTCCTACTTCGAGAGCAATCCGAGGGTGAGCGCGGACCTCGTCAAGCTGATGCGCAACGGCACCCTGCCAGGACAACCCGGCCGGCCGCTGATCCGCAGCGGCAAGATCACTTGAGAGTTTCGGGATAGCCCGGCGCCTTGCCTTGAACAAGTGTTTTTTTCCAGCTGGCGTGTAGCTGCTATGCCGCGCCTTGCCCGCCAGCGTGAAGAAAGCAAAATGGCAGCAAAATGGCTGTCCTTTTTCATTTTTTTTCATTTTGCCCTTTTTCATTTTTTGCGTGAAGAAAGCAAAATGGCTGTCCTTTTTCATTTGTCCTTTTTCATTTGTGGTCCTTTTTCATTTGGTCCTTTTTCATTTTTTCACTTTTTCATTTTTTCAGCTTGGTCCTTTTTCAGCTTGGGTTGACGACGGGCGTCGATTGTAACCGCGGCGGTGGTGTCGCTGTCGGTCGCCGTCGCCTCCCGGGCGTCCGGCGTGCCGCAGGCGCTCTCCACGGTTCAGCGTCTCAGCGGCGCTGTCACCGGAGCGTCACGCAAGGGTCACGATGTCTTCACGCCGGCGTCGCCGGTTCGTCACGACAGGTTGGTAGCTTGCCGCATGTCGCCGACCGGCGGCACCGCAACACCGATTCACCCGTTTGCACGACCCGGAGAACTCTCGATGCTCGGCCCGATCCCCGTTCAACTGGCCATCGCCGTGGCGCTGGCAGCCGCTCTGACGGCGCCCGCTGCCCTCGCTCAGGATTACAGCGAGTACCGCCGTACCAATGTCACCGCCCAGCTCGGCTCGCGACCGACCTTCCTGGTCGATCAGCTCATCGACGGCGATCTGAAGGACGCCCTGCGTGCCTGCCGCACCCGCATCTTCCGCAAGAACGACTTCTCCATCGGTCACCGCGGTGCCTGCATGCAGTTCCCGGAGCATACGCTGGAGTCCTATGTCGCGGCGGCGCGTCAGGGCGCCGGCATCATCGAGTGCGATGTCACCTTCACCGCCGACGGCGAGCTGGTTTGCCGTCATTCCCAGTGCGACCTGCATACGACCACGGACATCGTGGCCATCCCCGAGCTCAACGCCAAGTGCACCCAGCCCTTTGTGCCGGCGGTCTACGACGCGAACGGCAACCTGGTCACCCCCGCCGCGGCCACATGCTGCACCAGCGACATCACGCTGGCCGAATTCCGCACCCTGAAAGGCAAGATGGATGCCTCCGACCCCGGTGCGACGACGCCCGAGGAATATCTGGGCGGCACCGCCGATTGGCGCACCAACCTCTACGCTGGCCCCAGCAGCGGCACCCTGATGACCCATGCCGAGAGCCTGGCGCTGTTCAAGACCCTGCGCGTCGGCGTGACCCCGGAGCTGAAGGCCCCGAGCGTGGACATGCCGTTCGAGCTGGTGGACGGGACCCAGTACACCTACGACATGTACCGCCAGCAGCTCATCCGCGAGCTTGAACTCGGCGGCATCCGCCCGCGCGACGCCTGGGTGCAGTCCTTCGTGCGCGATGACATCGACTACTGGATTACCGAAGCGCCCGAGTTCGGTGCCCAGGCCGTCTACCTCGACGATGCCAATGAGGTCGCGGACCTGCCCGATGCCGTGACGTTGGCCGGCTACAAGGCCGCCGGTATCAACTACTGGGCGCCGCCGATGTGGGCACTGGTCGCGGCGGACGGCGCCGAGATCGTGCCGTCCGCGGCGGCGCTCGACGCCAAGGCCGCCGGCCTGAAGCTCATCACCTGGACCCTCGAGCGCAGCGGCATCCTCGCCGACGGCGACGGCGGCTGGTACTACCAGAGCATCCAGGACGTGCTGGCGGATCGTGAGAACGAGGGGGTCATCCTGGAGCTGCTCGACGTGCTCGCCAACGAGGTCGGCGTCGAAGGCATCTTCTCCGACTGGCCCGCCACGGTGACCTTCTACGCCAACTGCCTGATGGATCGCTGACCGACCCGCACCGCGCGCCCGCCGCGCGCCGGCGATTGCCTCGCCGCGCGCGATCGGGCCGGATCTTGTTTCGCCTTCGGCCCCGCTCTCTTGGAGATGTCCCCATGTTTGATCGCACAGTCTTCCGTCGGTCCCTCGCGGCCGGCCTCTGCATCGTCGTCGCGGGCCTGACCGCGACGCCGGCAAGCGCCGGTGTCTTTGCTGCCGATGCCTCGGCGCGTCTCGACCTGACCGGTCTGGTCGGTGCTAGCGCCGGCCTCGACTTCACCGTGGTCGATACCCTCAGCGGTACTGAGCGCCGCGCGAGCGGCAACGGCGGCGCCGATGCGAGCCTGAGCTACACGGACGACCCGCTCGGGCTCGGCGTCGGATTCAATGCCCTCCTCGCCGCCGATGTCGCCGGCGGCGGCGATGCCGATGCAGATGCCGAAGCGACCAGCCAGCTACTCTTTGAAATCGCCAACGACACCGGCGATTTGGTCCAGCTGAGCTACGCGCTGGTCTATGCCCTCGACGCCAGCGCCGACGGCCCCGGCGCCTACGCCGAGGCGCTGCTCAACCTGTTCGTCGATGGCGTCCTGATCGACGGCGACGCGCTGATCGACGGCGGCGGGGTCTTCCGGCGCAATCTCATCGCCGATCCGGATGGGGGCATCGCCTCGAACCCCGTTGATTCAACCCTGGCCTTCACGCTGGAAATCGAAGACGGCGACTACGCCGAGATCGAGCTGGTGCTGAACGGCTACGGCTACGGCAACGCCGTGCCGGCGCCCCCCGCGCTGCTGCTGTTCGCAGCCGGTCTCGGCCTACTCCGGCTGCGGCTTCGGCGCGCCTGAGCACTACCCGGAGAGAGGCGACAGCCACCCTCGGACCTCCCCCGTCATCAGCCGACGGATACAGAGCGCAGCGCCGCGCGGATGATCTCCTCGGAGGTCTCGGCGTCGGCGCCCGCTGCGCGCGCCATGCGGTTTGCGTCGGCCGGTTTATAGCCGAGGGCGACGAGAGCGCTGACGGCCTCCGCGATGGGGGCGTCGCCGGTGGGCGCCCCGAGCTCCCGGGCGGGGATCGGGGCATCCGCCGACGGCGCCACGAAACCGCCGACCCGATCTTTCATCTCCATGACCAGCCGCTGCGCGGTCTTCTTGCCGATGCCCGGCAGTCGGCTGAGGCCGGTGATGTCCTCTTGCTGCACGCATTGGGCGAAGCGCCGGGCGTCCATCCCGGAGGGGATCGCCAGCGCCATCTTGGCACCGACGCCGGTGACCTTGAGCAGGTCGCGGAACAGCGCCCGGTCGCGCTCGTGCAGGAATCCGTAGAGCACATGCGCGTCTTCGCGCACGGCCAGGTGCGTGATCAGCGTCACCGGCTCGCCCACCGCGGGCAGGTCGTAGAAGGTGCTCATGGGCGCCTCGACCTCGTAGCCGACGCCGGCCACGTCGATCAGCACCCGGGGTGGGTGTTTGGCGATGACCTCGCCGCGGAGACGTCCGATCACGGTTGCTGTTGTCCAAGCATGTTACAGGTTCCGGGTGCGCTGTTGGGCCTGCGCCCGCGTAGCGATGCAGCTGTCCGTGTGCCGGCCTCGATGGTTGCTGTTCTGCCGACCGAACGGAGTCGCTGCTCGAAGATGATCCCCATGACGACGACAACGAGCACAAACCGCGTCGGTGTCCTTCGACGTCGGTCACTTTAGGCGATTGCCGCAAAGACGCCCACCTCTCTGAGTCGCATACGCTGGTGGCGGGTTGCTCCCCTGCGGTTGGTTGCCGGTGGACTCGGGGGCTTGCCGCATGAGCTTCCGCCGGCGCTCGCCGCGGGGACGGCTCGGGGTCGCTGCGAAGGGTCGCGCGCCTTGCACTCGGCGCTGGAACAGCCGAATCTCGGCCGTTCGCCGACGAGCCTGGGCAGGTGACAGCCGCCACCCCGCGACGCTAGCCCGTCTTTAACATTTCGCAACCCCGGTTTCCGGTAAGTGTCTGATCGATAGTACACGCAGTTTGGGTGCACATCATGCAGATCAGGCACTTGGAATTGCTCGGTGCCGTGTAGTGCCATAATCGACTGTTGGACCATTGACCCTGACGGCAATCCGTCGCAGCATGGTCGGCATGTACATTCGCCGTACCACGATCAAGAGCCGGCGCAGCGGGGAGCCGTATTTCACCTATCGGTTGGTGGAATCCGTGCGCGAAGCCGGTCGGGTGCGCCAGCGCACGGTGCTCAATCTCGGGCGGCATTTCGACGTGCCGCGGGCGCAATGGCCGGCGTTGGTGCAGCGCATCGAGGCGCTGCTCGGCGCCCAATCGGATCTATTCGCCGATGCATGAGATGCGCGCTGGGAGCAAAAGGCGCAGCATGATGCGGCACAGGTCATTCGCCCGCGTGCAAGCCGCGCCGACGGCGACACGGCGCCGAAGCAGTATCACAGCATTGATGTCGGTGCGGTTGACGTGGTGCGCCCGCGCAGCGTCGCGGTGGAGCAGGTCGCCTTATCGGCGTTGCGCCAAGTGGGCTTGGGTGAGCAATTGACGGTGTTGGGCTTCAACGGTCCGCAGCGCGCCGCAGCCATCGGCACCTTGATCGGGCGCATGACGGCACCGGGTAGCGAACTGGCCACCCACCACTGGCTGCAACAACGCAGCGCGCTGGGGGAATTGATTGATTTTGATTTCACCACGCTGGATTCGATGGCGCTGTAGCGGATCTCCGACCGGCTGCTGGCGCACAAACCGGCATTGGAAGCCTTCCTGTATGAACGCGAGCGCGACCTGTTCGACCTCGACGAGGTGATCGCGCTCTACGACCTGACCACTACCTACTTCGAGGGCACGGCCCATGCAAACGCCAATGCCGCCTTCGGCAAATCCAAGGAGAAGCGCAGTGACTGCCCGCTGGTGACCCTGGCGTTGGTGCTTGATGCCAGCGGCTTGCCGAAGGGTGCAACCCGCCTCCCGCGCGCGATGAGGCCATTTGCCGGTGTTAAAATTGAGGTAGACTCCGCCATTAATCAAAAACCCCGGGGACTTAAGTCCCCAAGTCGGAGGAGTCTACCAATGAACAGCATGAATGAAAGCGCACTGGACATCAAGGGCCAAGAGATCGTGGATCAAGCCTATGAACTTGTCGAGCTGGTGGAGTTGGCCTATAGGGAGGGCACGGCTGCTCATGTGGTGGAAAAAGGGCTATTCCAGAAGCTGCTGGAGATGGGCTACCAAGCCTTGGGGTACTTGTTTGCGCTCCATGGGGCGTGTGACGAGGGAGAGCGGGTAGAGTGATCAGATGGAGCGGTGGTAAAACGGCTCCCGCAACCGCATGCGCGGGCCTATCAGTCGGTGTTCGGTGCCTATGAGTTGGAGCGCTATGTCTATGGGAGCCGCGAAGGCCAGAAGCTGGAGTCTATTCCGCTGGATGTACGACTGCAGTTGCCCGAGAGCAAGTTTTCCTACCTGTTACAGGATTGGGATCAGTCCTTAGCGGTGGAGATTCCCTACACGGAAGTTAACGCGATTCTGCAGCGCATTCTGGGGTTGTCGGTCTCGGTGCAGAGTCTGGAACGCACGAACCGAAGTCTGGGGCAATCGGTAGAGTCCTACTGGGACAACCAAGTGGAAGTAGAACCGGCGCAAGGTACCCAGCTTGTCGTCGGCACGGCCGATGGTAAAGGGGTGGTGATGCGCAAAAGCGCCGAAGAGAAGGCGGTCGATGAGCCCAATGATCAGGATACCTACAAACCGGCGTGTATGGAGAGCAAACCGCCAAAGAGCCACAGTGGCAAGCAAAAGATGGCCATTCTGGGGGCCGCCTATAGCATTGAACCCAACCCCCGCACCCCGGAAGAGGTGTTGGAGTCGCTGTTTCGAACCCCGGATGGAAAACGCCCGGAACAGACCGCCAAACCTCGCCCCAAGCCACTGTGCAAACACCTTCGCGCCAGCCTGCAGCGCGATGAGGCGGATACGCTACAACCGGCTCGGGAAGAGATTTGCCATTGTCTGTTCCGCTGGCATCCCTGCCAGGTCGCCCGCAAGCGGGCTCCTACGTCGTGCGGCTCCTGCGGGTCGTCAAGTTCCGTTTGCGGGTGGGGTGCCTTGGGCGCTCTGCGTACTCTGCGTCTCTGCGGTGAATCCTTGCATTCTTTGAGGGCAGTACCCTTCTCCTGGGAAAGGTGCGGTGCTTGCGTCTGATCCGCTGGCATCCCTGCCAGGTCGCCCGCAAGCGGGCTCCTACGTCGTGCGGCTCCTGTGGGTTGTCAAGCTCCGTTTGCGGGTGGGGTGCCTTGGGCGCTCTGCGTACTCTGCGTCTCTGTGGTGAATCCTTGCATTCTTTGAGGGTAGTACGCTTCTCCTGGGGAAGGTGCGGTGCTTGCGTCCGTTCCGCTGGCATCCCTGCCAGGTCGCCCGCAAGCGGGCTCCTACGTCGTGCGGCTCCTGCGGGTCGTCAAGGTCCGTTTGCGGGTGGGGTGCCTTGGGCGCTCTGCGTACTCTGCGTCTCTGCGGTGAATCCTTGCGTTCTTTGAGGGTAGTATCCTTCTCCTAGGGAAGGTGCGGTGCTTGCGTCTGTTCCGCTGGCATCCCTGCCAGGTCGCCCGCAAGCGGGCTCCTACGTCGTGCGGCTCTTGCGGGTCGTCAAGGTCCGTTTGCGGGTGGGGTGCCTTGGGCGCTCTGCGTACTCTGCGTCTCTGTGGTGAATCCTTGCATTCTTTGAGGGCAGCACCCTTCTCCTGGGGAAGGTGCGGTGCTTGCGTCTGTTCCGCTGGCATCCCTGCCAGGTCGCCCGCAAGCGGGCTCCTACGTCGAGCGGCTCCTGCGGGTCGTCAAGGTCCGTTTGCGGGTGGGGTGCCTTGGGCGCTCTGCGTACTCTGCGTCTCTGTGGTGAATCCTTGCGTTCTTTGAGGGCAGCACCCTTCTCCTGGGGAAGGTGCGGTGCTGCTTGCGTGCGTTCCGCTGGCATCCCTGCCAGGTCGCCCGCAAGCGGGCTCCTACGTCGTGCGGCTCCTGCGGGTCGTAAAGGTCCGTTTGCGGGTGGGGTGCCTTGGGCACTCTGCGTCTCTGCGGTGAATCCTTGCGTTCTTTGAGGGCAGTACCCGTGGCGGTGGTTCGGATCGAGCTCTTTATAAAACCGGACTTCGCGCCTGCTCCCGCATTCGGCGAAGCGCATCGAGCAAATCGTCGACAACGGTGTCGCGTTGAAACCGTGCGACCGCCTGGTGCGGGTCGTCGATCGCTGTGGTCTGGGTCAAGACCTTCAGCATCGCATCCGACAGGGCCTGTACGTCGCCGACCGGTACCAGTTCGCCATAGCGGCCATCGTCGAGTATCTCCCGGGGGCCGCTGCGGCAGTCGGTGGCGACACAGGGGGTTGCAAGCGCTAGAGCCTCGGCCAGCACATTGCCGAAACCCTCGAAACGGGAGGACAGTACGAATAGATGCGCATGGGCCATGGCCGGGAAGGGATTCGCGGCAAATCCCGGCAGCTCGACCTGCCCGGCAAGACCCAGGCGGCCGAGCAGACGCTCCAGCCTCGGGCGCTGGCGACCTTCGCCAAAGATCAGAAGCCGGGCTGGCTTGCGCAGGATCAGACGTTTGAAAGCGCGTAACAAGGTCGGATAATCCTTGGTGCGCACCAGACGCCCGGCGCTGACGATAACGGGTAATTCCCGCTGCACGAGCCAGGGATGGGTCGGCGGCTGCGCTGCCAGTTCTGTAATGCGATCCAGATCCAGCGGTGCATAGACGCGCGCAATCGGTACGCGTCCATGACCTCGCATAAATCGCCTGAGATCGGCGCAGGCACCGTCCGATACGCAGATCAGCCCATCGGCCGCGGACAATTCGGCGGCCAAACGCCGGCGTGCGGTCCAGCGTGCAAGCAGATGTTTTGCTTTGGTCTTTTCGACCACATTGGTGCCGTTGCGCATGACCCTGAGCGTCAGTTCGGCGGGTACTTGCGCCAATGCTGCACCAGCCCGGTCGCGATTGCTGAGCATTACATCCGGCCTGTTTTGCTTGGCATAGTCCTGCAATGCGGCGACGGCGGTGGGCTCGTCCGATAGGTCCAGCGGATAGCGGCCAACGCGCGCCCGGATGTCCAGCGGAGCATTGCACAGCTGCGGCGGCAATAACAGATCGACCTCGACGCCGGCCTCGACCAGCCCCTCGATCAATGTCGCCATGTCGCGCGGCACCGGTGGCGTGTCGCAGATGAAGCCGAGCACCGCGAGCCGACCTGGCCATGCCCGCGGGTCGGCTGGCGCGCTTGTCCGCTCGCCCAGATCGTGCATCAGGATGCCATGGTTCCTGGCAATCCCTGCATACTGTCCGCGGGCAGCAGCCGCTGGGCATCCATGGCCATGATACCGGCATGCCAGTCCAGATGATGCAGTGCGCGCCAGCCGCCCGCATCTTCGCCGTTTGTGTACCAGATGCGGTGTTCGCTGAACGCTGTCGGCGATAATTGGTTGATTTCGCTGATGCCGAGGCCGAAACCGTAGCGCCGCACGCAATCCTGCACGGGGCGCAGCAGTCGGCCTTGGTCGGTGCGAAATACGCGGCCTCCGGGGCGTGCCGCGGCGAAGTCCCGAAGCAGCGGATTGCGCCGGTGAGGGGTCCAGTGCCGACTCAGGGGGTGATCGGCATGGAAGCCCAGCAAGGTCTCGTTGATTTTCGAATGACGCGTTCTGGCGGCACAAAACAGCCACCAGCGCCCAGCGTGCTCGAACAGATTCGCATCCACGATGCTCGGCCCGTGCATCAGCGTTCGCTCCAGCACCCAGTGCCGTGGAAAGTCCGTGCAGCGGTAGACGTCCAGGCGGCCAGCTTCTCTCTTCTCCGGCATCATGTAGAGTTCGCCCTCGACCTCGAACAAAAAGGGATAGGACAGGTGATAGGGTTCGGCAACGACGACAAACGCCTGGGCAATCGGATGCGCTCGATCATCCAGCTCCAACGCCGCGATCCGTCCGCGTCGCGTTGCATGGCAAAATTCCTCGAAGAACACATAGGAGCGTCCGTTGCGAGTCCAGACAAAGGGGTCGGCCCAGAACACGTCGGCTGGCGGAAAGATCGGATGCAGGTCTGCTGGGCGCGGCGTCAAACGACGATCATCCGGGGTCCGACCCAACAGCAAAAACCATTGCTGCACCTGGCCGATTTCCGCTCGTTCATCCTGACGACGCCCAGCCGCGCGTGCGCGCAATTGTCGCCATCGCTGCCAGCGGAACATGTCAGCGACCGCCCACGCCGGGTGTGGCAGCCGCATGCCAAGCAGCGCCGGTACCCTCAGCCGCCATCGCCGTCGCCAATGCTGGCATGGAGATCCGCAATGGATAGGCCGCGCATGATCAACGGCTGTGTCCGCTTGGATTGTTTCTTCAGCCTGGGTCGGAATCCCAGCCGGCGCACGATGCCATCCACCAAGGTGCTGGTCACAAAACAGCCGATCCGATCTGCCCCCTCGCGCCTAGCCGATCGCAATGCGGCAGCGAATAGCGCCTGCACGGCGGTTTCGTCATCCGGGTCGGCGCCCAGATCGACCACGTTGGCGCGCAGCCGCGACCCGTGATGGTACAGCGAGAACACCAGAAAAGCGCGTATCTCGTCCGCATCCGGGATGATCAGCACAAGGTATCTGGTCTCCGGGTGCGCGCGATAGCGCCAGTCGAGCACCGCCGCATTGCGCAAGGCGATGGCGCCGTAGGCCGGCTTCAGGCGCTGCCATAGGCGGTCGAATCGCGCATCGAAAGGCCCATCCATGGCTTCCACCGCGAGGGTCGGCCGGGCCGTCGGCAGCAGGGACAAATCCAGGGCCGCGGAAGCGAATGCGCCAAACCGGGGTCCTAGCGACCCCTGCAAAGCCTGACGAAAGGATAGACGACGGGAAAAGCTGCCGCTGCCAGCCAATTCCTGGAACCCGATGCGCATGCAAATCGCCTTCATCGGATCGGCGATGTACTTGGCCAGTTGAATCGGCCCGGCACTCGGGTGATCCAGCAATGCCGCGGCAATGCCATTGGCGAGACCATCGTCGGCAATCGTCCGCTCTCGCTTGCGCTCGCGCAACGCTTGCTTGGTCAGGCCCCAATGCGTCAGTACGTCGACGCACCAATGCGCTTCCACCGGTTGCCCATGGACATACAGCGCCGCTGGAATACAGCTCAGATTGGCAATGATCCGATCGCGCCAGACCGCGACCACGCCGCGATAGCCGGGGGCTTGCAAGCGCGGGTCCTGGTGCCACTGCCAATGCCATTGGCGAGCCACGCGTTGCGCCTGACGAGCACCGAAAACCTGCTCGATCAGGCCAAGGATTTGCTCGCGGTCGGCGTCTTTACCTGGTCTGATTTCAATGCTGGACACGGTCTGTCAGGCTCTGCTGTTTGCTCGATGTCACTGGGCTCGGGTAGGCGGTGGAGGGGATCATGGATGTGTTTTTGCATCCATGCCGGCTGTTGTCGTCTGTGGCGCCGGATCGATTTCGCGCCGGAATCCATCCAAGGATAATCGCTTGTCATGGTGCAATTTGCGGTGTTTGTAGATGCTTCGGTAAAAATCGCAGGATCGGCAGATGGGATTGAATCGACCGGACTGCTGATTGTCGATCAATTGCATGTAGGTCGGGTTGGCGCTGGAGAGGATTGTTCGCAACGAGTCTTTGCGCAGATCGCCGAGACACAAGGTGGCATCTGCATCGCGACAGGCGCAGGCGTTGACACGCCCATCCGCCATGATCTGCTGTTTATGGAAAATCAATACGCAGGCACCGTTCTTGGGTACATGGTCAGCAGCGCTGACTTCGATGCCCAGTCCGGCGACATCTTCGTCGGTGACCATGCCGCCCCAGTTGTTATAGCGTCGGGCAAAGAAAACCGCTATGCCTTTTTGTTGTTTCAGCCTTCGGACCCTGTCCACCAGCGCGCTCTCAGGGTGATCGAACACACGCACATCGCTTTGCACACGCCAATGCAGCTGGACACGATCGCGAAATTGCTCGGCGGTATCGTAAACCGCATCCAGATTGTTCAGCAGCCGCCGATAGCCGATCGGGCTGCCCTTGGTCATCGCCTCGAAGCTTTGCTGGTCGTGACCATAGAGGCTGATTCCGAGTTCGTGCAGTTTATCGAACTGGGACAGCCGCAGTACGGTATCGCGCTCTGGAATGATGAAGTTGGAGTAAAAATGATAACAGGCCACCTTGGGATGCTGCTCTAGAAATTCCATTTTTTCCATCACATGTTTATCCATGAACAGATCGCCGGTGATGGGAGTCAAGCCGAAACGATCGTAACCCATCTGCGTCGCCTGTTCCACGACATTGAAGAAAAACTCATTTGTCATGGTCGTTTTTGGACTGGACTTTTTGCTATATGCACAGAACGCGCAGGCCAGATTACAAAGACTCGAAGTCTCGATGTACAGAAACTGTCGCGGATGCGGCAAAAAGACTCTGCCAAGGGCTCGATTCAAGCCGATTTCAGCTTGATGCCTACGTTGCCTGATGCGCTCGCCGAATTTCATTTGCTGGCCTTTTGGTCGTGTCGTTTTCAACATGCGTTTGCGAGTAGAGCGAAGCGAAACCCATCGCTCAGGGATTCGGGCGCTTCGCCGGAGGGGTTCGCCGCGCTCTTCCCTGCTAAAGCGAATCGTTGCACAGTCTCGGAGAGACTGCGAAAGGATTCAAGCCCTGTGCGCAGGATGCCGCGCCCAGAGGGCGTAAGGATGCGTTCTCGATCGGGATCGGGATCGAGCATGCTGCGTCTACAAACCTTCGGTTTTGGGCTCGGGACGCCAATTTCGCTACCGATACCGACAGCGATACCGAATAATAATTTCCACGCAGGCTTTACACAGTCTCGGCAGAGAGTGGATTGGCACGCGGCGGCTCGCTCTGCTACAGTCCATGCAAACCAGCCTGACAGCCCGGAGCTAGGCTGTCGAAATGTCCTGAGTGTTGATGCCAAACCGATTCCGGGTCTTGGATTGCTTGATCGAACGCACTGGGGAAGCCGAATCGGTGTCGGGGTCGCTATCGGAATCGAATCCGCTCATCGATCAAAGCAGCCAGCTCGATACCAATCCCTCATTCCGACCTTGACACCGATCCCGACTAAGCATCTATAAACCGGGAAGCGCTTGTTTTCGTGAGACGGCAGATTTCGACAGCCTAGGTTGACCCTCTGGGGCCAGGCTGACGCTTTCCTATCTGGACTCCAGGGTTTACAGGAATCTGGCCCGGCTGCATCGCTGATGAATATCGGCCTTTTCAGGGCGGCTGGAGGGAATCGACGGGGGCCAAGGTGCCTCGCCTGCAAGCGGACCTTTACGACTCGCAGGAGTCGGTCGGCGTAGGAGCTCGCTTGCGGGGGGCTCGGAAGGCGATCAAATTTGTCTGAGTTGAATGGGCGGAAGGTGACGTGGCTAGTGGCTGCGGTCGCAAGATCGCCTGATGCGGGCATCGAGCCCGCATCAGGCGAAGCCGGCTGGAAAGCCGGCGCTCCCAGTGGGCCGGCTGGAAAGCTGGCGCTCCCAGTGGGCCGGCTGGAAAGCTGGCGCTCCCAGTGGACTGGAAAGCCGGCGCTCCCAGTGGACTGGAAAGCCGGCGGTCCCAGTGGACCGCCGCTCGCCCAGGGGCATACAATGGCGCCCATGAAGAATCGACAAAGAATAGAATCGATCACAATGCCCGTCGGCACAATGCCGAAAGCCAGGCGCCCGGCACGGGCGAAACCATGTCGAGACCGGCGCCAACCGCTATCGATGACGGTCCTGCACCCGCTATGCACCGGGGCATGAATAGGGGCAGAAACCAATGTGCGGCATAGCAGGCTTCATGTGCCGCAACGGGCAGCAGCCCGAACCTTCGCTGCTGTGGGATATGGCACGCCAACTCGGGCATCGCGGACCGGACGACAGCGGCATCCATTGTCAGGGTGCGGCAGGTCTAGCGCAAACCCGTTTGTCCATCATCGGTCTTGCCACCGGTCATCAACCGATGAGCGCCGACAACGGCCAGCTGGCCCTGGCAGCCAACGGCGAAGTCTATAATTACATTGAATTGAACCAGGAATTTCGCCGATTGCAGCGGATGCCGGCGACCGATTCGGATTGCGAGTCGATTCTGCATGCCTATGCGGTCTATGGCGATGACTTTCTGACCCATCTGCGCGGCATGTATGCCTTTGCCTTGTACGACCATGCCCGGCAACGTCTGCTGCTGGTGCGTGATCGACTCGGCATCAAGCCTTTGTTCTATCTGCGCCTGGCGGATCGCATCGCATTCGCATCCGAGATCAAGGCGCTATTGCCATTGCTGCCGGCACGCCCGGAGCTGTGCGCCAGCGCATTGCGGCAATTCCTGTTGCAGCAGTTCAGCAGCGGCGAGCAGACCATCGTCAACGGCATCCGGCGGGTATTGCCTGGCGAGATGCTCGCCATCGACGCTCGGCTGCAGATACGACGCCACCGCTATTGGTCACCGCTGGAGATCGCACCGCAGCGCCTCGGTGCCGACCAGGCGCTGGAACAGCTGGACGGCTTGCTCGCCGACTGCATGCGCGAGCATATGCGCTCGGACGTGCCGTTCGGGTTGTTTCTGTCCGGCGGCCTGGACTCCGCCTTGCTCGCTTGCCAGCTGCATGCGCGGGGTGCCGGGCGCATCCACAGCTTCTCGGTGGGATACAGCGCGACTTCCATGCCCGACGAACTCGACGCGGCACGCCGGGTCGCGGACTGGTTCGGCTTCCAACACCACGCATTGCAGCTGAGCCCGGCGCGGGTAGCCGCGCGCATTCCGCACAGCGTCTGGGCCGCGGACGAGCTGATGCGCGACTATGCCAGCATGCCGACATCGATCCTGGCCGAGACCGCGGCGCGCGATCTGAAGGTGGTGTTCACCGGCGAGGGCGGCGACGAGGTATTTGCCGGCTATGGGCGCTATCGTACAACTCGGCTCCAGCGTTGGGCCAAGTCTCTGCTGTTCCCCGGCAGCGGCGGCCTGCGCAGCCGCCCGCAATGGTCCCGGCACTGGATGCGGCAACTGCTCGGACCGGCGCTCGTCGACGCCAGGGAGCAGGCCAGACAGCCGTTTGTCGACAACTGGCAATCGACCCCGCCGACCTGGTCGGACCTACAGCGGCGCCAATACATGGATCTGTCCACCGCATTGCCGGATAACCTGCTGGTCAAGACGGACCGCATGCAGATGGCCTTCGGACTGGAAGGCCGGGTGCCTTTCCTCGACCATCGGCTGGTGGAATTCGGGCTGTCCCTGCCCGACCATCTCAAGGTGCGCGGGCGAACCGGCAAATGGCTGCCGCGGCAATGGGCGGCGCCCTATTTACCGCCAGGCCATCTCGATCACCGCAAGCGCGGCTTCCATGTTCCGATTGGAGACTGGATGACCGGCGAGGTCGCGACCCACATCGGCCAGGCGCTATTGCACAGCCGCGGCGTTGCGCAATGGTTCAAGAGCGACGCCATCGAGGCGCTGGTCGGCGCCTATCGCGCCGGTCGCGGCGGCGGTCGGGAACTGTTTTGCCTGATGCAGTTCGCGATCTGGCACCGAATATTCATCGAGCAACCGGGACAACGACCGCAGATCGACGATAACCCGCTGGACTGGATCGCATCGGATGCCTAAGCCACACATGACCGACCCTAAGCACATTGCGGTTTTTCTGTCCACGTCTGGACATAGCGGCGTCGATCGGCTGGCGAAGCATCTGCTGCCAGCGCTGGGACGCCGCGGTTATCGGGTGGATCTGCTCAAGGTGCGCCGCCATGGTCCGGAATTGAATGACGACGAGCCCTCTGTCCGTGTCGTCGATCTGGGCCATCGCCACACCTATGCCTGCGTGCCCAATCTGGTACGCTATCTGCGCCGCGAGCAACCAATGCTGATGCTATCCGATAAGGATCGCGTCAATCGCACCGCATTGCTGGCCCGCGCGCTCGCTGGTGTCGGCACGCGTTTGATCCTGCGCTCGGGCACCACCATCTCCATCGACCTTGCAAGCCGGGGGATATTGGAGCGCTGGCTGCAGCGCACATCGATCCGATTGCTGTATCCCTATGCCGATCGGATCATCGTGCCCAGCCTCGGCGCCGCTGAGGATATGGCGCAGTATACCGGGCTGGCGCGACGTCTGATCCAGGTGGTTCCGTCACCAGTGGTGCCAGAGTCCTTGTTCACCGCGACCTTGCCGGCACCGCAACACCACTGGTTCCACGAGCCGGCAATCCCGCTGATCCTGGGCGCCGGCGAACTTGGCGTTCGCAAAGACTTCGAGACCCTGTTGCGGGGCTTTGCACGGCTGCGCATCACGCGCCGATGTCGGCTGATGATCATCGGCCGCGGTCGCGAACGAGATCGGCTGCTCGCCCTTGCCGCACAACTGGGTATTGCCGAGGATGTCGAATTGCCCGGATTCGTCGCCAAGCCCTATCCTTATCTGGCCAATGCCGATTTGTTCGCGTTCACCTCGCGCTGGGAGGGACTCCCGCTGGTGCTGGTCGAAGCGCTGGCTCTGGGCACGCCGGTGGTAGCGACGGATTGTCCCAGCGGACCGCGCGAAACATTGCAGAACGGATATTATGGGCGACTGATTCCGGTGGGAGACGATCTCGCCCTCGCCGATGCCATGGCCGCCACCCTCGACTCGCCTTTGCCCGCGGAGAAACTGAAGGAAGCGGCGCGCCCCTATGCCATCGAAGCCGCCACCGACGCTTATCTGAAGGTCATGACTGGCGGAAAATAGCCCTTGTGCCAAGCTGCCCGCCAGGCTATAAACAGCGGTTTGGCAGTCGGCAGCAGCAGCGTTACCCCTCGACTCACGAACCTTCAAGACATGGCCAATACAATCGAAATCGTACACGAAGTGCTCTGCATCGGCTTCGATGCCACCGAGAGTAGCGTCAGGATGCTCTCGATGTCCAACATGGAACTCGGTTTTACCATTGCCAACAGCCTGCCCTACGAGAACCTGGTCTATCCGGGTTGCTTCAGCGTCGCCGTCGATGCGAAGCGCGAGGACTAAGGGTCCAGGATCACAGGGACAGTCGAGCGCGGGCGCGGCGCCATGGCACATTCCCGTCGTGCTGACAGTCGCGGCATTGCTCATCGGCCTGAGCGTCCGCCTCCTGCTGAGCCTGCCAGGGGTACCCGATAATCTACGCACACTGTTCTGGAACGGCGGCAGTCTGCTGAATATCTTCTGTTTCGGTTTGTTCATCGTTGGCCTTGGTTCCGGCGGTGCCTGGATGGGCGCCCTGCTCCGCCGCCTGCCATTGCCCTGGCTGCTGCTGCCGCCGCTGGCGCTGGCCGTTTCGATGATCGCCTATGTCTGTCTGTTCCTGAGCGTCACGCCGGAATCCCTGCACGATCTCATCGGTGTGCCGCTGGTCGATCAAGCCGCGCGCCAGGCAGAGCTGAAGCCGTTGCTCGATTTCCTGATCCCGCTGCAGCAGGTGCGTCCGGGCGTTGCCAAATGGCTGGAGTCGGCCATCCGCTTTGCTGCGCTTTATGCGCCACTGCCGATCCTGGTCGCGCTGTTCACTGTCCTTATCAGCGATGCCCTGACCTTGTCCGCGGGCACAGCTCGGCGCAACCTTCCTCTGTTGATCTGCGCCGGACTGCTGTTGGTCCTGTGCCGGAGCCTGGTTGTCGATTATGCCGCGACGGACAATCTCCAGGAACTGCTGGCCGAGCGGACCCTCGTCGGCCTACCCGGATCGGTATTGATTTACGCAGTTATTGCCACCCTGGCGCTCAATGCCGTGGTGCTTTGGGCAGTCCTTGCGCGTCTTGTCAATCGTTGGGCCGGGATGCTTGCTGTGGCGATACTCATGGCTTTCTGCTATTGGCTCCTGGATGCCTCGCTGGCGCCGGCAGTGGAAAAGTACGGCGCCACATTCAGAGCCATGGATTTCCTGATGACCGGGGAGCGCAGAGTACCCGCGGCGAACGCCCTGCGCATTGTCGTCGGCAGCACGGCGCAGGCGGTTGTGTTGTTGGTGATTGCTCTTGGCATTTACACCATGTTGCCGGCGCGAGCGCTGTTCCATCGGCGATCGAACGCGTGAGCACTGTGCCGCGGGAAGTGCTGCCATGAAGGCCGCCTTTGCCATCGTCTGCTGTCTCATCGCCTATGGCTCTTTGTATCCGTTCGGATTTGCCTGGCCCGGCATCGACGGATTAACGCTTCGGGCCGCAGGGCTGTTGAATCTGGTGGCGACAAGCCGCGGGGACTTCATCGGCAACATCGGATTGTTCATACCCTTCGGGCTGACCGGAGCATTGGCCTTGCTGGACTCGAAATGGCGCCCAAGGGCTGCCATGCCATTGCTGCTGGGGGGGGCCGGTTTTGCCGCGGCCCTGCAGTTGCTGCAGCTGCTGCTTCCAAGCAGAGCGCCTTCCATCACGGACCTGTTGTTGAATCTTGCTGGCATCATTGCGGGTCTGATCCTGGCGCGTCACCCCCGCCTGAGCGCATTTGCCGAGCACGACCGTTCAGCACCGTGGATCTCACCGGAGTTATTGATCGGCGCCCTGTGGCCGCTCGCGCTGCTGATCCCGATGGTGCCGACCATTGATGCGGCAAACCTGCAAGCCGTCTTCAAGCCGGTGCTCACCGCTCGCGCTCTATCGATCATCGACACCGCCTACTACCTGATCGCATGGCTTGCGGCCATGCATCTGTTGACCCGCCCACCTACCCCCAGTCGCTACCTGATTCCGGCCGTCTTGCTGCCGCTGGCAGTATTAGCGGTGCAGCCGCTGATTCTCCAGGCCCGACTAACGCCTGCAGAGGTTGTCGGAAGCCTGGTTGCCGTTGGCATTTGGTTGTTCGCCTACCGGCGCCTTGACAGCGCGATGCTCGCCATCGCATTGCTGCTTGCAGTCCTTGCCACAAACCTACTTCCGTTGCCAACAATCGGCGGCCATTCGTCCTTCTCTTTCGTGCCCTTCAGCGGCTTCTTGGATGGCAACATGCTGCTTAACTCCGTGGCCCTATTCGAGAAGCTCTTCGCCTATGCTGCGGTGCTACTGTTGTTCCGTCGGGCCGGCATCGGCATGACGGCCGCAACGGTTGTGACGGTGGCCGCGCTGGCGCTGCAGGAAGCGGCGCAGGCCTATTTGGGCACCGGTACTCCGGAGATTACCGACCCGCTGCTCGCCCTTGGCATCGCCGTACTCCTGATGTACATCTTTCCATCGCATCAACCTGTGACCGCGCGGATTCAGATAGGTCAACAGGATGCCGCCACCCCCCCTTCTGGAACAGGGCGCACTGACTCTTCCGCGGCGACGCCTAGGGAGCAGATAACGAGCCATCTGCCGGGGCTCGACGGACTCCGCGCAGTCGCCGCACTCGGTGTATTCCTCGTGCACTATCAACAGATCGTCAACCTGGAACTGCACGTCGGTCCCTTCGATCTCGATCGCTGGCTGACCAACGGGAATACCGGTGTGGCATTGTTCTTCGTGTTGAGCGGTTACCTGTTGTCGCTGCCATTGCTCAATGCCGGAAGTGGGGGGCTGCGCGCGCAAGACCTGCGAAACTATCTGGTGCGACGCTTAGCGCGAATCGTCCCCGCCTATTATCTCTGCTTGTTCGGCTTGATTGCCTTGGCCCTGGCTCGCGGCAATCCACCGAGCATCAACAATACACTGTCGCATATGCTGTTTCTGTATAACTTCAACGATGGACAGATTTTCAGCATCAATCCACCCTTCTGGACCCTGGCCGTCGAGGTTCAGTTCTATTGTCTGCTGCCCTTCATCATCCTGGGATTGGTGCAACTGCCGCGTCCGCTGACCATCATTGTTGCAATCGCTCTGGTACCAATCGCCCAGTTCCTGAACCAAGCCGTCCTGACAGCGCTTCGGTCCCATGCACAGTGGCCAATGCAGTCGGTGCTGGTTTGGCCTTTCGCACTTCGCATCCAGGGTCCAGACAGTCCAGTGTTGGTCTATTCGACGCTGGGACATTTGACCTTTTTTCTGTTCGGCACAGCCGCGGCGGCTACAATGCCATTGATTGGAAAGGGACTGGCTGGGCTTGGACATCTCGCCAAAGCCGTTCCCGAGTTTCTTGTCTGGCTGTCGGCCTTGATCATTTTCATCATTCTCGCGACGCCCCTGGATGATTGGGCGCAACAAACCGACGGACGCTACAACTGGCCGCTGGTGCCTTTGCTGCTGACCAGCATCGTGATACTGACGCCCTATACCCGAGGAGCAGCGCGGCTGCTGGAATGGACCCCACTGCGCATGTTGGGCTTGATATCCTACGGCATCTACCTGTTTCATTTACCGGTACAAAAGGCGAGCCGGTCGGGTCTGAGTCGCCTGGGGCTCGATACACAGGATCATCCGCTGCTGTTTGCCGGCGTTGCCTTCACAGGCACGCTGCTGCTCTCGTTCTTATCCTACCGGCTGCTGGAGCAACCGATCCGGCGCTGGGTGCATGCGCGATTTCGCGGGCCGGCCGTTGCCGAAACACCGCGCAGACGATCCGCGGCAGGCGCCCGATGGACATACCCATCCCAAGACAAAGCCTCCCGACCCCCGGAGCACGCGGGTGCGGATACTGTCTTCCAAGAACGGGTGTCAGCGCTCCTGCGCCTGTTTGGATTGCGACGCGAGCCGAGGCGACCGTCGCGGCAAAGGTCTTGGCTTCAGGTCCGCATCCGTCTGTCGGAGCGGAACTGGGCCAGCCTGCAGGGCCTGGCCGAGCAGCAGGACGCGAGTCCATCAAGAGTCGTGCGGCGGATGCTCGACCAATGGCTGGAAGGGCGCGGCGCGGACGAGCATCAGCAAACCCCGCGGACAGACTGCGCATCCCCTGCACCAACCGTCCCTGCGTGCTGGTGCGTGGTCAATTTGAGGCGATCGAGGGCAGCCGCTATTGAAGCGCAGCTCGAGCACCTAGGCGTAGATCTCGAATATCTGGTTGCGCAGATCATCGAGGAGCAACTGTCGCGGGCAGAGACTTCGTCGCGTCGGGGCTGAGCGCCTGGTTAGGCTGTCGAAATCTGCCGTCTCACTAAAACAAGAGCTTCTCGGTTTATGGATGCTTAGTCGGTGTCGGTGTCGAGGTCGGAATGAGGGATTGGTATCGAGCTGGCTGCTTTGATCGATGAGCGGATTCGATTCCGATTCCGATAGCGACCCCGATTAGGCTTCCCCAGTGCGTTCGATGAAGCAATCCAAGACCCGGAATCGGTTTGGCATCGATGACGCGAGCAGTAAGGTTCGATTAGACTCGCGAGACAACGCTCGCTGCGCTAGGCAGCGACCTTGATGAGCTGAGTCTGAGGCGCTCGGTTTCGTGTTGGACGATGTCCGCTGCATCCATGATGGCGCCCAATGGCACGCGCTTTTCCATTCTACCGATCTGCTCGGCGAGCTCGGTGCCGAGCTTTGCTCGGCGCGATAACGTAAACCGCAGCCCGCGCCGAACTGCGGCCTGAGCGATGGCGAAGGCCGCAGTTCGGCGTCGGGCTGGCGGGCTCGTTAGGCGACGTCTTGCAATTGATTGACAAGGTCCCGGCCCGCTGTGGGCGGTGGAAGTTCTTTGCCGTCTTCTCTATAGAGTTGTACGATCTCTTCCACAATCTCGCAGAGTTCTTTGAAGACGGACATTTCGTTGTCTCCGTGGCATCCGCCTAGCATCAAGCCAGGACAACTGCCCACGTAACATTGGTCTTCCTCCGACCATTCGACAAACTTGGCGTAGCGATCACTGTCTTTCATTTTTGGACTCTTCGATTGCGCGCAGGACGGCACGAACAATGTACTGCTTGGCGTCGTCTCCCGGCTTGCCAGGAACGGTAATCGGTTTCACGACATTGGGATGAACAAAATTACGGTGACTTCCCTTCCCTCCGCGATTGGCGAAGCCTGCCTTTTCTAGCTGACTGATCAGTTCCCTAACCTTGGGCGGCATTGGCCGGACCTATTTCTTGCGTTTTGCGCTTAACAGTTTGTTGTAACTGTATATTTTTTGGTTCGCTTCGCTTTCCGTCTGAGCCAACCGCCATATGAATTCTACAACATTCGATCCCTGAGTGGGGCGTGGAAACACTCGTTGCTGTCGGGGAGACGATGCAACAAGGGTCCGTTGCTCGCGCTCGGCCTTACGGGTGCAGCGATGTTGCCCAGGGCATCACGGGTTTTCGCTCCCCTCGCTCGCATCGCAACACAGAAATACTGTCCCGAGCCGATGCGCATCGAGTGGTTGCGGTGGTCATCAGGCTGCCTCGCGCGTAAACGGCGGGTCCTGCCCGCGCGAGGGTCCGATGGTGGGCGCGAGGTCAGACGTAGGCTGTCGAAATCTGCCGTCTCACTAAAACAAGCGCTTCCCGGTTTATGGATGTTTAGTCGGTGTCGGTGTCGAGGTCGGAATGAGGGATTGGTATCGAGCTGGCTGTTTTGATCGATGAGCGGATTCGATTCCGATTCCGATAGCGACCCCGACACCGATTAGGCTTCCCCAATGCGTTCGATGATACAATCCAAGACCCGGAATCGGTTTGGCATCAAAACTCAGGACATTTCGACAGCCTAGGTTGACTCTAAGTCTTGGCCGAGCTTAATGAATGAGGCCTGAAGCCATCGTTAGGCCTTCATAATAGATTCCGGTGGCTGCTTCCACTCTACATGTATGTTTCCTTCTCTCATCCCGCATACAACAACAATTCGCTTGTCTTCTGGATAATTCTCGTTTTTGTACTGTATAAGCTCATTGATCAACGCCTTCCAGTCTCGTGACCGAAGTTCGATCCAAAGACTTCGTCGAGACTTCTCGAATTTTCTAATGATTCTCTTACATTCATGGTCAGTGAACTCCTCTCCATTTGCTCGGTTCCAGGCAGCATTAGCTAATAGCAATGCTGTATGAGCCGCTTCACTAGAAGGTATCGATTTTTGATCCTTCATTACAGTCAGAGCCAACTCCTTGAAGATTTGTGACATTTTCTTTTGTTTCTTTCGCATATGCTTTTCTACGTTCATGACTCGATATTTCGTGGCCTCGGGCTTAGGGACTCTAGTTACCCGGAGCCCCCGCCACAGACCCGGACGTGCAGTTTTCCCGCATCCGGTCCCTCGGTTGTACTCGCTCACCAGGCGAACAAGAGCGGTCATGCAAACACCAGTTGCGGCTGGACGATTCCTTTGAGGAGATCCGGGCCTTGATCCGAGACGATTTGCTCCGGCTCCCCCACTGCTTGGCTGAGCTTTTCCAGGCGTTCCAGAACCTTCTCACCCGTGCCATGCTCAACGACTTACAGCGTCAAGCGTTGCATGGACTTGTGGCTCGGGCTGTAGCTGCACTTGGCCAACTCCGAGTGGGCAATGCCGAGGATGACCAGGCATTTCGTCACCCCCCTTTCCAAAGGCACTCGACTTGGGTCCGAACCGACAGCTGGAGAGTCGATACCGGATAGTGATGCTCGATCGGTGGGGTCGAAGGGGAAACTTCCGCTAAGGATGTTCCCGTCTCCTGTTCCCCATCCCGCTCCCTAGCCTGTTCAGCCTGCTTCTCCTTACCAGCCTTGTCCATGGGCGGCTCTTGTGCCTTTGCCGCTGCGGCCTTTGCCTTCTCCTTCCATCTGGCCCGGCTGAGCTCGAGGTCGCGAATCTTCAGTTTGAGTAATCGGTTCTCTTTTTGACGTGCAATCGCTTTCGCGCGCCACTCATCTCTGGATTTCTTGAACAACCGCGCTAGCCGACTGTAACTGCTCTTGAATCCCATCTCGCCTCTTCTCGCTTGCTTACTGCATTTCTCTTACAAGACAGCGATTATGCAGTAAGTTCATGGTCGAAAAAAGACCGATTTTCGACAGCCTACCCCAACGGTTGATACGCCCAACCCCGGTCGGGGGTTGGTCCATCCAAAAAACGGCGCGGATGAGCATTGCGCTCATCCACTCGATTCATCCCCTGTTCATCGTCTCCGAATCAATGCAAAACGGTATTGGCGGCAACGCGGCCAATGCGGATTCGGCGAAATAAACTGAGTTTTCGTTCAGGCACGACGTCACATTGATCTTCCTCTGACCATGCGACAAACTTGGCTTAGGGATGACTGTCTTTCATTTGTTGGACGCTTCGATTGCGCGCAGGACGGCACGGACAATGTACTGCGTAACATGCCTCTTCCGGATGCACAGCATTTTCAGGCCGCACCTAGGTAGTTTAATCTGGACAGTCCTGGCTTGGCCCGACTCACACAGTTTCCTTGCATCACCGACTGAACTGTATTCAGCTATATATCAACGCCTTACGCCCTCCGTCTATCCAGGCGCTACACACAGATCTGCAGGAGCAAAAAGTGCGTGAAGAAGGCCAAATTGAACACCCTAGGCCGCACCCGTCCAGGAATTGCGACTTGGCGAGCTGGTTAGGCGATTCCTTCAGCAAGGGTTGGCGCGAGCACGGCAGGCTTCAGCGTAGGCGTATCAGGGGCGCTCCGGGGCTGGCTGCGCTGGGGTTGTATTATTCTCGGCCAGGCTGCTGGATGTGGTTTGTCGGGCGGAATTCTTCCTTGAAGCCAAAACCACGGCTGTTGTCGATCATTCGGACCTGCTCGGGTGCAAGCCTGTAAAGCGACGCAATGCGCAGACGCTCGGCAATTGTGCGTTCGTTGTCGCTGGTCGGTTGCTCATATAGGCGGCGGATCTGTGGGAATTTGTCCAGGTAAGCGTCGAGCGCGGCAGCGCGGTGGTCACCCTCGAGAATTGTGACCGTCCCTTCCATCTGCACCCCGCGGATATCTCCCCAATGATCGCAATCCGCGTGTACTGCTACGGCGGCGCGTCCGCTTCCGGCGAGATTGCGGCCATGACGCGTGCGCGCATCCGAGACGAAATATAGGTTCAGGCTGGCATCGCTGGCAAAAAATACCGCCGCTGCCCAGGGGCCATCATCGCCACTGGTCGCGAGGGTCAGGGTGTTTTGCGCATCCAGCAAAGCGTGCACAGCCGCGAGAGTTTGGGGCTTGCTGTCATTCGTGGCCACGCGATTGCCCCATCGCGGTCTGCGGTCCCTGCCAGCGATCGACAATGCCGATATCGATGCTGAACAGATCCAGGATACGACCGACCGTGTGGTTAATCAGGTCATCGATCGTGCGTGGGCGGGTGTAAAATGCCGGCGCCGGCGGCAAGATAATGGCTCCCAACTCGGCGGCGGCACTCAGCATGCGGGTGTGCCCCAGATGCAGCGGTGACTCCCGCGGCACCAGCACCAACCGGCGCTGCTCCTTGAGCACCACGTCTGCAGCCCGCACCAGCAAGTCGTCCGAGAACGAATGCACCACGCCGGATAAGGTCTTCATGGAACATGGCGCGATTACCATGCCGCTGGTCAGGTAAGAGCCGCTTGCAACGGAAGCAGCCTGGTTACGGTTATCGTGCAGTACATTTGCCAAGGCCTCCACATCGCGCACTCGCCAGTCTGTTTCCAGCGCAATGTTGAGCTTTGCAGTCTTGCTTAAGATCAAATGAGTCTCGATTTGTGTTTGATCTTGCAAGAGTTCCAGCAGACGGATGCCATAAATGACACCGCTGGCGCCGGAAATCCCCACAATTAACCGCATCGACAAGCCTCTCTTGATGGAATCTCACGCCGGATTGGCGCTACAGATAGGTCAAGGTCAGAATTTAACATGTTCCTTGTCCGCCTCGCGTTTGAGCAGTTCCGCGAAACGTTTCATCAGCTTCGGGCGTTCCAGCATCATTTGCATGCTGCGCTTACGGGCATTTTTCGCCAATGCGGAAGGATCGAAATAGGCTTTTGCATTCTCCACCGACAATACGAATGGCGGCTTACCCTCGAGCGCAAGCATCCAGCTCATCAGCAATGCGCCCGTGCGATGATTGCCTTCGATGAAAAGCTGTGGCTGGCTCAGCATATGGATATAAGCACTGGCAACTCGTCGCCAGACAGATTCGGCGTATAACGTCTTCATCCGCTCCAGCAGCGCTTCAATGCCGCCATCGCCTTTGACGTAGTATCCGGTTCTGGTTGCTTTCACCAATTGCGCGCATTCGGACATCTGGGTCTGGTCGTCGCCACAGAGGACTAATAGGTTCAATTCCAGTAACGCCGCCGAATTGCCTATCGCGTAGGGATCTACTCTGGCGCGTACCAACGCATCCACCCGCTGGTAGCCGATCATCATCCAGTCCAGAACCTCATCGCTCAGTGGATCTCGAGGGGTGCTGAGCGTTGTATTGATGACATCGAAGTCCCGCTGGACGGTTCGCAGAGAGTTTTCGATTGCCTCGAGGTTCAGCCGTCTGGTCCGGGGCATAGTCTACTCCAGCGATTGTGACCATGCGCCGGAACCAGGCTGGATGGCCACATGATCTCTGGATCAGGCGTATCGAAAGGCATCCCAATGTGTGGGAACATAGGAGATTGGTGGAATTCCATCACTTCACGACTTTACGGAAGCAAGTGCAAAACGAATCTGAAGCTTGGCCTATTGATTGGTGGACAATAACGAGCCAACCTCGAGAATGGTAAGCCAATTGCTGGAGCACATTCAGCAGGCTCAAGGGAAATTCAGCTTATCCACGCCATTTCCAAACAGCTGTCAATCGATCGCCGCAACCTTCGCTCGGGCCAAGGCGACCATCTGCTTCGGCAGGGGAATATAGCCCATTTCCCAGGCAATCGACTGTCCCTGGGTCAGCCCCCAGATCACGGCATCTTTCAACACCTGCGCCTTTTTACTATCGGGATAATTGCCGTAGAGCAACAGCCAGGTATAGCCGACGATGGGGTAGGCACCGGCACCCGGCGGGTCCGGTACGAATACCCTCAGGTCTTCTGGGATGGACTCGGCAGACTCCAGAGCGGCGGTGCCAGCGTCGGGTGCCGGAGACACGAACTCGCCAGCTTTGTTCTCCAGGATCATGATCGACAGACCGAGGCGTTGAGCGAATTCGTATCCCATGTACCCAATGCTGCCCTGGCTTACTTTGACGCGTTGGGCAACGCCCTCGTTGTGGTTCACTTCCATCGTATCGCCGGGCCAATCGATACGTTTGCCCGCTCCTGGGCCTTTGGTGCGCCACCAATTGCTTATCGCACTGAGATGATTGGTCATGATGAGCGTCGTACCGCTGCTATCTCTGCGCGCCACCAGAGTCAGGTTTTTATCGGGTAGTACCACGCCCGGATTGGTTTCTTGGATTCGCGCATCGTTCCAGGAGCGAATTTCTCCGCTGAAGATGCCGACGACCGCCTGGCGGGATAACTGCAGACCTTCGAATCCAGGCAGATGATAGGCAAGCACGACCATACCTGCGGTTATCGGCACCATGACCGCGCCGCGCTCCCCCATCAGGGCCTGATCGTTATCCGATAGCGCCGCATCACTGGCCGAAAAATCGATGTCCTGGGCTAGGAATCGATCGATCCCAGCGCCGCTGCCGATACCCTGATAGCTGAACGAAACCCCAGGATACTGTTGGCTGTAGGCACCGATCCAGCGTTCGAAGAGAGGCTGGGGGAACGTTGCGCCCGCCCCGGCGATGCGGAGTTCAACGGGGGCGGTGCCCGGGTCGGCGTTCCCCTTGGCTTGTTCGGAATCCGCGGTACAGGCTGCTGATACGATCGCCAGAAGGAACGTGCCGAGGATGTGCGCCAGGATGCCGTTCATCGACATATGACTATTCTCGGGCGATTTCTGTGGAGAAACAAACCGCCTGGCTTGTCCTCTCGTCTGGCCTCGAGGTTGCGGCAACCCGCCCATAGAGCGACTAGAAGCAGGTTGCAGCTTCGCCAGGGCGAATGAGAATCCGGCGCCAGTTGATCTGTTTCTCTCCGGTAATCGCCTCAACGTCGACACCTGGAGCAACTGAGTCGAGCCACTGAGTTCGTCCATCAACTGAATTCCCCGGACACATATTCTTTCGTCAAGGTCTGCTTCGGATCATGGAATACCTGCTCGGTGGGACCCATCTCCACCAAATAGCCGGTGCGCCCGCCCTGGGAAATGTCCACCGAAAAGAATGCGGTGGTGTCGCCGACCCGAGTAGCCTGTTGCATATTATGCGTTACCAGTGCCACCGTGAAACCGTCGCGAAGCTGCAGCATGAGCTCTTCGACCTGGCGCGTGGCAATAGGATCTAGGGCAGAACAGGGTTCGTCCATCAACAACACATCTGGGTCCGTGGCAATGGCGCGGGCGATGCATAACCGCTGCTGCTGGCCGCCGGACAGGGACAGGCCGCTGTGTTTGAGCTTATCCTTAGCTTCTTTCCATAATGCCGCGCGTTCCAGAGCCTTTTGTACCTTTTCTTCATAATCGCCCTTGAACTTATTCAGCCGTAGACCGAAGGCGACATTGTCGAAGATGCTCATGGAAAATGGGTTCGGCTGCTGAAAAACCATGCCGATATAACGACGCACCACAACAGGGTCGACTTTTTTGGCATAGATGTCCTGACCGTGATACATCACCGAGCCTTCGAACCGGAATATATCGATCAGGTCATTCATACGGTTCAGGCTGCGCAGCACGGTGGATTTGCCGCACCCGGACGGGCCGATGAAAGCGGTAATTTTGTTCTTCTCGATGGGTACGTTGCTGTCTCGTACAGCCAGAAAGTCACCGTAATAGATCTTCTCTATATTACAGTCGATCACTGTGGATCCCTGCGGCCTGAAGGCATCGGCGACGAAGGTGGATTCAGTTGCAGTGTCGATGTTCAAATGTGCGTTCATGTTCAAATCGATCGGGGTAGGCTAAAAAACAACGGGCTGAAGGGTTGGAGAATTACACTTTCGGTTGACCGAACAGCCGTGCCAGGATATTGAACATCAGCACGATCAGCACCAACACTAAGGATGCGGTCCAAGCCAGTTCAATCTGATTCTCGAATGGCATGCCGGAGAAGTTATAAATCAAAATCGACAGCGAAGCGGTGGGTTCCATTAGTTCGCTGATGTAGTAGTTGCTGAAAAGGGCCGTGAACAGCAGCGGCGCGGATTCTCCCGCGGCGCCGGCGATGGCGAGCAAAACGCCAGTGAGAATGCCGGGCAGGCCGGTTGGCAACACCACTTTCCAAATCACTTGAGTGCGCGTACAGCCCATGCCGTAGGCGGCGTCCTTTATGCGTTGCGGCACTTGCCTGATCGCTTCCTCGGCAGCCAGTACCACGGTTGGCAGCATCAGTACTGCCAGCGCGACACCGCCAGCCAGGGCCGAATAGCCGAAGTTGATGACCAGTACCGCATAGACGAAAACACCAGCCAAGATGGACGGGAAGCCGGTCAGTACCTTGGCCAGGAAGCGCGCGGTGGAGGCCATCTTGCCGTTCGGCTCGAGCATGGCCAGATAGATTGCAGCAAGGATGCCGACTGGTACGCTGATCAGGGAGCCGATGCCGACCATCAATAGGGTGCCGACAATGGCAGGCCCGATGCCACCGCCCATCTCGAAGCCCGCGGGGGGCAAGCTGGTCAGAACATCGACCAAGTCGCTGCCGAACAGGCGCGTGCCGCCGCGCACCAATAACATGTAGATTACCGACAGCAGCGGGATTGCAGCCAGGATGGCGGCCAGCCAGGTCAAACCCGTCAGCAGGTTGTTCTTGATCGCCCGTCCCTCGAGCAGACGACGATCTAGGCTGGGCGTATCGAAGATCTTGGCATCGGTCGCGGTCAAATCGATGTCACTCATTTCTTACCCTCGAATTTGCGCATGGTGTATTGCTGTATGCCGAGACCGAGCACATTGACGATGAAGGTGATTAATAATAGTACCAGTGCGGCATACATTAATGCCTGAACCTCGATGGGACCGGCCTCGGGGAAACTCGATGCCAGCAGCGAGGCCAGGGTATTTGCTGGGGCGAACAATGACAGGCTGATCTGGTTGCTGTTACCGATCAGCATCGCCAGCGCCATGGTCTCCCCTAGAGCGCGACCGAAGCCCAGCACCAATGCGGCAAGGATGCCGCTGGAAGCGGTCGGCAGCATGACCTTCAGAATCGCTTCCCATTTCGTGGTTCCCATACCGTAGGCGGCTTCTTTGACCTTGTAGGGTATACGCCGAAAGGCGTCCACCGAAATCGCGGCCACAGTGGGTAATATCATAATCGCTAGCACCAGCGCGGCAGGCGCCAAGCCGGGGCCGCTGAGGTCAGTGCCAAACAGCGGAATCCAGGAGTACTCCTGGTGCAGCCATTCGGCAACTGGACGGATCAGCGGAATAAGTACATAGATGCCCCATAGGCCGTAGACCACCGATGGAATCGCTGCCAGCAATTCGACGGTGGTGCGAAATACCATCGCGAGGCGGTGATGAATAAAGTCCTGGGTCAGAAAGATCGCAATGGACACGCCGAACAGACCGCCTAATAGTAACGCCAACAGAGAGCTGTAGAGGGTACCCCAGATCTCCGGTAAGACGCCAAAGATGCCTTTGTTGACGTCCCAGGTGGTGCCGGTCCAGAAGCCGAACCCGTGCTCGCCTATGGCCGGCATTGCCTTCTGGCCAACCTCGAACAGGATGAATGCTACCAGTAGGATTATCAGCAGCGCGCAGCTGAAGGCAATGGTTCGGAAGAGGCTGTCGGTGGCAAACTCGCCGGATGACGGCGGGCGAGTGATGGAGCCGGAAGATGCCGCCTGGGCAAATGAATTGTTGGGCACGGTCAAGACCTGCTGATGCTGATGTAAAGACTTGTGGATAAGGTCAAAACTTTGGGGTTTGGCAGTGGATTGCCGCTCGGCGCGAACGAGGCGATTGCTTAGGGTGTCGAGTGCCGGAGCTTAAACTAGGAAAGAATAATTGTTGGATAGAATCTGCTGGCTTAGTTGTCTAGCTGGAATTCATGCCGTTTCACTGTTTGCAATCGATTTGTTGAATATGAATTTAGTATCCGATTTCCACAAATGTGATGTCAATAAAGAAAACGCAAGGGCAGTTCGGAATTGAAATTCCAAACTGCCCTTGCGGCGATGAGTGAGACGCTGCCAGCCTGAGCCAGCGGCCAGCGGCCTTATTGGACGAATTCAGCCGCGGCGCGAACCTTTTCAATCACCGGTGCGGGCAGGGGAACATAGCCCATCCCATCCGCCAGCCCCTGGGCTTTCTCGCTGGTGCAGTACTCGACCAGCTTGCGCAATGCGGCGGCCTTGTCGTCATCCTGATCCTTATACAATAACAGCCAGGTCATGGTGGCGATGGGGTAAGCATCCTCGCCGGCTGGATCCCAGACCCAGGCGATCAGGTTTGGCACGTCGCTGTTAGGCAATGTGCCCTCGGGGAATTCGGCACTGGCAATCGCGGCGGCTCCGGACTCGGGACCTGGTGCAACGAATTTGCCGGACTTGTTCTCCAGCATTGCGGTGGGCTGTTTGGTCAATTTGGCGTAACCGTACTCGATATAGCCGATTGAGCCCGGAATCTGCTTGATCTGGGCGGTCACCCCGTCATTTTTCGGCGCCTTGATGAACCTGCTGCTGTCCGGCCAGTTTGGAGCCTTGGCCTGACCAATTTCTTCCTTGAAAGTCTCATCAATGGTGCTCAGATGACCGGTAAAGACATAGGTCGTGCCAGAAGAGTCAGAGCGAACGACGACTGTGATGTCATCGTCCGGCAAGGTCACATCCGGATTGGCCTCGGCGATCTTGGGATCGTTCCACTTGCTGATCTTGCCCGCGAAAATCTCCGGGTACACATCCCGGGGTAGTTTTAACTCGTCGACAGTGTCCAAATTGTAGGCCAGCACCACCTCGCCGGCGGTCATCGGCAATAGCACGACGCCCTGTTCCACCTTGGCCATCTCGCTGTCTTTCATCGCCGCATCGGAGGCAGCGAAGTCAACCACGCCGTTGATCAGATCCTGGATGCCAGCACCGGAACCCTTAGCCTGATAATCGACGCGGATGTCACGGTTCTCCTTGGAAAAATCCTTGAACCACTTGGAATAGATCGGAAACGGGAAGCTGGCGCCCGAGCCGTTCAGCTTGACCTCGGCCTGAGCGGCCGGAGCCAGCATCAGGGCCGACACACAGCTGGCGATGGCCGCTGACTTGACGATGTACTTGTACAGCATGGATCTAGAAACCCCTTGTGTTGCGATGATTAGAAAGTAACTTCCGGTTTGGTGTCTGAGCTTTTCTATTCTGACAGAGCAGATCACTATTCTCAGTGAAAATTTGATGACAATCTTGGAGTAGAGCCGATTTTCAGTGAGCAGGGCGGCAATGTCGCTCAGGCTTCGATGCATTGCCGTTGCGCATGTGCGAGAATTCCCGCCCTGTTCGAACAGTTCAAACCGACCGGCCACCGTCGTCTCATGCAGTCCATGTCGCCATCCGCAGTGCCACAAACCTTGCCCACATCTGAACCTGACCATTATCACTCGCCGCTGCATCCACCATTGCCGACGCGGCCCGGCGAACGTCTGCTCTGGGGGCGCCTGTATGGTGCCGCGGCAGCACTGGCCATCGCCTCGGCAGCACGCGAGGCGCATCGCCCGCTGATCGCCGTGGTTCCGGATATGCAGGCGGTCATGGCTTTATGCGCGGAACTGAATTTTTTTCTGCATGGCGAAGACTTGCCGGTGCTGACCTTTCCGGACTGGGAAACGCTGCCCTACGACGTTTTCTCGCCATTGCCGGAGCTGATATCCGAGCGGCTGCTGACATTGCATCGGCTGCCGCAGCTCACCCGCGGCATACTCGTGGTCCCGGTCAGTACATTACTACAACGGCTGCCCCCACGAGACTATGTCGACGGCCACTCCTTGGTGCTGGAAGTCGGCGATCGGCTGCACCTGGAGGGCACGCGTCAACGCCTGGAGCGCTCCGGCTACCAGTGCGTTTCCCAAGTGATCGCGCATGGAGAGTTTGCGGTGCGTGGTGCATTGCTGGACATCTTCCCGATGGGCAGCGAACAACCCTTGCGTATCGATCTGTTCGATGACGAAATCGAGTCCGTCCGCACCTTCGATCCGGACAGCCAGCGTTCGATCGACAAATTGCAACAGGTCCGCATGCTGCCGGCGCGGGAGTTTCCCTTCACCGACCAGGCGATCAGCGGTTTTCGCCAACGCTGGCGTGCCGCCATCGACGGCGACCCGAAGGTCAGCCTGATCTATCGTGAGGTCTCCGAGCGACGCATGCCCGGTGGCATCGAATACTACCTGCCGCTGTTCTTCGAACAGACCGCAACGCTGTTCGACTATTTGCCCGACGCAACGCTGATATTCGAATTCGTGGACGCCCGCGACGCGGCTCATACCGCGCTCAACGCCATTCAGGCCCGCTACGAACAGCGCCGCCACGATCCGGAACGTCCGCTGCTGCCGCCACGCACTCTGTATCTGGCAGCGGACGAACTCGCCAGCCAGCTCAACAATCCGGCTGGCGTCTGTTGGCAGACTGCCGAGGTGGCAGAACGACGCAAGGGCTACAACGCGGTGTGCAATTTTGCCACCGACAGTCTGCCGGCACTGGCGATCCAGGCGCGCGCCGCCGAGCCCGCCGCGGCATTGCAGGCGTTCCTCGACCAACCCGGACGCTGCACCCTGCTGACCGCGGAAAGCACCGGCCGTCGCGAAATGCTCAACGACAATCTGCGCGGCTTTCGCATCCAGCCCGCGGCGGTCAATGATTGGCGCGCCTTCAGCACCGGCAAGCAACCGCTGGCCATCACCATCGCACCGCTGGAACAAGCACTGTTGCTGGAGCGCGAGGGCCTCGCGCTGATCACTGAAACACAGCTTTACGGTGAGAAAATCCGCCAGGAGCGCAGGCGCAAGGCGCGCGAGCGCGATGGCGAAGCGGTGGTACGCAATCTCACCGAACTGCACGAGGGCGCACCGGTAGTACACGAGGACCATGGCGTCGGTCGCTTCCTGGGCCTGAAGACCATTGATGTCGGCGGCAGCCGCACTGAATTCCTGGCCTTGGAATATGCGCGCGGCGACAAGCTCTATGTGCCAGTCAGCTCATTGCATCTGATCTCCCGCTACACCGGCGGCGCCGAGGAGAATGCACCGCTGCATCGCTTGGGCAGCGACCAATGGGATCGCGTCAAGAAAAAAGCCGCGCAAAAAGCGCATGACGTGGCCGCCGAATTACTGGATATTTATGCCCGCCGCGCTGCCCGCCAAGGCATCGCGTTTCCGGATCCCGGCGCCGACTACAATGCCTTTGCCGATGCCTTCGAATTCGAGGAAACGCCGGATCAGCAGCGCGCGATCGAGGCCATCCTCGCCGACATGGCCAATCCTAAACCGATGGACCGGGTGGTCTGCGGCGATGTCGGCTTCGGCAAGACCGAGGTGGCAATGCGCGCCGCCTTTGTCGCCATCACCGGCGGTCGTCAGGTTGCGGTGCTGGTGCCGACCACCCTGTTGGCGCAGCAACATTATGAAAACCTGTCCGATCGCTTCGCCGACTGGCCGATCAAGGTCGAGAGCCTGTCTCGTTTTCGCAGCGCCAAGGAAGTCAAGAGGATCGTCGAAGGGTTGGCCGACGGCACGGTGGATATCGTGGTCGGCACGCATAAATTATTACAGCCGTCGATCCGCTTTAAAAATCTGGGCTTGGCCGTGATCGACGAGGAGCACCGCTTTGGCGTTCGCCACAAGGAGCAGCTGAAGAATCTGCGCAGCGAGGTCGATGTGCTGACATTGACTGCCACACCGATTCCGCGCACCCTGAATATGGCCATGTCCGGCATGCGCGATCTCTCCATTATTGCCACCCCGCCGGTGGAGCGCCACCCGATCAAGACCTTTGTCTCGTCTTGGAACGACACCCTGATCCAGGAGGCCTGCCAACGCGAGATCAACCGCGGTGGGCAGATCTATTTTCTGCACAACGAGGTCGAGACCATCGAGAATATGGCGCAAAAGCTCGAGGCGCTGGTGCCGAATGCGCGCGTCGACTATGCCCACGGCCAGATGCGCGAGCGCGACCTGGAACGGGTCATGCGCGACTTCTACCACCGCCGTTTCAACCTGCTGGTCTGCACCACCATTGTCGAGAGCGGTATCGATGTGCCGAGCGCCAACACCATCGTCATCAATCGCGCCGACAAGCTCGGCCTGGCACAACTGCATCAGTTACGCGGGCGCGTCGGGCGTTCCCACCATCGCGCCTATGCCTATCTGATCACACCACCGCCAAAGGCGATGACCGAGGACGCAAAAAAGCGCCTGGAAGCCATCGAATCTCTGGAAGACCTCGGTGCAGGCTTCACACTGGCAACGCATGATCTGGAAATCCGCGGCGCCGGCGAACTGCTCGGCCAGGAGCAATCCGGCCAGATCCACGAAGTCGGCTTCACCTTGTATATGGACTTGTTGGAACGCGCCGTGCAGGCGCTGAAATCCGGCCATACACCAGAAATCGATCGCCCGCTGGACCATGGCGCTGAGATCGATCTGGGTCTTCCTGCCCTGCTGCCGGACGATTATCTGCCCGACGTACACACCCGACTCATCACCTATAAACGCATTGCCAGCGCCGCGGATGCCGCCGAGTTGAAAGATCTGCAGGTGGAAATGATCGACCGCTTTGGCCTGCTGCCGGAGCCGGCCAAGAACCTGTTCGCGATCACCGGTCTCAAGCTCGAGGTTCAGCAGCTCGGCATCCGCAAAATCGAAGCTGGCCCCAAGGGTGGTCGTATCCTGTTTGGCACGCAGCCGAACATCGACCACATGCGCCTGATCAAATTGATTCAATCCCGACCCAAGGATTACAAGCTGGACCAAGCCGCCGGCGCATTGCGCTTCTCAATGGACATGACCGATCCGGCCAAACGCAATGCGCAGATCCAGACCATACTCGGGCAGTTGGTGTAATTGCCAATGGCCCAGCTGAAGCGGCGTCTTGCTTTGGGGTGAATCGTACGACTCAGTAGCGAAGGCTCCTGAAAGCGATATTTCGGCCGGGTTGGTCGCAGCAGCGCAGTTGCTACATGGTGTTTTACCGCTATTCTTTACCATCGCTCAACGCCCCCTGGATTCAGAGTTGTCTCTTGCCTATCGCTGCTGCGTGCGATGCGAACCCTTCGTATTCTGCAAATCTGCGAGCGATATCGCTGATTTCCGGATACCCTTCCTTTGTTACATACCCGATTGAAGTCCTCTTCAGGAAATCGTATACCGTTACACAGGAAAACGATCGCGCGAAACCTCCAGTAGGCAGAATCGCATTGACCCCTAGAGAAAAATTGCCGATGGTGATGGGCGAATAGGGACCAAGCAGCATCTCGCCGGCATTCTTGATCTTCGCTGCTGCCGCCATCGGTTCCTCCACGAGGACTTCCAGATGCTCAGGAGCAAACCGGTTCACGAATTCGATCGATTCTTCCAACGAGCTTGTTTTCACAATCCCTCCGTACTGCGAAAGCACCGTCTTGCAGAATTCTTTTCGCTGATCTGGTAGTGCTTCGACCATATCAGGGATTTCTGCCATCACCCCATCCACTATCTCTTGGCTATGGGTTACCAAAAGCGCGGCAGAATCCGGCCCATGTTCTGCTTCGATCAGTAGATCCAGCGCAGCGATCCTGGGGTCTGCTTTTTCATCGCATAGTATAATCGATTCGCTTGGGCCGGCCGGTGTCCCGGGATCTATTTCGCCAAACAATTTCCTTTTCGCGGCGGCCACATAACCGCTGCCGGGGCCAAGCGTCTTTACGACCTTGGGAACCGATTCCGTACCGAAGGCCATTGCCGCAATCGCTTGCGCTCCACCAACGCGGTAGATATCCTTGATGCCACAGATGTCCGCCGCAAACAAAGTCGCGGGGTCCAGGCTCCCATCCGAGCGTGGCGGGGTACAGACGATGATTTCCCTGACCCCAGCGATCACAGCCGGGGTTCCCAGCATAAGCATGACCGAGGGAAACGACCCTTTGCCGCTTGGCACATACAATCCCACAGAGGTTATCGGGGTGATTTTCTCTCCTGCCATGATTCCCGGAGCCACCTCCGTGAACCACATTTCCTTTGGCATTTGCTCTTTATGAAACTTACGGATGTTGCGCGCCGAGTATTCGATTACCTCCTTCACGCCTTCATCGAGGTTGTCCTTTGCCGCTTGAATTTCGGCTGCCGATACCTTTAAACCTCTATCTGATGTGTCAGCGCCGTCAAACTTACGCGTATAGTCAATAAGGGCCGGGTCGCCGCGTTTCTTGACATCGTCGATAATCGGCGAAACTGTTTCAAAAAGCTCGGAAATATCTGTTTCTGATCGACGCAGCACTTTTTTAATGCTTGCATCTGACAACGCGGCCAAATCAAAGATGTTGATCTTCATCTCTCTGTTACCTCCAGATCTGCTTGCAACACGTTCCAGCGTACGACGTGTATTGTAATAACGAGAATTTAATGATGAGAATTTGCGCTGGATACTTTTCGCGCAAACAGCGTTCCTTTTGCGGACTGCCGAAGAGAAACCTACCAAGTTCATGCTGCTTGGGTGCTGCCTTCGTAAAATGTTCTTTTATTCCCCCTGGATCAAGTTTGATTCACCGTAGAGATACAGAGAACGCAGAGAGGAGGATGCATTCGCCTTGACCCCTCTGCACGCTCTGCGCCTCTACGGTCTATCCTTGGTGATGGTGCAGAAACAAGCTAAACAGGTTTTTGGCTTGGGTGTCGCCTGCCGACTCATTTGGTACCGCTATCGGCGTCGGTATCGGTATCGGCGTCGGTATCGAACCGACCAACCCATCCGCCAAGCTCCTCGCTGACCGCGTCGCCACGCTGTCCGAGCGTCGTGAGCATGGCCACAAGACGATCGAGCAGTGCCTTTTGCTTGCTGTTGTCGTCTGCGGACAACGCTTCGCACACCAGCGAGCACGTCCTGAATCGCAGCGCACTCCAGCGCCGAGCCTCGTGCGATTTCAAACGACCGGCGTCGATTCCCGCTCGTCGCTATGCCGTTACCCTCGGCAATGTTCAGCGCGATGGCCTGCGATGCGCGCCCATGATACGCACGGGCGTTGATTCTTCGCGTTACGCTGTCCTTTCACATGCTCGCAGTCGCGCTAGGCCCAGCCGACAGACTCGATGGCCGCACGCTAGACGTCGAGCTTCTCATGACCGAATGGCATAGGACGTTTTTTCTCTCGATTCCGATTCCGATTCTGATTCCGATAGTGGCCCCGACCCCGATTGCGCTCCGCCGATGTCTGGATAGCGTTATATAGGTTATTCAGGAACCGCTACTTGCATGCTTTGCAGACAATACCCGGTGAAGGCCGTACCCGGCAAACGTCAGGTTTCTCATGCCCTGATGTCGTGTCTTTTCGATTTTGATCCCGATCTCGATTAAGTCGCTCTAGGCGGGTTGCATTCATCGCCTATCATCCTGTCCAACATCGCCATAAAATCTGTCATTATTTTGATAGGACCTATTCCGATTCTCATCGAGTCCGCGATCATCGGATGGCGCTGCGGCGCAACGAGTACACCTTGCTCACGGAGACCCTTCACTATGCGGTCTCGATGTTTCATCCTTGCAAGCAGGAAATTTCCTGAACTTGGAAAAACGCATATGCCTTTTGCTCGCAAAGAGCTTTCGACAAGCGGCTTGGACCGCTCCATGACCTCTTCCACATAATGATGCATGTGTGCCGGATTTTTAAGATGCTCCGCCGCAGCAACCAATGCGAATGAGTTAACATCAAAAGGTTGTCTCAGCTTTTTCAGCTCGCTTACGATATCGGAATGACTGATCACATAGCCCAGCCGTAGACCCGCCAAACCAAAAGCCTTAGAAAAGCTCCTTAGGATAATCAAATTAGCGTAATCCGGCAATAATCCCGAAGCGGTTTCCCCGGAGTATTCAAAATACGCTTCATCCACGAGAACCGGCCGATTTGGATGCGCTTGTAATATCTTCTCTATGTCGTCGAGTTGGACCCGCGTTCCGGTCGGGTTGTTGGGATTCACGATGACCAATAAGCGAACCCGGTCACTGACGTTCTCCAAGTAGGCGTCAACATCAAATTCCATATCAGTGGTCAATGGCACTTCTTTGGCCTCTGCACCGAGTGTTGTCGCGATATGTGCGTACATTGGAAATGTCGGAGCCGATGTCAGCACCGAATCGCCAGATCCCACAAAGGCACGCATAACAATTTGGATTGCATGATCCGATCCGTTGGTCAACAAGAGATTGCGCTCTGGGACTGCTGTATATTGACTCAGCGATGAATAGAATGCCGTTTCGTTCGGATAGCTGGTGAAGCCAGTCGATGCGGCTAAGGATGAAAGCGCTTCCACCACATTATCCGGCGGCGTCACGAGTGCTTCGCTCAGGTCCAGGCGAACATATCTGGAGCGGTCTTTGCCGTTCCAGGGAAGTGGAAATTCTGTCGCGTCAGCGACATCAGGAAGCACTGAAACAGCCATCGGATAATCCACCTCATTTCGTATTGCCTGCAAGTGAAGACATCAGGAAAGAGTCGCTTTGACACCTGGCGGCACGCCTCGCCTGTAGGGATTGGGAGAGAACGCTTCCTTTATTGCCATGCCCAACCCATCGAAAATCATAGGCCATGCCGTATTTGCATCAACCGCTTTTCGCAGATGGATCATGATACTGGCGCTCAACCCCCCTGACAGTCCGTCAATGAAGTCGTCCAAATCCTCTGATCTTACGGAATTGTTTACGTTTTGACCGATCAACAATTCGCGACGAAGAGCTGAATAGGACTGTCCGAATGGGACAAACGACCAGAACTTACGACCTTCTACGCTTACGCCTACACCAACGGCGTTATCCGAGAAATCGGAGGCAGAGTGGATATTACTTCCAGCGCCTTGGGCTCCAGTCAGGTTCATGCGTGCCATCAGCAATTCGAGCAAGGCGCGACCGATTACCAGGGCGGCATCTTCAAAGACAACATGGGAAGAGGACAAGAAAGTGGCAGCGAATTTCAACTGCAAAGAAAAACCCGCAAGCTCGGCAAAACGACTCAGTAGAGGAGCGATGCCATCCACGCTGATGGAGGAACCGACATCGAAAACGATGGAGTTTTCAGACTGTCGAGTGTAATCAACGCGCACATAGACATCGCTTTCTGCTGTCGCACGGCTTACTTCACAAACATCAAGCCCGGTTCGGCGAATAGAGATATCACCCTCTTTGGTTGCGATGTCGCCGTCGACGGCAGGGGGGCACTCCGGAAAAGGGGTATATAGGCGTGACAAACTGATGCCAACAGAACGAAACACGCCTTCCCAAGTATGATGCGGATCTTCGACGCTGCATACGCGCACGAGGAGCCGTGCCGAGAGCCCCGCCGCCAACCCTTCGAGCAGTTTGACAAGCGGCTGACCGTTATCGATCTGCTCGCAACGCAGCCCTAAGAACCAGTCTAGAGAAACATCTCCGACTGCTTCCAGCTGCAGCGATCCGGTGGAAGTAGAATAATCGATCAAGACTTCTGCGCTACCATCGTCAATCATCCCCAAGCATGCTGAGGAGTCCGCTTTTCGCGGATGCGCGCTGATTGATTCAGCGAGAAGAACTCCTGCTTGGAAATAATCATCATTATTCCACGAAAAGTCTATGGCCGAGCCTATACGCCAAGCGATATGCTCGATCATGTGACTGACGAATTCGTTCGGGGTGGCAATGTGCTTTTTTCTCACATCACCAAAATTTGCAATAGCGTTGTTCGTGGAAAAGGCCGTGTAGACCGCATCGGCATCTGTACCGGCAAGGGTCGCAAAATTTGCGCTTCCAGTGGCCACAGCCAGGGTGTGGTATCCAGAAGATTTGCCCGCTGAGATACCAATTAGAGAGTCCTCGATCACAGCGCAACGCTCTGGACTCAGGTCGAGCAGGGAAGCTGCGTGAAGATAAGTATCCGGTTCTGGTTTTTTGCGCAGATTGCCATGGTCATTACCGACAATGACATCGAAGTAGTCGCGCAACTTGCAGTTGCTGAGAATAATTTCTATCGCGTCCTTTGGATTATTCGAAACCAGCGCGCACTTTATACCTTTGGAATGCAAATCAGAGAGTAGTTGTGGAATCCCTTCATGAACCGGAAATGGCACCTGCAGGCGTAGGGAAACATACTGGTCACTCAGATCACTGGAAGATATTCCAGTTTTATTAGAGTACCCTCGAGAATCAAGGCGCGCAAAGATCTTCTGCCAGAATACTGGCGGATCGAAAGCGAATATGGATTGAATGAATGCTGGATCAAGCTCGGCTGAAGAACTAAAATGTTCTTTGACCAGCTTTTCGGACGCGGACATTGCGAAACTCAGGGAGTCGATTAGAACGCCGTCCATATCCCAAAGCACCGCTTTGATGGAATCCGGAAGATAGAGACGATCGGCAATATTCATTGGAAACCCTTAGGTCAGGAAAAACCAGCCGATGAAAGCGGTTTGGTTGTTAACATGAACAATCAGGATTCGCAGCTGTTACAGCAACGACCTTGGCAGCGGAAAACATTTGATTCTCGCACAAGAGCAAGCGTAATGGGAGAACCTCGGCCTGAGTTTGTTTCATCCCCATCCGATCGCAAGGCAGGATCAGGCAATTGATTCTCTCATGATGAGACCAGGCAGGTCTGTACCTGAGGGTTCCCCACAAACCGGCCCTGGCATGTGGACGGTTTTCCCATGATCGATCCTTGTCCTGTAGCCGGCGCGTCGCCCGCAAGCGGACTCCTACAAGCCGCCGGGGACGGCTGATCTAGGAGCCCGCTTGCGGACGAATAGGCCGACGACGCCAGTCGTTCGGGGTGTCAAGGTCAGGGTGGGCAGAATGTGCGTCGAATACCGCCAGCGCTCGACATGACAAATGCGCCTGGATTTCCTCCCCGTCAATGCCAGCTCAGCCCGGCATATGCGGCGGGTCCAGATCAGTCTGCTGGTCGCTGACTCTGGGGCGTTGTTGTGCGATCAGTTCGCGCAGTAAATTTCGATGCTCCTCCTCCTCGGCGCGCATCTTTTCGGCAAGTCTGCGCACCTCCGGATGGGTGGATTCGGCGGCGGTGCGAGCATAAAAGGCTTGGCCGCGGGTTTCGTTGTGCAATGCGAGTTCCAATGCCTGCAATGCGCTCATCTGATAATTGACATCCGCATCAAGGGAATGGCCAACATCCGAACCCTCGGGGAAATTCCATTTGAATTCCCAGGGCGCGATCTGTGGTAAAGCAATGCCGCTGGCGCGCTTGCCGATGCGCGCCGCATGTTCGTCGCTGAGACGCGCCAAGCGACGGAATAGGGTGGCGACCTCTTGATTGTGGTGAACCTCCATGCTATCCGCCAATTGTTCGTAGCGTGCCGCGGATTCGTGTTCTAGTTCCAGCGCGTGGAGCAAAAATTCGCCGACGTCATCAATGCGCGCGCTCGCTGCTGCTGGTTCGCTCGGGTGATTGGCATTTGGATCGTTCATAGACAGAATTCCGCTTCGATCTGGTCGAGACCAACTCGATCGACTGGCGGGTTAGCAAACACTGGCAGTGTCTGAGAGTAGAGCATGCCAAGCGCCATGCCATCGTCGCGCTGGATCAGCTCTGCCGCACGTGCGGCATCATGGGTTGGCGCAAGCCGGCAAGGGTGAACCATGTGCTTCCAGGCCTGCTGTTCCGGACGGAAGGTCTGGCAGGGGCTCAGTACCTGCAGGAATGCGAAGCCAGGATGCTCAATTGCTCGAGTCAGCAAATGCACCAGGCCATTCGGGTCGCCGGAGAAGCCGCGCGCGATGAAGCTGGCGCCAGCGGCCAATGCGATGGCGGCCGGCTGGAAACGACGGATGCCGGTGCCGTGGGGCGTCAATTTGCTGTGATCCCATTCCGGCTGTGTGGTCGGCGATGCTTGCCCCTTGGTCATGCCATAGACCTCGTTGTCCATCACCACATAGGTTAAATCCATATTGCGACGGCAGGCGTGCAGGAAATGATTGCCACCAATGGAAAAACCATCGCCATCGCCGCCGGCGACGATCACGGTGAGATCCGGGCGTGCGGCTTTCAAACCGGAGGCCAGCGCGAGGGCGCGGCCATGCACACCGTGGAAGCCATAGCTGGCAATGTAGGCCGGCAGCCGCGACGAGCAACCGATACCGGAGATGATGGCCACGTTCTGTTGGGCTAAGCCGAGATAGGCCAGGGTCTTGGTCAACGCCGAAAGCACCGCGAAATGACCGCAGCCAGGACACCAGACGGGTTTGATGTCCGACCTGTAGTCTTTGGCGATCAGGCTGGGAATCTGATGCTCGTCCATCTTGTGCCTCGGGGTTATGCCTCGGGTTGGAATGTCGGTTCCGGCCGCCGTCCGGATGCATTCGGGGTTTGTTGTACAGGCTCGATCCGCTTGCAGGCGGCGACGATCTCCGCCGGGCGCAGCGGCAGCGGACCGGGGCGCGCCAATGAACAGGCATGTGCAGGCAACGCGCGTTGGGCATGCAGATAATGGAACAGTTGAGCCCCATGGTTTTGCTCCACGACGAGCAAACCGCCGTTGCCGATGGCATCGACCAGCGCCGCATGACACAGCGGTGCCAGCAGCCTCAGCGTCACGACGCGCACCGACTGGCCTTGTGCGCGCAGCCGGTTCGCGGCCTCGGTGACGGCGCCGTGGGCGGAACCCCAGGTCAGCAGGCACAGATCACCAACGCCGTCGATCTCGGCCCAGGCGTTGCCGTAGTCGAAGGTCTCCAGTTTGCGGCGTCGTTTGTCCAATTGCGCCAAGTGATCCGAGGCGCTGCTAGATGGCGATCCGTTGCTATCGTGTTCCAGTCCATCCGCGGTATAGGCGCAGCCCGGCTGTCCAGGCAATGCCATCGGCGAGACGCCGTCGGCGGTCAGTGCGTAGCGCTGATAATGGTCGTCGCAGTTCGCGATGGCACGCGTCGCGCCCGCGGCGGAGATTGCGGCTGGCGGATCGATGACAGCGCGCGATTGTGCCAGCGTCTGATCGGACAACACAATGGCCGCGGTTTGCAATTGTTCGGCCAGTCGCGTCGCCCAATCGAAGGTGAATACGCAGTCGCCTATGCCGAGCGTGGCAAGCACCAGATGTGGCGCATCGCCATGCAACCCATACAATGCGATTTGCAGGTCCGATTGTTCGGACTTGGTCGGAATGCCAGTGCTTGGGCCGCCCCGCATCACGTCTGCTACCACCACTGGCGTTTCGCTGGCAACGGCCAGGCCGATGCCTTCCATCATCAGGCTCAGTCCGGGGCCGGAGGTAGCGGTCAGCGATGGCACACCGCCGAAGGAGCTGCCGATGATCATGTTGATGGAGGCCAACTCGTCCTCGGCCTGCAGCAACGAGCCGCCGACCTGCTCCAGCCGCGGTGCAAGCCACTCCAGCATCTCGCTGGCGGGCGTGATTGGATAGGCGGCGACGAAGCGAACGCCGGCGCGCAGTACACCGAGCCCGGCCGCCTCGTTGCCATTCATGCTCCAACGCCGAGCGGATCGCAATGGTTCGGCTGAAAGCTGTCTGACGCGCGGCAGCCCGTCCTGCATCGACCTGCTGTTGGCGTCCGTATTGCGGCAATCGTCCGCATGGGTATTGTAGCCAGCCGCGATGCAGGTCTTTGCCGCGCTGACGACCTGATCGCCCTTGCTTGCCAGGGTGCGCATCGCGCCAGCGAGCAGCGCCTCGAGCGACAAGCCGATGTAGGCACCAACGGCGCCGACAGCAACCATATTGGCACGCCCTCCCCTGCGCTCTTTTGCTTTTGCGCGCAACTCGATCATGCACTGTTTAGCGCCGCTGTCGGCGACCGCGGAAGGGATGCCGCCGACGTCCGGATCGGCCAGAATCAAACTGTCGCTATCGAGGGGAATTTCATCGGCAAAGCGATGATGGTTGCCCCAGTCAAGCGCTGCCAGCAGATCGAAGCGGTCTGCCGGGCAGTGCACCGGAGTGGGGCCGAATCGCAACAGCGTCGCGGATTCACCACCGCGAATCTGTGGTCCGGCCGAGCGGCTCAGCAGACCGTAGAAGCCGGCGTGAGCGACGGCATCAAGCAAGATCATGCCAGCGGTCACCGCGCCACTGCCGCCTGAGCCGGTGATGGCGACGGCCAGCGGTTGTGCGTTCTCGACCGGGGCGATTGTTGACTGCTGCTGTGTCATTGTTCCATGCTATGTTCGCACTGTGTAAATCAGATGCAGCGCCTGCAAGGCTGACTGATCCGGTTGCGTCAGGTTGGGTTGGAATCGCGTTGGTATGGCCGGTATCACGGAACCGCGACAAGGTTCCACCCAAGGAATCTCTCCGGCTGTGGTTCAAGCCGGTAAGCTCGGACTTAAAAAAGGTTTCAGCCGTTGCACTAAGGCGCCATGCACCTTGAGGCCGCCGGCAACCACATTGCCGGTGTCGAAAAAACGGTCGCCGCCGGCCAGATCGCTGACCGTACCGCCGGCCTCCATGACCAGCAACGCGCCGGCGGCAAAGTCCCAGGGCGACAGCTGCAGCTCCCAGAAGCCATCCAGCCGGCCCGCGGCGACATACGCAAAGTCCAGCGCCGCCGAACCGGGACGGCGAATGCCGGCGGTGTCTTCCACCATCGCGCGCAGCATATTCAGATAAGTATCCAGGTGGGTCTGATCGCGAAATGGAATGCCAGTGCCAATCAGCGCCCCTTCCAGCCCGGGCCGACGGGTAACGCGCAATCTGCGGTCGTTGAGCTTGCTGCCACCGCCGCGCTCGGCGGTAAACAATTCTTCGCGCAATGGATCGTACACGACAGCCACCTGCATGCGACCGCGCTCGCGCAGACCGATGGAGATGGACCATTGCGGAAAACCGTGCAAATAGTTGGTCGTGCCGTCCAGCGGATCGATGATCCACTCGAATTCATTGCCGGAGTAGGCGCCGCTCTCCTCGGCCAGGATCGCGTGCTGTGGAAACTTGCTCCGCAGTTCTGAGATGATGGCATTCTCGGCGGCGCAGTCGACGTCGGTGACGAAGTCGTTGCGGCTCTTGCTGCCGACCTTAACGGTGTCGATGCGGTCAAAATAACGCATGGTCACGCGCCCGGCGGCGCGCGCTGCACGAATAGCGATGTTCAGCATGGGATTCATGCGTGCACAATAGCCTAAGCGCCGTGCGCTTGAAAGATCTGTCATAGACCGGGCCGCTGAACAGCCAATCATAATGATGCATCCAATCTCGAACAATTCCCCGCAACAAACCGATCTCTTGCTCCGGCGCATTCGCTTCGTGTTGGTCGAGCCTACCCTCGGCGGCAACATCGGCGCGGTCGCACGTGCAATGAAGAACATGGGCCTGTCGCGGATGGAACTGGTCCGCCCAAGACAATTTCCAGATGCAGACGCGCTTGCCCGTGCCTGCGGTGCTGACGACCTATTGCTTGCCGCGGGAGTGCATGAAAATTTGGCCTCCGCACTCAGCGGGTGTCGACTGACAATCGGCTCCAGCGCCCGCCCGCGCAGCGTACAATGGCCGCAACTGGATGCGCGGCAATGCGCCAGCATGCTGCTGGACGAGGCACGCGACGGCGACGTCGCGCTGGTATTGGGTCGTGAGAGTTCCGGGCTCACCAACGACGAGCTCGGCGCCTGTCATTATCTGGTCCGCATTCCATCGGTTGCGGATTTCAGCTCGTTGAATATCGCCGCCGCAGCGCAGGTGTTTGCCTACGAATTGCGCTGTAGCGCATTGCAGCGCGGTGCCTCGGATACGAGCACCCCAGGCGCGCCACAACGCAAGGATTTGGCCACCGCCGAGGAGATGGAGGGCTTCTACGATCATCTGACCAGCACGCTGATCGCCATCGGTTTTGCCGATCCTGAGCAATCGTCGAAATTGCAGCGGCGCCTGCGTCGGTTGTTCAATCGCGCGCGCCCGGACCGCACCGAGATCAATATCCTGCGTGGCATGCTGTCAGCGGCCGCAGGACGCAAGCGTCCGGATCGTTTCCGGCATGAATGAAGCACGCGCGGGCAGAGCGCGCTAGAATGCCCTCATTTTGGCGCTTGGGTAACCGGCCCTTGGCCACTCGCCCAAGGCCCTTGACTGGCCAACCGGGCAGACCGCCGCAGTATCGCGGTATGGGGAAAGCAGCATGTTCGAAAGGCTCCGCGAAGATATCAACAGTGTATTCGACCGTGATCCGGCGGCGCGCAACGCATTTGAGATCGTTATCACTTATCCTGGCCTGCACGCGGTGTTGCTACACCGGGCTGCGCATGCGCTTTGGCTACACGGCTACAAATTGCCGGCAAGAATGTTATCCAACGTCGCCCGCCTGTTCACCGGCATCGAAATTCATCCCGGCGCGCAGATCGGCCGACGTTTTTTCATCGATCACGGCATGGGCGTAGTCATCGGCGAGACCGCGGTCATCGGTGACGACTGCACGCTTTATCATGGCGTAACCCTCGGTGGCACCAGTTGGCAAAAGGGCAAGCGTCATCCGACCCTGGGGCGTGATGTGGTCGTTGGCGCCGGCGCTAAAGTGCTCGGCCCAATCGATATTGGCGAAGGTGCGCGCATCGGCTCCAACGCGGTGGTCGTCAAAAGCGTACCGCGCAGCGGCACGGTAGTCGGCGTGCCGGGACGCGTGATCGAATCAAGCACGGACCCCACCAGCCAGCGGCGCGCCGATACGGCCAAGCGTATCGGTTTCGATGCCTATGGTGCCGTCCGCGATGCCCCAGACCCGGTCGCCAACGCGATCAACCGGATGTTGGACCATATTCACATCATGGATCGACGCATGGAAGCCATGTCCCGCGCGCTGGAGGAGCATGGGATCACGCGGCACTTCGAGCATCTAGACGATCTGGATGGCTGCGGAATCGATCCCGTGCTGCCGGATTCCGGGCAATCGAAACAGGCGTACACAAACACCACCGGAATGGCCGAATCCGAGTAGCGCAATCAGCGCCAGCGGGATTTTCCATGCATTCGCCGTGATCTGCGCGGCAAAAATAACCATAATTAATTGATGGTCCGACTCAGGTATCGTACGATTCCACATTAACCCAATGACGCGCTTGGAGGCATCATGCGACTGACCACGAAAGGCCGTTATGCGGTCACCGCTGTTCTGGATCTGGCTCTGCACCAAGGGGAGAGACCTATTTCGTTAGCCGATATCGCTGAACGCCAGGACATTTCACTGTCCTATCTGGAGCAGTTGTTTTCCAAACTCCGCAAACGTGCACTGGTGATCAGTGTGCGAGGTCCCGGCGGCGGCTACCGTTTGGCGCGCGAGCCATCGGCCATTTTTGTTGCCGAGGTCATCACCGCCGTGGACGAACACATCGACACCACACGCTGCAAAGGCGTCGGCGACTGCCAGGATTCCGGCCCTTGCCTGACGCACCGTCTGTGGCTCGATCTCAGCGACCGCATCTACTGTTATCTCAATTCCATCAGCCTGCAAGATCTGGTCGACCGCGGACCGCCGGATGCAGACCCTGGCGACTTCTCGGTCGATCCTGCATCCGCCTTCAAACCTCCTCATGGCGGCCGGTCCGACACCAACAGCTCCCATTCCTCAGTGCCCAGATCCCAATCTGTGTCCGAATCTGTCTCTGGTTCAAAAACAGCTCAGCTCGACGGACCAGCGCGACAGGCCAGGGCCAATTCCAGAGCAGGCGCCGATTCATGACCGGCGCCGTTGGCGCGCTCGCCTCAGCACTGCTCCCAAGGCAAACCGCGGAAGCGCCAACCGCCGCTTGTGCTGCGATGATGGTCGTCGTCAAGATCACCCTCGAAGCCTTCGTCAACATGATACACATTTCGAAAGCCTTGTTTGAGCAGTTCTTTACCCGCCTCCAGCGAGCGTTTGCCGCTGCGGCAGATCAACACCACTGGAGCGCACGGGCCTTCCGGCGTGCACACCGCCCCGCCCAGCAGCAACTTTCGGATCTCGCGAACGAATTCCGGGTTCACGATCCAATCCGGTTCATCGATCCAAGGCACGTGTACTGCGCCCTTCGGATGGCCGACAAACAAAAACTCCATGGTCGAACGGATGTCGATCAGCACTGCTTGGGGATTGTCTTCGGTCAATTTCAATGCCTGCTGTGGAGTCAGGCTTTTTGGCAGAGGTTCGCTCACTTGGTGGTACCTGCGTATGCTTGTTGGTATTGGATTGACGAGCCCCGGCGAGGCTCGGCAAGACTAGTCTAGCAGCCGCATCGAAAACCGTATCCTGAATGCAATATCCTGAGCCTGGCGAAACATGAAGCGTCAAGGACCAATAACAGCGCCCCGCGCTGATGCAAGGACAATGCAGGAGCGCGTTATAGTTGGCTTGATGTGGTTACTTTCCAGGTTACCGCTGAGCCTGTTGCACTGGATCGGACACCTGGTTGGCTGGCTGGTGATCCTGTTCCCGAATCGACAGCGGCGCAATGCGCTGATCAACCTTTCGCTGTGTTTTCCGAACCTGACCGCGCGCGAGAAAATTCGCCTACGTAATCGCTGTTTATGCGAATTCGGCAAGACCTACCTCGAAATTGCCCACCTCTGGCTGCGCCCAAGGCAGGAGATGCTCGATCTGGTGCGCGAGGTGCGTGGCGCAGAACTGCTCGAACGCGTTGACGGCCATGGGTTGATCGTGCTTTCCCCGCACCTTGGCGCTTGGGAGCTTGCCGGCATGTATTTAGTGGCACAGGGGCCGACCACCATTTTTTACAAGCCGCAGAAATATCTCGACCAACTGATTATCGATGCCCGTCGTCGGGGCGGCGCCACCTTGGCTCCAATCACCGCCCGCGGTATTCGTGCGCTTGTGCAATGCCTAAGCAGTGGCGAGTATGCCGGCATCTTGCCAGACCAGGAACCGCGTGCCAACAAAGGCGCGGCATTCGCACCCTTTTTCGGCATTCCAGCCTGGACCATGGTGCTGGTCAATCGGCTGGCGAGGAAAAGCGGTGCGCGGGTAATCTTCATGTTCGCCGAGCGCTTACCCCGCGCGGCCGGATTCCGTATTCACTGCCTGTCCGCACCGGATGACATCGACAGCGACGACGACAGCGTCGCGGCAGCAGCGCTGAATCTCGGCATCGAGCAATGCATCGCTCTCTGTCCGGAACAGTATCTTTGGCCTTACCGTCGTTTCCGTCGGCGTCCGGACGACGGGCCGAGTCTCTACCGAGGTGGCCTGCGGGACTATGATGCCATCGAGACCGCGGCGCGCATCCGTCGACCGGTGGCGCATTGATCGATCGCTATCTCATGACGAAAAACATCGAAAGAGGCTTTATTCCTTGGCGGAACTGACGCATTTCACCCCGGCCGGCGATGCACATATGGTCGATGTCGGCAATAAAGACAGCACGCGCCGATGCGCGGTTGCCGAGGGGCAGATTCGAATGCAACCCCAGACCTTGGCCATGATCGAGGCTGGCAGCCACGCCAAAGGCGATGTCCTGGGTGTCGCACGGATTGCTGCCATCATGGGCGCCAAGCGCACGGCAGAACTGGTGCCGCTCTGCCACCCGCTGGCGTTAACGCGAGCCGATGTGCAGCTGGTCGCCGATGCCGAAACCCGTTCTGTACACTGTACAGTGACAGTGGAGACGCATGCACCCACCGGGGTTGAAATGGAGGCGCTGTGCGCGGTGCAGGTGGCCCTGCTGACCATCTATGACATGTGCAAGGCGGTGGACCGCGGCATGCAGATCGACAAGGTCAGGCTGGTGGAAAAAATCGGCGGCCGATCGGGGCATTGGAAGCGCACGGGCACGTCTTAAACCGCGCCGCGGCGCTTCGGGAGGTGGACTTTGAATACTTTTGTGACATGGACCGACGCGCTCAGTGTCGGAATTGACGCGATCGATGCCCAACACCGGGTGCTGGTCGACTTGGTCAACGAAATGCACGACGCGATGGTGCGTAATTATGGCAATCAGGTGGTCGATGACATTCTGACCCGGCTTGCCGAGTATGCGCGAATCCACTTTGCCTTGGAAGAGGGGCTGATGCGCATGCAAGGCTATCCCAGATTAGAAGAACACAAACAGGAACACCTGGATCTCATCTCGCGCCTGAATGACTTGCGCGCGCGCTTCGACAGTGGCAACACCAAGTTGAGCATGGAACTGATGGACCTGCTCAAGTTTTGGCTGACGACCCACATAATGGAGAGCGATCAGCATTACGCGCGCTTTTTCGTCGAATCCGGCGCCCTGTCTTCACAAGCCCAACGATCTTGGATCTTTCGCATATGGGATCACCTCAACGACTAAATAGCGGTTCATGAATAACCTATACCACGCTATCCAGACATCGGCGGAGTGCAATCGGGGTCGGGGTCGCTATCGGAATCGGAATCGAGAGAGAAGCTGGAGTGCGCTGCGATTCAGGACGTGCTCGCTGGAGTGCGAAGCGTTGTCCGCAGACGACAACAGTAAGCAAAAGGCACTGCTCGATCGTCATGTGGCCATGCTCACGAAGCTCGGACAGCGTAGCTACGCGGTCAGCGAGGAGCTTGGCGGATGAGTTGGTCGGTTCGATACCGACGCCGATACCGATACCGACGCCGATAGCGGTACCGAATGAGTCGGCAGGCGACACCCAAGCCAAAAACCTGTTTAGCTTGTTTCTGCACCATCACTAAGCATGATAAAAGCCCCTCCCCAAGCCGCTCCCAGGACGACCGCGCCAGACCTACCCGACACCCCGCCAGGCGTTGCCACGCAAGCGTTCTTCCAGCGCGCGACTTTCCAAATCGCCGCGGCTCGACTGCGCGATGCGCCGGCAGATACGGGCTTCGAGGTAGCTTTTGCCGGGCGCTCGAATGCCGGTAAGTCCAGCGCCATCAATGCTCTCTGCCATCAGCGCCGGCTTGCGCGGACCAGCAAGACGCCCGGACGCACCCAACAATTGGTGTTCTTCCGGCTTGATGACGAGCGTCGATTGGTCGACCTGCCAGGCTATGGGTTCGCCCGCGTATCGCTGGCACTGAAGGCCGACTGGCAGGCGCTGATGGGCCATTATCTGGAACAACGACAGTGTCTGCGCGCGCTGGTGGTGGTGATGGACATTCGCCATCCACTGACTGAATTCGACCGCCAAATGCTGACCTGGTGTATCGCCGCACGGCGACCACTGTTATTGCTGCTGACCAAGGCCGACAAACTCGGCCGCGGCGCCGTACATCGCACCGTCGAACAGGTAAAGCGGGCTGTGTTGGAACTCGGAACAGGCGCCGCCGAATGGATCGACGTACAAGCATTTTCGTCGACCAGGCCTATTGGCCTTGAAGAAGCCCGGCTCCGGCTGGCGCTGTGGCTGGAATTGCCAATCTGATTTCGTCAAGGTGCAACGATAAGCTCAACAAATGATTGGCCTGGGCATCATTATCCAGCTAATGGGTATCGAACCGGCCGACCCGATGTCTGCGCGATGGCCCGCGATGCGCGCGGCATGTGGATCTTTCGCGTGACGTTATCCTTATCATCTTCTCGCAATACCGCTAGGCCCAGACAGACTCGATGGCCGCACGGTATAGGTCGAGCTTCTGATGAGCGAACGCCCAATGGCGTTTCCCCTGTCGATTCCGACCGCGCTTCGCCAAAGAATGGAGTCAGACTCAGCTCGCGCTCGACAACGTTGAAGATCTGCTGAGTCAGGTTGACCATCGCGCTGATACGGTCATCCGCGTTGTCCGCATAGCGGCAGGTCGGGTTAGCGATAGCGTAACCCGACCTAAGGCTGGGGAGAGACAGGCTTGCTCAGTGAATCACAGGCTGACCATCAAATCGGGGTGAGGCAATTGCCGGAGAGAAACGTACCAACTGGCGCCGGATTCTCGTTCCGCCCTCGCGAAGCGGCAACCCGCCCATGGTCGCGCTATGGGCGGGTTGCCGCGACGTCGAGGCCGGACGAGAAGACAAGCCAGGCCAGGCGGTATGTTTCTTGACAGAAATCGCCTTAGGAAGCCTCTCCGCTGGTAATACGTCCGTGTTAGGCTATACTTGATTAATGGAAGTGGTTAACTTGCAGGAGAATTCCGATGGCAAAAAACTTCAAAGAAGTCCTTGAGTCCTTAGTGAACGAACGGATCGAGGATGGGGAAGACCCAAAAGACCTGTTCGACGAGCTTGCCCGCGAGGCGAATCTGATATTCGGGCGCTACAACCTGGAGTATGAGCTCGGAATCTTTACCAAAAAAGCCGAGATTGCCTAAGCCTCGGCCGGCCCGACATGAGTGAAGACCCCCGCGCGGCGGTCGCTCACTCTGCCGCACCCAAAATGCGCGGAGCACCAATGAATCGCTCCGCGCTTCCATATCAAAAGCAATCGCAATCCTAGCGACCGTCTGACGTGTCGACAGCGGCCTGTATGCGCTACCAAGTTGCTCCGCTCACGCTCGGACATCAGAGCCCGTAGGTTGGGATGAGGAACGAATCCCAACGCTACCGCCGTTCCCCAAAGTCTACTGCGGCGTCATCCACACAGCCCCATTCGGCCGTCACCCAACCACGATAAAGATCCCGGTGAAAGGATGAAAACTTCTGCAAGCGCCCACGCCGCATGCAGATGCTCCGGCAACACGACCCAAGCGACGCTCTCGAACGGATGCACCTCGCGAACATCACGCACGACCTTGCGCAGATCATCGATCCGGTCCACCAGCAGGCGACTCGACCGTTCCGCTAGGTTGACCGTGAAGAAATAGGTGGCGTCTTTGATCAGAGCCCGACGACAACGCATGTCCTGCAATGCCGTTTCATGTTCGTGGTGGTTGGGTGGTGGAACGAAGCACAGAGAGACCTACATCGAGTGACCGTGTTGGGATTCGTTCCTCATCCCAACCTACGCCGGCTGCCAATAATTGCGCCTGGCCCCTTTTCTGCTCTTTTCTGCTTTTCTGGCCCCTTTTCTCTCGAAATGTGGGTCATCCACCTTTTTTCGTTACATTATCGGCGAGCCAGCGAGCGAACTCCTAGGCTGTCGAAATCTGCCGTCTCACTAAAACAACTTGAGAGTGCCGAGTTTCTTCTATTAAAATCAAAAGGGCAAGAGTCATCCTGGAATCGCTTCCAAACCAACTGTCGGCGCGATCGAAACGCGCCGTTAAGGCCGAGTCAGAGCTAAGCGGCGGCGCCAAGTAGCTTAGATCGATCCGGATCGAGCCTTTCGATGATGAATTTCGCCAGAATAGACCTCTGGCTCCAATCCAGGAGAAATTCCGGTAGGCTGTGGCGTAACGCCAGGGTGACCACGCGTTCGGATGGTGCCAGACCAGGGCGGATTGTGCGCAACCAGGAGGCATAAGGATTGCCAAACCAGCCGCGGATGGCATGCTGCCAGGTACTGAGCCAACCCTTGGGCAATGCACCCAGCTTGGACGAAGACATGGTAGGCATGCAGCTTGCGCTTCACGGCTTGACGGTAAGCCGCCGTTTCCCGGTGCAGGTATTGATCCCCATTACGCCGTTTCAGTGGCTTCATCGCCTTCATCCAGAAATGGTAGTGGAATGTCCCAAACACGTGGATCGCCTGCTTGAAGGTGACCTCGATCTTGAAACGCAGCCCATAGAGACGAATGATGTCGATGGCATCCAATGTGAGGTCTGTCGACATGAGGATGAAACGTCCTCGGTGCGGGTGAATCACAATGACGAAACGCACCAGCTGTCCGGCCGGTCGCCACAGCAGATCATGCACGGCATAACGGAGTATGACCCCTTGTTCGTTATACACGGGGCTCGCTGCTTGCTCGTTCACCAGGCCCTCTTCGAACAACGAGCGCAGCTTGATCTTGCGGCCATACTTCCGCGGGCGCCCACGCCCACGAGGTTCTGTTGCGTCCTGAACGTAGGGCGTCCAAGCCACGGCATTCGAGCGCACGCGAACCACGAGATGATTGCCTTGCGCGAGCAGTCCCTTGACCATCTTCCGACACATGTCATAGCGATCGGCCACGAAGTAGTAGGATTGCTCCATGCCGAGCAGCCCGAGCAGAGCGATCATCTTGTCCATCAGCGTGCGCTTGTCTCGGTTCGTCTCCACAACGCCCTCATGAATCCGGGCAGTCAGTGGGAGCGCAAAGACGCTCTGTGCCGCCTGGATCAGAACCGCGACTGCCTGGAACGAATGGCCCATGATGTACTCGGGTTTGGTGTTCGACTCCGACTCCTGATGTAACGACTTCACTGCCGGCATCTTTCGGCCCTGCTTGCCGACCTTGATCCCATCGCCCACGAGCACCAACCGACCATTGACCTGAATCACCCCTGGGAACAGCTTCAGGACCACCTTGGTCCAGATTGCCAATCAGCGGTTCAGCTTCACTGCGCTGCTGTGAAAGCTGTCAAGCAGAGAATCGTAGCACTGCTCCTGCAGGCCAAGGGCGCGCACGATACTCGTGACCCCGAGGTTATCCGTGCGCACTGACAGACCGGCGACGCTGACAACGAACCAAAAGAACGTCTGATCGCGGGAAAACGCTGGCCGTAGCAACGAAATGATCTCCCACCAATAGAACCACAATTGCATGACAAACACCTCGAGTAGAGTCTACACAGGTGCTATAACTAGAGTCACTCAACACGATAACCAGATATGCCCTTTTGTTTTTGGTGTGTGAGTGCTGGCCCTAAACGAAAGGGACAGCTTTGATGTCACGTGAGAGGACTATAGATCCTTCCAGGATGTCTACCCATTGGTTTATCGATCTGACGGACATCGGCAGCAGCAACCCCGCCACGACCGTATTTTCACTTGCACGGATGGGGCTGCTTCAAGGAACAGATTGCTGCCAGATTGCTGGAGAACTCGGTACTCTCAAGTACATCGAAACTTGCAATAAACTCAGTATCTCCTCCTGCTCTGGTGTTGGCGTGCTGTTCTGATCGAACTCGACACCATTGACGGCAACTCTGTTACACGTGATCTGAGCTAAGCAATCGATCACTCCTCGGAAGGTCCAACGCCTCTCCGAACCCTCCTCATCTGCTGCGAACAATGGTGCCAGGCGCTGTTCCATATGCCATTGCAGGTAATATGACAGCATGCAGAGAAAGACATGGCTGCGAATCCGTTCATCCGTTTTGTGGTAAACGGGACGGATCTCCAGCTGTACGGTCTTGAGGCTGCGAAAGGCGCGCTCAACAAATGTCAAACGCTTGTACGCGTTGACAACCTCCAGGGTATTCATCGCCTGCTGATCGACGTCGCTCGCACAGGTGCACGCGGTAGTCGGGACCCAACGTGGTCTGCAGCCACTGGGCGCCGAAGGCGTTGCCGGTGTTGGAGCGCAGGTACAAGAGATCCCGGCCCATGCGCAGGACGTTGGCGGCGTCGAACACCGGCTCGTGCTCGAGCAGGCCGGGCCGGTCCGGATCTTCGAGGTTGTAGAGGGTGTCGGCCAGTTGCGGGCGCGGGGCGGCGATCCAGCGGCTGCCGGCGCGGATCGCCTGATGCATCAGGTGGCGGTAGGCGCGCGCCTCCAGATAGCGGGCGCGCATGGGCGTGGGGCATTCGATGACGGTGTCGCCGAGCGCTAGCAGCAGGTCGCGCGGACAGTAATTGTAGAGGTCGTCGCTCGCCCAGTCGGGGGTGCGCGTTGTTGCGGCACAGTCGACGGGCTCCGGGCGCATGACCTGCACGCCGTTGGCGCTGAGCAGCGCGGCCAGGGCGTCGAGGTCCTCCTCGGCCTCCGCCAGCACCTGCTCCGGGAAGGGGCCGCTCGGCACCTGGTGGCGCGGCAGGTCGTGGTAGAAGGTGGCGTGGAAGCTGCGGTCGTAGCGCGGGAAGCGCGCGCCGCGGGCGGTGCCGACGATGATCGCCTCCAGCGCATCCCATTCGTTGTGGACCGAGACGGCGGCCGGAGCCGCGGCGGCCTGCGGCGCGGGGGCGGAAAGCGCCGACACGGCGGAGATGTGGGTGTTCTGCATGGCTCGAGGTCGCGGTGAAGGCCTGTGAGAGATGCGGGTAACGCGCCGGCGGACTAGGAAATCCAAGCCGTCCTGAGGGTCCAGTTTAGCTCGGAGCGAGGACTGTAGCGGCGGCTGGGATGCGTTGTCAAGGCGAATTAAAGGGGCTGACGGGCGTTGGGCGCGCCACGGGCAAGCGCGTGCCGGAGTGCTGGGGCTCCCATCTTCAGCGCAGCGTGCCGCCGGGAGACGAGGTGGTCCGCACCGTTTCCTGCGGGAGAGGCGGCGATTAGCGTCTTGCCTGCGACTATGTCAGGGTTGGAGAAACGAAGAACGGGCTGCCGACCGAGGCCGGAAGCCCCTTAGTAGCGGTTCATGAATAACCTATACAACGCTATCCAGACATCGGCGGAGTGCAATCGGGGTCGCTATCGGAATCGGAATCGAGAGAGAAAACGCCCTATGCCATTCGGTCATGAGCAGCTCGACGTACAGCGTGCGGCCATCGAGTCTGTCGGCTGGGCCATAGCGCGACTGCAAGCATGTGAAAGGACAGCGTAACGCGAAGGATCAACTCCTGTGCGCATCTTAGGCGCGCATCGTAGGCGCGCATCGCAGGCCATCGCGCTGAACAGTGCCGAGGGTAACGGCACAGCGACGAGCGGGGATCGACGCCGGTCGTTTGAAAGCGCACGAGGCTCGGCGCTGGAGTGCGCTGCGATTCAGGACGTGCTTGCTGGTGCGCGAAGCGTTGTCCGCAGACGACAACAGCAAGCAAAAGGCACTGCTCGATCGTCGTGTGGCCATGCTCACGACGCTCAGACAGCGTGGCTAGGCGGTCAGCGAGGAGCTTGGCGGATATCGGGTTGGTCAGTTCGATACCAATGCCGATGCCGATACCGATACCGACGCCGATAGCGGTACCGAATGAGTCGGCAGGCGACACCCAAGCCAAAACCTGTTTAGCTTGTTTCTGCACCGTTACTTAGGTCGTGTTTTCGATTTGCCCGATCCGATGATCGCGACAAACTCGTGGTATGCAGGCATGTGTGTCACCTCGCCTGTGCTAGACTCGAGCGCCATGGGCAAACGCCGTGGCACCGATGCCGGGTTGTTTCAGCGCAGGCATGATGGAGAGTCATTCCACAACGACCTTCGAGTGTTCGTTTCCAGACAACCGACACCACCGGGCGCGACCCTTTGCTTGATGCCGATGGATCGAGTTTATTCACCTCTTTTGCTGGTCACTCACCACCGAGCTATTGACAGTACGTCATGATTCTTAACACTGTTGCCTTTATGGGTGTTTTGGCTTACGGCATCCGAAAATACAACCGCACCAGAACAGGTCGGCTAAAAAATCGGCTGATCGATGAGCGATCTTGGTCTTCCACCACCGTATCGCGGGATATAAAGTACCTTGCGAAACAGGGTCAGGCGAATGCCTGCGAATCGACGGGTATCCAGGAAACCGACAATCGCAAGGCCACAAAATCATTAGTCTATTCCGTCACGCTTGTTGCCTCTGGGCTGATCTATCGACCACTCGGTCTGCTTAGTGTGCCGTTTTTACTCTATGCCATCAACGAGCCGTTGCGCCACAGCTACCGATTGCTCAAAAGGGGCAAAACCGATGTCAATACTCTGATGAGTATTACAATGATCGGCTGTTTGCTTCTTGGGAAATTGATTGTCGCAAACCTATTAGTCTCACTCTACATGGTTGCATTGACGCTTACGGCCAAATCGCTGGATCGGGCGCAAGACCAGCTGGTAAACACGCTCGACCAACATCCGACACATGTTTGGAAGGTGGTCAATGACGTCGAGATAAGCATTCCCTATAACGAAATGCGCGTTGGAGACATTGTCGTTATACAGGCTGGCGAGATCATTCCAGCCGACGGCACGGTCGTATCCGGTATGGCTAGCGTCGACCAGCATATTCTCACCGGCGAGGCCAGGCCCGTCGAGCGCGAGGTCGGCGAGCAGGTATTTGCTTCAACGATTATCTTGTCGGGCAAGATTCAAGTCAAAGTCGATAAGGCTGGCGAAGATAGCACCGCTGCGAATATCACCCGTATCCTGACTGAAACGATCGATTTCAAATCCAGCACACAATTACGCGCTGAACAACTGTCAGAAGAATTGGTTAATCCGGTTTTGGTTGCCGGGGGCGTCGCCTTGCCACTCTTGGGATTCAGCAGCGCATTGGCGGTAATCAGTGCGCACCCCAAGAATAAGATCATGCTGGTCGCGCCACTGACGATACTCAATTATTTAAGGATGGCATCGAGTGCCGGCATCCTAATCAAGGACGGACGTTCGCTCGAATTGCTCAACCAGGTGACAACACTCGTATTCGACAAGACCGGCACATTGACCGAGGAGATACCCCATGTTGGTCTGATTCATACTTGTGCGGTTACCACTTCTACCGAAATCCTCGCGTTTGCAGCGGCGGCGGAATCCAAACAGACACACCCGCTGGCTCAGGCAATCCTTCAGGAGGCGAAGGTCCGTGACCTGGAGTTACCCTCTGTCAAGGATAGTGAATACCGGATTGGCTATGGCCTGACGGTGACGATCGAGAACCGAGTCGTCGATGTGGGCAGTGAGCGCTTTATGCGATCGCTCGACATTCCGCTACCCGAGGAGATCCAACGGCAACAAAAACGCGCACACGAGGAGGGCTACACACTGGTGATGGTTGCAGTCGACCAGCAACTTGTCGGTGCCATCGAGTTGTTGCCGACGATACGACAGGAAGCAAAAGCCGTCATCCAAGCGTTGAAGCGGCGTGACCAGATCACAGCCACATACATCATTTCTGGTGATAACGAAGGACCAACCAAGCAATTGGCGGCGGCCCTGGGCATTGACCATTTCTTTGCCGAGGTTCTGCCCCAGAGGAAGGCCGAATTGATCGAGGAACTGCAACAGCAGGGCCATTGCGTATGCTACATTGGCGATGGTATCAATGACGCTATTGCGCTAAAAAAGGCGCATGTCTCCATCTCTCTGCGAGGCGCCTCGACGATTGCAACGGACACTGCTCAGATCGTGCTCATGGATCAGGGTCTGTCCCACCTTGGCAATCTATTCGACCTGGCCAAGCGTTTCGAATCCAGCATGAACAGAACCTTCGCTATCCTGCTGGCTCCGGCACTGCTCGGCATCAGCGGAGCCTTCTTTTTGGGCTTTGGTGTCGCGCATGCCATTGCCTTGAATATGCTTGGGCTCTTTTTAGGTATCGCAAATGCTGCTATACCCGCGCTGCAGCCACCACGACAGCATCTCGGCTCTGGCGGTATCTCTGGCAAGACCGCTGCCAAGGAGTCCATCGATCTTGACAATACTCAGGTAATTGCCGAAGAGAAACGGACCAACTGGCGCCGGATTCTCGTTCACCTCAGCAAAACGCGGCAACCCGCCCATAGCCGCCCCATGGGCGGTTGCCGCGACATCGAGGCCGGACGAGAAGACAAGCCTGTGGTATGTTCCCCCACAGAAATCGCTCAGTAGCGGTTCATGAATAACCTATACCACGCTATCCAGACATCGGCGGAGTGCAATCGGGATCGGGGCCACTATCGGAATCGGAATCGGAATCGAGAGAGAAAACGCCCTATGCCATTCGGTCATGAGAAGCTCGACGTAGAGCGTGCGGCCATCGAGTCTGTCGGCTGGGCCATAGCGCGACTGCGAGCATGTGAAAGGACAGCGTAACGCGAAGGATCAACGCCTGTGCGCATCTTAGGCGCGCATTGCAGGCCATCGCGCTGAACATGGCCGGAGGTAACGGCAAAGCGACGAGCGGGGATCGACGCCGGTCGTTTGAAAGCGCACGAGGCTCGGCGCTGGAGTGCGCTGCGATTGAGGACGTGCTCGCTGGTGTGCGATGCGTTGTCCGCAGACGACAACGGCAAGCAAAAGGCACTGCTCGATCGTCGTGTGGCCATGCTCACGAAGCGCGGACAGCGTGGCTAGGCGGTCAGCGAGGAGCTTGGCGGATAGCGGGTTGGTCAGTTCGGCCTTGTTCACAACTCCAACCAACTGACGAGCGGATGTTTGTGGCTTTTCCGTAAGACATTGGTTTTAAAATTAAAATACAGGGGCGTTCGAGGCTAATCCCAAGCCTTGGCCGAGCTTATGAACAAGGCCGTCAGTTCGATACCGACGCCGATACCGATACCGACGTTGATACCGATACCGACGCCGATAGCGGTACCGAATGAGTCGGCAGGCGACACCCAAGCCAAAAACCTGTTTAGGAATAGAAATTTATTAACTTGTGCACTCCTGAGAAGCAGCAGGAACGGCGCGATAATTCCATGCTGGCAAAAACGTATCAAAGAGGATGCGCATGTTTTGCTTGAAATCTGCCGCCACTTTTCGCCCCGTTTCATAGACCTTATCGATGACATGAACGAACGCCTTGAGTCCCGTTGAAGTGTGGGTGTTTTCCATGAGTTCCTTGACCAACTCGGTACTGGTGAAAATCACGCCTTGGCAGGCACGGGTCACATGGGGAAAGAGACGGTGTTCGATGGGATTGTACTTAGAACAGTAGGGCGGATAATGAGCAATGCGAATTTCGATCCCAAGCTCATCGGCGAGGCTCTGCAAGTCCTGTTTAAAGAGGTAGTGACGGGAACTGTTACTCCCGCCCCCATCGCACAGCACCAGGATGGAGGTAGCGCTGGGATAGTGTAGGCGACCGTGGTTATACCACCAATGCCGAAAACTGTCGCAGGCAAATTCACTGGTATCGTGGCTATTCCCGAGTTGGATGTAGCCGACATTATGCTTGATGTCATAGAAGCTATGCGGAATGATGACCCCTTCAGCAAAGCTGTTGAAATCATGGTCGTAGGTGTGCAGGGCTTCTAAGGTATACAACTGCCCGTCACGGTAAAAATTGCCAAGATTTTCTTTCTTCTTGGTATCCATGCTGACGATCGGATTGCCCGCGGCCTGATCGGCGGCTTTGAGTTGCGTGATCTTCTCAAATTGGGCATCGCGGTGTTTGATCTCGTCCTTCATGGTCGTTTTCTTCTGCGCTTTGCGGCGACGGTAGCCATGTTTTTTTAACAGCTTGCGCACGACCCATTGGCTGATCTGGATCTGATGATCTTCTCGCAATGCCGCGACAATCTCACCCAGGGTGAGGTTCGTCCAGCGGACCTTTTCATCCATCGGATCGCCCGCGGTATGATGGCGTAGAACCGCCAGGAACTTCTCGTCCAACGATGGCCCCCACGTCTGCTCATAGGGGCGACGACCACCACCAGGTTTGCGCACCCGGGGCTTGGTCCCGACTTTGTCCCCGCGAAGCTGCTCGTGTACCTCGCGCTCAGATAAACCGCTCATCTCGCGCGCGCCTTTGCTTACGGTGTTTCGGCTGCAACCCAGTACCTCCGCAATATACACGCGACCACCGCGACCATACTTCAAGGCTTCTAAGCCTGCATACAGACGGCGATCTTTCTCATTCAGGCCCATATAGAAACGACGCATCGATTCCTCTACTTGGGGGGAATAACGCTCCATTTAGGTCTCCAGAAGTTTGGCTTGGTTGCAGAGGCTAAAATGATACTATACCTTCTCCCTTCTGATGAGCTGCACAAGTTATCTAATTTCCGTTCCTTAGCTTGTTTCTGCACCATCGCTTAGGGCTTTGCTCGATTGTCGATCAATGGCAACTGTATCTGTTGCCGACGCTTGGCTTTGCATCGCAGCGCTTTTTAACCTTGCCTGAGGGCAAATCCGCGTAGACCAATCCAGGAGAATACGATTTATGTTTCGTCGATACCCATTTATCTCGTTCGTTAGCATTATCCTGCTGCTTTCGGCCAGTTTTTATGGTCACGCCAAGCCAGATAAGTCACTTGCCGAATCACAGCTCATTGTCACGACTTCCAGCGGGCCGGTTGTCGGCATGCGCGACGGCGGTGTTCGGGTGTTCCTCGGTATACCCTATGCGACGCCGCCTGTCGGGGAATTGCGTTGGCGACCGCCGCAACCCGTCAAGGCTTGGAGCGAGCCGCTCCAGGCCAACGAACTCGGGTCCGCTTGCTATCAGCCCGAGCGTGCGTCTGAACCGCTCAACATGGAAATGAGCGAGGATTGTCTCACCCTGAATGTTTGGTCCGGGGCATCCGGTTCGGCGGAAAAAAAATTGCCGGTCATTCTTTGGATCCATGGCGGCGGCTTCAAGCGCGGCAATGGAGGGCTGTTTGTTGGCAAGCACCTCGCGGAAATGGGTCATGTGGTCGTCACGTTCAATTATCGTCTGAATGTATTCGGCTTCCTGGCACACTCGGCACTCAGCGCAGAGGATGACGCCTATCCTGCTTCCGGCACCTATGGCTTGATGGACCAGCAATTGGTCTTGAACTGGGTGCAGGAGAATGTTTCCGCCTTCGGCGGCGATCCTGAGAATGTTACCTTGATGGGCGAATCAGCTGGTGGCATCAGCGTTTGTACACATTTAGTGATGCCATCGAGCTTTGGCAAGTTCCACCGCGCAATCATGCAAAGCGGCCCATGTGAGCTTGATGTTCCGCTGGCAGTGGGCGAGCAAAGTGGCCGTAAAGTCGCTGCCAAGCTCGGCTGCGCCGACGCTGAAGATCGTCTCTCCTGCATGCGTTCCAAGACGCCAGAGGAGTTGCTCTCCATCGGTATGTCCTTCTATCCGGTGTACGATGGTATTATCTTACCCGACGCGCAATCGAAGCTCCTCGCCCAGGGCAAGTTTGCCAGGGTTCCAGTCCTACTAGGCACAAACAAAGACGAACATACCCGCCAGACTTTGTACTTCGGGGACATGTGGGATCTCGACGATGCTGGGTACGAAGCACAAGTGGAATCGACTTTTGCCGGGACGGAGATCGATGCCGAAGCAGTGATGACCCAGTACCCCGCGGCGAAATACAAGAGCCCCGGCTGGGCTCTATCGACCGTGCTGGGAGAATGGACGTTTAGTTGTCCCGTGCGCCGAAATGGGCGTGTTTTAGCAAAGGAGAATCCGATTTATCTCTATCGCCTGACCTATGAAAGGCCTACGTATATGGGCGATGTCGGCGCCTTCCATACCGAGGATCTGGAGTTTGTCTTCCATGAAACCAAGCGTGCAAACTTGCAGCTAAAGCCAGATGAGAAGGCTTTTTCGCGCAAGATGATGGGTTATTGGAGTCGCTTCGCCAAGACCGGAGACCCGAACGGTGGCGACGGAATCGCTTGGCCGCAGTATACGTCGGCTGAGGATCAGTACATGGATTTTGCCGATCTCGACAGCATCGAAGTCAAATCCGGTTTCTTGCCGCAGTGCGACTTCTGGGATCAGTGGTTCACTTACTACTAGTAGAGCGGTACAGAAATCCCGAGGCGGTTCGTTGTCGTTGTCGTAATCGTAGTCGTTATCGAGCATTCGGCTAAGACGATTATGACAACGACAACGACAACGACAACGATAACGACCGGAGACTGTCTTGGAACATCTGCACCGAGGCACTAGAATCCGCCAACGCTTGTTCGCATGCCGATGCCTGCGAACGAGCACGGATTGCCGTGGTGCCAAACCGATCCTGCAGATCTCAACCATCGCTGGGTACACATGAGTAGACCGCACATTATCATTTTGGGAGGTTCCGGTAATACAGGCCGAATGATTGCGGAACTCTTATTGCAGCAGGCCGATGTCGATTTGACACTCGCCGGCAGGCGGCTGGCCAAAGTGCAAGCTGTTGCAGATGAGCTGCGCCAGAAGCACGAGAACAGGCAGATCTCAGCAATTCAGGTCGATGCCGGCGACCTGGCAGGTCTCGAAAAGGCATTCGCTCGAGCCGACTTCGTTGTGGTCTCCTCGAGCACGATCGAACATACTCGATTTGTCGCCGAGGCAGCATTGAAAGCGGGCATCGGCTATTTCGATCATCAACCGACAAGTCGGGACAAGATAGCGACGCTGAAGTCTCTGAAAACTCGCATTATCGAGGCTGGTTGCTGCTTTATCACCGAGGGCGGCGTGATCCCCGGTCTGCCTGCGATGCTAGTGCGTTACCTCGCGCCCAGGTTCGACCGTCTCGAGAGCGCACAAGTCGCCTTTGTGATGCAGGATGATAAAGCCCCCTCCCCAGAGACACTGATCGAACTGAAGACGCAGTGGAAACAGTATCAGCCACTGGTATTCAAACAAGGAACATGGCAGCTTGCCGAACAAATGGTCGAATTCGATTTTACCGAGTCCTTTGGCACAAAGCCCTGTATGGCATGTTACCTGGACGAACTTGAATCGTTGCCGAAGGAGATCGCGTCGCTCCGCGAGGTCGGATTCTATATCGGCGCCTTGGCGAGCAACTGGTTCATGCGTTGGGTTGCACGACCGATTACTTCTCTCATTCCAACGCGGTCTCTAGGTTTTCGCCGGTTGTCGGCCAGGTTACTATCCTGGGGGATTCGCTTCAATCCGCCCCCCTACCTGATGATGATCATGGTCGAAGGGCGCGGTTGGTGTAATGGCGAATCTGTGTTTATGCGCCTCAGGCTTTCGCATCCCAGCTCCTATTTCGTCACCGCCGCTTCCTCGGTGGCTTGCCTGCTGCAATATCTCAGTCAGGATATTCCCCCTGGACTCTGGTATCAAGCCGATGCGGTGGATGATGAGCGCATGTTGAGCGACCTACAACGTCTTGGCGTCAAGGTCGAAATCGAGACTGTCGCATCCCACTGATCTGTCGATACGCTCTGCTCATGCATCATCGACACAACGCGAGCTATTCAACACCAAGCCGACAGGAGACAGCATGTCCGAACCACTCGACCTCACATCAGGTCAACAAGCCTATCTTGACGCCTTTATTAGCCGATTCGCGCAGCGTACCCAGCAGTCGAAGGCGTATAAAGATAAATACCGCGTACCCTTTGCAGATATGCGAGGCATGTTAGTCTTCAACCCCTTGACCAAGGAAATCAGTTATCCGATCGTCGCGCGAGATGCCGATCAGGCCTACATCTGGGATTTGGATGGTAACGAATATCTCGACCTGACGATGGATTTTGGTGCAAATCTGCTCGGCCATAAACCCCCTTTCCTGCTTGAAGCACTTCATGCGCAGATCGATGCGGGGATGCCTATTGGCCCCCAGTCAAAGCTGGCCGGAGAAGTCTCGGTCTTGGTCAGCGAACTGACCGGGATGCCCAGGATCGCCTTTTCCAACTCCGGCACCGAAGCCGTCATGACGGCCCTCCGTCTAGCGCGTGCAAGCACAGGACGGAACAAAGTCGCATTCTTCGAGACCTCGTATCACGGGCATTCAGACGCGACACTGGCTATACCTGGACCGGACGCTATCGGTGTGCCTGCATATCCAGGCGTGCTAGACAAGACCGTAGAGGCAAGCTATGTGTTGTCCTATGGCGACCCTGAGGCACTTGATTTTATCCAAGCCCATGGCCGAGAGCTGGCAGCGGTGCTGGTCGAACCCGTCCAGAGCCGCAACTCGACCCTCCAGCCCGTCGATTTTCTCAAAGAACTCAGGGAGATAACCGAACGCCACGGCATCGTCTTGATCTTTGACGAGATCATGACCGGCTTTCGCGTCCATTCCGGCGGCGTCCAGGCAATGTTCGGCGTACAAGCCGATATCGTGACCTATGGCAAGATTATCGGAGGCGGTCTACCGATTGGTCTCGTGACTGGCCGTGAACGATTCATGGATCAGATTGACGGTGGATACTGGCAGTTTGGTGATGACTCTATGCCCGGCGTCGAGATGACATTCTATGCCGGCACCTTCTGCAAGCATCCGCTGGCCTTGGTGGCGGCACGTGCCGTGCTCCAACACCTGCGACAACAGGGGCCGGACTTACACCTGGCCCTGAATGCGCGCGTCGACAGATTCGCGCACAAAGTCAACGCCTATTTTGAAGAGAACGACTTATTACCGCGAATCCAAAACTTCGGCTCGATCTTTCGCTTCAATTTACCACGACGCCGGTCTCGTGCCTTTGTCAAAGGTTTCCCCCTCGAGATGGAGCTTTTGTTCTTTAACTTATTGGAGCGCGGTTATTATCGTTGGGAAGGGGGCATCTCGTTTATTTCTACCGCGCACACCGATGCGCATATGGATGGGTACTTTGCGGCAATACAGGAGAGTATCGAAGCGCTGCAGGAGGCTGGCTTCTCATTCAGGGATCTGTAATGCAAAGCCTAACAGACAAGGTTGTGTTGATCACCGGCGCCGGGTCCGGCATCGGACGAGCTACTGCCCTCAAAATGGCCCGAGCGGGTGCGACCGTGGTCGCTGCTGACATCGTTGTCGATACGGGAGAGGACACAGTCCAATCGATAAGAGCGGATGGCAAGCATGCCACTTTCGTTCGCTGCGACGTCGGCGACAGCGATGACGTCCGGCGTTTGTTAAACATCATCGTCGATCGCTACGGTCGACTGGATTGCGCGTTCAACAACGCCGGCATCGCAGAGACCCAATATTCACCTGGCGACCATGGCTTTTCCGAGGACAACTGGCACAGGATCATTCGCACCAATCTGACAGGAACCTGGCTATGCCTGAAATATGAAATCCAACAAATGCTCCAACAGCGTGCCGGCACCATCGTCAATATGTCGTCCATCGTCGGATTGGTCGGTGAGGCGGGAGAGACCGGTGCGTATAGCGCATCGAAGCATGGGATCATCGGCTTGACCAAGACCATTGCGCTCACCTACGCGAAGCAAGGTATACGAGTGAATGCGATCTGTCCCGGTGGTGCGGAAACCCCCAAACTTACCCAGCTCGCATCTGATCCCGATACAAGTCGATTAGTCGACGCATTTGTCGCTCAAACACCTATGCAGCGATTGGCCCAGCCGGAGGAGATCGCCGATGCCGTGATCTGGCTGTGCTCGGATCATGCCACCTATGTGACCGGACACACATTGGTCGTCGACGGTGGTTATCTCGCGCAGTGATAGTCAACCACTGGTTCCGTGCAGGGCGATGAACGCCGTTGAGGATGCTAACCTGTTCGTAAACCCAGGCGATATCTCAACGGCGTCAAAGATGCGGCTTTCTGGCTGTGCTGATCGCTTGATTCGACACAGGTGGCGCTAGGTGATGGTGCAGAAACAAGCTAAACAGGTTTTTGGCTTGGGTGTCGCCTGCCGACTCATTCGGTACCCCTATCGGCGTCGGTATCGGCGTCGGTATCGGTATCGGCGTCGGTATCGAACCGACCAACCCATCCGCCAAGCTCCTCGCTGACCGCCTAGCCACGCTGTCCGCGCTTCGTGAGCATGGCCACACGACCATCGAGCAGTGCCTTTTGCTTGCCGTTGTCGTCTGCGGACAACGCATCGCACACCAGCGAGCACGTCCTCAATCGCAGCGCACTCCAGCGCCGAGCCTCGTGCAATTTCAAACGACCGGCGTCGATCCCTGCTCGTCGCTTTGCCGTTACCCTCGGCAATGTTCAGCGCGATGGCCTACGATGCGCACCTACGATGCGCACCTACGATGCGCACCTACGATGCGCACAAGAGTTGATCCTTCGCGTTACGCTGTCCTTTCACATGCTCGCAGTCGCGCTATGGCCCAGCCGACAGACTCGATGGCCGCACGCTCGACGTCGAGCTGCTCATGACCGAATGGCATAGGGCGTTTTCTCTCTCGATTCCGATTCCGATTCGGGTGCAACCCGCCCAGCGCGACCTGATCGGGATTGGGATAAGCGATACCGTCGAACACCATGAATCGCAGCGGTCGCCCGCAAGCGGGCTCCTACCCAGGGCCGAGCGTATGGTTGGTGTGCACATCTTTCGATCGATGAGCTTGGGGCTGTTGGCAGAGATGACATTGCCGCGCCGGGATCGGTAGGAGCCCGCTTGCGGGCGACGGAGAGCCCGAGGCCATCGCGACGGTCGCCCGCAAGCGGGCTCCTACCCAGGGCCGAGCGCATGGGTTGGTGTGCACATCTTTCGATCGATGAGCTTGGGGCAGTCGGCAGAGATGACATTGCCGCGCCGGGACCGGTAGGAGCCCGCTTGCGGGCGACGGAGAGTCCGAGGCCATCGCGACGGTCGCCCGCAAGCGGGCTCCTGCCCAGAGCCGAGCGCATGGGTTTTGGTCTGCACGTCTTTCGCTCGATGAGCTTGGGGCTGTCGGCAGAGATGACATTGCCGCGCCGGGACCGGTAGGAGCCCGCTTGCGGGCGACGGAGAGCCCGAGGCCATCGCGACGGTCGCCCGCAAGCGGGCTCCTGCCCAGAGCCGAGCGCATGGGTTTTGGTCTGCACGTCTTTCGCTCGATGAGCTTGGGGCTGTCGGCAGAGATGACATTGCCGCGCTGGGACCGGTAGGAGCCCGCTTGCGGGCGACGGAGAAGCCCGAGGCCATCGCGACGGTCGCCCGCAAGCGGGCTCCTGCCCAGAGCCGAGCGCATGGGTTGGTCTGCACGTCTTTCGATCGATGAGCTTGGGGCTGTCGGCAGAGATGACATTGCCGCGCTGGGACCGGTAGGAGCCCGCTTGCGGGCGACGGAGAGCCCGAGGCCATTGCGACGGTCGCCCGCAAGCGGGCTCCTACCCAGGGCCGAGCGCATGGGTTGGTGTGCACATCTTTCGATCGATGAGCTTCGGGCTGTCGGCAGAGATGACATTGCCGCGCTGGGACCGGTAGGAGCCCGCTTGCGGGCGACGGAGAGCCCGAGGCCATCGCGACGGTCGCCCGCAAGCGGGCTCCTACCCAGGGCCGAGCGCATGGGTTGGTGTGCACATCTTTCGATCGATGAGCTTGGGGCAGTCGGCAGAGATGACATTGCCGCGCCGGGATCGGTAGGAGCCCGCTTGCGGGCGACGGAGAGCCCGAGGCCATCGCGACGGTCGCCCGCAAGCGGGCTCCTACCCAGGGCCGAGCGCATGGGTTGGTGTGCACATCTTTCGATCGATGAGCTTGGGGCTGTTGGCAGAGATGACATTGCCGCGCCGGGACCGGTAGGAGCCCGCTTGCGGGCGACGGAGAGCCCGAGGCCATCGCGACGGTCGCCCGCAAGTGGTCTCCTACCCAGGGCCGAGCGCATGGGTTGGTGTGCACGTCTTTCGATCGATGAGCTTGGGGCTGTTGGCAGAGATGACATTGCCGCGCTGGGACCGGTAGGAGCCCGCTTGCGGGCGACGGAGTGTCCGAGGCCATCGCGACGGTCGCCCGCAAGCGGGCTCCTACCCAGGGCCGAGCGTATGGTTGGTGTGCACATCTTTCGATCGATGAGCTTTGGGATGTCGGCAGAGATGACATCGCGTGTTGCCGCGCCGGGGTTTGCCTCATCGACGACGGTCGTCTTGTCGGCAATCGGGCAAATCACAGTCACATCGGCCCCGACGGCTTGCAGACTCGAGCCCAGGTGCCGCAGGTGCTCGGCGCCGTTGGGCGTCATGGCTTGGCAAATGGCGCTGGAGATGATCTTGCCATCATCTGCCTGCACATTGATGGAAAAGGCGCAGATCATCGCGGCGAACAACGCCGGTACCTTCGATTGGTTTTGACGCCTATTTCTATCCTCGAGGTCGGGTATTTGCCTGCTATCGGCAATCCCTAACCTACAGATCGGATGGAGAACAACATGTGAAGGGATGCATCGAACGATCGCGACATTTTCCCTTGTAAGGACCGCATGCGCTGTATCTCTGACCTCTGATCCTCTGGATCTCGATAACCATATGAATTTTAATTGAAATAGAATCCAATGCCAGCGTTCGGAGACCTTCCGTCGAAGAATAGGGATGCTGAAAAACAGCAACCAGTAAACGGGGACAGATCCTGAGACATGCGCACAAAAATACCCTTTACTACAAGCGCAGATCATGAGATCCGAACCGGCAGCAAACCGTTTCCGTGCCGCACCATCGTCCAGCACGGGCGGCAATTTTGCAGCATGACTCCGAGGCTAAAAAAGTGTGTCGAAAAAACGGGTGCTACCTGGGTAGAATGTTCAGCTATTCAACCAGAATGAAGTTTGATTCATGTTCTTCGAAGGCAGCGCTCAGCAAATAGCTGCCCAGCAAACTTCAGGTTTCTCACGCCCTGATGTCATGTCTTTTCGATCCCGATCCCAAACCCGATCAAGTCGCGCTGGGCGGGTTGCACCCTTCCGATTCCGATAGCGACCCCGACCCCGATCGACCCCGGCCCCGATTGCACTCCGCCGATGTCTGGATAGCGTGGTATAGGTTGTTCATGAACCGCTGCTAGGCGGGTTGCGCCCCCACCAGGTTCCACACGACGGCCCTGATCGATGCCTAGGCGGGCGAACCGACAACAGGTTGATACAACTCTTCCCTGCGGTCCTGATGTACCTTTATCTCGCTTCTTACCGTCTGGATGAATTCGAAGTCGATCTCCGCGGAGATGATGCCCTCATGCACCTGCGTCCCGCTCGCCATCAGGTTACCATAGGGTCCCACAATCATACTCGTTCCGGCAAAAGGTACGCCGGTGTCATTGCCAAGTCGGCCTGTCGCGGCAACATAGACCTGATTCTCGATTGCTCTCGCTAGCACCAAGGTGCGCCAATGCATGAGTCGCACCAGCGGCCATGCCGCGGGAATCACCAGAATCTCTGCACCGGAGAGTGCGAGGGCACGCGCAATCTCGGGGAAGCGAATCTCATAGCACGTCATTAGGCCGAATACGTGCCCTTCCAGCCTGATTATCCCCAAAGCGGAACCAGCCTTCAGGTACTCGTGTTCTCGCATCGGTTCAGCGGTAATTAAATGTGTCTTACGATATGTTCCAACAATCTCACCGTGCCTGTCGATACAGACCACAGCGTTGAAGACATCCTCCCCCACTCTTTCGGATACACCCGCGATGACACCTATGGCGAGTTCCTTTGCAGTCTGTCGGAGCTGCGGAACGGCGCCTCTCGACCAATCGCAAGCGGTACGCAAGATCTCTGGCATGTCATATCCGGTGTCGCACATCTCGGGCAATATGACGATCTCGTGGCCGGCCTCTTTCGCTTTCTTTATGTAAGCGACCATCCTGGAGACATTCTCGGTGACGTCTCCGGACTTTAGGTCAATCTGTGCCAGGGCGATCTTCATGCTGGCTTCGACCTGTGGCTCATTCCAAACCGTTGCATCTGCTTGTCCAGATACTCCGCTGTTCCATTCATCAGCTTTTCGGCTATGACGTCTACATGTCGTTTTTGCCAGCTTTCCAGCTCCGTTCCTTTCACCCACTGATTGAAAGCGCCTAAAGCTGGTCCACAATGAATCTGATAGTCCACCTTCTGTTCTGTACTACCATGCATCGCTAGCCGCATGCTATGAATAAAGTACCATCGAAATACCAACGCCATCTTGTGCTTGGGGTTGTTCTCGGCTTTCTCGATTTCAGAGGCTTTCGTCTTCAAATAGTAGGCCTTGGTTTCGGAATAGACCTCATCGAAGCTACGCCTAAAGTATTTTTCTTGAATCTGTGTTCTCGTTTTGATATCGATCTCCTCCCAAGAATGGTGTTGCCGGTAGAGTTCGAACAGCTTGTTGGCTCGAGCCGGAAAGAATAGGCCCTTGCGCACCACTTGTATCTTGGCTCCCAGTTCGAACATGTCCCCGGCCGGGGCGTAGTCCGTATCCTGCACATTGATCTGCTGTAATAGATTCTTCGCTGCTTCACTGGTACCGGCTTCGACCGTACATTGATTGATCGAACCGGTCAGTATAAAGTCAGCACCGAGCGTAAAGGCACTGGCTGCGGCTTCCGGCGTACCTATTCCGCCGGCTGCCCCCACTCCCACCGGTTCGACATAACCCTGTCGCCTTACCAGTTCGTTTCTCAGGCGAATAATCGTTGGGAGCACCACCGACATGATGCCCATGTCCGTATGCCCTGCCGAATCCGACTCCACGCATAGATCATCCGCCATCGGAATGCGTTTCGCCAGATCCGCCTGCGCTGCGGTGACCTCCTGCTCCTGAAGTAATTTCCGCACGAGCTTCTCCGGGGGAGGACTCAGAAACAGCTGGGCCACTTCCGGCCGCGAGATCTTCGCAATGATTCGGTTTTCGATCACGACCTTGCCGGCCGGCCCAGGTTTCAACCCTTTGAGACGGTATTTGACCAAGGCCGGGGTCATCTGCATGAAAGCTGCAGCCTCTATGGTTCGAATCCCATACCTCAAATACAGGGAAATGACCTCGTCTTCTCTTTCCAGGTTGTCTGGCGAATGAAGAAAGTTCATTCCGTATGCTTGACCGCTTGCCAATGCGCCCTGGATACAGATGATCGCCTCCTCGATCTCGGGCAGCCTGACTCCTCCTGTACCGAAGAACCCCATCAGTCCGGCCTTGCCCATCTTGATCACTAGATCCGTCGACGCAATTCCCTTGACCATTGCTCCTGAAAGATAGGCGTGCTTTAGGTTATACCGTTGTCGAAATGCCTCACTTCCAAGGTTCTCGGCCCGGACTGCAGACGCTGAACCAGCTTGCTTGACTTCACCGCGAGGGCTCTGCACATCTTGCACCAAGACTTCCGGCTTCGTCTCCTGCTTGATCTGATTAACCAGCCTGGTAAGCACCTGCCCAGGACCGACCTCGATGAATTCGACTTCTCCTTTGGTCATCAGATACTGAATCGTTTCCACCCACCTTACCGGCGAGTGTATTTGCGATACCAGGTTGTCGGCTATCTTGGCTTTTGCATATGCCCGCGCATCGACATTCGCGATCACCGGTATTTGCAGCTCGCTGAAACGAGTCGGTTGCAAAGAGTTTCTGAACTCTTCTGCCGCATTGGTCATGTGACGCGAATGAAAGGCACCGCTGACATTGATCTGCGCGAACTGTGCCTCGGACTTTTCGAAGACTTTCGCCGCCTTTTGTATATCCTCCGACAAACCGCTGATAACGGTCTGTGATGGCGTATTGTAATTCGCGATATCAATTCCGACTAACCCAGCTTTTGCCAGCATTTCGGCAATTTCCTCCGCGGGAATCTGCAATATCGCTGCCATGGCACCGCCAGATGCTTTACTCATCAGCCTCGCGCGTCGCTGAACGAGCTGCAATCCAGTCGCGAAATCGAATGCACCTGCCGCCAGCAGCGCATTGTATTCCCCCAAACTGTGGCCAGCCACAAAATCCGGCTGTTTGCCGGTCTCCATTAATCTTTTGAAATAATGCAGCGCGTTTACCGTATAGATCGCTGGTTGGGTATATTCCGTTTGCTTGAGTTTTCCATTTGGGTCAAGTAAACATAATTCGGCGATCGAGTATCCCAAAACCCCATCGGCTTGCGATACGAGTTCTTTGAGCTCATCGAAGAGTCCCTTGCCCATCCCTGGGTATTGTGAGCCTTGGCCAGGGAAAACCCATGTTGTCATCTCGTTATAACTCCTCACCAGAATCGCGAAAGGCTATACGCCCGATCCGCAGCGCTCAAGTCGATCAAGCAAGATAGTCATGTAACACTTCGCCGCTGTTCAGCTCGAGTGCACAGTCCGCCGCATATAATCCACCAACGATCTCCAGCACGGGTATGGCATCAGGCTGCCCCTTCGACAGTTCCCCAAGACGCATGCTGATCTCTTCTACGGTATAGCTTTCGTTCAGAGTCTGGATAACTGGAACTGCTGCGAGCTGTTTCACTGCGAAGTTGGCATCGCCTGTCACCGTCGGGATCAACTTCAGCACAAAGTCTTCAGCATGGATTGTCTTGCGCGGCCTCGCTGTGCCCAATCGCATACTGGCTTCGATCAGGGTCAGGCCGTCCTTGACGACTTTGGTTTGGAGTCTCCCACCCTCCTCCGTCAACGAGAAGTCATCCGCAGAGATCTTCGGATAGCCCCAAATCTCACGGCCGATCGTGATCGGCATCGAACGATCCAGGTACAGTGCCGGCACATAAAAACCTTCCCGACGACCAAAGCTTGCGGCAAAAAAATAACCTGCCTCATAGTAGCTGATGTCCATCGGTGCCACGATCCGGAGATCCCCTACGAAGGCATTGATCAGCGAATCGCTGTTGGGTACTAGGCCGTCCGGCACAAGCCTGCCTAGAAACTCTGGCTCGGTCCGAAATGTAACCACCAGCATACGATTACCTGCGTAGCTGTATGGCGGAAGCGAATAAGGTAGCTGCATGGGATTGCCCTTCTTGCGTTGCTCTTGTTGCGATCCTCGAGCACCAAAGTGTACTCGACAATACTGCCTACACTGTTGTCAAAACCTGCTCATCGTCCTGTGCCCATCCTTCGACTTCACCAAAGATGGTTCGCGCGTTGTCGAACCAACCGTCGACGAATGCTCGGATGGTCTCTTCCCGATAGATTTCTTTCGAGTAACGCACAATGATCTGCAGATCACGATCACCCGTTCTCGCAATGATATCAAGGAGATACGCGCATTCATGTGGTGGTGGTTCGAAAAGCCGATATTCCAGCTCCACGCCATCTAGCTCCGGCATCAAGTGCATCGGCTGATAATTCAGACGCACCGCGCCCACCGCATGCGCCCTTGGTAGCCTGCCCTGATTGCTCAAAACTTCGTAGGTCAAGCCTCCCATCGGTAGCGCCTTGATCTGTGCCTGGAACTCGGCTAGTTGCCCCTCCAGTGGTTTAGTCAGGTCCAATGAAACAGGCACATCCCCAGCAAACCAGCCGACTACGCCCGCGTATTGCCGTTTGCAGTCCAGGTTTCTCCGATGCAGCCTGTGTGCCAGCACCGGATTGCTGGTTTCCGTCCAAACGCCCAGCTGCCGATACAAAGCCACCGCAATACAATCGAAAAGACGAACCTTCAGGGCAGCCATATCGATATTCCAATCGCACCACTGCAGCGAGCGCTCGAACATGCTTTGCGTTGCGATCCTGTTGTCACCTTGCGGGTTATCCTTGGGGCAGCACATGCTCGTCTTGCTCAGCCGTTCCGACCAGAACTCGAAATGCTTGTCCAGCGTGCTTGTGTCACCCAATAGATCGACTTCTCTCACATAGTCCCGACAGTTCTCCTGCGCTCCTTGCAGTTCCTCCTGGCGTCCCCGGTAAAGCGAGAAAAGGTCGCGATCCATCACCGTCAAGGCCACACCATCGGCAATCAAATGATGTACGACCATCAGCATCCGATATTCCTGCTCCGTGAGCTTCAGAATAGAACACGCGAGTAGCGGCGCCCGGTGAATATCGATTCGGGCATTCAGCTCTCGCTCGACGGCGGACAAACGTTCCGCCTGTGCCGCTGCATTGTAGGAGGAAATGTCTTCGAAGTCGGGCTGTACCAGGACTTGCCGATATTCTCGCTGCACCCAGACCGAATCGTGCAAGGCAAACGCTGTCCGCAAAGCACCATGATGGTCCACGACCATTTGCAGACAATTTGCAAGTCGCTCTACATCGAATGCTGGGTCTACAATCTTGAAGATTTGAACAATATGCCAGACCGGGTCGTCACCAAACCGCTGCATAAAGGCAGTCTGCGCTGGATTCAGAGCGTACTCGACATGCTGCTGCTCCTCCTCCAGCCCCTCCGGCACTCCCGCCGACACCCCCGCCAGCTTATAGCCTAGTCTTTCTGCTAATTCGACAGTATCCGGCCTCATTTGCCGGACCTTGTCCTTGTGCTTTTCCCAGGCTTTGGCCAAGCTTGCATCGATTGCGGCATGACGGGTGAAATTCGGGTCGCCGCAAGACAGGGTGCCGTCGAATAAACCCACCGTCATACGATCCCCTTCGTACGGTCGACACATGGCTGCTTGGAACGACACGCCCAATTTTTGGCAGAATTCACGCATGGTCTTCTCCGGTTCCTGTACCAACTCCTCATAGCAGATCGAGAATTGGCGCTCATCTGGAACTCCGGAAAGAAACCCGAGAAGGTTACTGTTGTAAGTGGACCACAGGCGTTCGGAGTACACCCAAGGATCATCCTGGACATCCATCAGCTTGCCAAATTCGTTGCGGACAAAGGACTCCATCACTGCCAAGGGATGCCGAAACAGGAAAATATAGAACGGCTTGCCTCCTAGTTCCTCTGCCCGCCTCAAAACCGAAAGATCTACCGCATAGGAAGGCGATTTATCGACTAAATAGCGATCACCCACCAGTGTCTGCAGCCATTCATAGGTCTGCTTGATCGTGAACCCGCTTGCCTCCAGAGACTGCACCTTGTCAAATGCCTCGCTCGAACCGAGTCCCTCCAAGCTCTGAATGGTCTCGACTAACCCGATCTTTAAGAATTCCATTCTTGCATCTGCCAACACCTCTGTTCGGTGTTTGAGCGTATCGAATGGTAAGAGGTGCAGTTCTGGCGGTGCGAAGATCTCCGAGTGGCCCATGAGCATGACGCGTAGCAGCGTCGAGCCTGCCCGCGGCGTACTGAGGAGATAGATCAGCGGCTTGATCCCTGTTTCTGGCGTGTCGGAAAGTGCTTCCAGCCGAAGTGCCAATTCGGCTATCGTCGGTGTATCGAGCAACTGGTTCAGCGGGAGTTCGATTTCAAATCGCTCCCGGATATAGTAAATAAGCTGCACCGCCAACAACGAGTTTCCGCCGACCTCGAAGAAGTTGTCATGCATACCGACTTCCGGTAGATGAAGGGTCTTGCACCACAGCTCGGCCAACCGTTTTTCCATCTGCGTCCGCGCGGCGACGTACTTTTCCGTTGTCCCGCGCCGCTTCCCGACCTTTCCGCAGGCTTCCACTTGTTCCAAAATCCGAACCGGATGATATAGTTGCGTCGCAATTTCGCTCAGCAGCTCGGAATCCGCTGCTTGCAACAGGGATTCTCTCTGCGGCACCTGGCTTACTTCCACAGGCGTAGCGTCCGTTGCCTCGAGGTGTGTCTGCACAATGCCGCGACAACGATCGATCGGGAACACGAAATGCTCGATCTCGTCTTCGGTATGGCGGAAATCTGCACCCACGGCGATCAGGAACCGATAAACCGGCTGGTTCCTATCGGTCGGGCGATACGCGATATCGACCCATTCGAGGCCCTGCGCCCGGGCAATCTCGCCTAATCTCCGTAGCATTCGATGCTCGACACCGCGGCCCAGGACACGGCAGCTCAGCAATAGGCTATCGACCTCCAGCGTCGTTCCTCGCGTCGCCGAGATCATGATGCCGACCAAGCCGTAATCTCCGAACCTGTCTTTCACGCTCACCGCAAGACAAGCGATTCCATCCAAGCCGATCAGCGTCTCGATGTCACTCTCCGAACGCCGAATCGTTGTGCTGTTGAACTGGTTTGTGCGCTGTGTCAATTGCGCCAATCGACCGACCTGTTCGGCAGTCGCCGGTACGATTTCGACCTGTAACTCCAGCCCCTCCAGGAAATCCCTCAGGCCTGTCGAATCTTGCCGTAATTGCTCCCGTTTTCGGTTCTGCTGATAGTATCCAGTCCGCTGTTTGTCCTCCTCGGTTACCCGTGGGCGATCAAATGCCCAAAAGTGCTCCAGGAACAACGGAATCGACTGGGTATCGGATGGCAGCTGTACGGTCAGTACTTCAGGACAATTTGCCTTGACCTCAGCGCACTCGACGGGATTATCATCAATGAAAATGAAACTATCGGGGCTAAGGCTCAGTTCTTCTGCCAACGAACGTATATTCCCGGACTTTGCGCTCCAGTTTATCCGCCAGCCCACCACATGGTCCAAGCTCAACACCATGTCCGGATGTTCTTCAAAGACCCGCAGCACATCCGCCTCGCTGTTCTTACTGCACAGACACACCAGCATGCCCTTGTGCTGTAGATCGACGACGAACTCCTGGAGCGCTCTGAATTCTTCGGTGATGACAACGTTCTTGGCACCATCTTCTCCACAGACACCCTGCCACAGGGTGTTGTCACAATCCAGTACGATCACCTTGTACAGCGGATGCGTAATGGCGTACACCCGACGCATTAGCATTGTCCCCAAGGCCATGAATGCTAGCGGGGTGTAGGGCACATGACCCGCCTTGTCTCCGTGACGATCGTCTATGTCCGCCACGGGATACAGCGTCTGAAGCTCCTCGCTGGATATGGCATATGCCCCGGCAATGGCGGCCAGCTCGGAGAGGATAAGCCCTTCGATGTCTCCCAAGAATGCAGCATGCCAGGATGCGGACGCTATGGTGGCCGAAGCCGGTGTGATACAGAGTATGTGCGGATGCCCCACTCGTTCGATCGATTGCTTGAATGCGGATACCAGATCGTCCGCAAAACGCCTTGTCTTATCGACAAACCGCTCCCGATCCGTCAAAGCTCTGGTATCGAAGCGGGTCGCGTCTTCTAAACGAATCAACACGACAGTGATAGCATGGGCATGCTTCGCTGGTCCTCTGTCTGCCGCAAGCAATTCCTGAAAGACCTGGCTGTAGTCGGCGAATTCCAAAGTGTATTTCAACCCGAGCTTTTGCAGCCAAAATCGAATGGAGTCGGCAACCGGCTCCGCCGTAAAATTCGCCAAAATACGAAGCGGTGCGAACTCCTTCCCAGCCCCGACCCCTGTAAGATCGGTCAATTGATTCAGCCCTAAATCGGGTTTTTCCACTGCCTGGGTCAGGATGCGCTGGTAATCCGCTATGAGGGAACTGATGGTATTGGCATCGAAGACGTCCTTCTGGTAACTAAAATCCCCCTGGAGTCGACCATTGACGAGGGATATCCTCACCGCCAGGTCCACTTCCGTGGGGGCTTGAAATAGGTCTGGTCTCGGCTTGACGATCACATCCGGCAGTGAAATCTCGCCAAATTCTCCCATGAACGTGAAAACGCATTGAATGATCGGGTTGTACTCCGCCGTTCGTCCACGGACCACATGCTCGACGAGTTTGTTGAAGGGAACCTTTTCAGTCGACGCCTCCAATAAGGTTCTGTGCGTGCGCAGCGCGATCTCCTCGAACTTCGGGTTACCCGATACATCGGTTCGCAAAACCAATGGATAGGCAAAGCACCCCAGCAGCGATTCCACCTCCGGTATGACCCGTCCCGAGTACAGGTAACCAACGATTAGATCCTCAACGCCCGAGTGCTGATGCAGCAACGCATTGAACCCCGCAATCAGGGTGGTGAACAACGTCAGGTTTCGTTGTTCACTAAAAAGACGCAGGTTTTGACTCAGCGATGCTGATAACTCGAACGCCTCGTGTGCTGACACGAACGTGCGCGTCTTCGGACGCGGCCGATCCGTAGGCATCTCGAGCAGCGGTGGCGCACCTCGTAACCGTTCTTCCCAAAATGCCAGCGCCTTCCTTAGCCGGGGGCCTCGCAGATACTTCTGTTGCCATTGCACAAAGTCGCTGTACTGGAACCTCACCTCGTGCAGGGGGGATGGCTTATCCTGACAAAATGCCGAGTATAGAGCCTGCAATTCCTGCAGGAATAACACGACCGACAGCGCATCGAAAACGATATGATGGGCACTGAAAAGGAACACATATTCATGATCGTCCGAGCGCAGCAACTTAAAACGCCAAAGCGGTGCCCTGGTGAGATCGAACGCTGTCGATGTCTCCTCTTCCACCAACCGCCTCGCCATTTCCCGTCCGTCGTCTGTACGGCAGTCCAATACCTCCAGGTGCGCATCGAGATGTGACGCGATCCGCTGCATTGGAACGCCCTCGACCATGATGAAACTGGCGCGCAACACTTGGTGGCGCCGAACAATTTCCCCCAGAGTCCGCTGCATGGCGTGCAGATCGATCTGTCCACTGAGTTCAAAGCCCATGCTCATCACGTTCAGCGTGGAACTGTTGCCACTCAGCTGCTCGACAAGCCAAATTCTTTCCTGCTCCACTGAAACGGGCCAATCAGCAGAACTGGATGAGCCTTTGTCAGCTGGCCCACTGGAGACGTCGCCTGTCGCATCCGCATCCAATGTCGGCGCTGCCACAGGATCTTGCATCGCCGCTTTCACGGCAGGTTGTGACAGCAGGAGTTCTGCGATCGCATCGACCGAGCGCCCATCCATGAGTTCTCCCAATGTCATACTACAGCCATAGGCTTCATTGATACTCCTAACCAATTCCATGACGATAATCGAGTCCATTCCATACTTCGCCAGGTCTTCCTTCGGATCCAATTCTTCCACGTCGAGCTTTAATGCTTGGGCGATTATTTCCCGCAGCCTCTCGTGGATCTGCACTTGTGCGTTGTCGTCCCGCATCCCCTGCCGGGCAGCCTCCTGTTGACCCACACGCGGTTGTGCGTCCAAGGCACCACCGGAATCCTGCATCTCGATTGCTTCCCCGGCTCGAGTCAAGACGGCTTCGGCATCACCCTCAATGGACTTTGCTTGGATCGATGCTCTGATTCTGGATTTATCCCCGTAGGTCACTATGAGCTGATTGATCTCATGCCATGCGAGTGCCTGCTCGAATGCCTCGATTCCGGCATCTGCCGGCAGGGGGAGCATACCTACCGTATTCACCAGCCGTGCACGCGTCTGTGCATCGACCTGCATCGTGCCGTCCGCCCACAGTGGCCAGTCCAGTGCGATGGTTTGCCCCTGACGTTGCAGCCTGCTGCGAAGCCCTTCCCGCCAAGAAACAAAATTGTCCATAAAGGCATTTGCGTATGAGTAGTCTGTTTGGCCGATATTGCCACCAATTCCGGCCAAGGATGAAAACAGCACAAAAAAATCCAATTCACAGTCTTTGGTCGCCCTGTCCAGATAGTAGGTGCCGTACACCTTTGGCGCCAAAACCGCTCGAAACTCTTCTGCCCTTTTGGACGCGAGCAAGCCATCCTGGATAACGCCTGCAGCATGGATGACGCCATGGATTCGGTCGTAACGTTCCAGGGTCTCGGCGACCAGTGTTTCCACCTGCGCCGCATCGGAAATGTCTGTGCGACGGTAAATCACCTCTGCCTGGCCTTGATTCAGCTGATCGATTCTCTGACGCTGGCGCTCATCCAATTCCCGTCGCCCGATCAGAATCAGTCTTCCCCGGTGCTTTCTGGCCAGGTAGTCGGCAATGATCAAGCCGATCCCTCCGGCCCCGCCTGTGATCAGGTAGACGCCAGCCTGCCGCAACCTCAGGCCGGAATCCGTCAACTGCTGCTGATCGATCTCCCTGAGCCGATGTACCCAGCGCAGACCATTGACGTATCGAACCTCGATATCCTCGGGGGCGTTGAACTCATCGATCGCAACGTCGACCAGGGCAACGTCGGCAAGGGTGTCCAAATCTGCAATGGCAACCGATTTATATCGCAGCGTCCCATTTTCCATGCGCGCCGACTTGGCAAATCCACTGACCCCGGCATATTGAGGCTGAGGGCAAGCGTCAGTGTCGACATACATGTAGACTAGATCGATATCCGGACGCGGTTGTCTTGCCTGAATCGCCTGTGTCAGGTAGAAGAGCGAGAAGACGCCCATTGCCAGGCCTTGTTCCAGCAACGCCTCGGTTGATATACCGTCACTTGCTGACCAAATGTGGGCGATTTGGTTCGGGAGGTTGTCTAGCCTCTCGACGATCGCATCCATCAGCTTGACGTACTGAAGTGGCTCGCGAGGGTCGATGACGTATCGATCTGGACCCAACACCTGATACTTTTCCCCTGGTGTCACCAGGATCGTGTTGGCACCGAATTCGTCCTTGAAAGCCTTATACCGATCCACGTCCCTGTCAAAAAGCAGCAGGGTGCCAGATGCCGAAGAGCGTTCGGATGCGAAAACTGCACTTTGCTCCCACAGCTGCCTGAAGTACAGCAACCCTTGCATCGGTCGACCGGAGGCCTTTGCCTTGACGACGAAGTCCGTCAGTCCGACTAGAACCTTCCCTTGTCGATCACAAATCGACAGATTGAAACGAATAGTCTCCGGATCGGGGCTGTGTGACCTTGTTGCATATACGTAGACTTGGTCGCCGAGTGTCGCAAAGGGCTCCAGCATTCCCAGCGCATAGGGTAAGTATGTGACCCCATCCGACGTATCCGGCCTTAATCCCAACGTAGTCTGCAATGCGCCATCGACCAAGGATGCATTGAGCGTCCAATCGGTCGCTGCCGAAACGGGCAAGCGCAGTTGCGCCAAGGCTTCGAGCGGGTTTCGGTGGAGTATCTGTATCGGCTGAAACAGCGGGCCGTACTGCATGCCAATCTGGCGAAATTTCTCATAGCATTGTTCGCCGGACCAGGTGGTCGTGCAGCGACTCCGCACGGCGTCGATATCGATCGCCTCCTGTTCCACCTTTGCCGTCGCCGACCGCGCAGCAAACGTAAGGTGCCCTTTGGCGTATACCTGTTTCGCTGCGTCGTCCAGCCCGCCACTGCTCACCTCGAATCTTATCGTCTCTGTACCCTTGTTCTTCACATACAGCGAGACGTAGAGATCGACCGGCTTATCCGATATCAGCAGCGGCTTCAGCCATACCACGTCGTGGATGCTGGTGACGCCAGGGCGCCGCTGCACCAAATTGCCAGCGGCGAGGGCCATCTCCAGAAACATGACACCCGGTGCCAGCACCTGGTTGTCGAGCCTGTGGTCGACAAGAAACGGTTCTCCCGGGGCTAATCTTTTCCTGAAGCGCAGGCATTCCAGGGTCGATTCGTTCGCGTCCAACAATGGATGCAGCGCTCCGAAGGCGCCAATGCGCGCATCGCCTGTCGTCCGCTCAACCGGCGGACTTGGTATCCAGAACCGCCTTCTCTCGAATGGATAGGTCGGAAGCGGTACGCGTTTAGGACTATAACCGCGATGCAATAATGCCCAATCGACATCCAATCCAGCCACCCACAGCCGACCCAGCTTGTCCAGCTTGCCGTCGTCGACGACAATCCGAACAAAGGCTTCGCCTTCCCGGCCATCGACAAGCAACCCAGTCGACCCCTGTCCCATCGACACATTCGCTTGAACAAGCTCCGCAATCTCCGCTTCACCCACCAGGTACCTTGACAGTTTGTCTTGCAACTCGGAGAAGCTGCGTACAACCACGGCAAGCCGCTCTTCCATCGGGGATCTCCCGACTTGCAAGCTGTAGGCTAGGTTACGCAGGGTATAGTCGATGGTCTGTCTTTCCTCGCATGGTTCTCGCACGCTGTCTGGCGATCGCCCTGCCGCGACCAGGTTCGCCAACGCCCACAGGGTCACCTCAGTACCCAACTCCCCCGGTGTCAGCACCAGCGAATAGCGTTCGTCGATCGCCTGACAGATTGCGCTCAAGGCAAGGGGGTCGCATCCGAAGTCGGCCAAGGGTTCATGGACATCGATCTCATCTTCCCACACATTCAGTACCCGCGCGGTCATAGCCATGAGCGCTCTCGCTATGGCTGGCATCGCGCTGGATTGCTCCTCGCGCTGCGCGGGCTTTATGTCGATGGTATCGATGAACTCGGCGATCTGGCTAACATGCCGATTCAGCCGTTCCTTGTTTTTTCCTGACAACACAATCAACTGGGGGGCATCATCCAACAGGGGTGCAGCATCGCCTGGTATCACCGTCCCTTCCGCCTCGGCCGAATACTCCTCTACAATCACATGCGCATTCGCTCCCCCAGCTCCAAACGAACTGATACCGGCGCGACGTGGATACCGCTGCTCTTCGCCATCGACCAGCAGTATCGGTTGCCTCCATTCAGCCAAGTCCTGTTGGACGTGAAACGGACTTTCTCCGAAATCGATGTAAGGATTGAGGCCCTGGCTGTTGATTGATGGAACCAGCTTCCGATGCCGTAGACAGAGTAGTACTTTAGTGAGGCTCGCAATTCCAGCGGCCGACTCGAGGTGACCGATGTTCGACTTGACTGAACCCAATGAACAGGATGCAACTCCTGCTCCACGCGCCGGAAATGCCTTCTTGAGTCCCGCGATTTCGATTGGGTCTCCCAGAGACGTGCCCGTACCATGTGCTTCGATATAACTCAGGGTAGCCGGATCGATTGCCGAATTCCTCAGGGCGGCCTCGATCAAAGCAGCTTGCGCACCTGGGTTCGGCACCGTGTATCCACTCGTCTTTCCATCCGAGTTGATCCATGATCCTTTGATGATTCCGAGAATGGAATCTCCGTCCGCAATCGCCTGATTCAGCGGCTTGAGCAAGACTGCCCCGACGCCTTCGCCGGGGACGAATCCATCCGCTTCTTCTCCAAAACTCTTGGTGCGGTCATCTGCCGCAAGCATGTTGAACGAGCACAGCCGTGCATAATGCGTTGCGTCTAAAATGAGGTTGACGCCACCGGCGATCGCGGAATGACACTCCCCACGTTTCAGGCTTTCGCACGCTAGGTGTAGTGCCGTCAATGAGGAAGAGCACGCAGTATCGATCGCCATACTCGGCCCGGTCAGACCAAAAATGTAGGAAACGCGGTTGGCGATGGACCAGCTGGCCGCATTTGCAGCTGTCTGTTGTCCCTTTGCGATCGCCGTAGCAGCCAAACGATCGTAATCCGTGCTCATTGCGCCGACAAAGACGCCGATCTGCCTTTGTGACTGGGAGAATTTCTTCGCGTCATAACCGGCCGTCTCGAATAAGGCCCAGACCGCTTCCAGGAAGATCCTCTCCTGGGGGTCCATCGCCTCCGCTTCCCTCGGGGAGATGGCGAACAGCAGCGGATCGAACTTGTCGATATCCCTTACAAAACCACCCCATTTAGTATAGCTTTCGCCTGGTCGTGTCTCGCTCCGTTCATCCCGGAAGTGTTCCCGCCAGTCCCATCTCTCGCTTGGGATTTCGCTGATGCAGCTTTTCCCAACCTGCAAATTCTCCCAGAACTCTTCCAGATTCTGCGCATCTGGATAACGACCCGTCATACCGACGACGGCGATTTCCGGGTCCACCGTGGCGGGTTTTTCCGTCAGGCCAGTCTCCCGGGCTTGCACAGGCGGCGCCAGGTCTCTCTTCCCCACTGAAATCGAAGAGTGGGCAGGCTCCAGAGCCACAGCAACCGCGTCCTGGCGACCTTGCTCTGACGCCCCTCCAAGCCGCTTTCGAAGCGTCTCGATCAGGCGATCCTTATGTTCTTGGACGAAGAACTCCGTCAGCGCACCAAGGGTATTATGCTCGAATAGCGTGGTCGCCGGGATCTCACCCAAATCCTGCGCGAAACGCTTGTTCAGTTCCAAACTCACCAAGGAATCGACGCCGTAGCGCTCGAGCGTGGACTGAGCATCGAGTTTCGCCTTACCGATCTTCAGCACCTCGGCGAAAACATCTTTGACATAGTCCAGTGTCTGCTGATTCAACTCATCCATGTCCTCCGTGTCCTCCATGTCCTGTGCGTTTGTTGGTGTTATCGATCGCCTACCCTCGATTTCGGATACCGATTCGAACTCCTTGATGAAGTACTCTGCCAACGCCTTGATCGTATTGTGCTCAAACAGCAAGGTGGCGGGCAGGTTGCCATAGTCTTGTTCGAAACGCCTATTGAGTTCGAGTGCCACCAGAGAATCTACCCCGTAACGCTCCAGCGTGGCCTCGAGTTCCATCCTCTCTTTGCTCAGCTTCAGCACTTCCTGGAAAACACCTTTGATATAGTCGACGGTCGCTTCGAAAACCTCATCCGAAGGTCGTCCTGTGCCCTCCCCTGCATGCGTCAAACCGGTTTGCCCGCCTTGCTTGACGCGCACATCGGTCAGATCCTGGAGCCCTTTGGTATGTTGTACTGCGCTGGGTCGTACTTCCGCTGCCAGGTCTCTGTATTGGTCTGCCAACTCTGCTTCTGGCACATCCGGCACTGCTTTTCCAGTGACTGGCGCAGACTCTACCCAGACCTCTCCATTGCTTTCTGCCACGATCACACACTGCTGCATCGCGGCTTTCGGGCAACCGTCCCGGCCGAAAGACCGTACCCCCTGAAAACCCGATTCGTTCAGAACCTGGTCCCATTGTTCCACACCCAATAGAGGGGCATGAGGCAGACGCATCGCTGCATCTTCGTAGAGCCACCAACCATCGGTGAAGCCGAACGTCAACGTCGCAAAATCCTGGCGCTGAACGACCTCGTTTAGAACCAGCAGACCATGCCTCTTCAACAAACCCTTGGTGTGTCGCAGTGTGAGTTCGAGTCGTTTTGTCGCATGCAGGACATTGGTTGCAAAAATCAAATCGATACGATCTGGCACAAAGCCTTGCGCAACCGGATCCTCCTCGATGTTCAATACGGTAAATTCCACGAATGGATAGCGCTCGGCGTACCCCTGTCGTCCGTGCTCTGTGAATCTTGCCGAGATATCCGTATAGCAGAATCGCACATTCGTGGCGAAGGGGGCGATTGCATCGAGCACAAATCGGCTGCTACCCCCTGTACCGGCCCCTATCTCGAGTATCTCGACGATCGCATTCGGGTCACGCTCGACGCGTTGACGTACATAGCTTGCAATCACCGAGCTCAGCAGTTGATTGAAGTAGTTCGTAATCGGATCGCCTTGGTAGATCGGCTCCACCAAATCCATCGTGCCACCGGGGAACAGCACCTCCGGGTACTGGATCTTACCGCTCAACAGCGCCATGCACGCCTGCAGACAGTCCCACATCAGTCGAACGTGCCCGGCCAAGTTTGGCCAACGTTCACAAAGCGATTGCCTATGGTCATCCAGATTCTCCAGAACCCGGCTCGAGGAAGGATCTCCGATCTTCTCGCTCACCCGTAGGATGTGTTGATCGACGGTTACAAAACCAGCTCGTTCGAGAATATCGATCAGCGCCTCGTAAAGCCGCCTGTACCTTGGCATCTGCACATTCAAACGCACCGCCAGTTCGTCGAGCCGATAGCGCTCAGACGGCTTCTGCAAGACACCTGAACGATGGAAAGCATCGAGCAGTAGTAGAGTTCCGAACTCCGTGACCCTAATGAAGCCTTCATCCTGAGACGAAAATAACCGCGCATCGACTTCCAGGCGATGGAGATCGGGTGTGACAGCGGTTGCCAGCTGGGGTATGGTCGCAGGATAGAACTGCATGTAACCATGCTGGTCCAGGCCCTCGCTGACCAAGACATCCGCATCCAGCTTAAGCGGAATGACCTGCGTGGCCTCTCGGCTCTGTAGCATCCGTTCCACCACGGCCATGCCTTCCTCGGGCTCGATCGATTGTATTCCTTGGGCCGCTGTTCGCCGACGATAGTCATCGGTCGCGACGATACCGACATTGCCCCAATACCCCCAGTTGATCACCTTCGCGGGGTAGTCATCACGGCTATTCAGCGCTTGCGCGAAGGCATCCTTGAAGGTGCTGCCAGCCGCATAGTTCGCCTGCCCTGCATTGGTCGAAAACGCCTGCACAGAGGAGAAGAACAACATGAAGTCCAGATCTTCGTCCTCAAGCACCTTGTGCAATATCACGCTACCCTGGACCTTGGGCGCCAACGCCTCGCGCAGCCTGTCTTCGTCCATGTTGGCGAAGACCCGATCACGCAGCACGATGGCCGAGTGGATCGCGCCGTCGATGCGACCAAACCGCAGCTTTGCCCGGTCGACCGCTGCCCGCATGCTTGCCATATCCGTTGCATCCGCCTGGATGTACAGCACCTCGCCACCCTGCGCCTCGATCTCCTCCAGCGCCGCCTGCTGCCGATCCGATAACTCACTGCGTCCAAGCAACAGCAAACACGCCCGGTATGTTCTCGCGAGGTATCTTGCGAGCACCAGCCCGATGCCGCCTGCACCGCCGAGAATCAAATACACACCTCGTTGCTTCAAGAGTGTGTCGGCGAAATGGGCCAATCGGACCCTGGTCAACTCACGAGTGTATCGGCGCCCGTTGCGTATCGCTATATCCTCGCCATTTTGCCCCGCTTCCGTCATCACCGGACGGATCAGGTGGCACAGTGCCTCTTCGTCCACCTCCGCTGGAAGATCGCCCAGGCTCAGGTCGATACATCGTACCCGAAGATGTATATACTCCTTCTCGAGCGCTTTGATGAATCCATACTGACTGGCTGCAAAGGGCTGAGCATGTCCCCGTTCACCGTCTTGTGTCACCACAAAGACGTCGTTGGTCACCACCCGGACCTCGAGCGGGCGCTCCAGCAGCCCACGATGACGCATCGCCTCGAGCATGCGGAACAGCGACAACACACCGCGTTCCTGGCTCAGTGCGAGCGCGTCGAGGTCGTCGATAGCGATCGGTTTGCTGGTGATTCCGCCGAGGTAGTATATAATCTCCGGCTCACCCAGCAGCTCCGGCTGCATTTGCCATACCTGGCGGTCGGTGACATCGATTTCCCAGCTGGCATCATCCACTCGCCGCGTTTGCGAACCCAGATAGACTATACGCGGCTCGTACTTGTGATGGCATAGCCTCACCACCGCCTCGCCCCATTCCCGGCTCGGCGCGACAATCAACAGGCGCTGGGCATGAACGGGGTAATCCGCGCCGCTGTGCGCGATTGGCCGCGCGACCCACCGTGGGTAATACAGCATGTCCTCCAAGAGATCGTCTGGGCCAGCCACGGCTTTGAGCGCTAAGTTGTTGAACCCCACGCACAGCTTGCCGTGCTTGTCGGTGAGAAGAATGCGGAACTTCAGCCGACTCACCTGTTGGACATAGGCGAACATCTCGTCCTGCAGCGGAGCAAGCAGCTCGATCTCATCCACCGAGAAGGGCACCAGGGTCTGGTTCGAGTGAAAGTGCCGCCCCGTTCCCACCGCTGCTATGGTCTGTATCGCGCTGTCCAGCAAGCTGAGATCCAGCTTATACGTCGATAATTCCCGAGCGAATTGTACAGGCCTGACCAGCCTGGCGAGCGCCTCGTCCTGCGCACCCCAGATTGCGGCGATTCCTTGGAACAAGGGGCCATGCTGTATGCCGTTGCCACGTAATGCGCTGTAAATGGTTTCTTGGTCTCCGAGGTAATTGCAACGGTTGCGTATTTCATCGATGCGTATGTCTTGCGCCGCTAGTTCAGCCGCTTCGAGGGTGCCCGTCGCATGCACCAGAGTGCGATTCTCTTGCTGGCTTTGTACTGTATAGCGCAGGCGGTCGCCTTCCGGTTCGATCCTTACCTGGATGTTCAGCACGCTGTCGGACAAGACAATCGGTCGCAACCAAAGCACCTGCGTGAATCTGGTCGGTGGCTGGTCTTGCAGTAACAAGGCCGCCGCGTAGGCCATCTCCAGATAGGCCACCCCCGGCATGACCGGGCGATCAAGAACCTTATGCTGCCGCAGTAGTATGTCTTCTGCCCCCAGCGTTTTCGAAAACACGACCCCTCCGCCCATGCTACCCTGGAGGTCGATCGAATCGATCAATGGATGCAGACGCCCCGCGGGCTCGTTCGCCTGCGCAGCGGTTGGCTCCATTCGATGCTCGTAATGTTCATCGGCAAACGGGTAGGTTGGCAGCGATACCCTTCTTGGCATTGCAACATCCGACCTTGGGTGCAGCAGCTGCCAATCCACCGGCAAGCCTGAGACCCATTGCTCGGCCAACGCGTCGAGTTTGCCATCTGCCATCAACTGCGTCACAAGGGTCGCAGCGTCCTCCACTTTGCTCCAACGTTTGGGGTGTCTATTTGCACGCTTGGTGTTAGCTCGGTATAGCTCGGCAGCGGAGTCTTGTCGTTCGACAAAGGCGCGCAGTTTCCGTTTGAGCCCATCCAGATCGTCTACTATCACCGCCAAGCGTTCTTCCAGCGCCTCGCGACCGGTCTGCAAGGTGTAGGCTATATCCCGCAGGGACACATGCTGCGCAGGGTCGGTCTCCAAGAATGCACTCAGTTTGCTTGCGTATCGGACGAGTTGCATCTCGCTGTTGGCCGACAGAACGATGAGCTGCGGCTGGTCCGATGGGCTGCTCGATACCGGCGCGACATACTCTCCTACCACCAGATGTGCGTTCGTGCCGCTGAAGCCGAATGCGCTGATCGCAGCGCGCCTGGGGATCCCAGGTCGTGATTCCCAGTCGCAATAGTCGGTATTTACATAGAAAGGGCTGTCATCGAAGTCGATATGCTGGTTGGCTTCGCGGTAGTGCAGGGAGGGCACCAGCTTCTGGTGCTTCATACAGAGTAGGATCTTGATCAGGCCCGCGACACCCGCGGCCAGTTGCGTGTGCCCGATGTTGGTTTTTACCGAGCCGATCGCGCAATAACCTGTTACAGACGTGTAGTGCCGGAAGGCATCGGTCAGCGCCTGGATTTCGATTGGATCGCCCAGTGCGGTACCGGTACCATGCGCCTCCACGTAGCTGATCGTCTCGGGGTCGATACCAAAGCGGTCATAGACCTCGCGCTCGAGCTCGGTCTGCGAGGGCGCGCTGGGAGCCGTGATCCCATTGGTCTTGCCATCCTGGTTGATGCCGCTGCCTTTGATCACGCCATAGATGTGGTCGCCATCACGTTCTGCATCCGTCAAGGTCTTCAGCACGAGTACGCCCACAGCCTCACCGGGCACAAAGCCATTCGCGCGCTGATCGAAAGCAAAACACTTGCCGTCCTTGGATAGCATGTTCGCCTTGCTGGCCAGGATGTGGTATTCGCGGGTGGTTTGCAGGGTTACACCGCCGGCGAGCGCCATGCGGCTGTTGCCTAGCCACAGGCTCTCGCAGGCCAGATGGATGGCGACCAAAGACGAGGAGCATGCCGTATTGATGGCAAGATTCGGGCCTTTGAGATTGAGCAGGTATGAAATTCGCGCCGCCAGAATCGGTGCCGCATTCCCGGTGAAGTAATAGGCATCCGGATGGACATGATTCGCATCCAGCTTGGAGCGGTAATCACCGTCGTAACAGCCGACGAATACGCCGCATTTGGCGTTTTGTAGCGAGTTGGGTGCATATCCGGCGTCTTCCAGCGCGGTCCATGCCGACTGCAGGAAGAGGCGCTGTTGCGGATCCATCAATTCGGCTTCACGCGGGGAGATATTGAAAAACAACGGGTCAAAGCGATAGACATCGGACAAGAAACCGCCCCATTTGCTGTAACTACGGTTGGGGATGGACGGGTCGGGGTCATAGAATCCATCCAGCCTCCAGCGTTGGGCCGGTATCTCGCGAACCGAGTCGCGCCCTTGGCATAAATTGTTCCAATAGGTCTGAACGTCTTCGGCATCCGGGAAGATTCCGGACATGCCGATGATTGCGATATCCTCGAACGGGCGGGCAATCCTGGATTCGCCGGTGCGATTGGGCAAGCAAGAAGCGAGGATCTGCTCGACCCGCTGCGTCGAGCGCTGGGTGTCCGGGTCCTGGCCGGGGTCTTGGCTGGTTGTGGCTGCCTGTCGAGCTGCATCCTGACCCTTCGAAGACGTCCTCATGGCTAAAGCTATTTCCTTTGGGAACCGATCGCCAATGTGATCGAACAATTCCTGGATGCTGGGGTAATTGAATAGATCGGTCGCGCGCAATTCGATTCCCAAGCCTTGGTTCAGATGCCGGATCAATGCGACCGAGAGAATCGAGTCGACACCGAAATCGGTGAAGGGCGTATCGAAGTCGAGCGCATCCTGTTCGAGTTGCAGCACCTCGGCAAAGGTATCGAGCAACTGCTCGCGAAGCCAAGCCGGCAATTGGTCGGAGTCGTCGGTGGATGGCGTCGTCTGCGGTTGCGTCGAGTGATCTGGCTGATGGGTATTTTCCAGTGCAGAGATCCTGGTGTGTTGCCGATCGCAGGCCTGGGCGGGCGTTTGCTGGGTTGCGTCGCTTTCGGCGATCAGAATGTGCTGTGGAAAATCGCAGCAGTCGTCCGGCGGACCGCTCCAGGCGACATTGGCGAACCCTTCGTCCCGCAGCAGGTTCTCCCAGGTTCTGGTAGACAGCAGCGGGCTGTGTGGCAGACGCAGGTCGGGGTCACGATACAGCCACCACCCCTCCAGCAGGCCGAAGGTCATGGTCGCGAACGGCTGCACCCGAGTGACTTCGTTCAGGATCAACAGACCCCGCGGTTTCAGCAATGCCCGGGTATTGCGCAGGGTCCGGTGCATGTCCTGGGTTGCATGCAGGACATTGGCCGCTATCACCACATCCATGCTGTGCGGCGTATAGCCTTGGGGTTGGATGTCGCGTTCGATATCGAGCAGGCTGAACGCGACGAAGGGATAGGCCGCGCCATAGGTGGTCTTGCCATAGTGGGTAAACCCTTTGGAGATGTCCGTATAGTGATAACGGATGTGGGTGGCCCAGGGTGCCAGCGCTGCCAACAGACTTGCCGTGCTGCCGCCGGTGCCCGCTCCGATCTCCAGGATTTCGATCGGCGCTGCCGGCGGCGCAGACGCTAGGCGCGCGCTGACATAGGCGCGCAGCTGTTCCACCACCAGTGCATTGTAGTGGTCGCTGAGCCGATTGCCTTTGTATACCCTTTCCACCAGGTCCATCGAGGCGTCCGGAAAGAGGACGTCGGTAGCCGCCCGCTGGCCGCTGAGGAGCTGTGGATAGGCGCGTACACAAGTGCGCAGGAGCTGGATGTGGGCCGCGATGTCGTCGCGGTAGCGCCGCTCGAGGGCATCGCCTCGCTGTTCCAGCTCGTGCAGGGCTGTCTGCACATCGGCCTCCTCGAGCCGTGATGTGCCGCGCAGGGTGGCGCCGTCTCGGACGATGTAGCCGGCCTGCTCGAGGATCTCCAGCAACGCCCGATACAGCCGATCATGGGTGCGATCCAGGCGGAGCTGTGCCGCCAATTCGTCGATCTCATAGGTCGCGCCGGCACGCTGGAAGACGCCCATGCGCTGGAATGCGTCCACTAGCAGGTCTTGGGCGTATGCGCTCAGCGCCTGGATTGCTGCCTCGCTGCCGGCCGGGTTGTCCAGCCTGAGCGCGCTGTCGGACAGCCGGGCCGCCAGGGTGGCGAACAGCGACGGCAGTGGGGCGCAGGGTGGGGCGCTGGCGAGGGCTTGGGCAGCGCGCTGCGGCGCTTGTTTGGACGCACCGATCCAGTAGCGGGTCTTGGCAAAGGGGTAAGTCGGCAAGGAGAGCCGTGGCGGCGCGCTTGCGCCATAGAGTAGACGCCAGTCGATGGCTGCACCTGCCACCCATAATTGCGCCAGTTTGGTGTATTTCTTGTTGTGCAAAATGCGCTCGAGGTAGGCCTCGCCTTCTTCGCCTTCCAGCAGTAGCAGCGATGCCCGGTGCGCGGCATCCGCACCCTGGCCGCGCTGCGCTTTGAGCGTACCGCGATACCACAGGTCTTGCTCGCTGCGATCCTGGCCCGTCACATAGGCGCTGAGCGCCTGTTGCAGCTGGTCCTGGGTGGTCACCACCAGGGCCAGGCGTTCGTTCAGACTCTCGCGACCGACCTGGAGGCTGTAGGCCAGGCGCGTCATGGGCGTGTCCGGGTGGCGCTCCAGGTACGCGAGCAATTGACTGGCCTGGGCTTGCAGCCGATCCGGCGCCTTTGCCGAGAGCACGATCAGCTGCTCGCCTGGCTGGCTGGGCTCACTGGGCGTGTGCGCCTGGTCGTAGGCCTCCAGGATGACATGCGCATTGGTTCCGCCAAAGCCGAACGAGCTGATCCCGGCCCGGCGCACAATGGGATTGCCCTGGTCATCCTTGGATGGCCAGGCCTGGTTGTGCTCGACGATGTAGAAGGGGCTGTTGTCGAGGTCGATGTAGGGGTTGAGCGTCTCGAAGTGCAGGTGCTTCGGCAGGCTCTGGTGCTGCATCGCCAGCACGATTTTGAATAGCCCCGCCATGCCCGCGGCGGCTTCCAGATGCCCGACGTTGGTCTTCACCGAGCCGATACCACAGTGCGGCGTCTGCGGCTGCGCCTTTCCGGCTTGTGCATAGAGTTGGCTGAAGGCCTTTTTCAGGCCGTCGATTTCGATCGGATCGCCGAGGCCGGTGCCGGTTCCGTGTGCTTCGATGTAGCTGATGCTCTCAGGCGCGATCTGCGCGTCTTGTACCGCCTGCACGATCAGCTCGGCCTGGGCGCTGGGATTGGGCGCGGTCAGCGAGGCGGCATGCCCACCGTGGTTCTCCGCGCTGCCTTTGATCACCGCGTAGATCGGGTCGCCGTCTATCTCCGCTTGTTGCAGGGGTTTGAGCCAGACCGCCCCGACACCTTCGCCGCGGACATAGCCATCGGCGCGCTGGTCGAAGGTCTTGCAGCGCCCATCGGCACTGAGCATCCCGGCTTGGCTGAACGAGAGGGTCAACTCAGGGGTCAGGATGGCGTTGACTCCACCGACCAGGGCCGTGTCGCAGCTGCCATTGCGGATCGCCCAGAGCGCTCGGTGCAGCGCCACCAAGGCGCTCGAGCAGGCGGTGTCGATCGGTTCGCTCGGGCCGCGCAGGTCGAGTAGATAGGAGATGCGGTTGGCCAGCATGGAGTAGGCCATGCCGGTGGCGCTGTGCGCTTCGCTGCCAGCAACATGGGCACGCACCAGTTGTTCGTAGTCGTGGGTGGCAACACCGACGAATAACCCGGTTTTGCTGCCCGCCAGGGCGCTCGGTCGGTAACCGGCGTCTTCGATGGTGTGCCACACCGTTTGCAGGAACAGGCGGTGTTGCGGGTCCATCAGTTCCGCCTCGCGTGGCGAGATGCCGAAGAAGAGCGGATCGAATTTGTCGATGTCCGGTATGAACCCGCCCCATTTTGCCCGGGTCTTTTGGGTATCTTCTGTCGGGTCGCCGTCGTAGGCTCGCCAATCCCAACGCGCTGGCGGTATTTCGCTGATGAGGTCGTCACCAGCGTGCAGGTGTTGCCAGAATTGCTCCAGGTCGGGCGATTGTGGCATCACGCCGCTCATGCCGATGATCGCGATCGCTTGTCTGGCCGATGGCTCGGCCTGTGCGGCTTGCTGCACCGCCTCGATGCGCAAGCCTTGGCGCAAGCTGGTCGCTGTCGGCTGTGGCTCGGGCGCTTGCCTGTGCTGCACTGGCCTGTTAGCGATCGGTACACCGGCTGCGCCATCGGCAATGCCATAGTGATCACGCAAGCTGTCTGTATACTGGCTGCTCAGGTGCGCGGCACAAGCCGCTAGGCTTGGGTATTCGAAAAAGAGGGTCGGCGTGACCTCGAGTGCATAGGTGGTGTTGATGCGGTTGGCGAATTCGGTGAAGCTGATGGAGTCGAAGCCGTAGTCGCTGATGTCGTCGCTGGCGTCGATGTCGTCTCGATCGATCTTCAGGATCGCTCCGGCGAGCGTCAGTAATGTCGCTTGCACCTGTTGCTGTAATTCGCCGTGGACCTGCGCGCGCTCTGCGCTATGGCGCTCAGGCGCGCCGGTCTGCGCTCGGGTGTCGCCGCCCTGGCCCAGGGCTTTGGCGATCCGATGGCGATCGCCATGCAGGATCGCGATCTGGGCGCCGTCGTGCTGCTCGAGGCTGGTGCGCAATGCCGTCATGCCCTGATCCGTAGCAAGGGGGTGCAGGCCGAGGCTGTTGCGTATCCAGGTGGCGGTCTGGGTATCGACTTGCATGCCGCCGCTTTGCCACAGCGGCCAGTTGATCGAGAGGGTTTTGCCTTGGCGCTGGTGTTGTGCCACGCGCTGCCGACGCCAGGCCGCCAGGTTGTCCATGTAGGCGTTGGCATAGGCGTAGTCGCTTTGCCCGACGTTGCCGGTTTCCGCCGTGATCGAGGAGAACAGGATGAAGCACTCGAGCGCCTCGTCGCGGGTGGCCGCGTCCAGATGCACGCTGCCGTAGACCTTGGCGGCTAGGACCGCGGCGATGTCCTCCGGCGTCTTGTTCGCCAGGCGGGCGTCGCGCAGAACCCCGGCGCTGTGGAAGATGCCATCGAGGCCGTTGTACTCGGTTTTGATCGCCGCAATCAGGTCGTCGACCGCGGCGCGCTGGGCGATGTCGGCCTGATAATAGCGTACCCTGGCGCCGTTGCCCTCGAGCGACTCGATGCGCTGTTGCTGCGCCGCCGTCAGGGCCGAGCGTCCGCTGAGCATCAGCCGCGCTTGGTAGTGACGGGCCAGGTAGTCGGCAAACAACAGGCCCAGGCCACCGGCTCCGCCGGTGATCAGATAGATGCCCTGTTGTTTCAGCGCACTGGAGGCGGCGTCTGCGCTCTGCTGCGGGCATTCCCGCAGCTGTTTGCATTGCCGTCGGCCCTGGCTGTAGCGCACCTCGGGCTCGGGTTGGTCGCGCTCGCCGAGGGCGATCTCCACCGCCTCGCTCAGGTCGCTCAGGGCGATGCTCTTATAGTGCAATTTGCTGCTTTCCCGGCCCAGGGTTTTATTGAAGCCGCTCATCGCTGCATACACGGGTTGGTCGCCTGGCTCGGCTTCCAGGTAGTGGTATTGCAAGTGGATCGCTGCTGAAGGCTGCTGCGCCAACAGCGCCTGGCTGAGGTAAAACAGCGCATAGAGGCTGTGGCTCAGTTGCTCTTCGATGTGCTGTGGCTCGCCCGTGTAAGGGCTTTGTGACCAGGCGTGTACGATGTGTGTGGGCAGGCCGTTGGCGCCTGCGCTTAGTTCGCCGATCAGTCGGCTGTAGTCTTGCGCGCTAGTGGGGTCCAGGGTGTAGTGCTCGGCGCTGTGTCGCGCATAGCGCTCGCCCGGTTGCACCAGGATAACGCGACCGCCAAAGGCGCTTTGGTAGGCCGCCTGGCGGGTCGGCTCCTGATCGAACAGCAGCAGGTCGCTCGCGCTGGCTGCGCCAGGGGCCGTGACGCGTGCGGCCTCTGTCCACACCGGTTGGTAATAGAGGGTGGCGAGGCTTGGGCTATGCAACGCTCGCGCCGATAGGTGGGTCAGGCGGGTGTGCTCTCGGCCGCTGTCATCGAGCAGAGAGACGTTGAATTTGATCGTCCCGGCATCCGTTGCCGGCTGGCCCTCCGCTGCCCGGCGCACGTAGGCATAGCCGGTGGCGCCCAGCGGGCCGAGGCGCTCGATGTGTTCGAGCGCGAACGGGAGATAAGGGGTCGGGTCGGTGCTTTGGCCCATGTAGCCGGTCACGGTTTGCAGGGCGCCGTCCAGCAGTGCGGGGTGGAAGGTGAAGGACGCAAGCCCGTGTTGGACTTGGTCCGGCAGTTGCAGTCGCGCCAGCGCTTCTTCGTCATTGCGCCAGAGCCAGTGGATGGCCTGGAAATGCGCACCGTAGTCGAGCTGGGTGGTGGCGAACCGTGCATAGCAGCTCGCCTGGGACACCTGTTCGCTGCTGCGTGCCCGGATCGCTTCCAGATCGAACTGCCGTGGCTCCGGGGTAGCGGGTCCAGCGTCCGCCGTGGCGTACTCCAAGCGCCCTTGGGCGTGGATCTGCGCCTGGCCCATGGCGTCTTCGGTGGTGATTTCGAAGGCGACTTGGCCGCTCGCCAGTGGGTAGAGCTCGATCCGCGCCGTGACCGCCTCGTGGTCGACGCTGATTGGGCGCGCCCACACGATCTGGTGCAGACCGCGAATCGTCGTGCCGGGTTGTGCCAATTCGCCCGCCGCCCAGGCCATTTCCAGATAGGCCACCCCGGGCAGCGTCTTCTGCCCGGCGATGCGGTGGTCGGTCAGGTAGAATTCGTCGCCGCGCAGGAGCTTGCTGTAGCACTGCGCTTGCAGTGTGGAGTCGTTGCGATCAAGCAGCGGATGCAACCCACCCGGGCTGCCCGCCGCGTTCTGCCCCGCAACCGTTTCCACCAACCCGTCGGCCTGCGCCGCCCAGTAGCGTTGTCGCGCAAACGGGTAGGTCGGCAGCGAAATACGGCGTACCTGCGCGCCGCGTGGTAGCAATGTCCAGTCGATGTCGACTCCCGAGACCCAAAGCTGGGCCAACCTGTCGAGTCTGCCGTTCGCAAGTATCGTTTCGATGACTCGACTCTGTTCTTCGTCATCCAGAAACCTTTCCTCCACCAACGCACGGCCTTGTTTGATATTCTTGCCAAAGAAATTTCCGATGTCTGTTTCTCCCGCCGCGAATCGAGCCAGCTTCGTGCGCGTCTCGGCGATCGTGTCGACCAGCATTGCCAGACGTTCCTGCATTGCCTCTCGTCCCGTCTGTAGGGTGTAGGCCATGTCCGCCAACAGACCCGCAGGTTCCCAACCAAAGTCCATTTCGTCTCGATCGGTATTCTGGTTTTCGCCCCGCCGACTCGCGATATTGGACGCCAACTTCTCCAGCGAAGGATACTCGGACAGCAGAGAGAGATTGGCCTCGATCCCATGGTTCTCCGAGACCTGGTTTGCCAACTCCGTCAAGCTGACGACATCGAAACCATATTCGCCGAACTCCTCCTGCAACGAAATATCGGCTTCATCGACACCGAGTATTTGCGCGGCGATTGCCATCAATTCGTCCTGGATTGCCGCATCCTTCTTCGTAACGGCCTGCCCTGCGCCGGCGTGGTCGACTTGTCGATCGATAAAGTCGCATAGCCTTCGGGCATACGCCTGCAGGCGAGGTTTGGATCGGGCCGATAAAATAATGATTTGAGTTTCGTGCGCTCCTCTGTCCAATGGTGGCGGGGCGTACTCTTCGATTACCAGATGCGCGTTCGTGCCACTAAAACCGAATGCGCTGATTGCAGCGCGTCTCGGTTCCCCGGAGTGTGCCTGCCAGTCTCGATACTCGGTATTGACGTAGAATGGACTATCGACGAAGTCGATATGCCCGTTTGCCTCCTCGTAATGCAACGAGGGCACCAACTTTCGATGTTGCATGCACAGCAGAATCTTGATCAAACCGGCCATACCGGCCGCCAGCTGCGTGTGCCCAATGTTGGTCTTTACTGAACCGATCGCACAATAACCCGTATCAGAGGTGTAGCGTCGAAAAGCATCCGTCAACGCCTGTATTTCAATGGGGTCGCCAAGTTGCGTACCCGTACCATGTGCCTCGATATAGCTGATACTCTCGGGGTGAATGCCAAATCGGTCGTATACTTCGCACTCCAGCTCCGTCTGTGAAGGCGCGCTGGGGGCGGTGATCCCATTGGTTTTACCATCCTGATTAATCCCGCTACCCTTGATCACGGCGTAAATATGATCACCGTCGCGTTCGGCATCCTGAAGGGGCTTCAATAAAACAGCCCCAACGGCTTCGCCTGGTACGAAGCCATTCGCACGGTGATCGAAAGCAAAGCACTTGCCATCTTTGGACAGCATGTTCGCCTTGCTCGTGAGTATATGGAATTCTTTGGTGGTTTGCAGGGTCACACCGCCGGCAAGTGCCATTCGACTGGTGCCTTGCCAAATGCTTTCGCAGGCTTCGTGAATTGCGACCAGAGAGGCCGAGCAGGCCGTATCGATGGCCATGCTCGGACCCTTGAGATCCAATAGATAGGAAATGCGTGCTGCTAGAATCGGCGCGGCATTGCCGGAAAAGAAATAGAGATCCGGTGGTATCCGCTGCTCTGATACGATATTGCGGTAATCACCCCCCCAGCAGCCGACAAATACGCCGCATTTGCTGTTTTTCAGCCTCTGTGGTGAATAACCCGCATCCTCCAATGCCTGCCAAGCGACCTGCAAGAATAGACGCTGTTGCGGATCCATCAATTCCGCTTCACGCGGCGAAATGCTGAAAAACAGCGGATCGAATTGGTCGATACCGCTCAGAAAACCGCCCCATTTGCTATAGCTTCGATTCGGGGTGCTCACATCGGGGTCGTAGAAACCCTCTAACCCCCATCGCTCAGCCGGGATTTCCCTGACCGAGTCACGCCCCTGACGAAGGTTGTCCCAATAGGCATGGACGTCGCCTGCATCGGGGAAAATGCCCGACATACCGATAATCGCTATATCGCGGGCACGCTGTCCGTTGCCCGCCGGGGTCGGCATATTGATCCGAGGACATGTTTCCGAGCGTTTTGGCGGTCGATGCGCCTGATTCCGTCGCAGACCTTCTAGTAACTGCAACCCCTCTTCACGCGTGTAGCTTCGATCGGCTATGCGTTGCAGGATATCGCGTACCGTCAGATCAGCCTTCATTGATTACCCCCATTATACGTCGCTCTGCTTCTTCGATATCCAGCACACCGGATATCAGCCAGCGATCTAGAATGTCTGATAGAGATGCGTCGGGAACCGCCGACACATCCTCGTTGTTGTCATCGCCGCCGATCACCAGCGAGTCGCCAAACTGGTCGAGCACATGCTCAGCCAACTGACGGATACTTGGGTAATTGAATAGATCGGTGGTGCGTAATTCGATCGACAGGGCCCTGTTCAGGCGACGGATCAGCGCGACCGAGAGAATCGAATCCACACCAAAGTCGCTAAAGGGGGCGTCGAGGTCAAGGTGGTCTGCCGTGATCTGCAAGACTGCCGCAAACTGCTCCATGAGCAGCGCCTGAATCTCGGCGGATGCTGGGGTGCGCCTTGTGTCAGCAACGGTCTGCGAGCCTGCGGCCACTCTGTCTGGCTGCGTTGAACGCGCATCCATCACGGCGTCGATTGGGGATTTCTGGAGTAGCGATTGTTCTGGCAATGCTGCGGGTTGCCAATTCGCTTCCGCAACCATTACCCGTTGCAGCGAAGAGACCATTGTATCCTCGAGACCACCCGAATCGACCTGGTCGAACCCTTCGTCCCGCAGCAGGTTCTCCCAGGTTCTGGTAGACAGCAGCGGGCTGTGTGGCAGACGCAGGTCGGGGTCACGATACAGCCACCACCCCTCCAGCAGGCCGAAGGTCATGGTCGCGAACGGCTGCACCCGAGTGACTTCGTTTAGGATCAACAGACCCCGCGGTTTCAGCAATGCCCGGGTATTGCGCAGGGTCCGGTGCATGTCCTGGGTTGCATGCAGGACATTGGCCGCTATCACCACATCCATGCTGTGCGGCGTATAGCCTTGGGGTTGGATGTCGCGTTCGATATCGAGCAGGCTGAACGCGACGAAGGGATAGGCCGCGCCATAGGTGGTCTTGCCATAGTGGGTAAACCCTTTGGAGATGTCCGTATAGTGATAACGGATGTGGGTGGCCCAGGGTGCCAGCGCTGCCAACAGACTTGCCGTGCTGCCGCCGGTGCCCGCTCCGATCTCCAGGATTTCGATCGGCGCTGCCGGCGGCGCAGACGCTAGGCGCGCGCTGACATAGGCGCGCAGCTGTTCCACCACCAGTGCATTGTAGTGGTCGCTGAGCCGATTGCCTTTGTATACCCTTTCCACCAGGTCCATCGAGGCGTCCGGAAAGAGGACGTCGGTAGCCGCCCGCTGGCCGCTGAGGAGCTGTGGATAGGCGCGTACACAAGTGCGCAGGAGCTGGATGTGGGCCGCGATGTCGTCGCGGTAGCGCCGCTCGAGGGCATCGCCTCGCTGTTCCAGCTCGTGCAGGGCTGTCTGCACATCGGCCTCCTCGAGCCGTGATGTGCCGCGCAGGGTGGCGCCGTCTCGGACGATGTAGCCGGCCTGCTCGAGGATCTCCAGCAACGCCCGATACAGCCGATCATGGGTGCGATCCAGGCGGAGCTGTGCCGCCAATTCGTCGATCTCATAGGTCGCGCCGGCACGCTGGAAGACGCCCATGCGCTGGAATGCGTCCACTAGCAGGTCTTGGGCGTATGCGCTCAGCGCCTGGATTGCTGCCTCGCTGCCGGCCGGGTTGTCCAGCCTGAGCGCGCTGTCGGACAGCCGGGCCGCCAGGGTGGCGAACAGCGACGGCAGTGGGGCGCAGGGTGGGGCGCTGGCGAGGGCTTGGGCAGCGCGCTGCGGCGCTTGTTTGGACGCACCGATCCAGTAGCGGGTCTTGGCAAAGGGGTAAGTCGGCAAGGAGAGCCGTGGCGGCGCGCTTGCGCCATAGAGTAGACGCCAGTCGATGGCTGCACCTGCCACCCATAATTGCGCCAGTTTGGTGTATTTCTTGTTGTGCAAAATGCGCTCGAGGTAGGCCTCGCCTTCTTCGCCTTCCAGCAGTAGCAGCGATGCCCGGTGCGCGGCATCCGCACCCTGGCCGCGCTGCGCTTTGAGCGTACCGCGATACCACAGGTCTTGCTCGCTGCGATCCTGGCCCGTCACATAGGCGCTGAGCGCCTGTTGCAGCTGGTCCTGGGTGGTCACCACCAGGGCCAGGCGTTCGTTCAGACTCTCGCGACCGACCTGGAGGCTGTAGGCCAGGCGCGTCATGGGCGTGTCCGGGTGGCGCTCCAGGTACGCGAGCAATTGACTGGCCTGGGCTTGCAGCCGATCCGGCGCCTTTGCCGAGAGCACGATCAGCTGCTCGCCTGGCTGGCTGGGCTCACTGGGCGTGTGCGCCTGGTCGTAGGCCTCCAGGATGACATGCGCATTGGTTCCGCCAAAGCCGAACGAGCTGATCCCGGCCCGGCGCACAATGGGATTGCCCTGGTCATCCTTGGATGGCCAGGCCTGGTTGTGCTCGACGATGTAGAAGGGGCTGTTGTCGAGGTCGATGTAGGGGTTGAGCGTCTCGAAGTGCAGGTGCTTCGGCAGGCTCTGGTGCTGCATCGCCAGCACGATTTTGAATAGCCCCGCCATGCCCGCGGCGGCTTCCAGATGCCCGACGTTGGTCTTCACCGAGCCGATACCACAGTGCGGCGTCTGCGGCTGCGCCTTTCCGGCTTGTGCATAGAGTTGGCTGAAGGCCTTTTTCAGGCCGTCGATTTCGATCGGATCGCCGAGGCCGGTGCCGGTTCCGTGTGCTTCGATGTAGCTGATGCTCTCAGGCGCGATCTGCGCGTCTTGTACCGCCTGCACGATCAGCTCGGCCTGGGCGCTGGGATTGGGCGCGGTCAGCGAGGCGGCATGCCCACCGTGGTTCTCCGCGCTGCCTTTGATCACCGCGTAGATCGGGTCGCCGTCTATCTCCGCTTGTTGCAGGGGTTTGAGCCAGACCGCCCCGACACCTTCGCCGCGGACATAGCCATCGGCGCGCTGGTCGAAGGTCTTGCAGCGCCCATCGGCACTGAGCATCCCGGCTTGGCTGAACGAGAGGGTCAACTCAGGGGTCAGGATGGCGTTGACTCCACCGACCAGGGCCGTGTCGCAGCTGCCATTGCGGATCGCCCAGAGCGCTCGGTGCAGCGCCACCAAGGCGCTCGAGCAGGCGGTGTCGATCGGTTCGCTCGGGCCGCGCAGGTCGAGTAGATAGGAGATGCGGTTGGCCAGCATGGAGTAGGCCATGCCGGTGGCGCTGTGCGCTTCGCTGCCAGCAACATGGGCACGCACCAGTTGTTCGTAGTCGTGGGTGGCAACACCGACGAATAACCCGGTTTTGCTGCCCGCCAGGGCGCTCGGTCGGTAACCGGCGTCTTCGATGGTGTGCCACACCGTTTGCAGGAACAGGCGGTGTTGCGGGTCCATCAGTTCCGCCTCGCGTGGCGAGATGCCGAAGAAGAGCGGATCGAATTTGTCGATGTCCGGTATGAACCCGCCCCATTTTGCCCGGGTCTTTTGGGTATCTTCTGTCGGGTCGCCGTCGTAGGCTCGCCAATCCCAACGCGCTGGCGGTATTTCGCTGATGAGGTCGTCACCAGCGTGCAGGTGTTGCCAGAATTGCTCCAGGTCGGGCGATTGTGGCATCACGCCGCTCATGCCGATGATCGCGATCGCTTGTCTGGCCGATGGCTCGGCCTGTGCGGCTTGCTGCACCGCCTCGATGCGCAAGCCTTGGCGCAAGCTGGTCGCTGTCGGCTGTGGCTCGGGCGCTTGCCTGTGCTGCACTGGCCTGTTAGCGATCGGTACACCGGCTGCGCCATCGGCAATGCCATAGTGATCACGCAAGCTGTCTGTATACTGGCTGCTCAGGTGCGCGGCACAAGCCGCTAGGCTTGGGTATTCGAAAAAGAGGGTCGGCGTGACCTCGAGTGCATAGGTGGTGTTGATGCGGTTGGCGAATTCGGTGAAGCTGATGGAGTCGAAGCCGTAGTCGCTGATGTCGTCGCTGGCGTCGATGTCGTCTCGATCGATCTTCAGGATCGCTCCGGCGAGCGTCAGTAATGTCGCTTGCACCTGTTGCTGTAATTCGCCGTGGACCTGCGCGCGCTCTGCGCTATGGCGCTCAGGCGCGCCGGTCTGCGCTCGGGTGTCGCCGCCCTGGCCCAGGGCTTTGGCGATCCGATGGCGATCGCCATGCAGGATCGCGATCTGGGCGCCGTCGTGCTGCTCGAGGCTGGTGCGCAATGCCGTCATGCCCTGATCCGTAGCAAGGGGGTGCAGGCCGAGGCTGTTGCGTATCCAGGTGGCGGTCTGGGTATCGACTTGCATGCCGCCGCTTTGCCACAGCGGCCAGTTGATCGAGAGGGTTTTGCCTTGGCGCTGGTGTTGTGCCACGCGCTGCCGACGCCAGGCCGCCAGGTTGTCCATGTAGGCGTTGGCATAGGCGTAGTCGCTTTGCCCGACGTTGCCGGTTTCCGCCGTGATCGAGGAGAACAGGATGAAGCACTCGAGCGCCTCGTCGCGGGTGGCCGCGTCCAGATGCACGCTGCCGTAGACCTTGGCGGCTAGGACCGCGGCGATGTCCTCCGGCGTCTTGTTCGCCAGGCGGGCGTCGCGCAGAACCCCGGCGCTGTGGAAGATGCCATCGAGGCCGTTGTACTCGGTTTTGATCGCCGCAATCAGGTCGTCGACCGCGGCGCGCTGGGCGATGTCGGCCTGATAATAGCGTACCCTGGCGCCGTTGCCCTCGAGCGACTCGATGCGCTGTTGCTGCGCCGCCGTCAGGGCCGAGCGTCCGCTGAGCATCAGCCGCGCTTGGTAGTGACGGGCCAGGTAGTCGGCAAACAACAGGCCCAGGCCACCGGCTCCGCCGGTGATCAGATAGATGCCCTGTTGTTTCAGCGCACTGGAGGCGGCGTCTGCGCTCTGCTGCGGGCATTCCCGCAGCTGTTTGCATTGCCGTCGGCCCTGGCTGTAGCGCACCTCGGGCTCGGGTTGGTCGCGCTCGCCGAGGGCGATCTCCACCGCCTCGCTCAGGTCGCTCAGGGCGATGCTCTTATAGTGCAATTTGCTGCTTTCCCGGCCCAGGGTTTTATTGAAGCCGCTCATCGCTGCATACACGGGTTGGTCGCCTGGCTCGGCTTCCAGGTAGTGGTATTGCAAGTGGATCGCTGCTGAAGGCTGCTGCGCCAACAGCGCCTGGCTGAGGTAAAACAGCGCATAGAGGCTGTGGCTCAGTTGCTCTTCGATGTGCTGTGGCTCGCCCGTGTAAGGGCTTTGTGACCAGGCGTGTACGATGTGTGTGGGCAGGCCGTTGGCGCCTGCGCTTAGTTCGCCGATCAGTCGGCTGTAGTCTTGCGCGCTAGTGGGGTCCAGGGTGTAGTGCTCGGCGCTGTGTCGCGCATAGCGCTCGCCCGGTTGCACCAGGATAACGCGACCGCCAAAGGCGCTTTGGTAGGCCGCCTGGCGGGTCGGCTCCTGATCGAACAGCAGCAGGTCGCTCGCGCTGGCTGCGCCAGGGGCCGTGACGCGTGCGGCCTCTGTCCACACCGGTTGGTAATAGAGGGTGGCGAGGCTTGGGCTATGCAACGCTCGCGCCGATAGGTGGGTCAGGCGGGTGTGCTCTCGGCCGCTGTCATCGAGCAGAGAGACGTTGAATTTGATCGTCCCGGCATCCGTTGCCGGCTGGCCCTCCGCTGCCCGGCGCACGTAGGCATAGCCGGTGGCGCCCAGCGGGCCGAGGCGCTCGATGTGTTCGAGCGCGAACGGGAGATAAGGGGTCGGGTCGGTGCTTTGGCCCATGTAGCCGGTCACGGTTTGCAGGGCGCCGTCCAGCAGTGCGGGGTGGAAGGTGAAGGACGCAAGCCCGTGTTGGACTTGGTCCGGCAGTTGCAGTCGCGCCAGCGCTTCTTCGTCATTGCGCCAGAGCCAGTGGATGGCCTGGAAATGCGCACCGTAGTCGAGCTGGGTGGTGGCGAACCGTGCATAGCAGCTCGCCTGGGACACCTGTTCGCTGCTGCGTGCCCGGATCGCTTCCAGATCGAACTGCCGTGGCTCCGGGGTAGCGGGTCCAGCGTCCGCCGTGGCGTACTCCAAGCGCCCTTGGGCGTGGATCTGCGCCTGGCCCATGGCGTCTTCGGTGGTGATTTCGAAGGCGACTTGGCCGCTCGCCAGTGGGTAGAGCTCGATCCGCGCCGTGACCGCCTCGTGGTCGACGCTGATTGGGCGCGCCCACACGATCTGGTGCAGACCGCGAATCGTCGTGCCGGGTTGTGCCAATTCGCCCGCCGCCCAGGCCATTTCCAGATAGGCCACCCCGGGCAGCGTCTTCTGCCCGGCGATGCGGTGGTCGGTCAGGTAGAATTCGTCGCCGCGCAGGAGCTTGCTGTAGCACTGCGCTTGCAGTGTGGAGTCGTTGCGATCAAGCAGCGGATGCAACCCACCCGGGCTGCCCGCCGCGTTCTGCCCCGCAACCGTTTCCACCAACCCGTCGGCCTGCGCCGCCCAGTAGCGTTGTCGCGCAAACGGGTAGGTCGGCAGCGAAATACGGCGTACCTGCGCGCCGCGTGGTAGCAATGTCCAGTCGATGTCGACTCCCGAGACCCAAAGCTGGGCCAGACGATCGTATTCCTGTTCCTCCAGGGCGGCACGCAGAAACGCCTCGCCTGCCTTGCCCTTGATGAGCCTGTCTGCGCCGAAGGAGGATTGCTTGGCGCTTCCGGTGTAGCAGCCGGACCCCTCGGCTCCCCGCTCTTTGTACCTGACGAGCCTCTCGATGGCCTGCGGAATACTCTGCGCCGTGAATGCAAGGCGTTCCGCCATGGCCTCGCGCGCCGTTTGCAGGGTATAGGCCAAATTCGCCAAGGATAGATTCCTCGCCCAGAGGGTGCGGCCTGCCTGCGCGTCCTCAGGCTCCTGCCAATGGCGCGATAGAAAGTCGATGAGCCGGTCGACGACCGCCTCCAGGCGCTCTTGGTTTCGCGCAGATAAGACGATCAGCTGTCTATCGCCCTCGATCTGGGAACATCGCTCGTCCGGCGAGTGATATTCTTCCAGTATCACATGCGCATTCGCTCCTCCGGCCCCGAAGGAGCTGATTCCGGCACGCCTCGGGTGACGGATTTCGCGACCGTCTTCGCGGATGACTGGCTCATGCCAGGGTGCCAGCTCCTGTTGCACATAGAACGGCGATTCCTCGAAGTCGATATGCTCGTTGCGACGCTCACTATGTAACGACGGTACCAACTGCTGGTGCTGCATCGACAGCACCACCTTCGTCAGCCCAACCAGACCCGCCGCCGACTCCAAATGCCCGACATTCGATTTGACCGAGCCGATGGCGCAATAGTGTCGATCGCTGGTAAACGCCCGATATGCCTGGGTCAGACCGCTGATCTCTATCGGATCGCCTAACGCTGTACCCGTCCCGTGCGCCTCGACGTAACCAATCGTTCTCGGGTCTATCCCTCCGATGCGCAGCGTTTCCTCGATAAGTGCGGCCTGGGTGTTCGGATTCGGTACGGTATAGCCGCTGGTCTTGCCGCTGGCATTGATATTCGATGCCTTGATCACTCCCAGGACATTGTCGCCATCGGCCAGCGCCTGTGCGAGCGGTTTCAACAGCACGGCACCAACGCCCTCGCCGTCGACGAATCCATCGCCCCCTTCTCCGAAACTCTTACAGCGATCATCCGCAGCCAACATTTTCATTTGGCACAATCGCAGATAGTGCTTCGGATGCAATATGAGATTGACAGCACCGACGATGGATACATCGCATTCACCCCGCTTCAGGCTTTGACAAGCGAGATGCAACGCTGTCAGTGAAGAGGAGCAGGCGGTGTCCACGGCCAGGCTGGGACCCGTGAAGTCATAAAAATACGATATACGGTTCGCTATCGACCAGTACGCCGAATGGGCATCGACGTAGGTACCGCCCGTCGACGCCTTCGCCCCGACCCACTCGTAATCATTGTTCATTACTCCGACGAAGGTACCGACCTTCTGATCCATCTCGACAACTTTGTCTCGGGTATAACCCGCGTCTTCGAGCAATGCCCAGACCGTCTCCAGAAACAGACGTTCCTGCGGATCCATCTCCTCCGCCTCCCGCGGTGAGATACCGAAGAACAGCGGATCGAACTTATCGACATCGTCGATGAACCCGCCCCACCTGGTATAGCTGCCCCCGGACCTGGACTGGTCGGATTCGCCTTCGTCATACTCCTGCCACCTCCAGCGTTCCGTTGGAATCTCCCGAATGCAGTTCTTCCCCGACCGCAGGTTCTCCCAGAATTGCTCGAGACTCTCGGCCCCGGGATAGCGCCCGGTCATGCCGATGATGGCGATGTTCATGTCCGACTGGACTGGGTTCGATTGGGCGGGGTTTGACTGGGCTGGGTCTGATTGAATCGGGCCTGTTTCTCGCTCCTGGTGGCAAGGCTCGGATACCGAACTACCCTGACGTGCCATGTTATCCTTAACAGGATCGCTGACATCCCCAACGGGGTTCGCTCTCTCCCCCACTGCATGCTTCAGGATGTTCCCGCCATCCAGCATGCTGGCTTGCGGACTCGGTCCCAGTAGCAACTGGAGCTCCGCGGATTTTGCCTTCAACAAATACTCGCTCAATGCCTGCATCGTATTCTGTTCGAATAACAGGGTCGAAGGTAACCTGCCGAGCCCGTCTTCCAATCGCCGGTTGATCTCCAACACAACCAAAGAATCGACGCCATAGACCTCGAGAGTGGTATCGACATCCAATTTCTCTCTGTCGATTTTCAGAACATCCGAGAATACCGACTTGACATAGTCTAAAGCCTGCTCGGACAAATCCGCATCATCCAGCTTTTCGTTATGGCGGCCCCTTTCCGCGCATGTCCTCTCCTCGATTGGCTGTGTATGCACGCCGGACGATTCGATGTCCGGAGATCGATGTCGCTCCTCCAGTACAGAGCGATGTTCCGATACCAGATAATCGGCTACCGCGGCAATTGTCTTGCGTTCGAATAGTAAAGTCGCCGGCAGCCGTCCGAAATCCTGCTCGAGCCGTCTGTTGAGTTCCAGTACGACGAGTGAATCCACGCCGTAACGTTCAAAGGTGGACTCGACATCTAATCGATCCCTATCGACTTTGAGCAAATCCGCGAAGACCCCGCGCACATAATCCAGCGTTTCTCCGGTTAGATCGACCCTGTTCGTTTCCGCTGCCACGGGTATTGCCGGCATCGCCGGAGCCTGCGGTACTGGTTCTACATCGACATTCCCCTGTAATCTATCCCGTGCCTTTTGCAATCGGACTTCACCATCGCTTTCCGCGACGATGACGCACTGAGGCTGATCCTCCTGCGTGTGATCGGGTAAACCGACGGCATGTATGGAGCCTAGCCCGCAATCCTGCAGCACCCTGGTCCACTGCTGAACGCTCAACAGCGGCGAACCCGGGCAACGCACCTCTTCGTCTTCGAATAGCCACCAACCATCGGTCAAGCCAAAGGTGAGCGTCGTGAATTCCTGGCGCCGCGTGATTTCGTTCAGGACCAGCAAGCCGTTCCTTTTTAATAGACGTTTCGCATTGTTGACGGTGTTATGAATCCGTCTTGTCGCATGAAAAACATTCGTGCCAAATAGAAGATCGATACTACCCGGCGAAAATCCCTGGGCCACCGGATCTTTTTCGATGTCCAAGGGCTTGAATTCGACAAAGGGATAGTCCTGGCCAAAACACCTTTCACCATATTGCGTAAACCCAATGGAAATATCCGTATAGATGTAGCGAACCTGCTGAGCATGCTTGGCAATTGCAGCTAACACCAGGCTGCTGCTACCCCCGGTACCCGCACCAACTTCCAGAATCGAGATCGGTGTATGTTGGTCCTGCTGGAGACGAAGTGGAATGAATTGCTGCACCAGAGCGCCCAAAAGCCGATTGTAATAAATCGATAATGGATCGTCCTTGTACACCCCCTCGACCAGCTCCATCGAACCGCGTGGAAACAGTGCTTCCATATGTCCCACACGGCCTGTCAATACGTCCGGATACGCCGATACGCAGTTCCACAGCAGGTCGATGCGGGCTGACATACTCGGATACGCCGCTTGTAACCGCTGCTTGGATTGTTGCAGTTCGCCTGTTTTCCGTTTTGCTTCGAGGCTGACCACTTTGTCGGTCGTCACCAAGCCATCATCGGCAGCAACATACTCGATGAAGCCTGCATCGAGCAGCGTCTCCAGCAGCACCTCCCATAGCCGGTGATAGGCCGGAGCCAAATTCAGTTGCTGCGTCAAAGTCGACCGAACATAGTGCTCGCCCGAGCGTAAAAACACACCCATGCGCTGCAAAGCATCGACCACGAGATCATGACCGAAGCGAGTCAACTCCCCGGATGCCCTATCATTTTCCAACAGCTGTTCGCTGGAAATTGCCGGGCGATCAAGCCAAGGCACGAGTTGATCGAGCAACGGGTGATCGAACAAAGAGGGCTGCATGCGCGGATAAACAACGATCTCATCGCCTAGCTGCACACCCATGTCGCTCAAAATGTCATCAGAGGCATGGATGGCCATTACTTGCTGCACGCCATGGTGCAGCACCCGTCGTACCGCATCCATACCCTCTTCGCTGCTGATCGATCGAAAACCCTGGGCGGCTAGCCGCTTGCGATATGCGTCCTTGGCAACGATGCCGACATCTCCCCAGTATCCCCAATTGACGATGGCGACCGGACAGGGGCTGGCTTGTGCCAGCGCATTTGCAAACGCATCCTTGAAGGTACAAGCCGCAGCGTAATTGCTCTGACCCGCATTACACCAATAGGACTGCGATGACGAAAAGAACAGCATGAAATCCAAGGGCTCGTGGCGGAGCACTTGGTACAGGACTAGGCTACCCTCTACCTTCGGGGCCAAGGCTGCCCGAAATGTCTCTTCGTCCATGTTGTCCAGCGTTCGATCATGCAACGCGATCGCCGAATGCACGACGCCGTTGATGCACCCAAACCGCGCCTTCGCCTGGTCGATCGCCGCCTGCATGCTCGAGCTGTTCGTTGCGTCCGCACTCAAATAGAGTACCTGCCCCCCATCCTGCTCGATCGCTTCCAGATCGGCGCGCGGAATCTCGGATAATTCTCTGCGTCCGATGAGAACCAAACGCGCCTCGACCGCGTTAGCCAAATAGCGCGAAAACTGAAGCCCGATGCCACCCGCACCGCCCAGAATAACGTACACTCCTCGCTTGCGAAAAGGCACATGCTCTGTCGCCGATAGCCGCGTCTGTATCAGGCATTGGGTGTAGCATTGCCCATCTCGCCAAGCGATCGCTCTGTTATCGGCAGGCAACTCCCGCGTCGCCGGCAGAAGCGCAGAAACCAGCTCGTCTCTGTCACTGGTTGCGAGCTGACTCAGATCCAGATCGATGCAGCTGACATCCAGGTTCTGGTACTCCTTCTCCAGCGCTCGGCTTAGTCCATAGAGACCCGCTGCAAAAGGTTTGATTCGATCGCCTGCCCTGACTTGAAAGACTTCGTTCGTCAGCACTTTCAATTGCAGGCGTCGCTTGATCAAGCCGTGACGGATGAGCGCCTTGACTAAACGGAATAGCGCTAATACCCCGCGTTGCTGAGCGACTTCGAGCGCCGACAAGTCGTCCAAACGGATTGGTTCGATCTGGATACCCCCAAGAAAATAAATGCAATCCGGTTCGCCCAACGCTTGCGGATGCTGGTCGAAAGCGCCCGGGTTCGTCACTTCGATTTCCCAATGTCCCTCGGCAAGGGCCTGCGTCGTGGTTCCTAAATAGAGGTAGCGCACATCGGCGCTGGGAAGACAGGCCGAAATCGCCCTTTCCAGGCGCAGTGGAGTCACCCCGGTCACGATGAGTACCGACTGAGGTGACCCCATGGGCATCTGATCCGCCCCGGTGGTTCCTCGGGCAATCCAACGCGGGAGATAGAAAAACGACGACAAACGGTCAGGCAAGGCGCGCAACACAAAATCGCGACAACTCACACAGACCCGACCTGCATTATCCAGCAGCAACACCTGGAAGCGTTGTTCTCCGTCGACCTTCGCATACGCGTACATGTCTGCCTGCAGCGGCCCAGAAAGCTCGATTTGTTCCATGGAAAAGGGCACCAGCGGCCCGCTCGACCGCGGCCCCTCCCCAATTGCCATAACCGTCTGCAATGCCGAGTCCATCAGGCTTGGATGAAGCCGGTAAGCTCTCGACTCACGGCTCGCTTCTATCGGTAAAGCCAGACGCGCCAGAGCCTCACCCGCATTCGCCCAGACCTCCTGGACCCCTTGAAAGCGTGGGCCAAAATGAACCCCTGTCGCTGCAAAACGACGATAAAAAGCAGCCTTGTCCAACCTGTTCCGACAGCGGGACCGTACTCCTTCGATATCCATCGATCCTGCAATCGGCTGCCGATTTGCAGTCAACAGGCCAGTGGCATACAGCTTTTCTGAATCGCGAATCGCATAGCGCATCTCTCCATCCTGGTCGACGATATGCACGCGCAGCGTCTTGGGTTCGGTGTCGATCACCAGAGGCTGTTGCCACAGAACTCGTCGGAACCCGAGCCTGGCTTGTGCGTGGATCGAAAGGGTTGCTGCTAGGGCCATCTCCAGATAACCCACACCGGGGAAAGCCGGGGAACCACTCACGATATGATCGTTTACGATCCAGTCGTGCGGTTTGATTGTTTTTATGAAGACTAGACCCGGATTTGCGTAACTCAGGCTTGGCTCGATATGGTCGATCAACGGGTGTCGGCGCGCCCCTGCGATCTGCCCCGTGATCTGCCTCGTGGTCTGCTGAGCCGAGCCCCCTAAAGGTGCAATCCAATAGCTTTCGCGGGCGAATGGATAGGTAGGCAAAGAGATTCGCCGGGGCCTGTTCTCTCCATACAGCAGCAACCAATCGATGTCGACACCGGACACCCACATCTGCGCCAGTCTTCCCAGTTCTCTCTGCTCCAGGGCCACCTGCAGAAATGCCTCACCCGCCGCACCATCGAGCAGCAGACGCGTCTGCGTCGCGTCCTTTGCCGCATTGCCCCTGAACCCCTTCACATGCGCTGGATCTTCGACAAAGGCTGCGAGCGATTCCACCAATTCGTCGACGCTGGACGCGACAACAGCCAATCGTTCAGTCATCGCCTCACGTCCCACCTGCAACGTGTAGGTCAATTCTGACATTGCCGTTTCGGGTCTGAGTACCAGGAAATCGCGCAGCTCCCTTGCGTAGTCTTGCAATCTCTCTGCATCCTTTGCCGATAACAGGAATAGATACGGCTGTTGCGCCGAGTCCTCCGCAACCGGGCCAGGACGCGTAAACTCCTCGATGACCAAATGTGCGTTCGTCCCGCTGAAACCGAAAGAGCTCACCGCCGCACGTCTCGGCTGACCGACCGAGTCCCAGGATCTCAGCCTGGTATTGACATAGAATGGGGTCTTTGTGAAGTCGATGTGTTCGTTCGGGTGCTGGTAATTGACTGCGGGCGGCAGTTGCTGCCGTTCGAACGCCAACAGCACCTTGATTACGCCGGCTACACCTGCCGCATATTGCGTGTGCCCAATATTGGCCTTGACTGATCCGATCGCGCAATACTGGGTGGCATCCGTGTACTCCTGATATGCCCGTGTCAGCGCCGTGACCTCGATCGGATCGCCCAATTTGGTGCCCGTCCCATGCGCCTCGACGTAGCCGATCGTGGTTGGATCGATTCCCGCTTGTCCATAGACATCAAGCAGCAACCGACTCTGGGACAGAGTACTAGGTGCAGTGATACCGTTTGTCTTACCATCCTGATTGATACCACTGCCTTTGACGACACCATAGATGTGATCATTGTCTTCGATGGCTTTTGCAAGGGGTTTCAATACCAATACCCCGACCCCCTCGGCAGGCACAAAGCCATCCGCATCTCGATCGAAGGTACGGCACTGGCCGCTGGGCGAGAGCATGCCGGCCTTGGATGCCATGATATGTATTTGCGGTGTCGGCATGACCATCACACCGCCCGCTAGGGCCACGTCCACTTGCCCCGTTCTGAGCTGCTGACATGCCTGATGAATTGCAACCAACGACGAAGAACAGGCCGTATCGATTGCCAGAGCCGGGCCATTCAAGTCCATGAAATAGGCCAATCGAGCGGACAGGATTGCGGCATCGTTGCCCAGGAAGACATGGGCGTCCATCTCGTATTGGCTTTGGACGATATCTGTAAAATACTCGGAATGCTTGATTCCAACGTAAATATCGACTCGCTGTCCCGACAACCCTTTTGCCGTATAGCCGGCGTCCTCGATCGCCCTCCAGCTATGTTCGAGGAACAACCTCTGTTGCGGGTCCATCAACTCGGCTTCTTTGGGGGAAATACTGAAAAACAGCGGATCGAACTTGTCGATATCTGCTAAATACCCGCCGTGCCGGCAGTAGGTCTTGTTTGGTGCGGACCAGTCTGGATCATAGTACTCATCAAGACTCCAACGGCTTGCGGGAACCTCCGATATGCTGTTCTTACCCGCAGCGATGATCTCCCAGAACTCCAGGACATTGTTCGCCCCTGGAAATTGTCCAGACATACCGATGACGGCAATATCGTCTTCTCTCCGCAAGCGGGTCTCATGCGCTTGCGTTGTCGGTTCCAGGGTATCCTGGGACCGCTCCTCGCTCCAGAACTCCTGTGCTGATTCTTGTGCTGACTTTGGTGCTGACTTCGGTGCCTGCGCAGTCTCCGGCATTGCGTGCTCGAGAGCACGCGGCGACTGATCCAAAATGTAGTCGACAAGCCGTCCCACGTTTGGATAGTCAAAAATCGTGGTCGGATTCAGTACCAGCTCGCCTAAGCGCTCATTGATCTTATTCACCAACTCTACGCCCAGTATCGAATCGACTCCCATTTCTGAGAAGCGCTCGTCCAACCCGATATCCTGTTCCGAGACATTCAGTGCCTCGGCGGCAATGCCGACCACCATGTCCAATAGCCGCTGGCGATCGGGTTCCTGTTCGCGAGTCAAATCTGGCTTGCGCTGCTGTTTTGGTGTCCCCGGTGGTTGCCTTGTCATGCTGTTTTCCTGGCTAAGCGCGTTGATCTGCTTGCTCGTACTCTGTTTGATGACTGTATCTGCTGGGCAGGATGCAGTCCAAGTCTGACCCAATCTGGCCACCATCACTTGAGTTTCCTCACCTGCCAGCACAGCGCTTAGACCAGCTAGCCCCTGCTGGGTCGATAATGTGTCGACATCGAGCTTTTCGATAATCTGCTTGAACCTGGCATTCGCGGCGATCCCGATCTCTCCCCAATGGCCCCAATTGATGACAAACCCGGGTCGTCGGCAGTCAGTTCTCAGATAATGGGCGAATGCATCTTGAAATGCGCATCCCGCGGCATAGTTCGCCACTCCCTGATCACCCCTGAATGTGATAAAGGATGAAAAAAACAGCAGAAAGTCGAGATGCTCGCCGAGGGTGGCTCGGTGCAGCGCATAGCTCCCTTTGGACTTTGGTTCCAAACCCTGGCGGAAAATGGCTTCGGTCATATCCTCGAGCAGGCCACTCGCCATCACCAGGGCTGAGTGAATACACCCGTGGAGTGCTCCAAAGCGCTCCTTGGCTGCTTGCACGGCACGCGTCATATCCTCCAGTTTCGATCCATCGCCATTGACGTATAGCACCTCGCCACCGAGTTGCTGGAGGGTTTCGATCTGTTGCTCTTTCTCCCGATTCAGGAGGCTGCGGCCTACCAAGACCAGGCGCGCTCGATAGTGTTCGGTCAGATAGCAGCTCAGTGCGAACCCAATGCCACCCAGTCCCCCCACAATGAGATAGACGCCTCCGGGTTTGAATACGACGGGTTCTTCTTCACTCGCCGGGAGCCTGGAGCTCGTCGTAATCGTCTTGATAAATCGTTTACCATGGCGATAGGCGATCTCGTGGAATGGCGGGCAACTGGTTTCTCGAGCCAACAGATCAATGTCGCGAGGCGTCCAGCTCAGCGGGATGTCGATGCACTGGACGTCGATTAGAGGGTTTTCCCGCCCAAGTACCTTTGCCGTTCCAAGCATCGGCGCCGCATACGGAAACAGTGTCGATTCGCTCCCCGAGACCTGGTGTAATTGTCGGGAAACAACCACTAACCGCAATGGCTTCGAGTGTCTAGCCAATACCCGGCAAAGCCGGAACATCGGCATAATGACATGCTCTTGGTAGGCTGTAAAAGCACCGAGGTCCTCTATCTCGTATCGAGTGATGCCCCATAGGTAATATACAACCTCGACATCCAAAGCCAGGATACGCGCATAGTCCTGCTCCTTTACAATATCGATCCTGTAGGAATCTTTACCTACCCGGGCATACGCCGATGCTGGCTTGACGATGGCGGCCTGCACATGCTGTTGCGCAAGTGCCTCTGCCACTCCCTCCCGATCTGAAAAGATCAGCGCCCTTGGTCCTCGAGATCGATCGTCCATGAGTGGTTCGGGTTGTTCGCGCCAGAATAGCCGGTGATAGAGTGCGTGACTCTGCGTCTCTTCGATCGGCTCCGATTCTGTTGTTTGTCGTGCTTCCTGCTGATCCTCATCGCGCTGCATGGTCTCGATCCAAAACGCCGAACGCTCAAAGCGATAGGTCGGCAGAGGCAGCTTACGAAAAGCACCTGTCGGATAAACCAGTTGCCATTCCACAGGTACACCATGGAGCCACAATTTCAACAAACTTTCAGGGACATACGCCCGAGGCGACAGGACCAGTTGCACCCCAACCTGTTCGACCACATCTTGCTCAGACCCGGCATCACTGAGCACGAGTCGATTGGTAGATGTCAGCGACGGCAGCCGGCATTCCGTGTCCAGTGCCCTTGCCAACCATGTCTCGAACTCGGGGATCACAGGGCAATCCCGACTATACTCAGCGATCAAACGATAGGGCCTGTCGGCACTCATATGCCCCTGCCGCTCGTTCAATATCGCCCCCGCTGCATCCAAGTCCGTTTCGCCACTTATCGAGAAGAGCTCGATCACCATCTCTTTCGGCAGGACTCCATCCAGAATCAAGTCCAACAGCTCCTGGAACGCTTCGCTCTGAACATCGGGCCGGGAAGTCAGATCCCATTTCTTGTCCAGTTGCTGTGAAGCGCTTCCCAGAATCAACATCAACAGCGCTTTATTCTGTTGGCTATCGTCCTGCGCCGTATGCACGAGCGTATCGAGCATGTCATCGAGACTTTGCTCGCCAAACTTTGCCAGCAGCACTGACCATTCGTCCAGGTACTTCTTGAATGTAAACTGGCTTTCCTGCAACAATCTGGCTCGTTCCACATTGCGAATCAGGTTGGCCTGATCTATTTTCAGGCCATCCAGCAACAGAGCCAGATAGGTCGCGTCGAACTGGTATGGCAAAAGTGTCTGCTGGGTAACCGGATCGAGGAATGGCAAACACGGCCGGCGAACGACAAGTTGCGCGATGGGTCTACTCCCGCTCAGTACAGCTAACGCATCATCGATGCAGAGCATTCCACTGCATACCAGGGCTAGCCATAAGCCGTCCTTTTCTCCACTCACAGACACGGGCTTGAAGCCCAGACGCAGCAGGGCTTGCAGGTATGCGTAAGTCCAAATGAAGGCCGACGGCATAGCGTCGTCGCCGGAGACACGGAGAAGTTCGACCAGCGCCTTGTCCCCCAGCGACTCCAGAACCGCTTTGTGTCTGGCAGGCGGATCATCTGCGACCTGCTGCGGATTGTCCCCCCAGGCATCGAAATGGATTTCCCATGGGCGATCGTTCAAGCTTGTGGAGCAGGCCTGCTGTATCGACTCGGCGATTTCCTGGTGGTTGTTGACCAATGCCCCAAAACGATGAGAAAACGCGCTTCGTGTCGTCGCCACAGTGGCGCATATGTCGCGCAATTCGCGGTTCTGGAAGTCCGTCTCATGAATGAATTGGTGCCAGTGCGATAATGTGCTTTGCAGAGCGCTCGCCGACTTTGCAGACAAGACGAAAACGTAGGGTGGCTGCAAAAGCGGTGTATTGAAATGCTTGCTTGTAGGGGTTTGTTCGTCACAGGCCGCGATCACGACATGCGAATTGACTCCGCCAAACCCAAACGAACTGACGCCGGCACTGAGTGGTCCATCACTGCTCCACTGTTGCAGTTCCCTCGCCAGGATAAATGGCGATTCATCAAAATCGATCACCGGGTTTGGGGTTCGAATATTCAGGCTCGGCACAATCTGCCGCTGCTCCATCATCAGCAACACCTTGATGACACCGGCGACTCCGGCGGCTGCCTCGAGATGGCCGATGTTGCTCTTGACCGACCCGATATGGCAAAAGTGATTGGCTTGCGTGTGTGCTCGGAACGCCCGGGTCAGCGCCTCGATTTCGATGGGGTCGCCGAGCGAGGTGCCGGTACCGTGTGCTTCGACATAGCTGACCATGGTCGGCTGCAGATCGCCATCCGCATAAGCAGCCAAAATCACATCACGTTGTGCCTCGACCCGCGGAGCCGTAATCGAAAGTGCTCGGCCGACATGGTTTACCGCAGAACCCCGGACAACTCCGTAGACGTGATTTTCTGCCTGCAGCGCGTTCTCCAACGGCTGCAGGAGCAGCACCCCAACCCCATCGCCGGGCACGTAACCATCAGCGTCCTTATCGAACGTCTTACAATGTCCGTCAGGGCTCAGCATCCTTGATTTCGAGAAACTGATGTACTTCCAGGGATGGATATTCAGATTGACACCGGCAACGATTGCATAATCTGCTTCACCCGCACGCAGTGCAGCTTTGGCTTGATGCAAGGCCACCAGAGAGGCTGAGCATGCAGTATTGATGGATTGGCTGGCGCCATTCAGTCCGAAGGCATAGGAGATCCGATTAGCCAGGATGCTATGGTAATTGCCCAACGCCGCATAACTGTCTGTCGGAATCGTCGCAGTGCAGGATGCGATCTGATAATCATTCCCCATGACGCCAACATACACTGCGGTTTTGGCTTGCTGTAGTGTCGTCAACGCAATTCCCGAGTCTTCGATGCAATGCCAAGTCTCTTCCAACACGATGCGCTGTTGTGGATCCATATTCTTGGCTTCGCGCGGCGAAATACCGAAAAAGCGCTGATCGAATTGATCGATGTCTTCGATCAATCCGCACCATTTGCTATTAGCCTTATTTGCCTCACCGATGTTCGGCGAGTAATACCGCCGCGTATCCCAGCGTTCCGGCGGGATTTCGCGAATAGAGTCGACCCCTGCTACAAGGTTGTTCCAAAAATCCCGTGGGTTGTCGGCTCCTGGAAAACGGCAAGCGATGCCGATTATGCCTACACGCATTAAAATCACCTAAGTTACAGTCAACCAAGGGTCCAGCCACCGACCATTTTTCGGCAAAATTTTCAATGACTTATGTAAAATTGAGTGAACTCGGAAAAGTTCAGAGTCAGACATATCACCTGGCATTCCGCGCGCTCAGTTAGACTATTTGCTACGTTGCTACGTTGGGCCTTGTTCATAAGCTCAGCCAAGGCTTGGGGTTGGCCTCGAGCGCCTATTTTAACCTTATAACCAACGTTTTACGGAAACGCCACAAGCACCCGCTCGTCAGTTGGTCGGAGTTATGAACAAGGCTCTACGTTGCTACGTTGCCCGTAGCGCGGGAAAGCGAAACGCATCCCGCAATTCACGATAGCATCGACACGCTGCCCCCCCCCCCCCCGGGGGGGGGGGGGGGGGGAAAGCTCTGTGTGAGCCATTAAAGGTTTGAAAGTTAAGGTGTTAAAGGATACCCATACAAAGGTGTTAATGGACGCCCATACAAGGTGTTAAAGAGGTGTTAAAGGACATCCATACAAGGTGTTAAACAAGGTGTTAAAGAGGTGTTAAAGGACATCCATATAGTTATTGATTGTTATTGATTGAACTGGAGACGACGGTTGAACAATGGCGTTCCTGATCGGCATCAACCTCTTGCCCGAGGTGAATAACCTATCGGATGCGCCGATGGTAATCCATGGCCTGCTTGCCGCCAGCGCACAGGTGCAGTTCCGATTAGATGGGATGCGCTTCGCTTGCCCGCCCTTCGTCGCTGTCGATAAATAGACCACCTGGCTTGTCTTCTCGTCCGGTATCGACGTTGCGGCAACTCGCCCATAGAGCGGCTACGGGCGGGTTGCCGCTTCGCAAAGGCGAACGCGAATCGGGCGCCAGTTGGTAGGTTTCTCGCCGGCAATCGCCTCAGAACTCGCCAGCAGCGGCTCCCAGCATGATCTCGCGCAATTTATCACGCACGCCGATTGCATCCTGTTTCAAATCCGTCGGTAATGCGCGACCGCCGTGAATCATCAAGTCCAGGTTCATCGAATATAAATTGAGTTTTCCATCGTTGTCCTCGACCAAAGCGATGCGGCAGGGCATGAAGCCGCTGTACTGATTGCGGTATTCGAGCAGTCTCATGCCCACCTGCGCATCGCAAAAGGACAGAAAGTTGACATAACGATATTCCTCGCCGGTAATAGCCTGCACCTGTTTGTAGAACGGCGATTCGCCAACGAACAACAGGTTGCTGGATGTGGCCAGGCTCTTCAATGATTCCACGACATCATCGGTGCTGAGCCCTTCCTGCACCGGAACGGACCACATCATAGCGACGCCGGGGTCGCCGGTTTGCAGCAGCTTTTGGGCAAACCCCGCATAGACTTTCGGTAAGCTGGGATCGAATTCTGCCAATCGGGGGCCAATGGTGACGACACCGACCAGGACAACAGCCAGGGCCAGCAGGCCAATGATGGCAAGCAGGTTACGAATCAGGTTCATATTACCTCCTCATCTCAACGTTCGGCAAGCGCCCGTCCATCGTTCATCTTGTTGGCAAGCATCCTAACGCCGCCCGATACTGCCTAAACCAACGCTGTTCCTTAGGATGCACAAGCAAAGGCCGAATCTTGGTTTTGTCGTGGTCAACCACCGGATTATGTCCGACCGACGGCTTTTGTCCAGCGCTGCTGACAGACCAAAGGCGATGTGACGCTGGTTGCTGGAGCATGACGCATCGATTTGCTCTGACTGACTGCTGGATGCTAAAGCCTGTGAAGCACTCCATGATCGATCCATTCTGACCTCGGATCGCCGGAACTGGGGAAGCTCCGGCTGGGCAGGCACTTTGCCCGGCTCATCATCTAGGGTCCTTGCGGTGCTCCCTGCCTATCTACCGGCGGCAGGGCCTAGTGGCCTGACGCCGATAGATAGCAGTCCGGCAATTTCAACCAAACATGCGTTGCAGACGATCAGCCGGCTGGTTCAGCGGCCGCTGGCGGCTGGTTGGGATTTGCCGCGGGCGGGCTGTCTTCGGATGCCGGCTCAGAGGGCATTGGCTTCATCTGCGGTGGATAGTACGGCATCATGCCCATGCCGCGGCGCATGTGCGGATACATTTTTTGGCGGCAGCCTCCACAACGGCCATAACCAGGCATGCCGTACGGTGACATGGTCGTACGTGCGCGACCAAATAACGCGGAAATGGCTTCCTTTTGTTCGTCGGTCATGGCCTCGATGATCGCCTTGTACTCATTGTAACGCTCCAACATTTCCTGACGACGTTGCTCGGCCGCCTCCCAAGGTGGAGTCTCAGGAAATTCCATGCCCTGCTCGGCGGCCCGGGCGCGCATCTCTTCCCAACGCTGCTCACGCAGCGCTTTGCGTTCTTCCGGCGTCATTGTTGCCAGCGGTGCGGGAAGTCCTTCCGGCATGCCCATCGCATCCGGCATGTCTGGCATGTCCGGCATGTTACCGAACGGGCCATAAGGGTACGGACCATATGGTGTCCAAGCCGGTGTCTCAGGCATCTCCATACCCATCTCGGCGGCCCGCTGGCGCGCTTCTTCGTAGCGTTTTTCGCGCTCGGCCATGGCCGCGGCATAGCGTTGTTGCATTTTCTCGCGCAGCGTCTGCGCTCCGCCAGCGGCGGCATTCGGCGTCGCGGTGGATTCAACCTGAGATGGCGGTGCGGGCGTCTTGTCGGCTGCAGGCGCTGCTTCCGTCTGCGCGCTGGCCTGGCCCAACGCCAGGCTGAGTGCTGCCGCGGAGGTCAGGGTAAAAAATCGATGTTTGACTATCATCGGGTCGCTCCATTGTCAGTTGTCGTTTTCTATTCAGGCAAGCCAGCGGCGTTGCCCAGTGCACAAGTCGTTTTCACCGGCCAGATTATCCGGTGATGTTCATCGGTCAGCTTTGCAGATCGGCGATTTGTTCCAGTGCGCTGACCAAGCGTGGCCGATCGCAGCCGCGACCATAGCACGGTTGGCGGGTACGGAAAAATCGAACCTGAAATGCAATGGGCGTTTCGTATCGGCTTGACCCAAGATCCGGCATGGCCACAGATGCGCGACCTACAGAAGGTTCAGGATTGGTACACTAAGGCATCCGCTGGCGACGACACCGGTCAACCCAACTTGAAGTCAGATCGCCCGCGCTGTCTTTCTACTATGCCTGCATGTCTCTCGCCCTCGCGCTCCGCGCGCTGGGCGTGGACAGTCACGGGTCTGAACCGACGAGGTGAAGCATGCGAATCGGCGATTTGATGTCGGAAACTGGAGTCAAGTTCGGAACCAGCGGAGCGCGTGGACGCGTGCTCGATATGACCGATCGGGTCTGTTATGCCTACGCGCTGGGGTTTATCCGTTACCTGATCGGCAAAGGTGCATTGCATGCCGGCGAGGCAGTCGGCATCGGCGGTGATTTTCGCGCCAGCAGCGAACGCATCATGACAGCCTGCGCTCGCGCCGTCAGCGCAGCCGATTGTGTACCGCGCAACTTTGGGCGCATTCCAACTCCGGCGCTGGCTGCATATGGGATCGCCACGGCGATGCCGACCATGATGGTCACCGGCAGCCACATTCCCGAGGATCGCAACGGCATCAAGTTCAATTTGGCCAGCGGCGAGATCCTGAAGCAGGATGAAGCGTGCATCCGTGCCGAGGATGTGCCATTGCCGGATGCGTTGTTCGACGCTGACGGCGCTTTCAGCGACAACGATCATCCATCCTCCTCCTGGTTGCCTGCCGAAGAGCGGGACGCTCACGATGCCTATGTTGCAAGCTTTCTGCATTTTTTCCCGGCAGATTGCCTGGCCGGCATGCGCATCGGTTTATACGAACACTCTTCTGTGGCTCGCGCGGCATTGCACGAAGTATTGACCGGGCTCGGCGCCGAGGTCGAGCGCCTGGGCTTTTCCGAGACCTTTATCCCAGTGGATACCGAGGCCATTCGCGCCGAAGATGTCGCCCTGGCGCGTCAGTGGGCTGCGGGCGGTCGCTTCCACGCGCTGGTGTCTACCGACGGCGATGGCGACCGACCGCTGGTCGGCGATGAGCAGGGCACATGGTTGCGCGGCGACATCGCGGGCATCCTCTGCGCTCGCGCCCTGGGCGCCGCGGCGGTAGTCACCCCGGTCAGTTCCAACACCGCCCTGGAAAGCAGTGGCTGGTTTGCCGATGTGGTCCGCACCCGCATCGGCTCGCCGTACGTGATTGCCGCGATGCAGGAGCTCAGTGCCCGCGGCATCGCACCCGTGGTCGGCTACGAGGCCAATGGCGGTTTTCTGACGAACAGCGACATCATCCGCGACGGCAGGCGGCTGCCCGCATTACCAACCCGCGACGCGCTGATTGTCGCGGTAGCCATTCTCGCTGCCGCCAACGCCACCGGCAAAAGCATCTCGCGTTTCTCTGGGGAATTGCCGCCGCGTTTCACCGCGAGCGACCGCGTCAAGGCCTTTCCGACCGAACTCAGCAAACGGCGCTTGGCCGAATTTGCGAGTGGCGATGAGGCCGCTGACCGGCGCGCCCTGGACGCCGTGTTTAGTACAGAGTTCGGCCCGGTGGCAACGGTCGACCGTACCGACGGTCTGCGTATCACCTTCGACAGCGGCGAAATCGCGCATCTGCGCCCATCCGGTAATGCGCCGGAATTGCGTGCCTACACCGAGGCTGGTAGTGTCGAGCGCGCCCGTGAGATGAACCAAATCTGTATGGCAATCCTCAACAATTGGCGCGAGTGAACGTCGGCAGGTCATGTCTGGCGGAATGACCCGTCGTATCGGTTGCAACGACAGACTCGGCTGACCGTCAAGCGCCTGATCCGGCGGCGCAATAACTTAACCCTTGTTTTCTGGTAATTGCCTTAAGCTTTGGTTTTTGGTAAAGATTGTAACTGGCATATCATACTCAGACCCGCCACGCGGTCATTCCATTCAACGAGGATGTCAACATAATGCAGCCCCCCCTACTCTTTTCACGCCTGGTTGCCCCGACACTCGCCATTCTGGGCTTACTCTTGCTCGTCGGCTGTGCTGGCGGCGGTGGCAAAAAGGCCGATCTGTCCGAGCAACCAACCTGGGCTTCCTCCAGCACCTTCCCAGTGCCTCCGGAATTGCGCGACAATGTTGATTTCTGGCGCCATGTCTACGGTATTTGGGGCCGCGGACAGGTTGCGTTTCACGACAATAAACACCTTGGCGTGATCTACGAGGTGGCCGAATTGCCAGGACCGGTGGGCAATGGTGCCTACAGCAAGCGCCAGCGTGCCTGGGTGAACATGCGTACCGATGACTATGCGGCGCGCTTGAAGGTGCTCGAGCGCAATTTGGCGGAAGGCAGGCCATTGAGCTCCGACCAGAAACAATTGCTGGCCAAGTTCGACCGAGCTGGCGGACGAGCGGCCCTGATCGGCGCCGAACAGCGTGTGCGCGGCCAGCGCGGGCTCCGTGAGCGCTTCCGTGCCGGTATCGAGATCAGCGGACGCTACGATGCCGTCTTTCGCGACATCATGCGCCGCAACGGCGTCCCTGAGGATCTTGCCTATTTACCGCATGTCGAATCGTCCTTTCAAACGCATGCCCGCTCCAAGGTCGGTGCCGGCGGTGTCTGGCAGTTCATGCCGGCAACAGCGCGCCAATACATGACGCTGAACAGCGCCGTCGACGAGCGTTTCGACCCGATCCTGGCCGCCGACGGCGCTGCCCGCTATCTGTCGCAGGCGTACCGCAAACTCGGCAGTTGGCCATTGGCCATCACTTCTTATAATCATGGCCAGGGCGGTATGGCAAAGGCCAAGGCAATCTATGGCGACGATATCGGTCGCATTGCGACCCGTTATAACGGCCGAGCATTCGGTTTTGCATCGCGCAATTTTTATTCCGAATTCGTTGCCGCGCGCGAGGTGGCGAGCAATCCCGAGCGCTATTTCCCCGAGGGAGTGCAATATGAGCAGCCTTGGAACCACGATCGGCTGGTGTTGCGATACCCGTTGCCAGCCAGCCACATCGCCCGTCATTATGGCACCTCGACCGCACGGCTGAGCGGGCTGAATCTGCATTGGAACCAGCACGTGCGCGCCGGCGACAAAAGCCTGCCCGCCGGTTCCACCGTATGGCTGCCGGGCGGATCGCTGCAGCGGGTCGCGAGCCAGCCACCGCCGATGCCAAAACCAGTGGTCATCGCAAAGACCGAGCCCAAGGCGCACCTGACATTGGCCAAGTCCGAAAAACCGGCCGCCGAAGACAGATCCGCTGCCAAGCCAAAACCCAAAGCATCGGCCACGCGCTATCATGTCGTACAGCCGGAGGAAACGCTGTATCGCGTTGCATTGAGCAACGGTATTTCAGTGACCGAGTTGCGGCGGTTGAACAAGATGCGCCCCGGCGATTCGACCATTCGGCCCGGTCAAAGGTTGAAGGTCGGCATTTAGGCGATTTCCGTCCATCGCCTCAACGAGCGTCGAAAACTCCAGGGGCAACGTAGCGTTCGCTTTGTTCAATGGCTGATGCGTTCTATACTGTTGGGTTTTTGCTCGAAGTCGAACCATCATGAGGCTGATTCGAGGCCTGCACAATCTGCGCGATCGGGACCGTGGCTGTGTGGCCACCATCGGCAATTTCGACGGAGTACACCTGGGGCATCGCGCAGTATTTGCGCGCCTGAAAGAGCGCGGTCAAGCGCTTGGGCTGCCAGCCACGGTGATTACTTTCGAGCCGCAACCGATGGAATATTTCATCCCGGACGCTGCACCCGCAAGGCTCACCCGGTTACGCGAAAAAATCGCCGCGATCGCCTGTACCGGCATTGAGCGGATCATGCTGTTGAAATTCGGAGCACGACTGGCGGGTATGGACGCGCGCGGCTTTGCCGATCGCTTGCTGGTGCAGGGGCTTGGGGTGCGTTTTCTGCTGGTGGGGGACGACTTTCGCTTTGGTCACCAGCGTAGCGGCGACTTCCAGCTGCTGAGCCGCATCGGTGTCGAGCAGAACTTCGCGGTGGAGAACTTGCACACCGTCAAGCAAAGCGACGAACGGATCAGCAGCACCCGCATTCGCGAGGCGATCGCCCGCGGCGACCTGGAACAGGCGCGCCGTCTGCTAGGCAGGCCCTACAGCATCCGGGGCCGCGTCGCACACGGCGACAAGCGCGGGCGTACCATCGGCTTCCCGACCGCAAATATCCATTTGCATCGGCGCGTGAGTCCTCTGACCGGTGTGCATGCCGTGCTTGTGCATGGTCTTGGCGAACAACCGCTGCCGGCGGTGGCAAACGTCGGCAGCCGGCCGACCCTGGGGGGGACCGAGCCGCGCCTGGAGGTCCATCTGTTCGACTTCGAACGCGAGATCTACGGTGCGCATCTGGAGGTAGAGTTCCAGCTCAAGCTTCGCGAAGAACAGCGGTTCGAGTCCTTCGATGCCCTGAAACAGCAGATCGCCCGCGATGCCGCGGCGGCAAAGCAGTATTTGGCGGATCGCATGCGAACCAGCCAACAGTAGACGAGATTTCTACAGTGCGGACACCAGCGCGGACGAGACAGGTGCCAACTCAACCAGGCTCGTCTTTGCCAGGCTGATCGCTTGCTGGCTGCTCATTGCTCGGAACGATTTCTGCTGTCGTCGAGTCGCCATCGCTGAGCTTGAAGCCCATCGCACGCATGAAGTTTTTGTGCGCGTCGGCCAAAATCTCGAGGTTGCGCTGGGTCACCCGCCCAAGGGCATCGAGCGGAACTTCACCCCAGGTTTCAACCAGTTGCTTTTGATGTTCCGCAAATGAATCCAACGAGTGTTTCATATAATGGGCGAACACGCCATGCAGGGTGCCGCCATAGAAGCGAATGATCTGAGACAACATTGCGGCGGAGAACAGCGGTTCGCCACCGCTTTCCTCCTCCAGCATGATCTGCAGCAAGATGGTCCGGGTTAGATCCTCGTCGTTGACCGTGTCCACCACCCGGAATGGCACGGCTTTCATGACTAATTCGCGCACATCCATCAACGTGATGTAGCGACTGATTTCAGTGTCATACAGACGACGGTTGGGATACTTCTTGATAATGCGTTGTTTGGACATGGATGGCATCCAGACAGGCAGCGCAAGAAGCAGACGAGCGCGGTCCAGCTCCCCCGCTTGTCTACAGCTTCACACGCGATTGTGTTGCGTGGTGTCTAGCACCCGATGTTGCAAAGCACTGCACGGCTGCAGGCCAGATGCACGGTAGGGCGCACAGCGGGGCGCGTGGGGGTAGGCAGCAAGCGGCTGCTGGTGGCGGTGATTCGGGTGGCGGTGATCAAGTTCTCGCTCATGGCGATCTCCTGCTGACATAAGGATCCGCGAAACGCACGGCTTGCGTGCACATGCGCCCGATTGCCCATTGTGTTCGGCTTCGACAGACCTGTATGCTCAGCTCGTTTGTGCGCGGACAGAGTGCAGTCTAAGCCCTTTTGTTGCAGTGCACAAATTTCCATGCTAGGTTTTTGGCAACACTACTTTAGGAGCGCGACTTCTGCGACAAACCGATGAGCGACAACACATTCTTTAACGACGACTGGCTGAAACTCCAACAAAGTTATTGGCAAGGCCTCGCCGAGATGGGGCGCCAGGCCATGAACATGAACGCCCCGATGGCTGCGCCCTGGAACTCCACTCCCTGGGCCTCGGCCCTAAACAACCCCTTGGGTAACAACCCCTTGGGTCCGGCCATGAACCAATGGTGGCAGGCTTTGTCACCGGGTGCATCGGACCAAGCGAAGATGTTTCCGGCGCAGATTTTCATGGACCGCCTGCTGGAGCAGGGCAAGGCTTACTTTGACACGGTGGGGCGCTTTACACAGGGTCTTCCCAAGAGCATGTCCGACGCGGGAGCGGCCGGTGACGGCTGGCAAATGCTGAACAAGACCTTCGACGAACTGCAAAAAGCCTTCGCTGGCGGCATCAAAGGCGACAACGACAGCCTGCGGCGGATGTTCGGCTTCTGGGAAATGCCAATGGATACCTGGCAACGCATGATGTCCGCAATAACACCGATGATGCCCGGCGACATGTTGCGCAACATGCCCAACGATCAGGTCAAAGACAGCATGAATCGGGTTCTGTCGGCGCCCGGGCTTGGTTACACTCGCGAAGAACAGGCCCAGTACCAGGAACTCGCCCGTGCGGTCATGGAGTTCCAGCAGGCAATGCAGGAGTACATGGGCTTTTTCAGCACACTCGGGGTCAAATCCGTCGAACGCATGCGCGATGAGATGCAGAAATTGGCGCAAAGCGGCAAAAGCATCGATTCTGCCCGCGCATTGTTCGACACCTGGGTCATGTGCTGCGAGGACATCTACGGCGAGCAGGTCGCAACCGAAGACTATGCGCGTATCTACGGCCGCCTGGTCAACACACAAATGGCGGTGAAAAAACGCATGTCCATCATGGTGGACGAGAATCTGGGCGCCATGAACATGCCCACACGCAGGGAATTGCGCACATTGCAGGAACGATTGCAGCAAACACGTCGCGAAAACAGGCAATTGAGACGCGAACTCGACACCATCAAACGGCGTATTGCCAGTCTACCCAGCGGCGATTCCCTGCCGCGCAGCGCACCGCCGGCGGCGTCGAAAAAAACGGCTGCAAGCAAGAAAACAGCCGCTAAGGCGGCGCCCAAAGCGGCTCCCAAGCAATAAACCCCGGGGTGGCGCCACGAGCGGGCTCGGCCCCAGGCCAAGCCGGCCGGCACACCGCAATGCCACTCCGGAATGCCACTTCGGAATGGGTGCTCAAAATGGCGCATCCAGCATGATGCCCTGGCGCTGACAGCCTATTACCAATCCCAATCAATACCATCAAGAGGACATCGACGTGTTCCCCATCGAAATCCGCCCCGACAAACTCAGCGAGGAAATGCTCGACTACAGCCGCAAGCTGAGTCAGGGTATGCAGAACCTGCTTGACGCTGGTGAAATCGACACCGGCGTTTCGCCAAAAGATATTGTCTACAGCGATGACAAGCTGGTTCTGTACCGTTACCAGAGCCCGCCCGACGTGGAACGCCAGCCAGTGCCGTTGCTGGTGATCTATGCATTGGTCAACCGCCCCTACATGACCGATATTCAGGAAGATCGCTCAACCATCAAAGGCTTGCTCGAAACCGGACAGGACGTTTACCTGATCGACTGGGGCTATCCGGATGAAGCCGACTGTGCGCTGACATTGGATGACTACATCAATGGCTACATCGACGGCTGCGTCGACTATCTGTGCCAAACTCACGGCATGGACAAAATCAATATCCTGGGCATCTGCCAGGGTGGCGTGTTCAGCCTGATGTACACGGCTCTGCATCCAGAGAAGGTACGCAATCTCGTGACCATGGTCACGCCGGTGGATTTCCACACTCCCGGCAATCTGCTGGCCTCCTGGGTGCGGCACATCGACGTCGATTTAGCCGTGGACACCATCGGTAACATGCCAGGTGAAATGCTGAACTGGACCTTCTTGTCATTAAAGCCATTCAGCCTCGCCGGCCAGAAATACATCAACATGGTCGACTTGCTGGATGATCCCAAGAAGATCAAAAATTTCCTGCGCATGGAAAAATGGATCTTCGACAGTCCAGACCAGGCCGGCGAGACCTTCCGCGAATTCGCCAAGGGCTTCTTCCAAAACAACGGTTTCATCAACGGCGGCATCACGGTGGGGAATGAGCCGGTCGATCTGAAGCAAATCACCTGCCCAGTGCTGAACATCTTTGCATTGCAGGACCATCTGGTGCCGCCCGATTCGTCCAAGGCCATGAGCGGCTTGATCGCGAGCAATGATTACACCGAATTGGCCTTTCCCGGTGGCCATATCGGTATTTATGTCAGCGGCAAAGCGCAAAAAGAAGTCACGCCCGCCATCGGCAACTGGCTCAACGAGCACGGCTGATGCAGACGACGCCAAGGATGGCGTCCGTGCGGTCGAAAAACAGTTCCTTCCCTGTCCTTGCCCTCAACCTGTCCGACCAAACTGCTCCATCGCCGCCGCCAACTCTGGTCGCTCCCGGGCGTATTCGTTCACATCCACGCCCGCCGCAATTGCTTCCCAGGCCTGTCGCAGGCTGGCAGCACCGCCGCGCGGTCCCATCGCATGGCCGAACACACCTCGGCCAGGTACAAAGCCAAAGTCGACATTCCCGATGTTCTGATACACCCGCTCCAGGGTCGCGGCCGAATCACTGCCACCGGGCACTGGCAACGCCGGCTTGATGGGACCCATGGGATCGACACAAGCGGCAACATTCTCCAGCACCTCGGCCTCCGTGACGCGCATGCGGCTGCCAAAGCCTGGCATGATGATGACATCGAACCCCGCCAAACGTTGCAGTCGGGTCAGCACGCGCGTGTGTACACCGAAATTCGGCAGTCGGCTTACAGCGGCAATGAACGGAAAGTGTGCAATCAACGGTACCTTGGCATGTCGACGCAGCATGCGTACGGCACTCAAGCCCACCGGTAATGCATTCACCATGACCGCATTGGCACCGTTACCCACCGCGATATCGTGCAGTTCCAACAACCGATCGACCTCATCGGTGATATTCGCCAGATAGACCTTGGGGACGCCGGTTGCCTGCTCCGCGCGAGCGCGGGCTTCGCCCAGCAATGCCGAGCGCTGCCTCAACGGCGACCAGTCCGGATCTGCCAGCATCTCATCGTCCTTTGCGATATCCAGTCCACCGAGCCAGGCCTGATGGGCGAGCTCGGCAAAGGGCTCCGGCGGCAACCCGATGTTGGGCTTGATCACGCCAAAAAAGAACGGCCGGCCATGAATACCCCAGCGCTTCCGTAATCCGTCAATGCCGAAGCCTGGACCCTGGAAGGCAGCCAGAAAAGACGCCGGGAATTCGATGTCGAGCAATTTCACCAGCGGAATGTCCGGCGCGAAATACGCACCCTCCCCAAGCACCGCGCTGATCAGATTCGGTAGCCGCGGACCGAAATTCCGATGCGGATGCGCTATGCGTACCCGGCAAGCGCTGACCGGTCCGGCCACCGGCGGGTCGAGCAAATAGCTGGTGCTGGACAACTCCGTCTCCACTTCCAGATCGATCACCTTGGCGGCGAAGCGCGGCCGGTAGTCCTCGTCCACATCCACGCGCTTCCATTGTGCCGTGGATTGTTCGCTGCACAGATGCGCGGCGGCGATCTTGGGATCACCGCTGCACTCGAAGTAATAGTCCAGAAGCAAATAATCCTCGGGGTCCAATTCCGACGCCCGGGCGAAAAAACCTGAAATATCCTGCTGCCGCATGATCTAACCCTCCACACCTTTGCCCAGGAACTGCAGCGTGACCTCGCGATGTTCCCGCGGTCCATCCAACTCGATGAAAAAAATCGATTGCCAACCACCCAACAGCAACTCGCCCTCCACCACCGGAATGCTCTCGGAGGCATTCATAAACAGCCCCAGCAAATGCGCGTGGGCGTTATCGCGATCATCGACCGGGGCCAAGTTATGCCGATAATCGCCATCCCGCGGCACCAGTCGCTTCAAAAAGCTGACCATGTCCCGGTGCAACTGGGCTTCGTTCTCGTTCAAATTTACCCGCGCCGTGGTATGGCGGGAGATCAGCGTCAGCAGGCCAGCGCGCAGGCCGTTGGCCGCCAGGCGCTCGCGCACCCGGGCGGTGATGTCGATCACCTGAATCGGCTCGACGCTGGTCAATGCTATGGTGTCAAGGGTACTGTGCATAGAAGCGAATTCCGGCAGTAGGTGGATTAACTCTCGAGACCTGAACACTTGGGTGCTGGTCATGTTGGGCGCGAGTATCGAACAATGGCCGAACGAATGGCCAAGGCGTTCATTGGGACAATTGCATTGCGACCGCGACTTCGACCTGGATTGGATGCAGCCCGCCCAGCGCGCTCTGCAGAACCTGTCGCGCTCAAACAGCACATCTTCCTTGGCAACAGCGATGTGCATGCGGCTCGGGTGCTGCCTGCGTAGAATGTTCGCCTATTCATCCCAGGATGAAGTCACCCAGCATGACGTTTGATTCGCTATATTCCTTGCAGGCAGCACCCAGTAAACCTCGAGTTTCGCATGCCCCGATAGCATGTCTTTTTGATTTCGATCCCGATCCCGATAGCCTCGAGGTCGGGTTTCGCTGCGTCAAAATGGCCCTGAAATGGTATTGATTATTTTCCATCCTTTACCCGAGAGGCGAACTCGGCGCTCTCGAATTGGGCGCTCATTGCTTTTCGATACAATGCATCTCCGCGCCAGCAGAGCCCCAGGTGACCATGGCTTGCCCCTGATGTTCCCAAAAAGACTCATTGCGCCCCTGGTATTTGGCCCCGCTGGCGCTTGGTTGTCGATACATTAACGAGGACTGGTCGCCGCGCTCGGCGATCAGCACCGGCGGTTGGCTAGCGAAAAAAGTCACAACGATCGCATTGGCAGGATGATTGTCGCAGGCATAGAACACTGGGCCAGTGCTGGGAACAAGTCGGTATCTGGCCTGCAACTCGGCGATGCGCCGTTGATACAGATCCTGCACGCAGCCCTGCTGATCGTCGCTTTTCCAGCATTCGTCACGGCCCTTGATCCAGCCGCGTTGCCGCGCTTTCAGCATCGGTGGGTGCTCATTGCTGGCTTTCTTCAGTGCCGCCGTATACACCTCGGCGAGTTGCCGATCCAGGGCGGACAGGCCTTCGTCCTGACAAATCAACTGCTCCACGCTGCCAGCCTCCACCTGGTCGCAGGCGAACGAGGGAGACGCAGCACTCGCAGTGCCGAAACCGTGCCCGATAAATAGAAACAATGTGCCGGTAACAAGCATCTGGCAACGATGAAATCCAAGCATAGTCGATTCTCCTGACAGCACTGTTTGCGACACGCGCATTTCCAGTCGCACTTTATCAATGATTGCCCCAGCCCGCCGCGGAACTCGGGGTAGGTTGACTGCCATCAATGTGAAGCAGCACCTGCTGTGGGAACTTGGTATATGGCTCGAATCGCATCAACACCCTGATCTGTCATTCACCCATTTTGCACATTCACATCTCACTCATTACAGATTGCTGACGACATGGCGCTGTCTGATCTGGTCAATACCTTTGGCACCGACCTGCTGCACCGTTATGGCGCGCGGGTACATAAACTGGCATTGCATGCCGGCTTCACCTGCCCGAATCGTGACGGCAGCAAGGGGCGAGGTGGCTGCACATTCTGCAACAATGTGTCCTTCAGCCCCGGCGCGACCGGCGCGCCATCGCTGGCGGAGCAGATCGCGGCGGGCCGGGCGGTGGTGCTCAAACGCACCGGGGCTCGGCGGTTTCTGGCCTATTTCCAGGCCTACACCAATACCTACGATGATGTGCAGCGTCTTGGCGCATTGTACAGACAGGCACTGACGGAGCCGGACGTGATCGGCTTGTCCGTCGGTACCCGCCCAGACTGTGTGCCGGATGCGGTGCTGGATCTGCTCGCCGGATTGCGCGCCGAGGGCTACGAAATTTGGCTCGAGCTGGGCCTGCAATCGGCCTTCGACCACACGCTGGATCGGGTCAACCGCGGCCATCACTTCAGCGACTACCGTCGAGCCGTGCGCGCCGCACGGCTGCGCGGGTTACCGGTCTGCACGCATCTGATCATCGGCCTGCCAGGCGAGGGTCGCGATGCAGCGCTTGGCAGCCTGGAGCGAGTGCTTGATCTCGGGACCGACGGGCTGAAATTGCACCCGCTGCATGTCGTCCAGCACACCTCGTTGGCCCACCAATGGCGTCGCGGCGGCTACCAACCCCTGAGCTTGGATTCTTATATCGGGATAGCCGCGGACCTGATCGAACGCACACCCGCCGACATCGTCTACCACCGGGTCACCGGCACCGCCAGCCGCGATATCCTGCTCGCCCCGGAATGGTGCTCGAAAAAATGGATTGTATTGAACGGCATCGAGCGCGAGCTGGCGCGCCGCGGCAGCCGCCAGGGCACACTGGCGGGAGAACAGCCGAGGCTTGCTTGCGCGGGTCTGATCGGCTAGAACGCACAACGAGGCAATTGCAGCACAGCAGCAGCATCCCAGTGCTGCCGGCGATTTTGTCATTTTCGTTGGCGCTTTTCACTGCTAGCGATGAATTGGGAGGGTGCTGCCTGCAAAAAATGCAAGGATTCACCGCAGAGACCCAGCGTGCTCAAAGGGGCCAAGGCGCCTTGTCCGCAAGCCGACCTTGACCAGGTGATGGTGCAGAAACAAGCTAAACAGGTTTTTGGCTTGGGTGTTGCTTGCCGACTCATTCGGTACCGCTATCGGCGTCGGTATCGAACCGACCAACCCATCCACCAAGCTCCTCGCTGAGCGCGTAGCCACCCTGTCCGAGCTTCGTGAGCGTGGCCACAGGACGATCGAGCAGTGCCCTTTGCTTGCTGTTGTCGTCTGCGCACAACGCTTCGCACACCAGCGAGCACGTCCTGAATCGCAGCGCACTCCAGCGCCGAGCCTCGTACGCTTTCAAACGACCGGCGTCGATCCCCGCTCGTCGCTTTGCCGTTACCTTCGGCCATGTTCAGCGCGATGGCCTGCGATGCGCACCTACGATGCACACAGGCGTTGATCCTTCGGGTTACGCTGCCCTTTTACATGCTCGCAGTCGCGCTATGGCCCAGCCGACAGACTCGATGGCCGCACGCTCTACGTCGAGCTTCTCATGACCGAATGGCATAGGGCGTTTTCTCTCTCGATTCCGATTCCGATAGCAACCCCGACCCCGATTGCACTCCGCCGATGTCTGGATAGCGTTGTATAGGTTATTCATGAACCGCTACCAGCCGTGGGAGCCAGCTTAGGGCGACCCGGCAAATGATGCCAGCGGAGCGGACGCGAGCGCCGCACCTTTCCCGGGAGCAAGGCTGTAGGCCACTATCTTCTCGGCAAATTAACTGAAGATATCCCAGGGTGCAACCCGCCCAACGCGATTTGATCGGGATTGGGATTGGGATCGAGAAGACATGATATCAGGGCGTGAGAAACCTGATGGTTACTGGGCGGATGTCTACTGGGCGGATGTCTACTGGGCGGATGTCTACTGGGCGCTGCCTTCAAAGAACATGAATCAAACTTCATTCTAGTTGAACAGCTGAACATTCTACGCAGGCAGCACCCAACTGGAACGTTAATGACCTCATCAACGTCAAATCAATAATCAATCCAATCCCTCTAACACACGCCAAACCTTGCGGTAGACATCGCCTTCGCGTTGGCCGAGAGCTTCCTGCCAGGCACCTTGATCCAGGCCGCGTAGCCGGGTGCGAACCTGTGCTAGTGGCTTAATGGCGATGTTGCCCATACTGTCCGCCAGCCGGGGGGCGGCAGAGCGCGGAACCCCAAGCAGACGTAAGGCAACGGCATCATCGCTGCCAACGCCGTAGAACACTCGTGACGGAAGATTGCTCAGCGCATTCAGCTGCTTCTCGGGCAAGTCGCAGCCAGTGATGGAGAGCAAGGCTCCCAAACCCCAGGCTGCCGATTGCGTCAGCTTGCCGAACAGGTTCTGTCCGCAGTTGGTCAGCGCCGCGGTGAGATCGTCGTCTCCGGTCTTGAACCAGGTTTCGGCGATCTGCGGCAGTGTCGCTCCATTAACCCAGTCCTTGACAATCATGGCCAACTTGTCGCCATCGCCGTCGCCCCCTCCAGTCGCCGCCTTCAGGTTCTCTCGCAGCTCGGGAACCCGCAGTAGGACGCCCATCATGTTTTGGAGCTCGTTGTCCTGTTTGCTGAACAGCCTGTCCTTGTCCCAGGAATCGGCGGAGACATTACATTCGCGTGCGGCTTTCAGAACCGTTTTGACGGTTTGCAGAGAAAATCCAGTGCTGTCGACTAGTTTCAGCGGCTGCCCGGGCTCCCCGAGATAGGCGGAGTAAGCATGCACCCCGTCCAACAGCCGGCTCGCAAGGCCAACATGCTGGGCTCGCAAGCGATCGAATCCGAAGGTGCCGCGCAGAATCTGCTCGATCTCGTCGGCAAACCCTTCTGGCTGCCCCATCTGCCGGTAGGTGTGTGCAAGATACTGGACGAAGGCAGACCATTTCGGATGGCTGTAAACGATTCCCCTGAGATCGCCGAGCTGGTCGGCGGCATCAGTGGCGAGCGCGATCAGCGCCGAGTTGAGATCGCCGGTTTGGCGATTAATGAAGATGCGCAGCCGGTCCGCTTTCGCTTGATTGGCTGCAACCAAAGCGACGACACCCAGAGAGCCTTGCCCGATCCGTCCAGCCCGTCCCGCGATGTTCCAGAAGTCCTCGGGCGGCATATCCATTCCATAGGGGTACTGATGTGAGGCCAGTACGACGCCGGTCACCGGAAAGTTTACGCCTTGTGCGATGGTCGTGGTGGCCACTAGGAAGCTCAGCTCGTCCTCCTCGAATAGCCACTCCATGAGTGCACACACATCTTCAGAAAGTCCCGCGTGATGGATGCCGATGCCGTGGGCCAGGAGATCCTGCAGGGGAAAGTCCGTCCCCATCTCCAGATCCAGAAACGCAAGGACGAGCCCGATCCGTTCGCTCATTGCTTGGCGCCTGTTGGCGTCGATGCGGAGCTTGTCCGCCAATGACCAGACCCAATCGGGACGTTGGTGCATGACGATGACAGGACCCCGGCGCTGCATCTGTTGCGCGGTTACGGCGGCGAGCGTGCCCTGATCGCTGACCTTGCTGAAGGTGGCTGCTATCTGGTCGGACTTTGGGAATCGCAGCAGCTCGTCTACGGTCAATGTCTGGCGCGTGGTGTGTTGAGTCTTCATGCGCAGGCTGTAGTTATAGCTTCGTCCATTGATCCGCTCGCCTTTCTCTGGTTCGACGATGCCGATGACGCGATCATTCGGCTGCCAATCCAAGGCAAGGCTGACGTCCTCGGAATTGGCCCCGCCGAGCCAGCGGGCAACCTCCCGCGCGTTGCTGATGAAGGGGGTGAGCAACAGGAACTGGGCACGTTGGCACTCGCTGTTGATGGTCGCGAGCAGCAGCTCGAGCTTGAGGCCGCGATTGAAATGGCTCAGGTTGTGGGCCTCATCGACGACGACGAGCGTCAGGGGACGATCGATCTCGGCCTCCCAGCCCTGCCGGAGCATCAGGTCCAGCTTCTCCGGCGTGGTGACGAGCACTCGGAATGCCGCCGAGGGGTCGCTCTGCCGGAGTAGCTCGGCCTCGATGTTGTCGACCTCGATGGCGGGGCTGACTTGCTCTACGACGATGTCGAGCGGCTCGAACTCCTTGCGCAGGCGCCGGGCAATCTGGTTGACCAGGGTCCGGGTCGGGGCCAGATAGGCAACCCAGCCGCGCTCCATCTCGAACTGGTTCAGTGCTTGGAGGATGCGGAACTGGGCAATCAGGGTCTTGCCGCTCGAAGTGGGCAGGCTGACGACGACCGCACGCCTGCTGGAACCAAGCAACCCCCTCTCTGCGAGCGTTCGGCGCTGGGGCGGCAGCACGTCGAAAATGGCTCGGTCGCCTCGCCCACGATCAACCAGGGTTCGAACAAACTGGGTGACCCGAGAGTTGACGGCCCGGGTGACAGTCCAGATCGAGTTCTCGGCCATTTGCTCGGCTGACGCAGCCAGGAGCCGACTGAGCGGTTCCAGATCAAGCATCTGAGCGTGCTGGCAGATCGTGAGGACCCGGTCGAAGTGGGTCTCCAGCAGCTGTTGGATCTGGTACTTGCCGTCCACCACGCCGTCGGTGATGTAGAGGGCAAGGATCTCTGCGGCCTTCGCCAGGTGGTACAGGCCGATCAGCTCCAGCGCGGCGGCCTTGGCCATTGCGGGATCTTGGCCTTCGAGATACTGCTGCTCGAATTCGGTCTGGGCGTCACGCAGTCGGGCCACGCCTTCGAGCACCGCATCCCGATCCGTCCATCCCCGCTTGCGAATCAGACGGAGCCAGACGTCCAAGATGGTCGACCAGGTCTGGGTACGCCAATCGGCGGTTTCCGGCGCAAGCTCCGGCCACGGCTCCTCGCTGAGCCAACGGGCGGCGTCCGCGCCTTTGTCGCCCAAGACGGCGAGCGCACCGCCGCGCAGCAAAAAAGCTGCTGCCTCCACCGAATCTGTCGGTCTAGGAAGCGCCCGTAACAATCGGAAGGCGTCGGCAGCACACAGCCGGAGATCCCGTTGCGCTTGCTCATCGTCGTTGTCTGCTGCCGACAGCAAATCGAGAACCGCAAGCTCCAACGCTTCCGCGGCTCGTGCAATGAGCTGCGTGTCTTCGTCGAGGGACCGCTCGAGCAGTTCACGATGGATCTGAGCCCGACTGGCCTGCCGCAAGGCATCCGCTCTGGTCGGGGCAATCAGATCGAGCAACCGCCCGCTCATGGCTTGCCTCCCGACATGCGCACCGGCAAGTCAGCGATGGTGCAAGGCAAGTAGAGCGCAATGAGTTGGTAGCGGGTTGGCTCTTGTAGGGAGCCGGCCAGCGTCTTGGCGCGCGCGCTTAGATCAAGCTCGTCCGGCTGAATGTCACGAATCAGGACTCCAAAGAGCGCGACCGCTCGATTCCCTGATTCCAATAGCAACCCGACCGCCGAGTCAAACGATGCTTCGTGCTCCGTACTGTGGCACCTGGGCTGGAGCCATTTGAGTAATTGCCCAATGAGCGTCAGGTTGTGTGCAAGCTCGTCGAGCTGGTGTTTCATGCCACTTCGCCCGCTCATGGCATTGGGCGGAGTGTTCTTGTCACTTGATGTCTTGACCTCTCCCAGGGCCAACCGGACCACGTCCCCTTCTACTTGGAATCCGACCAGATCGGCGCCTGGCAGGCTGGCCTTCGGGGTACGTTTGTCCCGCTCCATGTTCCATGGCCAGACGACATTATGCGCCTGCTGTAGATGCGCCTCCGCCATGGCTTCACCGATCGCCCAGCCCCGCTCTTCCGGCACCTCGGCCGCAAGAATGGCACCCAGGCTGTCGCGCTTGAAACCTGTGTTGGCCAAGCCTCGCAGATGGGCCTCGAAATCGTCCGCGCCTTCGGTGTCGTGAAGTCTAGCTTCGACTTCGCTGCACAGAAAGGCATTGAATGCATCGTCAGCCTCTGACTGCAACCCTCGCCAGCCGACCTGACCTTGCGCTCCTTCATAGCACAGACTGCTGAACGCGATGCCGGTCATGATTCGAACATTGCAGATTGATGTTTATTCATTGCAGATTAGAACACCGAATTGTCTTTATCAATTATCAATCATAAAATCAGCAATCAACAATGACGAAGTACGCAATAACCTCGAAGCCGTCGATACCCTGGAAGTTGTCGTTGCTCAGAATGCTGCCATTTACTCGCGTCCGCGCAGCTCGGCGTGCTCGATCAGTTCTGATTCCAGCGGCGCTGTCGCCGCAGCGGCGCAAGCGCGGGTTTGGTCGTTTATCAATTAGTAGAATGCAGCTCTTAGCGATTAAAAAATCAAGTTTTTTTGGGGATATATCAGGGTTTGCCCTTGGGTATACACAGAACTTCTACAGCAGAAACAGCGACTTGCCGAAGCGCAACGTCTCAGACGCCTGCCACAGTGGAGATCGAATCTCTAACCCGCTGATTGTTAGAGGCGATTCGTGGGGATACCTGAGGGTCTGTCCCGGTTTTCCTCGGCTTTCCTCCTTTAATCCAGCCCTTTCAAGGTGCGTAAAAAAACATTATGAATCAGTCTCCTAGCGTTAAGGGCTCGCAGGCATTCGCAGCCGCTTGCCAGCTTGTCGGAAAGCAAACACCGCAAAATCATTGCTGTTGCGACCGTACACGTATCAGCACCTTGAAAGGGCTGCTTCTTTAATGCTGATCGTCGAACCGCGCGTCGGTCTGCGGCCGGTTCACATTGAACCGCGGGCGCAGAAACACCAATCAGATGCTTAGTCACGGTGCAAAAACAACCTGGACAGGTAGGGTGGAACAAGCGCAGCGGTTCCAGCTCTTCCACGAACAGCCCGTTCACGTTGTTTTTGAACTGTTACTTAGCCCCTAATGACCAAGCCGAGATACGAAGCTACGAAGCCCAGGCTGATGTCCATAAGAACAGTCACCCTAAGAAACTTATTTGAACCAATGGGTTAAAGAAAAATGCCAGTAATATGTCTAACTTATTCAACATTCTGGTCTTTCCCCATATTCCCTGCTATATCCCCTTGCTGATCCGTACAAGGAGTAACGGCAACGATGAACGATAGCAATCCTCCGGTCTTGTACCGCAATGATGTTTGGTCCCTGGACGACGACTTCGGCCTCGGCGCCGCCGGCGATCAGGTCGCGCGCATGGCCTTGGAGGTCGACCCACCCTTCACCGTCGGCGTCACCGGGAAATGGGGCTGCGGCAAGACCAGCGTCATGCGCCGCGCCTTCGCGACCCTAGGCGGCGAGCCGATCCAGCAGCCGTTGATGTTCAGCGACAGCGCCGGGCTGGAGAGCCATGGCGAAAACTGGGAGTAACTATTCAGGGGTACTTCGCTGACCCACCCGGCGGAACCAAACCAGAGTCACACCCACCGAATCTCCCCCTACATCCGCTCTTGACATCATAGAAAATCCTGCCTATGCTGTGATCCATCCTCAGTAGCATGTGACGCAGTCATGAGCAACTACTTCGGTTCCAAAGCGACGTCAGGCCTGTGTCAGCCGATCATTGCCCTGATGCCGCCGCACGACACCTATATCGAGACCCATCTCGGGGGTGGGGCGATCATGCAGCGCAAGCCACCGGCGTTGCGCAACATTGCCATCGATCTCGATCCTGCGCCACTGGCCCGGTTCGCGTGTGGCTATCCGGTCGAGAAGGTACATGGCTGCGCGCATCGGTTTTTGCGGGAGTTCGACTTTCACGGTCGTGAACTGCTCTACTGCGATCCGCCGTATCTGCAGCAAACCCGCCGCTCCGCGCGCCGTTATCGGTTCGACTATGAGGAACACGATCATGTCGCGCTGCTGGACCTGCTCAGGTCACTGCCCTGTTCGGTGATCCTCTCCGGCTACCCCTCGGTGCTCTACGACGAGTTGCTGGGGGACTGGCGTACCCTGGAGCTACAGGTGATGAACCAGGCCGGGGTCAGAACCGAGAAGCTGTGGTTCAACTTCGCCCCGGATCGGGTGCACTGGCCCGCCTATGCCGGGCGCAACTTCACCCACCGCCAGAGCATCAAGCGCAAGGCAGCGAGTTGGGGGCGACGCTATCAGGCCATGCCTCCTGCCGAACGCCTGGCCGTACTCGCCTCGATCATGGCCGTGGAGGCAGGTGAGCGCTTTGAGTCGCCCGACCCATGAAGATCGATAACATCGAGGTCGAACAGACTCTCGCGCAGGTCAAAAAGCAGATCGAAGAGGAGAAAAACCTCTCTCCAACACTGCGTGCATCGTTGGAGCTGTTGCTGACCCTGGTCAGGTTGCTGTTGAACCGTTTGGGACGCAACAGCCGCAACAGTAGCAAGCCCCCGTCCAGCGACCCCAACCGCAAGAAGACGCGCATAAACGGCAACAACCACCCCGGCGCTCAGCAAGGCCATACCGGCAACCACTTGGAATTGGTCGATGATCCAGACCAGGTCGAGTTGCTCGAGGTGGAGCGTGCCACGCTTCCTCCTGATGGCAACTTCCAGTGTATCGGTTTCGAGCGCCGCCAGGTGTTCGATATCCGGATCTCCAGAGTGGTCACGGAGTATCAGGCCGAGATTCTAGAGGATGAACGCGGACGTCGCGTCGTCGCCCCCTTCCCGGAACAGGTGAAGGTCAAGACCCAGTATGCCTGCGGGGTCAAAATCCACTCGGTCTACATGTCCAACTTCCAGCTGCTCCCCTACAAGCGGATCGAAGAACACTTTGCCGATCAATTCAACATCCCCTTGCGTGCCGGTAGCATCTACAACTTCAATAAAGAGGCGTACGAGCGGCTGGACCCGTTTGAGCCGTGGGTCAAGCAGGCGTTCGCGAAAGAATGTCTGCTCCATGCCGACGAGACTGGGATCAACATCGGCGGAAAACGAAACTGGTTGCATGTGCTCTGCAGCACCACGCTGACATGGCTGATGCCCATGATAAGCGCGGCGGTGAGGCCATGGCGGCGATGGGTGTCCTGCCCGAGTATACCGGCACCCTGGTACACGACCATTGGAAGCCCTACTACCAGTTCCCTTGTCATCACGCGTTGTGCAATGCCCACCACCTGCGTGAACTCGAACGTGCCTGGGAACAGGATCAACAGCAGTGGGCCAAACACACGCAGGCGCTCTTGGTGGAGATCAACAAGGCCGTTGATGCGGCAGGCGGTGTGCTCGACACCCCGGAAGCCGAAGCCTTCAGGGAGCGCTATCGACAACTCCTGAAACAGGCACAGATCGAGTGCCCTCCACCGCACGAGTCACAACGGAAAAAGGGGCAGCGCGGTCGGCTGAAACGCTCCAAATCCAGAAACCTGCTGGAACGGTTGATTCAGTTCGAAGACGATGTCCTGCGCTTCATGGTGGAACTGGACGTCCCCTTTACCAACAATCAAGCAGAACGGGATCTGCGCATGAGCAAAGTCCAGCAGAAGATCTCCGGCTGCTTTCGCTCCGATTTAGGGGCCAAAATGTCTTGCCGCATCCGTAGCTATCTCTCAACCTGCCAGAAAAATGGGGTCTCTTCTGAAGAGGCACTGCGGCTCCTCTTTGAAGGTCGCTGGCCCGGGTTCATGGGGATAGCCCCTGAATAGTTACCCGGAAGGAGAGGCAACCTCATTCCGAATGGCTGTTCGATGTGAAGAAAACCAAACAGTCGTGTTTTCGTGGATCATTTGGCCAAGCAAGCAGGTGAGGGATGAAGGGTGGAAGCAGATTATGGAAGATCCACGAATGAGCCCAGAGAATCATCCTATGCCTTTCGATGGGAAATGATTGATCTATGGTGGTTTTGAAAATATCGTGGACGCATAGCGCATCATCGGAAACTAGGCGACCTCTCCGCCAGTCCCGTCGCCGGCAAGCCGGCTCCTACAGCTCGAGAACGAGTCGCCGCCTACGAGGCCAGCCACGCAAAGGCCCGGCTCGGCGTCTCCGAGGACAGGACCAAGTCCATCCTGTGCAAAGACCCGCTCACGCGCTGCTAAATCCTCGACGCCGTAGGAGCCCGCTTAGGGCGACCTCTCCGCCAGTCCCGTCGCCGGCAAGCCGGCTCCTACAGCTTAGGAAAGCGTCGCCATCTACGAGCCCAGCCACGCAAAGGCCGGGCTCGGCGTCTCCGAGGACAGGACCAAGTCCATCCTTGCAAAGACCAGCAAACCTGTCCAAACCACGCGGTACCCTCTGAATTCCACCTCGGGGAATCCACCTTAGGAGCACCATCTGGTCTACAATCTGGTAACACAACTGCCAAACCGCCAACCCAGATTGGTCATCTGGGCGACGCGAAGAGGCCATACGCGCCAGATTAGGAGACCAACCATGGGCCAGAACCGCTCCGGCGCGGCATCCGCGCGCGCCTTCGTCTCACCCCCCTCGATCGATCTTGTCGCCCTGCTGCGGGCGTTGACTGTTTCGGTTGCGCAGCGGACGCAGGACACGGCCGATCGGCCGCTGTTCATGCAGTCTGGTGGAAGGATCGTTATCGATACCGGACCACTGATCAAGCGTTTATCGAAGACGCGCGAGTTTGGCAGCGGTTTTGGCGCTAGAGACGGCGCCGGATTTCTGCGTGACATCGTGCAGCCAAGCAAAGGGCAGTCAGAAAGGATCGGCGGGCACATTCACGGCGAAGGTGCGGTTGCGCTGACCGCGGCCATCCGTGGCTTGGAGAAGGCAGTCGGCACCGCCCTGGATGCGGCGCTACCGAATCAGGAACAAGCGGCTAAAGGTAGGCAGCTTCTCACCGCAAAGCGCTACCTGAGACAGCTGGCTCAGACCCTTGATCTACCCTTCCAAGACGACGAAGCACCGTCGTTTCAGTCGCTGATCACACCACTGGAGTTCATCGACAGCACGCGGGTACGACCAAAGGGCGAGCGCGAGCGCGACGTAGCGCGGGTGATTGCAGCCATTGAGGAGGTAGATTCCAGCGACTGGATCGAGCGTCTCTGCAAACCGTTGTCGCGTCAATTGGAGCGGGCGGATCTCGACCAGGACGAGATCGAAGGTATCCTCGCTGGCTTGCGCGAGGAGGCTGGTCGCGAGGGGAGCCAAGCGCACCGCATGCAACGCTTCATCAGCGACGATGCGCTGTCTCGGTCCCGTATCGATGTGGGTCTGGCGATCATGGGGGCGATCCGGGATGCGGTTGGCGCTTGGCGTTCCGATCCCTCGGCATCGCTGCTGGCTGATTACATCAAGCGGGTGACGCAATTGCGAGAGAGCGTTCTGTCCGGTGCTGCGGAATTGCCGATCGACGCAAGCGCCGCGCTCGGTAGCCGGGCTCGGACGACCCTGTACGATCAGCTGGTCAAGGTTGGGTTTCTGCGCTGCCTGCCGGTCTGGCCGGAGCCGGTGACGCAACTGTTCGAACTGCGCTCGGCCGTTCCCCAAGGCGAACGGATGGTGCGAGACGTCAGCTACCGATTTCGCATTAACGGCAACATTCCGGATCGCGGGCTGACCATCTTCGGCGACCGTATCGCGAGACTTCGCGATCTGCTTAATGCTGATGATGGAGGCAGCCATCCACGACTGGAGCGTCATCTAGCCGAGTTGGTCTTCCTGTTGGCCGTCATTCCAGGTGGGTCGGATGCGTTGGAGGATGTGCCAGCCTTAGCCGGTTCTCTGATTGCGCGGGTCGCGTCTGGCGATCGCTCCACGCTGCGGCAGCTCGTCGATGAGCTGGCTTCGCGCGAGCGCACCGTCGAGCGGATCACCAACTGCTTGATCAAAGTGCTGCGGGAGAAGGGAAGCGTGATCGTCAACCGCGCCCAGCAGCGCTCGCAAGCGCTGTGGATCTGCGTCAAGAAAAGCATTATCGACTGGGAGCGGCTGTCGGCTTCGGCCGATGGGCGCGATGTCTTTGCGCGGCCCGAGGGAGGCTCGTTTCAGGATGAACAGGCGCTCTGGTACCGCTCGGTTGCGGTGACCCAAGATCCTGCGTCAGAGCCCGATGTGCTGACTTCGGTCAAGGCGAGCTACAGCTTGCGTGAGCGTACGCTCAGTGAGGCGGTTGGCTGCGAATCCTGGACGCTGCAAGGCGCGCGTGATTTGACACAGCCCCTGCTCCCGATCCTGATCGGTCCAACTGGCCTCGAAGGGGCGAGCAAGAAGCGGCTCAATCGTTGGGCGAAGGGTGCCGAAGTTGTCGTCGGCATTGATGAGGCTTGGCTGCGGCGCCAGCGCGGACAGCAGAAGGGGCCAGCCGCTGATCATCAGTTTGCCGCATCGGTGACCGCCACCGCGATCATCGTTTACGTGGTGCTTCGGTTGCTGCTCGCGCGTTTCGCCGACGGCAAGTCGGCGCCGAGGATGCTGATCCTGCGGATGCAATCCGAGGGCAGGGGCGCACGGCGAGACGAGGATCTGTTTGCCGGCAGTCACGGCCTGTTCGCCGTTATCCAGGCAGTGGCGCAGGTGCTTGGTAGCGATGCGCCGGTGTTCATGCAGGGACTGGCCCTCGATGTCCCCGCATCGCAGCTGCGATGGCAGCAAAACGGCACCTTCTCCGCGTTGCAGAGTGCCTTCCCGATCCGACTCGCGCATCCCACCCGGGCATCCGATGGCCCGGTGGCGTTGCTGAGCTACAGCACTCGCCCCTGCGGTCGCGATCCGGCCGGTCATGACCGCGACCAGCAGGTGTTCAGCGCCAGGACTTATCTTGCTACTTCGAACGCTGCATCGGGCGAAGATACCCAACCTGGGCTCCACCTTGCCCATATGCGTAATCTCGTGCATGTACAATCGGCCCGTGAGTTCGAGAATCCGACCATCCTGTTCGACGAGATTGCCAGGCTCTATGCCGATGGTTGTCGCCACATCATGCTGCTCTGGAATCACTTCGGGGCACGCAGGATCGGTCGCGGGGCCAATCGACACGCGCCGCATGCCAATCGGCGCTTCCTCGGCCGGCTGGCGCAGGATTTTCCGGACGCCACTGTCTACACTCTCAGCCTCGATGTCTTCCAGGCGACCCGAGTCACCAGCCGACGGAATCTGGTTGATCGCCATGCGTTCGAGGTCTTCAGGGTACGCGAACATGAAGCGTTCTGGAATGATGCCGAGCCGAACTTAAGGGACGAATTGATCGCCTTTTACACCTTTGCAACGCTGGCGATCGTGGGTGACGAGCAGCGACGACCGCAGTCGGGGTTCTGCACCTACTTTCTCGAGAGCTCGGCGCGCGCCAGCGATGATCTGGAGTGGTCGCTGGCAGCACAGACCAACCTGATCGGACAGAAGCGCGACTCGGCGTTGCGGGATTTACTGCTCGCCGTGCTGCGCGGCATGCACTACCTCCATGCCCAGCGCGAGCCAAAGAAGAATGGACAGTTGCGCCCCTGCCTGGCACCGCATCACTGGAGCGATCTCGCCAGCGCCGAGGCCGCGGGTGAGCTGGTGGTCATGCACTCGCGTCGACGCGGCGACGTGGTGCTGTCGCTGCCGGCGGTGCTGGCACGGGTCGGGGCGGTACTGCGCGCGCCGGCGACGACATGAATCGCATCATGCAGCCGGCAGAGGCCTGGGGCCACGTGTTCGAGATCGCGGTCAAGCGGGGCCTGCTTGCCTGCCTGATGCACCTGAAGCTACTGACAGCCGATCGCCCCGAGATCCAGCCCTGGAGCACTTTGCGTACCGCCAAGCTTTATAAAAGCGTGCAGCGCGCCCTCGACTATCAGGATGCGGCGCGTTGCGAGCTCTGCGATGGCGTTGTCCGCCACCTGCTCCTGCTGGGATACGGGATCGGCTGGACCTGCATGCGAGAGTGGCTGAATCAAGCGCCCAAGCGCCCCAAGCAGCTCTGCTCGCTGTGGTGCCCGCTGTCGTTACCGGGGGAAAACGGACAGGACGACCCGAGCCAGGCGTTCTGCGCGGCCTTCGGCATTGATATGCGCACCAATGGACTGACCCAGCAAGGCGGCCCAGCGCGGTCGGATTTTACCGCCTTATTCAGCGCTGCGAAGGGCCGCCACCAGCAGCTGTTGGTGCTCGAGATCTCGTTGAATGCGCCAATGAGCGCGCCGGACTTTTCCGATGAGCGGGCGCATGTCGATGAGCTTGGCCGCTATGCGCGCCTGCTGGATCTGCGTGGCGTGTTTTCACACGTGCGCGCAGAGGTTGACGGGTTGGATCTCGCCCTATCGCCGAAGCTCGCCAATCATCTAACCGCTTTTTCCGGCCCGGACAAGCCCTTTCTGAAGCTCTGCCAAGGGGCATCCTATGCCTGCCGAACAGCCCGATTGCTCCCGCGCCAGCCGCAGGGCCAATCGCTGCATGCCCAGGTATTGGCTGTCACCGCGGCGGGCGTCGAGAGCCTGTCGGCGGACTTGACCCTAGGGTCGGATGATCCGCGGGCGCAGTTCATGCAGAAGCTCGGTGACGCCTACCGCCGCAAGCTACGCGTGCCCGACACCGATGCCGAGGACCATCTGCTATCCGAGATCCGCGCTGCGTTTCATCGCCTGATCAGGGGCTTGCCGAAGGCGTTCCGGCGCCAGCTCAAGGAAATGGAGCAGGTGCCAGACCCCGGAGAACCGATTGCATGGTCATTCGAGGAATCCCTGACGGAGTTTCATCGTCCAACCGACCGCTTTACCATCGACGCGGCGCTGAAGCAGGTTCCCGATGACCCGGAGGTCGCCGCATTACTGGGTGAGAACGCCCGCTCGATCCTTGCCCCCCTACTGCGACAGCGGGAAACGCACGGCTTGGTGACGCTGCGGGATCTGCATGGTTCCGCCGTCGAGGCCGGACTTGCGACGGCGAGACCAGGCAAGCTCAATCTGCTGGTGCTGGAAGGGAATCCCGGCATTGGCAAGACCACCGCGGTGCAACGCTATCTGACCAATCGGGACCGCGATGGATTTTTGATGCTGTACTTCAGCCCGCGCACCCTGATCAACCGGGATGTCACCGACAAGTTTGCCCGCGACCAAGACCAGAGGGCAACCGGCATCCTGACCGTCACCACCAACGGTAACCTGATAGTTCAAGCCCCGAACGCCTTCCGCGAGTTTTGTCCGGACAGAGCGCCTCATCGAAGAGTCGATGCGGCGGTCGTCGTCGACGGCATGGACCAGGCGATCCTGCCCGAGAACACCAGCATCTGGTTCATCGGGCCGGAAATCGAAGCGCGGCTCAAGGAGCGTTGGCACGCTCGCGGGCCGCGCAAGCGCGGATTGGATGAGCGCACCGAAGAGCTTCGCGACAACCAGCCGCCCGGTGTCCTGCGCACGCTTGCGGGGGCAGCGGCTGCCCTTTTGGAGGCGAATCCAGGTGCCCGGCGTCTGGTCTTGACCGCCTCGATTCAGAGCTATCGACGCACATCCACGGGCAGCACGATCAAAAGTCTGTCCCGGATGTTTCGGTCCGCGGCGAATACCCGGCCGGGTCTGAATGAGCGCAGGCGATTCGCCGAGCGTTTTCCCTCCATTCTCGTGATGGTCGACGAGATTGCCGGCGATGGCGCCGGGGCTTTGTTCGTCAAGGATATCTGCCGTTGGCTCAGCGAGCAGTTCATCGAGCCGTTCGAGCAATCCGACACCCCGCCATTTTGCGTCTCGCTGGCGATTGCCGATGCCAGCCTGGGTAACCACAAGGTTCTCAACAGCTACCTCGAGGCGGCACCGGAGGCACCGCAGAAAGTGATGGTTTCGCCAAGTGCGGGTCAGGAGCCTTTTCGTCTTTCCGCGGCGCGGGTCGCCGGGCTCGGGGTCGACAATCAGGCGCTGCACGTCATGACCAACAGCTATCCGGCAAGCCGCCTCGACATCACCTATCGCGTCAAACTCCACCGGATCGAGCCGGAACAAGACGATCATGGTCGGGAAAAGACCTTGCGGGCGAGGATACGATCGCAAGGCGAAGGCGCACTCCTCGGCAGCGCCCGTACGGAGATACTCGAAGCGGTGCATGCCGGTGCTGATCAGATCATCTTCTTTGCCCAGGACAAGGCGTTCCTGCGCGAGCTCAAAACCGCTGTGTTGGACAAGCGCGAGGGTGATGCGTCGGGACTCGCGGCGGACAATGTCTCTGTGTTGGACTCCAGCGTGCCGGAGAAGGAGCGTCGGCGTTTGATCTCAGCAGAGTATCGGGATCGACAACGGGTGTTCCTGATGACCTCATCCGGTGCACGAGGAGTATCCTTTCCTCGTGCGACACAGATCATCGCCATGGTTCCCCGCTTCGATGTAGCCTCCAACCTGATGGAACTGGCCCAGCTGATCTATCGCGGGCGCGGGCACTATCGGGACGCGGACAGCGGCGAGTATCGATCTGGCGACGACAGCCCGCGTCGATTGACCCTGCTGATCGATGACTGGCTCCCGACCGAGCTGGACGCAAGCGACCGCCGCGCCTGGCTGCGGCGGGTGAGCGACTTGCTGACCTTGGTGATGATGCTGCGAGCCACAATCTTGACCCGGATCACCGGGGATGCAGGCTTGCGCAGACCGCTTTCGTTGGTTCCGGTCGGACCGATCGCCAGCGATGAAAACACGGCATCGATCGGCGAGCCCCTGGGAATCTTCCTACGCGAAGCAAAAATACACCTTGGCGGAGCGAAGAACGAGAAGATCAAGGGCTTGCTCAAGCATGCGTATGACCAGGCCATGCGCGTTTTCAAGGAATACCGATTGGAAGGCAAGGCCGACCCCGGCTTGGCCACCGGGTTCCGAAGCTGGACGGATGTGGCCAGCCGACAGAATTTCGTGGCGGCGGTCATCGCTCCGGGCAATGCGCTGCTGCCCGGTATCCACGAGGATGCGGTGCTCCCGCAGCATTGCCACTGTATCGGTCCGGTGTGGCTGGAAGACTGGTCTGCACTGCACAACAGGGAGCATTTTCGGTTCGAAGGCGCTGCCAGTACGGGCAGCACCGAACAGCAGCTGCTTGGACAGCTGTGGGTCATTGCCAATAGCAGCGCCGTCAGCCTGCACATGCAACATGCCGCGCGCGACCTGTTCCAGGTGTTGCAGTCTTCCCTGTCGCAGAGGCATGTCACGCAAAAAGAACTCGGGCGAACCAACATCTGGCTCGCCTTGCCCCTCGACTGGCCCCTGGGCGGGGACAGCGCTCGACTATCGGCATCGATGCGCGGACCAAAGTATGCCGAGGACTGGCATGCGGGTCTGTGCCGGGTCTTGGGCGGGCGCGGACAGATCTTCCCGATCGTTCCGGACTATGAGAATGTCCCGTTCGCGGCGAGCATCTCCAATGCAGCCCCGGCGTTGTTCGCGCAGACGCTGCAAAGGCATTACTTCATGGCTTCGAACGAACTCAACCTGCTCAACACCTTGTTGCTATCCAATGCGGACGAGACAGAGCGCCAAGACTGAAGCCAGCGAGAGTCATTGCAGAGCTGATCATGCTGAGAGACTGCCCTTTCTAGACAGTCTCTTACTGGGAGCGCCGGCTGACTGGGAGCGCCGGCTTTCCAGCCGGCCCGTCTTTGGCACGGCTCAATGCCGTGCCAAAGACGTAAGAAATCGCGAAAACCCTTCAAACCGGAGCCAAATCCAACCAAGCCGAACATGTGGCAGGGGACGTGCCAAGTCGCTCTGGCCGCAAGATCGCCTGATGCGGGCATTGAGCCCGCATCAGGCGAAGCCGGCTGGAAAGCCGGCGCTCCCAGTAAGCCGGCTGGAAAGCCGGCGCTCCCAGTAAGCCGGCTGGAAAGCCGGCGCTCCCAGTAGGCCGGCTGGAAAGCCGGCGCTCCCAGTAAGCCGGCGCTCCCTGTAAGCCGGCTCAGGGAATTTCTTCGTGGTTCGATCTTACTGCTTCAGGCCTCGGCGCAGCATGCGTCGGACCAGGGCGCTTGCGCGGTTGGAGACCGCTGGGAGGCTGGTGAGGAGGTTCTTTGCCCGGTGCAGCCAGCCGGCTTTGGCCAGTCTGCGTTCCAGCTGTTTCTGCCTGGCCTCCGGTGTGGCGCGGACGATGGCTTGGTACAGCCCTTCCAAGTTCCAGGCGCGGCGCTGCGGCGGGATGGCGATCAGGGCGCTGCGCTCCGGAGGTATGCCCAGTTGCTCGCTGGCGGCGCGGCTTGCTGCGCGCATTTGTTCTTCTTTGCGCCGGTTGCCCTGCTCAATGTCATAAGGCGGTGCCCACTCCAGCGGCGGGTCGAGGCGGTCCGCATGGGTCAGCACCAGGATGCGCGGCACCGGACGCAGTTCCGGCCGTCGCTCGGTCAGGGCGTCGAGCAGGGCCAGTGCGCGCTGGTCGCCGGCGCGATCGGCACGATCCGCCGCCGCAACCCAGAGCACCAGATCGCTGCGGATGGCCTGCTCGAGCCAGGCGGCCTTGGCGTCCGGATAGGTGTCGCTGCCGGGGCAATCCACCAGGATCAAGGCCCCGATCTGCTCATTGTCCAGCAGGTAGGCGCGGCAATCCGCGGCGGGCGGTGTCAGTAAGCCGACGGGCTCGCGGACGCGGCCGAGCAAGGCGTTGAGCAAAGCCGACTTGCCGGCGTTGCGGCGACCGGCAAGCAATACAGTCAGTGGCTCTTCCGGCAGCTCGGCGAGGGCCGTCGTGGCCGCCGGCGGCAATTCGTCGGCGCGCTGGCGGTAGGCGCCTGCATAGAGCTTGATGGCGGTCTCGCCGGCCTCTTCCACGAGCATGGCACCGAGCTGTGCCTTGGCCCCTTCGCTGACGCCGCCCAGGGCCTCGCGGAACAGGCCGCCGCGCAGCTCCGCCAGCAGAGCGCTGCTCGGGTTGATCCAGCGCGTCAGCCGATACAGATCGAGCAGCTTGGACGTGGGGCCGCTGAGGGCGACCAGGCTCGCGGCCCAGGACAGCTCGATGTGCTGCAATACCGGAAAGTCGCGCAGCAGAGTGTCGCGCAGTCGTCGCGCGAAGTCCTCCGTCATCAACAGCAGCTCCGGCAATGTGAAGCGCCACAGGGCCACCGGATCTTCCGGCGAATAGGCGCGCGCGACATCGTCGAAGGCCGCCTGGACCAGCCGCGACAGAGCGTCGACGCTGGCGAGATCCGCCGCACGCACGGCCGCCGCGCGCTGGCGCAGCGCCGCGCGTGCCTTCTGCTCCGCCTGCGAGGCGCCCGGGGTCGCCATGGGCAGCGCCGGAACCGGCGGTTTCACCCGCAACAGCCAGCGCAGCAACAGCAGGGCAAGCAACAGCAGCAGCATGGACCCCGCCCACCAGGTCCAAGCCCAGCCCTGCTGAAACATGAACCACAGCCCGGCGCCCATGCCCACCAGCCAGGGGATCAGCACCAGCGTGCCGATCAGCGCCAACAGCGCCAGCTCGCGGCGCTGCTGGCCGAGCAGTGCCCACCAACGGGGGCTCATGGCTTCGGCTCTGCTGCGTGCATGCGCGCCTGGCGCCGCTTGGCGTCTTTGTAGCGCCTGCGGGCGTCCCGCAGCGCCTGGCGATAGCGTGCGTGTAGAACTAGGGCGTCCAAAAGCCTAGAAATCCTTGACCGATTATTGAACCTGCCGAACGCCGCCTTTGTCTCGGTCGAATCCGCATGTCTCGCCCAGTAAAGGCGCACAAACCTAGGTTCGTTAGTCCGATCAATCGGTTACGAACAGACACGTCGATATACAGTCCTTCGAAATCAGTCCTAAAGCAAGCGGAACAAGCTGGAACTGGAGCTTGCTCATGCGCCAATTCAGGGTTCAGTATGATTTTCATAACACACGGATTTTTCTTTTGAAATCGGTGTTTTTTGACCGGCTTTCGAACCCAGGATCAGCTCGATCGTTTGGGGTTCACCCTGGTTGGCGAGTTTTTCGAGGTCACCACCATTCGTCAATACGTGACGGCGTTGCTTGGTCAGAGACGACGAGCAATCACTCCACTCGCGTTGCTCATCGACGCTAATCTGAAGACTGTTTTCGGCATCTTGCCGGGTGAGCGGACCACACAGAACCGGGATGCGTGGTGCAATCCGATTGGCATCCTTGATCTCTCCTGTGCCGTGGGTTTTGGCAACGCCGAATAACGATTCGATGGTGTCAGAGCTGATCGGCATGCCGGTCTCGCACAAACCGAGCAGGCTGGCAATCGCGAGCTGTTTCTCAATCCAGTCGGTCAAACCGCGGCGGATCGATGGCGTGGGAATTCGCTCGATCATGGGCCAGCATTCATTAGCGCTGTCTTGACTCAACCCTTTTGTCTTGAGTAGGGCCTGGCATTCCAGGATCGGCTCGACATCCTGTAGGAAGGCGTTGATGAAGGCACGACACTGTGGCAGTCGATCCAGACGCTCGCGCAGTTTCTGCAGTAACGAGCCGTTCGCTGCTCGGCCTCTGGGCGACTGTTGGAGTACCCGTGCTGCCCATTTGACCAAACGATGAAGATTCATGAAGCGCGCTTTTGTCGAGACCTTCGGTGGTGCCAGACAAGCCAGCACGGACTGCTTGAGCATGCTGGACACTTTGCCGCAGGTGCTGAGAAAGACATCGAACATGGGATGCGCGCGATACGCATGTTTTACCAAATTGGCAACCACATGAGAAAGATCGTCGATCGACACGCCGCCCAGCCCTTTTTCCTGCAACAGTCGTACGGCCTTGCCAAGATCGGTTCCGCCATCTTTCAGATAGGCAACGGGGCGGCCGATCGTGGCGATGACGCGCTGCAGCAAAGCCGCGATGCTTTCACCGGTCCAGGTATCGGCCACCGAGACAGCGACACAGCTCACATGCTGTAACGAAGGTGCACCGGCGTTGCACGCGTAATGCCTGGCATCCAGTGCGAGGACCGTCATGATCTTGCCCTGGCCGAATCCGATGGTGGCATCCAGAAGTAGGATAAAGCCTTGTGAAAACCGCTGCATACCAGTGTCAGGGTCAACACCAAACCGGTCCTCTTTCATCCTGGCGATAGCCAGTCGTGTCACCCAGTTGATGATGGTTTGTGGGCAGGGCGCTTGCGCTAATCCAAGCTGAGATGCCAGCACGCCCAAGACCCTGGAGATCGCCCGGAAGCCGATCCGGGCGACAACAAACAGTTGCAGTGCGAGAAACACGGTGGTGGTCTTGTCGCAAGCCGCTAACGCCGTGTTGCGTTGCTTCAGTTCGTCCAGCTCCTTTTTCGTATCGCGCCATGCCCGCCGATACGCATCGCGCTCCTTCTTGATCCGCTTGTTCTCCTTCTTGTGGTAACGCAAATCTGCCCCTGTTGCCACTGTTTTCTTTTTCCAGTGATCGCGCCGTTTCTTCATTTTGTTGTAGGTGCTCATCAACGCGCTCTTGCCAGGCTGTTGTTCATGTTCAAGTTGTGAAGACCGTCTCCCCGTGTCCTGTCTCAGAGCGATGGCGTGTGGTTGCGTGTCAGCACCTCATCCTGATCCTTGCCGAGGCGCTTCGCGGGATCGGGCACTTTCCGATACACTCGGCATCTGCCAGGAAAACAACCAACTCACACAGCAGGTGGATCTTGTGAACAGGCAACGACTGAAGCCAGAGAGGTTGCAATGACAGACAATCGGATGGAAGCCAAACCGATCCCAGGTGAGCGCTGTCGTTTTTGCTGCGACACCTCCTACCTTTCTGTCGCGGGGGAGGCTGTTGTCAGTTCGAGCACGAACAGCACAGCATCTGCCACTTCCATCATAATGAGCAGCACCAAGGAAGATAGCGGGGAAGATGGCAGGAGTGTAAAGCATGCCAGGACGTTTTTGGGCAAGAGGAATGCAACAGCTTGGCCCAAGACCCGATGAATACGCCACGCTACTCAGCATCGGGAATCTCAGGATGGCGGGGTGGGACGGCTGTTCGAATCCGCCCAATTCGCTGCTGATTCGCCATCGGGCAAGTAATCGTTTGGGCTGGTTGCGTCGTCGGGAAAAAGCGTTCCTTGCATGTTTCGCGGTTCAGAAAGCGGTCAAAAAAAGGGCGTGCCAGCACCCTGTGCTTGAGCTGTCATTGTATGCTTGATCGGGTGCGATTTTAAAAGGGTAAACAAGTGGTTGCAGGAGCTGCGCATGGAAATGGGGGCAGATTGAAAAAAGAGAGAAAAATGAGCGTTTGCCGATTAATATAACATATTGATTAGATTATTATTTTCTTCCTTGGGAGTCAGTTTGAGGGTAAAAACATCACGATGGGACTCAAAATGCTTTATGAATATCAATAAGTTATGATTTAGACACCCTAGTGTAGAACCTGTGGCTCCGGCCTGTGACCGGCCGCCTTCTCGCCGAAGTAATAGAGCGCCGCCTCGCCGATAGCCCAGGTGACGGCGAAGGTCCAGGAAGCGACGACAGCGGTGCCCCAGCCCAGCTCCAGCTTGAGCACCTGTTGTGCGAGCCAGCTGCCGCCGAAGCTGGCGAAAAACCCTGCGCCCAGGGCACCGATGAACTCGGTCCAAAGCTGTCGCCAGTCGCCCGCGCAGCCCAGCCGATGGGCGATCTGCACCACCAGCGCCGATTGCATGCTGGCCGAAGCGAGCCCGCCGGCCACCGGCACCGGCACCGCGTTGGCGGCGGCTGCGGCAGTGGCCCAGGGCAGGATGACCTTGGTGCGGATCAGCTGCGGGTCGCTCGGATTGCGGCGCAGTCGGTCGGCCACCTTCGGCAGCGTCTGGTCGAGCAGATCCCAGAGCCGCTCGGCGCCGTAGTCGGCCGGTGCGATGCCCTGCTCCGGGCGGGTAAAGTCCAACGGCAGATACAGCGGCGACTCGCCCCTGATGGCGGCGAACATGCGCCGCTGCGCAAACAGCGCGCGGCCGAGTGCCTCAGGTATGCCGGCGCGGCGCAGATCCTCATCGCTGCCGTCGAAGGGATAGGGCTGCGGGTGTCGGTCCTGCGCGCCGTAGCAGTGATGCAAGCAAGATTGGGCGACGATGACGGGCAATTGCCGACTGTGCCGCCGAGTGTCGGCGACGATGTGCACCAGCTCGCCGATGTCGAGGTCGTCCACGCGGACCACGACCAGCAGCAGGTGCGCCTGCTCGCGTGCCGGCTCCAGGTCGCCGGCGGCATCCTCATCGACACTGTCCGCCAGGCCACGGGTATCGAGAAAGCGCAGCACCGGCTGCCCGACCGGGTAAGAATAGAGACGGCTCTCCCGGGTCATGGGCCGATAGCCGCGGCCCACCTCGTCGCGTGCCTGGCCGGTGATCTCGGCGACGATGCTGGTCTTACCGGACTGGGTCTTGCCCAACAGCCAAAGCACCGGGGCCTCGGCATCGACCTGGTTGCGCACGGATTCCGTATCTGGGGCTTGGCTCATCGCATGACTATTCGGAGGGGGCAACGCCGGTTCCGGCCCGAAGGTTTTCCGGTCGGACATTACGGTGACGGAAAATGACGTCGATAGAGTATGGCGACAATGACGGTGGCAGTTTACCGAACACATGAGTGCAGCGGTGCGAATGACCCGCTACCCTTTCTGCTGTTTGTCGTTGTCGACATGGTGATCGCTCATCCTGGGTCATCGATGACGACAACGACTGCAAACGGTCTCGCGACTTCCGCAGCAGAGCACTCGTGGAGCGGTACAGAAATCCCGAGGCGGTTCGTTGTCGTTGTCGTTGTCGTAATCGTAGTCGTTATCGAGCATTCGGCTAAGACGATTATGACAACGACAACGACAACGACAACGACAACGATAACGACCGGAGACTGTCTTGGAACATCTGCACCGAGACACTAGATACCCCACAGACAAGAAAACCAACCGCATCTGCGCATCCAGTCATCTGGCATTGCCTAGGCTAGAGGAGGATCGAGGTTCGGTCAAGGCGCCATCCGGACGCTCGGCAGCCGCTTGCAGGAGCCGAATGATCTGAAAGCGACGGGCACGCATTCACCTTGCCATTAGGCTGTTCGTGCGGTTTCCGCCGACCGACCGCGGGCGCCCGAGCCGCCAAACCGGCATGCCGAGGCCGAGAAACTGTGCAAACATTCCGGATCGCGCCCCAAAACCCTGATCCGCGTGGATTCGATCTGGCTGGCGATTTCGGTGCCACTACGGCCTATCTGTCCCAAGCCGAGCTGATGCTGCCGAGCGATCACCCCCAGATCGCCCAGACGCAAACCGCGCGCCGCAAAATCCTCGACGCCGTAGGAGCCCGCTTGCGGGCGACCCCTCAGCTAGTCCCGTCGCCGGCAAGCCGGCTCCTACAGCTCGCCGAGTTTTTGCAAACTGCGCGACGGGCTCAGGCGATCGATCGGGGAGATCGCCTGACGTGAGCGCCGGAAGTGATTTGAGTGTTGCAGGCGCCAAGGCTCCGTCATCTGCGACGAGGTGGAGCTGAGGCGATTGCCGCAGAGAAACCCGCCAACTGGCACCGGATTCTCGTCCGCCTTCCCCCTGGTCGACAATGCCGAGCGCTTGTAACGCATGCGCGCAATGCTATACTCCGTGCCCTGAGCCTCGACTCCATCCGTCCTGAGCGGAACCTTCGTCGAGGCGCCGTCAAAGCAGAAATCGGAGGACTCTGCCATGGTTTCAGGCCCAGCTTGGCTGCGTTTGCGGTTCGATTTTACCGCGGACGAGCCCCTACTGATTCCCGGTTTCAGCGGTTCGGCCTGGCGCGGTCTGCTCGGCCATGCCCTGAAGCGCAGCGCCTGTGTCACCGGGGCCGCGCATTGTAAGGGCTGTTTGTTGGCCTCCAGCTGCGCCTACCCGGTGCTGTTCGAGCCGACCCCCAGAACCGCCCCGGATGCCTGGCACGCGCGCCGCTACCAGCATCTCCCACCACCCATGGTGCTAGGCATCGATCCCACCTGGAACGGCGCTCTCCCCCCAAGACCCGCCCCGGCGCGCCATCTGAGCACAGGCGACAGCTTCAGGCTGGACATCGCGCTGATCGGCCCGGCCTGCGAACGGGTGCCCCATCTGATCCATGCCTTGATCATCGCCGGCGAGCTTGGCATAGGGCGCGACCATGGCCGCTTCAGGCTCGCCGAGGTCGCCATGGAGACCGAACCCGGAAACCAGACCTGGCAGACGATCTACCGGCCGGGAGCCCCGCTGCAGCAGGTGCAACTGGTCAGCCCGCAACCGCCGCCCATGCAGAGCGACGCCCTGGAGATCTCGCTGACGACGCCGACCAGGCTCAAGCGCCACGGTCACCTGCTCGGTCCCGAGGATCTCGATGCCGAGACCTTGCTGCTGACATTGGCGAACCGGCTCGGCCTGCTGGCGGAGCACTATGGCGGCGATCCCGCGGACTTTGCCTGGAGTCGTCTCGCGCCAGCGACGCAAACCTTGACCCTCGAATACTCGGAACTGGCCTGGCAAGACTGGTCGCGCTACTCGTCGCGGCAGCGCAGCCGGATGCAGCTCGGCGGACTGGTCGGCGCATTGCGCCTGTCCGGCCCCGGCTTGACCGAACTCTGGCCATTGCTCTGGCTTGGCCAATTCGTACACATCGGCAAGAATACCAGCTTCGGCCTCGGCGCTTACCGGCTGACGATGGCCTAGAGCGCAATGCCGGGGCAAAGCGACTGTGAAATAACCCCGCGCAGAGGCCGCGATAGGTTATGGGCGGAGCGACTGAGTCGCTGGCTTTGCTGGTGTCGAGGCTCAGCACAAACTGCGAGGATTTGGAGATGCCGAGATGCCGCACCTGCAGGATACCGAGCGGCTGCCGCACATTCGGCAAACTTTCCGAACAAAGCAAAACACCGCGTCTTGCGTCATGCTTCTCCCCAGCCGACAGCGCCAGCGCAATCCTGTGCCACGCGGACAGGAATGCACCGGCATCATCGTCATCCGTATCCGTCAGATAAGCCAAGCCGCATCGAACCAGGGAGCATCGTTCATGAACAGCCCGCAAACAAACAGCAAACAGGCCGCTCTTCGGAGCGCGACCTCGCCGCACCAGTTTCCCCGCCGCATCCTGCTGATGGTGACCGGCCGCACTCCCCAGGTGGTCACCGAAACCCTCTACGCTCTAACCGTCGAGCGTACTGGCGTCCGCGAGCCCTTCCTGCCGACCGAGGTGCACCTGGTCACCACCGCCGAGGGCGCTCAAGACGCCCGCCTTGCGCTGCTCGATCCGAAAGACGGCTGGTTTCGCCGCCTTTGTGCCGACTACGATCTACAGGGTATCCAATTCACGCAGGAGCAGATCCATATCATCCATGACGAGCAGGGCAATGCCGTAGACGACATCCGAAACGCCGCCGAGCATGAGGCCTGCGCCGACCTGATCACCGACCTGGTGCGCCGCTTCACCGTTGCCGACGATGCCGCCCTGCATGTATCGCTGGCCGGCGGACGCAAGACCATGACCTATTACCTCGGCAACGCCCTCACCCTGTTTGGCCGCCCGTGGGATCGGCTCTCCCATGTGCTGGTCAATCAACCCTATGAGTCCAACCGAGAGTTCTTCTACCCGACACCGCGCACCCAGAGGATCTATGTCCAATCTCTGAACCGCTATTTCGACGCCCGCGAGGCCGAAGTCACCCTCGCCGACATCCCTTTTGTGCGCCTGCGCGACAACCTGCCGAGCCAACTGCGCTCGCTGGAGCAGGGCTTGGCTCATTTCACCGATGTGGTGACCGCCATGCAGCAGGCGCTGGAGCCCGCCGCGGTGCGCATCGACCTTGACGGCGGCGCCATCGAAATCGCCGACGGTCGCCGCGTTCCGCTCTCCGGCGCGGATCTGGCATTCTACCTGTGGGTGGCTCAGCGCACCCGCCAAGGTCGCGAGCCGCTGCGCATCCCGGGCAAAACCCCGAAACGCTGGCCTCCACAGCAGCGCGCCCTGTATGCCGACTATGCCGACGAGTACTTCGAAGCCGCCGACCACGCCGGTGCCCGCGAAGGCACTGGCATCGAACTGCGCGCCGAGCGCGCCATGACCAACGGCTTTTTTCATCAGCGCAAGCACAGCATCCACGACCTGCTCGAACAACACCTGGGTCCATTGGCCGATGCCTATGCCATCCGCGCTATCAAACCGGGAAGGCCGGCAGGCTATGGGTTGAAGATTGCGCCGGAGCGGATCGAGGTCGTTGGGGCACCGACAAGCACACCGGTTGGCGCGGCTAGCGGGGCTTGATCGCCCGAGTTTTCCAGTTCAGTATTTATTGCGTACCATTGGCTGCCGTAGACGCCGGGTCTGTCGTGGTCGGTGGATAAAGCGATGCGACAAAGGCACGCGCAACAACTCATGGTTCGTGGCTTTAATGGTATAAAATGGAGAGGGAAATATGACAATAAACTGCTTGTGCTTCGAAGCAAAGTCCATTCAGGACTACCTGCTTCAGTCCGGCCGATTGCGCGATGTCATCGGCGCCAGTGAGCTGGTCGATTCGCTGACTGGCGAGCTGCTCGACCAAGCCATCGAACAGCTCGAGCTCCGCGTTCCTGAAGATGTTGCGTTTTTCCCGGCGGGCTGGAGGTGCCTTCTATGCCTTCAGTCACAACAACAGCGGTTCTGGACCATCTGACGGACCTATGGACCTTGCTGGTGCAACAGTTCGCCCCTGGCATGTCCTACGACCTTGGCCGAGGTGAGGATAAAGGATCGGCTCTTACCGCGTTCGATAAGGCACGCGAGAGCATGCACGCAGATGGTGCCCGACGTCGTCCGCGGCTGCCATTGGCCGCGCCAATCACGTTGCGCAGCCGGCGGACCGGACTCGCGGCCGAGGCGCTGGATTCGGACGAGGTCGCGATGGATGCCGCGACCCTGCGCAAGAGACGGCTTGACTTCAGTCGAGCGGACTTCATTGGTCGTTTCGCGCCTGAGGACGCTGAGTTGGATTGGCGCGACTGGCCTCGTGACCTGGAGCCCGGAGAGGACGGTGCCTTCCCGTTCGTCGGCGATCGCCGCACGCTGGCCCTGATCCATGCGGACGGCAACGGACTTGGCCAACTGATGATGAATGCCCGCCAGGCAGCAACTAGGCAGCCGGATGCTTTTATGGCCATCTTCTCCTGTCTGTCGCGAATCATCAGTGAGAGCACCGAGCAGGCTGCGAAGCAGGCAACCAACGAGATTCTGCTGCCCCACCGCGCAAACAACGGGTTATTGCCGGCCCGGCCGATCCTCCTCGGTGGTGACGACCTGACCATCCTTGTGCGCGGGAGACCTTGGCCTGTTCGTTCCTGACCACTTTCGCCGCTGCCTTCGAGGCCGAAAGCCGCGCACGGCTCCCGACATTGGCCGATCTTGGCCTGACAGACCTGCCCCCGCGGCTGAGCATCGGCGCCGGCCTGGTCTGGCCTGCGTGCAAGCCAGCCGTTCTATCTAGCGAGTCAGCTCGCCGAGTCGTTGATTACTCTGGCCAAGCGCAAGGCCAAGGCCTGTTTGTGCGAGTGACCCGCCCAGTGCGGTTCGCCTTTCACCGCGTCACCACGGCCCTGGTCGACGATTATGACATCATCGTCGAGTGGGAGCGGACCCATCATGATGGCGGGAACTGCTACGTCGATACCGCTGGGCCTTACCCTGCTGGGTGACAACCGATCCGCACAGGAGGTCGGCCCTTGGCTCGACGACCTGCTCGAGTTGCAACGAGTCTTACAGGCCGATGGCATGGCCCGCGGCCCAACCCGCCAATTGCTGACTCTGCTCGGCCTGGACCTGCGTCAGGCGCGCGCCAGTTACCAACGCTGGCGCCAATTGATGGTCGAGCACCAGACGAAGCGATTGAACAAACTCGACGAC
>JAEPEX010000111.1_pt1 | contig 231618 bp, 205 predicted proteins | sample 9130951 | NCBI WGS metagenome assembly JAEPEX01 (sample SAMN17228542, study PRJNA684324) | microbial mat metagenome | biome: saline marsh[ENVO:00000054]; feature: microbial feature [ENVO:01000007], biofilm[ENVO:00002034], sulphate-reducing...; material: estuarine water... | reverse complement strand
ATTAGCTCCGTTGGCGCGCAGCACTTGCGCCCCAGGTAGAGATCCCAAACCGGATTCTGCAGCCGGACAACCGTTGTTTGGGCCTGATTACCAGGAACCTGCAGGGCAACCCCAAAGGCCATATCCTGGAGATAGTAACGATAGGTTAATTTTGTTCCTCCGCCAACGGCTCTTGTCCCTTCACTGGTTTTTGGAATCAAGAGATTTTGCCAGGGGTCTTTGTAGTCGTACCCACTCCCCACCATATGAAAATCCCGGAGCAAGGGTTCTCGAGGTACCGGCTTGCCCTGCCCGTCTGGACGCACAAATGCAACAAGCTGCATATCAAGATCAGCAAATGAGGCAAGCAGCCCCCGCTGCGCTCCGCCAGCCCCCATTGCACAGCACAGCAAGCCAAGCACTCCTGATTTGGTGGGAAAATCCAGACTATGGCGCCTGCCGAAGCGGGAATCATACCCCCACGCCTGGAGCGGTGCCTCTAACCAAAGCAATAGATAGGGATCAACCATCAGTACAACTCCCTGACATGACCCTGCAGATCTTCGATAAGATTGTCAATGGAGTAATCTTCATTTTCACCCCACTCATAATCCCCCTTCTTGCCAAAAAGTGAACCGGAGAGTTTTTCTTTTTTCAGCAGGTACTCTTTGAGTTTTTCTTTACTGGGCTCAAAATACCCCCCACCCCTCTGTAGCTGAACCGGGGTTTCAAATGGCACCTGCAGCCGCTGGCCCTGGCGCACCAATATCTTGGCAAACTCCCAGGGACTGGCGCCGGACTGGGTGGTCTGTCTTGCGCTGGGCACAGCCACATAAAGGGCCTTGGTAAAGACCTCGACTGCCTGTTTGACCCCCTCCTCGTCAAGCGTGGCCCCGAGCTGCCCCAGGTCAAGACTGATGTAACGGTAATAGGTAGCGGCGTTATATTCGAGGCTTCCCATATGAGCCGAGCCCGGCTCTTCGGACAAATCATCAAGGGCAGTAAAAAATTCCACCTCGTTACTCACCCGATGGGTAGAAATGGCATGGGAAAAAGAGGCGGCAGCCTCTACGTTCAAATCAGCCGCCTTGGCCACCATCCTGCCGAACAGGGCGATATCCAGGGCATCCAGACCGGCGCAGGTATTCTTTTTTACCACCTTTGTAATCTCGGAGGTCAGCTGTTTATCGGTTAACTGGTCAAGTTCAAAACCGTGCTCCATGGCAAAAAAAGCAAAGGCATCTGCCTCATGCTGACCGATAAAGAGCAGAGTATCGTCACTGAGGACCTGAGCTATTTTCTTCGCGCAGGCTGCGGCCTTCTCGGTATCAGCACCACTTTCCTGGCACGCTTTCTCCATAAATTCAGTCACCTTTTTTGTGCGGGTGCCCAGCTTCACCCCAAAGCCAGCCAGAGCCATCCTGACCTGGCGTTTCCAACACTGGGAACTGACACGCGCCCTGGTCACCCCGCCAACCATGGCACTCTTGGGCGCGCCCACATCATCGCGGTTGAGACAGGTCACCGGGAAAGACTGGAGGATATGGTACTCAATGCGTGTATTCATCGATGCGCTTGTCTTCATTTACTCTCCTCAGGTAAATTGATTACAAAAAATCGGGGACAATCTGAAGCAAACCGCAGCCAAAGGCCCGGCCCCGCCCGATTCCCCGGGAAAAACTGCTTGTAAAACGTTCCCTGTCAGTCACTTCTAGTAGGCCGTGCAGACTTGCCTGGGCCATAGTTATTTGGCGCTGCCGTTTGTCTGTGAACCGAAGCACCTCGATCCTGTCCACCTGCAGGCTTTCCCTGTGTACCTGAAACCCCCAGCTCTCTTCTGCTCGTTCACAGAACCAGCCACTAACCGCTTCCCGTCCTTTTACCGGCACCAGTTTTCTGGTGGTACTATCTCGATAGGTCGGATTGACAATGGTCTTGAAACGGTACCGTGATGCAGCAAGGAAAACCGAAGGAATCTCCTTTGTTTCCAACCTGCCGAGGTTCCCTTCCAGCTGTGCGGCCGGAAGCCGATCCGAGAGGATAAGTACTTTTCGACCAGTGAAATCGCCGCCCTGATCCGCATAGACGATACCACTGGAAGCTGCAGCCTGCTTCTCCTGCACGCTGCGAATATCCTCAAACAGGCTGTAGATAACTCGATGCAGGGAGTAGGGGTCGGTTATTCTCAATCTCTTGACGGCCTTGCGGTCCAGGTGAAGAACTGAAGCATAAAGTACTGCCATCACGCCGCCTCCTCTTCCGTGGCCTTGGAGTAAAACTCCTGGGCCCACTGGGCCTTAACCTGCTGTCCACGCCAATACATCCTCCGTAACTGATTCAAAAGCCTGACGTAATCCAAAGGGATGGAGACCCTGCTCTGAATCAAGGTCAGCAGCGGCCTCAGGATACGGCAAGTTTCGGCGACATCCTCACAGGCCAACAGACGGCGGAGCTTTGCCTTAGCCTGGTCGCTGGTGTTACCTTCCTCATAGCAGCGGGCAATCGCCCTGCCCAGGGACATGCTCCCTTTTTGCTGTGCCTTGCTCCTGGCCATTGCCGCGGCGACTGTCGCATAGGGGAGACGCATGTATTCTTTTTCCAGATTAATGCCTAACGCCGCCAGTGCTTCCCAACTCTGGTACTCTGTATCCGGGTTGTCTGCGCGTCGCAAGCGGGCCGCATACCCCTTATCCGTAGCACATCGATCAAGAACCATACTTACAAAACGAGTGACACGATCCGGTGGCATATCGTTTTGGCTGATGTTTGTCTCACTCATATCTCTTCCCTCTTTAAGTAGTTACTGAAGTTTGGCCGGAATTGTGCCCAGCCATCCAGCTGCCGGGCTGTGTCATTTGGACAGAAATGGTCATAGGTGTTAAGGGCCGCTGCCGCAAAAATCTTCCGAAGTTTTCTTCTTTCAGTCTCTGCCTGAGTTCCCTGGTCACAGCTATCAACCAGAGCCTGAAAGTTGCTTTCACAGAGCTGCCAGAACGTACTTGTTCCCTGACTTGCCAGCTTATCCCCTTCTGCTTTCAGAGCTGTGTAATAGCCCCGTATACAGCCGTATGTTTTTTTGGAAATATTTTCTAGTTCTCGCATCTCTTGTTGCAATTGGCCAAACCAAATCTTGTCGATATAGTTACTTTCTAACCAGACCTCTGACTCAACAAAATCATCAGTGCCTGAGACATACTGTTCACCAGCGTTACTACTCACCCGGAGCCCACCAGACCACACAGCAAAGTTTTGCAATAAACGGCGTGCACGCGGTAGTGCCTTTCGAAGCTGCAAACAATCAAAAGTACCTGTCTCATGCTCAATAAAGCTGAGCAAAGCAGGGAGTTGGCGCCATGGTCGTTTTTCCGGATCACTCCATAATACTTTAATTTTGCTCTGAGTTGCATCCATTGCAACTGTTGGGTCAACTATCCCTTCCTGATAGTTCATATGAGCCAGCCCCTCTGAATAGTGAAGCCCCTTATCACTCATTAAGCAAAAACGACTCAATGGCACCAGCCGTCCCATATATGACTGCTTCAACTCTTGAGCTGTTTTACAATCCTCACCCGCAGGCATAGATTCCCAGGGAGGAAATCCAAGACCACTAGAGAACATTTCGCTGTTTCGCAGGTCACTACCCACTAGCAAATTAAGCCGAATACTCTGCAAGATCGTTTTGCCATTCACAAAACTATGCAGCAAGCCCATAAAACCTAAAGATGGGCCAGGTTTGCCGGTGGAAGGTTTACCTTTTGGATTTGATTTACCTTTATAACCTCTGGTCAAAACCACACTGTTATCCGTTTTCTTTCCCCCCATGGAAAAGCCCATCAAAAGCACTAACAGCAGAGCTTTATCCGCATCTAGTAGTTCTCTTTCTTGATTAAACTGACTCAAAACAGTGGTGTTCCCTGTTGCCACCTCCGGTAATACCGCCCCATACCTCTGCTGTTGCGCAACAGATATGGCCGGCATCTGTAAAAAGGGCCGCTCACCATAGAGATAAAAACGGTCATGCCACTTCTCCAGGTAGGCTATACACCCAGCGGCCAGAGCTGCTTCATCCAGGGCCTGCCACGCCTGTTCATCGGGAAGCTCAGTTGCCGCCTGCCCGATGGCCAAGAGCAGTTTCATGAGGGCGATCTTCTCCACCGGGTTGCCGCCAAGGGTCCGGTATTCGAAGTTGGTAAAGACCTGTCTCAGGCTCACCCGCCCCACATCAGCAACTGGTATCCAGGGCTCGTCAATCAGGTTAAATCGGTTTTCCATGTTCTTTCCTGTTCCTTTTTCTTTGTTCGGTAGCCAAGGTCATCATTGTACTGGATGGTATATTTTTCGTTCAACGGCGCCCCCTGGTAGCCATGTACCACTTCCGCCTCATCCACCAGAGCCAGCCGTAGCAATGGTTCATCCCATTCTGGTCTACCCAGGTAAAAACAGTTTTGGAGAGCCAGCCTTTTCAATGTATTCATGGGAGGCGGCAAAGGTGCGTGATGGCTGCGGACACAAACCATCTCACCGGTCAATGTGACGCTCAAGTCACGCCACGCTTTTTTTTCGAGGTTGATTTTGTCCCAGGGAAGCTGCAAGTGTGCTCCATCCAGTAGAGTGATATGGGTAACTCTTTTATCCGCATCCAGATTAACCGATTTCAATAACAGTACTTCTGTGGTATCGCCCTCGTTGTAGCGGGTCTGGGCTTTTGCTTCCGGCAGGGTTTTGCCGCCCCTGGCAAGAGTTATTCTGGCCAGCTGCCGCAAAGCTTCCCTGCCTTTTCGGTCGCGACTGCCATTCTTCAATTCATAGAGCCACCGGGCCATAAGCCCTTCTTCCTCCCGTTCGATATAGGTTTCCTCGATGATCGGCCTGATATCCGCTGGGATTGTCATTTGCCTGAGGTTCCGCCAAACCTCAAGGCTGCGGCACAGCACGTAAGGGCTATAGACCCAGGCCGTATTGCCAAAACATTTGACGGGGTTTTCGACAGCTTCTTCAAGATCAGGAGCCAGGACCCAAACCTCCCGTTGAGCCTGTTGCTGCCTTGGAGTTCCCTTGTGGCGCCACAATCGGCCAATCCGCTGCAAGAGCATGTCTGATGGGCAAAATCTGGACACCAGAAAATCCGCATCGATGTCAAGAGACTGTTCCAATACCTGAGTGCCAACCAAAATACGTCCCTGTTCTCCTCGTCTGGTCCACCCCTCTTTGCCATAAAGACTTACCCAGTGGTCTTCGATTCGCTGCCGATGATTGGCAGTAAATCGAGAATGAAGGAGTCCGCAGCTGACACCTAGCTGTGCAGAGCGTGAAGCCATATCCAGGTAGCTCTCCTGGGCTTCCGCCACAGTGTTTTCTATCCACAACACCTGCTGCCCTTGTTCGGCCCGCTTCAGGGCCTCCTCTACGAGCTCTTCAAAGGCACCAGTCAATTTGATAGAAAAACTCTGGTGATCACTCACCAGAACGGGAACTTTTTTCTCGATAAGTTTTCCGTCTGCATGCCAGGACGTAATCAGAGGAAACCCCTTTTCTTGCAAAGTGGCGGCGACCAGCTCCTGTCGCCGGTCCTGGTTCAATGTGGCACTTAGGATAATCACCGTGCAATGCAGCTCCTTTAACAGCGTTACCAGAGCATCTATTATCGTCCCTGTGTAGGCGTCATAGGTGTGCACTTCATCGAGGATGACAACCTTGCCCGCCAGGCCAAATGCCCTGACAAAACCATGCCTGACATTCATGGCCGCCATCAGAGCCTGATCCAGCGTGCCGACACCAAAAGGGGCCAGCAAGCCCCGTTTTTTGAGATTGAACCACGGAAATCCAGGCTGCCCTTCTCCCCCAAGTTCTGTGTCCTGCAACCAGGCTTTTCCATGGAGCAATAATGCTTTACGATGTGGGCAGTCTTGTTCGAGAATACTATGTAAGAACGTGTTGAATCGCTCATAAATCTTGTTTGAGGTGAGCTGGGTTGGCAGTGCAAAGTAGATGCCACTGGCCTGTTGCTGGCAAAGAAGCCGGTACGCCGCATAGAGGCCTGCCTCAGTCTTACCCGTGCCCATGGGTGCCTCAAGGACATACACACCCGGGCCATTTACCAACTGAAGAAAATGCTCCTGTACCGGATAAGGCTTGAATCCCTGGCCGAATACTTCATCAAAGTTCTGGTCACATTTATAGTTTGGCCCCACAAAACCAGCCATGTCAATAGCCTTGCCAATCAGATTTTTCCATTCAACAGCAGGGTCATCAAAGATGTATCCAGAACCTATCCAATCGGCGACGGTGGTCAGGCCCGCAACAAGTCGGGCCTGCTCTGGAGATTCTATCGTAGGCCAGTCTGTTGCGAAGTGTTTCTGCATTTTCTTCAACAGAATCTCTCTTGCCTGCTGCCATGGTTTACCGCCAAAGACATCTGCTTCCGCACTGTACATGGAAACTGAGGGGCTAAAACCATGGTGCTGGCCCCCAATCTCAGGCACGAAATCACTGGCTCCCGCCGCCTCCAGCGCCACCTGAGTAACCCCGGCGTGACCATCCCAATTCCTCTCCAGAACAGGGTTGACCTCTATCGTAAAAGGGTGCTCCCCTTCCTGGAGAGTATCAGTTGCTTGCAGTAGTTTTTTTTGAAAAGTCGGAGAGACTTTGCCAATGTCATGCGCCGCAGCTACCAGTTCGGCACCCTGGGGAAAGAGAGCAAAAGAGGTGATTGCCTGAGATCGTCGCATCAACTCTTTCGCTATTTCTCCTACGATCAGGCAATGATCGAGAACCGTACGGCCAAGCCGCCTTCCAGCGACATCTGGTTGATATGTTTTTGCGTAGAACTGGGTGGGAATAGTCTTTTCGTGGGGTGGTGTTATTCTTGTTTCTTCTTTACTTCTGCGCTTTAGCATACGGGCACCCTGAAAAATGCCGTTTAGTAGACTTGGCGATAGCGACATGAAGAAAGTGCTCAGGCAATGAACAGCACCCTATCACTTCGTCTTCATCAGATGCTGGGTATTTCTGTGCCGGTTATCCGCCGCTTTATAATCAATTCCACCGTTTTCTGCGCCGGTCGGGTTCCTGTCGTCAGATTGCCGCCAGCAACAAGCCGCCATAGCAATTTTTAATCGCTAAGAGCGATACGATTCCAAAGCCACGCTATTGTGACCGCAGCAGTGTTCCCAAGCCCAGTGGGAATCGAGATAATGCGCGAAACACATTCGGTGCCATGTGCAAGATCTTCAGCTTTCTTAAGGACTGCGTTTTCCCCGCATGCAATTCGAGTTTGATAATCATACGGGGCATAGCCGGTTGCTCTCTTAAAAAATTCAGGAAAATTCATTTTTGTTATAGGTTTTTCTGTTGACGTATGTAAATGAGAGTCACTTAGATTGACGGTCTGTCTTACCACCACCCTACCACCCCCGCGTATCAAAAAATGATCCGGTGAGAATTATTTTTCATTTTTTTTTGCAGGCCTGCAACGCTTTTTCCAGGCGAGCGCATACCGCCCGGGCCAGATCCGGCGGGGCGATGACCTGCACGTCGGGGCCGTGGCGCAGGATTTCCATGACCAGTTCGCGCTGGTCGGAATAGGGCACACGCAGTTCATACCGGCCGTCGCTCAGCCAGCGGCCTTCCTGGGCGGGGTGCCACTGTTCTTCCGCCACCCAGCGGGCGCTGTGGCTGGTGAAAAGCAGCACCGCCTGGTGGTTGGGGGGGCCGGTGAAGATGCCGAACGACGAGGTCAGTTCGGCGGCCATGGTCTGGTCGTCGACTTCCGTGGCGGGGTGGTTCTGGGTGACGATATCGCTCATCCGTTCAAGAGCCATGACGCGCAGTCCGCCGCGGGTATGGCAGTAGGCGGCCAGATACCAGTTGCCCCGGTAGTAGAGCAGGCGCTGAGGTGATACGGTTCTGGTGGAAATACTGTTTTCACCCCGGCTGTGATAATTGAGTTTGAGGCGGGTGCGCTCGATAAGCGCGGTGGCGGCGGCCCGGAAGGCGAGCGGACAGCAGAGCCGGATACCGGCGCCGACAAACTGGATACGCTTGACCAGTTCGCCGGTGCTGACGCCGCGCCCGGCCAGCAGTTTTTCGATGCGCTCGCGCAGCGGCTGGAGTTCGGCCCTGAGCAGGCCCGGATCAAGGCCGCCGATCAGCTCATGAATGGCCAGCAGGGCGTGAAGTTCGGAGACATTGAACCAGAGGCCGGGAAATTCCACCTGGTCATCGTTTTTTTTGTCGAGGATATAGCCCTGATATTTCTGGCTGTAGGTAACCGGCAGGTTGTATTCGTTGCGCAGTTTGGCAAGATAGCGCTTGACGGTGGGCAGCGAGCACTCAAGGCGGGCGGCCAGCTCTTGGGCGCTTACCGCGTAGCGGCTGCTTTGCAGGATGGCGGTAAGCTCGTAAACGCGGTCGAAGGAGGCCATGAATCAATTATCCCTGTATGAAAACATGTGAAGTCGGGACACTACTAGTGTACGAAAATTTTTTCACGCCATTAGTGCGCTGCACCATGGTCGGCGCCGCTTGTCCGGCACACGTTATTCGGAATTGAAGAAGGCGCCATTAACCCCGCTCATGGCAGAGCAGAGAGATACCATGCAGGTCTATTTTTCTACTCGTCCAGCTCTGTTTTTCCGAGCCAGTAACAGGCGAGCGGGGCCGGAATCCTTGCCCACCGCACCGGCTCAAGGCCGCGTGTCGACTCAACCTTCAAAGGGGGAGAAACGATGGAAAAATCCGCGCTATCTCTGGTGATGACATAGCCGTGCGAGACCTTACGCGCCGTGCAGAACTCGGCCAGACCTTTCAGATCTACAATGCCGGTGTTTCGAGCACAATATTTTACTTCGAAGGGGATCACCTCGCCGTGTACTTCGGCAACGATATCGACCTCTCGGTCTTTTCTGCCGCGCCAATAGGAGAAACCAACGCTCACCGGGTAATAGCGGGCGAAGACGTGCTTGAAACATGTTGTTTCAACGGCCGCGCCAAGGGCTGTCGGGTCTTCCAACAACGTTGCCGCGGTGAGCAGCACCGAAGGGGCAATGGCGAGATCGGCCAGATAGATCTTGTAACGGGCACGCAGAATCTCTTTACCGTAGCCGAACGGCGGCACTTTATAGATCAGATGGGCCGCTTCCATCAGGTTGATGAAATTGTTGACTGTCGGCTTTTTCAACTCCAGGTTCCGACAAAGCATCTGCATGTCCATTATGCCGCCACCATGCAGGCAAAGGTAGACAAACACCTGTTCAATCTCGAGCACGCGCCGGACGCCAAAGAGCGCCGTCATGTCGCGTTTCAAGACCTTGTCGACGATATCTTCACGCAGAAGTTTCTGGGCGGCGGTAATGCTGTTCATGAGAGCAGTCTGGGGAAAGCCGCCGCGAAGTAAATATTCATGGAAATGAGCGACCATCGGCGCACTATCAGCCCCCACCCTGGCGAACTGTTCTGGTGACCAGTCAAATAGTTCAGCAAGGGAATCAAGAGCGGGAGGCGCGGGTATGTCGATCTGCTTGATATGCAGATATTCATAAAATGAAAGGGTGAAAATGCGCAGCGTATGCCAGCGGCCGACCCCTGATTCCTGTCCTTCAGTAACTAGCGGTGTCGCCGAGCCGGTCACCGCGATGCGTCGTTTTTTCTCGAAATCGACCTGGAGTTTCAGCCACGTCTGCCAATCGGTGACAGTGTGGATTTCATCGAGAAAGAGATATTCAATCCCGCCGGTTTCCGGCTCGAACTCGCGCCACAATTTGATGAGACCATCGAGGCCGAGGGATTTGAGCAAGGGGTGGTCAAACGTTGCATAGAGGATTTTCTCAGCACCAACGCCGTCTTCGATCAGCGCCTGGATGACCTGCAGAAAAAGCGTCGTTTTGCCAACCTGTCGAGCGCCGGTAAGCAGCAGTGCCCGCGGCGCCGGGGGTGATTGCATCCACCTGAAAATATAATCAAACACGGGCCGCCGCCAGGTGGGGAGATCGGCCGGTGAGGAGCCGCGCCACCAGGGATTGTAATGGCGAAGCACCGTGATGAATTCAGACGAGGAAGCGATCATGAAAATACCCAAAAGTGCATATTAAGGTAATCATACTTTACCTAAAATATCATTTTAAAGATAATTTTCTCCTTTCGCCACAAAAATCGCACAGATTGGGAGATTATACGCTGCCGTCAAGCACAGCTGTTTTCCATCGCTGCTGAAAAGGTTCTAGACAATGCTAAAATAAAAGACCTGAGAACCCCGCCTCGCTACTCCTGATAGAATCGTAAAAACATCTATCACCGTCATGGTGGAGCTGACCCGAAATCGACAATCACTTGAAATTACTGGATTCCCGCTGCAGCCTGCCCTTGAGTGTTGTTATCGAGGGCGGGAATGACGTTAGCAAGCAAGATCAGGGTTTTTACGAATTCATCACTCCTGCAGGGCGTAGCCGATGCCCCGGTGGGTGATGATGGGGTCGAGGTCGGGGCGGATGGTTTTGAGCTTGGCGCGGATGTTTTTGATATGGGCGTCGACGGTGCGGTCCATGCTTGCCTGCGGTTCTTCCCAGGCGAGGTTCATCAGTTGTTCACGGGAAAAGACCCGGCCCGGATGGTCGATAAGCACGGCGAGCAGGTTGAACTCGTAGCGCGACAGGGCCAGCGGTGTGCCGCAAAATTCAATTCGCTGTCTGGGTTGATCCAGGCTGAACAATGAAACCGGCTCGTCAGCGCTGGAATCTCTGCCGGTGCGGCGCAGCACCGCCTTGACCCGGGCGGCCAGCTCGCGGGGGCTGAACGGTTTGACCACGTAGTCATCGGCGCCGATCTCAAGACCCACCACCCGGTCGATCTCATCGGAGCGGGCGGTGAGAAAGATAATGGGCACCGACGAATGGGCGCGCACCTGCCGGCACACCTCGATACCGTCGATATCGGGCAGGCCGATATCAAGAACAATCAGGTCGATGTGCTGTTGGGCCAGCTCGTCCGCCACCGCGCCGCCGGTAGTAACGCGCAGGGTTGTGCAGCCGTTGGTCTGCAGGGCGTAATCGATGGTATCGGCGATGGCCGGCTCATCTTCGACGATGAGGATACGTGGTTTCATAGATGGTTATCTGTTGTTCCCGGCACAGGGTGTCGAGGCGTGTGGGTGATTATTTTACGATCCTTTTATCGAGCGAGGTATCAGCGTCACCACAAGCCCCGGCAGGCTGAGTGCGCCGCTTAGCAGCACAACGGTGGTCGCGTGCCGGGTGAAGGCGGCCACGTCGCTGAGAAAATTGCCGGTAACCAGCGGCGCCCCCAGGGTAATCAGCAGATACCCGGCCGGCGGCACCAGCCACCAGGCCCAGGGTGGCGGCGCCCACCCGGTGGCATTTGCCACCGGCGCTCGTCTTTTTAGTATAACCGATACCCACCAGAACAGACAGAGCAGACTGCCGTAGTAGATAACCACCCCGCCGATGAGATGGGCCAGCTCAGCAGTGAAACGGGTGCCATAGATATCAAGATGATGCAATTCGATCAAGAGCCGGATGCGCAGGGTATTGACCATCAGCGTCGCCGCAAAGACCGCCGGCAGGGCCGCCGCTATCCAGCCCAGCTGCGCGATGGGGGAACGAAACCCCCAGACGCCGCGCAGCCCCACGGCGCAGAAGGCGACGATCAGAAAATTGATGCCGGCGCACGACGGTGCGATCACCGCGTTGTGAGTGGCGTCGATCCAGCCTAGCCCGCTTTCACGGACAAAGTGCAGATCAGACACCATGTTTATCAGGGCGGCGGTGGGCGCCAGAATCCAGTCAAGTTCCTTACCGGAGGCGGCGCCGTATGTCTTCTTCAACCACAGGGCCGGGGCGACGATGGCCAGGATGGAGATGATGAGTCGTGTTTTCATGATATCACCTTATGATGGTGTCGTAAAAACCCCAATTACGGTCATTGTGGAGTTGAATCGAAATCCATAATTATCTGAAATTACTGGATTCCCGCTGCAGCCTGCCCTTGAGTGTTGTTATCGAGGGCGGGAATGACGGTGGCAAGCAAATTTGAGGTTTTTACGAATTCATCACCTTGTGGGCCTGCTGTTTTTTCACATTGTGGCGGGGACCGATTATGGCGCGATCCCCGCGCCTGTAGAGTCCACCCTCTGTTTTATTACCTCATTGACACCTTCGATCTGCGCCTCAAAAGTACAAAACCGAGCGCCACCAGCAGCATCCCGGCGATATGGGCCAGTGACGGTTCGGAATAATTGCGTATAGATTTGCCGACGGCGAGGTTGGAGACCCCTTTGGGCAGCGGCAGTGGCTGTTTGACATCGGTTGCCTGGCCGTCCGGGTTACGAACGATCTCATCGACTGCCACAAATGAGGTGAATTTTGTCAGCAGGTTATAGGTCAAGCCAAGAGAGACGATCCGGCGCCTGAGTTCATCATCATGAGCACCGCTGATATAATCGGAAATGCGGGCGATACGAGAGCGTGCCCAGAGGTAGCCAAGCGCCGGGTTATCCGGCCCGGAAGGCCCATCACCAAATGAAACGGTGCTATCGTAGCTCCCGCCGGCGGTGGCGCCGGTCAGGGTCAGGGTTGCCTCGCTGGTCGCCCCACGCCACTTGCCATAGACCAGAATGGGTCGGGCCGCAAAGAGATCGGCAATGGCGGCGGGCTCCACATCGTAGAGTTCGACACCTGATGAGCTGAGCGCGATATCGGTGAGCAGCGGCGTCGAAATATACTCTTTGAACCGGGCCGCCGTCCCGGGCGCCTGGGCCGGTTCGGTGACCACGAACGGATAGCCACGCCCGGCCCGGGCCATGCCCTCGATCAGGTAGCGGTTGACGCCGCTGCCGATCCCGAATGTAAAGACGTTGGTGTGGCCCAGATTTTTCTCGACCTCCTCAAATACCGAACGCTCCCCGTTAATGTAGCCGTCGGTGACGATTACCAGCGAACGTGACACGCCCTCGGCCCGCGGCAGGGCCATGGCGCGGCGCATGGCGGTAAGCAGTTTGGTACCGCCGCCGCCGTCCTGATCGTTGATAAACTCAATCGCCCTGTTGATCTGCGTGGTGGTGGCCGGCAGTGAGGCAGGGGCCAGGATATTGGCGGTACCGGCAAACAGCAGGACATTGAAGCTGTCCTCGGCCCGCAACCCGCCAAGCAGCCGCTGCATCAATTTTTTGGTGGTGTTGAGGGGAAACCCGTGCATGGACCCGGACACATCCACCACGAAGATGTACTCACGTGGGGGTATCTGCTCAGGTGTTACCCGCTCGGGCGGCTGCGCCATCAGCAGGAAGAAATTTTCGTCCTCGCCCTGATGGAGCAGCAGACCAGTGGAAATGGCCGCGCCGGCCAGCTGATAACGGACGATCACGTCGCGGTCACCGCCAAACTCATGACCATCGGCGAGTTCGATGCGGGCACGCTGGGCGGTGTCAAAGGTGATGGTCGTATCGTGGCTGGGGCTGGTGACCTTTGCGATATCCATGCCGGCGTTAATGGCCATGGTGATGGAAAAATCGGTACGGGGCTCTGAATCTTCACGCAGATACGGGTTGGCGACCCAGCGCTCATCCGGGGCACTGGTGTCGGCGGGCAGATTTGAATAGCGCGGCCCCACCACGGTGGGATAGACGAATTCATAGACGCCCTCGGCGGGAATGAGCAGTTCGGTGTAGCGCAGTTCCACGGTAAGGTTGTCGCCGGGCATGATGTTCGCCACCTCCATGGAAAAGACGTTGGGCCGTTTCTGGGCCAGCAGCGAAGCGCTTTTGCCCGCCTTCTTGGCGGCTTCGAAAATCTGTCTGGCCGCCTCCTTCTCCTTGATTTTTGCGGTTATCAGCCGCTCGCCGATGCGCATCTTCATGCCGTGCACCGCCGCCCGGGTGGAACCGGGAAAGATGTAGCTGCCGTTGATGGGTGCCGCTCCGTTATTTTCGTAGTACTGGGTCACCTTCACGTCGGCAATCACCCCGCTGATGGTCACCTCCACCTTGGTGTCTTTCAGGGGAAACTGCTCCGCCGACGGTTCATCGCCCGCTACGAAAAAGTAGGGGGAAAGGGTTTGCTGATCCGCATTGGCCAGGCCGGGGCCCGCCGTAATCACTACCACCGCGCATATCGTCCACAACAGTTTTACCGCATCCATACTCCCCTCCTTGTGGGTTGAATTGTTCGACAAGAGATTATGGACAAGAGATAGCAGCCGTTCGTGAAGCAGGTATGAACAGACGGTGAAAAGTGTGTGAAAAGGGGGTTGCGGCGAAAACCAAGTAATACTATACTTGTATTACCGTCTCTAAAGGAGGATACGTGATGCGAGTCACCATGAAAGGACAGGTTACCATACCAAAAGATGTACGCGAGATTTTAGGAATCACTCCTGAAACAGATGTAGATTTTCAAGAAGAAAACGGTAAATTCTACATTGTAAAGACCTCACCTGACAAGCCCAAAAAGAAATTTGCCAGACTGCGTGGGATCGCCACCGCGAACATGAGCACCGATGAAATATTGGGTCTTACCAGAGAGAAAAATGAGGTTGGCCAGAATGGCCATTGTGCAGGGTCCCCATGAACGGTGTGCTCATCGACTCGTGCGTGCTGCTCGATCTCTTTACCAATGATCCGAAGTGGCGCCACTGGTCGGAAAACACCCTCGAGCAGTACAGCCGGACCAACACCCTGTACATCAATGCAATCGTTTACACCGAAGTCTCGATCGGCTTTAACAAAATCGAGGAGACTGAATCAGCAATTGGACACATAGGCGCCAAGGTTCTTGAAATTCCCCGGGAGGCACTGTTTCTTGCCGGTAAAATATTTCTGCAATACAGGAGAAACAGGGGCACGGCGCCCAACGTCCTGCCCGACTTTTTTATCGGTGCTCATGCAACGATCTCTTCGTTTGCTCTCATGACACGAGACACCGAGAAGTATACAACCTACTACCCAAATCTTAGGCTCATTTCACCTTCGTAAAAGTGATGGCATCGTAAAAACCCAATTACGGTCATTGTGGAGCTGAGCCGAAATCCATAATCATTTGAAATCACTGGATTCCCGCTGCAGCCTGCCCTTGAGTGTTGTTATCGAGGGCGGGAATGACGGCAGCAAGCAATGTTGAGGTTTTTACGAATTCATCAATCGTTCGGCATCATCAATTTCTGAGTTTCGTATATTCAGCGGAAATGTCGTGCGTCGCCAGTACATCCCGGGCTACCTCACGTTGCAACGCTTTATAATCGATCTTGCCGGTGCCAAGCAGCGGCAACTCGTCGATTCGCACCACCTTGCTTATCCAGTGCAGTGATGAGAGCCCTCCGGTACGGATGGCCCGGTTAATCTCATCGAGTTCAACATCAAAGGTGGTGAAAAGCACCAGTTCGGGGTGTGCCTCATCTCCTGCTGATTCCACTGCCAGACAGGGGCCGTCGCTGCACCGGTCGGCAAAATGGTCACCGAGCAGCGCCTCGATGGCGGGCAGGGAGATCATCTCGCCCGCTTTTTTGACAAACCGCTTCAGCCGTCCCGCAAAAACCAGCACACCGTCCTCTACCACCACCAGATCACCGGTCTTGTACCACTGTTTGCCCAGAAGATAGACAAAGGGAGATGAATCGTGCCCGCCACCATAGCCGGCAAAGACATTCGGCCCGGCAACCAGCAGCATGCCCCGTTCTCCCGGCGCCAGCACCTCGTGCGTTTCGGGATGAACGATCAGTGTTTCCATGGACGGCATTACCCTTCCGATCGTTCCCGGCCGGGGCTGTTCCGGATTGTTAATGCTTACCAGGGGGGAACATTCGGTTATTCCATAGCCTTCACACAGGACCGCGTCCGGGCAGTGGTGTTGAAACTGTCTGTATACATCGGCGGGACATGCCTCCGCCCCGGTGAAGACGAGGCGCAGGGAGGTAAGAGCGCCGGGATGTGCGGCATGCATCATGTTCTTTATGAAGGCAGGGGTTCCCACCGTGACAGTGATGGCAAAATCATCCACCATGGCGGCGATCTGGGCGCCCTGGGTAGGATCAGGCTGATAGGCGGTAGGCAGCCCCAGACACAAGGGCATCACCTGGGTGCCGGAAAAACCCAGTGAATGAAAGGGAGGCAGCATGCCCAGCAGCCGATCACCACGGGTAAAGGTGATCGCTTCGGCAAAATCGGCCAGGTTGGCCATGATGTTGCGGTGGCTCAAGGGCACTACCTTGGGCGCCGCTTCGGAGCCACTGGTGAACAGAATCACCGCGGTTTCGCTGATTGGTGTTGCGGCCAGCCGGCGGGGCATAAACCGCGCCTGAACCACCCCTGTAAGCTTGCGGGTGAAGCTCATGGCCGCCGCCCTCCGATCAAGCAGAAACCAGTCAACCGCCAGGCGATCCGCATTGATACCGTAGCGGCCAAGCCGTCCCACCAGTTGAGAAGCACTGATAATCGTCGAGACCTTCGCCGTCCGCAGGCAATGGCGCAGATTCCTCTCCCCCACCGTCCAGTTGATCATCACCGGCGTCTTGCCGCTATACATAACGCTCAGCCAGGCGATGACCGAGGCCACCGAGGCGGGGAGCATGATACCGATCCGTTCGTCCTTCAGCCGTTTTATCTGAGGCAACAGGACAAAGACCGTGGTCAGCAGGTCACGATATGTCTTCACACCGCTGCGCCGATCCGCGACGATGGGCTGATCCGGCATGGCGACAGCCTGATTGAGGATGATTTCGGCCAGATTGTCCCCAGCTGCCGGATGCAACCGTTGCCGGCCGCGCTCGGCAAACCAGCGGCGAGATATCGGCACCGAGGCGGCCGTATCGGTAAGTCCAGCCTGGCCGGCGGCGGCCGCGATCCAGTGGGCCACGCGTGTCAGGTCTTCGGTCTGTTCCGCGGCAACGCCATAGGTCTGCTCGACCCAGACTGCCAGCTCAAGGGCGCTCAGGCTGTCAAGGCCCAGATCAGCCATGACCAGATCGCTTTCACGTACCGCGTCAACCCCAGCCAGCTCGGCGACTTTAGCCATCACCTGATCTTTTATCGTGGTATCGATGGATGCAGTATCGGGCGGAGAAGCAGTTCGTGCGCCTTCAGCCCTCACCTGCCCGGCGGCGCGCCGCCACCGGTAGTAGGGTACCTGAGTGCACGGCTCGTTCGGTTCGTTGTAGAACTGCTCCAGGAAAGTGTTGATACTCCTCTTGTCTGCGTGACGGGGAAAATCAGCCTGTTCTATGAACTCTATGGTAACCGGTCGTTTTGGCGTGAAAAAGAACCCGCCGGCAAGCAGGTGCAGCAGGTGTCTGCCCACATCGCGCAGCAGAGCCGGCGGTTTTCCCGACGCCCAGCTGAAACTGCTGCCCCACAGGCCGGTGGTCCGTACCAGGACGATGCGGGCATCCGGGGCATGGCTGAGAATCGTTGCGGTTCCGGAATTACCGCCGACAATCTCGCGACCGCTGCGATAGAGCCGGCCGGCCGGATAGAACAATAGGTGCTCACCGTTGTTCAGCGCCTCACCGGCACGGCGCAGGGCGGCCTCGGTCTGCTGACGCACACCCCGCCCATCGCGGCCTACATCTGGAATCTCAATAGCGTTGATGGCACGCAGGACATGACGGACGAGAGGTTTGCGGGCCTGATGCACATCTGAGACGGGACGTGGTGCAAATCCGTTTTGCATAAGCGTCGTGCCCACCAGAACCGGGTCGATCAGGGCCGGGTGGTTGGGCAGAAAGATGATACCGCGCTCATCATCGCCACGTTCAATGTGATCGAGCCCTTTGATGGTAAGCTGGTAGCGTCGCCGCACCAGCAGGCTAAGAGCCGATGCCGCACCGCGCAGAGCCAATCGGCCAAGCATCCCACGGCGCCCGCCCCTTTCTGAACGGGCGGCCAGAATGAAAAGTGGTGCAATAGTGATACAGATGATTCCCATACCAAACAGCAGCACCGACGGGAGACCCAGCGGCTGCGCCACGCTGTAAAGATAACCGGCACCGAGAATAGCGGAAAAAGAGACGAAATTGGAGGCGCTGATGATCCGTCCCTTGTCGACGGCGGCGGGCCTGGTCTGAATGAAACTGGCCACCGGGATGATGAAGATGCCGCCGGCGACTCCCGCCGCAAACAAACCGCCAAAGGTGACGGCGATACGAACCGACTCAGGCAGCAGGGAGCCCGCCCACGGCGCCAGCATACCTGCGCCCATGCAGGCCGTGGCCGGCGCCAGCAATCGTTGCCAGGAGCAGGTCCGGCTGATTCGGGCGGCAACCATGGAGCCCAGGCAGACCCCCGCCATCAGAGCCACCGACATCATACTGGTGGCGGTGCGGGAGAGTCCCAACTCCGACAATCCCAGGGTGTTGATGACAAGCAGGGAACCTGAAGCAACAAAATAGAAAAAGGCATCAGCCAGAACCGCTACCAGCAGTGGTCGGTCATGCTTTAAGCCAATCACATCCTTGAGGCTCTGAATCGGCCCCAGCCACGGAAATGGCCGCGATGCCCCGGCCGGTGAGCGCCTGGCCACTCCAAACGATGTGATGATTCCCAGCAGGGCGATGAGCAGGACGGCGCCCGCCACCAGCAGCCGGCCAAAGGGGATGGTGAGTTCATACCAGTGTTGATCAAGACCGATGCCCGCCAGGGCGGTGCCGGCCAGCACCGCCGAGGTGGTGGCCACCTTGAGCATGGCATTGGCGGTGGGAACGAAATGCTCGGGATAGAGCTCGGGGATGGAGCCGTTCAAGGCCGGACTGAACAAGGTGGATTGCAGCGCCATTAAAAAGACCATGGCAAGGATGCAGGGCCAGTTCAGGGTGATGATGCCGTAGGCGCCGATAGCCATGGCCGCCAGTTCCAGCAGTTTGACGCCGATTACCACATTGCGCTTGGCAAACCGGTCGGCCAGCCAGCCGCCCCAGGCGGAAAAGAGGATAAAGGGCAGGGCAAAGAGCACCGTTGCGCTTCCCTGCAGGCCGGCAAGGCCCGCTCCCACGGCCAGGAGCAGGGCCGCCTGTTTGAAGAAGTTATCGTTGAAAACGCCCAGGAAATAGGTGGTCGCCATGGCCGCAAAAGGTGCTCGGGCCGCCTTGATCTGTTTTGCATCGGTTTGTCCGGTATCCATTGTCGCCTCCGTATATACATAGGTGTGCAGAGTTGATACCGGTTGAGCATTTTATGTGCCAGCCAACCACTTTATAAAAAGTAAAACAAAAACAAATAGTTAAAAATTCAGCCACGTCAGAAAAATGGAAATTGAGGACAAAAAAAGAATATAAATCAAGCAAAAAATGAACATCTGGGGCCAACAAAATAGGCACGTTGCGTACAACGATCTCGTTCTCATCCGGAAGGGTCGCACTCCAGCGCGACCACACGAATGAGACAGGAAAAAGAGCAGTAGAAGAAAAATCTTGTTGGAGAAAAGGATCAGCCGTTCATTGCACCCTCGACGGCTATACAGATGTTACGCGACTCGAGCCCGCAACACGCTCTTGTCCAGAAGCCGGCACAAGCCCCGGAGCCCGCGATCAGTCCATGGGTACGACGGCGTACCCCTGCGCCTGATAGCCGATCATGGCGACGTACCCGTTGGTGACGATCTCGATTTCCGGCAATGCATCGGCTACCTCAATTTCTCGAGCGGTAGCGGCGATTCTGCACTGCTCCAAACTGAGGCCGGCGTCGGCAAGCATCTTGATGTGTGTCTGAATCTGCTCTTTGATGTCCACTTCGTCTTCAATGACGTAATAATCTTCCACCGTTACGTAACGCGAGGCCCCACCCCGAAAACCTGCCACCGCCGTTACCGAAACGCCGCTTTCCACAAGATCGTCGATGGTGCGCTCGATGAGTTTGAGCCGTTTGAGCAGCAAGGCGGGATCACCCACATTGACATCGAAATAGACCTTCACTTCATCTACCCCCCGCACTCCGTCTCCATGAGATGCAGCGGGAGCACTCACGGCAATACCAGCCGCGATGAAAACAGCCGTCATGAGAGATGAAACAGCAAGGATTATCCGCATGACAACACCTCCTTTCAACATCCAAGGTCCAGCAATTTTTCGATTTTAACGGCCTCGTTGCGCCCGTCATGCACAAAATACCAGACCTTTATATCCTGTTTCTCGCTGAGGTCGTCAATGGTATTCATGTTCTTCAGGATGGTATCCGGGCCAAAGTGGATGGTTATCCGCTTACCCTTAAGCGGCCTTACGATAACGGCGTTTTCAGAGCCGTCAATCTCGCTGACCAGCCCACGCAGATATATCGGTTCAGTGCTGGAGCGCTGCATGTCCACATCATCAGCGGCAACAGCGGCTGTTTGCATAAGCAACAGAACCAGGGCCAGGATAACGAGTGCAATTGACTTGCTATGTAGGTTTTTCATATAAGCTCCAGGAAAGTGATTTTTCCGCGGGCGAGTGGACGAACATCACCTGAAACAACGGTTATAACCTTCGCCTTATTGTCAAGAGAGCGAGCAGGACGCGCTTCACAAGATGCTTGCCAAAGCGGGCCGCATTTGATTTGAATGGGCGCCCCGGAAACGTTTCGCAGGTTCCAATGAAAACGAACAGACACCACACCGTCAAACAATTCATGGCCGGCAGCCGCCAGGCCCTGCCCATTGTTCTTGGCTATCTGCCGGTAGCTTTTGCCTACGGGGTGCTGGCCCAGAAAAGCGGGTTGAACGGCATCAACGCCATCGGCATGTCGATCATCGTCTTTGCCGGCAGCGCCCAGCTGATCGGCGCGGCCATGTTCGCGGCGGGCGCATCACCGGCGGCGCTGATCGTCACCACCTTTTTAGTCAACCTTCGCCATCTGCTCATGTCGGCCGCCCTGGCGCCCAAGCTTAGCGGCTGGAAAAAACATCACCTCGCCCTATTCGGCTATGAGTTGACCGATGAGACCTTTGCCCTGCACACCATGCGCATGGCTCGCGCCATCCCGCCGATGGCCGAGACCTTCGGGGTGAACGTCACCGCCCAGTGTTCCTGGGTGGCCGGCAGCATCATCGGCTTTTTCGCCGGCGGCCGGATCACCCAGGTGGAAGCCATCGGCCTCGACTACGCCCTGCCGGCCATGTTTATCGCCCTGCTCGTGCCGCAACTCATCACTGCCTCCCATCTGGCGGCGGCAGCCCTGGCCGGGGCATTGTCGACCGTATTGTATCTGGCCGGTCTGTCCCAATCTCATGTCATCGCCGCCACCATTATCGGGGCGAGCGCCGGACTCTGGATCGAATCATGGATCAGACCCAGATCTTCCTGACAATCTGCGGTATGGGGGCGGTCACTTATCTGCCGCGCGTCCTCCCCATGCTGATTCTCTCCGGCCGCACCCTGCCCCACTGGCTGGTGCGCTGGCTCAGCTATCTGCCGGCCACCGTGCTGGCCGCCCTGCTCATCCCCTCGCTGTTGTGCCGGAACGCAGAGCTGTCGATTACCGCCGACAATCTCTATCTGCTGGCGGCTATCCCCACCGTTATTGTCGCCTGGCGCGGGCGCAGCTTTTTCGGCACCATCGCCTTCGGCATGGTTCTGGTGGCGTTGCTGAGGTACCTGTTATGATGACTTCGGAAAAACTTCGGCCAAGGTGAAAAATGATGAGTTCGTAAAAACCTCAAAATTGCTTGCTACCGTCATTCCCGCCCTCGATAACAACACTCAAGGGCAGGCTGCAGCGGGAATCCAGTGATTTCAATTAATGATGGATGTTGGGTCAATTCCGCCAATGACGGGCATATAAGTTTTTACGAAAGCATCAAAAAATATCCCGATCACCGAAATGCGGACAGGCCGGTGATTTCCTGGCCGATGATGAGTTCATGGATATCATGGGTGCCCTCGTAGGTGAGCACCGACTCAAGATTGGCGGCGTGCCGCATAACCGGATACTCGCCCATGATACCGTTGGCCCCAAGAATGGTGCGGGCATTGCGGCAGATGGCAAGGGCGGTGGCAACGCTGTTCATCTTGGCCATGGAGATTCTGGCGGCGGTGGCGGCGCCGCGCTCTTTGAGGCGCCCGAGCTGGAAGACAAGCAGCTGGGCGGTGGTGAGCGCGGTCACCATCTCCACCAGCTTTTTCTGCTGGAGCTGAAAGGAACCGATGGGCCGGTCGAACTGGACCCGCTCGCCGGCGTAGGCAAGAGCCGTCTGATAACAGTGTTCGGCGCCACCCAGCACCCCCCAGGCAATCCCGTAGCGGGCCTGATTGAGACATGAGAGTGGCCCCTTGAGGCCGACCGCGCCGGCAAGCAGGGACTGCTCTTCGTCCACCACCACGTTATTGAGCACCAGCTCGGAGGTGACCGAGGCGCGCAGGCTCCATTTGTTCTTCATGCGCACCGTCGAAAAGCCGGGTGTGTCCGTTTCCACCAGAAAGCCGCGAATGCCCTCTTCGGTGCGTGCCCAGATCAGCGCCAGCTGGGCGATGGAGCCGTTGGTGATCCACATCTTGGCGCCGTTGATAAGCCAGCTCCCATCGTTTTGGCGCACCGCGCGGGTACGCATGCCGGAGGGATTGGAGCCGAAATCGGGCTCGGTCAACCCGAAACAGCCGATCACCTCACCGGTGGCCAGCCGCGGCAGCCAGCGCTCCTTCTGCTGCTCACTGCCATAGGCGTAAATCGGATACATCACCAGCGAACCCTGCACCGAGGCAAGACTGCGCAGGGCCGAATCGCCGCGCTCCAGCTCATACATGAGCAGCCCGTAGCCGGTGGCGGAAAGCCCAGCGCACCCGTAGCGCGCCGGCAGGGTTGGACCGAAAAAGCCCAACTCACCCATGGGCGGGATCAGCTGGGCGGGAAAGGACTCGGTCTGAGCGTGCGCGTCGATTACCGGCAGGACCTTCTCGTTGACGAATTCCCGCGCTGTCTGCCGGACAAGCCGCTCCTCATCGCTCAGATCCGCCTCGATATCGAGAAAATCAGTCAGGTGCGGGGAGGTGTCGGCGTTCATCCAGCCAGCTTACCGGAAAAACTGTTTTTTGAAAGGTAAAAAAAGAATAAGCTTAGGCTGGATCAAGGGCGACATTTAAAAAATACTTACAAGCGCATACCAAGAAAGCAGCGGCGGCGATTGATTGCCCTGCCAGCCGCCGAAACATCTATTGCGGGCATTGAAAAGCTCATTGAAAACCGGTGTCGAACAGGGTAGGATTGGCACGTTATACCTTTAATCTACTGATCCTCCGGCGCGTATCGCGGATAACGGCCCGGCGGACGGTCTATCATCTACTTCATGAGTAAGATATAGGTATGCGGTTTTGCTCGTGAGCAATGGGGGGAGGTCACTATGTTTACCATCGTCAGACGCGAGGAAATGGCTCAGGGAACCGTTATTCTCAACGAAATCGAGGCGCCGCTCATCGCCAGAAAGGCCAAGCCGGGGCAATTCGTCATCCTCAAGGCCGGCGAGGACGGCGAGCGCATCCCGCTTACCATGGCCGAGACCGATCCCGACAAGGGCACCATCACCATTATCTATATGGTAGTCGGCAAGTCCACCGCAATATTCAGAGATCTGGCGGTGGGCGACGGCTACCAGGACGTCATCGGCCCGCTGGGCAAGCCCACCCATCTGGAGAAGGTTGGCAAGGTAATCTGCGTGGGCGGCGGCACCGGGGTGGCGGTGCTGCATCCCATCACCCGGGCGATGAAGGATGTGGGCAACGAGGTGGTCTGCATCATCGGCGCCCGCACCAAGGATCTGCTGATTCTCGAGGATCAGATGCGTGGCGCCTCCCATGACCTGCGGCTGTGTACCGACGACGGCTCGTACGGTCATCACGGCTTTGTCACCGAGGTGATGAAGGAGGTACTGGACGAGGGCGGGGTCAAACAGGTAGTGGCTATCGGCCCGGTACCGATGATGAAGGCGGTGAGCACTATTACCAAGGAGTACCAGGTGCCTACCCTGGTGAGCCTCAACCCGATCATGGTGGACGGTACCGGTATGTGCGGCGGCTGCCGGGTAAGTGTCGGCGGCGAAACCAAGTTCGCCTGCGTGGACGGTCCCGAGTTCGACGGCCATCAGGTGGATTTCGACGAGCTTAATCTGCGCCTGCGCGCCTATCTTGCCGACGAGAAGAAGTGCCACGAGGATTATTGCACCATCAGAGATGCGCGGTAGCCATTGGTGGTGTTGCAACCATATTCAGCCGTTTACGGAGGGAGGAAATAATGGCCGAAAAAGCAGCTAAACAAACGAAAAACCCGCGGGTACCCATGCCCGAACAGGAACCGCGGATCCGGGCCCGCAATTTTCTCGAGGTACCCACCGGTTACACCGCCAAAATGGCCCAGGACGAAGCGGCCCGGTGCCTGCAGTGCAAAAAACCCGGCTGTGTTGATGGATGTCCGGTAAGCGTTGATATCCCCGGCTTTATCGATCTCATGGCCCAGGGCGACATGACCGGGGCGATCCGCAACCTGTGGGGCAAAAACGCCCTGCCGGCGGTGTGCGGCCGGGTATGCCCGCAGGAGATCCAGTGCGAGGGTAAATGTATTCTCGGCAAAAAGGGCGAACCGGTTGCCATCGGCAATCTGGAACGCTACTGCGCCGACTATGAACGGCAGTACGGCACCGGCGAGCTGCCCCCGAAACAGCCGGCCACCGGCAAGAGGGTTGCGGTAATCGGCTCTGGTCCGTCGGGACTGACGGTGGCGGGCGATCTTATCGTCAAAGGCCATGACGTCACCATTTACGAGGCGTTTCACAAGCCGGGCGGGGTACTTATTTATGGTATTCCGGAATTTCGGCTGCCCAAGGAGATCGTCGCCCAGGAGGTCAACTTCCTCGAACGCCTCGGCGTCAGGGTGGAGTGCAACGCCGTGGTGGGTCGTACCGTATCATTGGACGAGCTGTTTGCGGAGGGCTATGACGCCATCTACATCGGGGTGGGCGCCGGGCTGCCGCGCTTTATGAATATCGAGGGCGAAAACCTGGTGGGGATTCTCTCCGCCAACGAGTATCTGACCCGGGCCAACCTCATGAAGGCCTACAAGTTCCCCGATGTGGACACCCCCATCCCCATGGGCAAAAACGTGGTGGTGCTGGGCGCCGGTAACGTCGCCATGGACGCGGCCCGCACCGCCATGCGGCTGGGCGCCGAGTCGGTAAAAATCGTCTACCGCCGCTCACGCGAGGAGATGCCCGCCCGTAAGGCGGAGATTCATCATGCCGAGGAAGAGGGCATCGAGATGTTCCTACTCACCAACCCTACCCGCTATCTGGGTAATGACGAGGGGCGTCTCACCGGTATGGAGTGTCTGCGCATGGAGCTGGGCGAACCGGACGACTCCGGCCGGCGGCGACCGGTGGCAATTGACGGCTCTGAATTTCAGCTGGAGTGCGATCTCTGTATCGTCGCCGTGGGCTCCGGGGCCAACCCACTGCTTACCAGCGAGACGCCGGATATGAAGCTGAACCGATGGGGTTACATCGATGCCGATGAAAAAAACGGTAAGACCACCAAAAAAGGGGTATGGGCCGGCGGCGATATCGTCACCGGCGCCGCCACCGTCATCCTGGCCATGGGAGCGGGGCGGCTAGCGGCCGACTCGATGCACGACTATCTGACTCTGGGCTGGTAGATACCATCAACAAGAATCTTACAGGAGAAACAGGTTATGGACAAATGGGTATGTAAATTGTGCGGCTATGTATATGACCCCGCCGAAGGTGATCCCGGCAGCGGGGTTGCCCCCGGCACTGCCTGGGATGATGTACCGGATAGCTGGGCATGTCCCATCTGCGGGGCATCCAAAGAGGATTTCGAAAAAGAGTAGACGGACCGCGGCGGGAAGGGTTTTCATTGCCCTTCCCGCTTTCTGAGCGCAAATTCACTAACGATCTTTTTCTGTATTAACCATCGCCATAGCGGGTGGCAAGAAATTCCCGCACTCCGGCACAATCACCCCGGCACACGATCGGCGCCGTTTTCCTGGCAACCTGGTAGTCATACATTGGATCGTAATACTCCCGCAGAAGACGTTCAATCCATGCTTCATGGCGGGACGCGTCGCCGCTCATGCGTTGATGGCGACAGGCATCGTCCAGAAGAGCGGTGATCTGAGTGGTGCGCACCCCGCCCAACCGTTTAGAGATGCGGTTCAGGGCCTTGTGGATGTCGGCACGCCACCGGGACTCCGCCGCTTCATCGCCAAGCCGGCGGCGATATATCTGCTGTGCCGCCGTTACATACTCGGCAAAGATGCGTCGCACGCGCTCATCCATGGGCGCCTCCAGCAGCACCATGTCGCCTGAGGCGAACCAGTCGGCAAGCTGTGCGGGAAGATAACAGCGGCCGATATGCTTGCCCTCGTCTTCGACGATGATGAAGGTGGCGCCAAGCCGGTCATGCTTGATCAGTTGGGCCGCCAGCCGGTTTTCGAAATCGGCCTGGCTGGGCTGCTCGTCGAGGTGGCGGCCAAAGGCTGAACCGCGATGATTGGCCAGGGCCTCGAGATCGACCCCATTACTCAGAGTGACCAGCAACTCGGTTTTCCCCACCCCGGTTCGTCCCCCCAGCAGCACCGGTTTCATGTGGTTCCCGGGATGCTCCAAGCGCTCCAGGAAGAAGGTGCGCAGTGCCTTGTAGCCGCCCGCAATGCGAGCTATGTCGACACCGGCCTCAGCCAGCCACTTTTGCGCGATCGTTGAGCGCAGGCCACCGCGGGCACAGTAAAAACAGGCATTTGGGTGGTTTTTGGCGATGTTGCGCCACCGCTCAATGAGCTTGTGCCTGAGCGCCCCACTGATCAGATTTTCACCAAGGGCAACGGCCGCCGAGGACCCTTCCTGTTTATAGGTGATTCCCACCAGGCGGCGCTGTTCGTCGTCCAAGAGCGGTGCATTGACACTGTGTGGCACCGCCCCCGCCCCGAACTCCACCGGCGCCCGCACGTCGATCAATACCCGCTCTTCACCAATCAATGCGCCAAAATCATCTTCCGTGACGATACTCACCACCTGCTCCAATCGGCTCCCATTAGTAATGTTGATGAATTCGCAAAAACCTTGAAATTGCTTGCTTTCGTCATTCCCGCGAAAGCGGGAATCCAGTAATTTCAATTGATTATGAATTTCGGGTCAACTCCACCATAACGGTAACAGGGGTTTTTACGAGAGCATCAATATTGACGAATTCGCAAATACCTCGAAAATGCTATCTCTGGTCATTACCATGAAAGATCAAATCAATTGATTTCAGTAATTTATATATTTCCGATCTACTCCGGCACGAAAGAAACAGGAGGTATTTCAAGCGCATCAATTACCGCCCGTGTAAGAAATACGTCAGTATTACAGGGTATTATCTTCTCACCATTTCCGCCAAGATTTTTTCGGCGGATAAGAGCGACCGCTCAGGCGTCGCGAACTCGCCCAACAGGGAAGTCATTACGGATAAGGAGTTCACCCATGACCAAACCAATCAAAACATCCCCCACCGAACTGGGCCAGGAACTGGCCAAAATCGAATTCTCCCTGAATTACAACGATGCCCGTGAAGATTTTACTATTTTACTATTGCGCCTCACCAGCCTACAAAAAATCATTGCCGACAAAATCAGCGGTATCAAGCGGCCGGACAACTAATGTCTCAGGGGTCAGGTCTTTTATTTTGGTGTTTTTAATTGGTGTAAGCTCTCAGACCATCAAATTGGCAAAAACACCAAAATAAAAGACCTGACCCCATGACTCTTAACTGAGCTTCTCGACGATCATCGCCATCCCCATGCCACCACCGATACACATACTGATCAATCCGAGTCGGACATCCTCGCGCTGCATGTAATGCATGCCGGTCACCACCTGGCGGGCGCCGGTGCAGCCGATGGGGTGGCCGATGGAAATCCCGCTGCCCACCTGATTCGGCTTGTCGTAGGGGATGCCAAGCTCTTTCATACAGCCGATGGCCTGTGCCGCAAACGCCTCGTTCAGCTCAATCACGTCGATGTCGCCGATCTCAAGACCGGTCCTGGCCAGCACCGTACGAATTGCCGGCACCGGTCCCAGACCCATGTAAGCCGGGTCCAGTCCGCCCGAGGCAAACCCTTTGATGGCAAGCAGCGGGGTGAGGCCCAGCTCATCAGCCTTGCGCCGAGACATAACGAGTACCGCCGCGGCGGCATCGTTGATGCCCGAGGCGTTGCCCGCGGTAACCGTGCCGTCCTTGGCAAACACCGGTCGAAGCCGCGCCATCTTCTCCATATTGGTTTCCATGGGACGCTCATCGGTGGCAAAGATCACCTCGCCCTTTCTCGTCTTCAGCTTTACGGGTACGATTTCATCGGCAAACAGGCCGCCGGCAATGGCATCCAGGGCGCGCCTGTGACTCATCACACTGAGCTCATCCTGCTCGGTTCGACTGATGTCACACATGGCCACGATGTTTTCGGCGGTAATGCCCATGTGGTAGCCGTAAAAGATTTCATATAGCCCGTCAAACACCATCAGATCGGTCACCTCACCGGCGCCGCTCACCTCCATGCGATAGCCCCAGCGTCCCTTTGGCAGGGAAAACGGCACCATGGACATGTTTTCCATACCACCGGCGATAATTGCCTCAGCTTCGCCGGTCATGATCGCCGAAGCCGCCAGGGTAATGGCCTTGAGCCCTGAACCGCATACCTTGTTGATGCTGAAGGCGGGTGTCTCCTTGGTGATGCCGGCCCGGATCATGGCCTGGCGGGCCGGATTCTGTCCCTGGCCGGCCTGCAGGACGTTGCCCATGATAACCTCATCGATGGCAACCGGTGTAGCACTTTCATCCCATCCCGACCCATCTTCCTCAATGGGTATCAGTCCCTGATCGCGCAGTTTGTCCGGTACCCCGGCCCGCATTGCCTCACTCAATATTGGTCGCGCTCCGGCCCGTTCCAGGGCCGCTCTGATCACCGTACTCCCCAGTTCTACCACCGGCGTATCCTTAAGGGCGCCGCCAAAGTTACCCACCGCGGTACGGGCGCCGCTGACAATTACCGCCTGTTCCATGCTGATCCCTCCCGGAATTGTTGTATTTGTTGTGTTTGTGGAATTAAGCTATTCATCTTCTCTTGATTCTACGACTGCTCTGTTCCATTTTGATGACATTTTTATTAGAATATGGCTGCCTGGGTTCGGTTATAAATGACAACGTTTTGCCAGTAAATCACCGACCAGATCTTGCCAAGGGCATACCTCATACTTTAGTGTTACGTCATCGGCTTTGGTAAAATGAACCATCCGGTATGCAGATAACTTCAGTCAAGAGATAAATATGGCGTCCCCGAAACTTGATCAGAATCTGCAGAGGTGGCTTGATAACTACAATCAGCTGCTGGCCGCGTGGCGTGCCAAGGGGGTGGATCTGACCCCCGAAATGGCCCGGGACGGTCTGGCGACGCTTACCACTTCTCATGTGACCACGTCGCCGTCGGTGGCAATGGTAATGGATGAACCATTGGTGGTGGATGGTCGATCAATCAGTCTGCGCATCTATCATCCGGCCCCGGACAAAAGATGCGGGGTCATCATCTATCTGCACGGCGGCGGCCATATGGCAGGCAGCGTTACCGTCTATGACCCGATCTGTCGCAAACTGGCCGTTGCCGCCAACCATATCGTCATCTCGGTTGACTATAGACTGGCGCCGGAACATCCCTACCCGGCCGGTCTCAAAGATGCAGCCGCGGTGATTTCGCACTATCGCTCACTTCTGGCCACATTAAATATCGACTATTCAGAGCGGCTGGTGGTGGCCGGCGACAGCGCCGGGGGTGCCATGAGTGCCACCATGGCGCACCGGTTCCAGGATGATGACGCCACGGTAATCGACAAACTGATCCTCATCTACCCAAGCCTTGATTATACCATGAGCCACCCCTCCATCGACGAGCTTGCCGACGGGTATCTTTTGGAGCGTGAGCGCATTGCATGGTATTTTGCTCGCTATTTTCAGGATTATAACGATCGACGCGGTGCATCCCCGCTTTTTATGGATATCAGCCCTTCCTTTCCCGCCACCCTTGTCTGTACTGCCGGTTTCTGCCCCCTGCGCGATGAGGGCTTCGCCTATGTCGGGCGGCTGGAAAAAAATGGTAATAGCGTCGTCCATCACCACTACCCGGGTATGATCCACGCTTTTTTGAACCTCGAAGATATCGTTGCTGATCAGTGCAGTTCCCTCTACGAAAGAATCGGCAAGTTTCTTGCCACCTGAGAACCCGCATGTTCATCCGTTTTGCTTTTGCGCAACGCAACAAAAATCTCGCCAGTCCCTCAGGCTGCACCGCTATTTCTTACATTAAATTCCCGTTTGCGGTAGGGCACCAGCACAAACATACACCATGGGAAATGCTATTAAAGTCTATAACTAATTGATATAATAATTTAATTTTTCTTCACAAATTGTATCTTCTGTCTGATTCAGAAGTGTTGAGAGTTCATCATCGCCACCGTGATGCTTCACCATACCTCCCCGCTAAGCGCCATGAAAAAAAATTGTGCAGCGCAACATTTTTTCCTTGACGCGGCCTCTCACGTGTTTTATTTTTGGCCCATCGATGGCGAGGTGCCATCTAAAAAAAATGGTGTGTAAAACACACCGGCGGACTTAATACGTCGCACAACCAAAGAGACTATTGACAAAAGGAGAAGAAAAATGGAAACTGCACAATTCGCAAAGCAAAGCCTGGCGTTTCAGAAGACCATGTTCGAAAACAGCTTCAACGCCATGATCATGGCCCAGGATCAGACCGAGAAGATGCTGCACAGCTATCTCGACAAACTGCCCTGGGTAACTGTTGAGGGTAAGGACTCGCTGCAGAAATCCATCGACATGGCCAAGCAGGCCCGTGATGACTTCAGAAAAGCAGTGGAAGAGGGTTTTTCCAAGTTTGAATCAATGATGGAAGAAAAGTAATACAGACAACACTGCACTACTATGCCGGTCGGGTTCTTGCCCGACCGGCATATGTGCATTCACCACCACTTGACCAAGGAGAGCCCACCGATGGAGCAACCTTTCGCGGCACTGGAGAACTGGAACAAGACCATGCTCGCCCCGGCCACCGCCGTCCTCTATTTCACCGAAGGCATGGCAACCTATGGCGAAGAGTTTCTCAAACCCTTTCTCAACGCCACCCAGACCTTTGCTAACGTCGAGGCGAAACGGTTCTTCTACCGCTCACCGGAGGAGAACTGGCAAAGCTATACCAAGCTGCTGCAACTCAACCTCGACCTGCTCTCCCGCTACTCCACCGGCGCCGTCAAAACCCTGGGGCAATATAACAAATTAGAGCTGAGCCGTTTTTTGAGCGCCTGGCACGAGGCCCTGATTGAGGTCAACGCCGCTACCCTGGGCGATTATTTTTCCAACCAGGAAACGGTGTTGCGCCGGGTCGTCTCCGAGTTTCCCCAGACCATTAAGGCGATCGAACCCGAGTACGGCTTTCACTTCGAGCGTCACCCCGGCAGCCTGGTCCATGAGACACCGCGCTTTGAGCTGCGCCAGGTATTTCCCCACGATGATGGGGTTGAGATCGATGACCGCCTCAAGCCGATCTTCATCATTCCCCCCTTCGTCCTCGGCGCCAATATTCTCGCCTTTCTTCCCGGCGAAAAGAAGAGCTACGCGCACAGCTTCGCCAATCGGGGGATTCCCACCTATATTCGGATCATGAAGCCGATTCATGAGAATGAAGCGGTGCAGACCATGACCCTGGAAGACGATGCCGAGGATACCCGGTTGTTCTGCGAAATTCTCAGCAAAAAACATAAGCTGCCGGTTACTTTGAACGGCTACTGCCAGGGCGGTTTCAGCTCAGTGTGCAATATCTTATCGGGTAAACTGGACGGATTGGTGGACGCCCTGATTACCTGCGTCGCGCCCATGGACGGGACACGGAGCAAAGGACTTGGTAAATTCCTCCACGATCTGCCGGCCGAGTTCAACGATCTTGCCTACGGCACCAAAACACTGGCCAACGGCAACCTCATCGCCGACGGCGATCTGATGGGATGGATCTACAAGCTGAAATCAATCGAGGAGTCGGGGCCGCTGATTGCCTATTTTAAAGACATCATGATGCTCACCGACCGCAAAGACCGGCCGGCCACCATCAACAAGACTGTAGCCGCCCTCAATTACTGGCTGCAAAACGAGCGCTCCGATCTGCCCATGTCGGTAACCGAAATGAGTTTTCGCTCCTACAATATCCCCGTTACCGCGAACGGCGATCTACCCATCACCATGTTCGGCAAGCAGCTCAACTTCAAGGGTATCACCGAGCGCAACATACCCTGGCTACTCTGCTACGGGATACGTGATGACCTGGTGGAAAAAGAGGTTTCCACGGCGCCGCTGGATTTTGTCGACGCCGAGGTGAGCCCCTTTCCCAAGGGGCATGTGGCCATTGCCACCTCATGGTCACACCCCAATTCGGACTGCCCCTTAGACGGCAGGTTCGGGCCGGAAAACTTCCGCGGGCCCGTCAAGTTTCACCTGGATCTCAACGAGGAATTGAGGAAATAACCCCTTACCTCAATGCTGTCGCGCAATAATTTCCGGCATTTCCGGTGGGGGATTGTGCGGTGTTCTAGAACCAGGCCTTGTGGCCCCAGATCTCTTCTTCCAGACTCTGCTTGTCCTTCTGCAGTTCCAGGTAGAGTGAGGCATTCTGGATGGCAAGTCCGCATTGCCGCGCTATGGAATTCATCAATTGCACGTCGTAGTTGGTTACCATCCGTTTGCGATCGCTGTAAAGCCCCATCACGCCGATGGGCGTATCCTTGACGGTAATGGGCAGATGCAGCATGGAGATTATCCCTTCCGCCTGCCGCTCCTGCTGGTAATCCAGATCGGATTCCTGAATATCTTCAACCAGTTCGATGCGGTTTTGCAGCACCGCCCGCATCCGCCGCGTACTCACCTCTCCCTTGTTCAGGTAGTTCTCGCTGAGCCCGTAGCTGGCAACCAGTTTAAGTTTGTTTGAATCAGAATCCAGCAGCCGGATGGAAACCCCCAGCAGTTCGAAGGCATCGGTGATCTCAGAGGTCATCAGGTGCAGCACCACCTTGATATCAAGAGATGAGTTGAGATGCTCGGCAACACGGGCCAGCAGTTCGATATCTCGTTTGATGCGATACTCCTGATGGGCACGCAGGATGGCGATTCCGCCCTGATCCGCCAATCCCCTGAGAAAATCGATCTCCATGGCGCTGAAATCGCGAGGCTCGGCAGTGTAAAGCGCCAAAATGCCAATAGGATCCCGTTCGGCAACTACCGGCACCACCAGCAGCGAGGCAATGCCCTCCTTCTTTTTCGCCTCATGATTCTCCAACCGTGGATCGGTGGTGGCATCTTTTGCCGCCAGATACCCACCCTGTTCCATGATATCTTTGGTAATGTCACGTCCCTGAGACGGGCCGGTATGGATATAATCATCGGAGAGGCCAATCTTCGCAACGGGATAGAATAATCCGTCGATATCGCTGCGGCTGCGAATCAGAAACAGCGAGCACGCCTTGGCCTGCATAACTTCCACGGCGCTCTTGACGATCAAATCCAGAATCTGTTCGCGGTCGGTACTGTTCTGGATTGTCTTGATAATGTTACAGAACGTCCTGAAATAATCCTCACTCTTGGTAATCATCATGGGGCGACTCCGCGGGTTATATTTACAAGGAATTGTTAATTGTCTCGTTCATGAAGCCAGGCTGCAATTTTCGGGGCAAAATCACGCTGATATTTGGAACTCACGTATATACCGATATGGCCGGTATTGAAGCAGATGTCCTCCTTATCGTCAGAACCGATCATCGAAGTGAAGGTCTCGCATGCCTCGGGCGGCACCAAGTGGTCGAACCTACCATAAAAATTCAACACCGGCATGGTGATATTGGAAAGATCCACCCGCTCGCCGTCAATTTCCAGTTTTGACTGAATGAGCAGGTTTTTCTTGTAGAAATTGATGATGAACTCCTTGAAGGTAGCGGCGGGCACATCGGGGCTGTCAAAAATCCATTTTTCCATGCGGACAAAATTTTCCACGTAGTCCTTATTGTCGATATTCTGAAGAAAACCGACGTATTTATCAATCATCAAGCGAGCCGGGTTAAGCAGGAGAAACCCCAGATTCATAACCTCACCCGGCATATTGGAGTAAATATCGCCGAGGACGTGGGCATCGGTATGTTTCATCCAGATGTTGAGCAGTCCCTTGTCAGTGTCAAAATTCGTCGGGGTGACGGTGGTCACCAGGTTTTTCACCTTTTCCCGGTGCAGGGCGCTGTAGATCACGGAAAAGACCCCGCCCATACAGATGCCCATGATATTGAGCTGACCGATCTGATGGCGGGCCAGGATGAAATCGACAATACCAGCGATATAGCCGTTCACATGATCGCCGATGGTCTGAAACTGATCCTTGCGGGTGGGATACCCCCAGTCGACCATGTACACCTCAACCCCCTGGTTCAGCAGTGTCTCCACGACACTGCGGCGGGGTTGGAGATCGAGCATGGTCTCCCGGTTGATCAACGCATAGATCACCAGCAATGGATGCTTGAAACGCACCTTCTCCGGCACGTAGTGTTTGAGCTTGACCCGGTCTTCCTGGTAGACGGTCTCATACGGGGTGACCGAAATATCGGTGCTCAGCTCACTGGTGAGCACTGAAGTCGCTTTCTTGAACCGGCTCCTGGCCGATTTACTGTCTTCGCCGAGGTTTTTGAGAATAAGATCGACGGGAATACTAACCTGGCTCATCTGCTTGCCCCCAGAGTATGATTCAACCTGCGTCCGGCAGCGCCTGCTGCTGTTTCAGGGTTTCCACCTGGCGCGAGAGGATGCGAACCTTCTTCTTTAATTCATGAAGATCGCGGTACAACTCATCCATTTCCCTGCTGGTGGGGATTTTGAGATCTTTAATAAAGACATCGGTCACATCCTGCTTCACCGTTTTATACTCGGCTAGTGATTGAATAAAGTTATTCATAACCTGAGTGTACTCCGGTGACTTCAAAAGCTCCATGTAGTGACCTTCAAGTACTTTGACCCATTCGCCGTAGAGCTTTTTATAATCGTCGACGAACTCTCCTCTTTCCAGCATCTCCTTCGTCTTTTCCTGCATGACCAGATTGGTCTTTTCAAACGGCAGGTAAAACAGATACATGAGTTCCAGCAAGTGAGAGTTATAGATGTTGGATTTATCGAATAACTGGCTGACCCGCTCGTGGAACTCGCGGGGCAGCCCGATCTTCGGGATCTTCATATATTTCTGAAATTCCGACCGATACCACTCGCGCATAGATTCAAAAGCGCCGTGATCAAGCTCGTCGAAATTATAGGCCTTGGTATGCTCGCTTGCCTTGGCAAAGCTGTTTACCAACTGGGCCTGCAACTCGGTGAAATGCTCAAATGATTCTCCCGTCGCCTGGACGAATGCTTCCGCCAGACTGCTTACCCCTTTGTTAAGCGCTTCCTGATTTTCGGGCGCCCCCAGCAGCCGCATGAAGGCAAGAAAATTATTGAACGAGGTTTCCCACGACCGATACGTCCGATACTTCTCTTCGCCAGCGGCAGGTGCGGCATGAGAGAAATCAAAAGAAAACGGAGGCGGTTGCGAGGAGACACCGGGAGAATGCGCACCGATAGTCTGCCAGAACTGGGCGGCTGTGTCGAGCCACGCCGTATATAATCGGGCCATGTCAGGGGAATTATTGGTGGTATCCGTCATGGCAGTTTTCCTTCCTCCATATGTAAAATGAGTGGGGTCAGGTCTTTTATTTTGGTGTTTTTGCCAATTTTACGGTCTGAGAGTCTACACAAATTAAAAACACCAAAATAAAAGACCTGACCCCATTGGTTCTACTTCTTTTTGCTAAACATATTCATGGCTTCGAGATCCTTGATCGTTTTCTCGGCAAGGCTGGAAAAATCCATCCCCATATCAAGGTACACATTGACCTGATCATCCATGGTTTTTCGGTAGATCAAATAATTCTCCATGGTTTTTTCCAGATAGTTTTCAAAAAACTCATGCAGCAGATTCTCCCCAAACTGAATCACCAGGTGAAGCAGAGACACCGGTAGCAATCCCTGATTCTTCTTGGCCTTGTCCATGATAATCTGGGTAAGCACCAGGGCGGTAACATCCTCACCGCTGGTCACATCCTGAACCTCTACCCGGTTGCCGGCTCGAATCATGTCGGCTACGTCGGCAATGGTGACATAGCTGCTCATTTTAGTATCATAGAGCCGCCTGTTCGGATATTTTTTGATTAGGATTTTGTTTTCCATGGGGAACGGGCTCACTGGCCGTCCGGCGGCCGCTCTTGGCCTTTAAAATCGGTGAAATTCTCGCCACTTTAAAGGTTATTGTCGCTGTAGCGCCTTGTCAATTGACTTATCAGCTTGAAATACCTATAAATTTAAAATTAGGAAATGGAAATGCTTAACTTGCGAAAAAATAACCATTTCTTTATGTACCGGTACCCTGTTTAGCCTTGACAGCAGATTACCTCTTATATTTACTGGGGTTGATAAGAAAGGTTCCGATTTTCAGCAGATGTATTCCCGATTATCTCATTACGGAGCAGACAGTTATGGATACGACACGCTTGGCATTACAGATGATCGCTATACAGAAGGCGATTTTTGACAACTCCTTCATGAGTATGGTGGTCATGCAGAATTACACGCAAAATATGATGGAAGGCTATTTGCGCTATTTCCCATGGTTAACTCAGTCCCACAAGAAACCGCTCATGGCATCGCTGGAGCAAATCAAACAGGCACGCGCGGCATATAAGCAGAGTGTCGATCAGAGTTTCGCTCAACTAGAAGAAATGTTGTATCACAAACAAACACCCACACCGCCCGTGCCGGCTGATCCTGAACCTGCCAAAACCGCGGAACCAGCCAAAAGCGAACCGGCCGCCGCGGCACCAAAACCAAAAGCAGCCCCAGCCAGTGCGCCTGCTCAGGAGCCCACACACACTCCATCGGCGGAGTCGGCACCTGCCGCTTCCGCCTCCCCCAAAAAACCTGCCGCCCCGCGCAAGCGAGCCACTCCGGCCAAAAAAACAGCTGCAAAAATAACTGAAAGCGCTACCAAATCCGCACCCCCTAAAAAAGCTGCACCAAAGCGGACAGCGGCAAAGAAAACAACACCGGCTACACGACGCACCACCAAAACCGCGGCAGCAAAAACCGGCGATGAAACAGCCTCATAGCATCCTTGCTAATAACCTGGTATCTTGTAGTGTTTGAAATGAAACGGTTCAACCACTACACAAGATAAAATAGAAAAGGAGAGAAACTATGCTGAACATAGAAGGCGCGGTGGCGGTTATCACCGGCGGCAGCGGCGGCATCGGTATGGCCCTGGCGCAGACGTGGATTAACCGAGGCGGTCGCGCGGTCATTGCCGATATCAACAAAGAGGCGCTGGCACGCGCTAAAGAGGTATTGGGCGATCAGGCCGAGACCTTTGTCTGCAACGTCACTACGGAAGAGGACAACGCCGCCCTGGCGGCCTTTGCCATCGAGAAGATGGGAGCCATCAACCTGGTAGCGCCCTTTGCCGGCATCATCAAGGACGGCATGATGGTTTCACCTGATCGGGAAACGGGCAAGGTGACCCGGAAAATGGCCCTGGGTGATTTTCAACTGGTTATCGACATCAATCTCACCGGCGTCTTTCTCACCATGCGGGAATGCGCCGAGCAGATGATCAACAACAACTGCAAAGGTCTGATCTGTCTGGTCTCTTCCACCGGCTCCCTGGGCACCGCCGGCCAGATCAACTACTCCTCCACCAAGGCCGCCATGAGTGTCATGCCCAAAGTCGTCACCGCCGAATTCTTCCGGCGTAATCTCGCCGACAAGATCCGCTGCGTCGCCATCGCCCCCGGCTATGTCGGCACCGATATGGTAAAGAATATGAACCAGAAGGCCCTGGACCGGATCATCGGTGAGGTTCCCATCGGTCGTCTGGTGGAGCCCGAAGAGGTAGCGACACTGGCCTGCGACATTTACCAGAACGAGGCCCTGGCCGGTGAGACCTTCTTCATCCACGGCGGCCTGCGGCTCGGTTCGCGAGGGTAAATTCCTTACCAGGTATCTGTGGTATCGCCGCGGCGCCTCCCACCGGAGGCGCCGCTTTTATGTTGACTGCCGCACGCCGCTCAGGCTACATTGCATCTCTGATATCAATCTTCTTGGTCCTGGGCAACCTGATAATTGACCTTGTCGAACCACCATTTTATCAGCAATGACGGCTGGCCGGAAGGATGTGGATGTTGAAAGAGCGCAGTAAATATCTATTGGCAGCAGGCAATCAGCGTTTGTCTGAGGAATAATTAGCCCATGGATACAGACAAGTTCTCAAGGACAAGTAAGATTGCCGTGCCTTCAGAGCACCTGCATCCAGCCGCTATTTTAAATCAACTTTGCAAGGAGGCAACTGGTATGAATATCAATTATTTTTTGAAGAGTTTTGTCCTTTCTACAACTGTTTTTCTGATGACAGCCTCATCTGTACTGGCCCTTGAGGAGCAGGATTATCACTTCTTGAGTACGCAAGATCTCTACGACCTCTGCTCTGCTCCGGTGGACCACGGTGATTTCCCCACGGCAATTTACGCATGTAGGGGATTCATTGCGGGAGCAGTGCAATATCATAATGGTGTCAGTAACTTAAATAAAATGCCACGTTTGATCTGTTATCCCGATGGCACCACTCTTAAAGATGGTGAGAATGCATTTATTGCCTGGGCTGAAGCACATAAAGACAACGAGGATTTGATGAGTGAGCTTCCCGTGAAAGGCTTGGTAAGAGCATTGTCAGAGGCATACCCTTGTAAATAAACAACAGAGCTCGTTCACAAGACGAGCTCGTTCAACTCCGTGGAGAATGAAATGAGAGCATTATGTATAGCTTCGATTCTGGCCCTTCTTATCATGACGGGCTGTGGAGATACAACCGCATCTCGCAGCCTTAGCGGCAGTGCAATGGGGGCGGCGGCAGGTGGGCTGATTGGCTCCATGTCGGGAAGTTTTGGCACAGGTGCGGCCATCGGTGCCGGTGTCGGCCTTGTTGGCGGATATTTGGATGATCAGTACAAAAAAGGAAATATCGATTTTTAAGCCTGTTCCGCACACTTTCTGGCGGGCAATCGGGGAAACCGCGCCCTCAACCGATTGCCTGCCAGTTGTAGTACCCCAAGAGGCCATCAAAGTAAGCCGCTGACTGGAGCATAGAGAAGATGATTTCCAGCGCAGCCAAGCTGTTGGACAGTGGATAATAAACCATTGATACAGATCGGGTCAGCAGAACGAGGGGGGAACTCGTCCCCCGGCTCATAGATGCTTTCTCATAGCTCCGATATCAGTTCCGGATTACCCTGGGCCTGAAGAAATTTGGCGAAGTTCTTCTTGATCTTGGGCAGCTTGAACATCGATTTTACTGATCCTTTCTTGGTCATTTTGGCCAGGGTGGACGGGTTAAAATACCCCTTGGCGTTATCAACCGTAAGAACAAACGGCGGCTTGCTGTCACTTACCATGATGTGGCTCATCAGCAGGGCGCCGGTCCGGTGATTGCCCTCCCAGAAGAGCTGGGGGACGCTGATGCCCAGAATATAGACGCCGGCGGCTCGTTTCCAGGGTGTATCCTTTTTGTGGTTGTCATGCCACTTGCGGATATGCTTGATGGAAAAGGTCTTTTGCGAATAGAAGCGCTCGATGGTCGCCTCGATGTGCTTGCTATAATCCTCACGCATTTTGGGGTCGGTGCCGCACAGCACGATATGGTTTAATTCCAGCAGATGCTCCACTTCAGCGCGCCGCAGGGGGTTGATGCGTTTGCGCAGGAGGTAATTGACGTACTCGTAGCCGGCCAGCATATTCTCGACGATAAAATCCTCCAGCGGCTCACGGCGCATGAACAAGGTCTCGTTGATCTTGTCGAAATTGCGCTGCACGGCGCGCAGTAACGCCTCGACGTTCTCTATGTCTACCTGATAGATAATTGTCAATGCGCTTACCTCTTGCCGGCCGCTCCGGCGATCATATAGCTCCCGCCGATCACCCCCGGCTCTACCTTTTGGGCGGGCTTACCAATGCCTCACCATCAACCACCAGGGTGCCGTGCTGGTTGGTGCAGGTGGTGCGCAGAACCACCCGTTTTTTGTCGGTGATAATGTCGATTACCTCGGCGGTAGCGGTGATGGTATCGCCGATCCGGGCCGGCGCCAGAAACTTCACCTCCTGCTTGATGTAAATGGATCCCGGCCCCGGTAGATAGCAGCCGATGACGGTGGAGATGAAGCCGGCCAGCAAGATGCCGTGCGCGATCCGGCCCTTGAAGGCAGTACCGGCGGCGTACTCCTCGTTGATGTGAAAAGGGTTCAGATCGCCGGTCACACCGGCAAAGAGATAGATATCCGCCTCTGAAATGGTCTTGCTGAAACTGGCCGTCTCGCCAACGTTTAACTGAGCTATCGTTTTTCCGTTCATGTAATCCTCCTATTGCAAAGTTTTAGAGATGATTCTCTCGTAAAAAGTCGGACTTGCAGCTAAAGATGGCTAAGTAAAAACACAGCTATACTAGGAGTAGTGGTCATTTTGACCTCGCAGGCGTACAGCTGGTACGTCGAGAAGTCAAAATGATCCCACGACGACGTAGAGCGAAGTTTTTACGACGCCATCAGAGATGATTGCCGCGATAAAGCCGAGCAGGGTGGCAAAGCCGACAATGGAGCCGCCCTTGAAGTAGGCCTCCGGCATCATGGTCTGGGCGATCATGGTCAGCATGGCGCCGGCTGCAATACCTTCCACCAGGGCAAACATAAACGGTTCCGCATCGTGAATAAAGACATTGCCGATGGTGAAGGCCTTTATGGCCAGCGCATCCATTGGCTAAGCGCCATTATGAGTGAGAGAAGATCAACAACTATCAGGGTCGCCGCCGCTATCCCATGATTTCCACGCCGGTGTCGATGGGGTAGATCATGGCGGTTATGGAGCGATTTTCCAGCACGCTGACGGCAAGATCGGCGATATCTTCGTTGCGGACATTGGTTTTTAGCGGCGAGCGCAGCTTTTCACGCTCAAGAATCTCCAGGCTGTTGCCAACCTTGCTGATGGAGTAGGTGGGAACAAACCCGGGCGAAATGGCGTTGACCCGGATGCGTTTGGCGTTGCCCAGTGATTCGGCCAGTCCCCTGACAATTGATTCCAGACCAGCCTTGGCCGCCCCCACCATATTCAGTCCCGGCACCGCGAAACGGCTCCAGCGCAGGGTCAAGGCGAGAATGGAGGCGTCCTCTTTGAGCACCTCGAGCAGACCGCCGGACAACTCCACCAGGGAAAAGGCACCCACCCGAATCGCATCGGTAAATTCCTCCCAGCTGATATCCGCCAGGTTCATGCCCAGCTTGGCGCCGTGCGCGGTGGAATAAGAGATACCATGCACCAATGCGTCCAATTGCAGGTTCTGATCTTTTACGGCGCTCACGAAGGCGTCCAGATCTTCGTCTTGGCGGGCGTCATAGGCAAACATCGAGCGAAATCCGATGGCATCGGCCACCCGCTTGACGCCCGCATAGGTAGTTTCATCCTGATAGGTGGCTACAATGTCGTAGCCGGCGCTTTTGAGCTCGGCGGCAATGGCCGTACAGACGCTCTGTTCGTCTCTGATACCCACCACCAATGCGGTTTTACGCTCCATTGTCAATCTCCTTGATAAACCGGTTATTCCGGATCGACCCTGATAGTGGCACTGGCTCCGCAGTCCACCAGATATACCACGCCGTTTATGGACGGGTTGGTGATGACCTCCACCGCCATGGTACCGATATCCTCCAACTCCGCCGTATGGCCCAGCGGACTGGCATCAGAGGCCACTTTGAGCAGGTTGCTGAACCCCTTGATGCCGCTTCCCGCCCGGGTCATCACCGGCCCCGGCGACAGGGCGTTGACGCGAATACCCTTACCGCCCAGTTCACTGGCCAAGCCGCGCACCAGTGATTCGAGAATTGACTTGACCGGCCCCATCATGTTGTATCCCTCAACGGCAAGATGCGAACCGATATACGACAGGGTGAGGACACTGCTGCCGGGATTGAGGACATCGGCCTTGATCAGGGCGGAGACGATCTCAACCATGGAAAAGGCCGATACCCGGGTGGATTGTTTGAAACTCTCCCACGACACCTCGTGCAGATCTTTTTTTATCTCCGAGGCAAAGGCGATCCCGTGGACAAAGGCGTCCAGCCTGAGGCTGTTCTCCCGCAGGTAGGCAATTACGGCCTGCAGTTGATCATCGTTGCCCACCACATAGGGAAAGAGTTTTTCCACCCCCAGTTCATCGGTCACCTCTCTGACGTAAGGCAGCGCCTTGTCGTTGAGGTAGGTGGGGATAATGTTGTAACCGGCGCCATACAATTGTTCGGCAATACCGGCGCTGATGCTGTCCTTGTTGGCAATACCGATTACCAATGCGTTTTTCCGGCGCATAGTGACACCTCTGAATTAAAAAATCAGTTTGCTAGACGGTAACATCGCCCAGCAGTACGTCTCTGGTATGAGTGGCGATCATCAACTCCTCATTGGTGGGAATAACCATAACCGCAATCTTGCTTTGCGGTCTGCTAATGAGTGTCTCTCCACGCCCGTTTGCCGCCTCATCAAGCTCGATGCCGAGCCAGGAAGCAACATCGCAGACGCGCTGGCGAATTTCCGGTGAGTGCTCGCCGATACCGGCGGTAAAGATAAGTCCGTCAAGTCCGCCCAGAGCAGCGGTCAGCGAACCGATCTCGCGACCGATCCGGTAGACGAAAATCTCAATCGCCTCTTTGGCACGGGGATCTTCACTGGCAAGCAGAACCCGCATGTCGTTGCTGATACCAGATATCCCCAAGAGTCCGGAGCGTTTGTAGAGCAGATCGGCGATCTCGTCGCCGCTCATCTGTTTTTCCTGCAGCAGATAGAGCACCACGCCCGGATCGAGATTGCCGGGTCGCGTCCCCATGACAAGACCATCCATGGCGGAAAATCCCATGGTGGAGGCGACGCTGACTCCGATATTGAGTCCGCACATGCTCACCCCGTTGCCCAGATGAGCGACAATAACGCGGCCATTGGCAAGTTCGGGGGCGAGTTCAGGCAACCGTCGGGCAATGTACTCATACGACAAACCGTGAAACCCGTAACGACGCACCCCCTCCTCGCTCAGTTCATACGGCAGCGCAAAGGTCTGCGCCTCGGGCGGGTTGGTGCGATGAAAGGCGGTATCGAAACAGGCCACCTGCTCGATGTCGCCGCTCATCTGCAAGATCGTTCTGATGGAGCTGAGATTGTGCGGCTGGTGCAGCGGCGCCAGGACGATGAATTGTTCCAGCTCAGCAAGTACCTGATCATCGACCTTGACGGGCCGGCTGTAGAAGGGGCCGCCATGCACCACCCGGTGGCCGACACCGCGCAGCTCCAGGCCCAACTCAAGTCGTCTGGCGCGAATCCAGTCGATGAGTTCCTCCATCAGGTGCTCGTGGCCGGAACTCGCCCCCTGTTCGAATTGTTTTTCATCGATAACAAGGCCGTCGCCATCTTTGGCCTTGAACTTCGGCGCAGTGCCGATCCCTTCGATCTGGCCGGAAAAGATCAGTCGCATCTCCTCTTGTTCGATCTGGTCGAACAGGGAAAACTTGATGCTCGATGAGCCGCTGTTGATTACCGAAATGCATCCACTCATGAAACGCTCCGAGATAATTTAGGCTTTTACCGATTGAGCCGCGGTGCGCCGGGCAAAGGCAACCGCCGTGGCCACCGCGCAGGAGGCCAGCCGCGCCTTGGGAGTGTCGGCCCGGCTGGTGAGGATCACCGGTACCCGGGCGCCCACCACGATACCGGCGGCATCAGCGTCGATCAGATACTGCATCTGTTTTGCCATCATATTGCCCGCTTCCAGATCGGGCACCACGAAAATATCGGCTACGCCGGCCACCTCCGATTTGATCCCCTTGATCATGGCGGCCTCTTTGGAGATGGCGTTGTCAAAGGCCAGCGGGCCGTCAAGAATGGCGCCGGTGATCTGGCCGCGATCAGCCATCTTGCAGAGTGATGCCGCCTCCATGGTAGAGGGAATCTTCGGGTTGATCGTCTCCACCGCCGACAGGATGGCAACTTTCGGCACCTCTATACCCAGGGAATGAGCCAGATCGATGGCGTTCTGGACGATATGATACTTGTCTTCCAGGGTCGGGTAGATATTGATCGCCGCATCGGTGACGAACAGCGGTCGCGGGTAGGTGGGCACATCCATAATAAAGACGTGGCTGATCCGTGCAGCGGTGCGCAGACCGGTTTCTTTTTTCAGAATCGCCGACATGAATTCATCGGTGTGCAGACTGCCCTTCATGATCGCCTCGGCGGCGCCACCGCGGCACAGGGCCACCGCCTCGGCGGCGGAGGCGTGGGAATGAGGCGTGTCGATCAGCTCATAGGGGCTGATATCGATGCCATGTTCATCCGCCACCCGCTGGATACGGTCTCTCGGCCCCACCAGGATGGGACGGATAATACTCTCTTTGGCCGCATCAATGGTTCCCCGCAGTGCGGTTTCGCTGCACGGGTGGGTAGAGGCCACGGCAATCGGCTCCCAGTCCCTGACCCGGGCGATAAGATCGCTGAATACGGTACGGGCGTGATACCTCAGATCCTCGAGGTCGATGCCCTCACCGGTGGCCTTAACAGATGGCGCAATCACCTCGGCAACACCCGTGATAATGAGCTCGCCGCGTTGATTCTCCACCCGGCAGTCAAAAATAACCGATCGATCCTCGGCTCTTTTTCCTGTGACCCTCACCGTTACCGTCACCGTGTCATCAAGATCAATTGAACCATGAAAATTGAGCTGCTGGGAACGATATACCGTGCCCGGCCCCGGCAGATCATTACCAAGAAGGCTGGAGATCAGGGCGCCGCCCCACATGGAATGGCCGGAGACCTTTTGCCGCTCAAGCAGCATCTGGGCATATTCATCGCTTAAATGGGTGGGATTCATATCACCGCTGATCACGGCGAACATATCGACATCGCGTTTGGTCAGGGCACGCTGCGTGGTGGCGGAATCGCCGACCCTGATCTCATCAAATAGCTTGTTGGTGATCATGGCTGAACTCGCTTAGAGGTGCGGGGGTATCTGATTCACTATCTATTTGAACCACACTAAGAGGGTTGGATTTGTATTTGGTTGGATGGGCAATAAAAACCCACTTCATCATGACCGACGCAGCGCCCGCCGCGCCTCGGCGCGGCTGTCGTAGATATGTGCCGAGACCTCATGACTCTCCAGGGCCTGGCCCAGTTTCTTACGGACAAAGGTGGAGGTGGTATACCTGGTTACGCCGAGATAGAACCGCGCCACCAGTGCTGCCACCATGTCGCTGTAGCGATCGATCAGCTCCTCGCTGATGGAAAAATTGTCATAGTTGATAATGGCGTATACCTTTCGATTGAGTGGGACAAGCATCTGCTCCACCGTTTGCCTGATGGCGTCGATGGTTTCGGGCCTGTTCACCGTCATCCCCTCGAAATTGACAAAGAAGAGATTTTCTTCCGCGTTATAACTATACCGCTCAGTCAGCGGCAGGGTGAGCAGCTCATTCTTCAACCCCATGGGCTCATCTCTAAAGATGCGCTCATCCATTTTTTTTGGATCGCCCTCGATCACCGGCGCAAAATCCATATGGGCAAGGATATCACGTTCGATATCGACGCCCGGCGCCACCTCGATAAGCCGCATGCCTTTTGTGGTGAGGGAGAATACGCAGCGTTCGGTAATGTAGAGAACCGGCTGACCGATTTTCAGGGCATACGCGCCGCTGAAGGTGACATGCTCAACCTGCCCAACAAACTTGCGAATTTTTCCCTCCTGGACAATCACCAGCCGTCCAGCTTCGATCCGTGTCTTCAGTCCGGCAGCGGTGAAGGTACCGACAAACACCACAGCCTTGGCGTTCTGGCTGATATTGATGAAGCCGCCGGCGCCCGCCAGTTTGGGACCGAACCTGCTGACGTTAAGGTTGCCCGCCTGATCACTCTGGGCGAGGCCGAGAAAGGCCACATCCAGACCACCGCCATCGTAGAAATCGAATTGGCTGGGCTGATCGATAATTGCCTGGGTGTTTACCGCCGCGCCGAAATTAAGCCCGCCGGCGGGGATTCCGCCGATCACTCCCGGCTCCGCGGTCAGGGTGATGAGATCGAGGATCTTTTCCTCGTTGGCGACGTTGGCGACCCCTTCCGGCATGCCGATACCCAGGTTCACCACGGCGTTGACCGGCAGTTCGAAGGCGGCCCGGCGGGCGATGATCTTACGCTCGTCAAGAGCCATGGGCGCCAATGAATGCACCGGCACCCGGATCTCGGCGCTGAAAGCCGGATTGTACTGCTCGGCAAAGGTCTGCCAGTGATGTTCCGGCGTAGAAGTAACGATGCAGTCCACCAGCACGCCGGGTATTTTTACGTGTTTGGCGGGCAGGGTATCGCGCTCGGCGACCCGCTCCACCTGTACTATCACGAAACCCCCGGAATTCTTAGCGGCCACCGCGATGGCCAATGATTCCAGGGTCAGCGCCTCCTTTTCCATGGTGACGTTGCCGTGCAGATCAGCGGTGGTACCGCGCAGGATGGCAACATGGATGGGAAAGGTCTTGTAGGCCAGATAGAGCCTGCCGTCAAACTCGATGGTCTCAACCAGATCATCGGTGGTTCGTTCATTGAGCTTGCCGCCGCCGTGGCGCGGGTCGACGAAGGTTTCAAGCCCCACCGTGGTAATGGTGCGCGGCTTGCCGGCGCCGATATCGCGGTAGAGGTGCGAGATCACCCCTTGCGGCAGGTTGTAGGCCTCGATCTTGTTGTCCAGAGCCAGGGCCTGGAGTTTCGGCACCAATCCCCAGTGGCCGCCGATCACCCGCTTAATTAGACCAGGCCGGCCGAAATGATTGAGCCCCCGCTCCACCCCGTCGCCCTGGCCGGCGGCATACACCAGGGTGAGATCGCGCGGCCCGCCATTGGCTAAAAAATGGTCTTCCACGGCAATGGCGATTTTTTCAGCAAAGCCGATGCCGACGAAGCCGCCGGTGGCAATGGTGTCGCCATCTCTGATGACGGCAACCGCCTCGGCGGCGGAAACCACCTTGTTTTTCGGTGCGGACCGGGAAGACAAAAACGGATGATCTACTGAATGTGCGGTGTCCATACTATTCTTTATCTTGAATGTTATATCCTTGAACCTACATACTGGTAATGGACTCGCAAAATGTCCACATTCGTTACGCCGGAGCTACCCCGGCACCCATAAGAGACCTTACTTACAAAACTCCCGCCGAATAGTACCCTTGAGCGGTGTAACCGAGGACGGAAATGAAAGCAAATGCAAGGTCAGGGCTATTCCGACGTTATCACAATGTAAGTACCGCTTTAATGCGGTCTAGCAGTTGCTGCTCCTGCTTGTCGATCTGCATATTGGCGGCGGCGATACTGTTGGCGATCTCGAACACCTCTTCCCGGTCACTTTTTTTGGGCAGTAATGCAGGAAGGGCATCAATGGCCTGGTGCAGGTCATGCTCCACCAGGGCCGCCTGTTCCTTGGTGATCCGTTTGAGATCGGCAGGCTTGAGGTGCTTGAGCCGGTCATTGGTCTGAATGATCATCTGGGCGACGGCGTACTCACGCTGATCGATGCTGCCGTCGGCGCCGGCCACCGCCAGGACGATGCGCACCACCGCCGCGGCAAAGCCGCCCTTGACCATGGCGTCCGCCCACAACGCCTCTTCAAGTTTTGCCGTAGGCCGTTGCTCTGTTACCGGGGCGGTTCGCTGTTCGCCAAACGAGTGGCTGCCGAACAGGGTTTTCATCCAGGAATTTTCATACATGAACTTAAACAGCTTCTCGTCAGCGGCGTCACGCTTGTCGCAATAGCGATCAAGCATGGCCTGGATGGCTGAAGAACAATCCTTCTCCCAGGCCATAAAGGAATTGTCGACAGCGGCCGGGCGCCGCTGCTGTTTGACCTGATTGGCCAGATAGCTCAGGGGCCACATCCAGGGATTGAGATCGGAAAACATGTAACGTTGAACGCGCAGCGGATGGAGCTGACGCACCGTCTCAGCCACCCAGTCGTTGGTCATCATCCGCACCCAGGGGCTGCCGAAGGTGAGGTAGAGGCGGTCGTTGAAGCGGGATACGGCGGCCACCGAATCGAAGGCGGTTTCGTCATCGAGACCGTCGTCGAGTTCGAGAATGTCTGTCATGGTACGTTCATGAAATTCCACCTGCTGACCGGCGCCCACCTTATCACCCTCGATAATCACCATCTCGTAGAGACCGGGGGCAAGGTATTCGATCATGTCCACCGTACCGATAATAGCGGTATGCTCCTTGCGGGCCACCTTGGAGCCCACGAAAATGCCGAGATGACCGATCTTGGGATGGACGATATAGACGATCACCTGGCCGTTTCGCTTGATCTCATCAACCGTCTCATACACTTTGTAAATCCAGTTAAGCGCCTGCTGTGGCGGGGTGATGTTGTCGCCGGCGGAGGCAAAGACGACAATGGGATCCTTGAAGTTCTTCAGGTTGACCGCCTTATCTTCAGAAAGACGCAGGGTGCCCTGCTCCAGCTCGTTGCCCACGAAGAGTGAGTCGACGATGAAATGCACCTCCTCGCGGTTCATCTTGAAAAAACCGCCCCACCACTTTTCGAAGCTGAGATAGCGCTCTTCTTCCGTGTCGACGTTGGCCCAGACGTTGTATTGCTTGGTCCAGAGGGTGTTGGCCGGATTCAGATCTTCAAAGTTGGAGACCAGATGGGCGCCGTCGAAGATCCCATTGCCCAGATCGCAGAACAGCGAAGTCAGCCAGACGCCACCCACCAGACCGCCACGGTAGCGCATCGGATTGGCACCATCAACACCGCCCCAGTAGGACAAGGGAGAACCGTTAAACACCATGGGGCCGGTAACGTCGGGGCGATCCGCGCCGATCAGCGCCGTTGCCCAGCCGGCCTGACAATTGCCGATGACCGCCGGCGGTTCGGCTTCGGGGTGACGGCGATTCACCTCTTCTAAAAAGGCGACTTCGGCGGCCTGCACATCGGCCATGGTCTGGCCCGGCTCAGGCTCGGGAAAAAACATCACGAAATAGACTGGATGACCGGCGTTAAGGGCGACGCCGATTTGTGAGTCGAGCTTCGAGCCGCCGATCCCCGGGCCGTGTCCGGCACGTGGATCGATCACCACAATGGGCCGTTTTCCCGGGTCGATTTCAGGTGGTTCAGAAGCATCACCGGCACCGCCGGTGATGCGTACCACGGCATAATTCACCGGGCGCGTGAAGGTGCGTCCGTCCAGCACCATTTCATAATCAAAAACAAGCACCGGCGGCTGCCCGGCCTTGACGTGGTCAAGATACATATTACCGCGTTTGTGCATAATTTCAGTAAACAAAGCGGCGCGCTGCCACCAGTCCACCGCATACTCGGCGGCGTCCTGGATCAGATTTTCACGCCCCCAGAAATAATTATACCCGTTGTATGCTTTCATCATTGTTCTCTCCGGCAATATGTATAGCGACTCGAAAACACCTTGATTGCAGCAAGGGTAATACTAAAATCTATGGGGGTGTGTTAAATTACCGTTAAAGTTGGCTAACGGCTGTAGGTGAGAAACGGGATAAATCGATGGATTTCGGCGGGGCGCCTCGCTTTTGCGCTGTTGGCGGGGCAGGATTAAGGTTACCCCGCTTTCATTTGTTCATAATGGCGCAGCCGCTGTTCCAGCTGGTTGATCCGCTCCAACAACTCAAGCACCACCCCGCAACCGCTGAGGTTGACGCCGAGATCATTTCGCAGACGCATGATCTTCCTGATCCGTCCCACCACGCTGTCTTCAAAAAGCGGCTCGGGCTGGGCCACGTGCGGATCGATCAGGCCCATCACGAAGAGGCGGCGAACCAGCTCTGGATGAAGGCCGGCAACGCGGCTCACCTCGTAGACGGTAAGCAGGGTTCGCCCGTGAATTTGCTCATAGATAACCACCTCATGATTTCGCATGGCTTGTCCCTCTCTGCGGCTGTGTGTCGCGTGGATTGAAGCGTGACGTTTCGGCCAGTTCGGTGAACAAACGGCGCTCTTCATCGGAGAGTTTCGTGGGCATCCTGATCTCCAGTTCGACCGTGAGATCGCCCGGATCACCATTACGACCGGGAATGCCCTTGCCGCGCAGACGCAGCCGGCGCCCGTTCTGAGATCCCTTGGGTACGGTGAGATTAACCGACCCCTCCACCGTCTGTACCGTAACCCGAGTACCCAGGGCCGCCTCCCACGGCGAAATCGCCACTTTGGTATAGAGATCACGGCCATTTACGGTAAAGCGCGGGTCGGTGTTGATGGTGATGCGCAGCAATAGATCGCCGGCGGCACCGCCGCCGGCCCCCTGCTCGCCCTGGCCGGCAAGCCGGATTACCGAGCCGTCGGTAATCCCTTTAGGAATCTTGACATTGAGCGTCTTGGTGACCGGCCGAACCTGACCACCGGCATCGGTTTCGTAATGCTGCAGGGAAATAGCCCGGCTTGCCCCGTGATAGACATCCCGCAGACTTACCGTGATTTCCGCCTCATGCGAACGCCCGGGCTGCTGGTAACCGAAATTCACACCCTGATCACCCCTGAATCCGCCACCGAAGAAGCTCTTGAAAAAATCGCTGAAATCAGCCGACTGCTCAAATCCTTCGCCGGTGGAATAGCGAAAGGATTGGGAAAATCCATCCGGCCCACCGCTCGGCCTGAATCCACCCGCGGTGCCGGCCTGTTGGTGAAACCCGCCCTGCTGCCAGTCTTTGCCGTAGGTATCGTAGAGTTTTCTTTTTTCCGGATCCTTAAGCACCTCGTAGGCCTCGTTGATCCGTTTGAAGGTGTCTTCCGCCGATTCCTCCTTGTTGACGTCCGGATGGTATTTCCTGGCAAGTTTCCGATAGGCGCGCTGCACCTCGTCGGCGCCGGCATCCCTTTTCACCCCAAGAATTTTATAATAGTCTTGAAATTCCATTCTCTCACCCGTTTACCAGCCAAAAACCCCACCATGATTGATACAGCCCAACTCTTATCACGGGCCTCCCGACTGTCCCCACCTCACTGCCGCATCATAATACGGCGGTGGATAAAAGCAACAGCACTGACCAGATCGGTGAAGGCGGGCACCGTTCATTACTTTTTAGATATTTTAATAAATAGTAATAATTAAATTATTAAAAAATTCAATTTTTATCTATTGACATGAAATTTATAGTAATTAATTTTGCAACATGAAAGTAAAAATACCGCATCCGCGGTCAATACAACAAATGGAGGGTGTTATGTGGAATAACTGGAATGAAGTGGACAGGATGTTCGGCGCCATGAATGTGCTGAGAAATCATTTCAACAATCTCAATAGCGATTTTGAGAGACCGCTTGGTGTCAATTTCGGCTGGCGCAACATGGACAGAACGCCGCTCACCAACATGGTTGACAACGGCGACCATCTTCAGATCGTGGCCGAAGTCCCCGGCATGAGCAAGGATGATCTGAACATCAAGATCCAGGGCAACTACCTTGAAATTGGCGGCAAACGTGAAGTCAAGGCGCCTGAGGGATATAGGGTGCATCGCTCCGAGCGCGGCGCCACCTCGTTTACACGCAGCTTTACCCTGCCATCCGAGATCAATGTGGAGAAGGTCGAGGCATCTCTTGAAAGCGGCATGCTGACCCTTACCCTGCCCAAGGCTGAAGCCGCAAGGGCCAAACAGATTACCATCAACTAAAACATATTGTGGAGGAGTAGATCATGAATGAACAGAACCAAGTCGCCACACGCGAACAGACCACCCCGGTTCAGACTGCCAAAAGGATGCGGGTCGTCGCACCGCTTGTGGATATCTATGAAAACGAAGATGAACTGCTGCTGCAGGCCGACGTACCCGGTGTTGCCAAGGAAGATGTAAATGTTCGGGTGGATAACGGCACCCTGACGGTCTCCGCCACCCGCCGCGTCAATGGCGACGGTAACGCCCAGTGGCTGGAGTTTGGCGAGGCCGAGTACCGGCGCAGCTTTTCAGTGCCGCAGACCATCGCGGTGGACAAGGTGCGGGCCGAACTCAAAGACGGTGTGCTGACCCTGCACCTGCCCAAATCCGAATCCGCCAAACCCAAGCAAATCGAGATTAAGGCAGTATAAAAACAACATAGCCCATCACCACAAGGCGGAACGTCACCAGCGTTCCGCCTTTTTTATAATTGCAGTGGGGTCAGGTCTTTTATTTTGGTGTTTTTTCGCCTTTATCGTCTACACATGTACTTGGGTTTGCGGTCAGTAGGCACAAAATCGGTCGAATTCACTCCATTAGATAAGTCAAAATCGCTAAATTTCAACAACATATATCGAGCCAAATGTCAGGTGTGAGCTGAAATATGTAGGCACACGAATTGTATTTATTTCCTTGCATTAGCTGTCTATACATGCTATTTACGTAAGCATGTACCTGAGAACAACAAAACGCACCAACAAAGATGGCTCGGTCGTCGAGTACTTTCAGATTGCCCACAACGAGCGCCATCCAAAGACTCGCAAACCGGTCGCCAAAATCATCCATAACTTTGGTAGAGCCGACCAACTTGACCGTCTTGAACTGGTACGACTGTGTCGATCTATCGCCAGGGTCTGTGGGTTGCATATCTCTGATCCATTGGCTGAAGACGTGTTGCTACCAGAGGGAGAAGCAATAGGTATACCGCCTGATCTGAAGATCAAGCAAACGTTTGCTCTGGGGTGCCCGTTGGTCATTGAGACCCTATGGGAACGGCTCGGTTTGAAAAAGACGCTCAATAGTATTGAACAGGCAACCGGTAGTCAAGTTCCTTACGAACGAGCAATTCTGGCCATGGTCGCTAACCGATTATGTGACCCCGAATCCAAACTCGGGGTATGGGACCGCTGGCTGTCCACCGTCTACCTGCCTTCTTGTGCAAGCCTCAGGCTCAGGCATATGTATGAAGCGATGGACCTGCTTCACGCCAATATCGATACCATTGAACAAACCGTGTTTTTCAACACGGCCAACCTTTTCAACCTGGAGGTCGATCTGATCTTTTACGATACGACGACCGCTTCTTTCCAGGTCGATGCTGAAGACCATTCTGAAGCCGACCCCAACGCCACATTACGTAAATTTGGCCGTTGTAAAGAAGGCGGTTGGGCACCGCAGGTCGTCGTTGCTCTGGCGGTGACCCGCGATGGTATCCCGGTGCGTAGTTGGGTGTTGCCGGGTAATACCGCCGATGTCACAACGGTAGAAAAAGTTCGCGCCGATCTCAGAGGCTGGAACTTGGGTCGGGCAATGTTTGTCGCCGATGCGGGGATGAACTCCGAAGATAACCGCGTTGAACTGGCCAAAGCTTGTGGGAAATATCTTCTGGCCTGTCGTATGGCCAGTATCTCTGAAATCAATTTGAAGGTTCTCAGTAAACGTGGCCGCTACACCAAATTTAAGGATAACCTCTATGCCAAGGAGATCATCGTCGGCGATGGTGAGAGGCGGAGGCGTTACATCCTCTGTTATAACCCCAAACAAGCGCAAAGGCAGCGGAGCCACAGACAGCTAATAATCGAGCTGCTTGAAGCTGAGTTGGCCACGCACAAGGATCACTCAGCAACTGCCCAGTGGGCTATTGAATTGTTGGCATCACGCCGTTTCAAGAAATATCTGCGAACCACCAAAGGTGGCCTCATTCGTATTGACCGGGCTGCCGTTGGTAAGGCGGCAAAGTATGATGGAAAATGGGTAATTGAAACCAACGACGATACCATTAGTCTCGAGGATGCGGCGTGCGGTTACAAGAGTCTGATGGTGATCGAGCGTTGTTTCCGCTCGTTGAAACGTACCCAGATAAAGATGGTGCCGATGTACCACTGGGCCTCCCGAAGGATTGTGAGTCATGTCAAAATTTGCGTACTGGCCTTGCTTATCGAACGGATCGCTGAAATGACCTGCGGCATGTCGTGGCACCATATCCAGCGAAATTTGGAGACACTGCAGATCACAGAATTTTTTGATTTAAAGTATCGTGTGCTTATGCGCAACGAAGTGACAACAGAGGCAAGAAACATATTAAAATCATTAAAGATAAAGGTACCAAAGCAGCTCATACACGCGGAAAAAACAGCTTGAATTTGTAGACACACGCCGAATCTTGCTATGCATCGCATAACCACCAACAGCAATGGTTTGCGGTGATTCATGTACTTACAGACCGCAAACCCAAGATGTAAACTTTCTAAAAACACCAAAATAAAAGACCTGACCCCATCAACCATTCGAGTTTGAAAAGTTTTGCTTTGCGGTCATTACCTTCCACCGGTATTATCAACACGATATTCTTTTCGCTGAACCTTTCCATCCAACATAACGGAGATTGCACCATGAAGTTTTCCGCCTTTATGTTTCAGCTAATCCTGGTGAGCATCGTTTTCACCATAGCGGGCAACGCCTTTGGTCAGCAATCCGAGCGACCGGTGATCGTCGCCTCCACCACCCAGATCGCCGATTTTGCCCGTCAGGTTGCCGGAGATCGGGCCGTGGTTCATTCAATCCTGGCGCCGGGCGCAGACCCACACACCTATCAGCCCACTCCCGATGATGTTCAGATCGTCCTGGGCGCTGATCTCTGCCTGGAAAACGGTATGCATCTGGAAGGCAAAAACTGGATGGCGACCCTGGCCCGCGATGCCGGCAAACCGCTGGTCACCGTTACCGACGGGATCAAGCCGCTGACCATCGAGGAAGAAGAACAGAGCATCGCCGACCCGCATGCCTGGTTCTCGCCACGCAACGTTGCCGTCTACGTCAACAATATCGTGGGCGCCGTCGGCGCCATTGATCCCGATAACCTGACCGAATACCAAGCGCGGGCTACCTTGTTTTTGCAGCAACTGCGGGTGCTGGACGGCTGGATCCGTGAGCAGGTGAACCGCATCCCGACCCAGCGCCGCATCCTGGTGACCACCCACGACGCCTTCAACTATTTCTGCCGTGAATACAAGTTTAACGAAAATAACGATTTTCTCTCCATCGCGCCGGTGGGCTGGTCTACCGGGGCCGAAGTCGGCGGCGGCATGACCCCTGAGCGGCGGCGCCTGGTGGTGCAGTCCATCAGGGAGAGCGGTGCCCCGGCCATCTTCGTGGAAACTACCATCAACCCCAAGCAGATTCGCGAAATCGCCAGGGAAACCGGGGTCACCATCGGCGGTGAACTCTACTCCGATTCCATGGGCGAGAAGGGGACCGCCGGTGAGACCTACATCGGTATGATGCGGGAAAACGTCCTGCTCATGGTGGGCGCCCTGAAGTAATGCGCTTTGTCCTTGTCACCCTTATCTGGCTGGTGATCGTCGGCGGCCTTAAGCTCTATACCGAGCGCCGTGATACCGCCCTGGCTCGTTCACCCTGGCAACCGGTTGCTGAAATCATGGCGATGGGGACGTTTGCCCTGGAGATCACCCCCACCTTCGGGATCGAGCCCGACCCGTTTGCCCTTACCACCACCGATGCCCAACTCATGGATATCCGCGTCAACGGCATCACTCTGACACCGCCGGCGGACCGCCCGCGGGCCAACACACCATTGCGCTTTGATAGCGTAGAAAATATTCGCCACGGGCACAACGAGATATTCATCAGGGCCAGTCCGCCCTTCGACGAGGGCGGCAGGGTGTATGGCATCAGGGTCAGATGTTTCCATGATGCCGAATCGCTGACGGATCAGACTATCTGGGCCGAAGGCGGCGCCACCGTTGTCGGCACGGTGGGATTTACCTATGAACCCAATGGCGGGAAACCCCATGACCACTGAGTCCCCCTACGTTATCGAGGTCGAACACCTTACCGTGAGCTACCACGCCCGCGCCGCTCTGCTCGATGTCAGCGTCCGTATCGAGCGCGACCAGCTGGTGGGGGTGATCGGTCCCAACGGGGCTGGCAAGTCCACCTTTATCAAAGCGATACTGGGATTCATCAAACCCGACATCGGCACCGTGCTGATCAACGGCGGCGATGCCCAGAAGGCCACCGGACAGGTGGCCTACGTGCCGCAACGCGGCGCGGTGGACTGGGATTTTCCGATCACCGTCCAAGAGGTGGCGATGATGGGACGCTATCAGCAGATACCGTGGTACACATCCCCTCGCCCCACCGACTACCAGGCAGCCAGGGAGGCCCTGGAGATGGTGCGCATGGAAAAATTTGGCGAGCGGCAGATTGGCGAGCTTTCCGGCGGCCAGCAGCAGCGCGTCTTTCTCGCCCGGGCACTGGCCCAGGGCAGCGACATCCTGCTGCTTGACGAACCCTTCGCGGGGGTCGACGCAGCCACCGAACGGGCCATTCTCGACGTGCTGGAACGGGCCAAAGAGGCGGGCAAGACCCTGGTGGTGGTGCACCATGACCTGGCCACCGCGGCCGAATATTTTGACAAGCTTATTCTCATCAAACAGCGGCTCTACGGCTACGGAACTCCACAGGCGGTGTTGCAGGAGGATCTTCTTGCCAAGGTATACGAGGGGCGGTTGCGCATTTTCCGCGATGTGGTGCGGGAGGATGCATCGTGATGTATGAACTGTTTATCGCGCCGCTCACCGAGGTCTACTTCCAGAAGGCGCTTATCGGCGGTTCAATCGTCGCCGTTGTCGCCGGTGTGGTGGGCTGCCTAGTGGTGCTCAGGCGCATGGCTTTCCTGGGCGACGCCCTGGCGCACGCAATGATCGCCGGTGTGGCCGGCGGCTATCTGGTGATGAAGATGATATTCGGCCTGGAGGCCCATGCCCCCGGCATGCTGCTCGGTTCGCTGCTGGCGGCCATCGTCACGGTGGCGCTGATCAGCTTCGTGGCGCGGATCTCACGGATCAAGGAGGACACCGCCATCGGCATCATGTACACTGGGATCTTTGCCCTTGGGGTGGTGGCGGTCTCCATCTTCCGCCACTACATCCACATCGATCTGATGCACTTCATCATGGGCGACATCCTCGGCGTGGCCGATATCGATCTGTGGGTGTCGGCCTTTGTCGCCGCCGGCGTACTCACCATCCTGATCTTCTTTTTCAGACACTTTCAACTCGCCACCTTCGATCCGATCATGGCCGCCTCCATCGGCTTGCCGGTGCTCATGCTCGACTACCTGCTCACCACCTGCGTATCGCTGGTGGTGGTCAGCGCCGTCTCCATGGTGGGGGTCATCCTGGTGGTTGGACTGCTTATTACCCCGGCGGCCACCGCCTACCTGCTCAGCGACCGGCTGGACAAGATGATGGGGCTGGCGGCATTGTTCGGGGTAACCAGCGTCGTCGGCGGTCTCTATCTCTGCGTCTGGCTCGATTCGGCCGGGGGCGGGGCGATTATGCTGTTCTGTACCCTGCAGTTTCTGGTGGTGCTTGCGGTGGCCCCCAAATACGGGCTGCTGGCCCGATGGCTGCGGCTGCGCCGGCTGGTCCCGCAACAGGTGGTGGAGGATGTGCTTACCACCGTGCTGCGCCACTCCGGGCCGACCCCTGTTGCGGTCATCAAGACCTATGTGCATGATGATAGAGGCGACCTTGCCCGGGCCCTGCGGCAGATGATCCAGGACGGCCTGCTTCGGCAGGCGGGAGAGGACTACGAGCTCACCGAAAAAGGTGATGTGGAGGCGAACAATATGCTGCGCGCCCACCGGCTCTGGGAAAAATATCTGCACGCCATCGGCACCCCGCACGAAGAGGTGCACGCTACCGCCCATCATCTGGAGCACATCCGTAAAGGCGGCGCCGTCGATTATCTTGATGAAAAACTGGGCAAACCCGATACCGACCCACACGGCAAGGTAATTCCGGGAGGCTCGTCGTAACGAGGTACATATCATGCTTGGCGCAATTGCCGGCGATATCATCGGCTCACGCTTTGAACGATCGCCCATAAAGACCAAGGATTTTCCCCTTTTCACGGCGCAGAACCACTTTACCGACGACACCGTGCTTACCGTGGCGGTGGCCGAGGCCATCCTCACCGCTGACTCATATCAGCATACCCTGCACCGCTACGGCAACCGGTATCCGCACGCCGGCTATGGGGCCTCGTTTCGCGCCTGGCTGACACAACATGATCCCCACCCATACGGAAGCTGGGGAAACGGCTCCGCCATGCGGGTGGCCCCGGTGGGCCATGCCTTTGATAATGAAGAGGAGGTACTGGCGGAGGCGGAAAAATCAGCCTGCGTCACCCACGATCATCCGGAGGGTATCAGAGGGGCGCAGGCTATCGCCTGGGCCGTTTTTGCGGCCCGCACCGGAGGCGACAAGCCCTTTATAAGAGAAGAGATCACCGCTCGCTTTGGCTATGACCTGGGCTCCACCCTCGCCGACATCAGTCCCGGCTATCGCTTTGATGTCTCCTGCGCCGGCAGCGTTCCCCAGGCAATCATCTCTTTTCTCGAAGCAGACGACTGGCAGGATGCGGTGCGCAACGCCGTTTCCCTGGGCGGCGACTCCGACACCCTGGCCTGCATGGCGGGTGCCGTCGCGGAAGCGTTCTGGGGTGGTATCCCGGCCGTGGTCTACGCCCAGATGCGGCGTTACCTGCCCACCGATTTTCAAAAAACCATCGAGGCCTTTTACGCCCGTTTCACCTTGCCGGTTCACAGCCGGGGAGACGGGTGATACGCATCACCACGCCCTCTTGTTGGAGATTATTGCCAACTTACAATTGAAGATGGTAGTTTGGTACTTTGGGAATTTTTGGTCTGAAAGAAGAAGTCATTCTCGCACGTCAGGTATTGATGACGCCACCACCATTCAAGGAGCGGCACCATGAGCACATGGCAGAAAGAGTACGAAGCTAAATGCGTCACCGCTGAAGAAGCGGCCTCCATTATCGAATCCGGTGATCATATCTGGTTTCCCGTGGGCGCCGGTGAACCAGACATCTTCTTGAAAGCGCTGATCGCCCGGAAAGAAACGCTTGAGGGAGTGGTCACTCGCCAGATCCTGCCCGCCAAGCCGGGTTATTTCGACGAGGAGACGGCACCCCAGATCCGCCACGATTCGCTTTTCATCTCAGGTGCTTCGCGGGCGGCGGTCAATGGCGGATGGGCGGACCTGACCCCCAACTACTTTAGTGAGATTCCACGACTTATCCGTGAATACTGGGCGGCCGATGCGGTGGGCGTGGTGGTCTCTCCCATGGATGAACATGGCTATCTGAGCCTTGGACTGGGTGTTGATTACACCTGGGAGGCGATCAAAAAGGCGAAAAAAATCATCTTCGAGGTAAACCAGCAGGCCCCTCACTGCCACGGTAACTGCCAGGTGCACATCAGCGAGGTGACCCACATCGTGGAAAATTCCAATCCCATCCCGGAGCTGCCCAGTGCGCCGCTGTCCGATATCGACAAGGCCATCGGCGGCTACGTTGCCGAGCTGATCGATGACGGGGCAACCCTGCAGATAGGTTTCGGCGGGGTGCCAAATGCGGTCTGCGAGGCCCTTAAGGACAAAAAGGATCTTGGCATCCACACGGAAATGGTGACCGAGGGGATCATGGAGTTGTGCGAATGCGGCGCCGCCAACAATTCGAAAAAAAGCTTCAACCCCGGTAAATTGATCGGCACCTTCGCCTGGGGCACAAAGAAGCTTTACGAGTTCATGGACAACAACCCGATGCTTTCCATGCAGCCCGTTGATTACACCAACAACCCGTATAACATCGGCAGAAACGACAACATGGTCGCCATAAATGCCTCCGTTGAGGTCGATTTCATGGGCCAATGCTGTTCCGAGTCCATGGGCCCCCTGCAGTGGAGCAGCACCGGCGGCCAGGTCGATTTTTTCCGGGGCGCCAATATTTCGCAGGGCGGCAAAGGGTTTGTAACCATGCCGTCAACGGCGAAAAAGGGAAACATATCACGGATCGTACCGCACCTCTCCCATGGTGCCGCGGTGACCACCAGTAAAAACGATGTGGATCATGTGGTCACCGAATACGGGGTGGCCAAGCTGCGCGGCAAAAACATCCGCCAGCGCACCGAGGCGCTCATCGCCATCGCCCATCCCGATTTTCGGCAAGAGCTCAAAGAGGCGGCCCGCACGATGAATCTTTTATAGCTTACTTCATGATGACCCGCCCCTTTGCCTACTGGCTCATCTGGTTTTGTGTACTGCTCGTCATCGACATCGGCGTGCCCTTTACCCTGCTGCAAAACATCCCCACCATTGCCGGCAGCTTTACCTTCTGGCTCATCTGGGGCCTGGTTGCCATTTTCTCCATGCTTGTCATGATGAGCGGCTGGCGTGAACCAGCCGATGGCGACAGGGCCGCACAACAATGAGCAGTGCCGCCCAGACCTGGCTGGCGGTGGCCGTGTATGCGCTCATCGGCCTGACCGTGGCACTCATCGCCCGTCGCCGGATGGGCGGCGGCGTCAACGAGTTTTTTCTGGCCAATCGCGGCCTGGGCGGGGTGGTGGCGGCGCTCTCTTATGCCGCCACTACCTACTCCGCCTTCATGATGGTGGGGCTGGCCGGCATCACCTACAAGCTCGGAGTGGGGGCGCTGGGGTTCGAGCTTACCTATCTGGGCGGCCTGGTACTGGTGGTATTTTTCGGTCCGCGATTCTGGCTGGCCGGCAAACGATTCAACTATCTGACCCACGCCGAACTGCTGGCGGACCGCTACCAAAGCCCGCTGGTGGGAGTGGTCGCAACCCTGCTCTGCCTTGTTTTTCTCATCCCCTATGGGGCCATCCAGCTCATGGGCATCGGCTATCTGCTGGCGACCCTTTCGGACGGCACCATTTCGATCACCGGCGCCATGGCGGCGGCATGCGTACTGGCGGTTTTATGGGCGGCTATTGCCGGGCTGCGCTCGGTGGCCTGGACCGATGCCTTGCAGGCCGTGGTGATGCTCATCTCCGCTCTGCTGGTCTTGGGTTTTGTGATACAGAGAGGGTTTGGCGGCATTTCCCCCTTTGTCAGCCGATTAAACAATGAGGTACCTGAGTTGCTGAGCGGCGCCGGGCTGTTTTCCTTCAATCTCTTCATCGGCCTGAGTCTGCCCTGGCTCTTCTTCTCGCTCTCCAACCCCCAGGTCACTCAGCGCCTCTTCGTACCCCGCTCCGTCGTCGCCTTCAAACAGATGGTGGGCGGCTTTCTTATCTTCGGCTTTATCTATACCATTACCGCCGTACTCTGGGGATTCAGCGCCCGGCTGCTGCTGCCCGATCTGGCCGCACCCGATCTTGCCACCCCGTCTCTGCTGGCCCTGCCGATTGTCCCGCAAGTCCTGGTATTGGTGGTGATGATCGGTATTCTGGCAGCCGCCATCTCCACCATCGATTCCATCATTTTGACCCTGTCATCGCTGGTGGGCCGCGATCTTGTCAGAAATGGTCTAAAGGTGCAGTTCAGCGAGCAGCGTGAGCTGCGTCTGGGGAAATGGGTGGTGGTGGTACTGGCCGTGATCTTTTTTCTTTTCGGCCGCTGGGCCGCCGGCAAGAGCGGGCTCGCCTTTATGATTGTGCCGCTCTCCTCGGCCGCCGCGGCCGGTCTGCTGATGGCGGTGCCGGCGCTGATCGGGGCATTTTTCTGGAAGCGGGCAACCGGGGCCGGGGCATTGACCAGCATGACGACGGGCGCCGTGCTTGTCTTGGTGCTGCAATTTTCCGACCTCAAACCCCTGGGCATGTGGCCGGGGGTATGGGGATGCATCGTCTGTGTCGCGCTTTTTATCGGGATCAGTCTGATGACCACCCCGCCGCGGGCCAAGGCGGAAGAATTTATCGGCTATCTTGAACGCGAACTGCCCCGTTATAGATTTTTTTGAGCACTAAATTGGGCTATCTCCTTTCATCCACCAGAACAATCAGCTCACCTGGTTCAGACAACAGGTGATCAGGTTCCGCGTGTCGCAGTTCATGTTCTGAGCCAAATCCCCAGAGCACCCCGGCGGCGGACAACCGGGCCTTGCGGGCGGCGATAAGATCGGTTGCACGATCACCAATCAGCATGGCCCGTCGATCAATGAGTCCATCCTGCCGCAGGCGGGTAAGCCGCTCATCTTTGCCGAGGCCTCCATCGCCGCCGCTGATATATAAAAAATAGGTGTGCCAGCCAAACATGGTGACAATTTTCTCGGCAATATTTTTGGGTTTGGTCGTGCATATCCCCATCCCGCATCCACACCGTGAAAGCGTATCCAGCATGTGGTCGATCCCCTCATACACCCTGTTTCTCCGGTACCCGGTATCGTTGTAATCTTGGCGGTAAGCGGCAACACAGGAAGCGATCAGGCGATGATCGGTGGAACCAGTAAATAACCGGAACATATCGGCAAGAGGTGGGCCGATGTGGGGAATGACTTCGCTTATATCCAACGGATCAAGCCCATGCCTGGCAAGGGCATAGTTGATGGATTGAGTGATACCCGCACCCGGATCGCTCAGGGTTCCGTCGAGATCAAAAACAAGAGAGGATATCGTCTTCGCCATATGAGTCGTGCCTGCTTACCCGAGTGTCGCCCAAGTGGACGGCGGGCACGGCAAGAGCATTGGAAAATCTTGTTGAGAAGGACGATTACTTTTTGTAAATGACCTGAGACAATGCGGTTACGTACTGTTTCAACCCCACCTCGCCCACCTCAAAAGAGATTACCGCCATTATGATCGAAAATCTTTTCCAACTCAAGGCCCACCACACCACCATCCGGCGGGAAGTGATTGCCGGTATCACCACATTTCTGACCATGGCCTACATCATCACCGTGAACCCGGCGATTCTCGCCAATGCGGGTATGGACTTCGGCTCGGTGTTCGTCGCCACCTGCATCGCCGCCGCCTTGGGCACCGCCGTCATGGGACTGGCGGCCAATTATCCGGTAGCGCTGGCGCCGGGGATGGGCCTTAATGCCTTTTTCACCTTCGGGGTGGTGATCGGAATGGAGCAGAGCTGGCAGGTGGCTCTGGGCTGCGTATTCTGGTCCGGCTGTATCTTCTTTCTGCTCAGTATCTTCAAAGTGCGGGAATGGATCATCAATGCCATACCCGCCTCGCTCAAAACCGGCATTGCCGTGGGTATCGGCCTATTTCTCGCGATTATCGGTTTGCAGGGCGCCGGGGTCGTGGTGGACAATCCCGCCACCCTGGTGGGGCTGGGCAATGTCAAAAGCGCCCAGGCTCTGCTTTTTTTCGGTGGTTTCGTCCTCATTGCCGCGCTCTATCGTCGACGGGTGGTGGGCTCGGTAATCATCGTCATCCTTACCACCACCATTATCGGCCTGTTGATCGGGCTGGTGGAATATAAGGGTATCGTCTCGCCACCGCCAAGCATTTCCCCCACCCTGTTTCAGCTCGACATCATGGGCGCCATCGAGGCCGGGTTGTTTGCGGTGATCTTCACCTATTTATTTGTGGATTTTTTCGACACCTCGGGCACTCTGATTGCGGTTGCCAAGGAAGGCAACCTGCTCGATGAAAAAAGACGCCTGCCACGCCTGGGCGGCGCCCTGATGGCCGACAGTCCGGCCAGGATCGCCGGCTCCCTGCTGGGCACCTCCACCACCACCTCGTACATCGAAAGCGGCGCCGGCATTGCCGCCGGTGGCAGAACCGGGTTGACCGCGCTGGTGGTGGCCCTGCTCTTTTTGTTATCGCTCTTTTTCGCGCCGCTGGCCCAGATGATTCCCGCCTACGCCACCGCCTCCGCCCTGCTTTTTGTGGCGGTATTGATGATCAGTTCCATCGCCTCGGTGCAGTGGAACGACATCACCGAATCAGCGCCGGTGGTGGTTACCGCGGTGATGATGCCACTCTCCTATTCCATTGCCGAGGGTATCGCTCTTGGCTTCATCACCTACGTTTTGGTCAAGGTTCTGGCCGGCAGGTTTAACGAGATCAAACTCAGCGTGATCATCATCGCCGTCCTGGCCCTGCTGAAATTTTTCATCCTCTAAGGTGATAACTTATGAACGAACACTATTTCGACATAAAGGAGCACATCCGCACTATTCCTAATTGGCCGAAACAAGGCGTGATGTTCAGAGACATCAGTTCGTTGCTGGAAAACCGACTGGTGTTCAGACGCACCATCGATTTGTTCGTACATCGCTACTTCACCACCGCCATTGACGCGGTGGTGGGGATCGATGCCCGCGGTTTTATCATCGGCGCCCCTCTTGCCTATGAGCTGAACGCCGGTTTCATCCCGGTACGAAAGAAAGGCAAGCTGCCGGGCACCACCATCTCCAAGTCTTACCAGCTGGAATATGGCGAAGCGGAAGTGGAGATGCAGACCGACTGGCTGGACGGCACCATGGACGTGTTGCTGGTGGATGACCTTATCGCCACCGGCGGCACCATGCTGGCGGCGACAGCACTGATCAAACAATTGGGAGCAAACATCGTCGAAGCCGCCGCCATTATCGATCTTCCCGATCTGGGCGGCAGCGCCAAATTGAGAAACGCCGGTCTGCGTGTGCACACCTTTTGCGCCTTTGAGGGCGAATAGCGAGGTTCTTTTCACCGATGCCTGAAAGGCCCCCGACCCCTTCGATCCGTTTGAAAAAAAGGGAATCGGCACTATCTTTAGAGGTATAATAGCTAAGCGTATTGCACAATTGCCGTCTGCCCGTGGTATACGCTTACATGGTTTGAATATCAGCTCCAGGCGTCATGAAAAACAAAGAAATAGCTCGTAAACCGCAAGGTGGAAATGGGCTAGCCAAGAAATCTTCCTCCTCGGAAATCTCATCATTTTTACAAGCGGCACGCGCCATCGACACAAACGCCAGCGGACGCCTTATCTTTGCCATGGATGCCACCATGAGCAGGCAGCCAAGCTGGGATCGAGCCATGACTATTCAAGCCTCGATGTTTGATGCAGTGGGAAAGACCGGCGGCTTGTCGGTACAGCTTGTCTACTTTCGCGGCATTGACGAGTGCCGGGCGTCGAAATGGGTGATAAATGCGCGTGCCCTACGCGATCTGATGATCCGAATCAATTGTATGGCTGGGCCTACCCAGATCGGCAAAATCCTTTCCCATGCGCAGCGGGAAAACAGTAAACAAAAGGTATCGGCCATGGTGTATATCGGGGATTGCCTGGAAGAAAGCGTTAGCGAGCTCTATAAAAAGTCGGGCGAGCTGGGGCTTTTGGGAGTGCGATGCTTTTTCTTTCAGGAAGGAACCGATAGGGGTGCTGAAAACGGTTTTCGCGAAATGGCCGGGCTCACCGGCGGCGCCTATCATCGTCTGGGGCCCGACTCCGCCCGCGAGCTTGCCGGTCTTCTGCAGGCGGTTGCGGTCTACGCCCAGGGAGGACTGCAATCTCTGATTAGCGCCAATACCCGGGAAGCTACCCTGCTGCTGGAGCAGATCAAGCGGTAAAATGATGCTATACAGGTGATCAGATGATGCCATATCTTCTTATCCTGCTCTGTCTGCTCGGTTTGCTCGGATGGATGGTGATGACCCAGCCGCCGCGGAAAACGGCCTCACTGATCGTGAAAAGCGGCCCCCTTGCGCTCATCGGTCTGGGTATATTATTAACGGCTTTACAGCGCGGCTTTTTCGGGATACCAATGATCTATCTGGGGGTACGCTGGTTGCGCCGCCGGCGCCCGCTGCAACCAATGTCACCGCCAGGCGGGCGCACCTCAACGGTCAGCTCTGAGTATCTTGAGATGGAGCTCGATCATGATACCGGCGAGATGGACGGCACCGTTTTGTCCGGGGCCAAGAGCGGCAGCCGCCTCAGCTCGCTTGGCGAGGAGGAAATTGTCGATCTGTGCCGGGAATTTCATGCTGATCCCGACACCGTCACCATGCTTGAGACCTACCTTGACCGCACCCATCAGGGATGGCGCGAGAACTCCGATTTCCAATCGTCCCACACAGGCCATGATTTTTCAGATAGCACCACCATGTCGAAAAAAGAAGCGTGCCAGATTCTCGGAGTCACCGAAAACGCCTCGCGCGATGAGATTTTAAAGGCGTGGCGCCAGCTGATTAAAAAAGTACATCCTGACAGCGGCGGCTCAGCCTTTCTCACCGCCAAGATAAACGCCGCCAAGGAAGTACTTCTGGGTTAATATCCACTTGAAGTTAATCTTTTCCGGGGACGCCATATTTATTGTTGACTCATGTTCTCTTTTATTTAATCTTGCGCCATGGCACGAATCGCACGGGTAATCGCGCCGGGGCACCCCCACCATATCGTCCAGCGGGGTAATCGCCGGCAGCCAACTTTTTTCAAAGATGAAGACTATGAGCTTTACATAGAGCTCATGGCGCAGTGGTGTATCCGTTATCAGGTGGACATCTGGGCGTATTGTCTGATGCCCAACCATATTCACCTCATCGCCGTGCCCCGGGATGAGACCGGCCTTGCCCGGGCAATTGGTGAAGCCCATCGACGTTACACCCGCCATGTCAATGTTCGTGAAAAATGGCGCGGTCATCTCTGGCAGGAACGTTTTTTCTCAAATCCGATGGATGAGTACTATCTGCTTGCCGCCGCCCGCTACGTGGAAATGAATCCGGTGGCCGCCGGTTTGGTCAAAAAACCCGGCGACTATCAATTTTCCAGCGCCCGCGCTCATTTAGAGGGCGTCGATGATGAACTGGTGAAGGTTGACCCACTGCTTGAAATGATCGAATTCTGGAACGATTTTTTGCGGCTTTCTACCGAAGAAGAGTGTATGGTATTGCAAAAGTATAACCGCACCGGAAGGCCTCTGGGAAATGACACCTTTATCGACACCATTGAAGCATCTCTGGGCAGAACGTTGCGTCCCCAAAAGCCAGGCCCGAAGCGGCGCGAGCAGTAAAAAACAACAAACTGTCCACTGAAACAGGAGGTAGCATGGATTATTTTGAATTTTCGATTCAGATGGAAAAAGATGCCGAAGCACTCTATCGCAAAATGGCCGAGAGGGCTCCGATGGAAGGGGTAAAAAAAGTGTTGCTCCTGCTGGCCCAGGACGAGGTGGCCCATCGGGTGGCCATCGAGCGGCTGCGAGATCGGATGGATGTCGACTCCGTGCCAGGCACCGCCCTTGAGATCAAGACCGTGTTTGATGAGATGAAAAACGACCCGGCCATCAATGAGGTCAGTGTCGACGCGGTTGAAGATTACCGCAAGGCGGTGGAAATCGAACAGCGCGGCATGGATTTTTACCAGCAGAAGTTTAGCGAAGCCGAGGACGAAGAGAGCAAAAAGCTCTTTGAGGTACTCATGAGACAGGAGAGCTATCACCTACGCACCACTCAGAATCTGCTCGACATGGTGCAACGCCCCGACTGGTGGGTGGAAAACGCCGAGTTCAATCCGCAAGACTCCGACTCGTACTAATCCTGAAGGTATTAACAGACCGGCCCCGCCTTCGCGTTGAGGCCGGTCTGTTGTTTTGAAGGGCCGGCAAGGCCCGCGCCCCTAGCATTGTATCCCGGACCCATGATTTTGGGCCTGGATACGCTCTTTTCCGTGTGGTAATTTCCCCGATTCTAAAAACCGTGTTGTTATCATTGAAATGACGAAACAAGCCATGGTAGCGATTTCCAACCTCCGCCGGATGTACGGCGAGGTTGCCGCCGTCAATGATGTCTCCTTCTCTATTGATCACGGCGATATCGTCGGCCTGTTGGGCCATAACGGCGCCGGCAAGACAACCGTCATGAAGATGCTGACCGGCTACCTGGAGCCCACCAGCGGCGCCATCACCATTGATGGCCTATCGCTGGCCGCACATCGCCGGAAAATCCAAAGCAAAATAGGCTACCTGCCGGAGAACTGCCCGGTCTACCCTGAGATGAGCGTTGCCTCCTATCTCGATTATGGCGCCACATTGCATGGTGTCCCGGCCAGCCGGCGACCTGAGCTGATCCGCGCCGCCCTGAGCAAAACGGCCCTTATTGACAAAGCCGATCAGCCGATTGCAACCCTTTCCCGGGGATACCGTCAGCGTACCGGCGTTGCCAATGCCATTCTGCATAACCCCTCTCTGCTCATTCTCGATGAACCCACCAATGGGCTTGACCCTACCCAGATCCAGCACATGCGGGAACTGATCGGAGCGCTGGCGAAAAACGCCACCATCATCATCTCCACCCATATCCTGCCGGAGGTGCAGGCGGTATGCAACCGCGCTATTATTCTCAATGCCGGCCGGATGGTGTTCGACTCACGGCTCGATGAACTGGGCGCCGGCAATCGACTAATGCTCACTCTTGATCAGGCAGCAGACCGGGTGACAAAAACTCTTGCCGCCATCGACGGAGTTCTCGCGGTTGAGCGGGCGACTGATGAAACCGACCACCCAGAATCGACATTTTTCATCCACCTGAATGGGGGGCACGGCGCCAACCGGATCGCCGCCGACATCGCCCACACAGTGCATGAAAACGGCTGGCAATTGTTTGGCCTGTCTCGCCACAGCCGTACCCTCGAGTCATTGTTTGCCGAAATCAGCAGCCGTGAGGAGGTTACGCCATGAGCACCATCATGCACGTGGCCCGCAAGGAGTTCAGCGCCTTTTTTGCAACCCCGGCCGCGTTTATCTTTCTGGGCTCGTTTCTGGCAGTGACCCTGTTTATCTTTTTCTGGGTGGAGCAGTTCTTCGCCGCAAACATCGCTGAAATTCGCCCGCTCTTTGGGTGGATGCCGATTCTTCTCATCTTTCTTATCGGCGCCGTAACCATGCGAAGTTTCTCCGAAGAGCGACGGGCCGGCACCCTGGAATACCTGCTTACCGCCCCCGTTGCCCCGCTGCAGCTGGTGCTGGGAAAGTTTTTTGCCTGCCTGGCCCTGGTTGCGGTGTCGCTCATTCTCACCCTGCCGATTTTGGTAACCGTAGCGCTGCTGGGGCCTCTGGACTGGGGCCCGGTATACGGCGGTTACCTGGCGGCGCTCTTTCTCGCTTCGGCCTACATCGCCATCGGCCTGTTTGTCAGCACCCAGTCGGAAAACCAGATCGTCAGCCTCATTACCACCGTGGTCATCGGCGCTTTGTTTTACCTGCTGGGCACCGAAACCCTGGGCAACCTGATGGGATATCGCGGCGCTGAAATTCTGCACCTGCTGGGCACCGGTTCACGTTTTCAATCAATTACCAGGGGCGTTATCGATCTGCGCGATCTCTACTATTACATCTGCATTGCAGGTGTCTTCATTACCCTCACCATATTCAGCCTGGAGCGGCTGCGTTGGGCGAACAACCCCAGCAACCGCCAACACCGCCGATGGAAACTGGCAACCGTGCTGCTGATTGCCAATCTGCTGGCGGCCAATTTCTGGCTAGCGCCACTTGGCGGATTGCGCGCCGATCTCACCAGCGGCTCAATCTATTCAATTTCCGATACAACCAGACGCTATCTAGCCCAGCTCCGCGAACCGCTGCTTATTCGCGGCTATTTTTCACCACAGACGCACCCACTGCTGGCACCGCTGATTCCACGGCTGCGCGACCTGCTTGCCGAGTATGGTGAAGCAGGCGGCGCCAAGGTGCGGGTCGAGTTCATCGATCCATTGGCAAATCCCGAACTGGAGCAGGAGGCGGGGCAGCGTTTCGGCATTCGCCCCAACCCGTTTCAAACCGCTGATCGATACCAGGCGGCGGTGACCAACTCCTACTTTGATATCTTGATATTATACGGCGACCAGTTCGAGACCCTGGGATTTCGCGACCTCATCGAGGTCAAGATACGTCCCGGCCAAGAGCTGGATGTGGAGCTGCGCAATCCCGAATATGACATCACCCGGACCATCAAAAAGGTGCTGTACGGCTACCAGAGCGGCGGCGATCTCTTTGCGGCCATCGACACACCTCTCAGCTTTACCGGCTATATCTCGCCTGATCACCGTTTGCCGAACGAATTGATTACCCTGCGAGCCGATCTGGACGATATCCTTGTCGAGTTTACCAGACAAAGCGACGGCGCCTTTACCGCTGCTATCATCGATCCGGACGCAGACGGCGGTCTGGTGGCCAAGCAGATAGAAGCCGATTTCGGGTTTCGCCCCATGGCGCTGAGCCTGTTTGACGACAACCAGTTCTGGTTTTATCTGACCCTGGCCGGTAACGGCGAAATAGTGCAGGTACCGGTGCCGGAAGATCTGTCAAGGGAATCCTTGCAACGCTCACTGGAGGCGGCCCTGAAGCGGTTTTCCAGCGGCTTCACGAGAAGCGTCGGGCTCTATACCCCACCACCGCCCCAGCCGCCGATCCCGCAGCTCGGTGTAACCGGCGGCGGCAGGCAATTTCAATATCTTAAAGAACTACTGGGACAACAGCATCGCATCATCGAGGCTGACCTGGCCGGCGGCCGGGTTCCCGCCGAAGCCGACATTCTGCTGGTGGCGGCACCTGAAAGCCTTACTGAGAAACAGGTTTTCGGCATCGACCAGTTTCTCATGCAAGGCGGCACCGTCATCATCGCCACGGCGCCCTTTGCCATCTCGCTGCAGGGACCGTTGGCCCTTGCCCGGCACCAGTCGGGGCTGAGCCGGTGGCTCGCCCATCATGGCATCACCATCGCCGAGACTCTGGTGCTCGATCCGCAAAGCAGCCCGTTTCCGGTGCCGGTGCAGCGCAGCGTCGGCGGTTTCACCGTGCAGGAGACACACCTGGTCAATTACCCCTTTTTCGTTGATATCCGGCCCGACGGTATGGATCGGCACAGCACTATCTTCAGTACCATCAATCAGCTTACCATGAACTGGGCATCCCCCATTGAAATAGATCCCGCGGAGCGACAGGAACAAACCCTTACCCCCCTGCTGCACAGTTCGGCATTGAGCTGGACAACAACCGATACCAGTGTACAGCCTGATTTTGAACGGTACGGCGAGCTTGGTTTCGATGTCGGCGATGATCGCGGGCGCAGAGTACTGGGCATCCTGGCGGAGGGGAATTTCACCTCCTTTTTTGCCGGCAGCCCCTCACCGCTTCTTAGCGAATCCTCCGGTCAACCGGCCGCTGACGAACCGGCCCAAGAACAAACCAAACCGGTCATCGCCCGTCAGCTCGATAAATCAGCCGGGACAGCGCGACTCTTCGTCTTTTCCTCTAACGAATTTATCGAAGACACTATTTTAGGCATCGGCGCAAGCGTCCGTCAGACCGAGTACCTGAATCCCGTGCAGATGCTCGCCAACGTGGTGGACTGGTCGCTGGAAGATCGGGACTTGCTTGAAATCCGCGGTCATGTCCATTTTTCCCGACCGCTGGCGCCGCTGAGCGGTGCCGAACAGCGCTTTTGGGAATATCTCAATTATGGTCTGGCGGTGGCCGGTCTGGCCGCGGTGTGGCTGCTCAAGATCGTGCTGGTAAATCGTTCACGCCGTCACTGGCGCCGGATGACGGCGACCCACTGATGAGGAGGCGGCCATGCGGAGACTCATCATCATAGCTGTTTCGGCACTCATCATACAGGTGGGTTTGATCGTTTTTCTCAATTCGGCAACGGTTGATTACCAACCCTTTGCGCCCGAGCGAAAACTTATTACCTTCGACCCTTCTCTGGTTGATGAACTGCTCATTTCCGGCCCCGCAGATGAGCAGGTGCGGATAATCCGGGAAGAAGGCTCGTGGCGGCTGCCGAACCTTTTCAACGCCCCCGCTGAGAGCCGGCGAGTCGAGGCCGTTCTGGCAAAGCTTGCCGCCCAGCAGAAGGGCCTCGCGGTGGCCACCTCCAGCGGGGCATGGAAACGATTCGAGGTCGCCGACAATACTTTCAACCGGCGCCTTCAGCTTTTCCAGGACGGCCGAATGCTTGGCGATATCTATATCGGTACGGCGGCGGGATTTCAGCAATCACACGCCAGGGTGAACGGTGAAAACAGCATCCACACCATTACCATCAGCGGTTTTGATCTTGAACCGGAGAGCCAGAGCTGGCTCGATCGAAGCATGCTGCGCCTTGCCACCGACGATATCAGCGCCGTCACCTTTGATGATTTTGAACTGCGCCGCGACGATGCCGGCTCGTTCAGCCTGGCGCCGCCGCACCAGGGTGAAGCGGTGGTTGCCGAGCAGGCGGAGTCTCTGTTCACTACCATCGCCGACCTGATGATAGAATCGGTGGCGGACCCCGCTTTTGAAACCGGGACCGAAGGCGCCGAACCAGCGCTTGATTTTATCGTGAAAACGGGGGAGGGTTCGACCCTTTCCTACGATTTCATAGCCGGCGAAGATCAGTGGTATATCCTGACTCGCTCCGATCTGCCGTTCACGTTTCGGACATATGCGTGGATCGTTGAGGAATTACAATCATTTACCCGGCACAAGCTGACCGGAGAAGAGAGCGGCGCCCGGTCACCCTGACAGGTTTTCCCATTTAGGCGGAAGTGTCGGCTTCGGCAACCACTTTGTTGCGTCCCGTCTGTTTTGCCTTATAGAGGCACGAATCCGCCTTATTGATCGACGAGTTGAGTGATTCCTCGCTTGAGCCGGCGGTAAAACTTACCCCGAAAGACATGGTGAGGTTGATGATGTGCGATTCGTACTTGAAGGGATGCTTCTCAATTTTCTGCCGCTGTTTTTCCGCCAGCATCCGGCAGCTCTTGAGTTGAGCATCGGGCAGCAGCATGAGAAACTCCTCACCGCCCCAGCGCCCCAGAAAGTCTCTTTTACGGATCGAGGAAAGCAGCAGCTTTGAAATCTGTTTCAAGATGAAGTCCCCGCAACTGTGACCATAGGTGTCGTTCACATCCTTGAAGAAATCAATGTCGGCAATGATAACTCCCATGGGCGGGTAGCCGCCGCTAAGGTCACCATCTACGGCGCCATGATGGGCTCTGGCAAATTCCGCCTCCAGACGAATCTTCATCCCCCGCCGATTCAGGAGACTGGTAAGGGGATCACGGGTCGCCAACTCTTTAAACCGCTGCGTGGTCTTAATAAGATCGTTGAGGTGATCGAGGTTTTCCAGAACCGTTCCCAGGTGCGCCCGCAACAGCTTCAGCAGGGCGGAAACCTCCGGCGTATCGGCAAGCTTTGCGTATTTGTCCTTAAACTTGGCACTGGTACCAAAGACCAGAAAACCGGCCACATCGTAATGAGTCATACCCGATGAAAAGCGGATGATGCCATATTCATCCATCAAAAAATCGAGGCGATATTTCATCAGGCTATTGTGTTCGCATCTCCCCATACAGAAGATCGGGTCTTCATGTTCGTTGAGCAGCTCAATCAACGGATCGTCGGCGGCAATGGCAAGATCGGTGATTAGATCGAGATCATGCAGGGAGAAGTATCCCTCATGGGCCTGCACCGTGAAAACGCCCTTGGCCTGCCTGTAGAAGACCAGGCCGCGCTCTACCTGCAGGTGATATACAATGAAATCGCACGCCGCGGTAAACAGCGAAGCCTTGCTTTTCGAGCGATAGAAAGAATGACTTAACTGGGCCAGATGGCTGAGCTGGGAAAGCTTTGCGAGAGTCTTTGATTCATTTTCCAGTTCGCCCTGGGTTGCTTCCTTTGCCACGGCGGACTGGGAGAGCAGACGAATCTGGTTTTTAAGCCGTTCGTTTTCCTTTTCCAGCTGGTTTATACGATTTTCCAGTACCCAGTCGCTCATGACCTGCTCGGCGATTGTTTAATAGTGTCGTAAAAATCCTCTCAAGCGTAGCATATCATATTTCGGTTCAATAGCAAAACCGTGATGATAGCCTATCGAGCAAAACACCAAAGGCTTCTGCCTTAACCCCGTTTTCAATGGGTTACCAGTGTGCACAGTGGAACCACGTATTCCAATGTTCAATGGGGCAATCGTTTTTTCTATCAATCATCAGAGATGATCGGTTGAGAAAAAAACACCGATCGCATGGCAGGCGGCCGATTGCAACCGACCTTCATGGGCGGGATAGAGGACGGCTCACGGTTCCACGAGAGCCGGCGGAATAAAGAGATCCAACTCCACCCAGCTGGTGGAGCCGAAATTCATGCCATGGATGGTTTCCACCCGGTACCCCATTGACTGGGCCATCTTTACCAATGGTTCAAACTCCGCGCTGCGATCGCGTTTAGGGGTGGCAGTATCGATGCCGGCACGCAGGTTGGCGAAATAGTGTTCCAGATTCCATTCCCGCATCTGAATGACCATGGTCGGCATCTCCTCACCCGCCTCCGCTAAGACGAGGCTTGGATGATACGGTGGATTCATCTGCCAGCCGGCACCGGTGTAATAGACCAGGCTGGGCTCGGTAAATCCGTAGGCAAGTTTGGCGGTACGGGGCGAAACTTCACCAACCTTCTCGACAATGGCAACGGTGGCGTGCACCGAACGCAGTGCCGATGCCCCCACCGACACCGCCAGCCCCATAATTGCCACCATCCCGAAAAAGAAAACATCCCGCCGCACCCCGGAACCGGTAGTAACAAAAAGCAACACCACAAAGAGCCACATGGCGGCCAGCATGAGGAGCAGAGCCCAGCCGAACCGGTTCAACGGCGCCAGTCCGCCGCTGAATGGAAATATCAGTAAGATGGCGCCAATCGCCAGAATCACCAGCGCCCAGATCCCGCCCACCGCATAAAACCAGCGCCGTTCACCCCTGCTGAAGTCAGGGCAAAAAACCATGGCGGAACAGGAGCAGAAAAAAGGCGCCAAAACCGGGCATCACATAGTGCGGCAATTGGGTTTTATAGAACAGGAAAATAAGGTACGGGTTGAGCAGCCAACTGAACAGAAAGGCGGTATCGGCATCAAATGGTGAGCACCCGTTGCGATACGCGCGCCAGCCAAACACGATCCACGGAAAGAGGCTGAAAAGCGCGGTAAGAAAATAGTATCCGGGAATCGGAATCCGGCCGTTGAACGCCTCCACCCCCCGGTCCACCACATGAGTGCCGATGCCCACCTGCCAGAAAGCGCCGCCGGTGTTAACGAGTGCGGGTATCCCCCAGGCGCCGATAATCAGCAGGCTGAGCACTATCCCCGAAGGCCACTGCAGCGGCGCCCAGTTCAGCGGCTGACGCCACAGCATCACCCGAAAACCGACCAGGCTCAACAGCGGCACCAGCACACCAATAGGCCCTTTGGTGAGAAAGCCCAGGCCAAGACTCAACCACAACAGCCAGAAAAAGCGGTTCCAGGGCTGGTATCGGCGGCCACTGAGCAGCAGTTCCCAGAGACTGAGATGGGCCAGGATTACAAAAAGAACCATGACCATGTCGGCAACCGCGATACGGCCATGGATAAAAACCTGCAACGAGGTAAGCCAGGCGAGCCCGGCCAGCAACCCACAGGCCGGGGAAAACATCCGCGTCCCCATCGCCCAGATGGCCAGGGCGCAACAGAACACCGCCGCCACGCTGGGTAACCGGGCGCCAAATTCATTCTTACCGGCCAGCGTATAGCCGCCGCGCATCAGCCAGTAGATAAACACCGGCTTGTCAAAGCGGTAGTCGTCGTTGAAATAGGGGATAAACCATTCGCCGCGTTCCATCATCTCTACCGTGGCCTGGGAAAACCGCGGTTCATCGCGGTCAAGCAGTGGTAGAAAAGAGGTACCCGGCAGATAGATAACGGCGGTAACCAGCAACAGCAAAAGAGGCGCCAGCCATTTCAGCCGACGGCTTGTGGGTTCATCATAGGCCGTGGAAAAGAGATCGTTCACGTCGCCCGCCGTTTGGCATCACCGATATGAAGGCTGAGATTGTACAGAGCAACTCCAGTCGGCATGAGATTTGACAGAATCCCCACCGAGTCGTTCTTGCCGAATATGAAGTAGGTGAGCAGCAGGATGGATCCACTCAAGCTCATCAACCAGAACAGCAGCGGAAAGGTCGGTATCCTGGCGCGATATGAGGCCGCCATCTGTACCACCCAGCGACCGCCGAAGCAGAGTACGCCCAGATACCCGACAATCTTCCACCAGGTCACCACCAGGGTGACATCCATCAGTTTGATGGTAAAGAGCATTTCATTCATTTTGACTCACTAGTGTCAGAGGGATCGACCATCCGCTTCAGATACCAGCCCACCCCGATGAGATCGTATACCCCCCGCAACGCCCTATCAAGGTTGGTGTATTTGGACACACCGCCGCCGCGGGGTCGATGATTGGTGGGAACCTCGGCGATGGTGAAGCCGGCCTTTTTGAAAAAGGCGCCAAGATAGCGATGGATGCCGTTAAATGCAATGAGATGATCAATAGCCTGACGCCGGCAGGCTTTCAGGGAACAGCCGGTGTCACGGAGCCCGTCGTCAAAAAACAGGCGGCGGATCGCATTGGCACACCGAGACGCTAGGCGCCGCGACGCTGAATCGCGCCTTCTGGCGCGGTAGCCGCAGACCACATCCACCTGTTCGCGGGCAAAACCATCCAGCAGAACCTTGATATCGGCCGGGTCGTTCTGCCCGTCCCCATCCATCATCACCACGATATCTCCCGTCGCCTGCCGCAACCCGGCCAGAAGAGCAGCACTTTGTCCCTGGTTTTTCGCCATGCGCAGCCCCCGGCAACAAGGATCCGCAAGAATCAATTCCCAGGTACCATCGCTGCTGCCGTCGTCAACCGCAATAATCTCCGCATCCGGCTGCGCCCCGCACACCTCGGCCAGAACCCGGGCGACATTTTCCTGCTCGTTATAAAATGGAATCACAATGGACAACGAATTCATACCGCACACCTGATATCACCGCCGTTTCGCCAAGAACGGGTGCTCATGGTGACCGGAATCAATCACCCAAGCCCGCTTCGTCGGTTTTACTTGATAGCCATCCTCCCGCCATGCCGACAAGAGCAAAAAAAGGTTTATAATACCAGCGTTGCGATAATTATCACCCCAAAATTCCACCACATCGAGGCAAGCAAATGAATGACAATAGCCTGTTTTCTCCGGTCATCGTCGGTGATCTCACCCTGCAGAACCGTATTGCCATGGCCCCCATGACCAGGGGTCGAGCCGGTAGTGAACGCATTCCCAATGATCTGATGGCGCAGTATTACCTTCAACGGGCCTCAGCCGGCATCATTATCACGGAGGCAACGGTTATCTCCGCTCAGGGCAACGGCTGGGTGGATTCTCCCGGCATCTACACCGATGAGATGACGCGCGGCTGGAAACTGGTGACCGAGGCGCTGCGTCCCACCGGCACCCCGCTCTTTCTTCAGCTCTGGCACTGCGGACGGGTCTCCCACAGCGATTTTCATAATGGCGAGCCGCCGGTGTCGGCCTCGGCGGTAAAACTCATGGGCGACCACATCCGGACACCGAAAGGGAAAAAACCGTATGAAACGCCGCGAGCTTTGACCCTTGAGGAAATCGCCTCCACCATAGGTGATTATCGCGGCGCCGCCACCCGCGCCCGTGAGGCTGGGTTTGACGGAGTCGAGCTGCACGCGGCGAACGGCTATCTGGTCAACCAGTTTCTCGATGGCAAAACCAATCTGCGCACCGATCGCTACGGCGGCAGCCTGGAGAACAGAAGCAGGTTCCTGATGGAGGCGCTGGCCGCCATTCTTGAGGTATGGCCGGCCAACCGGGTCGGCCTGCGGCTCTCGCCCAACGGTGTTTTCAATGATATGGGGGCGCCCGATTTTCGCGAACTCTATCTCCACGTATTAGAAGGGCTTGCCCCGTTCGGCCTGGCCTATGTCCACATCATGGACGGGCTTGCCTTTGGCTTTCATGAGCAGGGTGAACCGCTGACCCTTGCCGAATGCCGCCGCGTCTACCCCGGCGTCATCATGGCCAATTGCGGCTATACCAAAGAACTTGCCGAACAAAAGATTGGTTCAAAAGAAGCCGACGTGGTTGCCTTTGGCCGACCTTATATATCCAACCCCGACCTGGTGGAACGTCTGCAAAACGATTGGCCGCTCGCGCCGGCCGAGGACATGAGCCGCTGGTACACCCCCGGCCCGGAGGGCTATACCGATTATCCGCCCTACCGGCAATAGAACGCAGCACGGCGCGGAGGACCGAATGTTGAGCGCCGCGCCTTTTGCTATCAAATAAGATAATTCTGAAACAATACCGCCAGCCCCAGAAAGGCCAGGAATCCCATCACATCGGTGACGGTGGTGAGAATAATCGATGAGCTTTGGGCCGGATCGATACCGATTCGTTTCATGATTATGGGGATGGAACTGCCGGCCAGACCGGCGATGATGAGATTGATGATCATGCCCAGTCCGATCACCACACCGAGCCAGTAGTTGCCGTACCAGACATAGGCGATTACCGCCGTGATGATGCCGATGACCAGCCCGTTGATGGCGCCCAGCTTGGTCTCCTTGAGAATCAGGGCCGGCACCCTGGCGGGGGGAATCTCGCGCATGACCAGTCCGCGCATGACCACCGCCAGCGACTGTGCCCCGGCGTTACCGCCCTGACCGGCAATAACCGGTAAGAAAACCGCCAGGATGGTCAACTTGGCTATAATGTCCTGAAAAAGGGCCACCACCGCGGCGGCCAGAAATGCGGTGCCGAGATTTACCGTCAGCCAGAGCAGACGCTTTTTCAGGGCAAAACCGATGGATGAAAACACCCGCTCATCGCCGCCGACACCAAACATCTTCTGCATGTCGCCGCTGAGATCCTCCTTGATGCCGCGCAGCATGTTCTCTGCTTTGATGACACCCAGTAACCGATTCTCACCATCGACTACCGGCGCGGCAAAATATTTGCGCGACGCCATCTCGCGGGCGGCGTCGGATCGATCGGTAAAGCAGTGCAGGGCAAACACCGAGGTGATCATGATGGATTCGAGTCTCTGACCCGGTTCGGCCAGAAAGAGGGTGCGGGTATTCAGCACCCCCTGTAACACGTTGTCCTCATCAACCACATAGGCATATGAGGCGGGAAACTTCCTCTCCACGCTCAATTTTCGCAAACGATCGATTACCGCACCGGCCGACTCATCCTTTTTGAAGGTAAGCATGTCCATGCTCATATAACGCCCGACACTTCCCTCCGGATAGGTGAGCAACTCTCTGATGTTGTCCACCAGCCTGCCTTTGATCTCCGGCAGAAGCTCACCGCGCTTCTCAACGCTCAGATGCATGACGATGGCAGCGGCCTGCTGGGCGGGCATATTAATCAGGAGCTTCTTTATTTTCTCAACCTCGCACTGCTCCAGCAGCGCCCCCGCGAATCCACTCTGCAGACGGTTGATGAGCCGGACTCCCACCTGAACCGGCACCGCCGACAACAAGGCGGCGCCGTCACCCACCGGCAGATCTTCAACAACTTTTGCAGCCTCAGCCACATCACGCTCAATCAAGGCGGCCAAGACACTCACCAATTGATCCTCATTCATCTCATGCATATCGACCACCCTTTTTGTCTGAGCCCCGGCACCTCCGTGCCGGTTCGAACATATTTTCCACAGCCATAAAGATACGCCTTTGCCAGGCCATCGCAACAGGTGCTTAGCACGTTCTTGCCTGAAATCAGCCGTCATTTTTCGCAACATCCTGCTGATGGAGTAGGCCTTGGCCATCTCACCGGGTCATTGGAATCTGGCAAAGTGGCAGATATGATTATAGTTGACGATGCACTGGTTACTCCGAGGGTGGTGGTCACCATGGTGGAGGGAAAACCGGTGTATCAATCAAAGACCCGGTATACATGAAATCCTTTTCTTACCTGCTGAAAGATATATGGAAGCGCCGCCTTGTCCGCCTGGCGACAATCTTATTGGCGCTCGTTGTCATGGTAGTTCTGCTGACCCCGATTGCCCTTCGATTTGCGGCAACCTCATGGCTGACCCGCAATGGTGCCGAGACCGCCTCCATCGAAACACTCTCCATCAATCCGTTCACCGGCACGCTGCACCTGACCGGGGTTTCAGCCTGGCAGGATGGCAAGGAAGTTATCTCGGGTGACGATCTCTTCATTGATATCGATGTCCAAGACCTGTTCAGCCGCCATGTGCTCATCGAACAGCTTGATCTTAACGGCGTGAGTGTTGAAGTCGAACGGTTCATGGACGGTGGTCTGCGAATCGGCTCATACCGGCCCGTAGCGGCCCCCGAAGCGGTACCGGAACCAGCGGAAACGGCACAACCCTGGTATGTCACCATCATCTCTGTCTCCCTGGATAAGGTCTTAATAGACTACACGATGCCGAAATTGTCAGGCCAAATTCAACTCGATCATGCCGACGGCGCCAATATCACCACCGATCCCGACGCTTCGCCCGGTTCCCTAAGCCTTACAGGGACCGTAAACAAGGCGCCGATTTCTCTTGATCTTACCACCGTGGGAATTAGCAGAGGCATCCAGCTGGCCGGTGCGGTACGCATAGAGGATTTGTCTCTCGGCAACGCGGAAAAGATAGTACAGCCGGTCATGCAAAGCATGCAGGGAACCTTCCGGGCCGATGGAGCACTTGTTGTCACACTTGGTGAGGACGGCGTACTTACGGAATTTGACGGCCAACTCGGGCTGTTTTCCACGGCCCTGGCAAGCGAGAGCTTTTCGCTAGCGGGGTCCTATGACTGGCAGGGAACATTATCCTATCAGATCACTCCCGAAATCACCCCCGTCGTCGCCGTCAATGGTATTCTCACCGCGGCTCAACCGGAGTTCGCTCTTGCCGCCACCACCTCTATCCAGGCCCAGACCATCTCCCTGCAGGCGGAAGGAGAGGTTCAGCTGTTGCCGGCCATCCAGATAGAAACAGCCGCCACTCTTACATATACCGGTCTTGATTACCGTGGCGCCGATCTTGGTCTGCAGGGCGCCAGCGGTGGCTGGCAGGGAAGAATCGGCTATGGCGCCCAAGAAAACAGGTTGGCGGTGGCGATAGAGGGAAAAACGGAGTTTGCCCACTTTATCCAGGGTAACATGGATGCCCCCACTCTGGATGTGCGTGAGTTCTCGGTGGAGGGAATTGCCACCATCGCCAAAAATGAGACCTTCACCGGATCGTTTTACGGCGCCCTAACTGTTACCGAAAGCGGACTTGCTCAGCCCAGTAAACAATTAGAACTCACTGAAATTGACTGGCGTGGGATGCTTTCCGTGCAAACGGGAGGCGATCAAACGCCAACTCAGCTCAAAGCTAATGGGACCCTGGCTGCCGGCAGCATCACCTTTGCCCAAGCCGATCAGCTTGCCCTCAGTCAGGATAAAATCGTTATCGACGGCAACGTATCTTTCACCTCCGGCGACGATCTGGCCGCCTCCTACCAGGGTGAAATTTCTCTGGCTAACACCTCGGTGAGCATCCCTCAGCTTACCATCAGCGGTGAAGAGTCCGGTTGGGGCGGATCAATCGAGCTTGCCGGAAACACGGACAACGGCATCATCGAAGTAAATACCGACGGCGTGCTTAGTGCCACGACGTTTTCTTTCGGGCAATCAGACACCCAACTGAGCCAGCAGTCGCTCATGCTCAACGGCGCTGCCGGAATTACCGTTGGCGACGGGCTCGCCGCTTCCTATCAGGGTAAGATTTCATTGGCGGGAACCTCCCTTTTTTCCGACCGACTCGCAATCGCCGGCCAGACAGCGGAGTGGGACGGCGAGTTGTCGTTTGCACAAGACCCAGCGGCAGCCATGACGGCTGATGGGCAAGGTACGCTGAAGATGTCTGATGTTTCCATTGACCAGGGGCTGGAGCTGAACATCAACCAGCAGGCTGTCACCCAACTGAGCCAGCAGTCGCTCACGCTCAATGGCGCCGCCGGAATTACCGTTGGCGACGGGCTCGCCGCTTCCTATCAGGGTAAGATTTCATTGGCGGGAACCTCCATTGTTTTCGACCGGCTCGCAATCGCCGGCCAGACAGCGGAATGGGACGGCGAGCTGTCGTTTGGGCAGGACTCATCGGCAGCCATGACGGCTGGTGGACAAGGTACCCTGAAGATGTCTGATGTTTCCTTTGATCAGGGGCTGAAACTGAGTATCGCTCAGCAGGCAGTGGAGATATCGGGAATCGGCTCACTTAAACAATCTGATGCGCTGGAAATCACCTACGACGGCACCGTCGATCTCGATGGCTCACGCATAGAAAATGATACATTCAGCCTCACCGGAACCCGGACCGGCTGGTCGGGTGTAGTTAATTATCAACAGCATGGTCAAACGCCTACCATCGGGGTAAACGGTTCTCTCAGCGCGCATGAACACACCGTGGCGGTAGCCGCGGCCGATCTGTCGGTGGGCTTTGATGAGCTGTCCATCGGCACCGATACACGGCTGACACCGACCCTTATGGAAGCTTCATCGGGGTCAATGGATCTCACCTTGGACGGGCTCAGCATCGCCATGAACGAATCGGAGATCATCACGGTTGCAGAGATCGAGCTTGATTCACTGACCACCAAGCCGGCGGGCAAGCCACGTCTCACCTCGCTTACGATAGCCGATATCACGCTGCCGCCCTCAACTCTTCAGCCCCACACCATTTCTCTTGCTGAATATACCATAGAGGATGCCGATATAGGTTGGGATATGGAGGCGCTCTCAGCCCGCCGCCAACAAATCAACGGTCTGGAATGTACCCCGGAAAACGGTGAATCAAGGCTGACCATCAGCGCCGTTACCCTGGCACAAACGGTTCTTTCGGAGCGTTTTACACATGTTGAGATCGATTCAATCAGTGGGGAGGAGATGAGTTGGACAAAAACCGGACAACTACCCGACACCCCACCCGATTACTCTTTGGGCGCGATAACCGTCTCGGATATGGCATGGCAGCCGGAGAGCGGCACCAAAATTCAATCCATCCACGCCACCGATCTTTTTGGTAGACTTGCTAAGGCTCCTTCTGAGGCCCCACCTTCAGGGACAACTGAGTCCAGCGTCAAATCCCCTCCCACTCCGCCTGAAACCGTTGACGTGGGCGCCGATGAAGATACAAAATCAACACCGTCAAAAGCCATTGCACTAGCCATCGAATCAGTGCTTGTGGACGGGGCAAGCGGCATCTCTTTTATCGACACGACACTTGCGACCCCCTTTGCCGCCACTATTGAGATAATCGAGGCACGTGCCTCAAAAATCGATTTCAATCAGCCGGAAGTTCCTTTCGAATTCTCAATCGATGCCGTTGTTGACACCTATGCACCACTGACTATTTCCGGAACCGCGGCACCTCTGGCCACCGAGTATCTGATCACGAAAACAACCCGCCTGCGCAACTACTCTCTGCCCAAATTATCAGCCTACGGGGCGGAAACCATCGGCACCCTCTTTGAGTCCGGACGTCTGAGTCTCACCTCATCGGCAACCGTCGTCGGCTCCAAAGTTGACTCAGAAAACACCCTGACGCTCAAAGAGATTAAAACAAAATCGGCTCAAAATGAACAGGCGAAAGCATTTCGCTCCAAACTCCCGGTACCGCTGGATACGGCGCTCTACATGATGGCCGACAGCGACGGCACCATCACTCTGGATATCCCCATTAGCGGTAATCGAAACGACATTGACGTGGGTATCGGCGACGTTCTGGGCACCGCGCTGAGCAAAGCCATTACGGTGGCGGTTACTCCCTATCTGGCCTACACCGTCCTGGGACCGACCGGGGCGCTGGCCTATCTCGGCGTTCAGGTGGGCCGCGGATTGCTTGACACCGACCTGCCATCTCTGTCCTTTGAGACGGGACAAACCGAACTCGCTGAAAAGCAGATCGAAACCCTGGATTCCATCGGCAAAACACTTGCAAAGCGTTTCACAGGCGATGCGCAGGAGACAATTTCCATCTGCGCCACGGTGGGCTCCGAAGAGCTGGGCCGGCATGAGACCTCTTCGCTTACCGATAGGCAATCGGGCAAAGCGTTGTTCGAGCTGGGTGAGACCCGGGCGCTCACCGTGCGTAATTACCTTGCCGCCACCCATGCCATTGCGGAAAGCCGCATGCTCATTTGTAGCCCGCGGATAGATTTCAAGAAGAACACAAGCGGCCGCATCGAGTTTAAAGAGTAAGCGAGGCGTGCGGTTCAAAAGGGTAGGAAACTCCCTGTACATTAGCAATGTTGACTGGGGCAGCGAAATGCTTATGGATGCGTTGTATTGATTCTTATCAAACATGGAGGTAGACATGAATAGCATAAAGCTGATAGCCCTAACAACTTTGGCGCTGTTTTTAATCCCCGCCGTCGCGCTGGCCGCGCAGCCTGCCTGGATGGACACCAAGACCAAGGAGTTGGTGGATGCCGCCCGCGCCGAGACCAATCAGGTGCCCATTGCCGATCTGAAGCGGGTTATCGATGAGGATGAAGACGTCATCATCATCGATGTCCGTACCCCCGACGAGTATGAAGTCGCGCACGTACCCGATGCCTACAACATTCCCCGCGGCCTGCTGGAATTTTCCATCTGGTCGATAGCCCCGGATCTGGACGAGACCATCTACGTCTACTGCCGATCCGGCGCCCGCGCCGCCCTGGCCGCCAAGCAGATGCAGGAACTTGGTTACACCAATGTCTATTCGGTCTCAACCGGTTCCGTCGACTGGGCCCAGTCCGGTTATCCGCTGCAGACCTCGATCTTGGATGAGCGGGTTATTATCTTGCCTGTTCAGGAATAGCGAAGATGTCGGAAAAAGCCTGAACCGGCTTTTTCCGACATCTTTTGACATGGTGAAATTGGCAGCAGTACCAGAAAGAATATCATCCAAGGCAACCACCTGATTACTAGCCCTGCTTCTCCAGCAGTGCCACATTTTCCACATGGTGGGTGTGAGGGAACATGTCCACCGGTTGCATAGCCCGCACCCGATAGATATCCGTCAATAAAGAGAGATCCCGAGCCTGGGTGGCGGGATTGCAGCTCACGTAGACCAACCGCGGCACAGCCATATCGGCAAGCGTCTCGACCACGTTCGGGTGCAGGCCGGAGCGGGGCGGGTCAACAACAACGACATCCACCGGATTAGCGGCGACAAACCCTCTATCGGCCAGCACCTCCCTGACATCACCCACCACGAAAGAGACGTTTTCAATACTATTGATACGGGCGTTTTCCCGGGCATCACCAATTGCCGGCGCGACGTTCTCGATACCGACCACCTTCTGCGCCCGAGGGGCTAAGGTGAGCGCGATGGCGCCGGTGCCGGTGTAGAGATCATATACCCGGGTGGTGCCGTCGAGCCCGGCAAAGTCCCCCACCACCCGATACAGTTTTTCCGCCTGCTCGGAATTGGTCTGGTAAAACGACTTCGGCCCCACCTTGAGGCGCAGCTCTCCCAATTGCTCGATCAGGTGATCCGCCCCACCCCAGAGTTTCACATCGAGATCGGTGATGGTATCGTTGCCCTTGGGATTGATCACATACCACAGCGAGGAAATACCCGGAAATTCATGGTGCAGAAATGCCAGCAGTGCCTCACGCTGCTCACTATCTTCAAAAAACAGTGAAACAATCACCATCACCTGACCATCGGCGCCGGTTCTGATGATGAGATTGCGCAACCAGCCGCGACGCCTCCGGCAATCGTGAAAACTCAGGCCGTGTTTGATGCCGTAGTCCCGCACGGCACGACGGATTGCATTGGATGGCTCAGGCTGCAGCCAGCAGGTTTCAATATCGAGAATACGATCGAAACGGCCCGGCAGATGATAGCCCAGTCCGCGCGGCTGGCGCTCTTCGTCAGCCATCTCCTCGGGTAGAAACCAGCGGCGCTGGGCAAAGGTAAACTCCAGTTTGTTGCGGTACCAGCGGCTCTGCCGAGCTCCGATGATGGGGTGAACAATGTCGGCTTCAATCTTGCCGATATGGGCCATCTGCTCCACCACCTGCGCCTGTTTCTGCTTGCACTGCAGCGGATAGGGAATATGTTGCCAGTTGCAGCCGCCGCAGTGGGCAAAGTGGCGACAAAACGGCTCGATCCGGTGTGGCGATGCGGCTATCAACCGGCTTACCCGTCCCTCGTAAAAACCACGACGCCGGTTGGTGACGTGGATATCCACCACATCGCCGGGTGCGGTCTTGGGAACAAAGACGATTGTATCGTTGTAAGAGCCGAAGCATTTGCCCCCGGCGGCAAAACCGGTGATTCGCAAGCCCTTGATGTGGCGGAGTCTACGGCCCATTCAGATGATGCCCGGCGGGTCAGTCATACCATTTTGCAACGGTGTGCTACTCATCACGGCAAAATATCCGTGCGCCGGTGGGCGGGTATGCTTATTCTGGGCATTAGTTAGATGTTAAACCCTTGATCGAAATTCATCGACAATGATACTTGCGCACCATACCGTGACGCCGCTCATGGAGCAACACATTGATGACTCCCTCGGTATCGCCGCACCTGGTGACACCGATGACAACGGCAAACCGGTCACATCCTCGCCTTTGCCGGTAGTTGGCTGGAGCAGCTCGTTTCGCCTCCGGTTAAGCGGCGAACCGGGCGCCTGTCTCGCCCGGATCGAACGGCGTCCACATGGTCTTCTCATAACCATTGATACGCAATCAGGCCCATTGCTCTGGGTGGTGCCCCATCATTTTGTGTCGATCTTCAAAACCGACACCCTCGCCATCCACGCCCAAGAAGATTACCTGACACTTCGACTGCAAGGAAACGACGATCACCGCTTTATAGATTGCATTCTGCATGACAAAAGCCGCCTCAGCGACCATCAATCCTACTACGGCGAAAGAGGGTAATAAAATAGGCCCAAGACAGAGGAGAAAAACGCCATGGCAGTAAGCATTTCGACGATCATCGTCTGGATTGTGGTGGGAATACTGGCGGGAACACTGGCCGGGATGGCAATTAAAAGAAAGAAGCAGGGCTTTGGCTGGATGTACAACCTGCTGCTGGGAATGGCGGGAGCGGTGATCGGCGGCTTTCTCTTTAATCTGCTGAACATCGATTTTGGCCTCTCCACCATATCCATCAGCCTGCGCGACCTGGTCTCCGCTTTCGTCGGCGCCCTGCTTGTGCTGGCCGCTATTCACCTGGTACGGCGCCGCTCGGCAAAGAAAAACGAGACCACCCTGCGCTAATCTTTTCTAATCAAGGGAAAATCCCTTTACCAATGTGCATACCTCTCAGGCTGAGAATAATATGTTTCGCAACCCGGTGTTATTAATAGCCCTGGCCCTGACCGTCTCCGTTGCCGGCTGGGGAATTGTCGACAACCAGGGACTGGCGGCGTTCGCGGCCAGGGAAGTGGAGATAATGTTTACCAGCCGCGGCTGGTTCGTCATGCTTACCGCCAGCATCATGTTGCTGGTTTGCTTGTGGCTCGCCTTTTCCCGTCATGGCGCCATCAAACTGGGCAAGCAGGATGAAGAGCCGGAGTTTTCCACGATCAGTTGGCTGACCATGATGTTTGCCGCCGGCATGGGTGTCGGCCTGCTTTTTTACGGCTCGGCCGAGCCCCTTTCGCACTTTCTTTTCATCAAATCAAATGAGCCTCCCGCTATCGCTGCCAGTTATGCCATGCTGCTCACCTATTTTCACTGGGGACTGCACGCCTGGGCTATATATGGATTTACCGCTCTGGTGCTCGCCTATTTTTCCTTCAGGCGCAACACCTCGCAGTTGGTAAGCGCACCGATTATCAACATCTTCGGGGTTAATCGCTGGACAAGGGCAGCCGGCGGGCTGGTGGACATCCTCTCCATTTATGCCATCGCCATCGGCCTGGCGGGATCGGTGGCCATGGGAGTGTTCCAGGTTCAGGACGGGGTCGCCATGCTGTTCGCCCTTGACACCAGTCTAGGCCTCGCCCTGGGTGTGTTTGCCATCCTCTGTGTATCCTTTATCGTCCCGCTCACCATGGATCTCAGCAAAGGCATGGCAACCCTATCCAACATTGCCCTGTTGATCGCCGTCGGCCTGATGGTCTTTCTGATTCTGTGTGGTCCCACCTCGTCACTGATGAATGGGATCGTCGAGGGGATCGGCAGCTATCTCACCAAGGTGGTACCTCTGGGCTTCATGACCTACACCTTTTTCGGCGAAGAAGTCCGGGGCTGGTTTTCCGCCTGGACCCTCAACTATATGGTCTGGTGGTTGGCGTGGTCGCCTTTTGTCGGGGTGTTTATCGCCCGTATCTCGCGGGGACGCACCATTCGCGAATTTCTGTTGGGGGTGCTGCTGGTGCCCACCTGTTTTTCCATCCTCTGGTTCGGGGTCTTCGGCGGGGTCGGTTTTTATGAATCCGCGGCAGGCCGGCTCGATCCCACCATCGTACAGACCAATATCAACCAGACCAGCTTTCTGGTACTGGACAATTTTCCGCTATCATCACTGACCATCGCCGCCACCGTGGTGGCCGCCTTCTTGTTTATCGTCACCAGCGTGGTAAGCGCCGCCTTCGTACTCTCCATGTTTTCCACCCGGGGAAACCCTGATCCCAGCGTGAAAATCAAATTGATCTGGGGCGTTATTTTAGGGGCGCTCGGCCTGGTGATGATCCTCTCCGACAGCGTCGATGCGGTGCGGCAGATTATTGCCATCAGCGCCAGCCCTTTTGTTTTTATCGTTCTGTTGTTGATGGTGTGTTTTTTAAAAGCGCTCAAAAAAGAACAGGAGTAGGCGCATGGAAAATGTAACAGATACCATCTTAAATGTTTGGGTTTTCATCTTTTTTGGTGTTCTCATCTGGCTCTTCTTCAAGGAGGAACCGAAAAAAAGCGATGAATAATAATGATGATAATGATGGCGTCGTAAAAAAACCCTATTACCCGTCATGGGGGGGGTCTATAGTGGACCCCAAAAATGGGACAGCAAATTAAGTTATTTTCCTCACCATAACGGGGATACTGAAAAATGACAGAAAAAAGGCGCAGGACCTACACCGCGGCATTCAAGGCAAAGGTTGGCTTGGAGGCGATCCGTGGGGTACAGACTACTAACGAAATTGCCCAGGCATACGGTGTCCATCCGGTGCAAGTCGGCCACTGGAAAAAGGCGATCACCGAACAAGCCGGGACACTGTTTGAAACCAAGCGGGGACGCAAAAAACGCGACGAAGCCACTGAGCCGGATAGATTATACACGGAAATCGGCCGGTTGAACATGGAGCTGGACTGGTTGAAAAAAAAGTCCGGACTGAGCCGGTGAGCGTTCGACAAACCTGGATAGAGCCTGCTCCAGCAGGCCAATCCTCAGCTCCATCGCTGAGTCGCCAGTGTGAACTGGCCGGAGTAACCCGCTCAGGGGTCTATCGGTGCTGGAAGGGTGACACTCCGGTCAGCGAGCTGGATCTGAAACTGCTGAGGTTAATTGATGCCGAGTACACCCGCCGCCCCTTTTACGGCAGCAGGAGAATGGTCTTATCGTTACGTGATGCTGGGTATCAGGTCAACCGTAAACGGGTACAGCGTTTGATGAAGGTGCTCGGACTTGCCGGCATGCTGCCCGGACCTCATACCAGTAAACCGCATCCCACCCATAAGATCTATCCTTACCTGCTGCGTGGTGTGGCCATTACTCGACCAGACCAGGTGTGGAGCGCCGATATCACCTATATCCGGTTGGCCCGCGGGTTTGCCTATCTGGTGGCGATCATGGACTGGTACTCGCGTCGAGTCTTGGCCTGGCGGTTGTCCAATACACTTGATTCAGGTTTCTGTATCGACTGTCTGGAAGAGGCGCTCCGTACGTATAGTGCGCCGGAGATATTCAACACCGACCAGGGGGCTCAATTTACCAGTACGGCTTTTACGAAGGTACTCACGGATGCAAAGATTGCGATCAGCATGGATGGACGGGGCAGGGCATTGGATAATATTTTCGTCGAGCGGTTGTGGCGTAGCGTCAAATATGAGGATATTTACCTTAAGGGGTACGAGTTCTTTGCCGAGTTGTACCGTGGCCTCCGAGCGTATTTCACCTTTTATAACGATGAGCGGCCCCATCAGGCGTTGGGCTACCTTACGCCCGCATCAGTCTATCGAGCGGGCACGGGCGGGGGTGCGGAAATAAAGGATCATTTCAACACGGATAGCTCCGGTACCATTTCGGCTCCGCTTCGCTCCACCGAAATGGTACCGGAAAGAGGAACTGGGGCAGCGCTAATCCGCTGCGAATAAAGGAAAGGGAAATAACTTAAATTCAGGGGAAAATTGTCCTTGACTTGGGGTCCACCTCAGTCGACCAGAAATCCGTAATTAATTGAAATTACTTGATTCCCGCTTTCGCGGGAATGACGATAGCAAGCAATAGCAGGGTTTTTACTAATTAATCAATAATACAAGGAGAAATTATGCCTGCTCCACCACGTATGTTGCTTACAAACTATAAATTAAGACGGTGCGGTGCCGGGTTGTGCTTTGCTTTCGCCATCATTGTTCAGACCTCGATAGCGCTGGCCCAGTTCGAGACCCCCGCCACCTACTCCGCCGCTTCACTGCTTGATAGTAAATTGTTGAAAGGCGCCTCTTTTGAAGTTCAAGATGAGGTGAAAAGCGACGGAATGTTCTACCACTTTACCGTCGACTCACCGTTCGGCACATTTGAGGCGTATTCCATGACCGCTCTGCGTCAGCTTGTTCATGAGATTGAGGTTATTGGCGCCATGAAGCAGGTCGCCACCGACGACGCAGCCATTGAATCACTCAAACAGTCGGGCAAAAACACGGTTGCCGGGGTGCGCAATTTGGTGGAAAAGCCGCGGGAAACCCTTGAAGGCGCCGCGGCCGGGGTCGGCAGCTTGTTTAACCGGGCGGCAGGCACCGTTGGTAAACGCAAGACCACCGATGCCGAAGACAACCGGGCACAACAGATTATCGGTTTTTCAAAGTCAAAAGGAGCCATTGCGACTCATTACGGGGTAAACGTCTACTCCGGCAACCAGGTGCTCCAGGAGGAACTGGACCGGCTCGCCTGGGCCGACTATCTCGGCGGTCTCGGGGTGGGGGCAGTCGCAACCACCGTGCCGGGGCTTGGCGGTGCGGTACTAGCTACCTCAGGTACGGCGCGGCTGCTCAACGAAGTCATCAACACCACCCCGGCCGCCGAGTTGTGGCTGCAAAACAAAAACAAACTGCTTGCCATGGGCGTCCAAGAAGACACCGTGGAGTTATTTCTCAACAACCGGGTCTTTACACCTGCTCTGACAACGGTGATGGTGGCGGCCCTGGAGCAGATGGAGTCGGTGGAAAACAGAGAGCTCTTCATTAAAATCGGCCTGCAGGCTAGTGACACCCGTATGGCCCGGGTTATTACCTCCACCGTCGTAATGAGTGCCGGTTATCATCTCCATGTCAGCCCCCTTAGTCGGGTGACGCGCCTGGCCAGAATCAGCAAGGTTCATACGAAAGACGATACAACAGTCGTTGTTCTGCCTACAGATCATCTCATCTGGAGTGAACAGGTGGCAACTACCGCGCAGGCGCTCAGTGCGGAAACTCAAAACGGGATTCAACTCTTTACGCTGGGCGATCTGAGCACGACTGCCATGGAAAATCTCAAGAAATTGGGCTGGCGGGTGCACACCGATGCCGGTACTGTATTGATGCCTTCCAGGCAATAGGCAATCACCTCGATACGCCGTTCTTTATGGTTGACAGAGTATCAACACGGTGGATATGGTTGCACTTAAAAGATGTTAACAGATTAATGAAGATGGCGTCGTAAAAACCCCGATTACGGTCATTGTGGGGTTGAACCGCAATCCATAATCAATTGAAATTACTGGATTCCCGCTTTCGCGGGAATGACGATAGCAAGCAATATTGCGGTTTCACGAATTCATCAATGAAAATCCTGAAAAATGAGAATTTTTGTGCAAGATCGAGGCGCGAGAAACATCTTACCACAGCCATCTGACTGATCGTGCCGGGATAAACTTTTTTGAGCAACGATGAGATTGGCCGAAAAGGTCATTTTACAAAAGTCCTTCATGATGTTCTTCGCCCAATGTTAGTTCGCAGTATAGCTCTTGTTTTACTTATTGCGGCAATGGCTTCACTTGGATATGGAGCCGCCCCGACGGCAAGCGATTTGCGCTTCTCCATTGATGCCTTGACGCGGATTCGCGACTCCGCTGAAAAAAGTCTGGAGCAAACCATCAATACATCAGATCGCTTTGAGTCAATCCAATTTATCACCTTTCTATCCAGCCGCATCCAGGCTGACTGCCGGGCCCTGATGCAGCTTGCGCCCGGCGCTATTGCCGGGCTGCCGTGCACTCCCGCCGTAATAAACAGCGCTGCGTCATATCCAGACGCCATATCACAGGGCGAAAAGGTTGCCGATCTGGACAGCAGGCTTCGTGGTCAGTTACAGGATTTTGACGATATGCTCCTGGCTGAGCATGAATCAATGGCGGCTACCGCCGGCAGCGGTGCAGGCAACAGCGGAGAGGGGGCCACGGGCGGTGAAACGGTTGCCCAGTCAACGCTGGAAGATGATCGCTCGGCACAAGGATCAACCGGGCAAAACGAGCAAAATGAGCAAAACGAGCCTGCCGCCTATCCCGGCCCCTGCCCCGATGGCCAGGAGTGCGGCCAAGACCTGCCGCCGCGGGTCGATGATGATCAGCTCGGCAAAGACGACGACATCGTTGCCCGTCAATTGCGCGAGGCGGCGGAGCAGGAGCGTGATCCTGAGCTAAAAGAAAAGCTCTGGGAAGAATATTACCGGTATAAAAACAGTGGCGCGGCTCAATGAGGGTGCAGGATTGGAGCACATGAAAAGCATCACGGTGGGTATCCCACACGTTTCCATCATCGCCGCGGCAGCTACGATCGCACGATATTGTTCCGCCGTTGCGATGATAATCCTGCTGGTGTCCGGATGCGCCTCCGTGCCGGGTCGGCAGGTGGCCGACGCTGTTCGCCCGGAAATGGTGCCGAATGAGTTGCACCCGGACGAACTGCTTGACGTATCGATCGTGGTGTTCGACCCGGGCAAGCTGCCGGACGATGAAGACGAAAGAATCGGCCTGTCGCCTGAGATCCGTGCCGCCGAAGCCCGCTTTGTCCCCACCCATCTCAAATATACCATGCAGCAATCAGGCTATTGGGGCACGGTGCGGGTGATTCCCCGCGCCGATGTGGGCAGCGATGTACTGGTCACCGGCAGGATCGATTACTCTGATGGAGAATCAATGGTTCTTACCATCGAGGCCTATGATTCCCGCGGCAGGCAATGGTTCAAAAAGGACTATGCGGAAACCTCAAAATCGCATGAACATACCGGGATCGAACCGCAGAAAACCGATGTGTTTCAGGACCTGTTCACCACCATTGCCAATGATCTCGTCGACGCCCGCAACCAGCTGCGCTACGATGAGATACGAAACATTAAACTGATCGCCCGGCAACAATTCGCCTCCTCGATGGCGCCGGAAGCCTTTGCCGGCTATCTTGTAAAAGACGATCAGGGCTACTGGCAACTGGTGCGGTTACCGGCCGAAAATGATCCGATGATGGAGCGGATCGAAGCAGTGCGCAGCCGTGACGACATGCTGGTGGATATCATCAACGGCCATTACGATGCCTACTACCGCGACCTGTGGCAGCCCTACTCCGAGTGGCGGCGTTCCCGCCGCGATGAGGTTGCGGCCATGCGTAAGCTGGAGCGCGAGGCATTGGGTAGGCAGCTACTGGGAATCGCCGCCATCGTCGGTGGAATCGCGATCGGCATGGACAGCGACAATATCGACAGATCCGGCGTGTTGACCGATGTTCTGATCCTTGGCGGCGCCGCCGCGGTCTACAGCGGTTTTGAGAAACGCAAGGAAACGGAAATAAACAAGGATGTGATTGCCGAACTCGGCGAGTCGTTTCAGTCCGAGGCATCACCGTTGCTGCTTGAAGTCCAGGGTGAAACCATACGCCTTACCGGCACGGCGGAAGAAAGATATGGTCAGTGGAGAAAAATCCTGCGCGAGATCCATTTCCAGGAAACGGGGATGACTCCCGTAAGCCAAAGCGAACAAGTAACACCCCAATAGTCGCTTCGCCATACGATCGTGCCCTCCCCTGTTCCATCACCTCCTGTTCTTACCCCACCGGGCTCCTCAGAGCCCATGGAGCCGCCCGGCCGCACCGGATGGCCGGTGCTGATCGTTCTTGTCCTGCTGGTTCTTGTTGGGGCGGTAGGCTGGCTTGTTTATCTGACGATTAGCCCACCGCCCCAGCAACCGGTAACGGGTTTGGTGGAACCAGCACCGACACCCAGCCAGACCGGTGGGGCTGATGAATCAGAACCTTCCGACAATAAGGAACTTGATGCATGGCTGCGCGTTCAGGCCCGGGCCCTTTCACTCAATACCGATGAGTGGGGTGATCCACGCCATGATTGGGCGGTCAGCACAGCAGCTGAAGCCGATGAGGCGTATCGGCGGGGATTGTACACCGATGGCGCCATTCTTTATAATCAGGCCGCCACCGCCATGGCATCACTTATCGCTGAGCGGGACACCCTGCTGAACAATCGTCTTGCCAAAGCTCAGCAGGCACTTGGCCAGGAAGACGGCGCCGCCGCCACCTTGCTATTCACCCAGGCACTGGCCATTGATCCGGACAATGAACAGGCAAAACGGGGAGCGGCCAGGGCCTCCGTGTTGGGCATGGTCGTCAGCCAATATAATGCGGCTCAAAATCTCGAGCAGTCAGGGGCACTCGCCGAGGCGGCTGAAGCATACCGCGCTATTATAGCCCTTGACCCATCCTACCAACCGGCCGCGGAGGGGTTTGCCCGAGTAAACGGGCAACTTACCGAGATCCGCTTCCAGCAGGCTCTGGGCCTGGGGTTGCGCAGTCTCGAGAACAATCAGCTGGAACCGGCCGAAAACTACTTAAACGAAGCGGCCGCGCTGAATCCCGTCCACCCGGCTTTATCCCAGGCCCGTACCCAACTGACCATCGCTGCCCAGAAAGCCTCTTTGATTGCCGACAAAACCCGCGCTGAAAGTTATGTCAAAACGGAACAGTGGCGCCGGGCGGGCGAGCTCTATGAACAAATACTCAGCACCACACCTGATCTGAGTTTTGCGCTGATCGGCAAAGAGATGGCAGCAACCCGGGCAACACTCGATGACGCCCTGCAAGATATTATCGAACGGTCGAACCGACTCAGCGATGAGACGGTACTTCGTTCCGCGCGTCTCGTGCTGTCCCAGGCGCAGGCAGTCAACAACCCCGGCCCGCGCCTGAAAGAACAGATTGCCCGCGCCGAAGCACTCATCCAGCAGGCCGGTGCCGAGGTGCGTGTTGTGCTGAGCTCAGATGGACTCACCACCGTGACCGTCTACCGTGTCGGTTCGCTCGGCACCTTCACCACTATGGAATTATCATTGCGGCCCGGAATATACACCATGGTCGGCAGCCGTCCCGGTTACCGTGATGTCCGCCACCAGCTTCAGGTTACGCACGATAATGCAATCACCCTCGATATCCGCTGCCGGGAGAAAATTTGAACCGATTCATTGAGATACGAGGCCTTTCCACGGCCACCTTCAGAGAGCATGATCTGCCTTTGTCGATCGGCGGTGAGCATGGTGATCTCACCGTACCCGGCATTGATGATATCGTTGCCTATATTGGCGAGTCGGAAGGGTTTTTATTTCTCCAGCCGATTGTCCCGGGCTTGCCCGTCTTTGTGAATGATGAGTTGATCGATGCATCCGTCTGGCTCAAATCTGGAGACATCTGCCGGGTCGGCAAAACAGCGTTCTATCTTACCCTGCGCGGAAACAGGACGATTATCGAACTAGTCACGGTTGACGAGAAGCCGCTCGCTCCGTCAACCGCTCCACCACCCAAACCACCCCATACCGCCTCAACTGCTCTGCCCCGGGTCGAACCCTCTTCCATCAAACAAACGGCGCGCTATCGATTTCAGCTGGCGGTCTTTACCGTCCTTGCCCTGCTCGCCTCGGCAGCCCTGTTCCTGGTGGCCGGGGTCAAATTCACCGTGCGGATCGAGCCGCCGCCCGAGCATCTATCAATTCAGGGGTTTCCCCCGGTTATCGGAGTTGCCGAACATTTTTTCGCGATACCGGGAAAGTATAAGCTCAGCGCCGGCAAGGAGGGTTACCGGGAGCTTCGTGAAGAGATCACCGTGTCCCGTGATCAGCCGCTCTCTTTTTATTTCAGCATGGCAAAAAAACCGGCAATCTTCACCATCAACTCATCGCCTCAGGGAGCAGCGGTATTTCTTAATGAAAACAAGATCGGCACCACCCCACTTGAGTCTGTGGAGATCGAGGCGGGCAGCCACCGGTTGGAACTTTCCCTGAGCGGTTATTTTCCCGTTAGGCAAACCATCTCCACCAATGCGATGGGTGAGCGTCGCGCCCTTGACTTTAACCTTACCTCCGCCATGGCGGAGATCACCATCACCAGTGTTCCCGCCTCCGCCTCGGTTACCATTGACGATGTGGTTGCAGGTGTTACCCCCTTTACCGCCCGGCTTGAGCAGGGCGAGCACATCGTCCGCCTTACCAGGGAGCAGTATCGTGAGCAGCGCATCGCCATTGAGGTGATCGCCGGCCAGAACCAGAGCCGGCAGGTGAAGCTGACCCCCAAACCGGCGCTGGTGCAGCTTACCAGCACACCGGCGGGTGCGCTGGCGCTGATTTGTGAGCGTTTTGTCGGAATCACCCCGGTTACCGTGGAGGTTGATCCCCGTGAAGCGGCAACATTGGTGCTCAGGCACAGCGGCTACAAGACCGAAGAACGTCGCCTCACCCTCACCCCGGACAGCCGTCATGAGGTAGATGTTGAACTTAAGAGAAAAACCGGAACGATTTTTATCTCAGGTTCACCGACGCAGACGAGGCTGAGGGTACAAAACACACTCGTTGATTTTTCAAGCGGCAAGATTTCTCTGCCGGTGGGCCGCCATGAACTGCTCTTTTCGGCGGACGGCTACCAGGAGCTGCGAAAACCGGTCACCGTACGCGATGATTTTCCCATACAAATCACTTTTACCCTGACCAGACCCGGGCAGGTTGCCGAGCAAGATCTGAGCTCACATAAAAGCAGGGCGGCGCGGGAGGGTTTTATATTCGTGGAAAATGGCGCATTTATCATGGGGGCGGCACGTGGTGAAGCGGGTCGCCGGGCCAACGAGCAACAACGTTCCATCACCCTCACCAGAGCCTTTTATGTTTCACAGCGCGAGGTGAGCAACAAGGAGTTTCGCCGCTTTCGGCCAAACCACGATTCCGGCCGGATCGCAGCCGAGCCCCTTGACGGCGACACCCAGCCGGCTGTCAATGTCAGTTGGGACGATGCTGCCCGTTACGCCAACTGGCGCAGCGTCCAGGAAAACCTGTCGCCGTTTTATCAGGAGGTAGAGGGCCGCATGATTGCGATCTCACCACCAACCGCGGGCTACCGACTGCCCACCGAGGCCGAATGGGAATACCTTGCCGCACATCTGGGCAGAGATGAACGGAACCGTTTCCCCTGGCCGGGAACTTTTCCTCCCCGGCAACCAAGCGGTAATTTTGCCGACGAGTCGGCGCGCCGGCTGCTCACTGTTATCATCAATGATTACCGGGACGGGTTTGCCGCTACCGCACCGGTGGGTAGTTTTTCCCCCAATAAAGCGGGGGCATTTGATCTGGGCGGCAATGTATCGGAGTGGTGTCACGACTACTATACCCCCTATTTTCCGCCGGGCGAAACCGCCGCTACCGATCCGCTTGGTCCGCCGGACGGCCGCCATCACGTTATCCGCGACTCATCCTGGCGGGATGCAAACATAACAGAACTTCGGCTCAGCTTCAGAGGCTACGGTATTGAAAAAAGTGACGATCTCGGCTTTCGCCTGGCCCGCTATGCGAACTAGCCCACCGGCCTTCTTAGTTCTGGCGGTGCTGCTACAATTTTCCATGATAAACCCGCCGGCATCGGCGCAGCCGGTTACCACCCTGGAGCAATCCGTGACCGCTGAACCCCCCGCCGAAACTGATCAGGGGCAGGGCGAGCAGACCGGAGCAGATGATAAGTATCAGCCGTTTGCCCCACGAGAAGAAATCTCCGCCGATACCATCATCGATTTCCCCGAGGATATCTGAGCTCAGATCCACCATGAAACAACACCAACCACCCATTGAGCTGCTCTACCAGATTGTCTCCCTGCTCATCGCTTTTATTCTTGTACATGGCTTCTACGTCACCGTGGTACGGCCACAGGCCGAGTCGTTCCTGCAACAGGAACAGCTACTTATGGAACAAGACGACAGCCACGTCCGGCAGCGCAATTTCTTCGTGGTGGTAAAGGATTTTGAGCAGGAGGCCTGTTTGATTCTGATGCTCTGGGCCGGCGCCATCCTTGCCTACAAGGGAGAATCGGTGCGGCGTCAACGACGCCTGCTGAACAACGATCTCTTACAGTTGCCGCCGGCGCTGCCCATCGGTCTCGAGGACACCGCCCAGTTGCAGGCCAGAATCACTGAGACCGCCGGCGGCAAAGGTCATTACCTGCTCCCCCGGGCGCTAGCCACCGCTATTCACCGTTTTGCCGCGACCGGAGATGTGCAGGACAGTGCCGCGGCGGTAGGTGAAATCTGCCAGGCCGAGGGGGAGCGGCTTGATGCCGAGTTATCCATCATTCGCTATGTGGCCTGGGCCATTCCGTCCATCGGTTTTATCGGCACCGTGCGCGGTATCAGTGCGGCGCTGGGCGAGGCGCATCTGGCGCTTAAGGGCGACATTACCAGCGTTGTCCAATACCTCGGGGTTGCCTTTAACTCCACCTTCATCGCCTTGATCATTTCCATCATCCTGATGTTTTTCGTTCATCAACTGCAACTTGCCCAGGAGCGACTGGTGCTGGATACCAGACAATACTGTAACCTCAATTTCATCAGCCGCCTGCGCAAACCGATTCACCAGCAACCGACATGAACGTGAAACGCCGGAGTTTTTCTTTATTCAACCTGTCGTTTATCGACATCATGTTCTGCGGGTTCGGCGCCGTCGTTCTGCTGGTGCTGATCATCAATGCCAGCGAACGCACGGAAAACACCAGCCGACAGGTTGCCAACCGTGACCACGCCGCCCGCCTGCGGCTCGAGCTTGAGACGGCGGCTGAACTGCGCGCCGAATTGCAGGAACAGCTGCGCTCAGCGCGCCTGCAACGTGCCACGGAGGAAGATAAACTACTCGCACTTGCAAGAGAAATTGATTCCCGGCAGGCTGACTTCGACACCCTGCGGCAGCGAAATCAGCGGGAAAAAGAAGATCTGAGCCGACTGCAGCATGAGCTAGTTGCCCTGGATACGGAAAAACAGCAGCGCCTTGCCGACATGCGGCAGAGAGATGATGAACAACCACGCACCCTCCAATTTGTCGGTGAGGGCAACCGGCAGTACCTGACCGGGCTTAAACTTGACGGTGATCACGTCCTCATTCTGCTTGACAGCTCCGCCAGCATGCTCGATCAGCGCATCGTCGATATCATTATTCGCCGCAACCTCAAAGATGGCGCCAAGACCGACGCACCGAAGTGGCGGCGCGCTTTACGCACCGTTAACTGGCTGCTGGCCAATATCTCACCGGACAGCAATGTTCAAGTGATGACTTTTAATGAGGTGCCCGTTCCCGTCTTACCTGATGGATGGATCGCCGTTAGCGACACCGAGGCACTGCTTGCCCTGCTTCGCGCCCTGCGGACAGTGGTGCCGGAGGGCCCCACCAGCCTGATCAACGTCTTTGCCGCGGCAGCCGCCCTGCAGCCCCCACCCGACAATATCATTCTTATTACCGACGGACTTCCCACCATCAGTGCGGCGCCCACCGGCCGGGCGAAGGTAAGCGGGAGCAGGCGGGTAAGGCTGTTCAGCGACGCCATCGCCGAGATTCCACCGGACATAGCGGTCAATATCATACTATTTCCGCTGGAGGGCGATCCGCTGGCCGCGGCTTCCTACTGGCAACTCGCCATTGCAACCGGCGGCTCGCTGTTTACCCCCACCAGCGACTGGCCATAATTTATCACAACCCTGACAGATTATCAGTCACAATAACCGGTGCACCAATTGAGTAGACGCAGAAGCGCCACCGACGTGTTCAGCCTTGCCTTCCTCGACGTGGTGTCCTGCGGGTTTGGTGCTATCATCATCTTGCTGATCATCTCGCAGACCTCGGAACCACGTGGGCCGGAAGACCGGATCGCCGATTTTTCCACTGAAATTACCCGCACTCAGCGTGAGCTGGATGCGATACGAGACGAAATTGGCGAGTTGCGCCAACTCGTCGACGGTGAGCAACGCGAAACATTCACCCTGCGCGAAGAGAAGCAGACATTACAGCAAAGGTTCGCACACACGGAGGATGCCATCGATGATACAGCATTAGAGCTGACCGCCACCACCCGTCTCAGCCAGAACCTGGCCATGGTAAAACAGAGCCTGAGCGAGGAGATGCGCCGTCTTCAGGCGGTGGTGGAACAGCCGTGGGTTGAAGAGAGCCCCATCGGCGGCATCCCGGTTGATTCAGAATACATCATTTTTATCATCGACACTTCCGGTTCCATGCAATCCAGGGCCTGGCCGGCGGTGCAGCAAAAAATGGATGAGGTCCTTGCCATCTACCCGCGGGTCAAAGGCATACAGGTTCTCAACGATATGGGCCGTTACCTCTTTTCCCAATACGAAGGCCGCTGGATCCCCGACTCCCCGGCCAGACGAAAGGCCATTCTCAAACGGCTTGCCGGCTGGAGACCGTTTTCCAATTCCAGTCCGGTGGAGGGCATCACCGCCGCCATCAAAACATTCTACCGGCCGGACCGGACCATCAGCCTCTACGTATTCGGCGATGATTTTTCTTCCGGTTCCATCCAGGAAGTTGTCGAGACCGTTGAGCGGCTCAACTCATTGACCGATGATGGAAGAAAACGGGTGCGGGTTCACACGGTGGGCTTTCCGGTTCATTTTTCCCCGGAGCCAAGCCCAAACGCGGTTCGCTTTGCGGCCCTGATGCGACGTCTGGCGGAAGACAACAACGGCAGTTTCGTGGGGCTCTCCGACCTTTAACCGCACGGATAGCAATGATGGCGTCGTAAAATCTATTTTTCTTTATGGCGGCAACTGCCAAAACCACAAACCTACTTTTTGCGACTTATAGTATCTTTGCTTAATGATTTTCCTTTCTATAATCAGGTCAAGCAATAGCTAAATGCAACCAAGAGGAGCCGTCCATGGAACAACTTGTCTTTGACTACGTTTTCACCGTACCCGTCGCGCTACTGATCTTTGTGCTGTTTCTGATTAGGTCGGCCATAAAATTCGTCCCCCAAAACCGCGCCTTTGTTATAGAGCGGTTCGGTAAATTCAACAAAACAATTGAGGCAGGCCTCAATTTCATCGTCCCGTTCATCGATCGGGTAGCCCATGACCGCTCGCTCAAAGAGCAGGCGGTGGATGTGCCCAGTCAGGGCGCCATTACCAAGGACAACATTTCCCTGACCGTTGACGGAGTTTTGTATTTCCGCGTGCTGGACCCTTACAAGGCATCGTACGGGGTTGAAGACTATACCTTCGCGGTAACCCAACTGGCCCAGACCACCATGCGCTCGGAAATCGGTAAAATAGAGTTGGATAAAACCTTTGAGGAACGAGACCAACTCAACGTCAACATCGTCAACTCCATAAATCAAGCCGCCGAGCCTTGGGGTGTCCAGGTACTGCGGTACGAGATCAAAGATATTGTCCCGCCCCAGTCGGTAATGTCGGCCATGGAGGCGCAGATGCGGGCGGAACGGGAAAAGCGGGCCCGCATCCTCGAATCGGAGGGCCAGCGCCAGGCGGAAATAAATCAGGCAGAGGGTGAAAAGCAGGCCAGGGTGCTGGCCGCCGAAGCCGAAAAGGAGCAACAGATTCTCACCGCCGAAGGCGAAGCGACGGCCATTCTGCGGGTTGCCGAAGCCCAAGCCGAAGCCCTCGCCATGGTAGGGGCGGTGGCTATTACCGGCGAAGGACTGGCTGCCGTTCAGTTGGATCTGGCCACCAAGGCCATCGCCGCCAAGGAGGCCATTGCCAAGGAAAGTTCGGTGGTGCTGCTGCCGGACAGCGCCACGGAGGCGGCCTCCATCGTCGCCCAGGCCATGGCGGTGGTGGACACCTTCAAAAGCGTTACACCGGCTGCCTGATCATGGATGGTTTAATCTCATACCCCTACGCTCTGATCATCATCGGGATCGTCTTGATCACCCTGGAGGCGGTGGTGTTCGGTTTTGCCACCCTGTTTTTGATCTTTATCGGTCTTGGCTGTTTCACCACCGCGTTACTGATGTGGATCGGCATTCTCGATTCCACCTTTCTGGCAGCGGCGGCCTCGGTAAGCATAGCTACGTTCGTGTATGCCGTATTACTCTGGAAGCCGCTGCACAGGTTGCAAAACAAGCAACAGGATCCGACCCGGCAGACCAACACACTGGATGGTTTGAGCTTTCGCCTGCCCGAACCGCTCAGCATTACTAATCCAATCAGCTACCGCTACTCCGGTGTTTCATGGCAGGTGTTACTGGAATCCGGTCACACTCAGGAACTGCCGGCCGGCGCCGAAGTGGAAGTGTACCGGACCGAAGTTGGCAAACTGTTCGTTATGCCAAGAAAAAAGGAGAACAATAACGGGTGAGATGACACCGGTAAGAGTGCCTGCTGTCGATGAGGCGCGGTTCAATCAGTGCCAGAACAGATTGGTTTAAGATTAGCTATTTCTTTGAAAAAACGGTCACGGAACTGATAGAAGCCGGTATATGCCTCGGAGAGATTGACGATTCTATTCAACTCATCGTGCATAGAGAGAAATTCATCTTCATAGTGCAGAAACAGATCCACCAACTCAGGATCAAAATCGGTGCCCCGCCCCTTGGCGATGATGGCGGTAGCCTCACTAGTAGACTGACGATTTTTGTATCTTCGGGCACTGGTAATAACGTCGAAGGTGTCGCAAATAGCAACGATGCGCGCTTCAATGGGAATATCGGTGCCTTCCAGCCCACGCGGGTAGCCGCTACCGTTCCATTTTTCATGATGGCACATGGCGACGCGCTCAGCCATCTGCAATACCGGCGTCTCCGAACCGGCCAGGATGGCGGCGCCGCTTATCGTATGCCGATTAATTAATAATCGTTCTTTTTCCGACAGGCTGTGGGTCGATTTAAGGATCACGTCGGGAATACCGATTTTGCCGATATCGTGCATCAACGACGCGTAATAGAGCTGTTCGGTGGTCTCCCGATCAAACCCGTACCGAGCCGCCAGCAGGGCGCTGTAGTTGCCGATTCGCAGGGCATGGGCGCCGGTCACCTCGTCGCGGCAATCAACCGCGGTCACCAGACGTGAGATGATCTCGATATATGCCGCCTTCAAGTCGACCCGAGACTCGGCAAGATGCTCGTTGACGGCGTGCAGACCGCCGACAATCTCGGCAATGGTATAGGTTACCAGCGCTGAAAAAAACAAAAAGGTCAACAGGAAGAGCACCGCCATACCGGGCGGAAAATTCCATGGCCAGTCCACGATGCCCCGCAGGTTTACGACTGCGAGAAACACGACGGTCAGAGAATTGACCGCAAAAACAAGGTGCACCAGCCGTTTAGAGAGCAAAACAGCGGCCATTATCGGGGTCACGAATAAAATATAAAAACCAACCGCAATGGGCCCGAAGGCGGCGGTAAAATAGGTGCCGGAAATATAGAGAATGGCAACGAGTACCCCGGCTCTCAACAGATAGGGGGCGGTTTTTGTAAATAAGAGAAAAACAAAGGCAACAAGAAAAATGGCATCAAAAACAATATTGAGGTAAAGCCCGTCTCTCAATGACAGGAAGGTGCTTACCGAAATCGGAACACCCCCAAGGATTAGGCTGATTCTGGCAACCAGAAAAACGATCCGATTGCGCCAGTAGTGAACATCTTCGAGGGGATCATCCCGGTGAAGTAATTGCTTCAGATTTGACGGGGTGCTGATCATCAGATCATCGTTTTACGGAAGCAGCTGATACAAAAATACACTTAATGCGCCATACATGCTCGACCGCAACATCTTTCTGTATACGTATAACCACCACATATCGACTCACCACATCATAAAAGGCGCCCATTTCCTGTTTATACCTCCGGTTGATATAGGCTGCCCGAAACTCCATGAAGCGCGATTGTATCACTCTTTGCACGGTTTGCCAGTGCCACGTCTTTTCAGAGCCTTAGCCTCTGAGTGGTTGGTGGACAAAACGAGTATAGCCACCAGGGTAATGAGCCCACCCACCACCAGCCGCCAGCCAAGCGTATCGCCAAACCAGAAAACCCCAAAGATAGTAGCCAGGATAGGCGCCGCCAGCAACAAGGGGGTTACCACGGCGACCGGATACTTGCCAAGAAGATAATAGACGGTACCATGACCAATTATCGATGCGCCAACCGCCGAATAGAGCGGCGCCCAGAAATCCCGCGGACTGCTTTCTTTTAGAATTCCGAGATGATCCGTCTCAAAGATCAGCGACAGCACCATTAAAGACGGCGCCGCGACCAGGGCGATCCAGGCCTGCAGGCGAAATACTCCCAGCTTTGGGCACTGGCGCATGAGAATAGTTGCCACCGCCATGGCCAATGCGGCGCCGATAACCCAGAGTACCGATGCGAGATGAGCCAGCACGACCGGGTCAAATCCGATGATCATTACCCCGGCAAAGGCCGTCACAATTGCCGCAAAACGGCGAAATGGAATGCGTTCACCAAGAAAAACAAAGGCCAGCAGGGCGGAAAAGGGGACATAGAGCTGGGTGGCGATTGCCACTGAGCCGATATTTCCACTGCCGTGCAGGCCGATGAAGATCATCCCGAAATGAATGGTGCCCAGCAGAAACGAAACCCGCAAAAGCGGCATCATATACCCTCTGGCCGGCCTGAGCCAGGGGAGGGTTATGATAAGAAGCAGGAAAAATCGAATAGCGGTAAAAAAGAGCGGTTGAAACTCTTCAGCGCCGATCTTTCCGGCAATGAAGTTGAATCCCCACGCGCAGTTGACGACAACAACCAGAAGCAGATCAACAGGGCGCATGCGGAAGGCGCAAACGGGAAATCAAAGATGGTGAATAGGCAACGGATATCGTGAAAAAATAAATCAGTCAGCCTTATCTAAAGGGTGCGGCGGGCCCGCCCCGCCACACCCGATAGAGAAAGGGATCACTTCTTGAAAATCGACATAAAAGCGCTACGGGTAGCTTTCAATGAGGTTTCGCTGTCTTTGCTTTCCACGATCTCTTTTAATTCGCCAGGATCAAGATGAACGGCGCCGCACCCCTCGTTGACGCAGATGTCGACCTTGACGTTGCCCTCGTCAACCTCTGCCAGACTCCTGGTGCCGCACCGAAAACAGTGGTACTTATGCTCTTCGGCATATTTCTCATCGGCCTCTTTGGCGGATTTCTCCCGAAGCTGCTGCAGCAACTTCTTATCCTGCTCGGCAAAATAGGCCTCTTCGGATTTGGCACTGGGATTAACCAGATGTACACTTACTTTGTCTTTAGGCATGTTCGGATCCTCCATATCATAGTATATTTGGTCAGGCTGCGGCCACAAGAATAGCCTTTCAATCACCCACTTGCAAGTGGTTCTTGGCAGGCATCACCATCTTTCATTCGGCCTAACGCGCTGTGCCGCACCAGTCGGCAAAGTCATTAAAACAAAAGTGAAATCGAGGTTTTTTGGAGCCTTGCAAAATGAGACTTTTCGTTCAAGATTAAGGCACGAGAAAAATATTACCGCGGACCGACCTCATATTTTGAGGACAACATTTTTTGCGCAACAATGAGGTTGGGCGTAAAGGCCATTTTTCGAGGCTCCCCATCACTTTGCTAATAACGTGCTTTTACTGCATGGGCAAAGTCAATATCCTTGGGCTGGCCCTTCTTGCGCTCGCGTCGTTTACCCAGTTTCGGGGCATCAAAGGGTACTTTTTCATAGTCGATACAAGAAAGCAGATGGGAGATACAATTGAGCCGCGCCCGTCTTTTGTCGTCTGCTACCACCTTATACCAGGGGGCGTGTTTTGAATCACTGGCGCTGATCATCCGGTCGTAGGCGGCGGTATAGTCGTACCAGCGCTGGTATGATTCCACATCCATGGGACTCAGTTTCCACTGCCGTAGCGGATCATCCAAACGCCTCCGAAAACGCTTCTCCTGCTCTTCTTGAGACACATCAAAAAAGTACTTAATCAAAATAATGCCGTCATTGACCAGGTAATATTCAAAGGCTGAGACATTAGCCAGAAAGGTCTCATACTGCTCATCCGTGCAGAACCCCATCACCTTCTCCACTCCGGCCCGGTTATACCAGGAGCGATCAAACAGCACCACCTCACCCGCCGCCGGCATTTGAGCGATATAGCGCTGCATGAAGAGCTGCGTCTTTTCCCGTTCATTGGGGGCGGGCAGGGCCACCACCCGGAAAACACGCGGACTCACCCGCTCGGTAATGCGCTTGATTACCCCGCCCTTGCCGGCCGCATCACGTCCCTCAAAGACAACGACAACGCGCAACCCCTGCTTTTTTACGTAACGCTGCAGCAGACAGAGCTGAATCTGTAGTTTTTGCAACTCCTCTTCATACTTTTCTTCCTTGAGTTTTTTTCCCGCCATGCTTTCCCCCTTTGTTCATTGTAACGCTTCCAATATTTAGTTTGCCTTCCAATTCTTAGCACTATACGCGGGAAATCAATAAAAATCGGACAGCCGTCAAAGAAGGGATGCGGTTATATGCCGCACCCCTCCTTGAACAGAGAGAGAAGCGTGTGAGTATTTAGCCTACCTGCCGGGCCAGCGGAACATAGATTTTGCCGCCCTGACGCTCGATGAGCAGCAGGAGACGCTCTTTGTCATCGGCCGTGGCGATTTGATCCTTTACCGCACCGATGGAATCCACCGACTGACGATTCACCTCGATAATGACATCGCCGGGACGAATACCGGCCTCCTCAGCCGGACTGCCCGGCTCGACACCGACCACGACCACGCCTTGCTCACCTTTTACGTCAAACTGTTTGGTGATAGATTCATCGAGTTCATGCAACTGCATCCCCCATTTTCCCTTGGCGGAGTCATCAGCACCGGCGACTTCGATATCGTCACCGGCCAACTTGCCAACCGTGATCATCAGGGATTTTTCAGCGCCGTCGCGCATGACGATCACTTCAACTTCTTCATTTACCGGGGTGGCGGCAACGACAGCGGGAAGATCATGGCTGTCCTCAATACCGGCACCACCGAAGTTCGTGATGATGTCACCACGCTCAATACCCGCCTTTTCAGCCGGGCTATCCTTTGTAACATCGGTTACCAGGGCGCCGGCGGCTTCATCGATGGCCATTGCCTCGGCCAGTTCCGGAGTCAGGGTCTGGATGTTTACCCCGATATAGCCGCGGGTTATATGACCGTCATTGACCAGTTGCGGAATCAGCGGTTTGGCCATATCCACCGGGATGGCAAAGCCGATGTTCTGACCCTGCGGGATAATCGCGGTGTTAATGCCGACCACCTCGCCCTTCATGTTGAACAGGGGGCCACCGGAGTTGCCGGGGTTGATTGAGGCATCGGTCTGAATGAAGTCATCGTAGGGCCCGGCCCCGATAACCCGCCCTTTGGCGCTGACGATACCGGAGGTAACGGTGTGGTTAAGACCAAAGGGATTGCCGATAGCCATCACCCAGTCACCGACCCTGATCTCATCGGAGCTGCCCAGAGCCGCGGCGGGCAGGGTATCGCCAGTATCGATCTTGAGTACGGCAAGATCAGTCTTCGGATCACGGCCGACGATTTCGGCCGGATATTGTTTTTCGTTATCCAGGGTGACGGTTATCTCCTGGGCATGTTCAACCACATGATTATTGGACAGGATGTATCCGTCGCTGCTGATGATGACCCCCGAGCCGGCGCCCTGGGAACGGTGTCCTTTCGGATTTCGCGGCATGTGCTCGAAAAACCTGTCGAAAAACTCGCCGAATGGCCCTTCCTGAAAGCCGTGTCCATCAAAATCCGCCGGGGCCACCGAGGTTACCTTCACGTTGACCACGGTGGGGCTCAGGCTCTGGGCCAGCTGGGCAAACGAGGTCGGCGCCATTTCCACCATTTCGGTGGTGACGAAGGGACCCTTCATCACCTCTTCAGCCGTCTTTGACTGGGCCAGGTGGCTGGTGACAAATAGAGATCCGGCCGCCAGAGCGACCACTCCGGCAACCAGCAATCGCTTCATACTGGATGATTTTGCTGCTTTTCCTTGTTGTTTCATGTGTTTCCTCTCATCTTTTGTAGATAGTCATGCGCTGCGCAGCCGGTTACGGCTCGTACACCATGACGATACATCGCCAAGATGACGCTCAGATGACGCCAGGATGAGAAGTGTGTAATGGTTACACTTTTTTCGGAAGTATGAGGCAAAAGGTTGAGCCGCGGCCGGGCTCACTCTTCACCTCAAGCCGCCCGCCATGGGCGGCGGCAATGGACTGGACGATGCTCAAGCCAAGGCCGACCCCGTGCGCGTTTTTCGTCCTGGTCTGATCACTGCGGTGAAAACGGTGGAAAATCCGCTCCTGCTCCTGAGTTGAAATGCCGATACCGGTATCGATCACGGCAATGCGCACCTCATCGGCTCCATCGTCGATGCGGACCTGCACCGAACCACCCTCAGGAGTATATTTAATACCGTTGTCCACCAGGTTCATGAGGGCCCGATAGAGATGCTCGCCGTCACCATCCACCACCACCGGCGCAGCCGATGCGAGGGTCAGTGAGATTCGGCGCGTAGCCGCCATCGTGGTCAACTGCTCCACCACCTTTGCGGCCAGCACCCCGATATCGTTCTGCTGAAAATCGGTGGCCAGCACACCGGCATCGGCCCGGGCGAGCAGCAGCAGCCCTTCTACCAAATGATTGAGCCGGTCGATCTCCTCCAGGCCGCTGCGCAGTACCGCTTCATATTCCGGCCGCTCGCGGGGTCTGCGCAGCGCCACTTCAAACTCCCCTTTGATAATGGTGAGCGGGGTCTGCAGTTCATGAGAGGCATCGGCGCTGAAGCGGCGCATCTGCGAGACCGATTCATCCAGCCGCCCGAGCATCTCGTTTAAGGTGTTGGCCAGCCGGTCCAACTCATCACCGCTGCCGCTCTCGGCAAGCCGCCGGTCAAGCCGTTCGGCGCTGATTTTTCTGGCCGTTCGGGTCATTTTGTCAACCGGGCGCAGGGCCCGGCGGGCCACCAGCCAACCGCCTCCGCCGGCCAGCAGCAGGGCCACCGGGAAAATCGCCGCCATCACGGTGAGAAAACGGCGCTTGGCGGCAACGCTGTTTTCCAGCGACATTGCCACCCGAACAAGATGTACCAGCCGACCACGCTCCAGTACCGGCATGGTGAGCACCCGGATGGGATAACGCTCCGCCGGGCTTTGGAGCGTCTCAAACAGCGGTCTGCCATCCGCCGCGGCCTGCCGCGCCGCCTCGCTCAGCGGCATCTCCAGACTGCGTTCATCGCGGTTTTGCATATCTTCCCGGCGGCCCAGCGGATCGAACAGCTCAACACGCCGGTCAAGCGGGGAAAAGCCGAAAAATCGGCGAAACAACTCATCCACATCGTCTGGGAAAAAAGAGCGGTCGTCCTCCCGGACGGTGCGCACCAGGACTTCCGCCACCCCCTCCAGGGCGCTGTCCATCTCGCGGGCGAGACTCACGCTCAACAGCGAATAGCCGATCGCCGCCAGTACGAAAAAGGTGCAACCAAGCAGACCTGAATACCACAGGGTAAGCCGGACGCCGATTGAGCGAAATCTCATCCCTGCTCCTCCACCTTGAGGACGTAGCCTACTCCGCGGACGGTATGAAAGAGCTTGGGGCAGCCCGGCATATCGATCTTGCGGCGCAGCCGGTAGATATGCACGTCGATGACGTTGGTTTCGGTGTCGAACTGATAATCCCAGACATGCTCGCTGATCATCGCCCGAGTCAACACCCTGCCCTGACTGCGCATGAAATAGTCGAGCAGGGCAAACTCCTTGGCGGTCAGCTCAATTCTCTGATCTCCCCGATACACCGTACGCCGGGCTGGATCCAGCCGCAGATCGCCAACCTCCAAGATGGGTGCGGAGGCCCCCGCGCCACGTCTGAGCAAGGCCCGCACCCGAGCCAGCAATTCATGAAAACTAAAAGGTTTGGCCAGATAATCGTCAGCACCGGCATCAAGACCGATCACCTTGTCCTCGACGCTGGCCCGTACGGTGAGCAGCAGCACCGGGGTGGCGATCCGTTGCCGGCGTAGCCGGCTGAGTACCTCGAGACCGTTTAAACCGGGCAGGTTGATATCGAGCACCACCAGATCATGAGCCCCCTCTTTCGCCATGCCAAGTCCGGTGGTACCGTCGGCGGCATGATCCACCGCGTAACCTTCCTCTTCCAGCCCTTTTTTGATGAAACCGGCAAGTTTTTTTTCGTCTTCAACGATCAGGACCCTCATCATGCCCCCGCGTATGCCCTTCTTACAGCCGCCCCCGCATCCTTTTTTTGTCGGTCTCAAGACCGACATTACCCACCTCTGGGAGGGTCGCCCTCCCGGGCGACAAAACTAAAATTATGCCACCCATAGCACCAACACAAGATAAAAACACCGTCACCGTGGAGATGCTGACACCACCAATGTACGATGCCATCAAAAATGTACATTGACATTCCCGACAAAGTCGTTTTATAGTACAAACGTACATACACATTGGTGTGCCATGGAACTGACCCACAAACAACAGCGTCTGCTCGACTACCTTAAAAACCGGCGTGCCCAGGATGGATCGATCCCCAGCCTGCGTCGGGCGGCGGCCGACCTGGGGGTGAGCCACACGGCCGTGGCCCAGCTTATGGCCCAACTCGAAAAAAAACAGGTTATCCGCCGGGCCGGGCGCTACAGCCGCGCCATCGAGTTCATGCCCGTCAAACAGCCCGCACCGTCCCCCCAACACGGTCGGCGAGCACCCATTGTCGGCCATATCACCGCCGGTCTGCCCATGTATGCCCAGCAGCAATGGGATGGGAGCGTCGTTCTCGATGAAACCCTGTTCGGCACCACCCAGCTGTTCTGCCTGCGGGTACAGGGTGATTCCATGCGCGGCGCCGGCATCCTCGACGGCGATCTGGTGGTATGCGAACCGCGCCAATATGCCGAAAACGGCGAGATCGTGGCAGCCCTGGTGAACCAGGAAGAAGCTACCGTCAAGAGATTTTTCCGCACCGATAAAGGCATCGAGCTGCGCCCGGAAAACGACGCGTACCAGATCATCCACTATCACCTCAACGAGGTCCTGGTACAGGGTGCGGTGGTAGGGGTTATCCGCGCCCCACGGCTTTACCGGAACAGGCATGAGCGCACCCGGCATCAATGAACCACCGGCGACGGTTACCCTCGCCCACGCCGGCGGCTCGTGCCACCTGCTGTTCGGCACCTGCGGCTATTCCTATCTGGAATGGGCCGACAGCGGCTTTTATCCGGCCGGCACCAAAACACAGGCGATGCTGTCCACCTATGGCCGCTCTTTCTCCGCCGTCGAACTCAACTACACCTGGTATCAGATGGCCCGGGCCGAACCACTGCGCCGGATGATGGAAAAGGCCCCCGCCCATCTGCAGTTCGGCGCCAAGCTGACCCGAACCCTCACCCATGAGCGCGACGACAACTGGCGCCGGGAGCTGCACGCGTATCGAGACGGGATCGAGCCGCTGCGCCACCGGCTGCTGGCCATCCTGGTACAATTGCCGCCCGGCTTCGACCGCACCATCACCCATCGCCGCTATCTGGCCGAACTGCTCGACGGGCTCGCCGGTCTGCCGGTGGCGGTCGAGTTCCGTCACCGTTCCTGGGCCATAGACAAGGTATTTGCCGAATTCGAGCACCGCCGGGTATCGCTGGTCATGGTGGATGCACCGGAGCTGCCCGATCTGTTTCCACCGCTTGGTGTGGTAACCAACCCGGAGCTTTTCTACGTGCGGTTGCACGGCCGTAACCTGGCGGGATGGCGCAGCGGTTCCATGCAGAAAAAGTTCGACTACGACTATCGGGCCGCCGAGCTGCGCCAGTGGTGCGATACCATGTTGGCACCCATGGCGCGGCAGGCCAGCCGGGGCATCATCTTCTTCAACAACCATGTCCGGGCGCAGGCGCCGCGCAACGCCCTGATGCTGGCCGAGATCGTCCGCGAAAGCATGGCCTGACGCTCTCGTTGAAAGTTGAACTTGGGTGTAAAGATGGCTAAGTGAAAACCCAGAAATTGCGTTCTGCCGTCATTCCCGTGAAAGCGACAATCTATTAATTTCAATCAGTTATGAGTTACGGATCGGGCCATGCATGGCTGATATGGAAGTTCAAGACGCCATCACACCTATGGAACGGGCAATCATTCACATAAATGTGGCAGACTTTGCGGTGGCGGTGGAACGGGCCACCGACGCCACCCTGCGCCGCGGACCACTGATCGTCGCCCCGCTGGCGGCGGCCCGGCCACTGGTTTTTGACATGAGCGAGGAGGCCTATGGCGACGGAGTGCGCAAGGGGATGGCGCTGTCCCGGGCGACCCGGATGTGTCGGGCGGCACGGGTGGTGGCGCCGCGTTTTGCGCAGTATCAGCGGGCCATGGCAGCGCTTGTGAATGAGTCGCGGCACTTCACCCCGACGCTGGAAGCGGGAATGGCGGACGGCCATCTCTTTCTCGACGTCACCGGCACCCACCGGCTTTTCGGTGCCGCTCCCGAGGTGAGCTGGCGTTTGGCCAAAGAGGTGCGCAACACCCTCAACATCCGGCCAATCTGGACGCTGGCGAGCAATAAACTGGTGGCCAAGGTAGCGTCACGGCTGGTTAAACCGGTGGGCGAGTACATTGTTGCCGAAGGTGAGGAAGAACATTTTCTGGCGCCACTCTCACCGCTGCTGCTGCCGGGCCTGCGTGCCGATGAGCGACGCTGTCTGATCGATCTGCACATCGATACCATCGGTGCTCTGGCCCTATTTTCGCCGGCCCAGCTCGGCGCCGTCTTCGGCTCCCGGGCATCCCGGCTGCACGATTTGAGCCGCGGTATCGACCAGCAGCCGCTGTCTACCGGCGACAAGAGAGCACCCGCCATGAGCCGCGAACACGAATTTGCCGACGATACCGACGACTACCGTCAGGTGGCCGGCGTCATTACCACCCTTGCCGCCGCCATCGGCAACCGGCTGCGGGCCGACCGGCTGGCCGGCCGGCGGTTGACCCTGACCCTGCGTTTTACCGACGGCACCGCCGTCACCCGGCAACTATCACGAAAACGGGGCAGTGCCGTCGATCACGAGCTACGGGACATGGCCCAGACCCTGCTCAAGCGCTGCTGGCAGCGGCGCATTCGGGTGCGCGGCTGCCGGTTGCGTTGCGACCGGCTGCACCGCCATGTCGTCCAGCTCAGCCTCTTTACCGAACCGGCCCGCGCCGCCGGCAAAACCAGTCGGCTACTCGCCGCCCTGGATGCGGTGCATGCCGCCCACGGCGCGGATGCCATCCGCTACGGCGGGCAGCACACCGCCTGATTCCGCCATGGTGCCCCTGCGCGTTCGTTCGCATTTTTCCCTCATGCACGGCACCAGCGCCCCGGACACCCTCTGCCGCCGAGCCGCGGCCATGGGATACTCGCACCTGGCGCTCACCGACATCGACAATCTCTACGGGCTCTGGCCCTTTCTCACCGCCTGTGAAAACCACCGGATCAAACCGATCATCGGGGCAGAGCTGAGCACCACCGGTAATGCACCGCTTACCGCCCTGGTCCAGAATTCTGTCGGCTACCGCAATCTTTGCAGGCTCATCACCCGGCGCCGGGCGACGCCCGCTGCACCACTGCCTCTTACCGATGAAACGGCGTGGCAGGGACTCTTCGTTCTGACGGACGATCAGACCCACCTGAAATCACTGCACGAATGCGGGGTGGCGGTGGCGGCGGATCTGGGCAACCGGCCAAGCCGCGGCGGCACGGCGCTGCGCAAAGAGGCCGGGGAGCTGGGCATAGCAACGATCGCCACCCCGAACAGCAGTCTGGCAGGCAGCGACGAAGCCCCGTTATACCGGCTTTTGCAGGCAATCAGAACCAACTCGCTGCTCAGCCATGCGCCCCCACATGTACCGGACACCATCCAACCGGCCCCCCTGCTCGCCCCGGAAGTGTATCGCGAGCGTTTCGCGGTATGGCCCGAGGTGGTGCGCGCCACCGATGCCATCGCCGAGCGCTGCACGCTCAGGCGGCCCGATTTCGGCTTGGTGATGCCGCCCTGCAACACCCCGGCCGGCAGCTCCGCCGCCAGGGTCACCCGCGACGCCGCTTACCGGGGGGCGCGCAGGCGCTATGGCGATGATCTGAGCGAGACGGTAGTGGAGCGGCTCGAACATGAACTGAGCATCATCGAACAGATGGGCTTCTCCACCTATTTCCTGGTGGTACGCGACATCATCCATCCACTTACGGCGGACGGCACCCGCCGTCGACGCCGCATCTGCGGGCGCGGTTCGGCAGCCGCCTCGCTGGTCGCCTACTGCCTGGAGATCACCAACGTCTGCCCAATCCGCTACAATCTCTACTTCGAGCGGTTTCTCAATCCCGGCCGGCGCGACCCGCCCGATATCGATATCGATTTTGCCTGGGACGAACGCGATGATGTCCTTGCCGAGGTGTTCACCGCCTACCCGGACCGGGCCGCCATGGTGTGCAACCAGATCTGTTTCCAGCCCCGTATGGCTATCCGGGAAACGGCCCGGGCCTTTGGATTACCGGATTATGAAATTTCGCGGGTGAGCAGACGGCTGCCCTGGTTTCACCTCAGCGAACAAGCCCCCCTGGCCGAGCGCCTCAGCCGCGCCCCTACCCTTAAGAATCAGGATTTTTCCGGGCCGTGGCCGGAGATCATCACCCTGGCCGAGCAGCTGGTGGGAGCGCCGCGCCACCTCTCGGTTCACTCCGGCGGGGTGGTGATCACGCCAACGCCAATATCCGACTATGTACCGGTGGAACGGGCCGCCAAGGGTGTGCCGATTATCCAGTGGGAGAAAGACGCCACTGAACTGGCCGGCCTGGTGAAGATCGACCTGCTCGGCAACCGCAGTCTGGCCGTGGTGCGCGACGCCATCGGCGCCGTTCGAGCCGGCGGGGAGGAGTTTTCTGAACAAAACTGGGAACCAGAAGATGACCCCGCCACCCGGGCGGCGGTTGCTCAGGGCGCCACCATGGGCTGCTTTTACATCGAAAGCCCGGCCATGCGGCTGCTCCAGCAAAAGGGTGCCAGCGGCGACTTTACCCAGTTGGTCATCCAGTCCTCCATCATCCGGCCCGCCGCCAACGAGTTCGTCCGCGAGTATGTCCGCCGGCTGCACGGCGGCCTCTGGCATCCCCTGCACCCGGGCCTGGAAGAGGTGCTTGACGAGACGTTTGGGCTCATGGTGTACCAGGAAGATGTCTCGAAAGTAGCGGTTGCCCTGGCCGGCTTCTCGCACAGTGAGGCGGACGGACTGCGCAAGGTGATGTCGAAAAAAGACCGCGAGCGCCATCTGGGCGACTATCGGAGCGCTTTTTTCACAGGCTGCCGGGACAAGGGCATGAGTGATGAAGCGGTCGAGCCGATCTGGAACATGATGATGAGTTTTGCCGGCTATTCCTTCTGCAAGCCGCACTCCGCCTCCTATGCCCGGGTATCGTTTCAGGCGGCCTATCTGAAGGTGCACCGGCCGGCGGAATTCATGGCGGCGGTTATCTCCAATCAGGGTGGCTATTATTCGACGTTTGCCTACGTCTCGGAGGCCAAGCGGCTGGGGTTGACCATCGAGCCGCCCGATGTCACCATCAGTAACTACCGCTGGCACGGCAAGGACAACCGTCTCCGGGTGGGTTTGCAGGCTATCCGCGATCTCAGCGGCAAAACGGTGCGGCGACTGCTGGCGGCCCGGGCGAACAAGCCGTTTACCTCGTTTGACGATTTGTGCCAGCGGGTACACCCCGCCGTCGATGAACTGACCGCCCTGCTTGACAGCGGCGCCCTTGACGGGTTCACCGCCAACGACGGCCGCGCCGCACTGGCCTGGCAGATCGCGGTGCGAAGACAAAAGCGCCGCGGCCCCACCAAGACATCGCTGTTTGCCGAGCAACCGGTAACGCCGCCGCTGCCGGAGCAACCGGAAATCGAGCGGCTGCGAAAAGAGTATCGCACCCTTGGCTTTTTGACCAAACAACACCCCATCGAACTGCTCTCGCTGGCACATCCGCGGACCCTCAAGGCAGTCGATCTCGCCCGTCATGTCCACAAACGGGTGCGTTTTGCCGGCTGGCTGCTCACCGGCAAGCTGGTCTCCACCAGAACCGGAGACCCCATGGAATTTCTCAGCTTCGAAGACGAAACGGGAATCATCGAGGCCACCCTCTTTCCCCGCGTCTATCGGCAGCATGCCCACCTGCTGGGCAGCGGCCGCCCCTACCTGCTGAGAGGCACCGTGGAAGAAGACTTCGGCGCCATCACCCTGACCGTGGAAACCATAAAAACCTTGCACTCCACACCGGCCTGATAAACAATCCGGCCCATCCTTTCTTTGCAGGATTTGTAATATGGCTTACTGTTGGGATACCACAAGTTTTGATTGATTACTGGGATACGACCATGAACAAACCTGTAGATGTTTCCTCATTGGGGACCGAGCCGGAAATTTTTGAAAAGATACTGGATAGGGCGGGCAGCTATATCCTCGGCAAGCGACATGAACTGCGACTCGCTCTGTGCTGCATTATGGCCCAAGGCCACCTGCTGATCGAAGATATCCCCGGCATCGGCAAAACCACCATGGCGAAGATGCTGGCGCACCTGCTCGGCCTCGATTTTCAGCGGGTGCAGTGCACCAGCGACATGCTGCCCGGCGATATTCTCGGCTTTTCCGTATTCAACCGGGAAAGCGGCGGTTTTTCCTTTCATCCCGGCCCCATCTTCACCCAGATCCTGCTCACCGACGAAATCAACCGTACTCCGCCGAAAACCCAGAGCGCCCTGCTCGAAGCCATGGAGGAGCGCCAGGTTTCCTACGAGGGCAAAACCAGGGATCTGCCCGCGCCGTTTTTTGTCATTGCCACCCAGAATCCGCTGGAGCAGAGCGGCACCTATCCGCTGCCCGAATCCCAGCTTGACCGTTTTCTCTTTCGCCTGGAACTGGGCTACCCGGACCGGGACGCGGAACATGCCCTGCTGAAGGGCGGTGGGGTGGATACCGCGGCCGCCGCCATCGAGCCCATCGTGTCGGCCGATGAGGTGCTTATTCTGCAACAGCGCACCAGCGATATTCAGGTTACCGGCCACCTTATCGGCTACGTTCAGGATATTCTTGATGTTACCAGGCATTCCGGCCGATTCGTCCTCGGTTTGTCACCACGGGCCGGTCTGCTGCTGCTGAAAGCGGCCAAGGCATGGGCCTTTCTTGACGGCAGAAGCTTCGTGCTGCCCGAAGATATCCAGATGGTGCTGCCCTATGTGGCCCAGCACCGGTTGCGTACGGCCGATTCCCACGAGGAGCTGAGCGCCGCCGAGCTGGCTGAGGTGTTTCTGAGCGTTCCGGTACCAGTGTAGCAATGCGCGTCTCCCTGGCAAGCGCCGCCGTGGTGAAGTCGGCGCACGAGGTCTGGCTCCCGTTTGGTTGGAAAAAACGGCGCTACGCACTGCGGCCGACGCGCTATGGGCTGTTTTTTCTGGCCATGCTGGCCGCCCTGCTCATCGGCTCCATCAACCACAATAACAATTTCGGCTACCTGCTCACCTTTCTGCTGGGTGGCATGGTGCTGGTATCGCTGTTTCACACCTTTGCCAATCTTGGCGGGATTTCGCTGCACCCCATGGCGTGCCGCCCGGTATTTGCCGGTGATACGGCATCGGTTTCTTTTTTTCTGCACGCCGCCGCCGATAAAGTCGCCATCGCCGGCCGTATTGGCCAGGCAACCAGTGCGCCGGTGGACTGCATCACCGGCGCAGCCGCTTCCATAACGATACCGGTGCCCACCACAAGGCGAGGTATGCTGACCATACAATCGATAACACTGGTAACATCGTTTCCTTTGTCTCTTCTTGAAATGCGGACAACCGTGCCGGTAACCTCTCAATGCCTGGTCTATCCCAAACCGCTTCGCAGCCAATTGTTTGCCACCGGCCACGGCGACCCGGATGGTGACGAATCGCCGTTGCCCACCGCCGGTGAAACCGAGTTTGACGAATTGTCGCCCTATCGAGTTGGTGACGATATCAGGCGGGCCCACTGGAAATCACTTGCCGCCGGCAAGGAACTGCACACCATCAGATTCGAGCAGACCTTGACCGGTGGCACCATGTTTTCGCTGGCCCTCACCCCGGGTGAGGACATCGAAACAAAACTGGGACGGCTCAGCTACATGATCGTTACCGCTGAGTCCCGCGCCCTGGAATATGGACTCATCCTCGACGAATTAACCATCGGCGCTGGCAAAGGCACCGCCCACCGAGAAGCCTGCCTGAAGGCACTGGCACTGTATTAACTGTGGGGTCTTTTATTGTGGTGTTTTATGAACGTTTTATTTAGTCAGCAAATCACATGATCGCAAAAACACCACAATAAAAGACCTGACCCCACCGCTGTGCTGGTGGGGGTGGTGCTGTGCAGTGTGCCGCATTTTCTCAATATATCGATAGTGGCGACGCTGATCTGTCTGCTGCTCTGGAGTTATCAGGTATTATCGCTGAAGCGGTCGCTGCCGGTACCGGGTTTACTGGTGCGCAGCGTGGCCGGAACGGTGATGTTTCTGATCGCCGTGGGGCTCAACGAAGGGCTCACCCTGGAGGCGTTCGTCACCCTGCTGATATTCATGATCACCGTCAAGACCTTCGAGCTTCGCACCAGGCGTGACCAGATCGTGACGATCATCCTCTGCTATTTTCTCATCTTCAGTGCGATGTTCTTCAACGACTCGTTCATCCTCTTTGCGTATCTGCTGTTCACCATCACCTGCCTTACCGCCGGGCTGATCTCGGTGAGTTTCGCCGGCCTGCGCCCCCGCCGGACCATGCGGCTGGCTGGCCGTCTGCTTCTGCAGGCCATACCCTTCATGATCGTGCTGTTTCTCTTTTTTCCCCGCATGCAGAGCGGGTTGTGGGGACGGCCACCGGTGATATCGCAGGTGTCGGGCTTTACCGATGAGGTGACATTCGACTCCTTTGCCAACATCGCTCAGAGCGGTAAGACCGCCTTTCGCGTTACCTTCGATACCGAGATACCGCAACCGGAACAGCGCTACTGGCGCGGCATCGTACTCTCCCGGTTCGACGGTCGAACCTGGCGGGAAGACAGGCACAGGCCCTTTGCCCGCGGCGTCGTCAACAGCGAGCAGGAGATTCTTCGCTACACCGTTACCCTGGAACCGCATAATCACCGTACCCTGTTTACCCTGGATCTTCCCTTTCGCATCTACTCTCCCCGGGCGCGGCTACAGGCCGACTATACCTACCAATTGTGGCGGCCGCTCTCCGGCCGTATCCAGTATGAGGCACGCTCCCAGCCCGGCGCCAGCCAGCGGGCCGGAAAAACCGATGTTACCGCAAATATCGGGTTGCCGGAAACCGGCAACAGCCGGGTGCGGGCACTGGCATCGCAGTTACGGGCGGAGAGCAGCTCACCTGTTGAGTTCGTGCAGCGTACTCTTTTCTTTTTTCAGAATGGTGATTTCACCTACAGCCTCAATCCAGCCCCCATTCCCGCCGACCGGATCAGCCAAGACGGCATCGACGCATTCATCTTCGATACGCGGGAGGGATTCTGCGAACATTTCGCCTCGGCCTTTGCCGTGATGATGCGGGCCGGCGGGGTCGCCGCCCGCCTCGTGGGTGGGTACATGGGCGGCGAGATGAACCCGTATGGTGATTATATGGTGGTACGCCAGTCAGATGCCCACGTCTGGTGCGAGGTATTGATCGACGGGGTCTGGCAGCGGATCGATCCAACCGTGGCGGTGGCGCCCGGACGCGCCCTGCAAAACCGTGCGGGAACAGAAGTTGCCACCGGCGCCGGTTCGCTGCTCAATGTTCAGTTGCCCGCCTTTGCCGACTTCTTTTCCTCCTTCACCAATTACACCGACATGCTCAACATGCGATGGAACCAGTGGGTACTGAGCTATTCCCGGGCGAACCAGGTGGAGCTGTTCAGGGCCATCGGCATCGATATACAATTGCCCGGCGGCGTTGTCCTGGCCGTGGTAGTCGGCGGAGTTCTGCTGGTGGCCTGTGGCTTTATCGCCATTGTTCTGGTCAGGGATATACGCACCAGAGACGATGATGGCGCCACCTACTGGCGAAGGTTCTGCGCGGTGATGAAAAAAGAGGGTTTGCCAAAACCCGCCCATCAGGGTCCCATCGAGTATGGCCGTGATATTGTGAGCAGGAGGCCGGATCTGCAAAACGGCGTCGCCAAGATCACTGCTCTTTACAGCCAGCTTCGCTACAACCCCACATGCACGGAAGATACCCTGCCTCGCTTTATCGAGGCGGTGAAATCGTTTCGACCATCTCCCAAAAAGCGGCAGCGCTGATTCGGGCGAGCCCAGCGGACGGCCATCTCTAGTTAAACAATCCCTCCAGCAGTTTGCCGGCCTCTTCTTGGAGCCGTTGACGGGCTGCCTGATTGATCAGATCGGTGGCGGCCCGCTGCACCGTCTGCACCGAGATATCAGGCTTGGCCAGGGTGCCGCCGATGGGTACTCGAATCACCGTCCCCCGCAAATATTGATACACCTCAGCGCCCACCAGGGCCTGGGTGACTTCGGCCTGCACCAGATAATCGAGACTGGTATCAAATCCCATGGAGCCGCTGACTATCAGATCAGTGTCACTGAGATTGGTGGTTAACGGGGTCGTCGTAATCCGGCCATCTGTGGCCGCAAAGCGGATCTGCTCACCGCTGAGATCAAGGCTGCTGTTTTGAGCCCCAAGTGTTTGCAGCAGGGTGCCGAGCATGGCTGATGATTGCAATTGCACCTCGGCAAGGTCAATACGGCCCGAAAACTGCCGTTTATCGGTATTGTCGTCGCCAAGCGGCCAGTAAAAACGTTCAAAACTCAGATCGACGGCGCCGCTCATCTGGCCGGCACCCATAAACAGCGGATGGATGCGGGCAAGAAAACTCTCGGCCACTTCTCTGGTAAGCTGCATGTCACTGATCACCCGGCCCTCGGGGATAGTCAGCAGCGGCGGCTCATTGCGCATGTCAAGCAGCGGCTGCACGGCAAGAGTCCCCTGATTGATTGTACCCTGCACATCGGCCCGGGCAAGACCGCCTGAAATGACAATAGGAATCTCCAGCCCGCTGAGCTCAATCCCCATTAGCTTCACCGCATCCGCCTGAGCGGCGCCGGAAACATCGATATGATTCCACCACTGGGTACGCTGATCTTCGCTCATTATGCCCCGCAGGGTAAACGGACGCGCTCCGCCGCCCGCCATCACCAGATCGAGTTCGGAGAAACCACGCACCAGGGCACCGATGCGGGCCAGATCCATACCGAGATCCCCGCTGATCGCAAACTCTTCTCCCCCCTCCGCCGGGCGAACAAACCCCGCAGCAGTGAGCTCGACCAGCGGAGTGTTGATGGCAAGCCGGTTGAACTCCGTGGTACCGGTGGATGGTTCTCGCGTGCCGTCCAGTACAATTCTTGCCGTCTCATCGCTAAAAATCTGGGCACCCCTGCCGGCGAGGCTGAAATTTCGCAACTCGGCAGCGATGTCATAGCTCATCTGACCATCACCTGCCGGTGCACCAGCCATGGTCAGTTCGACGATACCGGTTGTGGACACATCAGGCGGCAGAACATACCAGTCAGCCATCCCATCAAGAACCGTATCGATGTCGAAGCGCGCCTGCCCTGAACCGCTGAGGGTATTGCCTGCCGCGCCCCAGTCGCCGATGGAAAAACGTTCAAGAGCGATCATACCGGTGGCGGAATCGATATGCAGCGGCGCCAACGAGAGTGACCGCTGCCCGGTATCGATTTTCCCGGAAGTATCGATCACCACTTTTTTATCCCGATAAGCTTTGCCATCCATCACCAGCACGAAATCGGAGGTTTCACTGGTGAGCGAGGCAAGTTCGATACCCGCGGTGGAATAGTCTAAAGCTATGGAAAATGAGTTTGCCCCACCCATGGTGAGCCCCTTAGGCAGAACGCCCAGGGCGCCGAGCAGTGCGCTTAGTCCAGCCAGATCGGTTTGCCCCGAAAAGCTCAGTCCCGCCAGCCGCGACGTGGCCACTTCAAATAGATCTGCCCGGGCTGACCCGTTGCCAAGCCAGCTCTGGTAGGCGAGACGGGGGTTGGCGATGGTATCGATCCCGCCGAAATCAAGCTCAGCCGACAGGGGCAGATCGACAACAACGGAGAGCTGCAGCGGCTTGCCGGGAATGATGACGGTGTCGCCCTGTTGCACCAGCAGACTCTCAGATGCGAGCTCGGCCGTTACCGAAACCGTACTTTCATTGTTTCGTTTTGCCTTTAGGGAACCGGTAAGACGCCCTTTGGCCGGGTAATCCGGCAGCGCGACAAATTGTTTAACCTCCGCCAAAGCGGCGCCGAGATCAGCCTCCAGGGATACCTCCATGTTGGTGAGATCACCCTGGCCCCGGCCCCGCAGAAACGATGACTCAATCGAGAACTGCTCCAGAGTAAGTCCATCGCTGTCCTGACTGCCCACTGCCCTGAAGGTGAAGGGCTCGCTCAGGGAGATGTTCCTGCCATCCTGGGCACCGGCCAGCCCTTCCACCCGGGTGTTGATATCAAAACGGTGCCGGCCTTGTTCAGACATGACCCGGCCGGTCAGGCTCAGCACTCCGTCACCGATTCGCAGCCCTTCTTGAAGATTCAATGTGTGCGGAATCTGACCGGCAAGAATGGCCAGATCCACCGTGAGACCGGTCTCCAACCGCAGGTCGTCGCCGGCAAGCACACCGCTCAGGCTGCCGGAGGCAGGCGGCGACGAAAGGGTGAGGGAGTCGAGCTCAATCAGATCCCGACCGATACGGGAGGTAAAGACGACGGAGGCGAGATCGATAGACGGTTGATCATCGCCCAGCACGCCGCCGGATAGGTGAAGATCGCTGCAATCAATGGCGCCATCTACCTCTATACCACCGTCGAGGGAACCGTTATGGGAGAGTGTGCCGGCAAGGATGCCGCCGCCCCGCGGAACGTCGCCATAGGTGGCGGCAAGCTCGAGAAACGTCGATATATTCCAGGTTTGCAGGCTGAACTCACCGGTTGAAGCAATCGCGCCCAGTGTCGTCGCAGCCGCGGTCTTCACCCTTCCTTGAGCCGAAAGGCGGCCGGCAAGGTCGGGAGAAACCATGGTCAGGGTGTAACTGATATCATCGGTGGCAGCATCCAGTGCAAGAGTCACATCCACATCCCGCGCCACCGCGGTGAGAGTTTTCCCGGCAGTGACCACACCGATGGTGCCGTCCGCGACCACCAGACGGCCGCTGATCGGCGGCAGGGTGAAGGGTGCATCCGGTAGTGAGCCTTCACCTGATGCGGAAGGTTTGTCATCACCATCCGAGCCGTCGCCAGACTGCGGCGGTTGCTCCGTTCCGGGCCGGCTGGAACCCGGGGCAGGCAATGCAATCTCGATATCCGGGCCGGTGAAGGTAATTGTCCCCACCTCCGAGCGGTTCAAAAGCAGGGCGAAAAGCCCCTTTTCAATAACCAGATCACCATCTGCCACCCGTATATCACCATTATGGTCCGCATAACTCAGACCAGTAATGTTCTGCTTCCCAAACCAGCTCAGCGACCAGCTCTCGATCTGTATCGTTCCCGGCAGGTGCGGTGCGGCCATGGCCAGCAGCCGCTGTTTTCCCCACTGGCTGGAAAGCAAAACGGGCAAAAGCGCGATGAGGCAGACGATCAAGAATGCAAACAGCGCTATGAAATACCCCAAACGACCTTTTTTTTCCCTTGTGTCACTCATTTCGCCACCAAGACTTCGTTCCTGAATGTAGTGGTTTTCTCCGACCTTATCGGGTATAAAACATTACTCATTTCGCTTTTACATAATTGCACCGTGATTCTCAACCAGAAGCCGCACAAGGAGGGCACAGAAATGGACGATATAATGCGTGTTATGACCCCGCGGCCACGAAATGCCGAAACCCCGCGCTCATACCTGCGCTCCTGGATTACCGCCAACAAGGTTTTTTTCGATCGAAATCAGGGTGAAATACCCCAGGAGGAGATTGATCTTTCCACCTGGAACCTGACCATAACCGGTATGGTCGAGAACACCATCACCATCGATTTTGATCAACTTCTTGCCATGCCCAAGGCAATTGTCGCCAATACCCTCGAATGCTCCGGCAACAGCCGTTCGTTGTTGAGCGAAAAGGCTTCCGGCAACCCCTGGACCATCGGCGGGGTGGGAAACGCCGTCTGGGGGGGCGTCTGGCTCAAAGACCTGCTGGCCTTGGCCGGAGTGGCGGCGGGCGCCAACCATGTCGCCTTTGCCGGTTACGAGAAATCGCTGGGCAGATCACAGATCAAGTTCATTCGCTCCATCCCCATCGACAAGGCGATGTCATCGACGCTTTTGGCCTACGAGATGAATGGCGAGCCGCTGCCAGTAAAGCACGGTTTTCCACTGCGTGCCCTGGCACTGGGCTGGACGGGGGCCAATTGCGTCAAGTGGCTGGAGGAAATCACCGTGATGGAGAAACCCTATGAAGGGTTCTTCATGGACAAGGTGTATCGCATTCATCAGCCTGGTGAGGATCCCGCAACCGGAGAGTATGTCAAAGGCATCCAGATAAAAGCAATCATCACCCAGCCGGAACCCGAACAGGTTTTGAAGCCAGGCAATATCACCATCCTGGGCGCCGCCTATGGTGGTGAAAAAGACGTCGCCACCGTGGAAGTGTCCACCGATGGCGGTGCGTCCTGGCAAGGCGCCGAGTTCATCGGCCCGCACGAGCCATTTGCCTGGCGCCAGTGGCAGTATGTTTGGAGCGTTACCCAACCCGGCCGCTACACCATTTTAGCGCGGGCAACCACCACCGATGGTGAAACTCAGCCCATGCAGGCGAGCTGGAACAAACTGGGCTACAACAACAACGGCGTGGAAGAACACGGCATCCCGGTGGAAATCGTCCCCTGACAGCCCCGGCCCGACTAGTTGAAGAGTATGGACGACTTTGATCAAGATCCCCTGGATCTGCTTGAAGACGATGGTGACGGTGTCATCGAGACCATCCTGCTGGAAGATGAAGAGGGCCGTACCGCATCGCGGAACAGCGGCTGCGCCGTCCTGCTTCTTGGCTTTGTTTCATCTATGGCTGCTGGCGGCTGGGTGGTATCCCGGCTCTTTAGCTAGACCACCCCAAGGGGCATCAACGCAGGACAAAATTTTTTCCGGCGCAATCCCTACCCGTGGCTACCCTCAGCTCGCCGCCGCGCCGCTTGCCGGCGGCACGGCTCGTCCCTACCTTACTTGCACGATGAAGACGCACTGTAGAAAAAACCACCGAACCACAATCTTTTTTTCACCAGGGAGCAGACCATGAAAATCGGCATCGTCGGGGCCGGCTTCGTTGGCAGCACAGCTGCCTACGCACTGGCACTGGAAGGTATCGGCCAGGAAATAATTCTGGTGGATATCAATGAGGCGCTGGCCCGCGCCCAGGCGGAAGATATTTTACACGCCACCCCATACACCAATGCGATACGCATTGGCGCCGGCGGCTTTGAATCACTCAGCGATGCCTCGGTCATCATTCTCGCCTGCGGCGTCAACCAGCAGGAAGGCGAAAGCCGCCTGCATCTGCTGGAGCGAAATGCCGCCATCTTTCGCGAGGTGGTGGGTCGGCTGGTAGTGGTGGCACCGCGGGCGGTACTGGTGGTTGCCTCCAATCCGGTGGACGTGATCACTCAGATCACCCTGGGCGTCGCCGAATACCCGGCCCATCGGGTCATCGGCTCCGGCACCATTCTCGACACAGCCCGTTTTCGATCCCTGGTGGGCCAGCACATGCGGGTCTCACCGCGCTCGGTACACGCCTACGTGCTGGGTGAACATGGCGACTCGGAGGTGTTAATCTGGTCCAGCGCCCATTTGGGCGGGGTGCCGCTGCTTGATTTCGCAAAGCAGATCGGCCGGCCCATCACTGATGAAATCCGCCACACCATCGACGACGGCGTCCGCCACGCGGCGGGCCGGATCATCGCCGGCAAAGGCGCCACCTATTATGGCATCGCCTCCGGCCTGGCCCGCATCGTCAGGGCCATCAGGGACGACGAGGGCGCGGTTTTGACGGTCTCCGGCCGCTGTTCCAGCGCCCATCCCGATGTCGCCGGCGTCTGCCTCTCGGTTCCCCGGATTATCGGCGCCGGCGGCATCGCCCAGGAAATCTGGCCGGCGCTCTCAGCGCGCGAGCATGAAGAGCTGGTCGGCAGCGCCGAAATCATCAAAAACGCCGCCGCCCAGGTCGGCTGCTGAGCACACCGCACACGGCTGAACCCTCAAACGGCGAAGGCAGAGGGCTTGAGTACCGGTGAGTTGTCAGGTAAATGCTGGGCTGGGATGGCATTTTAAAAAACAGAACAGTTCGTAGTACACTCTTCCGCTTACTATCTGTGAACCTTGAGAAATGGCCTTTTCGCCCAACTTTTGTGTTGTTCAAGAAATGTTATCCTCAGAATATCAGATCCGCCTGTGGGAAAATTTCTCACACGCATTGAATTTGAAAGAAAATTCTCATCTTTCAAGGCGCCCTTCTAACTTCAACAGAGCCCTGAGTATGCTTGATCATTGCTGGGGACAACTCGGTACAAATCTATAAGATCTTTAATTTCAGAAGCTCATCATCAAAATTATAGCGGATCAAGTCCAGATGCTCACTATGCTGTACAATAAACTCACCAGATAACATAGGGAGTTCAAATGGAAAAAATGCTGGATTACTGTACAGAAGATCTTTTATACTTTGCTTTTCTCTGCTTGCTAATAGAGCTGATTCCAGCAGAATTATGGCAACCTTATAATCAGCAATACTAATTTGAGTAGTTTTCCTGTAACAGCCTTTCTTCTCAGTATCCTTCAAAACTCCCCAAGAAACAAACGATCTCACCGTATAACGAGCATTTCGCAATACCGTTTCACGATCACCGTACTGTTCTTTCAATCGATAAAATATCTGCTGCTGAGTTATATACTCTTGAAGATTAAAGAGTCTGCCTGCGTGTCGAGCTACGTTGAACCAAAAAGGATAGGATGCTGAAATCACAGCCCAATGGAGCGGCAACCATTGATCCGAATTCTTTTTCCCTGCAATGCTGAGCGCGTTATTACGAAAAGAAAGCAGGTCTTGAGCGGGAGCGAACCACGCTGATAGGATTGCAATGGCCATACCGTAGGTTTTTCTCCCTCTCTCACCAATACCCCCGCTTTGCTTTTGTGTTGACAAGTATTGGTTCAACTCAGCGCGAATATCATTCTCTGTCAAGCCCGCCAGCATCATCTGAACAGTTTTATCCATCCACTGTTTTCTGACAGTCTGCTTTATACCGAGTTTTTCATACCTTGTGCCCATCACCGTGTTCTCCTTTCAAACTTCACAAGGGGCACGATGACTTCTTCGATGGCTACACCGCCGTGACCTACGATGGCATCTCCCGGATTCACGAATGCGTCGCGGCCACCGGCCACCAGGGGGAAATAATCTGCGGGCAACCCGACCGGCTGCCACTCGTGGGCAAACGGGAAGGCCCCGGCCACCTGAGCGCGGAGTTCCGGCGTAGGATAGACACGAACCCGCTCGCCGCGAGTTTCAGCAATCACACCTTCAGACGGGCGGCCTTTGCCTTCGCATTGGATGTTGCCGTGATCGGCCGTCAGCCAGACCTCATAGCCGTATTCCAACAGTTGGCCGACCAGAGCAGCCAGGAACCCGCCCTGGCACCACTGCTTGATCTGGTTGTGCATCCCGGCCGAGCCGAGCTGCATGCCGTGCATGATCTTGTCGACCTTGTCCACGACCAGCCCCACCACCTTGGTCTTCCCGGGGTGGATTGCGGAGTCGAGGACGCCCGCAGCATCACCGTCGCCAAGGCCGCGCTGGTAAGCGACGTCGAGACGGGACAGACCATGGCCTTCCCAGAACTGCTTCCAGAGCTTCTCTTCGCTGTTGGTCGAGTTGATGGATGACGGGAAATAGAGCGGCGGCTTGCCCGAGAAGATCGACTGCCGCGATACCGAGGTCAGCGTCGGAATCCAGGCGAAGGTCGCGGATTCGCGCATGACCAGATTGGCATCCTGCTTTTGCAGAAGCTGGCGAATGGTCACCCATTGGTCCAGGGCCAGGCCATCGACCACGATCAGCGCAGCACGGCTACTACCGGAGTCCTCGATGTCCCGAGCCAGGCGGCGCGGCACGTGGTGGAGCATGGCCGGATTGGTTGGCGGAAGGTTGATCAGGCTGGAGTAGTGATCGGCCAACCAACCGGCAAAGGTCGTGTTTAATGCATCGCCGATTTCCCTGAGACGGGTCTGATGCTCGGTGCTGTTGCCGCAATGAACCAGCGCAGAGAGTTCGGCCCATTTCAATGCGAAGGCGGTCCAGTCCGAGTAACGCTCTTCCGCAGTGGGCAGCTCCTTCTCGACAAGGCCAAACAAGCGAGAGATCCGCAGCTCGTCATCGTCCACGCCGGAGGTGGCGATGCCGCTTCGAACCCAGGACCCGGCGTCCACTTCAATGTCCTTGGCCTCGACTGGGGTGAGTTTCCCTTCCAGGAACAAGTTGTCGATATAGACCTTGATGTCCTGATGGTCGAACGGCAGGCGGTCAGGGCCGGGATACTTGAGGCCGTATTCCGGCGAATCTTCCCGCACCTGATTGGCGCTGCCGAGCCTTGATAGAAAGAGCGGCCAGCGTTCCTGCAAAAAGGCGAAGAAGGCCTCATCGTCCGGAACGATCTCGGAGAGCGGCCAGGCTTTGAACCCATCATGGCCTTTCAGAACCTGGATGAGCCGCTCGGCCAACATCAATGGAATTTGGAGCTTGCCGTAGTGCAGACGGAGCAAAGCGCGAAGCAGCTCCACCTCATTGGCGATCAGTTCCGCCGCAATGCCGAACACATGACGGAGAATGAAATCCTTGGTGGCGTTGTCGCCCATGCGATCCGGCGGCGACTTGCGCTGGGCTTCAAAAAGCGAATCCAGCAAGCTCCGGTCGAGCTTCTCGATGACCGGGTAGCTCAGATTGGGAAAGAGATCCCCCAGGTTGAACGACAGTTTGCGGCCCGCCTGGAGCAGGTCGTAAGGCAGGGATTCCAGCTCCGCATCCTGCAAGCGGAGGACCACCACCAGATCGGTGTGCTCACCCCGGTCCCAGATTGAACGGTACTTGGACTCATAGGCGTATCTGAATTCGACCGGGTCACTGAACTCGATCAGGTCGAAGCCGCGCCCGCGAAGTTCCAAGGCCAGCTTTTCCTCGGTCAGCAGACAATCCGGGTCCGCGACCAGGGTCAGCTTGCTGACGTTGGGTACAAAGTCGTTCAGGATGGCGTCTCGCCAACTACTCATTGAGCGCCTCCTTTGACAATCCGCAGCATCAGCAGCGGCCGGATTTCCGGCACGATCTGCCTTGCCGATTGCAGTTCATGCCGCCACTCGGATTCGTCCGCATCGCAACGGGACAGTCTGAATTGCCGCACCTCCGGCAGTCCAACCCGTTCGATGGCCTTGCGGCGGGAGGCAAAGGAGACGAGTCCGCGTTCCTCCTCGCGAGCCACAGAGGCGAGATGCGCCTGCTGCAGGGCGTCGAACAGCTCCTGTCCGGCCTGCTCGGCCGCTTCCTGCAACCGTTCATGGGCGATAATGGATTCGTCCTGGCCGAGGGTGGTCTGCACCTGGGCTTCCGCTGTCTGCAGCGCATCCCAGATATGCCGGGCCGTGGGCAGAAACAGTTTGCCTTCCTCGCTCAGGAACACGCTGACATAGCCGCGCCGCACCATGGGGATGCGCAGGAGTTGTGTCTTCTGGTGCATCCCGGCCTGAAGGCGGATCTCAAAGAGCCCCCAGAGTCCGGAGATGCTGGCTGGCAGCCCGCTTACGCTAACACATGGCAAGGGCTGGCCAGCCGCGATCTGTGGCAGGTTCAAGGCCAGCCCACGGACACGGCTGTTTTCAAGATTGAGCAGGGTCGCGTCGGTCAGACGGTCCGCTTCCCGGGCGTTGAACACGGCCTTGCGATGCTCCTGGCCGTCCGGCCAATTCAGATCCCACCAGGAACGTTTACGGCTGGCCGCGCCGCCGTGAGAGTTGAGATAGCCCACCGTCATTCGCTCCACCCAATGGGGCAGAGGATGGGAGCGCAGACGCTCAGCCGCCTGCACATCCGGCTCCTCGGAAATACCATAGATGGCGGAGGCCTCGCGCACCTGCTGAATCTCATCGCGAAGCCGAGCCACCGTGTGATCGACGGAGGTTTCGATACCGTCCGGATTAAGGATGGCCGAGGCGAACACATCCTCGAACAGTTCACCGGCCTGGGCGGAGTCGAGCACGTCGCCGGTCTTGTCGATGCCGAACTCGTCGAAGATTACCGAGAGCTTCTGCTCCAGCACTTCGCGGACGCGGAACTCGACCGAGTCCTCAAACACGAAGTTGATTGCCCGCACCTTCTTGGGCTGGCCGATACGGTCCACACGCCCGATTCGCTGTTCCAGCCGCATCGGGTTCCAGGGGATGTCGTAGTTGATGATGACATGGGCGAACTGCAGGTTCAGGCCCTCACCACCCGCATCGGTGGAAACCAGCACGCGGTGCGATTTGCGGAAGGCATCCTGGGCCTGCTTGCGTTCCTCCATATCCATGGAGCCGTTCAGGGTGACGACCGATATGCCCCGGGCTTCCAGAAACTCCTTCAGCATCTGCTGGGTAGGCACGAACTCGGTGAAGATCAACACCTTCAGGTCCGGCTCGTTTTCCTCGGCTTGCAGCTCGTAGACCCACTCGATCAACGCCTCGGCCTTGGCGTCCGGTCCAGCCTGTTCGCAGCGAACCGCCGCATCGAGCAGGGTCTCTACATGGCTGCCTTCGCTCTGCAGAGCCGACACATGAGACTTCAGCAGCTCATCGAGCAGCTCCTGGCCGTCCATGTCGTAGAGCTCGGCCATTTCATCGTCTGGGCTTTCCGATCCCTCCGTACCGTTTTCCAGCTCCGCCAGGCGCAGGCTGGCCTGCTGTTCGCCTTCTTTGAGTGCGGCAAGTCGCCGTTCCAGCGTAGTGCGGATCGCCCGGGTGCTGGAGACCACCAGACGCTGCATCAGGATCATCAGGAAGCCGATGTGGCGCTTCTTCTCGCGCAGGGCCTGGTTGTAGCCCTCGCGCACATAGTCGGTCACTGCCTCGTAGAGGAGTTGCTGCAGGTGATGACGGGTCTCCCAGGCCACCGGGGCCATCTGCGTGCGCCGGGGTTTGAAGAGCGGCTTGCCGTCGGCATCGATGGCCTTGCGCTTCTCGGTACGGATAACATACGGGGCTACCCGCTCGCGGGAGACGCTATCCATGTCTGGAAAGGCGTCGTCATCCAGCAGGTTCATCAGGCGATGAAAGGCATCGGTCTTCCCCTGGTGGGGAGTCGCCGAAAGGAGCAGCACATAGGGCGCGGCTTCCGCCAGGCCCTTGCCGAGTTTGTAGCGGGCGACCTGATCGGTGCTGCCGCCCAGGCGGTGCGCTTCGTCCACCACCACCAGATCCCAACCGGCGGAAATCAAATCCTCGAACCGGCTGCGGTTGTATTCGGCAACGCGCTCGGCGGTCCAGCCGCGCCGTTTGTCCATGGGCTTGACCGAATCCAGAGAGACGATGACCTGATCGAACATTGACCAGGCTGAGTTCCGCTGGTCAGCCCCTGGAGCCAGACGCTGCAAGGTGCCGATGTCGTCGCCCAGCACGAGCTGGAACTGTTCGTTGAAATGGGTCTGCATTTCCGCCACCCACTGGGTAGCGATGCCTTTGGGAGAGACGACCAAGATTCGGCGAACCAATCCACGCAGCTTGAGCTCGCGCATGACCAGACCGGCCTCGATGGTCTTGCCGAGGCCCACCTCGTCGGCCAGCAGGTAGCGCACGCGGTCGCCGGAGATGGCCCGGGACAAGGCGTGGATCTGATGCGGCAACGGAATGACGTTCGATTCCATGGGAGCCAACAATACATGGCCGTCGGTAGCGCTGTTGGAACCTTCGAGCACCTCCGCAACCTTGGCTGCGGCTGCCACATAGGCTATGCGCCCGGCCTCGATCTCCGGCTGCAGGTCGGCACTCAGCGGCCGCAAGGCGGAGCGGGGCACGCGCACCACCGCGTCCTGGTTCGGTAACCAGACACGGCACACCGTCTGCCCCCACAAGGTCTGTTCTTCGATGACCTTGCAGGCGCTGTTATGAACGGTGCTGTATTGCCAAACATCCTGCATCGGCATCATTCCGGAATTGAAAAATCGTAGTGATAAACCACGGACGCCAACTCGACTGTCCCGTCGGCGCACTCCCAGTAATGAAGATGGAATTCCCTATCGATATCTCGACGCTGCGCCTTATCAGAGCCACGCATTCTTTGCGGATCATTTCCGCCTGGCCCTGTCCGAAGAGCGTGTACGGCGGGAAGATTATGTCCTTTGATAGTCTCAATGATTGATCGGAGAATCTTGGGCGGCACGGAGTCCCCTTGGTCGGCGCAAACCTGCTGGCACAACTCCCGGAATCTGGACCCAATGGCTGGAACAACCACGCCGCTCCAGTCAGGGGAACCACCTTGCGCAATCGCGTTTTTGAACAGAGCGATTCGGATGGCGAGTTCAACTCCAAGGTCGTCAGACGCGCCAACCAGAATGGCGGATTCATCGAGACAATCGATCAGGCTCCGAAAATCGTCACATACCAATACATCACCTTCAAAGAACTCGGGCGGGCACGGCAAAACCGGTATATCGTCTCTGGTATGCTCGAGCTCGTGAATATGGGCTCTTACCTGGATTACCTGTTTGGGCGCTTCTCTCAGAATGAGGGAATGGCCCCCAAGAGGTTGGGAGCAGTGCTTGCGTAGGACGGCGATCAACGTGATGCATCGGGCAAGATCGGACTGGAGGCCGTCATAAGTTGTAAGCCGAATTACATCCGGGTCTGTTTCCAAATTCTCCGACAGAACATCCTTGACCCGATAATAAGTCTCAAAGGAAGGCGTGAGCGACAGCAGATTTTCCACAACAGTAGCGATGTCATTTGGGCTGTATTCGACAACGCCATGCCTATCGAACAGCTCGCGAAGGTGGTGTCTTAAGGGGAAAAGATCGTCATCAATCAAAGCCTCAGAAGCCCGCTCGCTCATGTAAATAGCAACCCAGGGCTCACCAAGCAACTTGCTCCAGTCCAGTAGTGTGTCAACGTAATGAAAAGCATCATCCTTGGCGCAATCAACATGTGGAACAGCGAGCACGCCTGCGTCAATTGTTACGCTGGGCAGGCTATGCATCTTTATTCCTCCGGCTTGCCTTGCGCTTCATCGCCGCAGCTCTGAGGATTTCCTCGGCCTGCTGTTGGGATTGATCAAAGAATCCTTCCGGCCAGTCTGAGATGGCTCCATACTCGTTTATCACCACCTCTCGGAAAGCCGACCCCTGCGACGGCTTTTCCACGAAATAAATCTTGGTCTGGCTGTTCAGCTCCTTCTCGGGTGTTGCCGCGGCAATTCGGAAGCGGAGGCGGTCGATGAAATACTCGCTGTGGGTTTCAACAATGCATTGCTTGTTGCACAGCGCCATCGAAAGGAAAAAGTCGCCGAGCAGGGTCTGTACCTTCGGATGAAGGTGCAACTCCGGCTGTTCAAAAACGAGGGTAGAGTCCGTGTCGGCGAGAAGGCACATGACGAGGATCGGCAGAACCTGGCTGACACCTACACCCACATGCGTGAGGTCATGCGTGCTATCCGAATTGGAAAGCCCCACCTTCAGCTCGTGCCCCAATTTACCCTGGTCTCGGCTTTTGACTGAGCTGGCGACTCCCAGATATTGGAGCCAATCGATAACCGCTGCCTCGAGTGTCCGGATAGCGGTTTTTCGATCAATTACTGGATCCTTGAAGTTTGCCGATGGAATGTAGCGGACCTTCTTGCTCTTGTGCAGTTCAAGAATGGAAGCTGTGTGTTCTCCGCGTAAGCCTACGTCATGTGGGTCGGCTGCTGGCGCGAGCGGATACAGCGGTTTTGGAGCATCCCTTAATGGACCGAGGTACTTTAAAGACGAAGCGAAAAAATTGTCCAGGTACCAGGTGGCCTCGGTTATCAAACGAGGTGGTCTCAGTGGGGCGAATGCATGTGATTCTGGTCTTTGGTCAATAGAGTCTTTCATAGCCGCATGAATGCGGTCAAAAAGATCTTCACGCTCACGTAGTAATTGCTGAACCTTCAGGCGGTCATCGCGTTCGATGCGACGCAGCCATTCATGCCAATCCCGGAATGTAAGTGTCTCGGACTCAGTACCGAAAAGTGACTCCTGCCGATACTTGTCCTTGAAAGCATGGTCGAAATCGATTGTGCCTTCGAGGACTTCACGTAAGATCGCAATGATCTCTTCGGAAAGAAGAATCTCCCTTCCCATGCTGCGCCGTAAGCCTATGGCACGACGGCCATCATCCTGGAGGGCCGTGGTGATGGCGTTGGCGTCCTCTTCGATAGTATCGATGGCGTAAACAATTCTCTCGGGAAGGAAGTGTCGAAGCATGCAGCCGATTGGCTTGGCCGAGCGAAAGTCATCCTTCACTTCAGCCATGGAGTCATCGTCCAGTTCAACAGAAAATGCTAAGCTGGAGCGTAGCTCTTCGTCGATTTCACTGGCGCTGTCGGCTCCTTCAATTTCGGAGATGGCCTTGGTGGATTGGTGAATAGTGATGTCTGCTATTTGATCAAGGTTGTCCTCGTCTCTGGATACGCAGGACAATTGAGTGGCAAAAAGCCGAGGTTGTATTTGGAACAAGTCGCGCTGAGAGTCTGAAGCGTCAGCGTCGAACGATATCTCACAAGCAACCTCCTGAAGATTGCCCGAATGAGGCCCGTAGTAGAAACCTCGCCGAGGAGATAATCGCGAATGTCTGCGCGGGGCATCGTTCTCGTCAGGAATTGGCCTACAGGTACATTTGATAGTAATCTGGTTTGATTCGCTATCATTGGACTTCAAGTCGTCAAACTGCCCCAAGCTGGTGAATGCTCCATTCAGGACTACAGATCTTGACCCTACTTTATGGGCCAATGTCTGCGCCACGAGAAGGACGGATTGGATGAATGTGCTCTTCCCGCTGCTGTTCGCCCCAGCGAAGATCGTAAGCGGGCCGAGGTCCAACTCGGTTTCCTCGCGAATTGATTTAAAGTTGAAGACCTTCCATTTGGTGATCATAACTCATCCCTTCCCATTCGTGTTACCGCCTGATCGAACCACATAAGCAGTTTGGGATCTTCTTCCAGGACGTTGTTGGGGATCTTGTCGGCCACGGCGACGATGACGGCGTAGTCGCGCTCCTGCCAGGCTTTCTTGAATCCGGCGCGAACAGCCTCCAGGCGGAAGACCTTGAGTTTCTTTTTGACCTCTTTGTATTCCTCGAACTCCTTGAGCAGCGCCTTTTCGCGCAGTTTTTCCAGGTCGCCCGCTTTGTTGGGATCGGGCACGTACCAGCGGTCACGGGCCTTGGCGACCAGAGTCGGGTCGTCCTTGGACAGGTTGCGCAGTTCCTTCCAGTTGGTGGAGAGGTAGGCGTGGATCTGCTCGGGCACCGGTCCTTTGCCGTCGTAGCTGAGGAAGTTTTGTTCAAGAAGCGTCAAAAGCTCCAGCATCTGTTCGTTTTTGCTGTATGCCCCAAGTTGTTTCATGAACTGGGGATTGATGTCGGATGTCGATTGTGGTTTTTCTTTGATAAGTAGCCGCAACCATTGGATAGCTGACGCCTCATCGGTAACAAAAAGACTGATTTGCTGAATCCCGGTGACGGTAATGCGCTTCTTGTCGAACTCAATGGCTTGATCCGGCAGGAAGTACATTTCTTCGCGCACAGAAAAGCGTTGCTCCAGTCCGGCATAGAAATCCGCTGAATTCATGGGGACGGTCACACCTCGGCGAACATGGAATGCCACCATCCGGTCGAAGAGCAGATAATTCATTCGCTCTGGAACCAATTCCAATTGTCTGTCTTTGCTCACAAAAACCGGCAATTGCTTGAGATGTGTCCGGACAAAGTCCCATACACCGTCCTCTGAGCCCGCCTCAAGTTTGAACCGGTCTTCAAGGCCACCATTGGGTTTGTATGCGGAGATTACCAAATCCTGCTTAACAAGCTTCTGGATGGACTGCTTGTAGGTCTCCTGCTTCTTGTCGAGGGTTCGTACATCGGCGACCACAAAACCTGCCAGTTCAAGAGCTTCTTGAATGGCAACCCAAACACTGTTGCTTGAATTATGAAACTCAATAGTGATCCAACGTCCTGATTTCAGCACACGGTGCAGCTCTTCGAATGCCGAAGACATCAATACCTGGTAATCATGGAGCGTCCGACTGCGCCCCTTATCCATAACAGCTTCTGGTTCCCGTTGCGTCAAAACCTTGAGCCAAGCTTCCCAGAAGAAATTTAGCTCTGAATAATGGAGATTATTGCCGAACGGCGGATCAATGAAGATGTAATCAAGGCTCGATACTGGAAGCTCCTGGATGTTGGTTGTGGACTGGCATGTAATAGCGGTCTGGCCAGCAACTCCGGGCATGGAAAGCTTCATAAGGCGTTTGAGTTTGTTGGTCATCGAGTATTCTGGGGAAACTTCAGAAATCAAGGAACCAACAAACAACGTGCCTGAAAAATAGCGATTTACCTGCGACCCTCCGACCCTACCGAATTGAACTGGTTGATAGCGGTTCATTTTTGTAAAGCCAAGGTTATTACCTTGGGCAAAGAAACGTACAAACGTAGACGAACACGTATTTAGTTTCTCCCAAAGTCTGGCGTACACCATCGTGGCGCGGCGGAAATAGAAATGATGTAAATGGGTAATGCCTTTAAGGTGATAGCCATCTTTGCCCTTTCGCTCACCCTCTGGCATTTCAAAAGTAGGAAACCAATCCTGAATGGCTGTATCCTCGATTCGCTTTAGTAACGATAGGTCAGCATCATCGGGCTTTTTTTCGTAGCGATGTTTCCCAATTTGATAATTGATGAGTACCGGGGCGTAACGCACTAACTGGTGTGTTTCATTGCGGGGGCCATCAAAGTACGACTGCCATTGGCGTTGGAGCGATTTCTTGTCGAGTTCAGCGGCACAGCTCGGGCACTTGAAATCCTTATTGACAGCGGAAGTCTCCTTATCAACAGCCGCTTCAAAGTAAATGATCTCTTTTCCACAATGCGGACAGTTGAATGTCTCACTCCAAACCGTGTAATTAATCTTTCCCTTAGTCTTCCCATCCGTATGGAGCGTCTCATACATCCAACCGAACTCCTTCTCGACCTCCTTGAGAATGCGCTTAGCCTCCTTCTCAAATGCTGGCACATCGACTGGTGCGTTGTAGTTGTAAGCAATAAAGGTCGCTGCCGGTGAGAGATCATTGAGAATCGCTCTGCGGACGCCCAGCTTTGAAAACGGCCGCCAAACCTTTTTGCCATCTTCATCCGTCTCCTCCTGCAAAATGGTTCCGTCCGGCTTCACCTGGTAGCCAAGAGACATGACCACTTCGCGGTCGCCACACATCTGCGCGGCCACACCCGTCATGCCGGTTCCACAGAAACCGTCGAACACGATATCCCCCGGCTGCGTGTAGTGGAGGATGTATCGCATGATGGCTTTGTGCGGCACCTTGGTGTGATAGGAGTGCGCGTTGTAGATGGGATCGTTCTTGCCCTCGCTCACATCGGCCGCAAATGGCTCCCGGTGATAGTTATAGCCCTCGGGCTGTTCCGGCTTTTGCGCCTCCCACTCGGCGATGAAGTCGGCGATCCATGGGTTCGGGCAGGCGGTGTAGTACGGCGGATCGCTCAGGTTCAGGATGTCCTCGTCGCTGCCAAGGGGAAAGCCTTCGATCTTTCGGAACTCCGGGTCGCGCAGCTTCTTGCGCAGTTCCTCGGCGAAATGGGCACGGCGGGCCTCGTCGTTCTCGAACGTCATGCCGAGACAAGTCACCGGACCGGAGGGCTTCTGCGGCTCTTCAAGCAGCGAGTCGAACAAACTGGTTTCTTTCATCTTCATAATCCTTGCTGGCGTCTTGTTTCTCAGCTTGGTCACTTCGCGACTGACCAAGCTCGGCGGAGTTGGTCACTCGCTTAGTCACTCTTATTCCATGACGATCCGCACCTTGGCCGGGTCCTTGCCTTTGGTGAGCTGATCGATGTACTCTTCAAAGCGTTTCTTCATCTCCCCCGGGGTGGCCGGGCCGTCGGTGACCTGAAGAGCCTTTTGCAGCTCCTGCGCCTTGACGGTGACCTTGACCAGACCGGAGAGCACTTCCTTCAGGGCGTGGACAAAGTTGCTGTCCAGCGGCACCGGCAGTTCCTTCGACTTGATGAAGGCCTCCAGCGGTTCGCGGTCGTCGATCTTCAAAAGATCCATGTTGGCCTGGGTGATCGGGTCCTCCAGGTTGCTGAGGATGGTGGAGGTCCAGGCCGCCACCATGGCGTCGAGCTGGGCGTCCATCTGGTCGATCATCTGCGAGCCTGCCGCCGCTCCGGTTTCCACCGAAGGCCGGAACCCGCAATGCGGGCAGATCGGCGAGGCGTCGAGGTTTTGCTCGGTCAGGGCGAAGCAGCTCTTCAGTCCGGCCAGGCGGTTCTGGTAATCGGTGAGCTGCTGCCGGGGCATCAGATCGATACCGGCCAGTTTGAGCAGGGTTTGCAGCCGCTGGTCGTTGAGCAGCCCCGCCTTGCGCTTGTCGTCGTTCACGCCCAGCCGGGCCTTGGTGTGCAGGCCGATGTAGGCGACGGTGTAATCCTTCTTCAGCTTCTGCAGCTTGGCCCCGATGCTCTGGGACTGACTGGCCAGCTCGGTCAGGTCGGCCTGCTTGAGGGCATCCAGCACGTCCTGCCGGGTGGTCTTCATGCGATCCACCCAGTCATGCTCGGCGGGCAGCACCGCCTCGGCGGTGGAGAGCCAGGACGCCGTCGGGCTGTGGTCCATGATGAACTCGCGCAGGGCGTCCAGCTCATCCAGCGCCTTCACGGCCTTTTCATGGGCCAGCACTTCGGGAGCGCTGTAACGGAAGTTTTTCAGCTTGCCCGGCGAGGAATAGGCCTGGAGCGATTCAAAAAATCCCTTGGCCTCGTCCAGTCCGCTGGCCTGGCTGGCCAGGTCGGTGCCCGCGAGCAGATCCAGCCCCCAGAAGGAGAGCCCTTCGCGCAGGGTCTGCTGGGTCATGACGATGCGTTTGACGATCTTGCCCACCGCCTGCTGCAGGTTCTGCACAGGCTCATCCTTGCCCTGGGTGACGAGCTGGGCCATGCCCGGCGTCATGCCGAGCAGTTCGAACAGCGCTTTGAGGGCGGGCAGGTTCCATTCCTTGGGCTGCTCCAGGTGCTTGAAGCGGACCAGTTCGTCCATGCCGGTCGCGGCAAGCTGCTGCAACCCGGTGGCGTCGAATTTTTTGCCCGGGATGGCGAGCACGATGTCGCCGGAGTAGACCAGCGCCGCCACCAGGACACTCACCCATTCCGGCTCCAGGCGTGAACCGCCCGGGTTCATGTATTCCAGCCCGTGGTCGTCCTGGATGATCTCGCTGCGGTTGACCACCTGGCCGTGGCCCTTGGCCTTGACGGCATCGAGGATGAACTTGGTGTACTTCGATTTGTAGGGATCGATCTTCTCGCCGTCGAGCAGTTCCAGGGCGTCCAGCACGGCGGTGGCCTGCTTGGTGCGGTTCTGCCCAGCGATGGCCCGCAGGGCGTCCTGCGCGGCCTGGGCGCGGTTGTTGCCGGTGATCAGGACCGAGAAGAACGGATAGTCCGGGGCCTGGTTCTCGAAGTTCGGAGCCAGACAGACACCGGCAATGGTGTTCACCAAGTCGCGGAAGTTGATAGTCTCGTGAGGCGACAGGCCCGACAGGTCGCGGATGGATTTGCCCTTGGCCCATTCGGTCATGGACTTGGCGCGGCCCTGATAGGTGACCTCGAAGGCATCGCTCATGTGCTTCTGCAGCCACTGGACCAGCTTCTTCAGGAAACCGTTGGCCTTCGATTCATAGGTGGCCTTGGCATGGCCCGATGAGGTGGCTGCAAGATCCAGTGCGGCCGCATAGCTCTTCAGCGCAGTCTGGAATTCCTCGTCGGTGCCTTTCAGGCGGAAGAAGACCTCGTCGTTGACCTTGTCGTCCTTGAAGCGCGGCGGATCGTTGGGCTGGATGAAGTAGAGGTAAAAGTCCCGCTGCGGCACGGCGGTGGAACGCTCGTTCGGTGCCCCGAAAAAGAGGTAGCCGGAACGGGCTGCCTTGTGCTCCTGCCAGACCAGTTCGTGCTGCCAGATTTTGTAGCCGGTCACATAGGTGGCGTCCTGGCACTCCATGACTCGTTTCAAGGCTTCGTAATAGAAGCGATCGAGCTGGGCGTCCCCAAGGGAATCGGCCCGCTTGTCGATCAAGGCGTCGAAGTCGTCGGTCTTCTTCAGGTCGAGATAGAACTGGCGGTTGTCGGAATTGAAGGAGATGAACTGGCCGCTGACCGTTTTGTGGATCTCGCGCAGGACCGTTTCCACGTGGGTCTGCAGGTCCTTATCCGGCTCGTCGCTGCCCAGTTCGGCGATCAGCGGATCGAACAGACAGAGGCGGTCGCGCAGTTCCTCGGCGGATGCGCCCATGGGGGCATAGATGTCGCCAGTGGTAAGGCGGTGGACGGACAGAGCATGGATCAGGCGTAGCGCCATCGGCTTGTATTGTTTGCGGGTGATGGCGTTTTCGATGCGGGATTCCAGCACCTGGCTGCAATCAATGACTGCTCGGATTTCGGGAATGGCGCGGAACGAAGCGTTCTGCTTGAGGGTACCCCAATAGCTGTCGAAGGCGATCAGGCCGGGTTCGTCCTGCGGCACGTCCTTGCCGAGAATGCCTTTCATGCCCATAGACAGGGTCTTGAGCACCTCGCGCTTTTCCACCACGGTGACCCGCTCGAAGGTGTCGATGTAATCGGGATGCACCGGGAAGAGCCGGACAAACTCGTCCATGCGCTCATTGAGCCCGCCGTAGAATTTGGCAAAAGGCATCAGGTAGTCGCGGATCTTGGCCTGTTGCTCGGTGGTCTTCTTGAGCAGGCGCTCGGCCACGACGAATTTCACGTCGCTGCGGGCGATAAGGATCTGCTCGAAGCGGTCTTTCACCCGGCGGATGCTGTCGGCGACAAAGGCGAAGCGCGGGCTGTCGAAAATGGCTTCCTGGACACCGGCCATGAAGCGGAAGCGCAGATCTTTGCAGACCTCGCCGACCTCGCGGAGGAAGTTGAGGTCGAGGATCAGCTCCTGGTCCTTGCGGGTGCGCAGATAATCGAGAAGCTCGTCAACCACCAGCAGCAGACCGTGCTCGGGGAACACCTCGCCGAACTTGGCCATCATGTCCTCGAAGGCCCGTTTGTGGCTGGTGATGGTGCCAGCCTCGGGGAACACATACTCCGCGCCAAGTTTTTCGAGATGCTCTTCCAGTTCGGCCACCAGGATGTCGCGCAGGGACATGGTGGTGGCTCCGATCTCGGTACGGATGACCTTGAACCGACCGGCGATCTGAGAGGCTGCATCGCGGACACCAGCGTGGTTCAGCCCTTCCAGCAGGGAGGCGTCTGCGGCAAGACTGGAGACCACCGACATCAAGTGCGACTTACCGGTGCCGTAGTTACCGACGACCAGCAGGCCCTTGTTGTCGACCGGCTGGTCGAACTGCATCTGAGGAATGACAAGCTGGGTGAGCCGTTCGGCCATTTCCTCGGAAATGACATAGGTGTTCACGAGGGTGTGCGCGGCGCTCGATTTGTCCGCGTCACGCAACTGAACGACCGACTCAATCGGGTCGAATTGGATAAGGTCTCCGTATTTCATGCTTGTCCTGCCTCTCTATTGTTTTTTGCCGAATCGACCGTGGCCGTGCCATCCATGCCCACAATCAGCGCATCGACCGAGTCATAGCTGCGGTACTCGGGATGGCCGGTTTCGGCGTACAAAAGCCTCCCGGAATTCACGATTCCGTTCCACGAAGCCACCACGGCACGGTTTCTTGAAATGCCCTGCAGCAGGCGTAAAGGGTCCTGCTGGAGATCCTTGTCGAAAAGAATTTCGAGATTATCCAACACCACCGGTGCTTGAGCCTGGTCCGCGATCTGATCAAGGATGCCCGGCAACCGAAGTGACCGCTGTTTGGCTGTCAGTTCAAGTAGCTCGCCTGAAAGCGCCAGATTGACGTTGACGACGGTCGAGTCGAATTCCTCGGCAATGTCCCGAAGAACGCTGGTTTTGCCGGAACCGGTCTCACCCACCAGCAACACTAGACGGTGATACAAGCCTTCGGCTGCCTGGAGGGATCGTTTTATCTTGTCGTGAATCGGCTCGGCCATGGTCGCTCCTTTTTCATTTTCAGGATAATAAAAGCGCTGCTTAACGAGACCAAAAAAGCCAGGTCTTAAAATACAGTAATTTTTACGCTCACTATAGGTAATGAATCGGCTACTTCATGGGGCTTGGCAGCACTTGCCATTTACCACTGCGAAGTATATTGTCGAGCGTATCATCTTGTGTTGCGGCGACTCTTTACACGGCAATTTAATGTAATGCGACTATTGTCAATCTTCCTGGGCAATCCCTCTGGGGCTTCGAATTATGACGCAATGCATGAATCTGCACCATTGTATTTACCTGGGGAATCATATAATTTTGCCTCGCTGCTCAATGAATCATTCCGGTTTTTCGACCCAAAACGACCAATCTTGAAGAAGACCGCCCATCTTTAATGAAAGTGGGTGGACTGTATTTTCTCTGAATAATCGACTTTATGGAACTTACACACTTTTAACGCATCGTCGCTCTCAGAGCTTACCTGAATGGCGCTCAAAACTCACTCCGTTTTCACATTCTCAACGGCAGTGATTACATATTGAGTATCACGGTCTCAATTTGAGAACCAATAACACTATCTTTCAGGGGACTATCATGTCTAGATTATGGAGAATAAAAGGATTTTTCTTAGCCGCGGCGGCTATTTCATTCTTGCTGTCGGTATATCTGTGGTTTAACGGCTTCAAGGATCAGGGGTTGTATGTCGGTCTCTGGGTACCGTCCATTTTGTCTTCAGGGGCATTGATGCTGGCCGGAGAGGGTAAAAACCATGAGTGAGATGGCACTGTTTCTGGCCGGCGTGTGCGTGACGCTCATCTGGTCAGCGGGAATCGGATCGCTTTTATGGGCGGCCTGGGAAGGGGCCAAAGAGGAGCAAAAGAGAAAAGAGGGACTTAAAGATTGAGTTCGCTTTTGCCCTGCCCGCGCCGAACTCAAAGCAACAGTCATCGGTATCTCTCAGCCGTCTCCTTCAAACGGCTAAGGCGGCCGTTGATAAATATGCAGCCGCCTTGGTTACTTTTACACCAGGAGTGTATGTAAACACGAGTCACCAAATCGGCGGAAACCAGCAAAATAAAAAACCAGTCCCCTTAGCTGTCCACGTTTCCAGAAAAATCACTCACCCCGGCCACCTCCATCTCCATCTTCCTCTGGCTCGTCGACTCCATAGTCACCGCTGGCATAGCTACCTTCCTGGCGGGAACGATCCGCATGCTCTTCAGTAAGTACCGAATCCACCATGGGTTCCTCCGCCTTGCCACTCTTTACCACGTGCAGGTGCATATCCGATTGCGGGAAGGGAATCGAGATACCATGGGAGTCAAAGGCCTCTTTAACTGAACGCTGCAGATCCCAAAAAACCGTCCAATAATCGCCGGTCTTCGTCCAGGGCCGCACGATTAAATTCACCGAGCTGTCTGCCAGTTCATGAACCCGGATATTCGGCGCAGGGTCCTTCAAAACGAGAGGGTGGTGCGCGACAACCTCTTCCAGTACCCTCTGCGCCTGCTCGATCGAATCTCCGTAGCTGATGCCGAAAACAAGATCGACACGACGGGTGTCTGATGCAGTGACATTGGTGATAACGTCGCCCCACACCTTGGAGTTTGGGATCACGATTACTTGATTGTCGGGAGTGGTCACCGTCGTCGAGACTATGGAGACATTCCTGACGGTGCCGCCGAGACCGGCAATCTGGACATAATCACCTTCGTCGAAGGGGCGGTTGATCATGATCATCAGCCCCGCGGCCAGATTACCCAGTGTCTCCTGCATGGCAAAAGCTATAATGAAAGAGGCCCCACCCACTAGGGCAAAAAGCGGTGTAATATTCACTCCCAGGGCGGCAAGCACGATCATCAAGCCAAAAGCGATGGTGAGCCAGTACATAGTCATGGCAAGAAAACCGCTCAGCAGCTTGGAAAGGGACGGCATCCGGTTAAAAACACGTCGAGCCCAGGCGCGCACGATCCGGGCGACGAGAAAAAGGATGAAGAGTGCGGTGACAATAACGAGGATGCGAAAACCTACCCCCACTCCACCCTCTTGCGAAGTCAACCACCTCATGAAGCCTTTGTTGAATTCTTTGAGCGTCAGGTTCGTTTTCTCCTGCGCCGTGATCGCCAACAAATAGTTGCGCAATGTCTGCACCTGTTCTGGATCGCCACCTTTTGCCTCCAGGCTGGAGATCACCGCCGTGAATTTTTTGAAGATGAGCTCGCGCTCCTGCAAAAGCACCTGGAGCTCATCGAGCAATTCCTTGGCCTTGGCCCCTTCGCTGGCGCGGATCTCAAGTCTCTTTTCGACAACCACCTGGGTGGCCGTACGCACCTGATCCTGCCAGGCAGCGGCGAGTGATCCGAGCTGTTCTACGGTTAAGGGAATGAGCCGCAGACGCAATTCCTCAGGGCCGATGGATGGATCATCGAGGCCTGCCGGATACGCCGGTATCTCTTCTTTTGCCGGTTCGACCGCCTGTGTTTCGGTTGTCGCATCTTGCCCCCAGCCTGCGCCGATTGACAGCAGAAAGGCCAGCACAAAGATACAAATACCGGCACTGATTGTTGGTGTTCTTTCTGACCTGAGTCGCTGTTTCATGATTCCTCCTCATGCACAAAATTTGCCTGCTGGCCATATAACGGACAACAGCTTCGTGCGTTGTTAGATCCTTTCTTGTGAGATAACCTATTTCACAATGGGTAAATGTCCAACAGGCGGAACGGCAATGCTTTATTTTTCTCCGTCACCCGCCGCAGAGCAGGGGGCGGCAAAATTGGAATTCGTGGATACGTCCGCAGAGACGACATCGATGCCGCACGTGGATCTTTTCGCACTTCAAATCGGGGGCATCCCATATCCGTCGTTTGATTGATCCACCGCATTCACAGAAGGTTGACTCCACGATATCAAGTATCATACCCCGGTACGGAACCTCATTGACATGAAAGTCGAAAAGGCCGTCATTTCGGAGAGAATCAAGCAGCCGATGGAAAAAATCGAGCGTATCCGGAGCTTTCTCGGCAGCGAGCATCCTGCCGGTATTGGTCATCATGATTTCCGGGGCATACCGGGCATAGGTCAATTCCACGCTTATCCGATGCAGTAAAGTCCGGTTCAGGCCTCTGCCGCGCAGACCTGCTTTGATCAGGAAATTACCAACTCCGGACAAGCCGAGTTTATCAAGATTGTCGGCATCAAAGAGGATCTTTGCCAACAAGGATAATTCAGAACCGTGCGAGTAAACCTGTAAAATCGCTTCTGCCACCTGGTCAACAAGCTCGGCTCGCATGCCTGTTCCCCGCGTCATTTCATAGAGAATTCTTACCGAGCCGTCCTCTTCTTTCAGCTTTCCCGAGTGATAGGAGCCGTTTTTGAATTTTCCCGCATCATGGAAGAGCCCGGCCAGTCGGCTGGCAGTGCGATCGACACCTTCCCGCATGCCGATTTTTTCAGCCAGCGCGGCGACCCGAAGAGAATGACTCCATAAGCTGTCAGTCAATTCGAACTTATCGCCATGATACGCCCCCTCCTCTTGTTGGATCAATTGCTGCAATCGGGTTTCAACACCATTGAGAGCATTCCGGGTATGGCTATTGTGAGCTGACATTCGAATATCGAGATGTTCCGCGGGATTTCGTGTGCTTGCTTTGACGTTACCAGCCGATGGGCAACAAGCAGCCTGAGGCCTGCTTCTTATTGGTAAGATTGAGTTGACGCAACTGCCTGGTCTCCCCGCCACACCTTAGCTTAGAAAAACATGTACAGTGCCGCCTGGAGCGTGAACCAGTTCTCCGCGCTTCCTCCCACTGCCTCCTCAATCGCTTCCCCCGGAATCCCGACGGAGGCAATGCCCTGGAGAAACAGGTGGGTGTTGATGTAATGAAACATGCTCAGGGTAAATTCCTGGCCGATATCCTTGGAGGCAAGGGTCTGCAGCGGTCCGATTCCACCGAGATTGTTTAATGTATCGGCCCGATGGTTGAAATAGTCCAGAGTCAATTCCAGGGTATCCAGAGGCATGATGCTGAGGGTCGCCCGGTTGGTGGTCAAATTCGAGTTTTTATATACCTTGCTGAACACGATTCCTGGTAGAAAGTTGCCCAGACCTCCTGAAAACAGGGGATCGAAGCGCTCGAAGGTTGGCGTTTCCGGATTGTCACCGGTAAATATCGACCATCGGTAGCTCAATGCAGGCTGCCAACCATATTCCTCGGCCCGATATCCGGCCCACACATATCCGGCCTGAGCCGACATGTCGAAATCCTCGTGGTTTTGATAGGCATACTCTGCCTTCATCCACGAGCCTTTCACGTTGAACAAGTCGGTGAATGAGAGGCTTGGGTTAAAGGTACGGAGCCCCTCTCGCGGCAAGCGATCCCCACTTGGCGACCGGTAGGTGGTTTTCGATTGGGGAACATAGAAATAGCTAAAAGCCACATCCGCCCCTCGGAACGTGTTCCTGAGATCGAATCCCGCCACCTGGGTATCCGAAGCTATCTCAGAAATTTCACTTGGTTCAATAATAAATGCATCCAGACCCAGATCAGCTGATTTGAGCTTGGCCAGCGCAGTGAACTCTGAGGTGATACGAGGCCCGAGATAGAGCGCGGCTCGCTCGCCGATCGAGGTGGAGACCGGAATCTTGGACAACAGAAAGCCGTCTCGTATCTGATAAATTTGCCGGCCGACGGAAACATCCAGTAAGGATTGTTCACCCGGCAAGTCCCAGATCAAACCGGCATAGAGCTTCTCAAAATCGCCATAACCCCGCGTCCCTGAATTATAGATATCGTGTCCGGCAGATCCGGAAATCAGGTAAGATACAGCACCGTAGGGATACAGCGGATAATCGGAGAGCTGAAAGATGCCGCCGATACCTGGTTCTATATAACCTTCAAGCCATGCCGATGTACCAGGTCCCAAGGGATCTTCAGCGGTGGGATTGCTACCGTTGAAGGCTTCACCATAGCCGCCGAACCATGGTTCGATATCACTGAATATGCCGGCTCCACCGTTCAGGATAAAGACGAATTTGGCGCGGTCGTCCTCATAGATCGTCGGAAACTCCCCAACATCACCGGTGGCCACTATTCCCTTGTCCTTTGGGGGTATTTTTGCTGTCTCCTTCATTGGTGATACCAGCAAAGCAAGCACCACCTCACGGCCGCCGCTCACCGTTTTATAGATCCTGAGCTCTGCCTTTTGAACCGGATCAAGCTGTTGCACCCGTTTGACGCCGAATTCAGCTAAAACCCGCCGGAAGTACGCCCCCTCCCTGAGGGTGAAGGCCGCCGCCACCTGACTTTTTAAGGTGTCGTCCTGATCCGGATCCCCGGTAGAGGACATCAAGTGGATATATACCTGACCGATCGGCAGCCCTTCCGCCAGCTCAACCTGTATTTCTACTCCCTGCCGTGCATTGTCGCCGGGTGTTTCGGCACGTAATACACCAGGCCAAACAAGCCAGATCAATAAAAATGCAGTGAGGGGACGCACGGCAAGCCGTAGATTTGGCGCGAGGAATCTCACGCTTTGTGGTGTTTTGAGCACTGCTATTTGAACAGCTCCTGGTGGCAGTGTATGCAGGCCATTTTTCCCTGCTGATTATTCATGCCATCTTTGTCATGCCACATATCAGCGACGCCGTGGCAGGCCAAACATTTCGAGTTCTCTTCCGCAAATGGATAATGTCGTGGGGTATACCTGCCCTCATGATAGCGGTTGAGCATCGTTACCATCTGATAGATGGTCTCACCGGTTACCTTGGCGCACCGGTCTTTCTTTTCCTTTGAGGTAACGGTGGCGCCGGCGGCCAGAGTCCATTGGGACACGGAAATATGACACAGCGGGGTTTTCGCGTTTCGTTGCACCTGGTTCGGAAAATGGCAGATATCGTCGAATCGTTTTGTAGGGAAGTCAGTGCGGCTGTACCACTGAAACAACTCATCGATCATGTGGATGTGCGTTTGCGCCTCATCGGCGGCAACCATGCGAAAATACTGAGACGCAACTCCGAGGACACCGCAGAGTGTCCCCTGACCGCCAAAACCGGCTGATACATGACTGAACATATGATCCGGCATGGTTGTCCAGGGATAACCGACAGATTCCTGCAACAGGCCGAGGACCCCCAGCCAGGCACCGTTGCCTCAGCCTCCGGCCTCAAGGTATATATGATATGCTCGTGTGCCCGCCTCCATGGGGTCGATGCTCGTCCACTTCCACGGCAGTGGTTGGGCGGCGGGAATTGTTTGCTTCGGAGCTTCAGAGGCATTGGCCGTGACACTGCCGAGCACGCCGCCAGCCAGTAAAGCGGTGCTGGTTTTCAGAAACAGTCGGCGAGAATACTCGGCCAATTTTTTTCCACTACCCATTATGCAGTTCTCCTTTCTCGAATTTCTATTTGTTAGCGGATTTTTGTTCAGTGCGTTCAACTCGATTGTGCTCGGCTGTCTCTCATTTCTCCCGGGCGCTTTCAAGATCGTGAGCAGATCGGTGGCAGGCAACACAAATGTCTGGATTTATCATCACATGCCGCGGATGGGGCGCCCCGTGACAGTACTGGCAGTCCACCGAGGCTGTATGCCTGTCCTGATGGCAACGCACACAGGCAATATCGCTGTGTTTACCGCGGCTCGAGGCAAGCACGTAGGCGGCCTCCTGATGGCAGGGTAAGCAATATTCAGATGGCACATTCCAGGTGTGGCGGACTTCAGCGGCGGTATGGGCCCGGTGACACGCACCACAGGAATCCTCATCCATCTGGTCGGAATGCGGTTCATGGCATTCCAGGCACCCAGTGTAGAAATGCTCCTGCTCTGGTGGATGGCCGACATGGCATTCCGTGCACCCCACATTCGTGTGTCTGCCGCCTTTGGCCACCAGGTCGCTGGTCTCTTGTTTGTGACACGCTATACATTGTGTAAATTCAGCAATTGCATCCGGCTGGGTATTGACGACCCGCAGGTCCCCGTCAAACAATTTCATTTTCCTGGGTTTGAAACCGTCGTCCACCGTGACCTCATCCTTGTCATGCCCAACTCCGCCATCGACGACCGTCCAGTTCATGCCAAAAGCCGAAAAGCTCGCCGTATGATCAATAACCCTGATGTCGGTCATCGGGTAAGGTCCGCTCGGAGGCGGCTCGTCCATCATACTGAAGCCCATGAGCCAATTGTCCACCTGCTTCTTATTGTCCACATCAACCAGGTAGTAATAGATGGCGCCTGATTCAGGTTTGTAGCCACGCTCATCGGGAGTGCCCAGAGCCGGACTCCCCTTAAATTCAAGCCAGAACTGCACCCGATCCCTGGTGCCGTCCTTGGTGTAGTCAAATTCAATCACCTCGGTGTAAGCGATAGCGCCGCTGATCTCTTTCAGTTGAGCGGCCGCCAGCTGGCCGCAGAGCATCAACGAGATAATCGATGTCGCTAGCAAAACTCTCATTATGTGGCCTCCTTTAATACCATGCGGGCCTGGTTCAATCGATGACCCACAAGTTCGTAGACCTTCTGGCAGCCCTCGACATAATTATTCCGTGCACTCACGACCGCCCGGATTGATTCGGCGAGTTCCGGGTCTCCGATACTTTGGGCAATCCAATTCGGCAGCGTCTGTAAATCGATGCCGGGAAGCGTCGCTTCATCCGGTTCAAGAAACAGGTGGAGCTCAACCAGACTGCGTATATCACCGCCAATGATGCCGACGGGCGGCTTCAATCGACCCGCCGGAAAACGCTCTTTGAATGCAACCGGGGTCAGTATCTTGCGGGACAACGCCTCGCTGGGCAGGGCAAAACCATAGATCATGACGCGTCCTCCCCCAACTTGCCGGCTGCTTCGAGGGTATCCGCCACATACCCCATCTCCATCTGTTCAAGGGTGGTGCGGGTGGGCCAGCCTGTTTTACTATCCCAGCCCTCGAGCTGGTAAAAAATGCTTTTCCATTCCTCGACTTTCTCTCGATCCAGCGAACGACCCATCAAATCCTGGTAGCGCCAATTCCCGTTATCGTCTCGACAGGTCCACATGAAAAATGGAAAGATTTCGCCTTTTTTGTAAATGGTTTTGTAGATATACGGGGCGAAATGCACCATATCACGATGCCTTCCCTGGAGCACCCAGATCGCGTTGTCCAAATTCCAGATGCGCCGCCCGATTTCGATACCTTCCTCGAAACTGATGGCATCACCGGTCACCGCGTTCCAGAATACCTGTTCACCGGCGTCCAGAGATCCGGTGGCACCTTCGAAATTCGACACGTTGGTGTTCACGAAATCGGGCCACTTCAAGTCACAGAACAGCGCGGAATTCTTGTAGAATCGGCAATAATGCTGCTGCCAGCGGACCAGTTGGGCAACCGCTTCCGAATACATATTGGCGTCGCTGTAATCGAGCACCTCGGGCCGATCCTTGGCGTAGGGGGATAACTTTTTGGCATGCAGGGTTACCATTTGTTCGGCCCCAATGCGCAGTGGCTTCCCAAAAGCAAATGCCGCACTGACATTGGTAAAGATATAGTTGAAACAGTGCGTATTCGTGTCGCGGTCACCCATGAGGCTGCCGTAGCCCCATTCCAACTCTGCCCGTGGATCATACCCGTGCTCGGGGACACCCCAATAGGAAAACTGGAGGGCACCGGTATGAAGGTCCTCCTCACGGCCCCATTTCAATGCAGCCTGCACCCATCCCTCAGCCAAGTCAGCGCCGATGTCCGTCTTCGTCGAGAGGGCGTGAATGAGTTTTTCGGCAAAATCGAGCGTGCCAATCGACTGCCACGGCAGCTCTGAAGGGATCTGCCGGCCCGGCCCGAGAATGCCCTCTTCATAGAGGTGTTCAAGCCAGTGCAAACCGGGTTGAAGTACAAAAGAGTTAAGGCCGTATTTCTGAACGATATCGGCCGACTTCAGGTTGATTTCGGTGTCCTCGGCAGAATTTTTTGCAATTTTACGAACGTATGGCCCATACCAGAAGGTTTCCTGGCAGGCGGACTCGTTGCCGTAGCCAATATTGTAGCGCGACCGGCAGCCGTTGATACATCCCTGGCAGGCCTGGGGGCGGCGCTCATCAGTCGGCATCGCGGTCTGGATGAGCGGTTTCGGCAAATTACCCACCCGGGTCCAGGCGTGAAAATCCGGGGTCTGCCAATTTACGACATATTTTTCCTTGGTTATCATACGGGCCCGCAGCAAGGTCTTGGGATCGTGCACTTTGATGCCGCCGGTACCGATAACGCTGATCGCTTTGAGGTTCTTCGAGCCCCAGACCGCCCCAAAGCCTCCCTGACCGGCCCCGTTTCCGGCGTCATGAATCAAGGCGGCGTGAGGTGTCTGATACTCTCCCGCAGGCCCGATACACAGAATTGCCGGTTTTTGGGTGGTCCGGTCAGATTGTTGTTCCGCGTAGCCGCGGTCATCGGCTAAGGGCAGTGCGTCGAGATTTTGCCAGTGGGCTTGCGTACCGCGTTTGATGTGAAGAAGCTTTCGGATCTCCTGCTGAGTGGCCCAGGTATCCTTTCCCCATAAATCATCGGCGGTATGGAAGAGTACCTGGTCATTGCGAATGTCAATCCAGACGGGCTCGTCTGCCGTACCCTCGATGACAATGCCATCCCATCCCGCGTATTTGAGCATGGTCGAGAAACGTCCGCCAAAATTCGAACGGGTAAACCAGGAGACAGGGTACTGGCCGACACCGACGCCGACCACCTCACAACGGCCACCCGCCGAAGGCACGATCGTGCCGCAGAGCGGAGAGGTCATGACGCAGCAGACATTGGCCGGGTGTCTACCGTCAGTAATGGTCTTGTCGGTGCAGAAATCCCAAAAAAGCGCGGATCCCATGCCGTGACCGCCCCCCCATCTTCGATAAGGCGCGGTGTCAATCGCAACAGCTTTTCGATTGGTCATGTCCAGGCGCAGAATTTTTCCGGCGTAACCGTGATACGTCATACTATCATCCTCATTTTGTGGTCATCCCGAGTTTCAACCAGGCAGAATCTCGGAGATTGGTATTATACGATGATGGCGCTCCCTGCTCCGGCATTTCCGTGGTAAAGGTGATGGCATTCACCGGACAGACCCTGGCGCATACCTGCACGCCACCAGGCCCGCCCTGCTCATCCAGATACGGTGTATTGGCACACAGGTCACATTTCTGAGATTTCTGCTGTAATGCATCCCACTGGATCCGGCTCGGGGTGAATGGGCAACGGGTCAGGCACTGTTTGCAGCCAATACACAGGTTCTGATCGATCATCCGCGCATAGCCCCAGTCAGGGTTCGGTTTATTGGCCCGAACCGGTCGAACCGGGCAGACGGAAACACAGGGGGCGTCCTCACACTGACGGCAGATTGCCATGAAGACATCATCGGGCCAATTGGCAAACGAATCCTGCTGAATTTGGATACGGGACAAGCTGTACGAAGCCTCTCCTGAATGCGCCAGCGCACACGCCATCATGCAAGTACCGCAGCCCTGGCATTTCTTCAGGTCAACCAGAAGATATCCCTCCGAATCAGGCATGCTTACCGGTATGGCGAGCAGGCTGCCAGGCAAGATAAGGGCCGCCCCGGCCGCACTTGAGGTGACGAGGAATTGTCGTCTCGTAATCCCTGAAGATTCAATATGCTTTGTGTGTTTCATGGAGACTCCGGTCAATCAAGGTTAGTCTGCATAGAGAAGATCTGTGATGCAGGTGCTTGTTGTAAGCAGTTCGGTAAGCAGTTTCTTATTGAAATCATCAGAAAAATGATCTCGAACAAGTGCGGTTATGGTTATTTCACCTTTTGAGCCTTTCTCCAACCAGCCCTTTTCAACCATCTTGTCAATTTTTCTCCTCACGGTTTCCCGCGGAATTCCCGTCGATTCGCTGATCGAATAGGCGTTTGTTGCCTCCTGGTGCTTAAGCCGCTCAGCAGCAGCGGGTGCATCGCCGCGTAGTTTCAGACACCCGCCTTCCAGATGATAGAACTTGCTTATGCTATGGTGTGCGATCTCACCGAGAATGATAGGGGTGATAAGATCCCCTTCAAACTTTTCATACAGCAGGAGGTGGTAGCGGAGCATGTATCGCCCCATCAATACAGCAATCGTCCGCTTATGTTTCTCATAGCGCTCCGACTCAAACAGGACGTCTTCTCGATCCTGATTATCTTCATAGCCGGGAACTGGAGTATTGGATTGGTCCTTCATGAACACTTTTCGGCTAGGTAACACTCTAATAATGGGAACGATAACTACATCAAATTGTCCCTTTATTCCAGTCCATGACTGCCCATTTTGGGCAGTCATGCCAGATTATCTGTTATTGTTGGCAACCAATACTGCCTGTATTGCAGAGGGGTGCGGCATAGGCATATAGTGCATGTTAATTACTGAACCATCTGAGTTGATCTCGCTCACGGTAAAACCCTCCCAATGTACTGCTTCGGCTTATTCACATTGAGCAACTCAAGACCAATATTCAGGACGGCAGCAAAGATCTTTTCCGCCCCTTCGTCGTTTCAGGTGGATTTGATGAGGTTGCCTGCCGGTGAACCGATAAGGTAGATCATTGCGAGAACGGTCTTGAGGTACGATATCCTCCTGCTCTGGCACGGGTAACCTGGAAGATGCTGGTAAAGCCTGCCGAAAGAGGGGCAGAAAGAGGGATGAATCTTTATCTTTGACACACACTGCGGAGCAATAGAGTAAGGTTTTTTATTTTGGTCTTTGTGCTGGGGACTATCGGCCCAAGGTTTTCTTTCTCACTCGTCTGGGCGGAGTTCAGAGTCCAGTATCGGGGTTGGCGGCGCACCTGTGAATTGACCTCGGTGTGGGTGGTTTCACACTAATTCAGGTAAGGGTCGCCCTGCTGACCAATGCAAAGCGTTCCTTCAATGGGATTTCTATCTTTGCATTGCGGTCTTTCAGGATGATCTCGATGGTCCATACTCCATAGAGGTCTTTCAGCTCCGCGATAAAATCAATGACCAGATATGTCCTGCGAATATTGTCGGCAGGACCGATCAGTTCTTCACTGGCGCATTTAAGGTCAGTTTCGTCAGAGGAGAGGGTGCCGTCCGGCCTGGTTATTTTCAAATCACATGTGAGATCAATTCTATTTTCCGTGTCGATTTGCGGATTTTTGTAGAGAGTTAGAATGGTGATTTTCTCTCCCAGGCCAATTTCATTCACCGTGGTCAACTGAGGCAGAACACTCTCCGCCGAGTCGAATTTCTCTTTCCAGTCCGGATCGGAGGTAATCAGCAGCCAGCCGGAAAAACCAGCAATGGTCTTCTTGTTTTCCGTATTTGGCAGAGGATAGCCATAGGGGTCCGTCCAGCCTTCGGCGAAGGCTGAGAGCGGTAAAGCAAGCAGGATGACAAGAAGAAGTCTTTTCATTTCAATTATCCAAACAGTGGTTTCATAAAGCTTCGCTCGTGGCTGATTATGCACTTTGTCTACCACATGCCTTTCGTGGGTGTAAACCCGGTTATTCTTAAAACGGGAGCAGGGACTGCGAATAGTGCTGGGTGAACAAAAAAGCGGTTAAGCCATTTCGACCTAACCGCTTAATTTTACTGGTACACCAGGAGCGATTCGAACGCCCGACCTACGGATTCGTAGTCCGTTGCTCTATCCAGCTGAGCTACTGGTGCATGTCTGCTACATGGTAGCGCACAATCCTCGGTAACTCAAGGTTATTTGTTGCCGGCGTCCTCTTTTTCCGCCTTTACAAAGCTGATATCGTGTTCGGTAGGCTTCATGGCCGGATCGGCGGAAATTACCAGTTCGGTCTGGTATTTTTCTTCCAGTTCCAACAGCTCGTGACGCTTGTTGTTGAGCAGAAAATGGGTAACCTCGAGGGGGAAGCGGCATTCAATCCTGGTGACCTGGCGCCGGCTGGCGCCGGTATGAATGCGGCGCAGGTAGAACAGCGCCAGGGTCTCGACGGATCTGATTGTGCCGCGCCCACGGCAGTATTGGCATATTTGATAGTTACCCGATTCGATGGGGGAGCCGAGTTTCTGCCGCGATATCTGCATGAGCCCTAGACGAGAGATGCGGCTGACGTCAAACTTGGCCTTGTCCCGTTTCATCATCTGCTTGACCTTTTTTTCCACCTCGCGAATATTTTTGGTGACGCGCATATCGATGAAATCCACCACGATCAACCCACCCAGATCACGCAGTCGGAGCTGGCGGGCAAGCTCGGCGGCCGCCTCCATATTGGCTTGAAAAATAGTCTCCTCAAAATTCTTGCCCTTGGAGGTGGAGCCGGAGTTGACGTCGATGGAGACCAGCGCCTCGGTGGGCTCGATAACGATGGAGCCGCCGGACGGCAGGTTGACCCGCGGCTGGTAGATGGATTCGATCTGATCTTCGACGCTGTACTGGTTGAAGATCGGCCGCGCTCCGCGATGCAGCTTGACCCGCACCTTCTTTTGCCGGGCCGGCAGCATCTCGACGAAGTCCTGCACCTTTTCAAAGGCGGCGAGATCATCCACCATGATTTCCTGAATCATCGGGTCGAAATGCTCGCGCAGAAAACGCATGACGCAGTCATGATCCTGATAGAGCAGGCCTACTCCCGCCAGAGTCTGGCCCTTGGTCTTGATCTCTTTCCAGAGCTTGATGAGAAAGCGCACGTCTCTGTTAAGTGCGGTCTTGGTCATGTCAATGCTGGCGGTGCGCACGATCCAGCCGACGCCTTCGGGAATCGGCAGCGCGTCCATAATCTCGCGCAACTCCCGGCGCCGCTCCTCGCCGGCGATCTTGCGGGAAATACCGTGCGAGTCGGAGCCCGGCATGAGGACCACGCAACGCCCCGGTATGGAGAGATAGGTGGTCATGTTGGCGCCCTTACTGCCCACCTCTTCCTTGACCACCTGAACCAGCATCTCCTGGCCTTTTTCCAGAACATCGGTGATGGACACCTTCTTCCACTGGTGGGCCTCCACCAGTTCGCGGATGTCGTCGCTGAGATCCTGGCGGAAATATTCGGGGTGGATCTCACTAAATGGCAAAAACCCGTTTTTTTCCGTGCCGTAATCGACAAAGGCGGCCTGCAGGTTGGGCTCAATCCCCGTCACCTTCGCCTTGTAGATGTTGTTGCGGGTGTTGATCCGGCTCACCGTGGTGACGTAGATGGACTCCAGCCGACCATCTTCCAGCAGGGCCAGGCGGCACTCCTCAGGTTCCTCGGCATTGATAAGCAGTTTCACCACGTTGGCGCGCTCGTCCTCCTCGCCCTCATCATCTTCGGGAACTGCCTGACTCTGCTCTTTTTTCGGTTTGGATTTTTTCCGCGGCCCGCGTCCCCGCTTTTTTTGCACTGGCGGTGGTTCCGCCTCCCCGGTTAGAGATGGTGCATCACCTGACGGTGCGGGCTCTTCAGCCTTGTCCTGTGCGCCAGTGACCGGGGGTGGTTCATCCTTGCTAGGGGCCGGGGGATGATCCGCTTTCGTCGCTTCCGCCGGCTGACCGTGATCTTTCACTGGAGCCTCGTCCGGTTCTGGCTTTGCCGGGGGTTTTGCGGCATCACCGGGCTCGGCGGTCACGGTACTTTTCCACCAGGCGCCGGTGGTGGCCTTACGCTGTTTCTCCGTGCCGGTGGTGTTTGTTGTCTCTTTTTTCTCTTGTTGATTTGCCATGGTTTGGGTACTGCCGCCCGATGAAAACCGGCCGGCGAAAAGATTATGTGCGAGAGGTATCTTTTGGACGATAAATATAAATTATGCGGAAACTACAGCCAATCCCCTTTATTGGCAAGGCAAAACTCTAATTTTGCCTTGACACTGAACAGGCCTCCCCGTACACTTCACGCCTTGATCGTCTTCCTGCAATACTACTGACAATTGGCCGCTAAAACCTCGTATCACGGCGGGCACGATATCTACCCGCCGAAAAGGAGTGCACCGTGACCATCCGTTTTTTGCAATACCCCTGGCTGATCATATGCTGTTGCGTCTTTATCTTCGGGGTGTATCCCGTCCATGGACAGGAATCCTTATCCACCGAGGAGTGGGATATAACGGCGGATCGCATCATCCGTTTCGATGATCCGCTCAGCGTGGTTGCCGAAGGTAATATCGAACTGGTCAAACGTCGATTGCAGCCCCCACCACCGCCCAAAGTCGAAGAGGAAATCACCGAATGGTCGGTGCTGCTGGAAGAGGAACCGGAAATAAGCGAGCCCACCCCGGAAGATGTCGAAGCCGCTGAACAGGAACCTCAATATATCACCGAAATTACGGTCAAGGCCGACTGGGTCGCCTACGACATGGCCCTGGGTGTTATCCGCGCCCGCGGCAATATCTCCGTGGTAACCGATGAGGAGCAGCTTTACGCCGAGCAGGCCACCATCAACCTGGAGCAGGAAACGGGGAGTTTCAAACAGGCGACCATCATCCGCGACACCCTTGATATGCACCTGGAGGGCGCGGTTATTGAGAAAACCGGCTACAGGACCTATCACATCGAAGACGGCTGGGTCATCACCTGTAAAGTAGAAGAGGGCGAAACGGCGCCCTGGAGCTTCGCCGCCAAGGATGCGGTCATCGAACAGGACGGCTATGCAACCCTCAAGCATGCCCGCTTCCGGGTTAAAGACGTACCGCTTCTCTACTCCCCCTACCTTATCGTACCGGTGAAAACCAAGCGTCAGACCGGTTTCCTGCTGCCGGAGCTGGGTGCCAGCAAGAATAACGGCTTCTCCTTCAATCTGCCGTTTTTCTGGAATATTTCAGACTCCGCCGATATGACCATCTACACCGAGTATATGGTCAATCGCGGCTATATGCCTGGTCTTGAATTTCGTTACGTGAAAGAGGATACCGATTTTGCCACCTTTATGGCCAACTATCTCTATGATAATCTCACCGATCCTTCCGAGACGGACTATTACCAGTCCACCGGTTTTACCCATGACAACAAGGATCGGTACTGGCTGCGCGGCAAGGCAAATCATGATTTCGGGGGCGGTTGGACGTCGCGGCTCGATGTGGATGTGGTCTCTGATCGTGACTACCTCACCGAGTTCAACACCGGTATCACCGGCTTCAGCAGCAGCAATGACCTGTTTCTCGAACAGTTCGGACGCAGCCTGGAAAACAGAACCGATGATCAGCGCACCAACAATTTCGGGGTGTTGAAATCTTGGGGACCGATGTCGCTGACCGGCAATTTTCTCGCCATCAACGACGTACGGGCCAACAAGAGCGGCGACAGCCCTTTGTGGAACCTGCCCTCAATCGACTTTACCGGCGCCCTGCCCCTTGAGAGTTTCGGCAATCTCACCTTCGAGTGGGATACCGACTACGTCAACTTCTGGCGCGAAGAAGGAGTAGGCGGCCATCGTTTCGATATCTACCCCCGGCTCTCAGCCCCGGTGCCGCTTGGCTCGTATCTGGAATCACGGGCTGAAGTGGGGGTCCGTGACACTTTCTATAACGTGCAGACCTACGGCGATGCCACTTGGGATGATAGCGACAGCCAAAACCGGCTGCTGTTTGACGTCAACACCGAAGTCGCCACCACGTTGATGCGGGTATTTGCGCTTTCCGGCGAAGGCGCCGACGGCTTTCGCCACGAACTGCGTCCCTATGTAGGATATGTTTATGTGCCCGACGTCGATCAAACCGATTTACCAATTTATGACAGTGTTGACAGGATCTCCCAGGAAAACCAGTTTGCCTATGGGATCGACAACTTCTTTGATCTGATGAACGGTACCTCCACTGCTCGCGACTACGGGTCATTTAAAATCAGACAGTCGTACAGCTTGATCGACACCGATTCAGATGAGCCGTTCTCCGATATCAACATGCGGCTGCGGATGGAACCGCTGCTTCAGTTCTTTCTTGATTATCGCACCGATTTGAGCGTCTATGGCAACGGATTTGTCCGCCATGACCTGGAAGGCAGGTACACCAACAGCCGTGGCGATCGATTCGGCCTGCAGTATGTGCTTGACGATACCGACGGCACCGAACAGATAAATGCCCTGGTTGAGTCAGTAGTGTTTGCGAACTGGAGCACCCGGTTCAGCATCGAGCATTCCCTGGCCGACAAAGAGACCAACGAAGCCAATCTTGCCCTTATTTATCAGGCGCTCTGCTGGTCGGTGGAATTTGCCGGCTCATACACCCCGTCCGACAATTCCATCTGGGTGTTGTTCCGGCTCGCCAACATCGGCGTACCCATCGGTTTCAGTTACTGATCGGCAGCATCGACCCGATCTTCGGCTACCCGCCACCATGTGATGCCCACCAGCTCATCCACCAACAAGCCGGCCGGCTACGATGTGTTCAACGGCGATGCCGACGGGCTCTGCGCCCTGCACCAATTGCGGCTGGCCGAGCCTGTCGAGGAAGCAGTGCTGGTTACCGGGATCAAGCGCGATATTGCACTGCTTAAAAACATCGAGGATGTGCGCGACAGCATCATTACGGTACTCGACATCTCCCTGGATGTGAACCGGGAGTCCCTTGCAAAACTATTGGCGGCAGGCAATCGGATCACCTATGTAGATCACCACTTTGCCGGTGATATCCCCACCTCGACCGCCTTTGATTATCGCATCGATCCATCGCCTGATACCTGCACCTCACTGCTGGTGAACGAGCTGCTTGGCGGGCGCCATGTAGGCTGGGCACTGTGCGGCGCCTTTGGCGACAATCTGCACCCGCGGGCACACGCACTGGCGGCGGATACCGGGTTTAGCTCCTCTCAGCTGGAGAAACTCAAAGAGATCGGCGAGTTGCTCAACTACAACGGCTATGGCGGCAGTCTTGCCGATCTCTATTTTCATCCCCGTGATTTATATACATCACTGCATAAGTATAGTGACCCGTTTGACTATTTCGAGCAGTCGACGGCGTTACGCACCCTGCGCCTTGGCTATCGCAACGATATGGCTATGGCGCTGGCCCAGCCGTTATTCAGTAAACAGGGGACGAACCGGGTATTCAGATTCCCGGACAACGCCTGGGCACGCAGGATATCAGGGGTTTTCACCAACCTCAAGGCGCGGGAAAACCCCACCGGCGCCCATGCCCTGATCACCGAAAACGAAGATGATACATTGCGCATCAGTGTACGCGCCCCGCTTACTCACCGCCAGGGGGCTGATCTGCTCTGCCGCGCCTTTCCCACCGGCGGCGGCCGGGCCGCGGCAGCCGGCATCAACAACCTGCCGGCCGATCGGCTCGACGCATTTCTGCACGCCTTTACCAACGCCTTTAAATGATATGATACCGACTACCATTTCTCGTTCACCTACGACGTCAACGCCCATCTCTCTTATTAACCGGCCCGGCATGCTTGTCTGCGCGCTGCTTGCGGCACTGCTGATAGCCATCGGAGTTCCGCTTGCAGCGGCGGAAAAACCGTTGGCGGCTGATCTCGTCACCGATGGCCAGCCCATCGATCTTACCAGCACCCGGTACCAGGAACTCTTTGCCGAGCTCCATGACGAGTATGGCTTCACAGCCGAAGAACTCCACCAGCTTTTTGCCGGCGTACAAATCAGCAAGCGGGTCCTGGAGCTGATGGACAAGCAGTGGGAGGCCAAGCCCTACTATCTTTATCGCCCGCTCTTCGTTACCCCGGCGACCATTGCCAAGGGCAAACAAAAGCTGGCGGAGCATAGGGAACTGCTTGACCGGATCGAGATTGAATTCGGGGTCAACCGGGAGGTGATCATCGCCATCTGGGGTATCGAATCCCGGTTTGGCACGCACCGCGGCAGCTTCAACGTGTTTCAAACCCTCAACACCCTCTTTGACGCCTACCCGCGCCGCTCGAGCTTCTTTCGCACCCAGCTTGTTCACTTCCTGCTGCTATGCCGGGAAAACAACATCGACCCACTCACCGTGGACGGCTCTTACGCCGGCGCCTTCGGCCAACCGCAATTCATTCCGTCCAGTTTTCGTGAGTATGCGGTGAGTTTTGACGGCAACGAGACCCGCGATATGTTCGACTCCATCGACGACATCCTCGCCTCCATCGCCAGCTATCTGGGGCGTCACGGCTTTACTCTTGATACGCCGCTCTATGAGGATATCGGCTCCGAACTCAAATCACAGGAACTGATCAGCGCCCATCTCAAAGGCAGGAAAGCAAAGGTGGACTACCAACTGGTAAGCAGCGTCCAAGGCATCGACCTGCCCACCCCGCCCGGCGGCAAAAAAGTGACCATTGTCGGGCTTGAAAAAAATCCGCTCACCGGCGGCGGCTACCGCTTCGTGGCCGGTTATCCCAATTTCCAGGCGATTACCGCCTGGAACCACTCCAACCGCTACGCCATGGCGGTGGCCGAGCTAGCCGAATCGATCACCATTGAGTAACAATGATCCCGGCGGCTGGCGCCTCCGGCGCCAGCTTTCCATAGTTGTGGTGTGGATTATACTGGCCGGGGCCACCTTCGCCCGCGGTGCACCGGAGATAGACACTCCGCCACCCTTTTTTATCGATGACGGCTCCCGGCAGAGCCTGAACGTCGCCCTAGACGCCCAGATATCCTGGCTGACGGAGCTCGACCATACCCAGCAGTTTGCCCTGGGCTCAACCCGGATCAGCAGCCGGAAACTGCTGCACACTGTTCGCTCGTTTAAAGAACTCATCGAGGCGGATCTCAATCCGGTTGGTCTGAACGAGGCGCTGCGCCGCTCCTTCTCCCTGGTGAAAAGCCCCGGCCGTAACGGCAGCGGAAAGATGCTGGTAACCGGCTATTATGAACCGCTTTTTGCCGGCAGCCTCACCCCTGACGGTGGATGCCGATACCCGCTCTATGGGTTGCCGGATGATCTGATCAGCATCGATAAAGGCGGCAGGCGGGTCATCGGCCGCCGGACAGACACAGGCAATCCAGCACCTTACTGGAGCCGAAGCGCGATCGAGACGAACGGGCTGCTCCGCGGTAACGAACTGGTCTATTTGTGCGATCCGTTTGATGCCTACCTGCTCCACATTCAAGGGTCGGGCCGTATTCGTCTGAGCGATGGCACGGTGAAGTCGGTTCGATTCGCCGGTTCTAACGGGCTGGAGTATATGAGCCTGGGCAAGCTGTTCGTGGATCGGGGAATTATGGAACTCAGCGAGGTCAGCATTCCCGCGATGCGCGACTATTTCAGCGATCATCCGGAGAAGCTCACCCAGATGCTTCATCATAACCCACGTTATATCTTTTTTGGCTTCGGAGACAAAGGTCCGCCCCATGGCTCGCTCTCCATAGCCCTTACCGCCGGGCGCTCGGTGGCGGTTGATGATACATCCTGGCCTCCCGGCATCGGTTATCTTGTCAGCCGGCGGCCGGTACTGGATGGTAACGGCGCCATCAATCACTGGCGCCCGTTCGGACGCTTCGTGGTGGTTCAGGACAGCGGCACCGCCATTACCGGGCCTGGCCGGGTAGACATCTTCTGGGGCAATGATGAGTATGCTGAAGTAAGCGCCGGCATCATGAAAGAAGAGGGTGAGCTCTATATCCTGGTGGCAAAAAGTTCAGATGAACTGGGGGATAGCCGCTAATACCCAGCTGCTGCAATACGGACTCTTCGTGATATCAAAATGTTGCTAACCGAGCGTGGCGGCGCCGAAAAAAACCCTGAAAGTGCCTTGAACCGCCATTCCCACGAAAGCTGGAATCCAGTAATTTCTATTAGTTATGGTTGCCGGATCAAGCCATGCACGATGTATGCAGAGGGTTTTACGAGAACCTCAGACTGAATAAATCCGAAAAACTTCACCGAACAGAAAATATGAATAAACCACTCCGACTGGCTGCAAGAGTCGACAATCTCGGCATTGAAACTGCCTTTGTGGTGGCCGCCCAGACAAAAGCCCATGCCGATGCGGGCAATACGGTCTACCCGTTCCATCTCGGAGACCTGAACCTCGCCACCCCGGAACATATCATCGAAGCGGCATACCGGGCGATGAAAGAGGGCAAAAACGGCTATACCCCCAATGCCGGCATCCCCCAACTCCGTGAGGCGCTGGCGGAGATGGCCAACCGCACCAGAAACACCTCGTACTCCATGGACCACGTGGCCATTCAGCCGGGCGGCAAGCCGGTTATTGCAAAATTTCTGCTTGCCGTCATGAACCCCGGCGATGAGGTGCTCTACCCGAATCCCGGCTTTCCCATCTACGAATCGCAAATCCGTTTTCATGGAGGGGTGGCCGTCCCCTACTCCATCGTCGCGGGAGCGACAAACTTCTCTTTTGACATTGACGCCATTGAACGATCAATCAGCAATAAAACCCGTATCCTGATTATCAATGATTTGCATAACCCCACCGGGGCGGAATGCAGCCCGGAGGATCGACGGCGAATCGCGGCTCTGGCAGTCAAGCATGACCTTCTGGTACTGCTGGATGAGGCCTACTTTGATGTTCGTTTCGAAGGTGTCTCCGCCTCTCTGGTTTCCGAGCCGGGCATGGTGGAGAGAAGCGTGATCCTCTACACCTTCTCCAAACGCTTCGCCATGACCGGCTGGCGGATAGGAGCCGCCCTGGGACCAGAAGAGCTGATCGACATCATCATCAAACTCAATGTCAATGATGAGTCCTGCACCAGCCATGCCGGCCAATACGCCGCACTCGAAGCCTTGCACGGAAACCAGAGTGGAGCGGAGTTGATTCTCACCACCCTGAAGAAACGAAGAGATCTCTGTGTTGAGTTGCTGAACAATATCGAGGGCGTCCACTGTTTCAAACCGGATACAACCTTCTACCTCTACCCTGATGTAACGGAGGCAATGGCTGCAAAGGGGTGCAGCGAATACAACCACTTTCTCTCGGAGGTGCTGAACCATACCGGCGTTTCCATGTGCGCCCGATCACACTTCGGTTCACCGCTGCCGGGCGAACAAAGAAAGTACCTGCGCGTGGCCTATTCAGGAATTACCCGTGCATCGATAGAAGAAGGGCTGAAAAAACTCAAACAGTATCTTGAAAAGTAGATTCAAAAATCGGGCCGGGATACACTACCGTGAGCAATAGCGAGATTGTCCGAAAAAGCCACTTCGCCGGAGCCCAATCCAGTCCACTCAAAACCATAACCCTCACCACCGATTTCGGCAGCCGGGACGGGTATGTGGGGGTGATGAAAGGGGTGATGATTGCGATCAACCCGGATATCCACATTATCGATCTCAGCCATGGTATCGAGCCGTTCAATATTGCTCAGGCGGCCCGATTGCTGAGTGCCAACTACCGCTATTTCCCAGACGGCAGTATCCATGTGGCGGTGGTTGATCCGGGCGTCGGCAGCAACCGCCATATCCTGGCGCTGCACGCCGATAACCATCTGTTCATCGGCCCCGACAACGGCATTTTTACCCCGTTTCTCAAAGCGTGCGAACTCCTCCGGGTGCACCGGATCACCAATCACGACCTCTTTCTCAAGCCGCCCAGCACCACCTTCCATGGCCGGGATATCATGGCCCCGGTGGCGGCAAAAGTGACGGCCGGGATGGCTGTGGCCGAGGTGGGCGAGCAGGTTGCCCCCGCTGATTGCATCACCATTGCGCAGACCATTGCCACCGTGGAGCGAGGCCTGATCCGCGGCGAGGTCATATCGGTTGATCGGTTCGGCAATCTGCGCACCAATATCGATCAGACACTGCTTGCCCGATACGGGTACGATGCCCTGTGTGTTTGTATCGGTGACCGGCGGCTTCCCCTTGTCGGTGGCAGTTACCAGGATCTGGCCGGGGTTGAGGCGGGGGCACTGATCAACAGCAGCGGTGAGCTTGAGATATGCGCCCCGCGGGAAAGCGCCGCGCACAGATTGTCGGCAGCGGCGGGAGATGAAGTGGTGGTACAACTACCGCTCAGTTCAACGGCGCCTTCTTCATCACCAGAAAGAGCCTGACCAGCAGCGGCACCACCATAAAGAGGGTAAAGATGCGCACCAGGTGGATAAAGGCGACAATTGATGTCTGATGCCCCTCAGTCTGGGCCAGGATTGCCATGCCGGACATACCGCCCGGTGAAAAACCAAACAGAGCCGTGCCGAAATCAACCAGCCCCAGCCTGCTGGCCAAAAGCGCCATACAGACCGCCACCAGCAGCAGGATGAGGGTGCTGACCAGGGCCAGCGGCAGGGCCTTGGCAACCAGCGGCAGCAGTGAGCGATTGAAGGTCATCCCCAGCGAAATACCCAGCACGATCTGAATTGCCGTACTCCAGTGCGAAGGCACACTCAAACCCTGCGGTATCAACAGAGCGGCAGCGGCGGACAACACCATGGCGCCCACCACGGCGCCGCCCGGCACGTTGAGCCGCTGGGCCGCCAATCCGCCGACAATGCCGGCGCAGACAACCAGGAGGTATCGTTCCATAATCACCTCGTATCTTTTGCCTTTGTCAGCATCGATCTGATCAGCGGCAGGCTCAGGATGAAAATCGTGCACACATTGATTACCAGGGTTATCGGCCGCTCCCACATAAACGACATGGATTCGTCGTAGATCATCAATGACCGACGCAGGTTGTCCTCCATCAGCCCGCCCAGGATAAAGCCCAGCAGCAGCGGCGCCATGGGAAAATTCATGAGCCGGAAGGCGAGGGCGGCAATGCAGAAAAAGACCATCATCATGATATCGAAATCATTGAAGGTGACCAGATAGACGCCCATAAGCGAGAAGAAGAGGATGATGGGTACCATCAGGTTACGCGGAATGGCCAATAGTCTTGCAAAATAGGGGATAAGCGGCAGGTTCAGGATGAGCAGAAAGACGTTGCCGAGATACATGGACATGATCACCCCCCAGAACACGTCCGGCCGCTCCACAAACATCCGTGGCCCCGGTTCGATACCGTAGGCGATCAGCGCCCCGAGCATCACCGCGGTGGTGCCGGAGCCGGGAATGCCCAGGGTAAGCAGCGGCACGAAGGAACCGGAACTGGCGGCGTTGTTGCCGGTCTCCGGGGCGGCAAGGCCGCGCAGGCTGCCCTTGCCGAATTTTTTCTGCTCTTCCGGCGGCGCCAGATTTCGCTCCATGCCATATGACATGAACGAGCCAAGGGTTGCCCCGGCGCCAGGCAACACGCCGATAAAAAAACCAAGCAATGACGACCTGAGTACCGAAGGAGCAATCAGTTTGAACTCCTTGCCGGTTACCTTGAGGCTCTTGAAGCCAATGGTCTTGGGTTTGAAGCTGTCAGAGGAAGGATCCCGCTTCAATACCAGGAGCAACGCTTCAGTAAGGGCGAAGGTGGCCATGGCCAGCAGAAGAAACTCGATACCGTCGAGCAACTCAAGGGAGCCGAAGGTAAACCGCTGCACCCCGGATGTCTGGTCGGTGCCCACCGTGGCGAGCATCAAGCCGAGAACAACCATCAACAACGCCTTCAAGACCCTGCCTCTGCCGGCAAAGGCGGATACTGCTGTGAGCCCCAGGATCATAAGGGCGAAATAGTCGGCCGACTGAAAACTTTTTGCCACCGAGGCCAGCATCGGTGCAAAGAACATCAGCAGGACAACAGCGATGGTGCCCCCGGAAAACGAAGAATAGGCGGCAATGGCCAGCGCCTTGCCGGGATATCCCTGGCGGGCCAGCGGGTAGCCGTCGATGGCGGTGGCCACCGTAGCCGCCTCGCCCGGCGCATTGATCAGAATCGAGGAGGTGGAGCCGCCGAAAATAGCACCGTAATACACCCCCGCCAACAATACCATGCCGGTGGTCGGCTCGAGCCCATAAGTCACCGGAATCATCAGGGCTACGGCGGTAATCGGCCCGAGACCGGGGAGCATGCCGATCAGGCTGCCAGAAAAGCAGCCGAACAGTACCATGGCGATATTTATGGGAATCAGCGTGGTGGTGATTCCGGTGGCCATCCCACTGATCATTCCTTCCCACATCAGAGTATCCCCAACTGGTAGAAAATCTCACCCGGCGCGATATAGACGCCGAGCAGCGATGACATGATCACCCACAAAACCAGCACCAGCGGAATGCAGGTGAACAGCATAAGCAGCCAGCGGCGCTCACCCAATATCCAGAAGCCGATGAAGAGAAAAAATATCGAGGCAAGTATGAAGCCGAGCCATTTCATGGTCAAACCGTAGGCAAACATCAGGCCGATCAGAAAGATTGCGGTGCGCCAGTCCATCCCGGCCGTTTCCTTACCAAGGCCGTGCTTGCCTTCTTCATCGGTGGTGGGCAAAACCAGGATTGCCAGTGACATGACGGCGCCGATAACCGCCAGTGCATACGGCATCGTTCGGGGGGTAAAGGTTTCCTGCTGGGCCAGAAAGGTAAGCGGTATCCTGGTGGCCAGCAGACCATAGGCGATTGAAAACATGAGCATGATCAAGGCGCCGACTTTCTCACGTGCCATGCATCCTCCTGCGAAAAACAGATGATGATCAGGTCGCCGCGATGGCCACGGCAACCTGATCTGGAAACCGGATCGGAGCGAATAAACCAACTCATCCGCGACCGGAGCAGCGGCTGGTTATTGAATAAAACCCAGTTTACGCATCATGCCGCCGATATCCTGCTCCTGCTTCTCAAGAAAGGTGAAAAACTCATCACCCGGTTGATAGAGGTTCTGCCAGCCGCGCTGGCTGCGAATCTCTTCCCACTCGGGCTTGTCGTACATCTCTTTGAGCACGGCCCGATACGCCTCGGCCTTTGCCGGATTCAGCTCGGGAATGGCAAAAAATCCGCGCCAATTGGCAAAGGTGACGTCATAGCCCGCTTCCTTTACGGTGGGGACATCGGGGGCCTGGCTCAACCGCTCGGCCGAGGTAACCACCAGTATCCGTACCTCACCCTGATTGGCCAGACCAACCGCTTCGCCAAAGCCGGTGGAAAGCAGCTGGGTGTCGCCGGAGAGCAGGCCGGCCATGGCCTTGCCGCCGGCATCATAGGGAACGTAGACCAACTGCAGAGGATCGACCCCGGCGGCCTCAAAAATCATCGCCGGAACCAGGTGATCCATACCGCCTTTGACTGACCCGCCCGCTACCTTTACCGACCGTGGATCATTTTTGAAATCGGCGATAACTTCTTCAAGACTCTGGTACTTGGAATCTGTGGGCACCACCAGGGCGGCATAGTCGGCGATCACCGAAGCGATCGGGGTGAGATCCCTGAACGACTGGGGAAAGACGCCGGTAAGGGAGCGGATGATGATCGGCGTAGAGTTGACCAGCAGGGTATTTTCCTGACGGGTCGCGGTGGAGATCAGGTGGTTGAGGGCCTTGCCGCCACCTCCGCCCGACATGTTTTCAAATGAAGCCTCTTCGATGAGCCCGGAATCGAGCAGCGCTTTGCCAACGCCCCGTGCGGTGCCGTCCCAGCCGCCGCCGGCGCCGCCGGGAATGAGAAAGTGAATCTCCTCCACCTCGCTGGCCGCCGCGGTGGACGCCATCACGGTAAAGCCCAGCAGGCCGGTCAACAAGAAAGTGGTCAGAAACAACAGATGTCTCTTTTTCATGGTCTTTTTTCGCCTCCATGTGTGGTTGATAAATGGCCGATTACTCGGCACTTTGGGCCCGTGGCCCAAATGAGGTTACCATTAGTCCGCAAGCTGGATTATTTTTTCCTCCACCATTGTTTTTAAGTGAATCTCACTCACGCCGATGCGCTCGAACAGTTCCCGCGCCCCCTCGCCCACCCGGGGTGGCTGGCGACGCAGGGCGAGCGGCTTGTTGTCCAGTTGCAGGGGGAGTTTGGGTAGCAGGGCACTGGCGCCGCCAGGCATCCGCACATCGTCGAGGCCGCCCGATTTGATCAGGTGCTCGTCAGTAACAAGATCGACGGGCCGATTGACCGGGGCAAAAGGAATGCCCGCCTCCTCGGCCAGCGCCATCAGTTTCTTTTTATCCAGCCGTGCCAATCGTTTGCCCAGCTCCGGCAAGAACCAGTCACGGGCCTCGATACGACCCTGGTTGGTGGCCAGCCGGTCATCAACCAGCCAGTCATCATAGCCAAAGGTGGTGCACAGCCTGCTGAAATGTTTGTCGGAGGTGACTCCGATAAAAAGCTGTTCGCCATCCGCCGTAGTGAACAGATCGTACACCGACCAGGCCCGGCCCCGTTCCGGCATGGGCGGCGGCGCCTCACCCGAAACGGCGGCAACGCCGATATGCTGACTCACCAGAAAGGCCACCGATTCAAACAGGCTGGCCTTGACGAACTGGCCGACACCGGTCTCACGTCGCTTAATCAACGCCGCCAGGATGCCGATGGCGCCGAAGCTGCCGCCGACGATATCGGTCACCGATGCCCCGGCCCGCAGCGGTCTGCCGGAGGGTCCCGTCATATAGGCAAGACCACCCATCATCTGGACCACTTCGTCCAAGGCCGGACGATTCTCGTACGGCCCCGGCATAAACCCTTTCAAGGAGCAGTAGATAATGCTTTCGTTACGGGCCCGACAACTCTCATAGTCCAGACCGAGCCGGTTCATGGCGCCGGGACCAAAATTTTCGATCAGCACATCGGCGTGCTCCACCAGCCGCAGGAACAGATCCCTGCCCTTCTCGTGTTTCAAATCAAGTGAGATGGACTGCTTGTTGCGGTTGAAACAGGTAAAGAACCCGGAGCCGAACCCTTTGAGTGATCTGGTGTCATCACCATTGCCGGTCTTCTCCACCTTATAGACCTCGGCGCCCAGATCCGCCAGAATCATCCCGCAGGTGGGTCCCATAACGGTATGGCCCAGCTCGAGAACGGTAACACCTTGCAATGGCAGCGATGGTCTGTTTTTCATGATGGAATATTGGAAGTCATGGCAGGCTGGTTAAAACGCTCATCGTATTGCATGCGCCGCCAACACACGATTCATCCGGCCGGGCAGTCTCCTGCCCAGCAGACTTTCAAACAGGGTGGTAACCGCGCACAATCTTTCTATGTCGATGCCGGTTGCCACCCCCATGGATTCGAACAGGTTGACTGCATCCTCGGTGGCCACATTGCCCGCCGCACCCTTGACAAAGGGGCAACCACCGAGACCGCCGACGCTGGTATCAAAGATGCTCACCCCGGCTTCGTAACCGGCCACCATATTAGCGATTCCCAGCCCCCTGGTGTCGTGCAGATGGAGCGACAATGCAGCCTCGGGTACAATCGCCGCCACCACCCCCACCAACTGTTTTATCTGTCTGGGGTTGGCCATGCCGGTGGTATCGGCAAGGTTAAGTTCGGTGGCGCCGGCCTGGGCCATACGGGCAAGGGCCTCGACAACCGCGGCCTCGGCGACGGCACCTTCATACACACAGCCAAAGGCACATTGGGCGCCGGCCCGCACCGTTATGTTCGCCGCACGCGCCTGAACGATCAGGTCGAGCGCCAGTTCAAGGGCCTCGGCGGCCGATTTACGCACGTTTTTCCTGCTGTGGGTATCGCTGACCGAGACGGAAAGAGAAATATGATTCAGCCCGGCCGAGACGGCCCGTTGCAGACCTTTATCATGTAAGACCAGGCCGGTCACCAGTACATCTTCAACCCCGCCAAGTTCTCTGACCAGCTGGTCGGTATCGGCCATTTGCGGGACAACTTTGGGATTGACGAAGGAGCCCACCTGGATACGGGCCACACCGGCTGCCCGCAGCATGTCGAACAGGCGGCGCTTGTGGGAAAACGGCAGGACAAGGTCTTCGAACTGGAGGCCGTCGCGCAGCGATTCGTCCTCTAGTACAACCGCGGGCATGGGTTTACCTCCCTTGTGGTTCCATTAGCTATTACCACCGAGCCGGAACAGGTGCGGATAAATGGTTTACATGAACAGGGTAAAAAGTAAAGGGTATTATGGGGTGAGCAGGGCGAAGCGATGCCAGAAATCGGGAAATGATTTGACTACGCAGGTTTCGCCGTGAATTTTCACCCCCGGCACCCGCAAACCGGCCACCGCCAGACTCATGGCCATACGATGATCGTTGTAGGTGTCAATGTCGGCACCGTGTAAAGTGCGCCCACCCTCACCATGGATAACCATGGCATCGTCATGCTCATCGACCCGTACTCCCAGTTTGGTGAGTTCGCGCACCGTGGCGGCCAGACGATCACACTCCTTGATTCGCAGATGAGCGATGTTATTGATGGTTGTGGGTCCGTGGGCAAAGGCCGCCACCACCGCCAGGGTGGGCGCCACATCGGGCATATCACCCATATCAACGGTAATGCCTTGCAGATCTTTCGTCCCCTGAACCCGCAAACCGCTCTTTGTCTGTTCAACACTGCATCCCATCCGGGCCAGCAGCGGCACGAACATGGCATCACCCTGCAAGGACGGCAAGGGAATATTGGTTATGGTCACCGACCCATCGGTAATCGCTGCCGCCGCATGGAAATACGAACTATTTGAGGCATCACCCTCGATGCGCCAGGTGTGTGGCTGATAGCGGCCGGGAGCAACCTGAAAAAAACGCAAATCTTTGCTTGCTTCGATAGCAGCGCCGCATGCAGCCATCATCTGCAGGGTCATAATGGCGTAAGGTTTGGAAAGAATCGCACCCTGGGCATGCAGGCGAGCCTCATTCCTGGCGTACGGGGTCACCAGCAGGAGCGAAGAGAGGTATTGGCTGCTTTGGGATTCGGCCAGGGTGGTTTCACCGCCCTCGATTCCGTCCGCGACAATGGAAAGCGGCGGGCAGCCATTGCCGTGGATGGATTCGATATCCACCCCCCAGCCGCGCAGGGCCTCCACCAGCGGACCAATGGGGCGCTGCCGCATGCGGGAATCGCCGTCGATAATGCACTCACCCTGACATAAACTGACCACCGAAGTAAGAAAGCGGGTGGCGGTGCCGTTGTTACCCAGATAGATATCATCATCAGGGGTTGTCAGCCTGCCGCCGCGACCATGCACCCGCCAGCGATCGTCCTGCCGGTCGATCTGAATGCCGAGCTGGTGCAGCGCCTCACTGGTCAGGATGGTATCTTCACTGCTCAGGGGGTCGATGAGGGTTGATACGCCATCGGCCAGGGCGGCGATAATCAGGGCACGCTGGGTGATGGATTTCGAGCCGGGCACGGCAAGCTCGGCGTTCAGGGTGGTGATAGGTTTAATTTCTATCATGAATTTTCGTAGTTATGCTCTTTCAGACAACGCCGGCAGCCCGGCGCAGGGCGGCGCGCATGGTATCCACCGGCGCCGTGCAACCCGTCCATAACTCGAACTGGACTACTCCCTGATAGAGCAGCATCTCCAGTCCGTCGATACAGGTGCAGCCGGCGTCCGCCGCCTCGCGCAGCAAAGTGGTGTGCAGCGGCGCATAGATGATATCCATGACCACCGAGAACCTTGTCAGAACATTCGCCGGCAGCGGGCTGAGTTGCTGGTTGGGGTGCATCCCCACCGCTGTTGCATTGATGAGGATATCGAACTCTTTCTCGGGCGGCTCGGTCAGTGGCTGCCAGGGGCAGCCAAGCTCCGTTGCCAGTGTAGTTCCGGTTGATTCGGTGCGGCTCCAGATTTCAATATCGGCGCCCGCCTTTTTCAGCCCGAAACCAATCGCCCGGGCGGCGCCGCCGGCGCCTAATATAACCGCCCTACTGCCGGCCAGGGTAAGGTGCCGGCCAAGGGCGTGGTTGGCGCCCAGCCAGTCGGTATTGCAACCTTGCAAACTTGCCGCCGAGCCGCGGCGCGATACAACGATGGTATTGGCGGCGCCGATGCGGCGGGCGGTCTGGTCAACCTCATCGAGATGGGCGAGCACCGCCTCTTTGTGGGGAATGGTAACACTGAGCCCGTCGATCGAAAGCGCCCGCACCCCGTTCACGGCCCCCGCCACATCTTCCGTAAGAAACGGCACATAGACCCCGTTGATACCCAGTTCAGCAAAGGCGGCGTTATGCATGGCGGGGCTCAGTGAATGGTTGACCGGATTGCCGATAATCCCGAAAACCCGGGTATCACCGTTGATTTTCATGCCGCTCCCCCTGCCTGCTGAACCTGTTAATCATTTCCCGCAACACACCACTCTCTATCTGGCCAGACGCCGTTACAGCCGCACCTTCCGGCGAACAATAACTCATATAACCACCCAGCAGCAGGGTCGCCACCCGGCTGAACATACCTATCTCGCCCATGCAAAAAGATACCAGGGGGAAATCGAGTTCCCCGGCCACATCCTGCAGGCCCAGCACCCGTGTCATATCCCGGCGGGTATTCGCGGTGGTGACAATTTTGCCCACCTGGGCGCCCTGGCCGTGCATGCGGCGCACCAGCTCTTCCAGGATGACACGCTCGGGGGTTGCGTTAAAATCGTGCCAGGAGAGAATCAGCCTGGCGTGATTCTGACCGACCGCCTCAGCGACACGATCACGGCTCTGCGTGGGCGCCCGTAACTCTATATCCACATAGGCGGCGCCCAGTTGTGCCGATGCCCGCAACAACTCCACCCGACTATCCTCGTCACCGTCAAAAAACCCGCCTTCCCAGCGCGGCCGGCAGGTGAACAGCAGGGGCGTAGCGGCAACCTCGACGAATATGGCCGGATCGGGATCGGCCAACAGGTCAAGCCGAATTTCCACAAGATCAGCATGGTCGCCCGCTGCCCGGAGCAGTCGCAGGGCCTCATCGGTATCCTCCACCCCGATGCTGACGCAGATTTTGCCGGGAATCGGCAGGCACTGGGGTGAGGGATGCGGTTCACTCATCTGGGAAACTCCAATCTAACACTCGAGGGCACCGATAATGTCTCTGATGGATGTCAGCTTTTCCCGGGTCACATACTCGCCAAGACCATCCACGATCTGCTCGGCACCCCGCGGATTGACGAAATTGGCGGTGCCGACCTGGACCGCGGCGGCGCCGGCCAGCATGAACTCCAGGGCATCTTCGGTGGTACTGATGCCACCGATGCCGATAACCGGAATCGTTACCGCCCGCGCCACCTGGTAGACCATGCGCAGGGCTACCGGCTTGATGGCGGGCCCGGAAAGGCCGCCGAACATGTTGGCCAGTACCGGTTTTTTACGGTCTACATCGATGGCCATACCGATAAGTGTATTGATCAGCGAAATGGAGTCAGCCCCAGCCTCCTGCACCGCCACCGCAATGGCGGCGATATCGGTGACATTGGGAGAGAGCTTCACCATAACCGGTACATCGGCTGCCGCCTTCACCGCCCTGGTCACCGCTGCCGCCATCTTGGTATCAGCGCCGAAGGAGACCCCGCCATGAGCGACGTTAGGACAGGATATATTGACCTCGAGGGCGCTGATACCCTCGACTCCGGCCAGGTTTGCCGCGATCTGCCCATATTGCTCCACCGAATCACCTAAAATATTGACGATGACCGGAACGTTCAAACCACGTAGATAGGGAATCTTTTCACTGACAAAACGCTCTACCCCGACATTTTGCAAACCAATGGCATTGAGCATTCCGCAGGCGGTCTCGGCAATCCGCGGCGGCGGGTTGCCTTGACGCGGATGCAGGGAGATACCTTTAACGATAATGCCGCCCAGCCGATGCAGGTTGATAAGATTTTCGAACTCGCGGGCGTAACCGAAGGTGCCCGAGGCGGTCAGCACCGGGTTGGCAAGCATCAGCGAGCCGATATCGACGCGCAGATCGGCGCCGCCGGTGTCCCCGGCTAAAGCTGCCATTGCAAATCCCTCGCGTCGAAGACCGGACCGTCGACGCAGACATGCACATAGTTGTCGTCATGGCCCATGACGGTACACCCCAGGCACGCCCCCATGCCGCAGGCCATCACGCTTTCCACCGATACCTGGCAGGGGTTGCCGCTTTTTACGCAGATACCGTGCAGGGCGGCCAGCATGGGCTGGGGCCCACATCCGTAGATAACCGTATCGGTGGACAGGGGATGCGTAATCAGCAGATCGGTGGCCAATCCTTTCTCGCCAAAGGTGCCGTCCTCGGTTATACAGTGAAGCGACAGGCCGAATTGAGCATAATCCTCTACCAGCGGCTCAACGTCAGCCCTGCTTCGCCCGCCCAGAATGATCCGGTCGTCTGCCGCATGATGGCCACCGCGGCTGCGTTCTTTGGCCAGAAAAAGCAAGGGTGCAATCCCCAGGCCGCCGCCTATGAGACAGGCGGGCGCATCCTTGACCAATTGGTACCCCCGGCCCAGTGGGCCGAGCAGATCAAGTTCATCATCGACGCGGGCCGAGGCCAGAATCGCGGTTCCCCGCCCAACCACGTTGAAATATATCTGCAGGGTGCCTGAACCGGTTGCCTGATGAATGGAAAACGGCCGTCCCAGCAAGGGATCGTGCCGCTCTGAGGGCCGTATCATGATAAACTGGCCGGGCCGGGCAGCCCCCGCTATGAGCGGTGAACGCATGGTCAGCCGCAATGTTTGGGTGGACAACCGCTCCACCCGTGTTATGCTTGCCTTTTCCTGATACTGAGTCATGATAGGCTATTCGATGATATCACTTGATCCGTTTGTCGCTCTTGCCGTCTTTGTGTTCGGCGCCGCCATCGGCAGCTTTCTCAACGTGGTTATCCTCAGGCTGCCACAGCCGGGCGCCTCCATCGTTTTCCCCGGCTCACATTGCCCACACTGTAAACATCGTCTGCGGTGGCGCGACAATATCCCGCTGCTCAGCTTTATCATGCTGCGTGGTCGCTGCGCGTACTGCCGGGCCCCTGTTTCGTTCCAATACCCGGTGGTGGAAGCACTTACTGCCTTGCTGGCACTGGCAAATGCGGCGGTATTCGGGATCAGTGTGGCGGCACTGGGCTATTTTGTCTTTTGTGCGGCCCTTGTCACTATAATCTGGATCGACATACACCACCAGATAATACCAGATGTCATCAGCCTGCCCGGTATCGGGTTCGGTCTGTTGTTTTCCTTTGTCTCTCCGCTTGTCACCTGGCAGGATTCACTGATCGGCGCCGTCGTCGGTTTCGGTATTTTCTATGCGATCTCACTTGCCTACTATCTGCTGCGCGGCCATGACGGACTGGGCGGCGGCGATGTCAAGCTGCTTGCCATGCTGGGCGCGTTTCTGGGTTATAAATCCCTGCTCTTTATCATATTTGTCAGCTCGTTTACCGGCACCATAGCGGGGTTATGGGCGATGCGCACGCAGAAACTGGGCGGCCGAACCCGTATCCCGTTCGGCCCGTTTCTCTGCGTCGGCGCCATGCTGTATCTTTTCCTTCATACCCGAATCGATGCTCTCTGGCACTGGTATATCAGCTTGCTGGCTTAACTTGGGGTCAGGTCTTTTATTTTGGTGTTTTGCTATCAGGTGGTTTGCTGAAAAAAGTTTATAAAACACCAAAATAAAAGACCTGACCCCAAGTTAACTGAAGTTAAGTTCAACCTAATTCGGACATCAAGACCATGATCACATCGAGCAACTCCAAAAAGAAAATCAAGAAGCCGCCGGTTCTGTTTCAGCAAACCCAGGAGATATTGGCCGGCATCCAGGCCAAACTGGACATGCAGATCCTTACCTACTGGAACTCCCATAACGGCTCGGTCTGCTATAACGACGTCAACGCCATGTATGAGATTCTCAAAAAAATCGGCAAGCAGGAGCGATTGGCCCTGTTCATTAAGTCCGGCGGTGGCAACGGCCAGGCCTCGCTGCGCATCATCAATCTGTTACGCCAGTACTGCCCGGAAATTATTGCGCTGGTGCCGGTGGAGTGCGCCTCCGCCGCCACCATGATCGCCATCGGCGCCGATACCATCCAGATGGGGCCACTTGCCTATCTCACCGCCGTCGACACCTCGCTGCGCCATCAGCTTTCACCGCGGGACAAGGAAAACCGCAGCGTCTCGGTGAGTCTGGACGGGGTCAATCGGGTCATCCAACTCTGGGGCAAGGAGGCCCATGCCAACCATACCAATCCGTACGAGGCGCTGTTTCCCTATATTCATCCCCTGGTAATCGGCGCCATCGACCGGTCTGAATCGCTGTCCATCAAGATCTGTCGGGAAATCATGTCGTATCATATTGAGGACGCCGAAAAGATCAACGAAATCAGTACCCAGCTCAACGCCAACTACCCCTCGCACGGCTACCCCATCACCCTGCGAGAGGCCCGCAAGATCGGCCTGCCGGCCCATGAAATGGACGACGGCGTAAATACCCTGCTGCTGGAACTCAACAAGGTATATACCGAAATGGGGCAACAGGCGGTCACCGACTACGATGAGTTCAACTATCACAACCACGCGATTTTAAATATCATTGAAGGCAATGAGATACAGGTCATTTTTCAGACCGATGAGGACTGGCACTACATCAAGGAAGAACAGCGGTGGAGCTCAACAAATGACGCCAGCGCCTGGCATGTGACGCAAACCTTAAACGGCAAAGTGGTGAAATCGGTGCTGCACATCAGCTGATGATGTTTGCTGCCGGTCACCTGCCAAAAAAGAAAAACCAGGGGAATCAGTGCACCAGATTCGGCAGCCAGAGCACCAGTCCGGGAAAAACGATGAAAATAATCAGGCCAACCGTTTCCACCAGGGCAAAGGGAATGGCGCCGCGAATGACATCCATCAGCGTCACCGAGGGTGGTGACACCCCTTTAATGACAAATAGATTCAGCCCTACCGGCGGCGTCTCCGTGCCGATCTCACAGGCAATGGCCATCACGATGCCGAACCAGAGGCTCGAATAACCCATCTGCAGCACGATCGGCAGGAGGATGGGGGTGCTGATGAGAATAACCGAGACCACATCCATGAACATGCCCATGATATAGATCAGGGCAAAAATGCAGAACAGGATTGCCCAATTCGGCACATCCAGGGTGGCAACGAAGGAGGCCAGTTCCTGCGGCACCTGCAGGCGGGTCAACACATAGCCGAAGAGCAGCGCCGAGGCGAAGATCAGCATAATCATGGCACTGGTGCTGATGGTGGACCGAAGAATCGTTCGCATGGTCCGCCAGCTCAATTTCTTTTTAAACCAGGCCAGGATGAGCGCGCCGATACAGCCCACCGAGGCCGCCTCGGTGGGCGTGGCGATGCCCTTATAGATACTTCCCAGCACCAGCACGATAAGCAACACCGCCGGCCATATCTGAAACAGGGCGGAAAAGCGCATTGCCCAGGTGACCGTATCGGTGGTGCGTGGGGCGATATCGGGACGGACAATACCCACCACGAAGATATAGCCCATCATCAGAGCGGCAAGAACAATGCCCGGAACAATGCCGGCAATAAAGAGTTTGCCCACCGATTCGTCGCCGACCACGCCATATAGAATCAAGGCGACACTGGGCGGGATAAGCAGGGCCAAACCACCGGAAGCGGCGACGCAGCCGGTGGCAAGGGACTTATCATAACCGCGGCGAAGCATTTCCGGGATGGCAAAACTGCCGATGGTGGCGGCACCGGCAACACTGACCCCGCACAAGGCGCTGAAAATAGCACAGGCGGCAACGCTGGCCATGCCCATGGAACCGGGCAGCCGATTGCACCAGCGGTTGGTGGCGGTAAAGATGTTCGAGCCGATGCCCGAATGAAAGATGATTTCACCCATGAGAATGAACAGCGGTACCGCAACCAGGGGAAAAACCGCCAGACGGTCGTAGATGACGCCGGGAACCGCACCGAGTCCCCGCCCCCCCTGCACCAGCAGAATACCGACGACACTGGCCGTTCCCAGAGCGCCGAACACCGGCATGCCAAGAAACAGCAGGACGAGAAAAATACCGATTATAATGAGGGTAATGGCAACAGGATCCACGATAATTACTGCTCTTCTAGCTGATTATCAGTTGTGTCGGCTACCCCGGCGCCGCTGATCAGACCAGTGATCCGCACCACAATCTGCATCGCCAACAAGAGTGAGCCGATGGGAATAATGGCGTAGGGAATCCACATGGGAACGTTGAGCAGGGAACTGGAGTGATAGCCGCCGCGAAACGCCATAAGCGAGGATTTTGCACCCTGCCAGACAATAATGAGGCAGAAGCAGAGAACGATGCAGGAGGTAATGATATCAAGCACCCGGCGGGCGTTGCCGGGCATGAGACTGATGACCGAGGTCATCCGCACATGCTTGTCTTGGTGCATCACCCAGCCGGCCGCCATAAAGGCGATAAAAATCAGCAGATACTCGCTGAGTTCCACCGAATAGAGGGTCGGCTTGTTGAGCACATAGCGGGCAATGACCTCGTGAAAAACCAGCAACAGCAAGAGCACGAGACATATCTCCGCAAGCACGGCGCCGGTTTTGCTGAGCCGCTCACAGACAAACGCTATTGCCGACCAGAATTTTTTCATGATGAAGAAAATGAGTAACCCGTGTGCATTAATGGCGTCGTAAAAACTTCGCTCTACGTTGTCGTGGGATCATTTTTGACTTCTCGACGTACCACCTTGCGAGGTCAAAATGACCACCACTCCTATTAGAGCTATGTTTTTACTTAGCCATCTTAGCCTGCTAGTCTGACTTTTTACGACACCATCATGCATTGGTCGGCGATACACTATGGTCGGCGCATCGCCGGAGCAGGTTTCAGGCGCCGCTCATCAGTGGTTTTCCTCAATAAAGTCAAGATATTTTTTGCCGTCAGGCACCTTGCCAAGCCACCACTCATGCACCGGAATCATCGCCTCCTTGAACACGCCCAGTTCCTCCGGCGTGGCGATATGGACGTTGACCCCTTTTTCCTTGTACTGGGCCACCGCATCCGCCATAAACTCCTCAAGCATGGCAAGCTGCTGCTGATCCCTGAGCTTGCCGGCCTCAATCATCACTTCCTGCACATCGGCGGGCAGGCTGTCCCACTTCTCCTTATTGATGGCCAGAACACAGGTAAAATAGGCCATATTGGTGACCGAGAGGTTGTCCACCACCTCGTAGAGCTTTCGCCCGAGCCCGGTAATCAGCGGGCGGGTGCAGCCGTTGATGGTGCCGCGCTGCAGGGCCATGTAAAGTTCTCCGGAACTCATGGTGGTGGGACTGCCCTCCATCAGTTCAATTGCCTTGCTTGCCGTGCTCCCGGAAACACCCCACTTCTGCCCTTTCATTTCTGCCGGCGAGGTCACCGAGAACCCTTTGGCATAGATCTGATACGGGCCACCCGCGGCCCGACCAAGTACTTTGACGTTGTGCTCCAGAAACTTATCGTTAATTCCCAAATCCCACAGCCCGGCATCGAGGCTTTTCTGCATGCTGGCCGGAGTTTCCCATAAAAAAGGTAAGTTACTGATGCCGGTATTGGGGATAATCCCGGTAAGATAGAGATCATTGGGGGCGGCCATATCGATGTCGCCACGCTCCAGGGCGGCAAACTCCTCTTTGCCCTTGTATAATTGGCCGGAGTGGAAAAACTTGAATTTCACCGCACCGCCCGTCTCTTTTTCCACATAGGCCATAAAATCCTCCAGCGGCTGCACCAGGTAAGGATACGATGTCGGCATATAGGTGGAAAAGACGATCTCGATGGGCTCGTCCTTGGCAAAAGCCGCGCTTATGGAAAAAACCAGGGCGGCAACGATCAACAGACAACTGAGTCGGGTGCGATTCATAGCGGGTCTCCTTGGCTATTTTTTGGGGGGGGGAGGATAAAGCCGAATTCGATGATACCATATTCCGGCTTAGTTCATGGTTTCAGGCAAAAACGACGCTCACCACATTTCCGCCAGCCGCTATACTACCAACAATTAGGGTTTTTGGGCAAGCATATAGATGGATGTCGCTGGATGTCGCTGGGGTCAGGTCTTTTATTTTGGCATTTTTCATCCAAAAAAACCTTCAAGCCTCAAGGAGCCAAAAACGCCAAAACATATGGGAGCAAGACAACACTAGAATGTTCGTTCACGATCAGCGCGCGTGAAACATGTTACCGCAGCCATATACCCACGATTGCCGGGATACCATGTTTTTGCGCAACGATGAGGTTGGGTGAAAAGGCAATTTCTCACAGTTCCCAAACGGTAAGAAGAAGGGTTCGGATTCTTGGATGAGAGAGCCTTTTCCTTGACAAGAGGCCTTTAAATGGGCGCCCCGACCTGCCACTCCCATGATAATGGCGGCCCACCTCATCAAATACATATGAGTAAATCTCGGTTGAGTTCTGCTCTTTGCATATCACACCTTTGCAAAACGTTTTCCGCCGTCTTCAAGCTAAGCTTTAGCCGCAATTGGTAAGAGACATAAAAAACATGGAAACCATTTAACGAGTAGCAGTCAGTTTCAGGGGGTCTGCGAGTTATCAGTTAGCTCACGGGCACTATGTTCTCACTCCTCCGGTTGCGGGCTAATTGCATCGGTTAATCCGGCGAGGCTGTCGCCCTTGAGGCCCACATCCGCCAGCAATGAATCGATAAGCGGGGCGTGACTGCGGTATCGCAGAGCGCTGGCTACCAGCTGATCGCTGAGGCTGCCGGTGCCACCCTCCGCCTTATGTTCACCATCGGCGCCAGTTGAACCGGATCCGGTCAAGCCGTCGACCTGGATGATCTTGATACCGTCAATATGTTCCATGGGCTTGACACTTTGTTCAATAATGTGCGGCAACCGGTCGAGCAGTTCCAGACGGATGTGCATGGCGATCCGTTCGTTGGAAAGCATATTACGCGCCTCGTTCAGGGCCTTTTCACCAATCGCGTCTACCTGGTAACGCACCTCGGCGGCCTGGGCCCGCAGCTTTTCGGCTTCGGCCTCGCCGCCCGCCTCGATCCGCTGCTTATCGGCTTCGGCATTTGCCAGGGTAGTGAGCGCTTCAGCCCGGTCAAGAGCGGCGCTTTTTTCCGCCTCGGCCGACACTTTGACGGCAATAGCCTCACGCTCGGCTTCCTTGCTTGCCTCCACCAGTTCCACTGCCTTGAGGCGCTCGGCCTTTTCGGTCTCCTGAACGGTAATTACCCGCTCGGCTTCACGAATTGCGGTAGCCCGGGCTTTGTCCGCTTCTGCTTCGGCCAGTGATTTTTCTTTTGATTTTTCAGCAATGGCAATGGACTTGTCCTGTTCAGCCAGATCAATGGCCTTATTCTGCTCGATCTGAGCCATATCCACCGATTTGTTTTTGCTGATCTCGCGCTCCCTGATTACCTGATCCCTGGTGATATTATCGGTCTCCACCGCCTGATCGGCACCGATCTTGGCCTGCTGAATCTTCTTCTCCGCCTCGATCCCGGCCTCCTCGGCCTCCTGCCGTTTGATTGCCTTTTCCCGGGCAATTTCGCTTGCCTGGTTAGCCCGGCGAATCTCCAATTCACGCTCCTGATGAAGCTCGGCGTATTCCTTTTCCTTGGCTATTTCAAGCTGCTGACGACGCGCATCGAGGTTTTTATTTTCGATGGCCACCTGGGTATCCATCTCGATGTCGTTACGAATTTTGCGGCGCTCTTCAATTTCCTGGGTAAGCTTGGTCAACCCCTCGGCATCAAAGGCATTGTCTGGGTTGAAGTGTTCCTTGCTGGTCTGATCCATACCGGTAAGCGATACCGATTCCAGTTCCAAACCGTTTTTCAAGAGATCCTCGGAGACCGCGGCCTGCACCTTGGTCACAAATTCAACCCGCTGCTCATGGAGTTCCTCCATGGCCATCTCGGCGGCCACCGCCCGCAGCGAATCGACAAATTTACCCTCAACCAGCTCTTTTAACTCGTTTGGCCGCATGGTTTTCGTACCCAGGGTCTGGGCGGCGTTGGCGATCGATTCCTCGGTGGGCTTGACCCGAACGTAAAACTCCGCCGCCACATCAACCCGCATCCGGTCTCTGGTGATCAGGGCCTGCTGGTTCTCCCGCTTTACCTCGAGACGCAGGGTATTCATATTCACCGGGATAATCTCGTGCAGCACCGGCAAGACAATGGCGCCGCCGTTGAGAATGACTTTCTGACCCCGGAAACCGGTGCGGACAAACGAGACCTCCTTTGATGAACGTTTGTAGAGTTTGGCCAGAATAAAACCGATGGTGATCAGGGCGACCAGGATGATCCCGGCATTGATCAGTATGAATGCTAGATTGTCCATAATATTCTCCTCTCACCTGTAAAGAGACAACTTTCGGAAACCTTTCATGTATCCATTAGCGAACTGCTTGAATCGGCAATAACCCTGAACATGGTGCCGTTTTGGCTGACGATGATTACCGACTCGCCGGTGCTGAACTCATCGTTCTGTTGGTCGGCCAGCGCCAGAATGTAATGGGTCTGGCCGTGCTTGTCGCGGAGTTTGGCCTGGGCCGGTTTATCGTAGCGGGCGGTGCCAGTGGTAATGGTTGCGACCTGGCCTACAAATGATTTTTCAGATACCACATAGGTTTCATCCTTGGGCAGATGTCTGCCAAGAAACCCGCCACCGATGCGAACCGCCGGGATCGCGCAGGCCATGGCAATTACCACCGCAAAAACGGTGGGCATTGGAACACCGATGAGCTTTACCGCGGTGAACTGAGCAATCAGGCCGCTGAGGCCGAAGCCGGTGAGAAACACAACAAAGAGAATCAGCACCGGCACCTCGCCGATGCGAAACCAGGACAACAGCTTTATCAGGGTGTCACCCGGGCCATGTACCGCCGCGACATCGATATCCGCATCAACATCGACATCGATATCGACGTCGGCATCGATATCCGGCATGACCGAATCGAGCATCTCCGACAGGCCCATACCCAGGCTGACGGAAATCGCCTCCAGCAGCGCGAAAAGCAGCATCACCGCCAGCGCAATGGTAAAAGGTGAATTCTGCGGGGCGAGCAGGAAGTCGACCATACTTATAGGCCCTGTTTTTTCTTCAGAGCAGCAAGTCGTTCCTTAACCCGATTGTGCCGAGCCATGTCCTCCAGTTCACTCATCTGTGCACTGCTTTTACGATCGATGGGGGTGGTCGATCCCATCCCGGTGGCGTTGCCCATCACCCGATCAAAAGCCGATTCAGCCCGACTGATTTTTGTCTCCACGGAAGAGGATGAACTGGTGGCCGCATCAACCGCGGTGGCTTGGGATTGGCTTTTTTTATACAGGGTCAGTTCGTCGCGCATTTCCCGTTTCTTGGCCTGCAGGGCGGTAATATAGCCCTCCAGTTCCTTCTCGGCATCACTGAGTTCGGCAATCTGATGTTCCAATACCGGCACCTGTGCCTCCATGTCCAGTTGCTGAGAAATGGCGGTTTCAGCCAGATCATCGCGATTTTCGGCCACGGCGAGCTCGATCTTCCCGGCAAGATCATCAAGTTTTTGATTGATCTGCATAAGGCGTGAGTTCGCCAGGTGCTTGTTCGCCACCGTCTGGGTTAATTCGGTCCGCACATCGTCCACCGCCTCGTCGATCTCTCTGATTGCCTGCTCCATAATGGTCTCTGGAGCAGCGTTTTCCACGGCATCGATCAGTGCATTGAAACTGCCGCTGATAATGCGCCCCACCCGACCGGTCATACGTTCTCTCATGATTGCTTCTCCCCGTAAAAAGTTTACGCTGTTCTGAAGAATATCTTGGATCCAGAAGAAATTACCCCCCATCTCACTTCATAAAATAAGTGTATCTCTAACACATTTGTTTTGCAAGCCGATTCAGTATCGACGGCCGATTAACCGTTTCATCCAGATTGGCAATATCTGATGAAATCGTAACACAAAACGGGGGTCATCTATGATAAGTAAAGTCAAGAGGAAAACGGAGATTTCCTGTGTGTCTTCACCGCTGAGCTGATTCCTGTGCATGGAGCTCGGTCAGGTTATGGCTCAGTGGCGGAGAACCTTAACTATTCGTAGCTTTTGGGCCATAACCTGACCGAGCGGGCTACGAGGCACTACAAATGTTTTCCTAACGATTGCTGCCTTGTTTTTTTATTCTTTCTTTGGATCAACAAATGGCTTGTGACCAGACATCTATTTGCAGTATCAGGCTATACGCCGTCACAGAAGATTGAGTGTGGATCAAAACCCGCTGGTCTTTAAACAAATCACATGGCGCATCCCCCGAAGGTTCGCAGCAGACCCCCATTACGAAAGATCCAGCGGGAAAACCAAGCCGCAAAAGTCAGTTTCTTTTCTCAAGCCGCTTTCTCTAATACCTCCCGTGGAGTAAATGGTTGTTCGCTTTTATCAACAACCAGCATATAGGACACCAACTTACGGGCAACAGCAAGAGTTGCACGGTTCCTGTTACCTTTGGCTATTTCCCGCTCATGGACTTCAGCCAGTTGTCTGTTCCATCGTGGCGCCAGTTTGGCTGCTTCGACCAACACTGTCTGCAAATGTTTATTTCTCTGTTTGGAAATCGGTCCACGCTGATTTTTACCCGCCGACTGCTTTTGGGCGCTACAGAGACCGCAATAACTGACTGCCTTGCTGATACGATTGAACCGGTGAACATCTCCAATTTCCAATACCCATGTCAAGGCCGTTACCTCACCGACTCCCGGAATAGTCATCAGTAGTTTAACCCGTTGCCTGATAAGTGGATTGCCCCGAAGAGCGTGCAGCAATGATTCCTGCATTCTGGTGAAAATTTCCAGATTACTTCGGGTGATCTTCAGGAGATCAACTACTGATTCGGGAATATAGTCCAGGCCACCCAATAGATCGTTGAAATATTTTTTCCCATGGAGCCTGGCCTTGCTGTGCTCAGCGCCAACCTCCATGAGCAGTCCAGAGGTTTTGTTTTTCATCCTGATCGCTTCACAAACCAGGAAATTGCGGTAGCGGAGAACCCGCCGGAGGTTCCGATGTTCTTCGGGCGCCATATAACAGAGAGGTGGTAGATTACACCGAAGCAGATCAGCAATCATTTCCGCATCAGCGGCATCGTTTTTCTTCTTGGCTGCTGAAATAGCTTTGAGCATCGCGGGGTGCGCAACAAAGAGTTCAGCTGCATAGGGGAGAAGATGGTCATACACCCATCCGGTAAACAGTGTTGCTTCCATAGCTCCTTGCCAGGGAGCCTTCCTGTTCTCGGCCCATTTGACCAGGCTCTGTCGAGTGGCCCTGAGCACTCCGTGATCAACAATAGTTCCATCTGTCTGTTTTTCACAAAAGCTGATTGTCTTTTTGTGGATATCAAAACCGATATAGTGCATATTGTTCATAGTAGACCTCCTTGTGGCTCATGATTTTGTGCGGCTCCATGCTGTCACGACAGCTCCTACGCTATTCTACCACAGGAGGTCTATTTTTCTTCTAACTGCCCCTTACTTATACATTCAAACAGGTCTTTTATTTTGGTGTTTTTTGCCAATGTGACGGACTGAGAATTCAAAACGGATCAAAAACACCAAAATAAAAGACCTGACCCCCGCCCATTTATTCTGATGATTACCATATGAAGGTGGCGGATACTTTTTAGAACGGTATAGTGTATCGCACAAACCCATCAAATCGATCAGACTATCACTATCAGGAGGTACCATGACTATCGTGGAAGCGCTTGTCGCGCATCATGACGTGCTCAGGCGACTATACGCCCAGGCGGAAACAAACCCGGAGGTGTTTGAGGATTTTATCAGACACCTGGTCATCCATCACACCATGGAGGAAAAATATTTTTATGATCTGTTGGGCAGCTTTGCCGAAGCTGAGCATGATTCACTGGAAGCGGTCAATGAGCATCATATCATCGAGCTTATTATCAAGGATGCTCAGGGATTCCCCCGTGACCACCAGAATTTTCCCATAAAAATAGAGGGGCTGGGAGAGTATACCAGCCACCACCTGGACGAAGAGGAAGCCGATATTTTCCCCATGGCGCAGAAGCTTTTCGCTGCCGAGGAGCTGGAAAAACTTGGCGCCCTGTTTGAAAAGGCGAAGCAGGAACTGCTGGGCGTTTCGATACCGGAGTTACCCAAGGTGCTGGCTGATAAATTCAATATCAAAGCGACCAAGACCGGGGCCAAGACTGAGTCGGCAAAACCAGCCGGACAGTCGGTGGACAGTGCCGCCTATGGTCTGGGTATTGGCGCTTTGCGCCAATAGATACGTTGACATAAACCACATGCTATCAAGAGGAAGAACATGGATATTTTAAAGCGTGAACTGGCCCCCATTCCCGTCGAGGCGTGGGCTGAGATTGATGAACAGGCAACCCGCAGCCTCAAGGCGATGCTTTCCGGGAGAAAGGTGGTGGATGTGAGCGGGCCCATGGGCACCGATTTTCCCGGTATTCCCGAAGGTCGGCTGGATTATCCCGATCAACCCGGAGACAGCGGTCTCAAATACGGCATCCGTAAGGTCCACCATATCGTCGAGGTACGCATTCCCTTTGAGCTTGAAATCTCGGAGCTGGACAACGTCGTGCGCGGCGCCAGAGATGTCGATCTCTCAGCACTTGAAGCGGCGGCGAAGACGGCGGCGCTGTTTGAAGAACAGGTTGTCTATCATGGGCTGCCGGAGGCCAATATCACCGGGCTGAAGCTGTGTGTGGGCAATGAATGCCTCACCATTGAATCACAACCTGAGCAATTGCTGACCGGCATCGCCGAAGGCGTAACCCATTTCACCAGCCGCTCCATCGAAGGGCCCTACAGCTTTATCGTCGGCCCCAAATTGTGGAGCAAGATGTCCGCCCACGTCCAGGGGTATCCCATAAAAATGCAGGCCGAAACCATTCTGGGAGGTCCCGTCCTGCTCAGCCCGTATCTCAGCGGCGCCCATGAAAACGAGGCCTACATGCTCACCCAGCGCGGCGGTGATCTGGAACTTATTCTTGGCCAGGATCTTGCCATCGGCTATGAATCGCACACCAGCAGCGCGGTTACCCTCTACTTTACCGAGTCATTCACCTTCCGCGTCCTCGAGCCTATGGCGGTACTCAACTTTACCGCCTTGAGCTGAAATGGATGAGCGAAAAAGAAAGGGCATTCTGGATAACACCTATATGGGGGCGGACAGAATGTCCGTCCCCATCGGCTGATAGCTTTTCAGGAGTGATGCGGTCCTGAAGCAGGTCTGCAGCCAATTTATGGCAACACCATCAATTCTCGGTATCGGCACCGCCGTACCCCCCTACTCATACGATCAGGCGGAAATAATGCCGATCGTGCGCGGGCTATTTAAGGAGCGGGTTGAAAATCTCGATCGGCTGCTCAAGGTGTTTGAGCACAGCCATATCCGCCGCCGCCATTTCGTCCGTGAGCCGGAATGGTACATCTCAGATCACGGTTTTGGCGAGGCCAACCGGGTCTTTGCCCAAAGCAGTACCGAACTCTGCCTCTCCGCCGCCGGTAAAGCACTTGCCAAAAGCGGGATTGACCCCCGGGAGATCGGAGCGGTGGTGGCGGTCTCCAGCACCGGAGTAATGACCCCGAGTCTGGATGCCGTGCTGATCCAGGAACTCGGTCTTTCGCTCAATGCCCGCCGTATCCCCATTTTCGGGCTGGGCTGCGCCGGCGGAGTTACCGGTCTTGCCCGCGCCGCCGAGCAGAGCACGGCGCTGGCGGGCGCCCCGGTTCTGTTCGTGGCGGTGGAAATCTGCTCCATTACCTTTCAGAAAAACGATATTTCCAAGGCCAACCTGATCGGCACGTCCATTTTCGCCGACGGCGCCGCCGCCCTGGTGGTAGGCGCCGGCCCTGGCGGGCCACAGGTTGTCTCCTCATACCACCAGCTTTTTGCCGACACCTATGACATCATGGGCTGGGAAGTGGCCGACAGCGGCCTGAAAGTGTTGTTTTCCCGCGATATCCCCACCTTTGTCCGCACCCATATACCGCGTGTTGTGGACGAGGCCTGCGAACACTGGAAGATTGATAGAAAGGCAATCTCCTCATATATCACCCACCCGGGCGGAGCCAAGGTGCTGGACGCCTTTGCCGACGCCCTGGGCATCGATCAGAATATGCTGCTGCCGGCTTACGAGGTGCTGCGCGAGTTTGGCAATATGTCCTCGGCCTCAGTGCTGTTCGTCCTGGACAATATGCTGGCAACCGATCGGCTGGCACATGGCTATGGCCTGATGTCGGCTCTGGGACCGGGGTTCAGCTCTGATCAGTTGCTTCTAAAGATGGCGTGATCCTGCTCACTGTCATCACCACGCTGGTTGTCGCCCAGCGTCTCAGTGAGCTGGCCCTGGCCAGACGCAATCTGAAATGGGCGCTGGCCCATGGCGCTATCGAATACGGAGCAGACCATTACTGGCTGTTTGTGGTGTTGCACAGCGGCTGGCTCGTGGGCTTCAACCTCGAGTGGTGGATAACCAAACCAACGGCGCCTGCAATATGGCCGCTTTTGCTTGTTGGTATAGTGCTTGCCCAAATCCTGCGATACTGGGCGATCACCAGTCTCGGCAAATACTGGAACACCAGGATCGTGGTATTTCCCGGCGATGCGTTGGTCAAAACCGGCCCCTACCGTTACCTGAAACATCCCAATTACCTGGCGGTGGTCATCGAGCTGGCGGCAATCCCCCTGCTGCTTGGATCCTGGCGAACTGCCGTGGTGGCATCGCTGCTCAATGCCATCATGTTATTTTTTATCCGGATACCTGCCGAACAGCAGGCTTTGAAACAATGATGGACTCGTAAAAACCTTGGATTTGCTTGCTAACGTCATTCCCGCGAAAGCGGGAATCCAGTGATTCCAATTAATTACGGATTTCGGGTCAGCTCCACTATGACGGTAAAGGGGTTTTTACGATTTTATCAAACAATGAAAGGGAAAAAAAAGGGTATTTGCGACTGTACCGACGCAAATACCCTGAAACTGCGGCTAGATGGTTGTCTTATTCAGGAATCATCACGGTATCGATAATGTGAATCACACCGTTTGAGGCCTTCACATCAGCCTTGATTACCTTGGCGCCACCGACGAATACCATCCCGTCTTTTACCTCTATTGGCACTTCAGCACCATTGACTGTTTTGGCGCTGCTCAATCCCATCACGTCTTTGGCATATACTTCGCCGGCTACCACGTGGTAGGTGAGAATTGCCACCAGTTGATCTTTATTTTCCGGCTTCACCAGGTTCTCCACCGTACCCTCCGGTAGCTTGGCAAAGGCTTCATCGGTGGGGGCAAATACGGTAAATGGTCCCTCGCTTCTCAGGGTCTCCTCCAGCCCAGCTGCCTGCACCGCCGCAACCAGGGTGTTGAACATACCGGTATGAGCCGCCATGTCCACAATATCCATCGATTTATCCATTTTTTTGTCATATCCGCTGCCGTGACTACTGGCCAAGGCTACGGCGGGAATGAGCAACAAGGTTAAAAATGCAAGACAGATTGTACGTTTCATGATTTTCTCCACAAATACTCAGCGGCTATGCAATCGATTCATCATCATAAGTATCATTGCTTTATTCTATTCATGGCCGCATCTTTTTATGTATAACCTAATCAAAACAGTGTTTTGATTAGATTTCCTCACCGGTGAAATAGATCATCAGTGTAGGTTGAACGATGTGCACGAAGAAGCCTGTTGTCAAATAGGACACAAGGCACATCCGGCCAATAAATAATATCTATAATTGAATCCCGTACCCAAACCCTTTATCCATATGAATACTCTCCCTTCACCCGCTATTGACCGGCGCCGCTACCGAATCATCCGCCGTTTTTTTTTGCGGGCGATTGTTCATTTTGTTTTCTGGGACCTTATTCTCAACCGCCCGATCCTTCGGGTGGTTCGCACCGATCCCATTGCCCGCTGGAAAAAAATCAGCCGGGCATATCGAGACCTGGCTATCGAGATGGGCGGGGTGCTCATCAAACTTGGTCAATTCCTCTCCGCCCGGGTCGATATCCTGCCACGGGAGATTACCCGCGAGCTTGCCGATTTGCGTGATGAGGTGCCGCCCGCCCCGTTACCCGAAATTGTTGATCGGATTGAGCAGGATTTTGGTCGCCCGCTGTCTGAATTGTTCTCTTACCTCTCGCCCGCTCCCCTTGGTTCCGCCTCACTGGGGCAGGTGCATCGCGCCAGACTGGCTGAAGACGGCGCCGATGTTGTCGTCAAGGTGAAACGCACGGACATAGATCGCATCGTTGAAACCGATCTGGCTGCCATCAGTAAGAGCCTTGTATGGCTGAAAAAAGATAATCGAATCAGCAGACGGGTAGACCTGGATCTGCTTGGTGAAGAGTTTGCCCGGGTAACCAGAAACGAGCTTGACTTTGGTGCGGAGGCGGAAAACTGCGAACGGTTCCGCCAAGATTTCAGCGACGAGCCGCGGGTCTATTTTCCCACCGTTTTTTCGAACTATTGTTCAGACAATTGTCTTACCCTGGAAAACGTCGATTACATCAAGATTTCAGACAGGGCGACAATGGCACGGGTCGGTATCGATCCGGGCGCTGTTGCGACGACCCTGTATCAGCTCTACCTGCGCCAGATATTTTCCACGTACTTCGTCCATGCCGACCCACACCCCGGCAATATTTTCGTGAAACCCCTTCCCACCGAAGATGAAATGGTGGCCGGGGTGAGTTGTTTTGGCCCTGATGACAAGGTGGACTACGTCGCCGACCGTGCCTTCCAGATAGTTTTTGTGGATTTCGGCATGGTAACCACCATCCCGGGTCGCCTTCGCGCCGCCTTGCGTGAGTATGCCATCGGCATCGGCACCCGCGATGCATACCAAATGGTGCAGTCATACGTCAGCGCCGGCACTCTGCTTCCCGGCGCCGATCTCAAACGCCTCGAAGAGGCGCACGAGGCGCTGCTCGAGCAGTTCTGGGGGGCCGACATGAAGAGCATGAAAGGGCTGGCGCTCAGTGATACAAGCACCTTTTTGCGGGAATATCGAGACGTGATCTATCAGGCGCCCTTCCAGTTTCAGGCCGACATGCTCTTTGCGGTGCGGGCGGTGGGGATTTTATCTGGAATCTCGGCAGGTCTGGATGAGACCTTTGATCCGTGGCGTGAGCTGGTTCCTTTTGCCGAAAAACTTACCGTCGAGGAGTTGAGTTCAGGCTGGCGGGAGCGGCTCCAGAATCTGGCGATAACAGGCCACAACCTTGCCAGACTGCCAGTGCAGATCGTCTCGTTAATCACCCAGGCGGAGCGCGGCAATCTCACCGTTAAAACAGGCTTTACTCCGGACAGCCGCCGGTTGCTGATCAATATCGAGCGCGCCGTCGGCAGGCTTGCTTTGGTTGTGGCGGGTTCAGGTATGCTGATCGGGGCCCTGCTGCTGCTCGCCCATGACTCGTATCCGTTCCTTGCCTGGACGATTTGTGGCCTCGCCGCTACGGCATTGGTTGCCGCCATAAGAAAGTAAGATTTTCAGAGGGGATTATGTCGAGGTACTGAGATACATTCGCGTCGATGACGTGACCATGCCGCCGCAATAAACGCTCGGCAACGGCATCAGCAGCGTCATGGGCCGAACGCAGGGAACGTGGCGGTGCACCGAAAACCACCCATGATATTGCCGAGCCGCCTTCTGATACTCTGCCACGCGAAAAAAGGGATTCCTCCTGCTCATTGACTTCGTGATACGTCATGAGATCAGACGGAGCTGATATTTTTATGGATATCAGGTAAAAAGTTTGAGAGCAATGGCGGGACACATATGGAGAGGATGTTACTTTTTGGCAATTGGTCAGCATGTCAAACAGCCTTGATGTTTGGTATTTGATGGAAATTGCCAAGTAACTCCAGACAAACAACTTTGGCCAGAAATAGCTATGGGTCATCACGGACAGACAAAGAGCAGCATTGTCCCACTGATAGACCGGTTGAACAAATATCCCATCGGTCTGCCGGACAGTGATAAACTGCGGCGGATTCTGGCTATTTTGTTTACCGAAGAGGAGGCCTTTGTGGCCTCCCGGTTTCCCCTTACCGAGGCGACCCTGAAGGAGTTGTGCCGGGCTACCGGCTGGGAGGCCGAGAGGCTGGAAAATCAGCTGGAGCAAATGGCCGATAAAGGGTTGGTCTTTGATTCCCGGTACGGCGGGAAAACCTACTATCTGCTGATGCCGGGATTGATTGGATTTTTTGAATTCAGTTTCATGAAGCAGCGTCAGGATCTGCCGGTTGCCGAACTCGCCCAGCTGATGGAGGAGTATCTCTTTGCAGATCCCAATCAACGGATGGGCCGGGAGTTTTTTGCCAGCAAGACGCCGCTTACCCGGAGTTTGCCCTACGAAGAGCATATCCCGGTGAGTTCTCAGGTGGCGACCTACGAGAGCGCCTGTGAGATCGTCAAAAATGCGGGGTACGGCGCTATCGGTATGTGCTATTGCCGCCATAAAAAGGAGCATCTTGGCAAAAGCTGTGACAAAAATGCTCCCACCAGCGAGATCTGTATTTCTCTTGGCACGGCGGCCAAATTTATGGTTCGCCGAGGTTTTGCCGAACAACGCACCACCAGAGAGCTGCTGGATATTCTTGCTCAGGCGAAAAAACTCAACCTCACCCATATCACCGACAATATCCGTTACAAACCATCATTTATCTGTAACTGCTGTTCCTGTTGCTGCGAGCTGCTGGGAGGGGTTATCCAGGGCTTTCCCCATGGAGTTGCCAAGACCAGCTATACCCTTGAGATTGACGGCACCAGTTGTGTCGGCTGTGGGCTTTGTAAAAAGACCTGCAATGTTGTCGCTCTTTCTCTTGACGAGGCGAAAAACAGTGGAGAGAAAAAACAGATGAAGGTCGATCCGGATCATTGCCTGGGCTGTGGTGCCTGTATCAGCGTCTGTCCCACCGGTTCTCTTTCTCTGGTCAAGGTCGAGCGGTCGCACCCCCCGGAGAAGAAGAAGGATCTCTTCAAACAGATCCTCAAGGAAAAGGGGCGGCTGACCCCTTTTATCATCGATAGCTGCAAAACAGCAGTGCGGAAAAAACTGGGGATGCGCTAATTTTTATAAATGGTGCAGGTCACTTGGAAGAAAGCTGGCTCGATCTGAGAACATGCGGTGTATGAGAAATCATCGAGGAAGCCCACAAAAACTGATTATCGGCAATAAGAACTATTCGTCCTGGTCGCTTCGCGCCTGGCTGATGCTGGCCGCCTTTGAAGTCTCCTTTGAGGAGTTGAAGGTCAACCTCTCCACTGCTGAAACCGCTGCCACTATCGGCCGTTATTCGTCTGCTGGTAAGGTGCCGGTGCTCCATGACGGGGAGTTGGTAGTCTGGGACTCCCTGGCAATCTGCGAATATGTCTCGGAAAAATATCTCAATGGTAGAGGCTGGCCCGAAGATATGGAAGGTCGGGCGATGGCCCGCTCATGCTCGACTGAGATGCACTCCGGACTGTTCACCTTAAGAGAGGCGATGCCCATGAATTGCCGGGCGACAAACCGCCGGGTCGAGCGTTCCCCGCAACTGGAAAAAGAGATCGCCAGAGTCATAACCCTGTAGAGCGAGATTCGGCAGAACTATCAGGAGCGAGGGCCTTACCTCTTTGGTACCTTTTCCATTGCCGACTGTATGTTTGCCCCGGTGGTGCTCAGATTTACCACCTATGGTGTCGAGCTGTCGGGGGTGGCCGCCGCATATGCTAAAACCATGCTTGCTCATCCCCAGCTGAAAAAATGGCTTGTGGCGGCTCAAGAGGAGCAAGAGATCATAGAGGAAGAGGAGGTGGGTCAAACCTCCACCCCATAGTATAGAGAGCTCGTTGCACAAACTCTTTGGTTCCTCGAGGTTTGACCATCAGGCCAGTCCTTACATACATTTACGGCGAAGCCAGGTGAATTGACCCCACTACACCGTGCTGCTGAGCCCCGTGGATGGAGAGATGATCCGCTTTATCCTTGCTGGCACACGCCTGCCCAAGGTATAGTCCGTTATTCTCCCTCATTTGATGCCTGCCACTTAACGTGAAACAATCACCCTTGCCTCATGCCAGACTTTTTACTCCGAGGCGTCGTCGGATAAATAGGACCCATATCAGTGGATATGAGGTTGTCAGTAGCGTACTGGTTTTGCTGGCCCTGGCCGCTGTTATCCTGTGGGTGGTCAGCCGTAAAAACCACTTTGATCCAGCCCATCAGGATGTTTCGCTTGAGGCTCTGGAGCAGGTCTCCGGGTCGACCGTCTTGTATCAGCGACCACTCAAGCCCTGGCAGTTACCGGGAACAACGGATGGGTGGCAGGATATTGATCTGGGGATTTTTCCTGATTCGGTTGCCTCTGAGCAGTGGCGGCCGAAGACCCGGGTCAAGACCTTTGATCCCGAAAATCTCTATGTAAAGATTAACGGTGAGGCTGAACGGTTTTTACGCCACGGCTTCACCCAACTATCGTACCTGGTGCTGCAGTCAGCCAATCAAATCGAAGAGATTTCCATCGAGCTCTACAACCAGGGCAGCATTGCCGGATCAACTGGGATCTTTGCCGAACATCGATCCCCCGAGAGCGAGGTTCAACAAGAGGGGCCCAATACCTTTTTTACCACCAGTATCGGGGGCATCGGTCGAAAAGGGACGTTCTTCTATCGCATCTCCGGCAACCGATCATCTGAGTCCATTGCCCAAAAGTCCCGGCAACTGGTGCAGAGTTTTGCCGAGCTCCCTGATCCCGAAAATACAGAACCTTTTGGCTACCAGCTCCTCCAGGAACTCACCATCGAGCAGGCCGATATCCGCCATCAGGCGGTCAATGTTTTTCAATACGACTTTGCCGAGGATTTCTGGTTCGGCAAATCCGATGGGGCAGGCCAGGCGGAGATGTTTGTCCATCAGGCACAATCACCAGAGAGTGCGGCGGAGCTGCTTGCCGAAATTGTTGAAGAGCACCGCTACGAATACCAGACAATCCGGCAGACGGAAAACCTGGTTTTGTTCCAGCATCGCTTCCTCAAATCCTATTTCATCATCGCAATCCAGGATTCATTTCTTTTCGGCGCTGACAAAACAGCGGATGAGGCAACCAGTTTTCAGCTGCTTGAGATGATCGGGCGGGCATTATCCAAAAAGTAACACCACGACTTCGATGCCGTCTCCATTCAACCGAAGAGAGTTTCTTAAGCGAATCGCCCTTGCCTCCACCATCTGCGGGGGTGCGGGATATCTCGCCTGGGCGCCGGAAGAGTACCCCTTCTCCCTGAAAGATGTTACCGGGCTGCGGAGCAGACCGGAGCCCCGGCAATTTACCCTGCCCGATTACCGGGTCGCAACCGCGCCGGGCATGATGGAAATCGGCATCGGCCGCGATATGACAACCGAGGGACGCCTCACCAAGGCCTTGGAGCCCATTGGCGGGCTCAGCCGTTTCGTGCAGCCGGGCGATGTGGTGCTGCTCAAGCCCAATGTGGCCTTTGATCGTGCGCCGGAGCTGGGCGCCACCACCAGTCCGGAGTTGCTTGAAGTTCTGATACGACGACTGCTGATCGACTGCCGGGCCAAGGAAGTCCGGGTGACTGACAACCCCATCGAATCGCCCGCCGACTGTTTTGCCAAAACCGGGATCAAGGCAGCGGTTGAGCGGGCCGGCGGCCGCGTCCTTCTACCGGATGGCAACGCCTTTCGCCCCCTCTCCACCCCCGATGCCGAACTGATCAAGAGCTGGCCATGTTTCTATCGGCCTTTGATCGGGGTGACAAAAGTTATCGGGGTTGCCCCGGTGAAAGACCATAATCTGTCCGGTGCCTCAATGGGGATTAAAAACTGGTACGGTTTGCTGGGCGGGCAGCGCAACCAGTTTCATCAGGATATTCACACCATTATCGCCGATCTCTCGATCATGATCAGGCCAACCCTCACCATCCTTGATGGCTCCAGGATCCTGATGCGTAACGGCCCCACCGGCGGCGACCCGGCCTATGTAAAACCGTGGGATGTGATCGTTGCCGGAACCGACCAGGTGGCCATGGATGGGTGGGCCTTTGTCAACCTGCTGCAGCGAGATGCATCCACGCTGCCGCACTATCTCTTTCTGGCCGAAGAAAAAGGCGGGGGAAAAATCGACCCCGCCGGCAGAATCCAGGAGAGCGCATGAGACCCTTCTTCAGGCTCACCACTGTTCGGATTGTTTCTCAACTGGTCTTTCTCGGGTTGTTCGTCTTTGGCGTCTGGGCGACCTGGACGACCCGGATGCAGGGTTACCCGGTCTCCCGCTTTCTCGAGATCGATCCGCTGGTGGCGCTATCCACCCTACTTTCAACCGGACATATCTACCGCTATCTCGGCTGGTCGATTCTGTTACTGCTGCTCACCCTGCTCTTTGGCCGACTCTTCTGCAACTGGATCTGTCCCCTGGGGACCCTGCATCAGTGCGCCGGCTGGCTGTTCAATGTCCGATCCGGCAAAGAGCGCCAAGAGCAGAATCGCTACCGGCCCCGCCAGGTCATCAAATATGTCACCCTGATTATTGTCCTGATCATTTCTGCCTTCGGTTCCGTACAGATCGGCCTGCTCGATCCCCTTGCCCTGCTTCATCGCAGCATGGTCACCGGTCTGTCAACGGGTTGGGACTGGCTGCTCGGCACCACCTCGCTAACCCAGCTGCAACTTGCCCCGGGAACCGCGGAGCGGATATACACCGGTTCATTGTGGATTGGTGTCCTTTTCGTCGTCATCGTCGTCATCAACATCTGGTATACCCGGTTTTTCTGCCGAACCCTCTGTCCGCTTGGCGCGCTGCTTGGTCTCGTGGCGCCGTTTTCGCTGTTTCGAATTCACCGGGATACCGATCTCTGCACCAATTGCGATCTTTGTCTTACCCGCTGTGAAGGCGCCTGCAGCCCAGAGACCACCCTCCGCGTTACTGAGTGTGTGGGCTGTATGAACTGCATCGATGACTGTCCTGAAAACGCCCTCAGTTTCAGCCTCCCCCGAATCGTCTCGGCTCCGGCGCGACCGACGCCCGATCTTTCTCGCCGGCACCTGGTCTTTGCCGGTATTATCGGTCTCATCACCTTTCCGTTGCTGAGAGCCAATGGCAGAGTCAATGATGCCAACTATTCACCGCTGATGATTCGTCCACCGGGTTCGATGGCGGAGGCCGAATTTTTAAAAAAATGCATCAAGTGCGGCCAATGCATGCGGGTCTGCCCCACCAACGTCGTGCAGCCGGCGGGATTGCGGGAGGGCGGCATCGAAGCGTTGTGGACACCGGTACTCAATTTTAATATCGGCCATTGCCAGCAGAAATGTTCGTTATGTTCCACCGTCTGCCCCACCGGCGCCATCCGGGAGATTTCGGTTACCGAGAAACTTGGTTTTGGGGAGTATCGCCAAGACGGCCCGATTCGGCTGGGAACAGCATTCATCAATCGATCACGATGCCTGCCCTGGGCCAATGAGATTCCCTGCATCGTCTGTCAGGAGGTCTGCCCCATCGCCCCAAAGGCCATTCAAACCTACGATGAAGAAGTCAAAGATACCTTTGGCCACCTGGTACTTCTCAACAAACCGTTTATCATCCCGGATCTCTGTACCGGCTGTGGAATATGTCAAAAAGAGTGTCCGGTTACCGATCAACCGGCAGCCTATGTCACCGCCGTGGGTGAAAGCCGCTCCCAAGAGCGACGCCTGCTGCTGAGGTATCGAACCAACCCGGAGGAATCATGAAAGAGTGTAACCTGAAGCGTCGTCAGTTCCTGAAATCCGTGGCACTTTCCGCGGCAACCATTGGGCTTTCGCACCAACCATTTGCAGCGCGAGCCGAAGCCGCCGCCTTAAATACCGAATACTTGCAAAAAATACCCCATCGGCCGCTGGGAAACACCGGTGCATCCGTGCCGATCTTACACATCGGCACCGCCCAGACCCTGGATCAGGAGTATGACAAGATCCTCCATCTATTGTTTCGAGAGGGCGTCTACTGGCTCGATACCGCACTCTCATACGGCTGGGGCTCTTCCCAAAAGGCCATTGCCACCTTTGCCGAGCAGATAGGGGGGCGGGAAAAGCTCTGGCTGACCTCGAAATCCGGATCCTATTCATTAAACGGTTTTATCGAAGATATCGACGAATGTCTGGCCGATCTGCGAACCGATTACCTCGATCTCTATCTGCGTCACAGTGTGGGCGATGCCGATGAGATAAACAAAGATCTGATCCAGGCCGGGGAACAGCTGAAAAAATCCGGTAAGACCCGCTTTTTTGGTTTCTCGAGCCATGGCGGCGATGTTGTCGCGCTACTCAACAAGGCGGCCCAACTCGGCGGCATCGATGCCATTTTGTTCAGCTATAACTTCAGACGATATGGTCATCGGGAACTGAGCCTGGCCATGGACAATTGTAAAGAGGCGGGTATTGGCCTGATTGCCATGAAGACCATGGGAGCGGTACCCCGTGACGCCGAGGCGGTGTTGGATTTCACATCGCAAAACTTCACCTTGGGTCAGGCAAAATTAAAATCGGTCTGGGCCGATGAGCGGATCGACTCGGTTGTGGTGGAGATGGACAGCACCAGAGTTGCCAGAGAGAACGTTGCCGCGGCCCAATCTGAAGTACAGTTGAGCGCCACTGAAGTACATCAGCTGGGCAGGCTGGCCGCCATGACGGCCTCCTACAGCTGCCAGGGATGTTCACATCTCTGTGAGAAGGCGGTCAACAACCGTGCCCACATCGCCGATTGTTTAAGATACCTGATGTACCATGAAAGCTACGGCAAGACCGATAAAGCCAAAGAACTCTATCACCAGATACCGCTACACAGCCGCTCACTGACTATCCAGGAGACCACACTCGCCCAATCAGTCTGCCCCCAGGGAATCGATATCAAGACCAGACTCGAGCTCGCCCGGAAACTATTGGACAATTGAAATACGGTGAAGCAAAGAGGGCGGATCAGAGAGTTTTGCGTCAGATAAACACATATGAGAGCGCACTAAAGAGCAATTTCCTGTCAACCCCAACACACCAACGACGGCCATGCCGGTGAACATTGATAGACCCAGAGCGAGCGTCTGGATGGCAATTGCCGGTTTCGGTATCCTGTCTGCCACCATTGTCATGGCTGTCTTGTGGTTGGACATTGGATCCAGATCTCTCATCGTTCTTGCGCGACTCAGCTGGTGCTTAACGCCCATTGCAGCCGGTCTGCTGATCATTAATGTGTTGACGGGGCTGCTGTTCAAAGGGTTTATGGCAGGATCCGACCGGCCGAAACCGGTCGCGCAGGCCTTTCAGGCCACGGGATGGTGGGCGCCGGTGCTGATGGGCCTCGCGGTTCTCCTGGCGCTGGCCTGCCTACCGAGCTTTGGAGGCACTTTGAACTCCAGATCGTTTGAGCGGGATATCTTGCGCTTATCAGGTTCGCAGCTGGTTATCATCCTCTGCGGGTTCGCTTGCGGAGCAGCATGCACCTTGTCGTGGGTCGCGATTCATCTTCCCGGCTCCTGGTCGTCCCGGTGATGAAACGACAGTGGCCCATTTTTCAGTTCTTCACTTTTCGTGTTAAAATTGAGTAGGCAGTGCACGCTAGATGCTCACTTTGTTTAGTTTACCATCCGGACCGTCTCTTTGTTGTTGAGTGTGGTGCGGCTTGCGGTAGGCAATACCGCCGGCACGCTCTGGTGATGGTCGCACTGATGAACCGCCGATGCGAGAAACGGCCCTGGAAAACAGAAATGCAGGTTCCAAGAGAGGAGGAACTCACTATGGGCAAGGAACAGATACTGTTTAAAAGTGAAGAAAAAATGAGTCCCAGACAGGTAGCTGAATTATTGCGGACCATAGCGGATAAACTCGAAAGCGGCACGGTCATACTGGCCCGGGGCGACAAGGAAACCGTGCTAAAGATACCTGACAGGGTTGAGGTGGAATTAAAGGCCGAGAAAGAGACCGGCCGCAGCAAGACCACCAAAAAACTCGAAATAGAAGTCGAGTGGTTGATAGGGGCATCGGCAAAGTCGAAGGGGCCTGTTACCATCAAATAGCGATTGCCGGCCGGCTTTTCACGGTCCGATCCTTCAAAATTGCTGGGGTATAAAAACCTCGCTCTGAGTCGTGGTGGGATCGTTTTGATTTCTCGACCTCACAGAGGTCTGCGAGGTCAAAACGACCACCACTTCTCGCAAAGCGCCGATTATTGAGCCACCCCTACCGTGAAGGCTGACTTAATACGGCTTCATCAAATGCGGTGCCTCTGATTTTTCTGCAACGTCAAATTAGCCGTTACACCGCAGTGTTGGCAGGCTCGGTATTGGCCGATTTGACCCTTAGCAGTTAAGGGACCCTTAGCAGTTAAGCTTAGCAGTTAAGAGGACCCTTAGCAGTTAAGTGGCATTTTTTGGCTGCACCATGATGACTTTGCCGCCTGCGCAGGGGATCTCACCCGCAGTCATTATTATTTCTACAATAACTTTACGGCCCTTGATCTCCAGTGCCTTTCCTCGAAGTTCAAGCTCTACTCCCATCGGAGTTGGCTTGAAAAAGTCAACGGTGAGGGATGCTGTAACGAATCGGGATATTGGTTCTTTCTCTGCATGGGCCTTTGCCGCAGCGGCGGTGGCAGCAGCGTGACAGTCGATGAGGGAGGCAATTATGCCACCATAGAGAATACTCGGCGTACCGCCGGTGTAAAATGACTTAGGAGTGTGATGACAAACACACTCCTCACCGTCCCAATAGCTTTTCAGCTGAAAACCTTGCTCATTGTTTAAGCCGCAGCCATAGCAATGGGTGTAATCTTCAGGGTACTGATCCTGGATTGCATTCTGTTGCATATGCCTCTGTCCTCCCTATGGTTGGCGTCTTTTGGTAATAGTTATAACCTCCGGAATAGTGCGGAGACCGCCAGCAGTCTCGCAGTAACATGTAATTTTCAGATGTTAGCGTACTGCTTGCGAAGTTCTTTTTTGTTCAACTTCCCTACACTCGTCTTGGCAATGCTTTCCACCAGGAGGATTTTCTCCGGTACCCCATATTTTGGTATGACGCCTCGATTGGCGTAATCCATGATGAATTCATGGATATCATCTTCATGCAGGGAGTCCTTTTCATATTGTTTTGGGACAACCAGGGCCAAAGGACGCTCTCCCCATTTGCTATCGGGTACACCTATGACTGCCACCTCACTCACTGAGGGATGCTGGCTGACAATATCTTCAAGTTGCAAGGAAGAGATCCATTCACCGCCTGTCTTGATGACGTCCTTGAGCCTGTCTGTGATCTGCAAGTAGCCCTCATCATCGATGAAACCAATGTCGCCTGTATGGAGCCAGCCGCCGGCCCAGAGTTCCTCACTGCGGTCCGGATCTTTTATGTAACCCTGAGTCAACCACGGGGCCCTGACCACCACTTCACCCGTTGTCTTTCCATCATGCGGAACAGGAAGACCATCCGGATCAACTACCTCGAGATACGTATTGCTTATGGGGAGGCCAGTACGGCATCTGAAGACAACCTGATCCGCCGAACTCTGTTCCAGGATATGAGGCTTGAGATTGGCAATGGTGAGAATTGGGCAGGTTTCGCTCATACCGTAACCGGTATAGAGATTGATGCCTAGTTCCATTGCCTGTACACACTGTCCTTTTGACAGGGCTGACCCTCCAATTATGATTTTCCAATTTTTCACGTCAACGTTTTCAATCTCCGGGCTCGTGATCAGCATATGCAGAATGGTAGGTACGCAGTGTGAAAATGTTACCTTTTCTTCTGCTTTGAGTTTGAGCAGCATGGCAGGTTCATATTTGCCGGGATACACCTGCTTGGCACCAAGATGTGTCATCAGGTAAGGCATTCCCCAGGCGTGGACGTGGAACATCGGCGTGATGGGCATGTAGACGTCACCCGAACTGATTTTGGCCTGCGAATCATACCCGCACAGAGCGGTCATGGTTCCGTAGGTGTGTAGCACCAGCTGACGGTGACTGAAGCAGACACCTTTGGGTTGACCCGTGGTTCCTGTTGTGTAAAAGGTTGTGGCCAGGGCGTTTTCGTCGAAATCAGGAAAATTGTAGGAATCAGAAGCATCAGCCAAAAGTGCTTCATACTCACCGTCAAGAGCAAAGCTTGTATCAGGCAGAATGCCCGTGTTACTTATCAGGATGATCTTCTTCACCGTGGTGAATTGATTCTGCACCGCATCGAGCATGGGCAGGAAGTCTTCATTTATAAGAATGATATCATCCTCGGCGTGGTTGATGGTGTAAATGAGTTGCTCCTGGGACAATCGTATGTTGATGGTGTGCAGCACTGCTCCCATCATGGGTATGGCAAAAAAGCATTCAAGGTACCTGTGGCTGTCCCAGTCCATCACAGCCACTGTGTCTCCCATTTTCACGCCAATGGATTCAAGACCATTGGCGAGCCTCGCGACCCTCTTGCCAAATTCCCTGTATGTGTAACGGAAACTGTCTCTGTAAACGATTTCCTGATCAGGCGAGTAAATCATTGGTGTACGAAGCAGGTGCTTGATGAGCAGTTGGTAGGGATAGGCCGATGCGGTTTTTTCAGTTATTCGAACTGTCATACAGACTCCTCCTTAATTGATGAATGTTTCAGTTGTTGAACATGGTTACCGAGGGCATATGGATGCACCCTCACATTTAAATCATTACCTGTCACTAGGAGACCTCAAGGTTAAAGGTGATAAGCCATCGCTTTGTTGCTAGCCCCTAACTTTTCCAGAGGTTTCTCCCCATCTGCCTTCAATTACCGAGAACCTACCTTTTCCATCCGCATTTTCAAGAAATTTGACATTTCCCAACGGTGCTACCCAGCACATTCGATGGAAATGAAGGCTTAGTGGAGGATCCTTACCACTGCTTCGGCTACTTTTGACACATGCATCCATCAGCGGCCAGTACGTTTTTAAACATAAAAAAACCGGCTCATCATATCCAGGCCGGCCGATGTCAAAGAAAAAGATTTGACCCCCTAGTATTGATGTCAAAGAAAAAGATTTGACCCCCCTAGTATTTTGTGACCCCCTAGCATCTGTGCAAAAAAACGGCCCTCCACCCTTAATAGGTTGAGGGCCGTTTTATGAGCCGGTATTGAGGCAGGATCAGATCACTGCTCTACCTCGTGCTCAACGCCGATGGCGATTTTATAGAGCAGGGTCAACAGCAGGATACCGGTGGCCCAGATGCCCAGGGTGATGCCGATTTCATTTAAGGTCGGGTAGTACTCGGTGACCTCCTCCAGCGGATTGGGAACAAAACCGGCAAAGACAAAACCGAGTCCTTTATCCGCCCACAGGGCGAGGAAGACCAGCACCGAACCAAACCCCACCAACCGGTAATCAAATACCTTGGCGATCTTCATGTAGGCGAAAACACCCAACCCCACGAAGTTGAAAATAGTGGCGATCCACATAAAGGGCACCAGATTGTTGTACACCTCACCGTGATGCTCGAGCCCGAAGAAGAGATACTGCAGGCTGTGCATGTGTCCCGGCACCTCCGAATAAAATCCCACGAAGAATTCGAGAAGGAAGAAGAAGGTGTTGATGATCACCGCATACATGATGATGGTGGTCAACTTCCGCATGGCGGTTTCACCGGCATCGAAGTTGGCATATTTACGCATGATCAGACAGGCGATCAAGATCAGGCTGGGGCCGGCGGCAAAGGCAGAGGCCAGAAAGCGCGGCGCAATGATGGCTGAGAGCCAGAAATGACGACCCGGCAGACCACAGTACAACATGGCCGTAACGGTGTGGATTGAGACCGCAAAGGGGATGGAAATAGCCACGAAGAAATAGATCCACTTGGGCGGCGGTACCTGCTTGCGCTCGGAGGTGAGGATTACCCAGCCGCACAACAGGTTAAGCAGCAGGTAGCCCCACAATACGCACATATCCCAGAACAGCATGGAGTATGGGGTGGGATAAAAAATAACGTTCAAGCCACGCAGCGGTTGCCCGAGATCGGCCATAATGAACATCAGACACATGACCAGAGCGGATATGGCAAGAAACTCACCGAGGATAGTGATCCGCCCGAATTCCTTGTAGTTGTGGATGTAATAGGGCAACACCAGCATCAAGCCACCGGCGGCCACCCCCACGAGAAAGGTAAATTGAGAGATGTAGAGGCCCCATGAGACGTCACGGCTCATGCCGGTAAGCCCAAGACCGAAGACATACTGCCGAAAATAGCAGGCCCAGCCCACCGCAATCACCGAGGCAAGGATGGCGAGCCATATCCAGTAGGCCGGTTTTCCTTTTAGTGTTTTTTCAATCATGATGCCCTCACACAATATAGAAGACGGACGGTCGTGTACCCGCCGCCGGTCTGCGCTGAATGGTAAATTCCTCGTGCAGCACCTTGCTGATTTCCGATTCGGGATCGTTCAGATCGCCAAATACGATGGCGCCGGTACCCGCGCACGCCTCGACGCAGGCTGGTTCAAGTCCCTTGCCCAGCCGTTCGCTGCAGAAGTTGCACTTCTCCACGACACCGCGATTACGCCCCGGAAACTCTGGGTTGTAGACCGTTATGAATGGCCGTGGGTCCTGCCAGTTGAAGCTCCTCGCCCCATACGGGCAGGCGGCCATACAGAACCGGCAACCGATGCAGCGATGATAATCCATGGAGACGATGCCGTTTTTCTCCATCACAAAGGTTGCCTTGGTGGGGCAGGCCTTGACGCAGGAGGGGTTGTCGCAATGGTTGCACAATACCGGAAACGCGCTGTTTTCCACCGACCCGCTGCGCCGATTATGGGAATGATCGGGAAATGCATTGCCATAGCCGGTTTTCCATATCCATTTGATCTCACTTTTACGCTCGTCGATATCGGGGACGTTATGCGCCAGATGACAGGCGGCGATGGCCTCATCGAGCAGCGCCTCATCGTCGTAAAATTTGCGCATGTCGATCACCATGCCGAGGCGGATCCCAGCGTTCTGCTCTTCACCATGGCCATGACCACCGCCATGGCTGTCGGCGGCATGGGCGGGCGCGGGTTCCGAATCGGCGCTTGCCTGCGCGGTGCCGTGCAGCTTCACCAGTACCGGAGCGCCCATACCGGCCAGCACGGTGGCGCCGGCCATCTTCAAGAATTTTCTTCGTTTATTATTCATTAGAGGGCCTCCTTGCTAGCAATTTCAGCCGGCGTCATGTGGCAGGTCCAGCAGTCCGGCCGGGCCGACACATACTCATGGCAGGAGTCACAGAATTGCTCCTTGTTGGAATGACAATCCATGCAGGCGAGCTGCAACCCTTTACCAAATTCCAGAGTGCCGAGCTTGGGGTCATTGACGACTATCGTCTCCCGCTTCGCCTCTCTGATGACCTCATCGCGCCACACATCAAGCAGTTTCATATGCGAAGATCGCATATATTCCACCGGCGCCACGCATACGGACGCGCCATTGGGCGGAGGTTCAGGCGTGGGCGGCGGCCCGGCCTTCAGCAATCCATACCAAAACGGCGTCGTCACCAGCAGGACGAAGACGGCGAGCCCCCCAAGTATCAGTGATTTGTTAAACATAAGTCAGTGCTCCTTACACAGTTAAAATACCATTGTCCGCAATCCCTCATCGAGCTCGCCGCGGGTCTCACCGTCCAAGACGATGGCGTTACCCACCAGTTCGGTGATGCCGCTGACTCCGACATTGGGATTCCAGTAATTCATAAGCGAGGTAAGCGTGGCCCGGTCGATGGCGCACACACAGCTCAACATGTTCACGCCGTGCTTGTCTTCCACGTATTTCACCGCGTTGGCCCGAGGCAAACCGGAGCGCATACGCAACTCCATGATCTCGTCGGTATTGAGTCCGGTGCCAGATCCACAGCAAAACGTCTGCTCGCGGATGGTGTTTTCCGGCATCTCGTGGAAGTTATTGACCACGTGCTTGAGGATATAGCGTGGTTCCTCCATAAGTCCCATGGCTCGTGCGGTGTTGCAGGAGTCGTGATAAGTGACCGTAAGATAATCGTTGCGGCTCTTGTCGAGCTTGAGCTTGTTGTGACGAATCAAATCGGCGGTGAATTCACTCACATGTACCATCTTGGTGGATGCGCAATTCTGGAAGACAGTGCCGGTGATGGGTGATTTCGGCACTTCCAAGAAATCGGCGGGGCCGTTCATGGTATCCATGTATTGGTGCAGCACCCGCCACATGTGGCCGCACTCACCGCCAAGGATATAGCGTACCCCTAAGCGCTCGGCCTCGGCGTACATCTTGGCGTTGAGTTTTTTCATCGACTCGTTGTTGGTGAACAGGCCGAAGTTGCCGCCCTCGGAGGCATAGGTTGACCAGGTGTAGTCCAGACCGAGGTGCTCAAACAGGATCAGGTAGCCCATGGCCGTGTACAGCCCCGGTTCGGCGAAGACATCAGCGGACGGAGTAATGAATAAAATCTCGGCGCCCTTGCGATTAAAAGTAGGCTCGATTTTAACGCCGGTGAGGCTTTCAATATCGTCGGTCAAGAATTCGACATTGTCCTTGAAGGTGTGCGGTTGGAGCCCCATGTGGTTGCCGGTGCGATTGGAATTGGAAACCGGCTCTAAAATCCAGTTGATTCCCACCCCCACCAGATGCAGGAGTTCCCGCATTATGATGGTCACCTCGGCGGTATCAATGCCGTAGGGGCAAAACACCGAACAGCGCCGGCATTCGGTGCATTGGTAGGAATACATGAACCATTCTTTGAGCACCCCGATGGTCATTTCCCGGTTGCCCGCCATTTTGCCCAGGATTTTACCGCCCAGGGTAAAGTCGTTGCGATATACCGAACGAAGCAGCTCGGCGCGCAGTACCGGCATGTTTTTCGGATCACCGGTGCCCAGGTAAAAGTGGCACTTGTCGGCACAGGCGCCGCAGCGTACGCAGCAGTCCATGAAAATTTTCAGGGAACGGAATTTATCGAGCCGTTCCTTGAGGCCGTTGAGGATAATATCCTTCCAGTCTTCGGGCAGTTTCCAGTCATCCTGTTCCGGTGACCACTCACGGGCATTGGGAAAATGCAGCCCTTTCTGGGAATCGAGATACTCGACGATGTTCACCTTGGCTGGAAAGGCAAAATTGCCGGAATAAAACTCCGCCGGCACATCCATCCAGTCCTCGGTGGGATAGGCGCCCGTCAGCATGGACGGGTCGCTTGCCACGCTTTGCTCGAGTTGTTCTAGTTTTGCTACTGCCATAATCGTTTGTCCTTATAAACTGGTTATCATCAGGCTGGTTCGGCCGCTTCTTTTTGCGGCTCCAGCTCCTTTTCTACCGGAATACCCGCCTCCACCATGTACTCACGAAATTCATCTTCGTATGCGGCATACGAATGCGGCTTGATATCGGGGTTCCACGGATTGACGTGGCGCACCTCGCGGGTGTTGTTGCGCATGTTCCGAGTCGGGCTCAAAAACACCCCGCCAAGGTGCATCAATTTGCTGAACGGAAAATAGATAAGCAGGGCACACACCAGAAAGAGGTGCACGTAGAAGATTGCGCTGATATCGGGGCTCACCACCGGGCTGAAGGTCACCAGGCCAACGCCCATCGCCTTGATTGCGGCAATATCGATGCCGCCGCGAAAGACCATGCGCATCAGTACGCCGGTAATGCCGATGGCAAGCAGCAGAAAGAGCGGAAAGTAATCGTTAAACAGCGACATGTACCGCACCGGCCGGGTGAACAGACGCCTGGCGAAGAGAAAAAGCAGGCCGATCAACAGACCGGCATCGGTCAGGTACAGCGTCGGCAGACCCATTTCAAACAATGAGTCAGCCCAATCCAGCCAGACAATGGGGGCCGGTACCGGCTCAAGAAACAGCCGCAGGTGGCGGATCACGATAACCAGAAACGAATAGTGAAAAATCAGGGCGAACAGCCACAGCCATTTGGCCGATTCGTAGGTAAGTTTGGGGCCGGCATAGACATCAGCCTTGGTATGCCGAAACAGCGAGCGGAAGGTGAGAATCTCCAGGGCCATGCGGGCGATCACCTCGGTATTGGTGTTGGGCGCTTCAAGCCGGTTGTGGGGGATGAAATCAAGGGATTTCGCCTGTCCGCAGGTGGTTTGAATGGAAAAAGGCACCGGCGATTTGGCCCAATCCCAGATCTTCCAGGCAAACCCTCCCAGAAAGATGACAATGGCCAGATACGGCACCGCTACCCCGAAAAAATACTGCATCCCCGGGATCAACGAGCCGAACCAGGCAATCAGCATCAATGCGATGACCGCTCCAAGTGAATAGACATACTTCATAGTTCTTCCTCAAAATAAAATGATATGGATAAAGCGCCGCTGGGTTTCATAAGGGGAACGTTGAAAAATTCTGTTTCCAAATTCCCCCAGCGGCGGCCCGTAACCGCTACTTACTAATCTTCTCGACCGCCTGCAATTTTTTCGATGGGCAGGGACTGTCGGTGAGAATCGACGTGCCCGTTTTTAACTCGGCAACACGGATCTCGTGCAGTTGATGACGACACTCGGTGTAGAGATCAAAGGCGCTCAATACGGCGAGATCGACGGCAAACTCAAAGTCGTACAATTCTGATTCCAGCTCCCGTACCCGCTGAGCACCGCCCAAAGATTCCCGAACGATGTGCTTGACCGCGTTGAGCGGCGCAATCGCCTGTGAAGGCGTAAAGTCCTGTACCGCCCGAATGCGCATTAGGTGTTGCAGGGGCAGGCGATAGGAGTCCTTGCCCCGCCCTTCCAGGAGCAGGGGCAAAAGCTGCGTCAATATCGACCTGACCTGGCCGCCTACCGGGTTGGCGAACGCATCCCGTTCCTTGATGAAAAATCCCGAGGATTGATATGTCTTCAGGGTAAAGGTTACCCACTTATCAATGATCTTATCCCCTTTGCTGTTCAGTACCTGGGCCAGCTTCATACCTCAACCAAAAACAAATAACTATATGATATCAAACGAAGAAAAATCTTTTGACAGGTTAATAAATGAATGGTGATTCATAGCAATCGAAAAGTAGCATCTTTATGCTGCCTTTTCAACAGTTTTCGACGGAAAAGCAACTGCGTTCAACCAGAGCGTTAGGTCTAGCTCGAAAATTGAGTGGCAAGCTCGCTGATGATGAGTTCAGCCTCGCTGACGTAAGGATCATCCTGCAACCCCTGCCGCCACTGTTCGGCAGTGGGAACCTCAGAATCATCGGGATCAGCCTCATCGAGGAATGGATCACCCGATAAGCCGCCGTGTGCTCTCAGTGCTTCGCGTTCCCGGCGCTCTTGTTCACGCCGGTCTCGCATTGCCGTCAGGGTCAGGGTGGTAAGGGTCTGGTTGCTCTGTTCATGGGAGCGAATGGCCTGCTGGGCGATGGATTGCAACTCATCGGAGGCGGTGACCCGCTCACGGCTGCTGGCCACCAGACTGGTCAGATCGGTGATCTTATCAGTGTAGGGGAGATAATCGGCCGGCACATCTTTATCCCAGGGCAGGGAATAATCGAGATACTGCTCGCCGGATTCGAGATATTGATACAGGGTGGGAAGAACGATATCGGGCTCAACGCCGCGATACTGGGTGGAGTCGCCGTCAACGCGATAAAATTTCTGAATCGTCGCCTTGAGGGCGCCGAGATCATCGTAGCGCCGCAGGTGGAGCAGTGGAATATGATCGTTGAGGTTGATAATGGTCTGGACGGTGCCTTTGCCATGGGTGTGATCGCCACCCACGATTACCGCCCGCCGATAATCCTGCAGGGCGGCGGCAACGATCTCCGAGGCGGAAGCGGAAAAACGGTTGACCAGCACCACCAGCGGCCCACCATAGACGAGGGTGTCGTCCTCGTCGTTGAGTACCCGCTTGAGACCATAGCTGTTTTTCACCTGCACGACGGGCCCCTGCTCGATGAACAGGCCGACGATATCCACCGCATCCACCAGCGAGCCGCCGCCGTTGTTGCGAAGATCAAGGATAATCCCCTCGATATCCTGGTCGATCAGGGCCAGGATGGCCTGTTTGGTGTCCTGGGTGGAGTTTCGTGCCGTTTCATTGTCCCTGCTCTTTTCAAAATCGCGATAGAAACTGGGGATATTGATGTAGCCGAACTTCTTGTCGCCTGATTCCAGGATGGTATGACGAACATAGGCATCCTCGATCTGCACCACATCCCGGGTAATGGTAATGGTATCTTTCATCCCATCAGGCTTGCGAATGGTCAGTTCCACCTCGGTTCCCTTCGGCCCCCGGATCAGGCGGACTGCATCACGGAGCCGCATATCGGTGACTTCAACCGGCTCCTCCCCCTTCTCGGCCACGGCGACGATGGTATCCTCGGCCTGCATGCCGCCGTGCCGGGCAGTGGCGCTGCCGGGCAAAACCCTGACCACTTTAATAAGCCCATCTTCTTCCCGCAGCAGGGCGCCGATTCCCTCGAGGCTGCCGCGCATCTGGATATCAAAGTCTTCTTTACGATCCGGCGCCATGTAGTTGGTGTGCGGGTCAAACGCCCTGGCAACGGCATTGAAATAGCGATCAAAATGATCCTGCAGGGTTTCCTTGCGCAATCGGTCGAAAAAATTATCCAGCCGTTTACCCACCCGTTCGGTGGCTTCCAGCAACAGACCAGCGGAGCTTATCTCTTCACCTTTGTCACGATAATCCTGCTCCAGTTCCAGGTATCGATTGATAATCTGCGCTTTAATGATCAATCGCCAGCGCTCCCGCAGGGCGGCCGGGTCGACTGCAAAATCAAGTTTTTCGGGGTCGGTCTCGAGATAATCGATACTATCGAGGTCGATGGGATCGGCGAGCAGGGCGGCAACCATCTCTTCGACCATATTAAGCTGTGTGGTAAAAATCTCATAGCTGACGACGGGCAGAATAATGGTACCGTTGGTTAGATTATCATCGATGGTATCGGCATAGACGGAAAGCTCCGCCACATCATCTTGCACCAGGAACCGTTTCTGAAAGTCAAGCTGCTTGAGATACAAATCAAAGGCCGCCCGGGACAACTCATCATCCATCTCTTTTTCGCTGAAATGAACCGATGGCAGGTGCTTACTGAGCATATAGCCGATCAGCTTGTTGCGCTTGCGATCGATGTCGGCCGCGCTGTCTGAGGCCTGAACATGGACACCGCAGAGGATAAGAGCGGTTGAAATTACGACTGCGAAAATACGATTACGATACATAACGACTCACGTGCTGATTTACATTTTATCAATGGCTGTATTCAGCCTCACGGCCATACTACCATTTCCGTCGGCGTCGAAACGAGGATTTTTTTCGGCCGAGTCGGCGCTGTTTCGAAAACATGTCAATTTTAGTTGCGGCGCAACTCATCTTCATCCAATGCAAAAATCGAATTAATCAGGTCAACCTTGGCCTTGTCACCCGGCCGGCACGACTCCTTTTTCAGATAGATGAGCGGGCTATGGAGGAATTTGGCGGTCACCGCAGCCATCATTTTTTCCACATGCTGGCGCTGCTCCTTGCTCAATTCGACTTTGGCAAGGGTTTTTGCCAGTTCCTGGGCACAGATGGCGTCCGTCTTGCTCTTCAGGGCGGCAATGGTCGGGGTTACCTGAAGATGTTCCAGCCATTGGCTGAATTTTACCGTCTCCTCATCGACGATCCGATGCGCCTTGACCGCCTCCTGTTCGCGTCCGGCCCGATTTTGGGTAACGACCTGGCCGAGATCATCGATGTCGTACAGATAGACGTTGTCGATCTCATTGAGGGCCGGGTCAAGGTCCCGCGGCACGGCGATATCGATGAAAAACAGTGAGCGGTTCCGGCGGGCACGCATCAGTGGTTTGACCTGCCCGTGCTGAATGATCAACTCGGTGGAGCCGGTTGATGAGATAACGATATCGGCCGTTTCCAGATACGTATCGATCTCGCTCAGCAGGCAGGCGCCGCCCTTGAACCGGGCCGCCAGGGCCACCGCCCGGTCAAAGGTGCGATTGGCCACCATGACCCCGGCCACCCCCTGCCCCAGCAGGTGCTGCGCGGCCAGTTCGGCCATCTCACCGGCGCCGATGAGCAGTACCTGTTTATCATCCAGGCTGCCGAATATTTTTTTTGCCAGCTCAACCGCGGCCGAGGAGATCGAGACGGCGGAGGCACCGATACCCGTCTCGCTGCGAACCCGTTTGGCGGTGGAAAATGATTTATGCAACAATTTGTTGAGCAGCGGCCCGGTGGCGTTTGCCTGGGCGGCATGACGATATGCCTCCTTGATCTGCCCGAGGATCTGCGCCTCGCCGACCACCAGGGAATCAAGCGATGCAGCCACCTGAAAGAAATGACGTACTGCCTCGCTGTCGTGATAGGCATAGCAGTACTGGGACCACTGTTCAGGGTCTCCCACCTCACCGAACAGAAGTGCCATCAGCTCCTGGTCAGTGGGCATCTCCTCATCACCGGCACAGACCAGCTCCACCCGGTTGCAGGTGGAAATCAGATAATACTCAAGGCATTGAGGCAAGATACTCAGTGCCGCAAGGGCATCCTCGTATCCTTTGGTTACGGCAAGCTGTTCGCGAATGGAGAGGGGGGTGGTCTTATGGTTGACACCCACCAGGGTGAGACGTGTTTGAGCCATGGTCACCCAACACTCAGGTAATTACCGGCCACAGGGTGAACAGCAGCAGAGAAAAGCCAGCGACCGCCAGGGCGGCGGTGCGGCGACCGCGATATCCGGCCGAATAGCGTTGGTGAATCTGAAACAGATAGGCCAGCCATATCAACAGCGAAAAAATCTCTTTGGGCTGCCAGCGGAAAAAAATGCCATATACCTGTCTAGACCACAACACACCAGTTACCATACCTAGAGTAAGGATAGTAAAGCCGATTGTCACGCAATGGGTGATAAGCTGATCAAGGGCCTCTAGTGAGGGCAATCGGGAAAAGAAATAGCCGACCTTTCTGCTCTTGAGTTCACGCTCCTGCAGCAGATACATGATACCGCCGCAAAAGCCCAAGCCAAGAAAGCCGTAGGCCAGAAGAGATAAAGAGGCGTGCACTGGCAGCCAGATGCTTTGCAGCTTCGGATCCAGCGGGATCACCTGCCGCGATATGAACGCGGCAGCAAAGAGCAGCAGACAGATCAGCGGCGAGACGAAGGTACCGAAATTCTTGACCTGGTAGCGCAGACGAAAGGAAAAATAGGCGGTGGTAATTGCCCAGCCGAAGAAAAATACCGCCTCATGATAGGTGGTAACCGGGGTATTGCCCACCTGCACCATGCGCAGTACGATATAGCTGCTTTGCAGCACCCATGAAAGAAAGAGCAGACGCCTCGCCCATACCCGCGATTTTTCCTCTCCACGAGCGAAGAAAATCCAGTACAGGACAGTGGATACCGCCGTTACCGACAGGGTTGCGATAAGAAGTGCCAGGCAACAGGAATCAAAATTCATCATGGTCGTTCACAGCTGTTTTTCACAAAATGAGGCGCGACGGCCCTGGTGTTTGCAACAAGGAGGGCGCTGTCGATCTCGCCTGGCAAACATCTCCCTCAGGGTCTTTTCCAGCTCGGCCCATTGATCGTTGCGGAGCTGGGTGAGCACCGGGCTGTCAAGTATGGAAAAATAGAGCTGCCGGTTATCCGGCTGCGCCTCGCCGCCGGCCGAGATCGCCTGCCTGATCTGGCCCATGAGATGCACCAGCAGAGCGTATTCAACCCCGAATGTCTGCTCCAGCCGACGTCTGATCTGCCCGGCCAGGGCGGGACTGGCGCCGCCGGTGGAGACGGTGATCAGCAGATCACCTCGGGTGCAGGCGGCGGGAAGGTAAAAATCAGACCGGCCGCGGGTGTCGGCCCGGTTAAGCAAGGCGCCCGCGGCGACCGCGCAGGTGCTGATATAATCCTGCACCGAGGGATCGTCGGTGGCGGCAAAAACCATAAAAGCGCCGCTTACATCGTGCTCCGCAAACGGCCTGCGGATAAGCTCAACCGCGCCCTGCTCCGCCCAGATGCTGATCTGGTCGGCCACCCGCGGGCTTATCACCCGTACCCGGGCGCCGGCCACCAGCAACCCCTCGACCTTGCGCACCGCCACACCGCCGCCGCCGACCACAACACAGAACCGATCAGTTATATCGAGATTGATGGGATACCCGCCCATGTACTTTCCAAAAGAGTTCTTCAGGAGCTCACCCGCGGTTCCATAGCACAGACCAAGAAACCGACACACGCCACGATAAAACAGTAGACCCCAAACCATGGCAATCGGTTTCTCCTGATAATTGCCAGCAGCCAGACGATGGCACCATAGCCGGTGATGGGCGGCACCACAAAAGCCGGCCAGCAAATACCATATGGATGAGGCAGGTAACGGCTTGATAGAACAAGGCACGACCATTGAGCAGAGCCGCCCCGACAATGGCGGGGATCGATAAAATAAAGGAAAACCGCGCCGCCCGCTCCCGGTTTACTCCGAGCAGCATACCGGTAAAGATGGTGGCCCGGAACGTGATATTCCCGGCACGATAGGCAGCCGCCTGGGCGCAGCCGATCAGCCAGGCACGCCACCCGTTGATGGGCCGGTCGCGATCAGGTACGAAGCCGCTGGCGAATCATCATGACACCGGTCACCACCAGCATACAAGAGGTGATACAGACCGAGGTAAACAATGTTTCGATACCGGACTTAAAGCCAAGCCCAACCAGCACCGCTGGAATCGTAGCGATGACAATCAGCCCATCAAGTTGCAGATAGTTGGTGGTATCCATATCCCGGCGTCCCCGCAGCCATGCCGCCGGCGCCGCTATCATGGCGACCAGATCACGACGAAACACCAGAACTACCGAACAGAGGGTACCGACATGTACCATGACGTCAAAGAGGAATCCCCTGTTGGGCAAACCCAAGCAGGTGGCCACCAAGAACCAGGTGCCCGGAGCTGGATACCGGCAGAAATTCGGTGGCACCCTGAACAACGCCCAGGATAACCGCCTTGAGCAACTCAAAAAATGACATAAAGAATAGTCAAGACAAGAGATGCGCCGTAAAACAGAAAAAGGCCGGCTGGTTGCACAGCCGGCCTTTTGACAACGTGAATGGAAAAAACCGATCAGCAGCCTTCGATGGCCGCGCCGCCTTTCTTGGGCGGACGAACTTTGATTTCGTCACCGGCACTCAGTTGGTCGGCCTTGTCACAGGTCATGGTAACTTTGTCACCCTCAACGGAGTCAATCGTACATCTCAGGGTCGCGGCCGAGGCGGCGCTTACCGCTCCAACGAGGAAAAACAGGGCACATACGGTACAAAACATTTCTTTTTGCATGATCTTTCTCCATTTTACGTGGTTGATTCAACATCGACCTTCTCGCGCCGACGTCCTGGCCGATTCACTATCCTGTGAGCAGCCATTTTATGCAACTAACTTCCAGTCTTCTGAAACTACCGTTTTTGGGATTGGTTGTCAATAATATCAAGTATCCATAACCCTTTCGATATCCTTGAGTAACACGGTATGGGAGACGTAGCCGTCATATTTTTTTACGACGGTGCCGTTTTGATTTACCAGGAAAGGTGGTAGGAATGCCGTACACACCACCAAAAGCCCTGGATAATGGCATCATTGCCCATGATTATCGGATAGTTGATGCCTTTTGTGGCGGCCAGCTTGCGCACCACCGACTCTTCCTGATCCACCGAGATGGCAACTACAGCTGAATCCTTTGTTCTTGTAGGATTGGTGCAGCTTGAATGAGACTGGGGATTTCCTGAATACAGGGCACGCACCAGGTGGCAAAAAAGGTGACGAGCACCACTTTTCCCTGAAAAGTCTTTAGACTTGACAACATCGCCGTTGGTGGGATCCTGCAGCTGGAACTGCGGCATTTTGCCCGCTGCATTAAGGGTGGCGCCCGATGGGCGCCGTACAAAGAAATATTGCCACGGCAATGGCCGCCGGCACGCGTAATCTTGCAAACATAATGTTCATTATCCTTTTGTTTCAATCGATTCTGTGATACCCTGCCGCCCCATAATATTCCATTGAGCGCTGGTGTCAACAACCCCGGCACACACCAAAATTACGAGTTATCAAGACTATACCATAATCAACCAGCGACAACGACCAATTCAGCCGATGATACTACCTCTTCGAAACCATGATACTTGAGAAAAAAACCGTCACCGCCGCTCTGCCCCACCGCTTTTTCATCGCCGTCCATGTGTACCTGGTTCTTGGTCCAATCTGACCGCGGGTGGAGCCATTCCCGCCAGAGCAGAGGTGATCGATCGGATAATTGCCGAAGTGAACGGCGATATTATTACCCTTTCGGATATGGAAAACGAGGGGCAACTCCTTTTTGATCGGATTGCCGCTGAGGCAAGCATGGACGATCGGCAATTGGCCCTGGATGCAGCGTGGGATCAGGTTCTGGAAAGCCTGATCGATCAGGCCCTCATCACCCAGGAAGCAGCTAAAAACAACATCGTGGTGAGCGAAGCGGAAGTGGATGCGCCTTTCAACAAATGGTTGCCACCTCCGGGGTAAGCGAAGACGAGTTTTTTACCCAGCTGGCCATCCGCGGACTCAGCGAGTCGCTGTATCGCAAGAATCTCAGGACTCAAATACTGCAAAACAAATTGATCAACCGAGAAGTGTTATCAAAAATCGTCATTACCGAGGAACAGGTTCTTGATTATTATGATAGTCAGTTCACCAGCACCGTTAACGACGGCGGCTACTACCTTCTTCAGATCGGCATAAACTGGGACGTTTTGACAGCCGGCGGTGATGGCGGGGAGGCGGCGGCTCGCCGGCAGGCCAGACAACGTGCCGAGCAGGCCCATGCACTGGCTATGGGCGGCGAAGATTTTCGGGAACTGGCCCGACAGTATTCCGATCTACCCTCAGCCGAGGATGGCGGTGACATTGGTGTTTTCCAGAAAGACGAACTGGCACCATTTATGTTGCAGGCAATTGAACCGTTGCGCCCCGGTGAGGTAAGTGCTATCATTGAAACGCCGGTGGGGTTTCAATTCTTCAAGCTGCTCTCCAGCAAAACCGGTGGGATCGTGCAGCAGGCACCGTACAGCGAGGTAAAAGAAGAAATCAGGGAACGTCTTTACCGGCAGGAAGTGGAGCGCCAGTTCGACCTGTGGCTCACCGAGATCAAGGCATAACGCTTACATCAAAATATTGTAAGGCAAAGATAATGGATATACACGACCCGACCATGGAAACCGAGTCTCTTGGCGATCTTCTCAGACGGGTACGGCTGGAGAAGGAATTAGATATTGGTGATATAGCCGAACAGACCAAGATATCGCGGCGTATTTTGCTCGCCATGGAGGCCGACGATTACATCAACCTGCCCCATCTTTCCTATGCCAAGGGGTTTTACCGGATCTACGCAAAACTTCTGCACCTCGACGAAAACGAGGTAATCAGACGTTTTAACCAGGAGGTTGTGCCTAACCAGGGGCAGACGCCTTCCGGCGCGACTCGGCCATCGCGTGAACAGGAAGATCATATAACCAATCTCGCCCGCCCGCCCTCCCACTCGGGCGGCGCCGTGGTGGCCGCCTTCGTCCTGCTTACCTGTTTCGCCGCCGCCGCCGTGGTGTGGCAAAGCGGCACCGGCCCGGCCAAGCAGATCAGCAACTGGCTGCAGGCGTTTGAACCACAGCCGGAGGTCATCATTGAACGGCGGACCTCCACCCCGCCACCCTACGTCTATCCAAAGCCGGAAGACAAACGCCCAAGCCCCAGACCGGCCGACGATCAACCTGCCCGGTCCATCCCATTTCCCATCGTAAACGAAGAACAGCTGGTAGCGGAGCTGACCCCACCCAACAACTAGCTCTTCAGACCGGGCGATACCTTACCCTCCCATTTCGGGCCATGCAGGCGCGCCGCCAGAACGGGGTACCAGGGATCATCCTTGACTGCCGCGATCATGGCGAGGCCGACAAAATCGTCACCTTTTTCTGCCAGGGAAAAAGGCCGGCTCACCGGCATCGCCAAAGGCGCCCACCGCAGTAAAAAACGGTTCGTCAATGGACTGGAACTCTTCTCCATGGTGCTCCTCAACTATTCACAGAGGACGCGCGACCGGCTGGCAATCGTCAACGAGGTGGAGCTGCTCAACAGTTTTATCACTGTGCGGCATGACTATGGCGCCTATCAGGCGGCCTCGGCCATCAGGGAAATCGTGCTCGGCGCCACCGGTGAACAGATGGTGGAAGACGATTTTTTCCAGCTGACGCTGTGGGGATTTCATGCCCTTGATTCGGGCAAGGATACGCTCACCGTGCTGGCGCTTTTCGTGATCAAGATGTTCGCGTGCATCGGCTACCGCCCTGTTCTAGAGAGCTGCCAGGGATGCGGTACGCCCTACCGGAGCAACGGTGCCGCGATGTTCAGTCCGGCGGCAGGCGGGCTGATCTGTTCACGATGCAAATCATCGCACCATGGCTGGCAGCTCAGCGGCGCCGCCATCGGCGCGGCGACATCGGTGCAGCGGCAACCGCTGCCGCTGTTGACAAGGGTTTCACTGACCACCGATTTATCCCGGCAACTGCTGAGTTCCTTTTACCCGTATGCCAGATATCTTCTGCAAAGAGACATTGTCTCCTGGAAAGCGCTGATCTGATCAAAACCTCATCCGCCGTTTTCATCCAGATAGCGAATTTCACCGCTCTGCTCCACCAGCTCTATTCCCTCATCGAGACGCAGACGCAGCCCGCCGTCATGGTCAATGCCCGCCGCCACCGCTTCATAACGTGGCGCCTTCTCCACATCATGGCCGTATCGTACCCGTCTGCCGATAAAACCGGAGGCCTCGCGCAGGCGGCTGATCAGCGGGTGGGAGGTGTCGGCATCGGCCCGTTCATGTTGAACATCGTGCTCATGGCTATAGAGCAGGCCGATATTGAAACTGAGCTTGGCAAAAAAACGGCAGGCAAATTCGCTGAGCTCAATTGCATCACCCACCTCTTCGCCAAGTGAGGTGGCGTGGTCTTGCAAATGATGAGGGAATTCACGATTGTTGACGTTTACTCCAAAGCCGAGCAGATCATACTCCTCGCCTGAGCCGTTGGCGCCTACAAAGCTGTAGGCGAGAAAACCGGCAAGCTTGCGGGCGCCGATCATGACATCGTTAACCCAGCGGATGGTCGCCCGCTGAACACCATACAGCTGTACCGTCTCCCAACCCGTGATCCCCATGGCTATGGGCAAAAGCCGGCGTGATGCGGGCAACAGCGTATTGACCAAAACCAGAACACCCCACAAACCGCCGGGCGGTGCATGCCAGCTTCTGGTGAAACGTCCCCGGGCGCCGGTGAGCTGATCCGCGGTTATAATCGTGCCGCTGATCGGCGATATCTTACCCTTCTCCCACGTATCGATTAACTGCCGGGCATAATCCATGGCCCGGGGCAGACTGCGATAATGGCTGATACGGGAGCCGACAATCGCGCCATAGCGCATTATCTGATGGGCAGCATCACCATAGTAGGCAGCCCGATACGGTCTTTCGTAATTTCTTAGGTAGGCGTGCAGCTCAGCCGGAGTGCACAATGATGGGGACGGCGCCACCTGCTGCTTCTCACTGGCGGGCATCCCATTCGGCCTTGACCCTGGTAATCACCTTCTGAATCAGGGGCAGTTTCTCCTCCGGACATACGCCGATGAGCGGCTCCCCCTTATCCACCGATACGCGCGGCTCAAAATAGATGGAGTGAATCACCCCCTCCCGGCCGTCATAAAAGACCGGGGTATCTCGCTTCATAAGAGACATGGTAAGAACTTCATCACCCGGCCTGATAATCACCGAACGCGCGCCCTTTTTGTCGATCCGCGATTGAATATCCAGCGCAAAGAAATACTTGGCCTTTTCCGGTGCTTGAAAAAGATAGAGAATCTGCCGAAGGATGTTCTCGATAATTTCCTTTTTTTTGAGGGGATGGCGAATAACCACCAGCGGTTGGCCCGCCTCCACAAACCGCCCCTCCAGGTCGCCAAACAGCTCGGAAACCACCCCGTTTATGGGGCGCCGATCACCTTGTCGTTGCGTTCGCGGGTGATCTGAAACAGTGGTGTTCCCGGCAGATGATCCCACTCGCCGCCAGGCCCCTCCACCGGCTCATCCGTATTGATCAGAAAGGAAATCTCACCGGTGTGCGGCGCATGAATGGTCACATATTTATAGGGATCCTGGCGATACCGCTCCAGGAGCCGGTCGAATTCTATTTCATCAGCCATTGGATTGAGCCACTTTTATAGATGCGTAGATGCATTAATTGTGCGGGTGAAGGGGGATTTCTTACTGTAATGTTGTGGTATTGGCAACTCATTTCAGGGTATCATAGCCCCTCGGTGCGGCCCTATTATTTGTCCTTGCGTTGGCCGTCATCATTTACTAAGCACTTGAAACATAGTACCTGAGAGACTGATAATACATGCCATGTTCACCCGCATCTTACGATTTTTTCCCTATCTGCTTTGCATCGGCGCCGTCTTCATTATTGCCGGTCTGTCGGCGCCCTTTCTTATCAACCGGATGGTATTGGCTGATGTCAAGCGCATTGGTGAATTTGAAGTCAGCGAAATCAGCATCGACTATCTTGGCCTGTTCTCGGCAAGCGGCAGCCTGCGACTCTCATCAGGTGAACATGAATCGATTGTCGCACCGCGAATCCGCCTCCTTTATACACCACGCGGACTGCTCAACAGACAGCTTGACGCACTCCATATCGATGGGGCCCTGCTCCACCTGGAAAGAAGATCCGGGCGCATCGGGGTGCGCGGCGCCATCCCAACTGAAAAGCCACAAGGCAGGTTAGACCCGCGGGAAGCGGCATGGCCGGTTGCCGTCAACAGTCTGATCCTGCGGGACTGTTCCATCACCCTGCACGACATCAGCAGTACCCCAATGCGCACTACTTTATCGGGCGATCTTGCTTTTGGCTATCGCCGGGATGCGGAGAACAACTATCTCCCCGCCTCGCTGAGTGGTTCATACCGACTGAGCGGCACGGTTGCAGGCGCCGGCTCAATTGACGGATCTCTACAGGAAAACGATCTCGCCATTACGGCTACGATAGACGCGCTTCGTCTGGTAGATGGTCGCCAGGTACTGCCCGCTGCCGTCTCGCTGGCTGAATCGACCACCCTGAGCGGCACGGTCGCATTGCACATTGATCTTGCCCGTTCGGTGATCTCTCATCTGGAAGGTGAACTGGAAGCCGGCAACTATGGGGTTGACGCACAGACCGCGCATAATTTCGTAGAGGTGGCGGGACCGCTGCTTGCAATAAAGCTGCACGGCTCACCGGAGAGTCTGGTGTATGAGATCGGCCCGCTTGATGTGAAGCAACCCCTTACCGCCCGGGCTGAGCTGAGCGGTACGGTATCAGTGCGGCCCGGGGGTATAAAAACCAATGGCGCCCTTCATCTGCATGACCTTGCCCACGCATCTTACGGGTTTACTATTGCCCATCTTAACGGTTCGTATCAGGGCTTTCTCTCCGCTGAACAAGGGCTCGCATTTCACCTGGACGGCGCCATTTCAGAAGACAGCGGATTCGGGGTAACGGCAGGAGATCTGCGGGTGCGCGGCAAAAAGGCCGAATTATCCGCACAACTTGACCTGCGCCACGATTCTCAGCGCGGTACGGCAAGCCTGAAGGTGGACACCCTTGGCATCGCCGCCACCGATGACCAGTTCATGCTCACCGATATTTCCGCTGACATTGAGTTGGCACGAGTCGCCGAGATATTCGACGCAAGAATTTCAGCAGACATTGCCGAGGTGCAAGATTCCAGACATGGTTGGTACGCCAAGGGTATACGCCTTGAGCTCGGCCTCCCCCCACCATTTTCAACCCGCGAAGAATCGAAACCCGGCGTCATCTCCCTGGCCGAACTGGGCCATCGCCACACCCCGCTTGCCAGTTGCCAGGCGAGCCTAACCGGCGACGGTGATGCCATGGCCATTGAGGGCACGGTGACGGCCCTGTTTGACCCCGCTCTCGTCATGTCAATCAAAGGCGTCCTTGACCCGGTGAATGACCATCTGCATGTGGGCTGGCAGGTGCCGCTCTCATATCTTTCCACCGGCGGCCTGGCCGCGGTGGCGCCGATGCCCGCTGATCTCTCTGTAGATGGATTTGTCGAGGCGCGCGGCGCGTTTGAGCGGCGCGACGGCTCCCTGTATGGATCGGCCACGCTGCGCGTGAGTGATGCTATGGCAGCCGATACACGGCGCGGGCTCAGCCTGGGCGGCATCAACTGCGCCGTAACCCTGCCGACGCTGCCCGCCCTCTCCACCTCGCCCAGCCAAATCTGCTCCGTCAACACTGCATCCCTCGGAAAACTAAGATTCACCGATGCCGATATCACCTTTCGCCTGGAAGATGCCCGCACCCTGTTTATCGAGAAATCTCTTGCCGGCTGGTGCGGCGGCACCCTGGAATCGGGCAGCCTGCGGCTGCAATTGGGCAACGCCGATATCGGTACCACCTTGTTTGCCAGCCGCATCAACTTTGCCCAACTGCTCAAGCAGTTTGGTTTTGATGACACGGAAGGGGACGGATCGCTCAACGGCAGACTACCGGTTCGATTGGGACCGGACGGGCTGTTCTTCGACGATGGATTTCTATTTTCCACCCCCGGCGCCGGTGGTATAATAAAATTTAACGATACCAGGATACTGCGCGAGGCCATGGCCAGCGACTTACAGACCAGCAATCTCGCATATGCCATGAGCGCCCTGGAGGATTTTGCCTATAACTGGGCACGCATCAGCCTTAACAATGAGCAGGAAGATGTGCTGCTCGCCATGGAACTAGACGGCAAACCACGTGCCCCGCTGCCCTATTCATTCAACCGCGACGGCATATTGATACGATCAGATGAAACCACCGAAGGGACACAACACCCGCTCAGGCTGGACATCAATCTGCGCCTGCCGCTTCTGGAAATGGTACAATGGGGACAACATATCAACTCGTTGATGGGAGAGTAACACACATGAACCAACACCTGCTGCGTTTCATAATAATCATCGGCACCGTTGCCCCGTTGCTCGGAGGCGGCTGCACCAGACATGAGGTGGAGGTGAAACCCGTTGAAGTGAAACCCATTCATATCACCATCGATGTGAATGTGAAGATCGATCGCGCCCTGGATGATTTTTTCAAAGAGATCGATCAGGCCGCTACCAAAGACATTCAGCCGTAGGAGAATCACATGAAGATACGAACTCACGCCACGGTGGTGCTGTCCATACTGTTTCTGTCTCTTTTTCTGGCTACCACCCTGGTGAGCGCCGCCGGTGAACAAGAGAGAATGCTTGCCCGGGTGCCGGAAATTAACGCTCTCAAGGCGCAGGGCATCATCGGCGAAAACAATCAGGGCTTTCTCGAGTTTCGCACCCCGGATCCCGCCAAACAGTCCTTGGTACAGGCCGAAAACAACGACCGGCGGGCGGTATACAGCCAGATTGCGGCAAGTCAGGGCGGCACCCCCGAATTGGTGGGTCGTCGACGGGCCGCCCAGATTGCCCAGATCGGCGGCGCCGGCCACTGGTTTCAAAGACCAGACGGCTCCTGGTATCAAAAATGATGCTTTCGTAAAAACCTCAAAATTGCTTGCTGCCGTCATTCCCGCGAAAGCGGGAATCCAGTGATTTCAATCAACTATGGGTGTCGGGTCAATTCAGGTATTACGGGCATATGGGTTATTACGAGTTCATCAAAAATAATGGCAGCGTAAAACTTCGCTCTTTGTCGTGGTGGGATCGTTCGTTTAGTTTCCGCGGCGCCATCACCTAGATGGGACACCGATGAAAAAGCATGACCGTCTCTATCAGAGCGATTCGGTCCCCGAGGATTTTTCCTTTTCCGAGCCGGTGGTGGAGGTTTTCGACGATATGCTGGCGCGCTCGGTACCCCTGTATCAGGAGGTCGTCGAAGCAACCGCCGGTCTGCTCGATCGCCATCTTAAAGCAGCCGAGACCATCTGTGATCTCGGCTGCGCCACCGGCACCACCCTGCTTCATCTGGCCCGCTGCCTGCGTCATAAATCACCACGACTGGTGGGGGTGGACTCATCTGAGCCGATGCTCACCAAGGCCCGGCGCAAGGCGTCGGGCTACAGCGGCGGCGGCAGGCTGGAATTTCGCCGGCAGGACATCGCCACCATAGCCGAGCCGGACTGCGGCGCCTTTATCCTGCACTACACCCTGCAATTTATCCGCCCGCCGCAACGCCCGCCGCTCATTGCCCGCCTTTTTGACAACCTGCGCCCCGGCGGACTGCTCATCATCAGCGAAAAAACCATAGTCGCCGATAAACGGCTCAACCGTACCTTTATCGACATCCACCACGATTTCAAACGCACCCACGGTTACTCGGAACTGGAGATCGCCAAAAAACGTGAAGCCCTGGAAAACGTTTTAGTCCCCTTTTCCCGCCAGGAAAACGAAACGCTGTTACAAGAGGCCGGTTTTTCTCCGGTCGAGCCATTTTTACAATGGTTCAACTTTTACTCCCTGATTGGCGTCAAACCGCACTGAAACACAATAATGCGCTATCGCGACTGGCTTCCCGCCCATGTTGACCTGGCTGCAATCGAATCGATCCATACGGCGCGAGAACAGTGGGTCAGCCAACCCAAGAAAGGATTTTTACGCTACCGTGTACCCTATGAGGTGCTGCGTGAGTTCAGGGCCGAGCATCGTGATTTTACAACCGATACGGTAACCATTGGCGCGGCGGAAGAGGTAAGCGATGAGAAACGTGCAGTCATCGAGCAAAATCTGCGCGGTTTCATGCCGTGGCGCAAAGGGCCGTTTTCCGTTTTCGGCATCGGTATCGACGCTGAGTGGCAGAGCAACCGCAAATGGGCACGGCTGCAAGCCCATCTCCCCGATTTACACGATAAGACCATAGCCGATATCGGCTGCAGCAACGGCTACTATATCTTTCGCATGATGGCCCACAAGCCGCGCTGGGTGTTGGGTTTTGAGCCGGCCATGCAGCCCTACTACTGCGGGCGCGCCCTGTTGGCCATGGCCGGTTGTGACAATGGCGCCATCGACCTGCTTGGCGTTGAGCATCTCACCCTGTTTGCCGAAACATTTGATGTCATTTTCCTGATGGGTGTTATCTATCACCGTGCCGCCCCGCTGGATTGTCTGCGCACCGTTTGCCAGGCGTTAAAGCCGGGCGGCACGCTCATCTTCGAGTCACAGGCCATACCCGGAGATGAGCCGGTGGCCCTGTTTGCCGAAAAGACCTACGGCAAGGCGCCGGGCACCTATTTTATCCCCACCGGCGCCTGCGCCGTCAACTGGCTGAAACGGGCCGGTTTCAGCTCGGTGGATTTATTTTACGCGCACCCCATGAACGGTGAAGAACAGCGGCGAACCGACTGGATGCACTTTGAGTCTTACGAACATTTCATCGACCCCGCCAATCAAGACAAAACCGTGGAGGGGTACCCGGCGCCGTGGCGAATATTTATCAAGGCAGGCGTGAGAGCCTCGTGAAAACCCTGATATAGTTTACTTTCGTCATTCCCGCGAAAACGGGAATCCAGTGATTTCAAATGATTATGGATTTCGGTTCAGATCCACCATGACGGTGATAGAGGTCTTTCCAGCCCATCAGGCGTGAGCGACTAAAAAACCAAATTGTCTTTATCGCCCGGCCCGGGTATAAAGGATAGTTTGTACCGAAACCACATAAACCAAGAGGAGAGAAATGGAAGCAGGCAATTGCACCTTGTACAGCGGCGGCCTCAAAGGGGCTGAAAGCGTCTTTGGCGAGACCGCCGAGAAATACGGAATCACCGAGGTCATCTATACCTTTGAAGGGCACAAGCTCCACCGTGATATCAACTCGGTCATGCTCAGCGAGGCTGATCTGCAGCGCGGTGACATCAGCATGGAACTGGCCTCGCGGATGCTCAACCGCTCCTACTATGAGACCGAGAAAATCAGAAAAGTCCTGCAGACCATCTTTCATATGGTCAACAGCGGCTACCAGATATTCGTCATCGGCGCCATCCTCGACGACCAGTCCGTCAAAGGCGGCACCGGCTGGGCGGTACAATTGGGCAAGATGTTCAACCGGCCGCTGCACGTCTTCGATCAGACCACCGAAAAATGGTGCACCTGGCGCGGCGCCTGGGAAGAGGACGAACCGCACATCAGTTACGAGACCTTTGTGGGCTCCGGTACCCGCTACCTCAGCGACGCCGGGCGTACCGCCATCGAGGCGCTGTTCGCCCGCTCGTTCAACGGCTGAGCTGCCGTCTCGGTCACCGCAACCATAGAGCTATTATTCCGGGATACAGGTTTTTTACGCAACCATGAGGGTGGCTGAAAAGGCCGCTTTTTACATATTCCCTTATTTCTGATGAATTCGTAAAAAACCTTGAATTTGCTTGCTGACGTCATTCCCGCGAAAGCGGGAATCCAGTAATTTCAAATGATTATGGATTTGGGTTCAACTCCACAATGAGCGTAATTGAGATTTTTACGAAGCCATCATAATTTCTAACGGAGTGATTACATCGAGGCAGCAGGCATGCATTTCTGTCCCCACTGTGGTGCGCCACTGACCAGGAAGATACCTGAAGCAGACGACCGGCCACGCTTCGTCTGTGAATCGTGTGGGGCGGTTCATTACCAGAACCCGATCGTGGTGGTGGGCGCCGTTGCTGAATCAGAGGGCAGAATTCTGCTGTGCCGGCGGGCTATCGAGCCGGCTTTTGACAAATGGACGTTGCCGGCGGGCTATCTTGAAATCGGCGAAACCCTGCAGGAGGGAGCGGCCCGCGAAACCCTGGAGGAATCGGGGTATCACATTGTCGATCCGCACCCCTACGCCATCACCAACATCGTACGGGTCAACCAGGTCTACATCATGTTCAGATGCGCTCTGGGCGATCGGGTTGCCGCTGCCGGCAGGGAGAGCCTTGAAGTAGGACTGTTCACCCCGGAGGAGATTCCCTGGCAGCAGATCGCCTTTCGCTCAATCCTCAAAACCCTTGAGTTGTACCGCACGGATATGGAAAAAGGCAGCTATCCGGTCCACCTGTTTGATATCGCCTAGCGTCGGGGGTATGCGTTTTTCTCTTCCACCCCTTGTGATTTATGCATACTTTAGTTGTGGTGAACTCGTGTAAACCTCAAAATTACTTGCTGCCGTCATTCCCGCGAAAGCGGGAATCCAGTAATTTCAAATGATTATGGATTTCGGTTCAACTCCACAATGAGCGTAATTGGGGTTTTTACGAAGCCATCAGTTGTTGTACAGGATAATTACCTCACTAAGAACTCGCATGAGCGTAGCCGGCAATCTTTAATCGAATCTACTTTTCAATTAATCTGATGGGGAACATATCATGTCCGACACCTTGAATCTGGAACACATTTTTGAATATGACCCGAATTTTCAGACGATCATGCAGAACATGCTCAGCTTTGCGTTGGAGTCCTCGTTTCAGGGGGTGATGATCACCCTGGCTGAGCCGGGATACCCGGTTATCTATGTAAACCCGGCATTTTGCGAAATGACCGGGTACAGCTCCGAGGAGCTAATGGGAAAATCACCCGCCATTTTGCAGGGGGAAAAATCCGACCAGGGGGTGCTGGCGGAACTCAAGCAAAAGCTTGATGACGGCGATATCTTCCATGGCAAAACCTACAACTATCGCAAGGATGGCTCGGAGTTCATCATGGAGTGGAAGATCGTCCCCATCCGCGGCGAAGAAGGGATCGTCTCCCACTACCTCGCCATCCAGCGTGAGATAACGGACGACACCCTGACCGACGGCAGCCTCGATACCAAACTGCCGATATTTTAGCGCCACGCCATTACACCGCTCTGACGAGTCAGAGCAGAAAGATCATATCTCCCCGGCTATGCGCAGACGGTGGAATCCTCTTCTATAGCAGTGGTAACCTCATCCACCAGGTACATGATCGACATGTAGGGAATCCCGATATGGGTCGCACATCCGATCTCGCAGGTGCGGCTGTTGGAATACCCAACCTTTACCCCCTCCTGTTCGATTAGCGGCACCGCCGTACGCAGACCGTGGGCGTTCAGTTCAGGTATGTGAAATCCCTTGTCGCCGGCAAATCCGCAGCAGTTCACGTCGGGAGGGATGATAACTTTTTCGGCGCAGCGGGCTGCCACCTCTTCCATTTTCTTGATGAGCCCCATTTTTTGAGACGAACAGGTGGGGTGAAGGGCGACCGGCTCTTTTTTCGGGGTAAAGAGCAGCTTGTCGAGCAGAAAGGTATGGACGAATTCAACCGGCTCGTAGAGCTTAAGGGTGTCGCCCATCATCTTCCGCATCCGGTAGATGCAGGGCGAGGTATCGCACAGCACCGGATACATGCCTTGTCTGGTGGCATCGAGCAGGGCCTGCTCCAGTTCGAAACACTTCTTGTCAGCCGTTTCCATAAAGCCCTTCGACTCCCACGGGGTGCCGCAGCAGAGATTTTTCATCTTGTGCGGAAAGATAATACCATACCCGGCTTTTTTGAGGACCCGGATGGTCACTTCGGCAATGGAGCCGTCCACCGGGTCACCCTTCGCCGCACCCATGGAGCGGGCGATACAGGAGGGAAAATAGACCACCCTGCGCTCCGCATACGGGTTAATGGGGTCAGCACTGGGTGACGCGGCGCCTCCCGGCATGGCCGGCGTCCATTGAGGTATCCGGTTGCGACTCAACGAACGAACGGTACCGCTGATCTTGCCCAGCTTCTCATCACCGATCAGACGCTGCACCCCGCCCACCATGCCGAGGCCCAGCGAGGCGCTGCGTCCCACCAGACTGAGGTTGTTGCCGACGAGGTTGCCGACCTTCTTGGCAAAGGGGCCCAGATTCCGGGCACGCAGTTTCTTGATATATTTCCCGGTATCAATCGACACGGGGCAGGAGGTTTCACAGAGGCCGTCACCGGCGCAGCTCTGTTCCCCCATGAAGACAAACTCCTTCTCCAGCTCGGCAAGTCGCTCGGGATCCTCACCGCTGAGCCGTAACCGGGCGATTTCCCGCTGGATCACAATGCGCTGGCGCGCGCTCAAGGTGTACTGGTTCGATACGCAGTTGACTTCGCAAAACCCGCATTCAATGCATTTATCCACCAGCGGGTCGCAGGCCGGCAGCGGCTTGAAATTTTTCAGATACGATTCCGGGTCCTCGGTGATAATCACGCCGGGGTTGAGGATGTTGTCCGGATCGAAGAGTTTCTTGACCTCGCACATCAAATCGTAGCCCTTCTCTCCCCACTCCCGTTTAACAAACGGCGCCATGTTGCGGCCGGTGCCGTGTTCCGCTTTGAGAGAACCGTCATATTTGTCGACGGTCATGTCGATGACCGCCTTCATCATCGCCTCGTAGCGCTCCACTTCCTTGGGATCGCTGAAATCCTGATTAAATATGAAGTGAAAATTGCCCTCAAAGGCATGGCCGTAGATCACCGCATCGTCGTAGCCAAACCGCGCCATAATTTCCTGCAACTCCCTGGTGGCGTCAGGCAGCGTCTCCATGTGATAGGCAACGTCTTCTATCAGACAGGTGGTGCCGATTTTCCGCATGCCGCCGACCGCGGGGAACACCTGTTTGCGGATATTCCAGAGCTGCTCGTTTTCCTGTGGGTCAGAGGTGAACTCAACGGGTCGAACGGTTGGGAAATCGGCAAGAATTTTTTTGATTTCAACGATATTTTTCTCCACCACATCGTAGTCAGTCCCCATGGTTTCCAGCAGCAATGCCGTGGTGGTGGCATCAAATTCCTTGATAAAAGCGGGGATGCCCTCTTTGTCTTCAACCGCCTTCAAAGAGAGCCGGTCAAGCAGCTCGGCGCTGTCCACCGGCCCCTGCTTAAGCGCTACCACCGCTTTGCAGGCGGTGACGATGTCCGGAAAGTAGACCATGGAACTGGCCTTGCAATCGAGTTTAATCACCGAGCGCATGGTTACCTCGGCGACAAATGCCAGCGCCCCTTCAGAACCGATGAGCAGATTGATGATGATCTGGAAGGGATCGTCATAATCGACAAATGCGTTGATGGAGAAGCCGGTGGTATTCTTGATCGAATACTTTTTCTTGATGCGCGCCGCAAATGGCTCATCAGCACGCACCCGATCACGGATTTCCTCGATCTTCTCGATGAATCCGGGCTTGCGGAGACGAAAGTCGGCCCGGCTCTTTTCATCGGCGGTATCGAGCAGGGTACCGTCGGCAAAGATGATCCGCGCATCCTCAATGGTTTTATAGGCGTTCTCATGGGTGCCGCAATTCATCCCGGAGGCATTGTTAATGATGATGCCGCCCACCATTGCCGCATTAATCGAGGCGGGGTCCGGGCCGAACTTGCGGCCATAGGGGGCAAGAATCCGGTTGACCCGGCCGCCGATAATCCCCGGCTGCAACCTCACCTTTTTGCCGTCGTCGAGTACCTCGTAGTTCTCCCACCCCTCATTGGCCAGAAGCAGGATCGAGTC